>ERZ795053.51-NODE-51-length-124646-cov-11.199107_pt1 | contig 124646 bp, 127 predicted proteins | sample MGYA00375137_ERZ795053 | MGnify/ENA primary metagenome ERZ795053 (study PRJEB30182, sample SAMN05720284) | activated sludge metagenome | isolation source: Anaerobic digester | place: Hong Kong | collected 2014-12-17 ... | reverse complement strand
CACCGAGAGGTGCGGTGCGAACACCTGCTGGCCCATGGCGTCCAGCAGGAAGCTGCTCTTGCGGTACAGCGCGCCGCCGCTCACCGCCTGCACGAAGCTGCCCAGCAGGCCAGCGGCCAGGGTCGATTCGAACAGCACCGGGCATTCGCGCGTGCTGATCTTGCGCGCGCCCAGGCGGCTCAGCGCGCGTTCGGCGGCGTAACGGCCCACGGCTTCGGGGCTGGCCAGGTCGTCGGCGTTGCGCTGCGAGCTGTACCAGGCGTCGCGCTCCATGGCGCCGCCCCTGCCAAGCTGCTGCGCGATCGGCGCCACCGAGATGCTGTGGCGCGAACTGGCATAGCCGCCGCGAAAACCGTGCGTGTGCGCGGCGAAGAAATGGCTTTGCTGGGCCGACACGCCCGCGCCCTCGCTGTTGGCGATGCGCTTGTCGACGGCGAAGGCCGCGGCCTCGCACTGCAGGGCCAGCTCGGCCGCGCGCTCGGCGCTGATGGCCCAGGGGTGGAACAGGTCCAGATCGGGGTAGTCGCGCACCACGTCGGCCTCGTCCGGCAGGCCTGCGGCCGGGTCTTCGGCGGTGAAGCGGGCGATGTCGTAGGCGGCCTGCACGGTCTGCTCGAGCGAGGCGCGCGAGAAATCCGAGGTGCTGGCGTTGCCGCGCCGCTGGCCCACGTAGACCGTCACGCCGAGCGACTTGTCGCGGTTGCGCTCCACCGTCTCCAGCGCGCCCTTGCGCACGCTCACCGACAGGCCGGCGCCCTCCGACGCCTCGGCGCCGGCATCGGTGGCGCCCAGCTTGCGGGCATGGGCGATGGCCGCGTCGACCAGCTCCTCGAAGAAGACGCGGGAATAGCTGAAGCCGCTGGCCGCGGCGCGCGAATCGGGGTGGTTCATGGTGCGGGCTATCATACTTGTTGCCCCTCTGGCGCCACCGGCGCCCACGTCTTCACACCCATGTCCCGCAAACCCAAAAAAGGCTATTTCGTGCGCGGCCACTTCGTCGCCGAAGGCAGCGAGCTCGACGAAGAACTCAGGCGCGAACGCGACGGCGAAGGCCCCAGCAAGACCGCGCTGAAAGCCCAGAGCGCCGAGCTGCAGGCGCTTGGCGAGCAGATCCTGACGCTGCGCGCCGGCCTGCTGGAGCCGCTGGGGCTACCCACGCGGCTGATCGACGCGCTGCAGGAGCTGGCGCGCATCAAGGATTTCGAGGGCCGGCGCCGGCAGAGCCAGTTCGTCGGCAAGCTGATGCGGCTGCTGGGCGAGGACGACATCGCCGCCATCCGTGCCGCGCTGGACGAGCAGCACCGCGGCTCGGCCGCCGACACGCTGCTGCTGCACACCGCCGAGCAGTGGCGCGACCGCCTGCTCGCTGGCGACGACGCCGTCACCGCCTGGATGGCCGAGTTCCCGGGCACCGAGCCGCAGCCCTTCCGCGCCCTGGTGCGGCAGGCGCGCAAGGACACGCCAGCACCCGGCGCCGCGGCCGAGTCCCGCGGCGAGGCACCCCGCAAGGGGCGCGCCTACCGCGAACTGTTCCAGTGGCTGCGCGCCGAACTCGCGCGTGCGCAGGAAACGGCCGAAGACGCCGCAGCGGCAGCGCCGCAAGCGCCTTCGCCGGGCGAAGATTTTTAGAGCCTTTTAGGCCTCCAGCCCATGCGCAGCAGCCGCAGGCAGCTCTTTTTTTGGAAGCAAACACCATGACCGCACCCGCCTTCGACCCCGTCACCATCGGCATCGTCTCCATCAGCGACCGCGCCTCCAGCGGCGGTTACGAAGACAAGGGCCTGCCGGCCCTGAAGGAATGGCTGGGCAAGGCGCTGAAGAACCCGGTGACTTATGAGGCGCGGCTCATCCCGGACGAGCAGGCCACCATCAGCCAGACCCTGACCGAGCTGGTGGACCAGGCCGGCTGCTGCCTGGTGCTCACCACCGGCGGCACCGGCCCGGCGGCACGCGACGTGACGCCCGAAGCCACACTGGCCGTGGCCGACAAGGAAATGCCGGGCTTCGGCGAGCAGATGCGCCAGATCAGCCTGAACTTCGTGCCCACCGCCATCCTGAGCCGCCAGGTGGCGGTGATCCGCAAGCAGAGTCTGATCATCAACCTGCCCGGCCAGCCCAAATCCATCGCTGAAACACTTGAGGGCCTGCGGGACGTCGACGGCAGCTCCAAAGTCGCCGGCATCTTCGCCGCCGTGCCCTACTGCATTGACCTCATCGGCGGGCCGTACCTGGAGACCCATGACGCGGTGTGCAAGGCGTTCCGGCCGAAGAACGCGGTGCGCAAGACCGCATGAGCCTGGGTTCCCCCTCCCGCTACTCTCTTCTTCTGGGCCTGCTGCTGGCGATTTTGCTGGCGGCAACTGCATTGCGCCTTGAGAACCTGGGCACCACCAGCCTGTGGGAAGACGAGCTGTTCTCCGCCGACATCGTGCTGCAGCGGCCCCTGGTGCCACAGCCCGGCACGCCCTGGCTGGAAAGCAAGCCCCTGCCCGCCCTGCAGGACGGCGGCACCGAGAGTTTCTGGACCGTCAAGGCGGCCGACCAGTCGCCGCCCATGTTCGAGCTGGCCGCCAAGGCTGTCACCAGCCTGTTTGGTTCCGGTGAAGCCAGCCTGCGCCTGACCAGCGCCCTGGCATCGCTGGCCGCACTCGCCTGGCTGGCAGCTCGCGCCTGGCGCGCCCGGGCCGGGCCGCTCATGCCGGTCTACCTCGCGGTCCTGGTGCTCGTGGCCTTCAACGGCTTCATGGTCTTCTACGCCCGCGAGGCGCGCGCCTACGCCCTGGGCGCCGCGCTGACCCTGGTGCTGGCCACACGTTTCTGGGAGCGCAGCGTGACCGGCTGGCGCCAGGCGCCGTTGCCCGGATGGGGTGAGATCGCGCTGTGCGTGGCGGCCTGCATGACGCACTACAACGCGCTCGCGCTGGTGGGGCTGATGCTGCTGCCCTGCGCCTGGGAGGGCTTGCGCCGCAAGGACATCGCGGCGCTGGCCCGCATGGCGGTGGTGGCCGCGTTCGTTGGCGGCTGGCTGTTCATGAGTTACGACAGCTTCACCATGGCGGCGCAAGGCGACCTGGGTTGGATGCCAAAAATGTCGACGCGGAAAACCGCCGAGGTTCTTGCCGCGTACTTCATGCGTGAGGGAACCGGCCCCTGGCTGGCCGGCCTGCTGGTGCTGCTGCTCACGGCAACCGTGCTGGCTTCGCTTGGCAAGCCGACCACATCCGCCGATGGAAAGCAGCTGGTGCGCGGTGCCACGGCCGCCGGTGCATTGAGCCTGGCGGCCTTCGGCCTGGCCGTGCTGGTCGCGCACAAGGCCCATATTCTCAACGCCCGACACCTGATCTTTGCCATGCCGGTGCTGTTCCTCCTGGCCGGCTCCTGTGCGGCCTTGCTGGCCTTGCGCTGGCCGGCTGCCTTCTGGCTGTTCCTGGTGACAGCCGCGGCCACGCAGATCCCGCTGGTTCAGGCCACGCTGGCCGACCCGAAATCCGACTACCGCGGCGCGACGGCCTTCGTGGTGGAGCGCCTGCAGGACGGCGACGCGCTGATCACCACACCGCTGCTCAACCCTTCGGCCTACAACTACTACCTGCACCGCACCACCAAACGGTTCGATCGAAAGATGCTCTCGGTGCCAGAGCAGGGCGCCCAGCTGTGCACCGAGCTGTCGAACCATGAACGCATCGGCTTTCTGGGCCATCTTGCCGGTTTCCAGGCCGCGGTCGCCATGAAAAAGGCCTGCGGCGACCGCTACACCATCGACTTCTACCTTCGCCACAAGGCCTTCGCCGCCGTCTGGACCAGGAAATGAATCCGCCCCGCCAACGACACGCGGCCCATATCGCCGCGCTCTACACGCTGTTCGCCGCCATCTCCACAGTGGCCAACATCGGCGCGCAGGATCTGGTGGTGCGCGCCGTGCACTTCGACCACGCCATCGCGCTGTCGGTGCTGGTGGGCACCGGGGTGGGCCTGGTTATCAAGTACGTGCTCGACAAGCGCTACATCTTCCGCTACCAGACCCGCAGTACCGGCCACGACGGCCGCACGTTTCTGCTCTACACCCTGATGGGCGTGGTGACCACCGTCATCTTCTGGGGCGTGGAGTTCGGCTTCCAGGCCATGTTCGGTACGCGGGAGATGCGCTACCTCGGCGGCGTGATCGGGCTGGCCATCGGCTACCTGGCCAAGTACCGGCTGGACAAGCGCTTCGTGTTCCGCGACTGAGCGCCAGTCAGAGGGGCCCACCGACTTGCCGAAGCTGCGGCAAGTCCCGGCAGCCTCGTCGGCAAGCCCGGCTGTCCATCCACGGTGATGCCGCGGTCTGGCGGCTTCAATAAGGCGTCCCGTCCTTGTGTGTGAAGCGCCAGGCGCCTTGCACCAGCTCGGCCTGGAGGTCGTCGTCGGGGTAGCTGCCTTCGTCGCCGGGCGAGCGGTCGCCGACTTCCAGGTACAGCACCTCTTCCGCGGACTCGTTGATCAGGTGGTGGGCATTGCCCGTGCCGGCACGGAAGCCCGCGCACATGCCCGGCGCCAGCAGGGTGCGGCCTTCATCGGTGTGCAGGACGGGCGAGCCCTTCAGGATGTAGATGAACTCGTCCTGCTTCGAATGCGCGTGCCGCAGCGCCGAGACGGCGCCCGACGCCAGCCTGGTCAGGTTGACGCCGAAGTTGGCCAGGCCGAAGACATCGCCGAGCTGGCGCTTTTCCCGCCCTTTCATGCGTGACGCAAACGGTTCCGGGTAATTGGTGGGCCTGGTGCGCGGAGGCACCTCGAGGGCCACGACGGCCACCGGGCGGGTTGAATCGTTCATCGGCGCTCTGCTCCTGTCGCGGGAAACGCGGGCTGGCGCGCAGTGTCGCACGAGGCCGGAGCGCGCGCCCGACGCTCTGTCGAGTCAAAGCCGACCGCGCAAAGCGCCTTACCCCATCACCTTCGCCGGCAGCCAGGTAGCGATTTCCGGAAACACGCACAGGATGACGATGGCGATGACCATGCACAGCATGAAGGGGAAGGCGCCGCGCAGGATGGTGGGCAGGCTGACGTCGGGCGTGATGCCGTTGATGACGAACAGGTTCAGGCCCACGGGCGGGGTGATCAGGCCCAGTTCCATGTTGATGGTGAGGATGACGCCGAACCAGATCGGGTCGAAGCCGGCGGCGGTGATCACCGGCATCAGGATCGGGGTGGTCATCAGGATGATGGCCGCCGGCGGCAGGAAGCACCCGGCTACCAGCAGCAGCAGGTTGATGGCAGCCAGCACCACCCAGCGGTTCACCTGCATGTCGGCGATGGTCTGCGCCACCGCCTGCGTGACCTGCAGCGAACTCATCATGTAGCCGAACAGGATGGAGGTACCGATGATCATCAGCAGCATGCCGGATTCACGCAGCCCGTCGCGCAGGATGGCCCACAAGTCGGCCGGGCGCCACATGCGGTAGATCACCACCACCATCAGCAGGCACAGCATGGCGCCCACGCCCGCCGCCTCCGACGGCGTGGCGATGCCACCGTAGAGCGCATACACCACGCCGATGATGACCAGGATGAAGGGCAGCAGGCGCGGCATTAGCTCCAGCTTCTCGCGCAGCGAGTAGACGCGGTCCTGATCCACCAGCCGGGTGCCGCGCTTCCAGCTCAGGAAGATGGACCAGGCCATGAACAGCCCGACCAGCAGCAGCCCCGGCAGGATGCCGGCGATGAAAAGGCGGCCGATCGAGGTCTCCGATGCGATGCCGTACAGGATCATGGTGACCGAGGGCGGAATCAGGATGCCCAGCGTGCCGCCGGCGGCGATGGCGCCGGTGGCTAGGTCGGCGTCGTAGCCGCGCTTGCGCATCTCGGGGATGCCCATCTTGCCGATGGCCGCGCAGGTGGCGGGCGACGAGCCCGTGAGCGCCGAGAACAGCGCGCAGGCGCCGATGTTGGACACCACCAGCGAGCCCGGCACGCGGTAAAGCCAGCGCGCCAGTGCCTCGTACAGGTCGCTGCCGGCGCGCGAACAGGCCACCGCCGCACCCATGATCACGAACATGGGCAGCGAGACCAGGGTGAAATCGTTGAGGCCGGAGAAGATGGTCTCCGGGATGAAGTGCACGCTGCTCCAGCCGTCGAAGATCAGCATGAAGCCCAGCGCCACGGCGCCGAGGCCGAAGGCGATGGGAAGGCCCGTGGCCAGCACCAGCGTGGTCACGGCGAAGATCAGGAGGCCGATCATCAACGGGCTCATGGGTGAATTCCTAAAGGCTTTCTTCCGGCCGCAGATTGAACGGCAGCGTACGGTGCGTGAGCACCAGCAGGATCTGGGTGAGCATCTGCAGGCACAGCAGGCCCAGGCCCACCGGCACCGAGAGGTAGGGAATCCACACCCGCGCGCGCCAGATCGACGAGGTGGTCTGGCCGGTGGCGAAGGCGTCGTACCACCAAGGCACGGAAGCCCAGAAGAACAGCGCGCAGAACGCCAGCGCCACCAGGTAGCCACCCAGGAACAGCCAGCGCCGCGCGCCGTGGCCCAGCATCAGCGGCAGCACGTCCACCGCCACGTGACCGCGCGTGAGCAGGATGTAGGGCGCACCCAGAAAGGTGGCGGCCACGATGGCGAAGGTGACGAACTCGGTCTGCCAGATGGCCGATTGCCCAAGCGCGGCGCGCACGAACACCATCTGGCAGACCACGCCGATCGACAGCACGATCAGCCCGGCCGCCAGCACGCCGAACACGCGCGACAGCGCGTTCACCGCCGCCGCCCAGGCTGGCAGGCGCGCGCCGGCCAGCACCTCGATGCCGGGCTCGGCGTTACTTGACACTCAGTGCCTTCTCGATCAGCTCCTTGCCGCCGGGCACCTTCTCGCCAAACTCCTTGTAGGAGGTCTTCTGCGCCACGGCGCGCCAGGCGTCGAACTCGGCGTCGGTCAGCGTGACAACCTCGTCGCCGGCCTTCTTGAAGGCTTCGACCATCTTGTCGTCCAGCTTCTTCGACTCGGCGGCAAAGTAGGCCTCGGCCTTGGCGGAGGCGGCCTTGAGCACGGCCTTCTGCTTGTCGTCCAGCTTGTCCCAGGTGCGCTTGGAGATCAGCACCGGCTCATACATGAACCACAGCGCGTTGTCGCCGGGGGCGGTCACGCACTTGAGCTGCTCGTACAGCCGGAACGAGACCATCGAGCCGGTGGAGGTGTCGGTGCCGGTGGCCACGCCCTGCTGCAGCGCGTTGTAGACCTCGTTGGAGGAAATCGAGACGATGGAGGCACCCGCCCCCGCCCACATGCGCGCGAAGGTGGCGCCGGCCGAGCGGATCTTCATGCCCTGCACGTCGTCGGGCTTGCGGATGCATTTTTCCTTGCCGCCAAAGGCGCCGGCCAGCCAGGCGTCGGCCAGCACGTGGGCGCCGCCCTGCTCGACCACCTTGCGGATTTCGTCCATGAAGGGCGACTTGTTCAGCCGCAGGGCATGCTCGTGGCTCTTGACCAGGCCCGGCATCAGCGTGGCGCCGAACTGCGGGTGGAAGCCCGAGGCGTAGTCGAGCGGGAACGAGGTCATGTCGATCTGGCCGGTCTGCATGGCCTTCCACTGCTCGTTGGCCTTGACCAGGCTGGCGCCGGGGTAGACCTTGATCTCCAGGCCGACCTTGGCCGCGTTGACCTCGCGGGCGATGATCTGCACCATCTCGTCGCGCACGTCGCCCTTGCCGCCGGGGAACTGGTGCGAGGCCTTGAGCGTCATGTCGGCCATGGCGGGCAGGCAGGCGGCGCCGGCCAGCAGGACGATGGCGCCGCGCAGGCGGCGCGCCCAGGGGGATTGCTGTTGCATGGGAAGTCTCCTAGCTTGTGGGTGTTGGAGGCACTGCGGCGGGTGTCCGGGCGGCAGGGTCGTGCCCGCCTCCGCCCGCGCCGGAGCGAGACGACACTCTAGTGCGTATGAGGCAGCGGTTGTATACAGGGAATCCATGAGGCGCGCCGGCCCGCACCCGCGCTGCGTCGCCGCGGCGACAGGCGCCGGCGGGTGCCCGCGCATCGCTGCCGGCCGGCCGAACGCAGGCCCGCCAGGTGAGCGCACAAGGCTCCGGATTCAATGCCAGATCAGCCCGCGGCCCTTGTGCAGCAGGCGCAGGCAGCTACAAATTAAGTAGCATAAAGATGCGCGCTGCAAGCACATGCCATGCGCGCGCCCAGGCTCGCATGCACCCGCATGCGCACCTGTGACGTGCCTGCGACCCAACCGGGCGCCGGCATCGCGCCCCTCAGCGCCTGGCCGCTGGCGTGCCCTGACCGAGCAGCTTGCCGTTCACGGTCTGGCCGTAGAGCGAGTACTCGGAATCGTGGAACTTTTTGCGCGTGCTGGCGATGTTGCCGTCGAAGCGCGGGTCCTGCGGGCGCTCCTGGGCGTCCATGAACTGGGCCACGTCCCACGCTTCCTGGTCGGTCAGCGTGTTGGCTTTGGAGAACGGCATGTTGGCCTTGATGAAGCCGGCCGCCTTGTCCACGCCCGCCATGCCCGCGCCCCAGTTGAAGGAACGCGCGCCCCACAACGGCGGGTACACCTGCGTGTCGCCGGCGCGCTGGCCCTGCCCGTCCGCGCCATGGCAGAGCGCGCATTGGGCGGCGAACACGGCGCGGCCGCGCTCGATGTCGGGCGCCTGCGGCGGCTTGGGCACCTTGGGGTAGCCGGCGCCCGGCAGCTTCTCGCCGGTGGGCGCGCCCTTGGCCAGCCAGTAGGCGTAGCTTTCCAGCGCCACCAGCACCGGGCCGCCTTCCGGGGGCGCCTTGCCGTTCATGCTGTACATGAAGCAGCCGCGCAGGCGGCTGGCAAAGGTGTCCACCTCCTTGGTCTTGGAGCGGTAGGCCGGGTAGCTCACGTAGGCGCCCCACAGTGGCGCCGAATCGGGCCGGCGGCCAGCATCCAGGTGGCAGTTGACGCAGTTCAGGCTGTTGCCGACAAAGCCTTTCGCGTTGGCCGCCGTGTGCAGGAAGATCTGCTCGCCCTGGCGGATCACGTCGCCCATCGGGCCGGCGGGTATCTCGCGCTCGGCCGGCGGCGTGAAGCCGGCCTTGTGCGCCGCCGGCTCGGCCGCGCCCTGCGCCACGGCTGCCGCGCCGTTCTGGGCGCCGGCCGACGCACTGGCGGCACTGGCCGCGGAGGCCGGGGCGCTGGCGGCCGCGGCCACCGGCGACGGCGGCGCGTTGTCGGGCGGCGGCGTGCGGGCCACGGTGGGCGTGGGTGTCTCGTGCAGGGTGGTGCTGGGCAGCAGCGGCGGGCGATCCGGCTTGCGGCCGAATTCGCTGGAGAACATCAGCACCGCCACCAGGGCGATGACGATCAGCAGCACGGCCGCGCCGCCGGCGAACCAGAGCACCGGCTGGCGGCTGCCGGCGCGGGGGTCGTCTTGAGGTGTGTTCATGGCTTGGCTCCCGATGCGGCGGTAGCGGGCGCAGACGCTGCCGCTGTCGCTGCCGCGGCGGCTGGCGTGGCGGAGAAGCCGCTGTAGTATGCGGCCACGGCCTTCACGTCGGCGGGCTTCAACCTGGCGGCCACGCCGCGCATCAGGTCCATCGGGCCTTCGGGGCGGCCGGCGTTCTGCCAGGCGGCGAGTTGCTCCTCGATGTAGGCCTGCGGCAGGCCGGCCAGCGGCGGAAAGCTGTCGCCCACGCCCTGCCCGGCCGGGCCGTGGCAGGACGCGCAGGCGGGGATGCCGTCGGCCCAGCGGCCACGCGTGGCCAGCCAGGCGCCGGGGTCGTCGGCGGCCACCGCTGGCGCGTACCACGGCCTGGCGGGGAGGCGGCTGAAGTACAGCGCGGCGCCGGCGCGTTCGGCATCCGTCATCGCCTTGGCGATGGGCGACATGGTGGCGTTGTTGCGGCGGCCGTCGGCCAGCGCCTGCAACTGCTCCGACAGGTAGTGCACACCCGTGCCCGCGAGCCGCGGGAAGGTGGCCACACCCATGCCGTCGGCGCCGTGGCAGCCCACGCAGGCCGGCACCTGCGGCGGCTTGCCAGCCTTGGCGAGCTGCTCGCCCAGCTTGGCGTCGGCGGCCTGCAGGCCGGGGCCGGAGGCGGGGCTGAAGGCGGCACTGGCAGGTGCAGCGGGTGCAGCGGGTGAAGCGGCCGGTTGCGCGGCAGCGCCGGCGGCGGCCAGGGCCAGCGCGCAGGCCGCCAGCACGTGCCGGCGCCGGTAAGCGCCGCGAAATCGTGGGAAGTTCAAGGTCATTTGTGGCTCCAGCCCTTGTGTGACGGGCGCAACCAGCTATCGAACGAGGAGCGGATCACCTGTCATATCCAGGCAGAAAGCGGCGCGGTCCGGGGCCCTACTATCGACCACTTGCCGCATTGCGTCTGTAGGCAATCACCCCAGCGTGCAAGCTGTAAGCGACGTACCTGCAGCCGCCTGGTTCAGCAGCTCCCGCCGCTCGGCGCCTGCGCCTGCGCTCCGGCGCGACCACCGCCGCCCGCTACTTGCCCACCAGCTCGTTGAGCTTCTCGGCTTCGAAGGTTTCTTCGCGCGCGGCCTCGGGCGGCACGCAGTTCGGGTCGATCTGGCAGGAGAGCTTCTCGACCGCCTGCCACAGCAGGGCCACCTGGTGCTCGTGGCCGGCGGCGTTGTCGATCAGGCCGCGCAGCGCCACCGACACCGGGTCGTCGCTCTGCGTGACGCCGTAGGCCGAAAAGCCCATCTTGGCCGCCGCCTCCTCGCGCCGCGCGTCGGTTTCGGCGTGGATGATGCGGGCCGGGTTGCCCACCGCCGTGGCGCCCGCCGGCACCGGCTTGGTGACCACCGCGCCGGAGCCGATCTTGGCGCCGTCGCCCACCGTGAAGCCGCCCAGCACCTGCGAATTGGCGCCCACGATCACGCCCCGGCCCAGCGTCGGGTGGCGCTTGCTGCCCTTGACGAGCGAGGTACCGCCCAGCGTGACGCCCTGGTAGATGGTGCAGTCGTCGCCGATCTCGGCCGTCTCGCCGATCACCACGCCCATGCCGTGGTCAATGAACACGCGCTCGCCAATGGTGGCGCCGGGGTGGATCTCGATGCCGGTCAGGAAACGCCCCCAGTGCGAGATCCAGCGCGCCAGCCAGAACCAGCCGGCGCGCCACAGCGGATGGGCGATGCGGTGCAGCACCAGAGCGTGGAAGCCCGGGTAGGAAAACACCACGTCCCAGCGGCTGCGCGCCGCCGGATCACGCTCCAGAATGGCCTGACTGTAGGACTGAATGCGTTGCCACATGGCGGCAGAGTCTAGCGTTTCACCCGTTCACCCGCTTCCAGCATGGCCTTGGCCACGCCGCGCAGGATGTGGATCTCTTCCGGCCGCAGCCGCGCGCGGTTGAACAGCTGGGCCAGCCGCGGCATCAGCTTCTTCGGCGCGGCCGGATCCAGGAAACCCACGGCCACCAGCGCCTGCTGCCAGTGCGCCAGCATGGCGGCCACCTGGGCGGCGTCGGCCAGCGGTTCGATGCCCGGCGCCGGAACCGGACCGGCGGAACCCACCTGGAACCCGCCCAGCGCCAGCCGCCATTCGTAGGCGATGAGCTGCACCGCCGCCGCCAGATTGAGCGAGCCGTAGTCCGGCGCGGTGGGGATCGACAGCGCCACGTGGCAACGGTACACGTCGTCGTTGGCCATGCCGAAACGCTCGCAGCCGAACAGGAAGGCCACGCCCTGCCCTGCCTCAGCAGCGCCAGAATTTGAAGCATTTTCGGCCTCCAGCCCTTGCGTGGCGGGCGCAGGCAGCTCCTGTTTCAGGAGCATCTCAAAATGCTCGCGCGGGCTGCGCGTGGGCGGGCCGAAGTCGCGCGGCGTCATCACCGTGGCGCACAGGTGCGTCACGCCGGCGAGGGCCTCATCCAGCGTGGGCACGATGCGGGCGCGGGCCAGCACGTCGTCGGCGCCGCTGGCGCGCTCGATGGCCTCGGGCCGCGCCAGCACGTCGGGCCAGCGCGGCGCCACCAGCACCAGGTCGTTGAAACCCATCACCTTCATCGCCCGCGCCGTGGCGCCCACATTGCCGGCGTGGCTGGGTTCGATCAGGACGAAACGGGTGGCGGGCAGCGGCGCGGCAGGCATGGCCCGCATTGTCGCCGGGCCGCTACCATGCTTTCTTTTTTCAACGCTCGACCAGCATGACCACCGACACCATCGCCAACGTCACCCTCACCACCAAGGCCAACGTCTACTTTGAAGGCAAGTGCGTCTCGCACGGCTTCGCCCTGCCCGATGGCACCAAAAAGAGCGTGGGCGTCGTGCTGCCGGCCGAACTCACCTTCAACACCGGCGCCGCCGAAATCATGGAATGCGTGGCCGGCGGCTGCGAGTACCGGCTGGCCGGCAGCAACGAATGGAAGCAATCCGGCCCCGGCGAGCGCTTCTCGATCCCCGCCAACTCATCCTTCAACATCCGGGTGCGCGAGGCGTACCACTACATCTGCCATTTTGGGTGAGGATTGCTGCGCTGGGCCCAACTCAGCGCGGCGCCCCTGCCTGCGGACAACTTTGAAAGAAATCAGCCCCTTCTCATGGTGAGCCCCATGCGCAAGATCATTACCCTGATCACCTTGTTGCTGTTTTCAGCGCAAGTGTCCGTAGCAGCCGAGTCTCCACAGGATTTTTTTCAGCGGTTTGATCAGCTGGGGCAACGCTTCGATCCTTCAGTAGCGGATCTGTATTCCGATGGCGCGTCCATTAAAATTTACCGGCGTTACCCAACCGGCTTGGAGCGGTCCATGGAAATGGCAGGAACAGAGTGGAAGGCGCTGGTTCGCAAGGTGATGCCGGCGGCAAGTGCGAAAAATGACAAGAGCACCTTCACCAAGGTCAGATATTCCGCGCTCACCGCAACCAAAGTCAAAATCAACGCGGACCGCTACGCCGTCCGAAAGTGCTACACGGACCCGGCCTACTACCTAGTCATCGAGATGCAGCCCAATGGACAGTACAGCATTGTTGAAGAGCACTTTGAAACGAAACCACTGCCTGACTGCTAGCGTTTCCAGTCAACCGATGAATATGCAACACTGAACTTGGGCATCTTCAACGCCAAGTGCCGTGGAAATAATCCATCATGGAACCATCAATATTTTCACTGATCCTGCTGGCAGGCGGAATTTATTTTCTAATCCGCAATTTTCGCCTGCAACGCAATCCGGATGCTCTCCGCAAGTTCATGCAGAGTCATCCCGCGGGAAAGCTCTGGATCAAGAAATACGGGCTTGACGGGGCGACGCAGTTGGCTCAAAAGTACTTTCTTCCGTTGGGCCTTGCAGCTTCTGTTGCGATGATCGGGCTGGGCGCATGGAATCTGTTGCGCATGTATGCGTGAGGCCCTCGGACTCTCGGGGTCAGATCACAATTTCCACAGTCATTCGCCAGATGCAGGCCGCGCGTCATAGCCGCACCGCATCGACACGTTCCAGCCAGCGCAGAACCGCAGCAACCACGGTGTCGGGCTGCTCCAGGATCGACATGTGGCCGGCCTCGTCCACCACCACCAGCTCTGCGTCCGGCAGCAGCGACGCCATCTCCTGGCTCAGGGTCAAAGGTGTGACCTGATCCTCGCGCCCGCACACCACCAGCGCGGGCGCATGAAGCCCGGGCAGCCAATCCCGGGTGTCGGCGCGGCCCATCGCGGCTTCCTGTTGCCGCACGAAGCCCTCGCCGCCCACGCAGGACGCCATATCGGCCAGCAGTCTGAGAAGCTCGCGATCCTGCAGCCGGGACGGATGCACGATGCGTTCGGCGAAGCCCTGGGCCACTTGCCCGAACGCCCCAGAGCCGCCGCACACGGCCTGGATCATGCGCCTGCGCACCTGCCTGGCCTCTTCGCTGTCGGCACGCGCACCGCTGCCGACCAGCCCCAGGCCCGCGATGCGATCAGAGGCCTGGCGGCACACCTCCTGAGCCACGTACCCACCAAGCGAAAACCCGGCGACCGCGAACCTGCCTGGCGGCATGGAGGCGATGGCAGCCCGCGCGCTGGCGGCGATGCTGTCGTGCAGGTGCGTCGGTGCGACGATGCAGGTCCGCCCGCCGGCCAGCGCGGCCGTGACCGGATCCCAGACCCGCGCATCGTTCATGAGACCGGGCAGGAGAAGCAGTGGAGTGAGTTGGTTCATGGCGGATCCGTTATAACTATGCAGTCGAGTGCATAGTCAAGCGCTGGAAAGGTGCTCATGTGGATCGCCGAGTTCGCCCGAGAGGCGGGGGTCAAGCAGACGACCGTGCGCCACTACCTGCGTGAAGGTCTGCTGCCGCGACGGGTGGGGTTGCACGGGGGCTCCCGCCCGTATCTGGAGTTCACCGACGCCGACGTTCGCCTGCTGTCCGCCATCCAGGCAGGTCAGGCGCTCGGCATGTCGCTGGATGAGATCAAGCTGCTGATCGCGGAACAGCGCTCTGGAAACGGCCGCGCCAGAATGCTCGAGTCGATGATCCTGCAGCGCGACAAGTTGCGCGACAGAGCCAGGGAACTGCGAACGATGCTGGCATTTCTGGATCAGAAGATTGCCTGGCTGGAATCGGGTGCCCAGGGGCAACCACCCGCCCACGGGGGCGGTGTGCGCGGCAAGAAGTCTGCGCTGCAGGGCGGCTCGGCGGACCAGCGGGCGTCACCGAAACCGATGCGCCCTGCCCCGAGGCAGTCGCAGGAACGGCGACGCTGAAGCACCCGGCGAATTCGCCCATCGATGCGAAACTCCCGCTATGGCGAGCCACGATGGCGTCCACCATCCGACCGGCCGGACTAGTAGGCTGACCCCGGCAAACGAATCCGGATCGCCCAGGCAGTCGGCGTGAACGCCCTGAAACGCATCGCAGCAGACCCCATTTAATTGCCTTAGGCCACTAACTATTTGCTTTTGGCAATCAAATAGTTACGATGGCGGCATGAATGCCGCTGCCCCTTCCGACGTCGATCCCGACGACATCCGCGCCTTCCGCGCCTTCAACCGCTTCTTCACCCAGCGCATCGGGGTGCTGAGGCCCTACCTGGGCAGCGATCTGTCGCTGACCGAGGTGCGGCTGCTGCACGACCTGGCGCACCGCGACGGCTGCACGGCCGCCGAGCTGGCGCGCAGCCTGGCGCTGGACCCGGGTTACCTGAGCCGGGTGCTGCGCCGTTTCAGCGCCAAGGGCTGGCTGGAGCGCCGCCACGCCCGCAGCGATGGCCGGGCCCGCGAGCTGTCGCTCAGCCCGGCCGGGCACGCCGCTTTCGAGCCGCTGCAGGAACGCTCGCGCCGGGAGGTGGCGGCGCTGCTGGCACCGCTGACCGCCAAGGCGCGCAGGGAGCTGATCGAGGCGCTGCAGCATGCGCAGGCGCTGCTCGACCCAAGCCAGGCCGGCGCTCCGGCGCCGCAGCGCACCATCGTGCTGCGCGATCCGCGCCCCGGCGACATGGGCTGGGTGATCCAGCAGCACGGCGCGCTGTACGCGCAGGAGTTCGGCTGGAGCGACGCCTTTGAGGCGCTGGTGGCCGAAATCGTGGCCGGGATGATGCGGGCGCACGATCCGGCGTGGGAACGCGGCTGGATCGCCGAGATCGACGGCGAGCGCGTGGGCTCGGTGTTCGTGGTGCGCAAGAACGCCGAGACCGCGCAGTTGCGCCTGCTGCTGCTCACGCCCGCCGCGCGCGGCCTGGGCCTGGGCGGGCGGCTGACGGACGAATGCATTGCCTTCGCGCGCGCCAAGGGCTACGGCCAGCTGGTGCTGTGGACGCACGCCAACCTGGTGGCGGCGCGCCGCATCTATGCGCAGCGCGGCTTCCGCCTGGCCAATAGCGAGGAGTACGAGGCTTTCGGCCAGCCGCTGGTGAGCGAGAACTGGGAGCTGGATCTTTGAACCTGGCGCTGCTGGCCGCGGCGGCCACCGGCGTGCAGGTGGGCGCGGCCATCGTCGCCACGCGCTACGTGGTGGCCGAGGTGCCGCCGCTCACGCTGGCGCTGCTGCGCTACGCCATCGGCGTGGCCACGCTGCTGCCCTTTGCCTGGCACGCGCTGCGCAACGGCAGGCGCTGGCCGCAGGCGACCCACCCGCGGCGCGACCTGGCGGCCATGGCGGCGCTGGGCATCGGCCAGTTCGCGGTGCTGATCGCGCTGCTCAACTTCGGCCTGCAGACGGTGGGTGCGGCGCGCGGGGCGCTGATCTTCAGCCTGTTCCCGGTGCTGACGCTGCTGCTGGCCACCGCGGCTGGCCGCGAGCGCTGGAACACCGCGCTGGCGGCCGGCGTGGCGCTGTCGGTGGCCGGGGTGATGCTGGACGTGGTGCCGCGACTGGCCGCGGGCGGGGAAGCGCCGATGGCCTGGCCGGGCGCGCTGGCGGTGCTGGGCAGCGCGCTGACGGGCGCCGTGTGCAGCGTGGCCTACCGCCCTTACCTGCAGCGCTACCCCACACTGCCGGTATCGGTGCTGGCCATGGGCGCGTCGGTGCTGTTCCTCGCCGTGCTGGCGCTGGGCGAAGACTGGCCGCACCGCGTGCTGCAGTTGCCGGGCCGCACCTGGGCGGTGGTGGCCTTCATCGGCGCCTCCAGCGGCGTGGGCTACCTGGCCTGGCTGTACGCGCTGAAGCACGAAAGCCCGACGCGGGTGACGGTGTTCCTGGCACTGAATCCGGTGACGGCGGCGCTGCTGGGCTGGTGGCTGCTGGGCGAGCACCTCGACGGCTGGGTGCTGGGCGCCATGGTGTGCATCGCCGCCGGGCTGTGGCTGGCCACGCGCGGCGGGCGCGCGCGCTCAGGCTGACCGGCGCGCGAGTTGCCTTCGTTCAACAGCCGGCGTGCGGGCTCTAGGAGGACTGGCTTGCCCGAGCCCTTCGACAAGCTCAGGGCGAACGGCCCAGGGATCGGTGAAAAGCTTCCAAAATGATAGCTTCCTGCGCCCGTCACAGAAGGGCTGGAGGCCTTTTTGCTTGTAAAAACCCAAGCGCTTCTATGGCGCAGCGGACATGCGACATGGCCCCACCCTCAGGCGGTGGCGGGCTCCAGCGCCAACTGCGCCCTGGCCAGCGCCCACACTTCTTCGGCGGGACGGGCTTTCAGCTTGTGGTCGCTCCAGACCTGGCGCCACAGGCGCGCGCCGCGGCGGCCGTGGTGCAGGCCCAGCATGTGGCGCGCGATGGCCGACCAGGGCGTGCCGTCCTCGGCCAGCTCGCGCTGCATGTAGGCCACCATGGCGGCTTCGACCTCGTCCTGGCTGAGCGGGCACGGCCCGCCGCCCAGAAAGCGCTGGTCCCACGCGGTCATGATCCAGGGGTGGTGGTAGGCCTCGCGGCCGAGCATCACGCCATCCACCTGCTGCAGGTGCGCGGCGATCTGCTCGTCGCTGGTCACGCCGCCATTGAGCACGATGGTCAGCTGCGGAAACTCCTGCTTGAGGCGGTAAACCATCTCGTAGCGCAGCGGCGGGATCTCGCGGTTCTCCTTCGGGCTCAGGCCCTTGAGCCAGGCGTTGCGCGCGTGCACGATGAACACGCCGCAGCCGGCCTCGGCCACGGTGCCGACGAAGTCGCGCACGAAGGCGTAGCTCTCTTCGCGGTCGATGCCGATGCGGTGCTTCACCGTCACCGGCAGGTCCACGGCGTCCGCCATGGCCTTCACGCAGTCGGCCACCAGGCGCGGCTCGGCCATCAGGCAGGCCCCGAAGGCGCCGCGCTGCACGCGCTCGCTGGGGCAGCCGCAGTTGAGGTTGATCTCGTCGTAGCCCCAGCGCTGGCCGATGGCGGCGCAGCGCGCCAGATCGGCCGGCTCGCTGCCGCCCAGCTGCAGCGCCACCGGGTGCTCGCAGGCGTCCATGCGCAGGTGGCGGCGCTCACCGCCGTGTAGCAGGCCGCCGGTGGTGACCATCTCGGTGTACAGGCGCGTCTTTTTGGTCAGTAGCCGGTGCAGGTAGCGGCAGTGCTTGTCGGTCCAGTCGATCATCGGCGCGACGGACAGGCGCCAGGGGCTGATCGCGGACTCGGCGCGAAGGGTTTCAGGCATGGCGCGATTATCCCGGCCGGCGCTGTGGCTCGCCGCCGCGGGACATTGCCGGCCGCCGCGCCGGCGCCGGCACCAAGAAAAAAGCCCCGCCGGAGCGGGGCCTTGCGCGCAAGCGTGGAGCTCAGCCCATGTGCAGACCGCCGTTGCAGGAAAAGTCTGCGCCGGTGGTGAAGCCGGAATCGTCGCCGGACAGCCAGGCGACGATGGAGCCGATTTCTTCCGGTGTGCCCAGGCGCTTGACCGGGATGGTGGCCACGATCTTTTCCAGCACGTCGGGGCGGATGGCCTTGACCATGTCGGTGCCGATGTAGCCGGGGCTCACGGTGTTCACCGTCACGCCCTTGCCCGCCACTTCCTGCGCCAGCGCCATGGTGAAGCCGTGCATGCCGGCCTTGGCGGCGGAGTAGTTGGTCTGGCCGGCCTGGCCTTTCTCGCCGTTGACCGAGCTGATCTGGACCACGCGGCCCCAGCCCCGCTCCACCATGTCCGGGATGACCTGCTTGGTCACGTTGAACATGGAGGTGAGGTTGGTGTCGATCACGGCGTCCCAGTCCTCGCGGGTCATCTTGAGGAACATGCGGTCGCGCGTGATGCCGGCGTTGTTGACCAGCACGTCGATCGGGCCGTGCTCGGCCTTGGCCTTGGCGAAGGCATCGACGGTGGACTGCCAGTCGGCCACATTGCCCACGCTGGCGTAGAACGTGAAGCCAAGCGCCTTCTGCTCGTCCAGCCACTTCTGGAAGTCGCGCGTCGGGCCGCAGCCGGCGATGACCTTGAAGCCTTCCTTGTGCAGGCGATGGCAGATGGCGGTTCCGATGCCGCCCATGCCGCCGGTGACGTACGCGATTCTTTGACTCATGATGCGTTGCTCCTGGTTGTAATACTATGAAACTAATAGCTGCCTGCGCTTGCTGGATGGCCGCAGACGCCGGTTTTAACCCAGATTTCAGCGCTCGACGGCTAGGGCAACCCCCATGCCGCCGCCGATGCACAGGCCGGCCAGCCCCTTCTTGGCGCCGCTGCGCTTCATCTCGTGCAGCAGCGTCACCAGAATGCGGCAGCCGGAGGCGCCGATGGGATGGCCAATGGCGATGGCGCCGCCGTTGACGTTGACCTTGGCAGGGTCGATGCCCAGCAGCTTGTTCACGGCACAAGCCTGCGCCGCGAACGCCTCGTTCAGTTCGTACAGGTCGACATCACCGGCCTTCCAGCCGGCACGTTGCAGCGCTTTCTGGGTGGCGCCGACCGGGCCCAGGCCCATGGTGGCCGGGTCGAGCCCGACGGTGGCGTAGCTGGCGATGCGCGCCAGCGGCGTGAGGCCCAGCGCGGCGGCCTTCTTGGCGGTCATCACCACCACGGCAGCCCCCCCGTCGTTGATGCCGGAGGCGTTGCCGGCCGTCACCGTGCCCGCCTTGTCGAAGGCCGGGCGCAGGCCGGCCAGCGCTTCGGCATTGGTCTTCTTGTTGATGAACTCGTCGGTGTCGAACACCAGCGGGTCGCCCTTGCGCTGCGGGATGGTGACGGCGGTGATTTCTTCCTTGAACTTGCCTGCTTCCTGGGCGGCGGTGGCCTTCTTCTGGCTGCCGAGGGCCAGCTCGTCCTGCATCTCGCGGGTGATGCCTTCCTGCTTGGCCACGTTCTCGGCCGTGATGCCCATGTGGTACTGGTTGTAGACGTCCCACAGGCCGTCGACGATCATGGAATCGATCATCTTCCAGTCGCCCATGCGCTGGCCGTCGCGGCTGCCCAGCAGCACGTGCGGGCTGGCGCTCATGTTCTCCTGGCCGCCGGCCACCACGATCTCGCTGTCGCCGGTGACCACCGCCTGGTGCGCCAGCATCACGGACTTCAGGCCCGAACCGCAGACGGCGTTGATGGTCAGGCCCGGCACGGCCTTGGGCAGGCCGGCCTTGAGCAGCGCCTGGCGCGCCGGGTTCTGGCCGGCACCGGCCGCCAGCACCTGACCCATGATCACTTCACCCACCTGGTCGCCGCTGACCTTGGCGCGCTCCAGCGCAGCCTTGATGGCGATGCTGCCCAGCTCGGTGGCCGGCACCTTGGCCAGCGAGCCCCCGAACTTGCCCACGGCCGTGCGGGCGGCGGAAACGATGACGATGTCTTCCATGAATTGCTCTCCTTTTTGCAGCTGGTTGCACTTGCCCCGCAAGGGCTAAACGGTTATTTCATTCAATATTGGCGCGAGGCCGGGACGCTCGCCTTGAACTGTGATCTGGTGGCCGCGGAACCGGCCATGCGGGCAAACGCCGTGGCCGGGCCTGCACCGGCGTTGTCGCCCTCGCGAAGCAAGAGGGGGAAGGCGCCGCAGGCGACTCAGGGGGGTGTTCCCATTCACGGGGTGTCACGCCTTCGCTTTGACATAGCTCCCCGGCGCCGGCTCGCTGGCCTTGTACTTGCTGCGCGGCTTGCCGTAGTCCTTGGGTGCGGCGATCTGCTTGCCGGCGTGGCTCTTCAGCCAGGCGGCCCAGTCGTCCCACCAGCTGCCCGGGGTTTCCTGGGCGCCGGCGATCCATTCGTCCACGCTGGCCGGGAACTTGCCGTCGTTGCGCACCCAGTGGCTGCGCTTCTTGGCGGCCGGCGGGTTGATGACGCCGGCGATATGGCCCGAGGCGCCCATCATGAAGCGCTTCTTGCCCGGAATGGTCTGGGTGGAGGCGTAGGCGCCGCCGATCGGCACGATGTGGTCTTCGCGCGAGCCGTAGATGTAGAACGGCATGTCGAGCTTGCCCAGATCGACCTTCTGGCCGCAGACCTTGGCCTTGCCGGGCTTGACGAGGTTGTTCTCGAGGTAGGTGTTGCGCAGGTACCAGGCATAGAACGGCCCGGGCAGGTTGGTGGAGTCGCTGTTCCAGTACAGCAGGTCGAACGGCGGCGGCGTTTCGCCCTTGAGGTAGTTGCCCACCACGTAGTTCCAGACCAGGTCGTTGGGGCGCAGGAAGCTGAAGGTGGTGGCCAGATCCTGCCCTTTCAGCATCCCGCCCTTGCCCATCTGCATCTCGCGGAACTTGACCATGGCCTCGTCGATGAACACGTCGAGGATGCCGGTGTCGGTGAAGTCCACCAGCGTGGTCAGCAGCGTGACGGCCGACACCGGCTTCTCGCCCCGCGCCGCCAGCACGGCCAGCGCTGTGGTGAGGATGGTGCCGCCCACGCAGAAGCCGAGCGCGTTGATCTGCTTGGCGCCGGTGATGTCCTGCACCGTGTGGATGGCCTGGATGGCGGCGTCCTCGATGTAGTCGTCCCAGGTCTTCTGCGCCAGGGTCTGGTCGGGGTTGCGCCAGCTCACCACGAAGGTGCGCATGCCCTGGCTGACCGCGTAGCGGATCAGGGAGTTTTCGGGCTGCAGATCGAGGATGTAGAACTTGTTGATGCAGGGCGGCACCAGCAGGAACGGTCGCTCGTGCACCTTGGCGGTGAGCGGCTTGTACTCGATCAGCTGGAACAGCTCGTTCTCGAACACCACGGCGCCCTCGGTGGTGGCCACGTTGCGGCCGACCTCGAACAGGCTTTCGTCGGTCATCGACACGTGGCCCTGCCGCATGTCCTGCAGCATGTTCTTCACGCCCTTGGCCAGGCTTTCACCCTGCGTGGCGATGGCCTTCTGCTGCGCCTCGGCGTTGAAGGCCAGGAAGTTGCTGGGCGCCGAGGCGGCCAGCCATTGCTCGACGGCAAAGCGCACGCGGTTGCGGGTCTTGGCGTCGCCCTCGGCGGCTTCGGCCATGGACATCATGGTGCGGGCGTTCAGCAGGTACACCGCGGCGGTGAAGGCGGCCATGGGGTTCTTGCCCCAGGCGTCGCCCTTGAAGCGGCGGTCGGCCAGTTGCGGGTTGTCCTGCAGGGTCTGGTTCCAGAGCTCGGAGGCCTCGCGCACGTAGTCCTGCTGGATCTTCATCAGCTTCTCGTTGGCGAAGCGCAGCGGCGTTGCATCGGCCGTGCCGGTGGGCGGCGCCATGCCGCCGAGATCGAGGTTCTGGAAGGCCTGGAAGGCTTTCAGCCAGGTTTCGGTGAAGCCCTGTTCCAGCGCAGGGTTGTTGAACGCCTGCGTGGCCATGTCGCCCCATGCAGGCATGCCGGGAACGTTGAACGGGAACCCTGTCTGGTTCATGCTTGTCTCCTGTTGGTCGTGCGAGGCCGGCGCTGCAAGGCCTGAACAAGAGTATCACGCCGGCTGGTAACGCGCGGCTGACGCGGGCGATAAAAATTGATCTGCGACGGCTTGCAGCAAGGCCCTGCAGTGGGCCGCACGCGGGAGTGGCCCGGCGTCGGCGAGGGCCTCAATCGTGCAACCAGATGCAAGCGGCCATGCGTCCGGCGCCGCCCAGATGCGCCTGGTCGCGCCGGTGCGAGTGGAAGCGCGCGGCGTCGCCCACGGTGCACCAGGCATCGCTGCCGTCGTTGCCGTACACGCGGGTCACACCCGCGGCGGCCAGGCGGCGGCGCGCCAGCGCCGGCAGGTCGGCCAGGAACTTGCCGCCCGGTTGTGGCAGGAAGCAGGCCTGGGCACCCGCATCGGCGTGCATGAAGGCCTCGCGCACCTCCGGCCCCACCTCGAACTGGCGCGGCCCAATGGCCGGGCCCAGCCACGCCAGCGTGTCGCTCACTTCAAATTTTGTAGCTGCCTGCGCCCGCTGCTGCTGGGCCAGAGCCTCAAAACGTTCCAAAGTCCGCTCCAGCACGCCGGCCGCCAGACCACGCCAGCCCGCGTGCGCGGCCGCGACCACGCGCGCACCCGGATGGGCGAACAGCACCGGCAGGCAGTCGGCCACCATCATGGTGCAGGCCACGCCGGGCTCGGCGGTGACAGCGCCGTCGGCCTGCGTGCCATCGGCGCTGTCCGCGTTCAGTTCAACCACCTGGGTGCCATGCACCTGCTGCAGAAAGACCGGCCGTGCACCCAGCACGGCAGCCAGCCGCGCGCGGTTGGCCTGCACGTGCTCAGGCGCGTCACGCACGTGGTCGCCGAGGTTGAGGCTACCCCACGGCGGCTGCGACACGCCGCCCGCGCGGGTGGTGAACAGCGCCCCGACGTGCGGCGGCGCCGGCCACGCGGGCCGCAGCCAGTCGGCGGGCGCCTGGCTCAAGCCTCGTGGTCCGGGCACGCGGAAGGCTGGGCCTGCTGGAAGGCGGGCAAGGCCATGCAGGCCTCGAACGCGGCCATGGTGCGCGGCAGGCCACCCAGGTCGCAGTCGAAGCGCTGGGCGTTGAAGATCTGCGGCACCAGGCAGCAGTCGGCCAGCGTGGGGGCATCGCCATGGCAGAACCGGCCCGCGGGGCCCGCGGCCAGTTGCGCCTCGAAGGTTTCCAGGCCCAGCCGCACCCAGTGGCGGTACCAGGTGTTCTTGGCGTCGTCGCTGACCTTGAGGTCGTGCACCAGATACTTGAGCACGCGCAGGTTGTTCAGCGGATGAATCTCGCAGCCCACGATCTGCGCCAGCGCCCGCACCCGCGCGCGGCCGAGCGCGTCGGCCGGCAGCAGCGGCGGCTCGGGGTATTGCTCGTCCAGAAACTCGATGGTGGCCATGGACTGCGTGAGGCGCGTGCCGTCGTCCAGCTCGAGCACCGGCACCAGCTTTTCCACCGACACGTCGGCGAAGGCGGGCTGGCGGTGTTCGCCCTTGGCCAGGTGCACCGGCACGTACTCATAGGCCAGGCCCTTGAGCTTGAGCGCGATGCGCACGCGGAACGAAGCCGACGAGCGGAAGTAGTTGTAGAGTTTCATGCCCTACAGAATACAACGGCCCCAGCGGCCAGAAAGCACGCCCATGGTTCTCGAAATCGCCGACATCCGCATCCAGCCCGGCCAGCAGGCCGCCTTCGAGGCCGCCATCCGGCAGGCCATGGCCACCGTGATCCCGCGCGCCCAGGGTTTCGTGGGCGCAACGCTGCACCAGGGCATCGAATCACCCGAGCGCTATGTGCTGCAGGTGCGCTGGCAGACGCTGGAAGACCACACCAAGGGTTTTCGTGAATCGCCCCTGTTCGCCGAGTGGCGCGGGCTGATCGGACCGTTCTTCGCGGCGCCGCCGCAGGTGGAGCACTTCGAGTCGCTGATCTGAGCCAGAAAAAAGGGCCATACGGCCCTTTTTCTTGAATGGCGAGCCTAGGTCAGCGCTGGGCCACGTCGGCGCGCTCGGCCAGGAAAATCTCCACCCGGCGGTTCTCGGCCCGGCCGGCTTCGGTGGCGTTGCTGGCAATGGGCTCGTGCGAGCCGCGGCCTTCGGTGCCGATGCGGCGCGAATCCACGCCACGCGAGGCCAGGTAGTCGCGCACGCTGTTGGCGCGTGCCACCGAGAGCGGATCGTTGATGGCGTCGCTGCCGGTGGAATCGGTGTGGCCGACGATCATGACCTCGGTGCCCGGCTGCTGGCTCAGCCCGGAGGCAAACTGGTCCAGGATGGGGCGCAGGCTGGGGTTGATGTCGGCCCGGCCGGTGGCGAAGGAGATATCGCTGGGCACGTTGAGCTTGAGCCGATTGTCGGCCGTCTGCGTGACCTGCACGCCGGTGCCGGCCGTGGCCTGCTGCATCTGCGCCTTCTTGTTCTCCATGTACCTCGACCAGGCGTAGCCGCCGGCCGCGCCCACGGCCGCGCCGATGGCTGCGCCCTTGCCATCGCCGACCAGGCCGCCGGCCACCGCCCCCACACCGGCGCCGATGGCCAGGTTGCGCTGGGTTTCCGTCATGTTGGCGCAGCCGCTCATGAGCACGGCGGCGGCCGTGGCACTGGCCAGAAGGCCCTGGCGGGCATGAAGGTTGGGTTTCATGGACTTCTCCTGAGGTTCATCGGTGTTCTTCCGCGCTGGGCGCTGGCCCCGCGTTCACCACTCATTGCACCCCACCCCGCCGCCGAATGGCTGTAGGACACGGCCACGCCTGAGCGTCAGGTTTGCAAAGGCAGGTTTCAGGTGTCGGTCAACTTGGCCAGCAACTGCAGCAGTTGGCGGCGCTCGTCCGCGTCCAGCGGCGCCAGGATGCGCTCCTGCACGCGATTCACGCAGGGGACCATGGCATTGGCCACGGTCTCGCCCTCCGGCGTCAGCCAGAGCAGCTTGCGCCGCCGGTCCGCCGCGTCGGACTCGCGCCGCAGCCAGCCGCGGCGCTCCAGCCGCGCGATGACCGAGCCGATGGTGGCCGCATCGTGCGCCACCGACGAGGCCAGCGAGATCTGGTCGGTCCCCGGCGCCTTCAGCAGCCGCGTCAGGATGGCGAACTGCACCGGGGTCGTGCCGAAATTCGAGGCCTCGTCCATGAACGCGGCCACGGAAATCTGGTGGGCCCGGCGGATCAGGTGGCCCGCCGCCCGCTCGAACTGGAACACGTCGGTCGTCATGGGCGAAGTCTATGCGCACCGGACCGCTCCGGGGCTTGACCTACACTGCGCCTCCATGAAGGGCCGTTCCATCCGCCATTGCCGCCTTTGCGGGGCGCTCGTCACCTACCGCCTGCCCGACGATGGCGACACGCGCGAACGGGCCGTCTGCCCCGCCTGCGGCACCGTGCACTACGAGAACCCGCTGATCGTGCTCGGCACGGTGCCCTACCTGGCCGAGCGCGTGCTGCTGTGCAAGCGTGCCATCGAGCCGCGCTTCGGCAAGTGGACCCTGCCCGCCGGCTTCATGGAGCTGGGCGAATCCATGGCCGAGGGCGCGGCGCGCGAGACCGCCGAGGAAGCCGGGGCCAATATCCGCATGGGCGAGCTGTTCAGTTGCATGAGCCTGCCGCGCGTGGGCCAGGTCCACTTCTTCTACCTGGCGGAAATGCTCGACGACACGCTCGACCCCGGCCCGGAAACGCTGGAAGCCCGCCTGTTCATGGAAGACGAGGTGCCGTGGGAGGAGCTGGCCTTCGCCACCGTCTCCGAGACGCTGCACCGCTTCTTTGCCGACCGCCGCAAGGGCAGTTTCGCCATGCACGACGTCGACATCGTCCTGCCGCCCAAGTGAGCGACCTGCCGCCGCTGGCCGAGCTGGCGCCCGGCCAGCCCTTCCCTCCCATCGACCAGGCGTGGCCCGCCAATTCACCGGCGGCGGGGCTGCTGGCCGTGGGTGGAATGCTGGATGTGCCCACGCTGGTCAATGCCTACGAGCACGCGGTGTTCCCCTGGTTCAACGAGGGTGAGCCCACCCTGTGGTGGAGCCCCAACCCGCGGATGGTGCTGCATACCGACCGCTTCCGGCTGCACCGCTCACTGCGCAGGACGCTGGCCCGCTTCCGTGCCGACCCGCGCTGCGAGCTGCGCGTGGACACGGCCTTCGAGCAGGTCATGCTGGGCTGCGCGCGCGTGCCGCGGCCCGGCCAGCGCGGCACCTGGATCGGGCAGCGCATGTTGGAGGCCTACGTGCGGCTGCACGAGGCCGGCCACGCCCACAGCGTGGAAACCTGGATCGACGGGCGTCTGGTGGCCGGCCTGTACTGCGTGACGGTGGGCCGCGCCGTGTTCGGCGAATCCATGTTCACGCTGGTCACGGACGGCTCCAAGATAGCGCTGGCGGGCCTGGTGGCGTTCTGCCGGGTACGCGGCCTGCCGCTGATCGACTGCCAGCAGAACACGGCGCATCTGGCCTCGCTGGGCGCGACCGAAATCCCCCGCGCCGACTTCGCCCGCGCCGTGCAGGCCCTGGCGCTGGAGCCCGCCCCGGCCTGGCGCTTCGAGCCCGTATACTGGGATGCGTTGTTGTCCTCAGCTGCTGAACATCGGTGACGCACCTCACGGAACTCCCGCTGCAGGCCTTGCAGTTCTATGCCACGGCGCCGTACGCCTGCAGCTATCTGCCGGGGCGTCAGGCGCGCTCCCAGGTCGCCACCCCCAGCCACCTGATCAACAACGACGTCTACACCGGCCTGGTGCAAAGCGGCTTCCGGCGCAGTGGCCTGTTCACCTACCGCCCCTACTGCGATGGCTGCCAGGCCTGCGTGCCGGTGCGCATCCGCACCGCGGAGTTTCAGCCCGACCGCAGCCAGCGCCGCGCCATGCGCCGCCATGCCGGCCTGCAGGCGCGGGTGCTCAAGCTGGGCTTCGTACCCGAGCACTACCAGCTCTATCTGCGCTACCAGACCGGCCGGCACACCGGCGGGGGAATGGACCAGGACAGCGTCGACCAGTACGCGCAGTTCCTGCTGCAGAGCCACGTGAATTCGCGCCTGGTGGAGTTCCGCGAACCGACCGCCGACGGCCGCCGCGGCGCACTGCGGATCGTCGCCATCATCGACGTGCTGGGCGACGGTATCTCCGCCGTCTACACCTTCTACGATCCGGATCCGGGCGCCAGCTACGGCACCTACGCCATCTGCTGGCAGATCCAGCAGGCGGCGGCGCTGGGCCTGCCCTACGTCTACCTGGGGTACTGGATCGCCGGCAGCCCCAAGATGGCCTACAAGGCGCGCTTCCGTCCTTACGAGCTGCTCGGCCAGCAAGGCTGGCGCGCGCCGGAAGCGGATCTGGCGCCACCCGCAGCCGCCTGACCCCGAAGCCCGGATCACCCCGCCGCCGACCATGCGCAAAAGCAGCCACGAGCCCCGCACCACGCCCACCATCCAGGTGCTGGAGCGCATGTTCACGCTGATCGACGCACTGGCCTCGCGCGAGGAAGCCATGTCGCTCAAGGAACTGAGCGAGGTGTCCGGCCTGCACCCCTCGACCGCCCATCGCATCCTGAACGACCTGGCCGCCGGCCGCTTCGTCGATCGGCCGGAAGCCGGCAGCTACCGGCTGGGTCTGCGCCTGCTGGAGCTGGGCAACCTCGTCAAGGCGCGGCTCAGCGTGCGCGACGCGGCCATGGAGCCGATGCGCGAACTGCACCGCCTGATCCAGCAACCGGTGAACCTGAGCGTGCGCCAGGGCGACGAAATCGTCTACATCGAGCGCGCCTTCAGCGAGCGTTCCGGCATGCAGGTGGTGCGGGCCATCGGCGGCCGAGCGCCACTGCACCTCACCTCGGTCGGCAAACTGTTCCTGGCCGCCGACGACCTGCCCCGCGTGCGCTCATACGCCACGCGCACGGGCCTGCCCGGGCATACTCGAAACAGCCTCACGCAGCTGCCGCAGCTCGAGCGCGAACTGCTTGCCGCAAGGCAGACAGGCCTGGCGCGCGACAACGAGGAACTGGAGCTCGGGGTGCGCTGCGTGGCCGCCGGCATCTATGACGACCAGGGCAAGCTGATCGCGGGTCTTTCCATTTCTGCCCCGGCCGACCGGCTGGACGAAGGCTGGGTGGCCAAGCTGCAGGCCACTGCGCAGCAGATTTCCACCTCGCTGGGCAACCACCACACGGCGCCCCAGGGCGCCTGACCCCGGGTCTGCCGGCCCGCTGCGTCCTCAGCTGGCGTTGGCCAGCGAGATCGCCCCTGCAGCGGCCGCAGATCCTGTGGTGCGCAGGGTCTCGACCCAGTGACGCACGCGCTCGGCATCGGCGATGCGGCTCAGCTTGCCGGTCGAATCGAGAAACACCATGATCAGCTTGCGGCCCGCGATGCGCGCCTGCATCACCAGGCATTGGCCGGCTTCGTTGATGAAACCGGTCTTTTGCAGGCCAATGTCCCACTCCGGGCTGCGCACCAGCCGGTTGGTGTTGTTGTACTGCAGCAGACGATCACCCACCGCCACCTCGTAGCTCGGCGAGGTGGTCAGCTGGCGCAGCAGCGGATCCTGGTGCGCGGCGGCCACCAGAATGGCGAGGTCGGTGGCGCTGGAACGGTTGCTGCTCGACAGCCCGGTGGGCTCGACGTAGTGCGTGTCTTTCATGCCCAGCATGATGGCGCGCGCGTTCATCAGCGCCACGAAGCGGCGCAGGCCGCCGGGGTAGGTGCGCCCCAACGCGTGGGCGGCGCGGTTTTCGCTCGACATCAGGGCCAGGTGCAGCAGTTCGCCGCGCGACAGCGTCGTGCCCACGCTCAGCCGCGAGCGGCTGTTCTTCTCGGTGTCGATGTCCTCCTCGCTGATGGTGATCATCTCGTCCAGCGGCAGGTGCGCCTCGGACATGATCAGCCCGGTCATCAGCTTGGTGAGCGACGCTATCGGCTGGACAGCGTGGTCGTTCTTGGCCAGCAACACTTCCTTGGTGTCCTGGTCGATCACCAGCGCCACGCTGGACTTCAGGTCGAGCGGATCGCTGGATGCGCGGCTGCTGAACTCACCAACCCCGCTCTCGCGGCCGACCGAAAGGCGTGTGCCGCCCGCGTCCTCGAAGCGGACCGAGTGTATGCGCAGGCCGGGCATGGTGGCAGCCACCGCCGCCGGCCGCTCGGCGCGGGAGCGCTCAAGCTTGCTGCTGGCGTGCGCCGCGCCCTTGCCTGCAAGCACCGTGCGCTGGCGCTCGTGCTTTTGTCGGGTCGCCAGATGCACGGCACCGCGCCCTTTGGCTGCGGCCGCGAGCCTGGCCGCACCTTTGCCGCGCGCCGAGGCAACGGACGAATGCCTGGAGGCCGTTGACTTGGCCAGCGCGGGTTTCCCGGCCGCCCTGGCTGAGCCGGACTTGGCCGCCACCGTGGCGTGTTTGGCAGCGGGCTTCTTGCCGGCAGCCAGCGCATGACCTGCCGGCGCAATCACCAGAAGAGCGGCTACCAACGGCAGCAGACCGCGCCCCAAGTTCAGGGATTTATAGAACTTCAGACTACAGATTTGCATTGCCCGCTCCGCCACATTGTCACAACTTGACAAAAAGTGTAGCGGAAGGGGATTTTCAACGCAATATCAATGACTTGAATTTACTTTCTCAAGTTCTCAGACACAAATGACGATCAATTAGCCTTGTGCTGCCACGCGCTCAGCTTTGCTTTGTAACTTGTTGAGTGCGCTCAGATAAGCTTTGGCAGATGCCACAACGATATCCGGATCCGCACCCACACCGTTCACCACCCGACCGCTGTTTTGTAACCGGACGGTGACCTCCCCCTGGCTTTCGGTGGAACCGCTGATGGCGTTCACCGAATAAAGCACCATTTCCGCGCCGCTGTGCACGTGCGCCTCGATGGCCTTGAGCGACGCATCCACCGGCCCGTTGCCATCGGATTCACCATGCACTTCCTTGCCGTCGACCGTGAAAACGATGCGAGCGTGGGGCATTTCGCCCGTTTCGCTGTGCTGCGACAGGCTGATGAAGTTGTACTGGTCCTTCTCCTGCGTGAGGCTCTCGTCGCCCACCAGGGCCAGGATGTCCTCGTCGAAGATCTCGCTCTTGCGGTCAGCCAGTTCCTTGAATTTCGCGAACGCGGCCATGATCTCGCTCTCGGATTCGAGCACCACGCCCAACTCCTGCAGGCGCTGCTTGAAGGCGTTGCGGCCGGAAAGCTTGCCGAGCACGATCTTGTTGGCGCTCCAGCCCACATCTTCGGCGCGCATGATCTCGTACGTGTCGCGCGCCTTGAGCACGCCGTCCTGGTGGATGCCGCTGGCGTGCGCAAAGGCGTTGGCGCCCACCACGGCCTTGTTCGGCTGTACCACGAATCCAGTGGTGTGGCTGACCATCTTGCTGGCCGGCACGATCTGCGAGGTGTCGATACCGACCTCGAGCCCGAAGTAGTCCTTGCGCGTCTTGACCGCCATCACGATCTCTTCGAGCGAGCAGTTGCCCGCACGCTCGCCCAGGCCATTGATGGTGCACTCGACCTGGCGCGCACCACCGACCTTGACGCCTGCCAGGCTGTTGGCCACCGCCATGCCCAGATCGTTGTGGCAATGCACGGACCAGATGGCCTTGTCGCTGTTGGGCACCTTCTCGCGCAGCGTCTTGAGGAAGTGACCGTACAGATCGGGAATGGCATAGCCCACCGTGTCCGGAATGTTGATGGTGGTCGCGCCCTCCTTGATCACCGCCTCGCACACGCGCGCCAGGAAGTCGATGTCGCTGCGGTAGCCGTCCTCGGCACTGAACTCGATGTCGCCCATCAGGTTGCGCGCGAAGCGCACCGCCAGTTTGGCCTGCTCGAATACCTCGTCGGGCGTCATGCGCAGCTTCTTTTCCATGTGCAGCGGGCTGGTGGCGATGAAGGTGTGGATGCGGCCACTCGCGGCGCCCTTCAGCGCCTCGGCCGCGCGGGCGATGTCGCGGTCGTTGGCGCGCGAGAGCGAGCACACCGTCGAGTCCTTGATCGCCTGGGCGATGGATTGCACGCACTCGAAGTCACCGTTGGAGCTGGCGGCAAAACCTGCCTCGATCACGTCCACCCGCAGCCGCTCGAGTTGCCGTGCGATGCGCAGCTTCTCGTCGCGCGTCATGCTGGCGCCAGGCGACTGCTCGCCGTCGCGCAAGGTGGTGTCAAAAATGATGAGCTTGTCGGTCATCTTGTCGTGCTCCTTGATCTTGAATGTGCTGCCGCCGCGCTTCAGGCAGCTTCCAACACCGATTGTGCCCGGTCGGCCATGGCAGGCCTGCCGCGCCGTACCCCGGAAACGATGGCCTTGAACGAAGCCGCGATGATGTCGGCATCGGCCCCTACGCCGAAGAGGGTGCGGGTACCGTCCACTCGCAGTTCCATGTAGGCCACGGCGCTCGCATCCGCGCCCGTGCCGATGGCGTGCTGGTGGTAGTCCACCACGCGGATGTCGTGCCCGGTGGCCGATGACAGCGCCTGGATGAACGCATCGACGGGCCCGTTGCCACGGCCCTCGATGGCGCGGACCTCGCCGTCCCAGTCCAGGTCGCCGCGCAGCACCACGGTTGCGGCATCACCTTCGCCCTCTTCCCGCAGCACGCGATGCGCCAGCGCCGGGGTGCTGTCCAGCCCGTATTCGCGCTGGAAGATGGCCCAAAGGTCCGCGGCGGCGAGCTCCTTGCCCTCCACATCCATCACACCCTGCACCACCTGGCTGAACTCGATCTGCAGGCGGCGCGGCATTTCCAGACCGTATTCGCTTTCGAGCAGGTAGGCGATGCCGCCCTTGCCCGACTGGCTGTTGACGCGGATCACCGCCTCGTAGCTGCGGCCCACGTCCTTGGGATCGATGGGCAGGTATGGCATGTCCCAATGATCACCTTCCCTGCGTGCAGCAAGGGCCTTCTTGATGGCGTCCTGGTGGGAGCCCGAAAAGGACGTGTAAACCAGATCGCCCACGTAAGGGTGGCGCGGGTGCACCGGGATCTGGTTGCAATGCTCGACGGTGGCGCGGATCTCGTCGATGTTGGAGAAATCCAGTTCCGGTGAAACGCCCTGCGTGTACAGGTTGAGCGCCACGTTGACCAGGTCGAGGTTGCCGGTCCGCTCACCGTTGCCGAACAGGCAGCCCTCGATGCGATCGGCGCCCGCCATCAGCGCCAGCTCGGCCGCAGCGGTACCCGTGCCGCGGTCGTTGTGCGGATGCACGGAGAGCACGATGGCATCGCGCCGCGCCAGATGGCGGTGCATCCACTCGATCATGTCGGCGAAGATGTTGGGCGTGGAGTGCTCCACCGTGGACGGCAGGTTGATGATGCACTTGCGCTCGGGCGTGGGCTGCCAGACGTCGGTCACGGCGTCCACCACGCGCCTGGAGAAGGCCAGTTCCGTGCCCGAGAACATCTCGGGCGAGTACTGGAAGGTCCAGGCCGTGCCGGGGTAGTGCGCGGCCAGTTGCTTGAACCTGCGCGCCTGGCTGGTCGCCAGTTCCACGATGCCGTCCTCGTCCAGGCCCAGTACGACCTTGCGCATCACCGGCGCGACCGCGTTGTACAGGTGCACGATGGCGCGCGGCGCCCCCTGCAGTGCTTCGAAGGTGCGCTCGATCAGGTGGTCGCGTGCCTGGGTCAGCACCTGGATGGTCACGTCATCGGGAATGCGGTCTTCCTCGATGAGCCTGCGCACGAAATCGAACTCGACCTGCGAGGCCGAGGGGAACCCAACCTCGATCTCCTTGAAGCCGATGGCCACCAGGGTCTCGAACATGCGCATCTTGCGTGCCACGTCCATGGGCTCCACCAGCGCCTGATTGCCGTCGCGCAAGTCGGTCGACAGCCAGACGGGGGCGCGGGTGATGACGGCGTCGGGCCAGGTGCGGTCCTTGAGGCCGACGGGTGCGAAGGCGCGGTACTTGGTGGCGGGGTTCTTCAACATGGTTGCGGGTCTTCCAAAGGGGTGGTTGGGAGAGCGACCAGCAACCTGCATGCAAAAGAAAAGGCCCGTTGCTGGTGCATACGGGCCGATCTGGTAGATGAAACTGACGCGCGCTACTCTGCCTGCCCGTGGGACACTAGTAGTAGAGCTAGCGACAGCTTTTGCATGAAGCGCAATTTAGCACAGTTCGCGGAAACCACGCAATCAGTCGTGCAATCCCCGCTCGTCGGGCTCATCGGTGGAGGTGCTGACGATGCTGGCATGCTGGCCGCGTGCCTTGCGGACGCCATAGATGACGTAACCGGAGAGCGCGTAGCCCACGAAGATCAGGAACAGCAGCGTCGCGGGCTCGATGCTGACGATGGCCAGCACCAGCGCTGCCGCCACCAGCACCGCGAACGGCACGCTGCGGCGGCCGCCGAAATCCTTGAAGCTGTAGTAGGGGATGTTGGTGACCATGGTGAGGCCGGCGAACAGGGTCACGCCGAACATCATCCAGGAGAAGTCGCCGCGCGCCACGCGCGCGCCGCCCAGGGCGTTGACGAGCTGGCGGAACAGCGGCACGTCGCGATGAACGTCCACCACCGCCGCCGACAGCCAGATGAAACCCGCCACCAGCGCCGCCGCCGCCGGCGAGGGCAGGCCCTGGAAATAGCGCTTGTCTACCACCCCGGTGTTGACGTTGAAGCGCGCCAGCCGCAGCGCCGCACAGGCGCAGTAGACGAACGCCGCGAACCAGCCGGCCTTGCCCAGCGGCTGCAGCGCCCACTGGTAGGCGATCAGCGCCGGCGCGGCACCGAAGCTGACCATGTCCGCCAGCGAATCCATCTGCTCGCCGAACGCGCTTTGCGTGCCGGTCATGCGGGCCACGCGGCCGTCCAGGCTGTCCAGCACCATGGCGGCAAAGATACCGATGGTGGATTCGGCAAAGCGGCCATTGATGGCCATGACCACCGCATAGAAGCCGCCAAACAGCGCCGCCAGCGTGAACAGGTTGGGCAGCACGTAGATGCCCTTGCGCGGCCGCCGCGGGCGCGGGCCGCTGGCATCACCAGCCGGATGGGGCTCGAAATCAGGTTTGGTCATCGAATCGGTGTCTTGCCGGCATGTGGCTTGCGCAGGCAGCTATGGTCTGCATAGCGTACCCAAGCACCGCCGCAACCCTGGCAGCGCACAGTTTAACGGCCTGAAGCAAGAAAAAAGGCCACGCGCGCGTGGCCTTTTTGGCGGTCGCCGCAGCGGCGATCAGTTCTTCGACTTGTCGACCAGCTTGTTGGCCTTGATCCAGGGCATCATGGCGCGCAGCTTCTCGCCCACCACCTCGATCTGGTGCTCGGCGTTCAGGCGGCGGCGGCTTTGCAGCGTGGGCGCGCCGGCCACGTTCTCCACGATGAAGCTCTTGGCGTACTCGCCGGTCTGGATGTCGCGCAGCGCCTGGCGCATGGCGTTCTTGGTGGCCTCGGTCACGATCTTCGGGCCGGTGACGTACTCGCCGTACTCGGCGTTGTTGGAGATCGAGTAGTTCATGTTGGCGATGCCGCCTTCGTAGATCAGGTCCACGATCAGCTTCAGCTCGTGCAGGCACTCGAAGTAGGCCATCTCGGGCGCGTAGCCGGCTTCCACCAGCGTCTCGAAGCCGGCCTTGATCAGCTCGACGGTGCCGCCGCACAGCACGGCCTGCTCGCCAAACAGGTCGGTCTCGGTCTCTTCGCGGAAGTTGGTCTCGATGATGCCGGCCTTGCCGCCACCGTTGGCCATGGCGTAGGAGAGCGCCAGGTCACGCGCCTTGCCGCTCTGGTCCTGATGCACCGCCACCAGGTGGGGCACGCCGCCGCCCTGGGTGTAGGTGTTGCGCACGGTGTGGCCGGGGGCCTTGGGGGCGACCATCCACACGTCGAGGTCGGCGCGCGGCACGACCTGGCCGTAGTGCACGTTGAAGCCGTGCGCGAAGGCCAGCGAGGCCCCCTTCTTGATGTTCGGTTCCACGTCGTCGCGGTAGACCTTGGCGATCTGCTCGTCGGGCAGCAGGATCATCACCACGTCGGCCTGCTTGACCGCATCCGCCACCTCGGCCACCTTCAGGCCGGCCTTCTCGACCTTGGGCCAGGAGGCGCCACCCTTGCGCAGGCCGACCACCACCTTCACGCCGCTGTCGTTCAGGTTCTGCGCGTGCGCGTGGCCCTGCGAACCGTAGCCGATGATGGCAACCGTCTTGCCTTTGATGAGGGACAGGTCGCAGTCTTTGTCGTAGAACACTTTCACTGGTTTTCTCCTTGGGAAGATCTGGATGCTATGAATTGAAGAGCTGCCTGCGACCGCTGTGCAAAGGCTGGAAGCCCTTTTGATGCCTCAAACCCGCAGCAGGCGCTCACCGCGGCCGATGCCGCTGGCGCCGGTGCGCACGGTTTCCAGGATGGCGGACTTGTCGATGGCGCCGAGAAAGGCGTCGTGCTTGGCCTGGTCACCGGTGAGCTCGATGGTGTAGCTCTTGTCGGTCACGTCGATGATGTGGCCGCGGAAGATGTCGGTGGTGCGCTTGATCTCCTCGCGCTCCTTGCCGACGGCGCGCACCTTGACCATCATGTGCTCGCGCTCGATGTAGCTGCCCTCCGTCAGGTCGACCACCTTGACCACCTCGATCAGGCGGTTCAGGTGCTTCGTGATCTGCTCGATCACCTCGTCCGAGCCGCGCGTCTGAATGGTCATGCGCGAGAGGCTTTCGTCCTCGGTCGGCGCGACGATCAGCGACTCGATGTTGTAGCCACGGGCCGAGAACAGGGCCACCACGCGGGACAGCGCGCCCGCTTCGTTTTCAATCAGTACGGCGATGATGTGTTTCATTTTCCTGAAGCCCTCTTTTCGCCGCCCTCCCCCGCGGCCGGTAAGCGGCGGGCTTGGCGGTCAATAGATTCGTCCAACTATCAATTATGTAGCTGCTTGCGCCCGCTACATGCGGGCTGGAGCCTGATTTTCCCTAAAGATCCTCGGCACCCAGCAGCATTTCGGTGATGCCCTTGCCGGCCTGCACCATGGGGAACACGTTTTCCGTCGGGTCGGTGCGGAAATCCATGAACACGGTGCGGTCCTTGAGCTTGCGCGCCTCGCGCAGCGCCGGCTCCACGTCCTGCGGCCGCTCGATCAGCATGCCGACGTGGCCATAGGCCTCGGCCAGCTTCACGAAGTTGGGCAGCGCGTCCATGTAGCTGTGGCTGTAGCGGCCGGAGTATTCGATCTCCTGCCACTGGCGCACCATGCCCAGGTAGCGGTTGTTCAGCGCCAGCACCGTAATCGGCGTGTTGTACTGCAGGCAGGTGGAGAGTTCCTGGATGCACATCTGCACCGAGCCCTCGCCCGTCACGCAATAGACCTCGCTCTCGGGCCTGGCCAGCTTGATGCCCATGGCGTAGGGGATGCCCACGCCCATGGTGCCCAGGCCGCCGGAGTTGATCCAGCGGCGCGGCTCGTTGAACTTGTAGTACTGCGCGGCCCACATCTGGTGCTGGCCGACGTCGGAGGTGACGTAGGCGTCCGCATCGCGCGTCATGTTCCAGAGGGTCTCGATGACCATCTGGGGCTTGATCACGTCCTGGTTGGCGCGGTCGTACTTGAGGCAGTCGCGCGAGCGCCAGCCTTCGATGCTCTTCCACCAGTCGGCCAGGGCCTTCTCGTCGGCGCGGGTGGTGGATTCCTTGACCATCGCGATCAGCTCGGTCAGCACGTCCTTGACGTCGCCGACGATCGGGATGTCGACTTTCACGCGCTTGGAGATGCTCGACGGATCGATGTCGACGTGGATGATCTTGCGTTCGACCGAGGCAAAGTGCCTGGGGTTGCCGATCACGCGGTCGTCGAAGCGCGCGCCCACCGCCAGCAGCACGTCGCAGTTCTGCATGGCGTTGTTGGCCTCCAGCGTGCCGTGCATGCCCAGCATGCCCAGGAAACGCCGGTCGGTGGCCGGGAAGGCACCCAGGCCCATCAGCGTGTTGGTGACCGGGTAGTTCAGCAGGTCGACCAGCTCGCGCAGCTCGCCGGTGGCGTTGCCCAGCAGCACGCCGCCACCGGTGTAGATGTAGGGCCGCTTGGCCGTCAGCAGCAGCTGCAGCGCCTTGCGGATCTGCCCGCTGTGGCCCTTCTTCACCGGGTTGTACGAGCGCATGCTGAGCGTCTCGGGGTAGCCGGTGTAGGCGGTCTTGTTGAAGGACACGTCCTTGGGGATGTCCACCACCACCGGGCCGGGGCGGCCCGAGCGGGCGATGTGGAAGGCCTTCTTCATCACCTCGGCCATCTGGCGCACGTCCTTGACCAGGAAGTTGTGCTTGACGATGGGGCGGGTGATGCCGACGGTGTCGCACTCCTGGAAGGCGTCCAGGCCGATGGCGGCCGTGGGCACCTGGCCGGTGACGATCACCATCGGGATCGAATCCATGTAGGCGGTGGCGATGCCGGTTACCGCGTTGGTCACGCCGGGGCCGGAGGTGACCAGGGCCACGCCGACGTCGCCGGTGGCGCGGGCGTAGCCGTCGGCCGCATGCACGGCAGCCTGCTCGTGGCGCACCAGCACATGCTGGATGGTGTCCTGCTTGTAGAAGGCGTCGTAGATGTGCAACACAGCGCCGCCTGGGTAGCCCCAGACGTACTTCACACCTTCGGCCTGCAGGGCCTTGACGAGAATTTCAGCGCCGCGCAGCTCTTCGGGATGGCCCGGCGCAGCGCGCTCGGACGCCTGGGCGGCGGACTTGATTTCAGCTTTGGAGATTTCCATGTCCAGATGAACCTTTCGAGAATTTCTCTGACGAAAAACCTTGGGTGCCCCTTGCCAGCTCTTGTGAAGCCGCTTCAGGACTTGAGACTGCCAGCCATGGACGGGAAAGCTCCCCCGCCGGACTGCAATCCGTTTGCGATGGTGACTGCAACGGAGCATTATCGCACCGCAGCAAGCCTTGCGGGCGCATCCCGCGGCTTTTTTGCGCCGCCGGGTGCCATAATCGGCCGCGCCGGCGCCTGGCTGCCCGCCTCCCCCGAGAACCTCCGCCCATCGCCAAGCCGCCGCCGTGGCCACCGAACAGGAACTGTCCGACTTCCTCAAGAGCGTGGAAAAGCGCTCTTTCAAGCGCACCGTCTACCACGTGCGGGACGACGATGCCGCGCTGGACATCGTGCAGGACAGCATGATGAAGCTGGCCGAGCACTACGGTGACAAGCCTGCCGCCGAGTTGCCGCTGCTGTTCCAGCGAATACTTTCGAATACGACGCTGGACTGGTTTCGCCGCCAGAAGACCCGCAACGCCGTGTTTTCCAACATGAGCGAATTCGAGCCGGCCGACGCCGACGGCGAGTTCGACCTGCTGGAAGCCTTTGCCGGCAACGACAGCATGCAGACAGAAAGCGCCGAGGACGTTACCCGGCGGGCGGAAATCCTCCGAGAGATCGAAGGACAGGTCATGCTGCTGCCCAACCGTCAACGCGAGGCGTTTCTGATGCGTTACTGGGAGGAAATGGACGTTGCCGAGACGGCGGCAGCCATGGGTTGTTCGGAAGGCAGTGTCAAGACGCACTGCTCGCGCGCGGTCCAGGCGCTGGCCAAGGCACTCAGGTCCAAAGGATGGATGCCATGAACCCGAGCCCCAACAACCCGCTTTTGGTGCACCCCGCCGCCCTGGAAAACCGGTTCGGCCTGCTGGTGGCTGCCCGCCTGTCGGCCGGCGCCCAGGATCTGCCGCACGACGTCACCGAACGCCTGCGCGCCGCCCGCGTCCAGGCCATCGCCCGCCGCAAGAGGCCGGTCAGCGCCACCCAGGTCCAGGCCGCCCCGGCCGTGCTGGGCAACGGCCACACCGCGATCCTGGGCTTCGGCGACGACGCCCTGGGCTTCTGGGGCCGCCTGACCTCCCTTGCCACCGTGGTGGCCCTGGCGGTCGCCCTGGTGGCCGTGAATGTGGTGCAGGACGACGACCGCGCTACCGAGGTAGCCGACGTCGACGCCGCGCTGCTGACCGACGAACTCCCGCCGCAGGCCTACGCCGACCCGGGTTTCCTGCAGTTCCTCAAGTCCACCGACGGCGACCACGCCGCGCAGGCGCACTGACCGCCTGTTTCATGCCATGGCCCGCCATCCGCGCGCGTTGCCCCTGCTGATCGCCGCCACCGCGCTGGGCGTCAGCGCGGCGTCGGCCTGGGCGCAGCAGGCATCGCCGCGCGGCGCGCCAGGCGTCAGCCAGCCCGTGCCGCCGGTGGCAGGCGGCGTCAACTGGCAGACGCTCAACGGCGAGCAGAAGAACGCCCTGCGCCCGCTGGCCGCCCTCTGGCCCACGCTCACCGGCGACCAGCAGCGCAAATGGGTGGCGCTGACCCGCAACTACGGCCGCCTGTCCGCCGGCGAGCAGGCCACGCTGCAGAGCCGCATGACCGAATGGGCCACGCTCACGCCCGCCCAACGCACCCAGGCCCGCCTGAACTTCGGCGAGGCGCGCCGCCTGCCGGTCGACGAGCGCAAGGCGCGCTGGGAGGAATACCAGTCGCTCACGCCCGAAGAGCGCCAGCGCCTCGCGGCGGACCACGCCAAGCCGCCCCCGGGCACAGCCCCGGCCCTGCGTCCCACGCCGCAAGACAAGCTGCTGCGCCCGCGCCAGGGCGAAGACCGCAAGCTGCCGATCTACGACAATACGCTGCTGCCGCGCTAGTGCGCGGTGCCCGTCGCACTGCGGCAGGCCCAGCAACAACCCCTCAGTCCTTGAACCCGCCCGGTGCCCCGCGCCGGCGGCAAACCCGTGAACGGCGCAGCCTGTGGCCGCCCGTCCCGCCAGCCAATGACCGATTCCACCCCCGCCCCAACCACCATGACGGCCCCGCCGCTACGCCGGCGCATGGCCTGCTGGCTGTACGAAGGCATCCTCATGTTTGGCGTGGTGTTCGTCGCCGGCTACCTGTTCTCGGCCCTCACGCAGATGCGCAACGCACTGGACCACCGGCACGCGCTGCAGGGCTTCCTGTTCGTGATCTTCGGCATCTATTTCATCTGGTTCTGGTCGCGCGGCCACACGCTGGCCATGAAGACCTGGCACATCCGCATCGTGGACCTGCGCGGCCAGCCGCCGAGCCAGGCACGCGCGCTGCTGCGCTACCTGCTGAGCTGGCTGTGGTTCCTGCCGCCGCTGGTACTGATCGCTCCGCTCCACCTTTCCGCCGGGGAAGTGGCGGTGCTGGCCTTTGGCTGGGTCTGGATCTGGGCCCTGCTAAGCCGCTTCCATCCCCAGGGCCAGTTCTGGCACGACGCCTGGGCTGGCACGCGGCTCATCGACGTCCGGCCCGCGCCAGCCACGGCGGCCTGACCGCCCGCGCGAGCCCGCAGCCGTTCCCTGCACGCACGTGAACGACAATCCACCAATGCCGCCGCAACCCGTCAGCCCGACCGCCATGCCGGACCCCGAAGTCAACCCGCAGAAGGCGCGACGGGGCCTGTCGCGCGTCTGGCATGCTACCGGCTATTCGATGGCCGGCCTGCGCGCCGGCTGGCATGAAACAGCGTTCCGGCAGGAAGCCATCGCCGCCGTGGTGCTGATCCCGGCGGCGTTCTGGGTCGGCCGCAACTGGGTCGAAACAGCGTTGCTGGCCGGCGTGGTGCTGCTGGTGATGATCGTGGAACTGCTCAACACCGGCATCGAAACCGCCATCGACCGCATCGGGCCCGAATGGCACGATCTTTCCAAGCGCGCCAAGGACATGGGCTCGGCCGCGGTGCTGCTGTCCCTGTTGCTGGCAGGCAGCGTCTGGCTGGCCGCGCTGTACACGAGGTTCTTCACGTGACCCAAGTTTCCGAGATGCCGACCCCGGCGTTTTCCGTCTGCGTCTATTGCGGCTCACGGCCCGGCGCAGACCCCGCCTTCGCCGAAGTGGCGGATCAGGTCGGCCGATGGATCGGCGCGCACGGCGGCCAGCTGGTCTACGGCGGTGGTCGCAGCGGCCTGATGGGCGTGGTGGCCGACGCCACGCTGGCCACCGGCGGCCGGGTGGTGGGCGTGATCCCGCGCGCGCTGGTGGAACGCGAGCACGCGCACCGCGGCTGCACGGAACTGCTGATCGTCGACACCATGCACGAGCGCAAGCGCCTGATGGCCGAACGGGCCGACGCCTTCCTGGCGCTGCCCGGGGGCATCGGCACCTTCGAGGAATTCTTCGAAGCCTGGACCTGGCGCCAGCTCGGCTACCACGACAAGCCCATCGGCCTGCTGAACCAGAACGGCTACTACGACGCGCTGCTCCGCTTCGTCGAAGGCAGCATGGCCGGCGGGTTCATGGACGGCAGCCAGATGCGGCTGATCGAAGTGGGCACGGCCTGGGAGCCGCTGCTACAGCACCTGGTATCCGCCGCCGGCCTGGCCCAACCGGACCGCCTGCACGCCATCTGAAGCGCGCAAAAAGCAAAGGCCGCGCAGCCTGTGCCGCGCGGCCCCCGGTTCAAGCCCTGATCGGCAGCAGGCTTACCAGCGGTAGTTGTTGCTGGCCTCCCAGTCCTTGACCTGCTTCTCGGCCACGTCGCGGGCCACGCCGTAGCGCTCCTGCATCTTGCCGATCATCTGATCGCGCTTGCCGGCGATCACGTCCAGGTCGTCGTCGGTCAACTTGCCCCAGGCCTCCTTGACCTTGCCCTTGAACTGCTTCCAGTTGCCGCTGATGGTGTCTTCGTTCATGTGTGCTCCTGAGACGGTGTTCGCATGCGCGCCACGCGGGGATCGCGAGGCCATGAACGCATGGCGATGGAGGCATCGTAGGCACGCCGCAGCGCTCGCGCGGTAGGTGTTGATGGGCAAAGGCCGTCGGCCCAGGACTACCTGAAAAGACACAACCCGGCACGGCAGATGCCGGGCGCCTGGCTCACGCGTCGGGCAGGAACAACGACTGCAGATCGCTCAGGAAATCGAAGCCGCGCGCCGTCGGCCGCAGCCAGGCTCCGTCGGCTTCGAGCCAGCCGGATTGCTCTGCCTTTTGCAGCTGCCCTCGCACGCTGTTGGGGGGCAAACCGGTCTTTTCGATGAAATCCTGCAGCGTGAAGCCGTCCTTCAGGCGCAGCGCGTTCAGCATGTACTCGAACGGCAGCTCGCGCCGCGACACCTCATGCTCCTGGGCCACGGCAGCGCCGGCCAGCGCCTTGTCCATGTACAGCTCCGGCTGGCGGTGCCGCTGCTGACGCACGATGCGGTGCGCGAAGCTCAGCTTGCCGTGAGCGCCGGCGCCGATGCCCAGGTAGTCGCCAAACTGCCAGTAGTTCAGGTTGTGCTGGCAGCGGTGACCGGCCCGCGCGTAGGCCGACACTTCGTAGCGCTGCAGCCCGGCTTCGGCCGTCATGGCGGTGATGCGGTCCAGCATGTCCCAGGCGGTGTCCTCGTCGGGCAGGCGCGGCGGGAACTTTGCGAACACCGTGTTCGGCTCCACCGTGAGGTGATAGACCGACAGGTGCGGCGGCTGGAACGCCAGCGCGGTGCGCACGTCCTGCTCCAATTGCGCCAGCGTCTGGCCGGGCAGCGCGTACATCAGGTCGAGGTTGAAGGTGTCGAAGCTGCGTGCGGCCTCCTCCACCGCCGCGCGCGCCTGGGCGCCATCGTGCACGCGGCCTACGGCGTGCAGCAGCGCGTCGTCGAAGCTCTGCACGCCGATCGACAGCCGCGTCACGCCGGCGGCGCGGAAGGCGGCGAAGCGCTCGCGCTCGAAGGTGCCGGGGTTGGCCTCCAGCGTGATCTCGCAGGCCGGCGCCAGCGGCAGGCGCGCCCGCACGCCGGCGATCAGCCGGTCGATCTGCTCCGGCTCGAACAGGCTGGGCGTGCCGCCGCCCATGAACACGCTGACCACCTGCCGGCCCCAGACCAGCGGCAGGCTGGCTTCCAGGTCAGCCAGCAGCGCATCGACGTAGCGCGCCTGCTGCGCGGTGGCGTCGGTGCCGGCGCGGCGCTCGTGCGAGTTGAAATCGCAGTACGGGCACTTCTTCAGGCACCACGGCAGGTGCACATAGAGCGACAGCGGGGGCAGCGCCGCCAGCTGCAGCGTGCCGGGGCGCATGTAGTGCGCGATGTCGTTCACAGCCAGCGCTGGCGCATCAGTTCGACCATCTGCGCGGCGGCGCGGCCGCGGTGGCTGTGCGCGTTCTTCACCTCGGGCGGCAGCTCGGCGAAGGTCTTGCCGAACTCGGGGATGAACATCACCGGGTCGAAGCCAAAGCCGCCGCTGCCGCGCGGCGCGCGCGCGATCTCGCCCACCACGCGGCCGACGGCGACCAGCGGCTCCGGGTCGTCGGCGCTGCGCAGGGCCACCAGGGTGCTGACCAGGGCGGCGCGGCGCTGGTCGATGTCGGCCATCTGCTCCAGCAGGGCGCGCACGTTGTGGGCATCGCCCTTGGGATAGCCGAAGCGGGTGGCGTAGTAGGCCGTGTCCACGCCGGGCTGGCCGCCAAAGGCGTCGACGCACAGGCCGGCGTCGTCGGCCAGCGCCGGCAGGCCGCTTTCGCGCGCCGCGTGGCGGGCCTTGGCCAGCGCGTTCTCGACGAAGGTGTGGAACGGCTCATCGGCCTCGCCTATGCCCAGCTCGGCCTGGCGCACCAGCTCGAAACCCAGCGGCGCCAGCATGGCCTGCAGCTCGGCCAGCTTGCCGGCGTTGTTGGAAGCGAGCACCATTTTCATAACAAAATCAGCCTCTGGCCCTTTTGTGACCGGCGCAGGCAGCTCTTATTTCGATAGTGACTGGCGCTGCAGCGCGATCAGCTCGCCGATGCCGTGGTCGGCCAGCCCGAGCAGCTTGTCCATCTCGGCGCGGGTGAAGGCCACGCCTTCGGCCGTGCCCTGCACCTCGACGAAGTGGCCCTCGCTGGTCATCACCACGTTCATGTCGGTGTCGCAGGCCGAATCCTCGCTGTAATCCAGGTCCAGCCGCGGCTCGCCCTGGACGATGCCGACCGACACCGCCGCCACCGCGGCGCGGATGGGCGAGGCCTCGATGCGCTGCTGGGCCAGCAGCCACTGCACCGCGTCGGCCGCCGCCACCCAGGCGCCGGTGATGCTGGCGCAGCGCGTGCCGCCGTCGGCCTGGATCACATCGCAATCGAGGTGGATGGTGCGCTCGCCCAGCAGCTTGAGGTCGAACACGGCGCGCAGGCTGCGGCCGATCAGGCGCTGGATCTCCTGCGTACGGCCGCTTTGCTTGCCGCGCGCGGCCTCGCGGTCGCCGCGCGTGTGGGTGGCGCGCGGCAGCATGCCGTACTCGGCCGTCACCCAGCCCTCGCCGGAGCCGCGCTTGTGCGGCGGCACCCGCTCTTCGACCGAGGCGTTGCACAGCACATGCGTGTTGCCGACCTCGATCAGCACCGAGCCTTCGGCATGCATGGTGTAGCGGCGGGTGATGCGCACCGGGCGCAGGGCGTTGGCGGCGCGGCCCTGGCGGGCGGGGGAGGCGATGTATGCAGTGGTCATGGGTCGGGGTCGATGGCGCCGGGCGGCATCGAGAGCCGCCGCGCGGGCAGTCAGCGTGGAAACGGTCAGCGCCGCCGCACGGCGGTGCGCTGGATGGCGGCGTTGATCTCGGCGATGGAGCGCTCGATGGCGTCTTCGTCCATCTCGTCGATCAGGCTGTCCTCGCCGGTCTGGATGGTGGAGGCGAACTCGCCCTCGCCCATCTGCTCGGTTTCGGTGAAGCCGCTGGTGGTGAAGTCGTCGTGGGCCGGCGTTTCCCATTCCAGCGCCAGCACGGTGACGTTGTCGGAGCTGTCACCGGCGGTGAACAGGGCTTCCTCCACCAGCGTGGGCACGGCTTCGGCCACCGGCAGGGCGGCCAGCGTGGCGACGATGTCGTCGTCGCCCATGCTGCCCCACAGGCCGTCGGAGCAGAGCAGCACCTTGTCGCCCTCGCGCAGGCGCACCGGGCCCGCCACGTCGAACATGGGCCGCACGGTGGAACCCAGGCAGGTGAACAACACGTTGCGGTTGATGCCCTCGATCGCCATGCCGGACTTGGCCTGCGCCTCGAGGTACGAGTGGTCCTGGGTGCGGGCCAGCAACGCGCCGTCGCGCACCACGTACAGGCGCGAATCGCCGCAGTGCACCCAGTGCAGCTCGCCCTCCTGCACCAGCGCCGCCACCAGCGTGGTGCGCGGGGTGTCGAGCATGGCCTTGTTGCTGGCGTAGCGGATGATCTGGTGGTGCGCCGCCATCACGCCGCTGGCGAGAAAGGCCGCCGGCACCGGCACCCTGGGCCGGGCATCGCGCTGGAACAGGGCGGAGAGCGTCTGCAGCGCGATCTGCGCGGCCACCTCGCCCTCGGGATGGCCCCCCATGCCGTCGGCCAGAACGAACACGCCCGCATCACGGGTGTAGCTGTAACCCATGCGGTCTTCGTTCTTTTCACGCCCACCGCGGCGGCTCAGCTGGAATACCGAAAACTTCATTTGTTGCGCATTCCGAAGCGCGTGGCTCGCTGGATGTTCTTCTTGGTGTCGCTCAGCATGTTGTCGAACTGCAGGCGCACTTTCTCGCCCACGCTGAGCTTGGTGTACTGGCGCTCACCCTCGCGGCTCAGCTCCTTTTGCAGCGCGAACACCGATTGCGGGCGCGACAGCGGATCGAGCGACATGCACCACTCCACCACCTCGATCAGGTTGTCGGAGTAGACCCCGCGCATGCGCGTGAGCGACAGCGAGAGGCGGTCTTTTTCCAGGCGCTGCGGCGCATCGTTGGGCGGGTAGCCCTGCATGCACGAATAGATGCAGGCGCCGATGGCATAGATATCGGTCCACGGACCCATGGTGGAGTCGCGCCGGTACATCTCCGGAGCGGCGAAGCCCGGCGTGTACATGGGGCGGGTGAAGTTGCCCTCTTTGTTGAGCACCTCGCGCGCGGCGCCGAAATCGAGCATCACGGCACGGTTGTCGTCGGTGATGAAGATGTTGGCGGGCTTCAGGTCCAGGTGCAGCATCTTGTGCTGGTGCACGATGCGCAGGCCGCGCAGGATCTCGTCGAACAGGGAGCGGATGGTGGACTCGCGGAACACCTTCTGCTTCTTCAGGTCGCGCGCGGTGACGATGAAATCCTGCAGGCTGGCGCCTTCCAGATAGTTCATCACCATGTAGACGGTTTCGTTCTGGCGGAAGAAGTTGAGTACGCTCACCACCGAGGCGTGCGAGATCTGCGCCAGCGAGCGCCCTTCCTCGAAGAAGCTCTTCAGTCCCAGGCGGTACAGCGAGAGCTTCTCGGGCGCGATCTGCGGCACCAGCTCGCCCGGCGCGCGGGAAGTGAGCGCCGACGGGAGGTACTCCTTGATGGCGACCTGCTGGCCGTCGTTGTCCACCGCCAGGTAGACCACGCCGAAACCGCCGGACGACAGCTTGCGCACCACGCGGTAACCGCCGATCACGGTGTCTGGCGGGAGGGATGCGGGCTTTTGCTTTGACATAATCGGTCGGGTGCACGCGCCCAGGGCCCAAGCACGCCGCGCACGAGGCGCCCGCACGTCCTTTCCGCACCGGGATCGATCGAATGTCAGTTTACAGTATGACCGGCTACGCAAGCGGCCAATTGCCTGCCGCCAGCGCCACCGGGGACGCCGCGGCGTGGAGCAATCCTCACCTGGCCCTGGGCGTGGAGTTGCGCAGCGTCAACAGCCGCTTCCTGGACCTCGCTTTCCGCCTGCCCGACGAACTGCGCGCGCACGAACCCGCCCTGCGCCAGTTGCTCACCGAGCGCCTGGCACGCGGCAAGGTGGAACTGCGCGCCACCGTGCAGGCCACCCAGCCGCAAGAGCTGCGCGAAGTACCCGCCCCCACCCTGCAGCGCCTGGCCGTGCTGCAGGACCAGGTGCGCAGCTGGCTGCCCGAAGCCAGCCCGCTGGGCGTGGCCGACGTGCTGCGCCTGGCCGGCGGCCAGGGCCCTGCCGCCGAAGCCGGCCTGGGCGAAGCCGTGCTGCAGCTCACCGGCCAGGTGCTGGACGACTTCATCGCCGCGCGCGAGCGCGAGGGCGCACGCCTAGTGCTGCTGATGCGCGAGCGCGTGACGCAGCTGCGCGCGCTGGCGGCGCAGGCCGAGCCGCTGGTGCCGAAACTGGTGGGGGCGCAAAAGCAGCGCTTTCTCGAGCGCTGGGCGGAAGCCCTGGGGAGCACCGACGCTCAGGCCAGCGGCCAGGCCGCCCAGGAGCGTGCCCTGGCCGAGGCCACGGCCTTCGCCATCCGCATCGACGTGGCGGAAGAGCTGGGGCGCCTGGCCGCGCACCTGGACGAGATCGAGCGCGTGCTGAAGCGTGGCGGCGAAGTCGGCAAGCGGCTGGATTTCCTGATCCAGGAGCTGCACCGCGAAGCCAACACGCTCGGTTCCAAGTCCGCCGTGCTGGAAATGAGCCGCATCGCCGTGGACATGAAGGTGCTGATCGAGCAACTGCGCGAGCAGGTGCAGAACATCGAATAGCGCCCGGCGCCCTCCGGATCGCTTTCTTTTTGATAGCTTCCTGCGCCCGTCACGTAAGGGCTGGAGCCATATTTTTCTTGAAAATCTGGCGCCGGGACGCCCCGCCCGTCCGGCTCAGCGCGCCAGCAGCCCCACCGCCACCGCCGTGCCCATGAGGCTGCGCGCGAATTCCTCGTAGCCGCGCGCGTTGGCGTGCACGGCGTCGGAGCGCAGGTCGGCATCGGCCAGCACCTCGCCCCAGCCTTCGCGCTGCAGCGGGATGTGCAGCTGGTCGGCGATCTCGGCGTACAGGGTGTGGTCGGTCATCTGGCCCATCGCGGCCGCCACGGTGGCGCGCGGCACCGCCGCCAGCAGCACCTGGGCGCCGCTCTTCAAGGCCTGCTCGCAGATGGCGCGCACGTTGGTGCGGGTCTCGGTATCGGGCAGGCGGCGCAGGAAGTCGTTGCCGCCGATGCTCACGATCACCAGCGCCGGCCGGTGCTCGGCCAGGAGCGCGGGCAGCCGCGCCAGCCCCTGGGCCGAAGTGTCGCCGGGCACTCCGGCGTTGACCACCTGCCAGCCCGTGAGCCGCGCCAGCACCGCCGGGTAGCTCGCGTCAGGCGGCGCGCCGGTGCCCCAGGTGAGCGAATCACCCAGCGCCAGCACCACCGCGCCGGCCGGCACCGGGCGGGAGCGGGGCCGCTCGCGCCCGCAGCCGGGCAGCGCGAGCGCCAGCCCCAGCGCACCGGCCGCGCCCAGAGCCTGCAGGCAGTGCCGCCGGCTCGGCATGGCGCTGGACGCCGCCTTGCTCAGACCAGGCCCGGCACCTGGGCCGGCATGCCGCGCACGCGCGGGCGCAGGCGCTCGGGCGAGACGTATTCCTGGCGGTAGATCTCGAACGGCAGCGTGTCGGCGGCCTCGATCTCCGACTGCTGCTGCACCGAAGCCGCCGCCAGCGCAGCGTACTCCGCCTTCAACGCATCCGGATAGGGCCGCGCCAGCAGGTTCTCGCGCGCGCGCAGCGACTGCGCCAGCACGAAACCGACGAAGTAGTCCGCATGCTCCTCGCGGATCGCCCGCAGCACCCGCGCGGAAGGCAGCGTGTCGGGCGCCGCGTGGCGGCCGCGGGCAAAGGCCAGCGCCTGGGCGTAGGCCGTGCCGCCCAGCGCGGCATCCATGGCCTGGGCCAGCGGCTGCAGTTCGTCCAGCACCTGCCCCACCGCCTCGGCCAGCACCTGGTCACGGCCCAGCAGTTGCACCTTCAGGCCCGGTTCGCGCCCGCGCGCCGCCGTGGCCTGCTGGTTGGCCGCCATGGCGGCGATCTCGTCGGGCGTGTCGTCGGGGCTGTCGGTGAGCAGACAGTGCAGCAGGAACAGGTCCAGCACGCGCGCGGTGTCGACGCCGATGCCGACCGGCTCGAATGGATCCAGGTCCATCAGCCGCACCTCCACATACTCGACGCCGCGCTCGCGCAGCGCATGCAGCGGGCGCTCGCCGGGATAGATCACGCGCTTGGGGCGGATGGTGCCGTAGAACTCGTTCTCGATCTGCAGCAGCGTGGTGGAGAGCTGGTTGTAGTCGCCGCCCAGGTTGCGGATGCCGATGGCCTCATAAGGCGGGTAGGGCCGCGTGAGCGCGTCGTCCAGCGAGGCCGCGTAGCTCTCCAGCCCGTTGTAGCTCACCGCCAGCGAGGCCTGCGCCTCGCTCTGGTAGCCGAGCCGCCCCATGCGCAGCGAGGTGGCCCAGGGCAGGTACATGGTGCCGCGCTCGCCCAGCGGCTCCAGCGCGTGGTCGCGCCCGGCGACGAAGGTGCGGCACAGCGCCGGCGAGGCCCCGAACAGGTACAGCAGCACGAACGAGCGGCGGCGGAAGTTGCGGATCAGGCCGAAGTACTCGGCGTTGGACAGCCCGGGCAGCGACCAGTTGTAGTGGATGCCGGAAATGGTCTGCATGCGCCGCCCGTAGCGGTGACCCAGGCCCATGCGGTACACGCTCTTGGCACGGCCGCGGTTGGACGAGCCGTACACGCCGATGGGAATGGTCTCGTCGGTCGGCAGCCCGCAGGGCATGGACGAGACCCACAGCATCTCCTGGCCCAGCGCCGCCAGTTCGTGGTAGACCACCTGGTGGATGCCGGTCAGCTCGGCGATGGCGGCTTCGGCACGGGTATGCGCGCCCGTCACCAGCTCCAGTTGCGACTCGCTGAAGTCGGTGGTGATGTGCGGATGCGTCAGCGGCGCGCCCAGGGCGGCCGGGTGCGGGGTGAGCGCGAGCTTGCCGTCAGCGCGCGCGCGCAGGCTTTCCTTCTCGATCCCCCGGCGCATGCCCTGGAGACGCTCCGGCGTGAGCGCCGCCAACCGGTCCCTCAGCGTGTTCATGTGTGGTCCTCTCGAATGTCCCGCGCCGGTCGCCCGCCCTGGGGCTGCCGCAGGGCAGCACGGGCGGGGCTTGCAAGCCGGGTGGCGCGGGGCACAGAATGCAGGGCGCGAAGGTATCACAGGCCGGCGGTTGGCGCCGGCCGCCACGCCAAAGGGCTTGGCCGCCCCACACCCTCCACGGAGCGCCCATGGAAAGCATTGTCTCTTTCTATATGAGCAACGACACGCAGGGGTTCCGCGTGACCGGCACCACCCACCTGCCGCAGGAAGCCAGCGTGCGCGGCTGCGCCCTCAGCGTGGGCGACACGGTGAGCTTTCCCAACCACCGCAACCGGGTGTACCGCGTGGTGTCGCGTCACTACCATGCCGGCGCCGACATCGGCGAGCCCGACTGGCTGATCGAGCTCGAACCCGAGTCGCGCGCTGGCGGCCGCTAGCGGCTGCTTCCCGCGCCCGTTTCAGGCCATCAGGCGTGGGCGCGGGCGGCCAGCGCCTGCTTGATCTCGTTCGTCCCCTGCTCCGAGCCGCTCATGGGCACGGTTTCGCCGGCTGAATCGGTGACCTCGTTCAGCGCGGCCAGCAGGCGCTCGGGCGTGTCGGGCGTCAGGCCCAGGTGCACGCCCTGGGTCAGGGTGATGTGCGCGGCCTCGTAAGTGCCGGCGCCGGCGCACAGGATGGTGCGGTTGGGCGCCTGCTCGCTGGCCATCACCAGCATGGCCGGCACCACGGCCTCGGGCTTGAGCGCCTCCAGCACCTCGGCCGGCATCAGCCCTTCGGTCATACGCGTGGCGGCGGTGGGCGCCAGCGCGTTGACGCGGATGTCGTGCTTGGCGCCTTCGATGCTGAGCGTCTGCATCAGGCCCACCAGCGCCAGCTTGGCGGCGCCGTAGTTGGCCTGGCCGAAGTTGCCGTACAGGCCACTGGAAGACGTGGTCATCACGATGCGGCCGTACTTCTGCGCCACCATGTGCGGCCATACGGCCTTGGTGCAGTGCACCGCGCCCATCAGGTGCACGTCCACCACCAGGCGGAAATCGGCCAGCTCCATCTTGGAGAAGCTCTTGTCGCGCAGGATGCCGGCGTTGTTGACCAGCACGTCGACCCGGCCCCACTGGTCGATGGCCTGCTGCACCATCGCCTGCACGGCGTCGAAATCCGTCACCGAGGCGCCGTTGGCGACGGCCTCGCCGCCGGCGGCGCGGATCTCGTCGACCACCTTCTGCGCCGCGGTGGCGGAACCGCCACTGCCGTCCACCGCGCCGCCCAGGTCGTTCACCACCACCTTGGCGCCGCGCGCCGCCAGGGCCAGCGCGTGCAGCCGGCCCAGGCCGCCGCCAGCGCCGGTGACGATGGCCACGCGGCCGGAAAAGTCGATGGTGCTCATGCTCTGCTCTCCAATGCTGAAGCCAAAAAAACGCCTGACTGTAAAACACGGCCGCTGTCGCGCGTGTACCCAAGCCGACAGCGCCGCTTTGCCACAATCCCCGCATGGAACTGAACCAAGCCACCATCGACACCCCGCCGCGCGACGCCGCCAGCATCGTCATGATCCGCGACGGCGCCGCCGGCCTGGAGGTGCTGCTGGTGCGCCGCCACGTGCAGACCGCCGTGCTGGGCGGTGCCTGCGTGTTCCCGGGTGGCAAAGTCGACGCCGACGACAGCAGCCCTGCCGTGCAGGCGCGACTGGACCGCACGCCAGCCGAGCTGCACACCCGCCTGGCCGAGCCTGACCTGTCGCCCGGCCAGGCGGCCGCCTGCTTCGCCGCCGCCGCGCGCGAGGCCTTCGAGGAAGCCGGCGTGCTCTACATGCAGGTGGGCGGCCAGGAGGTGGCCACGGTCGACGCCGACGCCTGTGCCAGCCTGCGCGCTGGCGAGCCCTTCGGCGCGCTGCTGGCGCGCCTCAACCTCACGCTCGACACCGATGCGCTGGTGCCCTGGTCGCGCTGGATCACGCCGCGCCAGCCTTCGGTGATGAACAAGCGCTTCGACACCCGTTTCTTCCTGGCCGCCGCGCCGCCCGAGCAGGTGGCCACGCACGACGACCATGAGGTGACCGAGCTGCTCTGGCGCACGCCGCGCGCCGCGCTGGAGCAGTACCGCGACCACGTGATCGACCTGGCGCCGCCGCAGATCATCAGCCTGGCGCACCTGGCGCGCTTTGCCAGCGCCGAAGCCGCCCTGGCCGACGCACGCGGCCGCCGGCCGCCGCTGATCCAGCCCGAGCCCTACGACGAGAACGGCACGCGCGTGCTCACCTACCCGGGCGATCCGCGCCACAGCGTGCCCGAGCGCGCCCTGCCCTGCCCCACGCGCCTGCGCTACCACGACAAGCGCTTCCTGCCCGAACAGGGGTTCGAGGCCTTTTTTGCCTTCTAGCCCAGGCGCAGCGGGCGCAGACAGCTATCAATAAAAGAGCAACCGGAGACAAGTCATGAGCACCCTGCCACCCGCCATCCGCCGCCAGACCATCGGCGATCTGCTGCGCCGCACCGCCCAGCGCCTGCCCGCCAAGCTGGCCATTGCCTGCGGCGACACGCGCTGGACCTATGCCGAGTTCGACGCCCTGGTGAGCCGCCTGGCGGCCGGGCTGGCGCAGCACGGCATCGCCTGCGGCGACAAGGTGGCCGTGCTGGCGCGCAACTCGCACGGCTTCGCGGCCCTGCGCTTCGCGCTGGCACGGCTGGGCGCGGTGCTGGTGCCGATCAACTTCATGCTCAAGGCCGACGAAGTGGCCTACATCCTGCGCCACGCCGGTGCCAGGACCCTGGCCACCGATACCGGTCTGGCCGATCTGGCCCGCGCCGCCGCCGCGCTGGACACGCAGGTGCAGGACTTCGTCTGGCTGCCGTCGGAAGACCCGAGCGAGCCAGTGGCCGGCATGGCCAGCTTCCACGAGCTGGCCGCCTGCACCGCCGCCCTGCCGGAAACGCCGCTGCAAAGCACCGACCTGGCGCAGATCGTCTACACCAGCGGCACCGAGTCCAGCCCCAAGGGCGCCATGCTGACGCACGACGCCGTGCTATGGCAGTACGTGAGTTGCTGCATCAACGCCGAGATCGCCGAGCACGACGTCGCCCTGCACGCCCTGCCGCTCTACCACTGCGCGCAGCTCGACGTGTTCTTCGGCCCGGCCATCTATATCGGCTCCACCAACCACATCACCGCCAAGCCCACGCCCGACAACCTGCTGCCCATGATGGCGGCGCACGGCATCACCAGCTTCTTCGCGCCGCCCACGGTGTGGATCGCGCTGCTGCGCTCGCCGCTGTTCGACCAGACCGATCTTTCCAGGCTGGCCAAGGGCTACTACGGCGCCTCCATCATGCCGGTGGAGGTGATGAAGGAGATCGCCCGCCGCCTGCCCAGGGTGCGCCTGTGGAACCTGTACGGCCAGACCGAGATCGCCCCGCTGGCGACCATGCTCGGCCCCGACGACCAACTGCGCAAGCCCGGCTCCGCCGGCCGCGCCGTGCTGAACGTGGAGACCCGCGTGGTCGACGACCAGATGCGCGACGTGGCCGTGGGCGAGGTCGGCGAGATCGTGCACCGCTCGCCGCACCTGATGCAGGGCTACTTCCACGACGACGAGCGCACGCGCGCCGCCTTCGAGGGCGGCTGGTTCCACTCGGGCGACCTGGGCACCATCGACGACGAGGGCTACATCAGCGTGGTCGACCGCAAGAAGGACATGATCAAGTCCGGCGGCGAAAACGTCGCCAGCCGCGAGGTCGAGGAAATGATCTACCGCCTGCCCCAGGTCAGCGAGGTCGCCGTGATCGGCCTGCCCGACCCCAAGTGGGTGGAAGCCGTGACCGCCGTCGTCGTGCTCAAGGCCGGCCAGGAACTGACCGAACAGCAGCTCATCGACCACTGCACCACCCACATGGCGCACTTCAAGGCCCCCAAGCGCGTGGTCTTCACCGACGCGCTGCCGAAGAACCCCAGCGGGAAGCTGCTCAAGCGCGAGCTGCGCAAGGCCTACGTGGATTGACGACCGCTATGGTTTGAGGAGCTGGCTGCGGTTGTCAGAGCCGGGCCATCGATGCCATCTGCTTGAAGAACGGTGTCTGTCGACCGAACTTCGCAACCGGTAACCCTGGCAGATCTTTCATCGGCTCGAGGAATGCGCAATCCTGCACCACGCAGACGTTGCATGGATGGCACAGCGGCCGCCAGCAACGTGGCCTGCCCTGCCACATTAAAGAAAGTAACAATTCGCTACTGCGTGGTTGCACGCGCGTACGGCCTTTGCGTGGTCGCTATTTTTTGGGGAGCAATGAATGTCGACAGGTTCGAACAACACACCTTTGGCAAGGGCCGCTGGTCTGCCTCACTGAGCGGCGTCGCGCGCCAAGGGTGGCCCCGGCTGCTGCTGACGTCGCTGGCGCTCGCGGCTTGCTCGCAGGGCACCATGGCGCAGACGGTGGCGTTCCAGCAAACGACGGCCTGTGCCTACAGCTACACGGTGCCGGCGGGCGTCACCAGCGTTCAGGTGGCCATTGGCGGTGCGGGCGCCGGCGGCGGCAGCGGCGATTTCAACGGTGGTAATGGCGGCAACGGGGGTGCGGGCGCGGGCGTCGTGGCCACCATCGCGGTAACGGGCGGTCAGACCATTACCGGTGTGGTCGGGGCACCCGGAACCGGCGGCGTGTCCGCCGGCCCCGGTGCCGGAGGCGGTGCTGGCGGCGCAGGGGATGGCGCAGGCAATCGCGGTGGCAACACCGGTGGCTCCCGGTGGCAACTGGAGCGGCGGCGGCGGCGGCGGTGGCGGTGCCACGGTGCTTCAAGCAGGCAGCTCCTATATGCGCGCCGGTGGCGGTGGCTGCGGCGGCGGAGGTTCCGGCGCGCGTGCGGCGACGGCTGGTACGGCGGCAGGCAGTGCTCTGGCCTCCACCGCAAACTGCGCCACCGGCGCTGCTGGCGTGGTCGGCGCCGATGCCGCCGGAGATGGCGGCGGCGGCGGCGGTGGCTACACGGGCGCCGTAGGCTCGGCCGGCACGTCGGGTCTGGACAACAACACCGCCGCGGCAGGCGGCGGCGCTGGCGGTTCGTGCACCTGGGCCGTGGGCGCCAACACCATTGCCGGCGCCAGTGCAGCGCAAGGTGGCGGCGGTGGCGGCGGTGCGGGTGCCATCAACGTGGGCGGCACCGGAGTCACCGCTGGCTCCGGCTCCCCGGGTTACGTGAGGATCTATTTCGCCGGCGTTTCCGCGGCGCCGGTCCCGACGCTCGGTCAGTGGGCGCTGGCCGCGCTCAGCCTGCTGATGATGGGCTTCGCGCTGCAGCGAAGGAAAATCGGCTTCCGCCGACGCTGACCTGCGGTTGGACCGGAGGCCCGTGGCCGCGGTCCGTCAGGCGCGCAGCCAGATGCTGCTTCCGGCGAGCCGTCATGCACAGCTGCTCCTGAAATGGACGGCGAATTTCACGCAGCGCCACCGTCAGGAAGGATTTGACGCTGCCGGCACTTCGGGGCGCCGGCAGGCCCACGGTTCACGGAGCCGGCGCAAGCCCTACTGCAGCACCAGTTCCACGCGCCGGTTCCTGGCGCGACCGGCTTCGTCGGCGTTGCTCTGCACCGGCGCCAGACTGGCCACGCCGTTGGCGGTCAGGCGCTCGCGCGCCACGCCAAAATCCTTGGTCAGCGCGGCCGCCACGGCTTCGGCCCGGCGCTTGCTCAGGCCCAGGTTGGCATCGAAACCGCCGACGTTGTCGGTGTGGCCGACCACGTGCAGCCGGATGCCGGGGTTCTGCTTCATCAGCGCGCCGATCTGCTCCAGCGAGGGACGGCTTTCGGGCTTGATGTCGCTCTTGTTGGTGTCGAACAGGATGCCGTAGACGGCCACCTTGCCGGTGGCCGTGAGCGACTGGCCGAGTTCGCTGGCCGAGAGGGTTTCCATGGTCTGCGCGCGCGCCTGCGGCTGCACGCGCACCAGGAACACGCTGGCGTGCTTCTTGAAGGCCGCTTCGTCACAGTAGGCCGAGACGTTGCCCGGCTTCCAGCTCATCAGCGCCATGGCAGCGCCACTGGCCTTGTTCTGCAGCACGGCGTAACGCAGGTCGCCGACGAAGGCGCCGCCGGCACAGGCCGCCGGGCTGTTGTCGCCGATGGCGCTGGCGTAGTTGGCGGGCACCAGCAGGCGACCGAGGTCGAAGCCGTGCAGGCTGACCTCGGACGCACCGCAGGCGGGCCCGGCGCATTCGTAGACCGTCTCGAAGCCCTGCGCCTTATAGGCCTGCTGGTAGTTGCGCAGCACCTCCAGCGGCGAACGGCCGGGCGGCACCAGGTATTGCAGCGAGCTGCGCTGGCCCCTGGCTTCCAGCACCTTGGGTGCCACAGGCTCGCCGCCCTTGTCCACCGGGCGGGAGACGGGAAGGCGCAGCTCGTCGTAATCCGCGTCGTTGCGATAGAGCAGTACCGAACCCGTGTAGCGCGAAAGCCCCGGCGGGTCGCCCAGGCCCTTGAGATCCTGCGTGGGCACGGTCGTGTCGGCGAGGGCCGGGCCCGCCACGAACAGTACGAAGGCGAGCATGGCGGTCGGGGGGCGCATCCTGGGTTCCTGTGGCGAAGACCGCCTGGATGCTAGGGGGCGGCAGCGGGCACGGCATCCTTCAGGTGACGGATGCACCCCGCGCGGTGGCTGTCTAGCATCGCGCGAGCGGTTTCAACCCGACCCCCAGGAGTTCCGCATGCTGTCGCCCGTCCGGACCTGCGCGCTCGCATTCGCGCTGTGCTCCCTTCTCTGCGCCGTGCCCGCCTGGGCCAACCCCGCGCAACCGGTCGATCCGGCGCGGCTCAAGCCCTTTCTGCCGCCGGCCTGGAAAGGCATGGAGCGGCTATCGGCCGACGCCGGCCCGGCCGGCCTCGCGGGCAAGGCCAGCGAGGCCAAGGCGCACTACAAGGCCGCGCTGAACGGCCCCGGCAGGCTGGAGCTGGTGCTGCACGTGCGCGACGAGGGCGCCAACGCCGCGCGCATGTAACGCGACTACGGCGCCGACTACCTGAAGCGCGACGTCAGGGAAGACAACCAGAAGAGCCTGGTGCTGGGCGGCCGCCGTTTCCTGCTGACCCGCAGCACGCCGACCAGCCTGGGGCTGGAGACCCTGGTGGGCGACCGCTGGATGGTCAACCTGAGCTGCATCGAAGCCACCGAAGCCCAGTGCGTGGAAGCCATGGGGCACGTGGATCTGGCGGGCCTGGAGAAGCTCAAGCCCTGAGAGGCCGTTCCGAGCGTGCCGGCCAGGCGGTGCCCGCCTCACTCTTCCACGTCGAACGACGCCACCAGCTGCTGGAAGCGCGCCACCGCCTCGCCCGCCTGGGCGTTGGCCAGGCCGTGGAGCACGTCCACGTCGTCCACCGTCACGTAGCCCATCCTGAAGGACTGGAAGTGGCGCGCGCCAATCGGCAGATCGGCCAGGATGCGCATGTTCTCGTGCCTTGGGTCGGCCAGCAGGTTGCGCAGCAGCGCGCGGATGCGCGGCGTTTCACCCTCGACGTACTGGCAGAACTGCTCGCCGTCGAACACCAGCACGCCCGTTTCGCGGTGCACGGCGTTGTTGAGGCGCGCCACGGCCAGCACCTGGGCCACGGCCCGCGCATCAAGGCCTTCGGCCAGCTGGCTCACGTAGAGCAGCGCTCTCAAGCCGGATTCCATGTGCGTCCCCCTCCTTCGGAACCTCGCATTGTGCTTGTGCCGCCGCACTGCACCGGAACGACCTGCATAGTCCGGCCGGCTCATGGAAGAGAACCTCAAACGCTCTTGAATCCATAGCTGCCTGCACCCGCCACCAGTGGTCTGCAGGCCCAAAAGCCTTGAAACTCTTGAAAGAGGGTCGGCCCGCGGCCAGCCCTCAATGCCCCTTGCCACCCCGCAGCCGCTGGACCAGGCTGAACACCGCCACCAGCGCGGCGCCGGCCACCAGGCCCACCCCGGCGTTGAAGGCCATGCCGGCCAGCGTGGCACCCCAGCCGGCCATACCGTGGGTCCAGCCTTCCAGCAGATGGTGCAGCCAGGGCAGGCCGTGGGCGATGATGCCGCCGCCCACCAGGAACATGGCGGCGGTGCCGGCCACCGACAGGAACTTCATCAGCCACGGCGCCAGCCACAAAATGCCGCGCCCCAGGGCCTGCGCGGCGCCGCTGGCGCGCCGACTGAGCCACAGGCCCAGGTCGTCGAGCTTGACGATGCCGCCCACCAGGCCGTAGACGCCGATCGTCATGACCACGGCGATGCCGGCCAGCACGATGAGCTGGGTCCAGAACGGCTGCCCGGCCACCGTGCCCAGGGTGATGGCGATGATCTCGGCCGAGAGGATGAAATCGGTGCGCACCGCGCCCTTGACCTTGTCCTTTTCCAGCGCGGCCAGATCCACGTTGGGGTCGGCCAGGGCCTGCTGCAGCTCGTCGCGGTGGGCCTGGTCTTCTTCCGCGCTGTGCAGCAGCCGGTGCGCCAGCTTCTCGGCGCCCTCGAAGCACAGGAAGGCGCCGCCCAGCATCAGCAGCGGCGTGATCAGCCAGGGCACAAACGCGCTGATGGCCAGTGCCGCCGGCACCAGGATGGCCTTGTTCACCAGCGAGCCCTTGGCCACCGCCCACACCACCGGAATCTCGCGGTTGGCGGCCACGCCAGTGACCTGCTGGGCGTTCAGCGCCAGGTCGTCGCCCAGCACGCCGGCCGTCTTCTGCGCCGACACCTTGGCCAGCACCCCCACGTCGTCAGCCATGGCGGCGCTCTTGCGGGCCGCCACCTTGGTCATCAGGGCCACGTCGTCGAGCACGGTGGCGATGTCGTCGAGCAGGGCGAGCAGGCTGGAGGCCATGGGCAGGTGCTTCCGGGAAGGTTGGAACAGGCGCGGCGTCAGGCCGGCGCGGCCGATGCGGCGGCCGTCGTCGGCGCGGCAAGCGTGGCGGGTGTGACACGCGCTGCGGCAGCCCGCAGTGTCGCATCCATCCAGACGTCGATGCGGGCGCTGTCGTTCACGGTGCGCAACTCGTCGAAGGCCTGCTGCGCCTGCGGATAGTGGCCGCGCAGGTAGGTGAGCCACTGCTTGAGCCGCCCGGCGCGGTGCCGGCGCTCCACCCGCGCGCTCACCTGGCGCCAGAACTCGCCGATCAGCGGCAGCAACTGTTCCCAAGCCAGATCAATATTGTTTTGATAGCTGCCTGCACCCGCTGTATATGGGCTGGAGGCCGATTGGGCACTGAATCCCGCGTCCAACCCGGCATCGAAGGCACGCAGCGCCAGCGCCAGCCCCGGGCGGCGCACCATGCCGCGGCCGACCATCAGACTGGTGCAGCCGGTGACGGCGCGGCAGCGCAGCGCGTCCTGCACGCTCCAGATCTCGCCGTTGGCCACCAGCGGCAGGCGCACCAGCTCGCGCAACTCGGCGATGCGCTCCCAGTGCGCCGGCGGCCGGTAACCCTGCGCCTTGGTGCGGGCGTGCACCGCCAGCTCGCTGGCGCCGGCCGCCTCGATGGCCAGGGCGCAATCGCGCATGGGTGCCATGTCGGCCACGCCCAGCCGCATCTTGGCCGACACCGGGATGTCCGCCGGCACGGCGCGCCGCACCGACGCCACGATGCGGCCCACCAGCTCCGGCTCGTCCAGCAGCACGGCGCCGCCGCGGTGCCGGTTCACGGTCTTGGCCGGGCAGCCGAAGTTGAGGTCGATGCCAGCCGGCCGCAGCTCGGCCAGCCGGGCGGCGTTCTCGGCCACGCAACTCGGGTCCGAGCCCAGCAGCTGCGGCCGCACCGGCACCCCGGCCGGCGTGCGGCTGCCGTTCAGCAGCTCCGGCACCACGCGGGTGAAGCTGCGCGCGGGCAGCAGCTGGTCGGTCACGCGGATGAACTCCGACACGCAGCGGTCCACCCCGCCGACGCGGGTGAGCACGTCGCGCAGGGTGTGGTCGAGCAGGCCCTCCATCGGGGCAAGGATCAGGGTCATGACAGCTTGAGGACGGGTCGTGCGCGCCCGGCATCCGGCCGATGCGCCACGGTGTGCGATTGTCGCCGCCCACTGGTAACAAAGCATGTCCGACGAAGGGTAACTGCGTTACCATCAAGTGGTTACGCTCGCAATTTTGAAGTGATCCGCACGCCGCCAGGCACCGCTTTGCGGCAGGAGAAAACCGGGATGTTCCATCCACCCTACCGATCTGGCCTGCGTGCCGCCCTGGGCCTGCTGATGCTGGCCGCCGCGCTGACGGCGCATGCCCAGGCCACGGCACCGGCAGCCCCCGCCTCGGCGGCGCCCGCCGCCGCGCCAGAGGCCAGCCCCCCCGGCGACAACCGCCAGGGCACCTTCAAGACGGTGCAGGGCGAAGTCACCGTGGTGCGCGGCGACGTGCGCAGCGCCGCCATCCTGGGCGGCCCGGTGCACGCCAGCGACCGCATCGTCACCGGCCCGGCCAGCGCCGCCGCCATCGGCCTGCGCGACGGCACCGTGCTCGCCATCGGCGCCGACAGCGTGGTCGACCTGGCGCAGTTCCAGTTCGACTCCACCACCGAGCAGGGCAACGTGCTGGTGCGGCTGGCGCGCGGCACGCTGCGCATGATCACCGGGCTGGTCGCCAGGACCCAGCCCGAACAGGTCAAGGTGTCCACCCCCACCGCCGTGATCGGCGTGCGGGGCACGGATTTCATTGTCGAAACGCCATGAGGTCGCCCGTGAAGCTGCGTCTCGCCATCGCCATCGCCCTCGCCGCCGCGCTGCTGGCCGGCTGCGCCCCCGCGACCCGCGTGGTGCTGCTGCCCCAGCCGGGTCGGTCGACGGCCGTGGAAGTCAGCGCCCAGGAAGGCAAGACAGTGCTCGCCAGCCCCTACGCACAGGCCGAAGTGAGTCAGCGCGGCCAGGTCGCCACCGACACCACCGACGCCCAGAACGTGGAGAAGCGCTACGGCAACGTGCTCAAGGCCACGCCGGCGGCAGCGCTGCACTTCACGCTGTACTTCACCACCGGCACCTCGGAGCTCACGCCCGAGTCGAGCGCCGAGCTGCAGGGCATCCTGACGCAGGCCACGGCCCGGCCGGGCGGTGAGATCTTCGTCACCGGCCACACCGACACCATGGGCGCCGGCCCGGCCAACGACGCCCTGTCGCTCAAGCGCGCACAGGCCGTGCGGCAACTGGTGATCGACCGCGGCTTCGACGCCGACCGCGTGGTCGCCGCCGGCCGCGGCGAGCGTGAGCCGGTGGTGCCCACGGCCGACGAGGTGGACGAGCCCAAGAACCGCCGCGTCGAGATCGAGGTGCGCTGAGCGCAGCAGCCCGTCCGCGCCGCCCGCCATGCCAGGCCACCCGCTCCGCCGCTTGCCCGGGCGTCTGTCCCTGCGGCGCCTGATCGCCATTGGCGCGCTGCTGGGCGCGGCCGCCCTGGCCCAGGCGGCGCCGCCGTTCCGCGACGACATGGCCCAGCGCACACTGGCCTGCACCGCCTGCCACGGCGAGCAGGGCCGCGCCGGCCCCGACGGCTACTACCCGCGACTGGCCGGCAAGCCCGCCGGCTACCTCTACAACCAGCTGCTCAACTTCCGCGACGGCCGGCGCCACTACGGGCTGATGACCCACATGGTCTCGCTCATGTCCGACGCCTACCTGGCCGAGCTGGCCCGCTATTTCGCCGCCATGCAGGTGCCCTACCCGCCGCCGGCCGTCGCGCCCGTGGCACCGGCGCCGGAGGCGCTGCTGCGCGGCGAGAAGCTGGCCCGCCAGGGTGACGAGGTAGTCAAGCTGCCGGCCTGCATCCAGTGCCACGGCGATCGCCTGATGGGTACCCAGCCCAACGTGCCGGCGCTGCTGGGCCTGCCGGCCGATTACCTGATGGCCCAGCTGGGCGGCTGGAAGACCGGCCAGCGCAAGGCGCTCACGCCCGACTGCATGACCAGCGTCGTGCGGCGCCTGTCGGACGCCGACGCGCTCGCGGTCGTCACCTGGCTGGCAGCCCAGCCGGTGCCGGTCGACACCGCGCCGGCTGCCGTGCCGCCGGCCTCGGCCCCGCCACCGCCGGAACTGCGCTGCGGCAGCGCCCCGCTGCCCGGAGCCACGCCATGAAGTGGCTGCTGCGCGCGGTGCTGATGCCGCTGGCCGCGCTGATGGTGCTGGCGGCCGCCTGGGCCTGGCAGCTCAACTACCTGGACGGCGTGGCCATCGACGAGCCGCGGCCCGAACCCGGCGCCCACGACACCGCGGCACTGCGCGAGCGCGGCGCCTACCTGGCGCAGGCCGGCAACTGCATGGCCTGCCACACGGCTCAGGGCGGCAAGGCCTGGACCGGCGGGCGGCCGTTCAACACGCCGTTCGGCACCATCTACTCGGGCAACATCACGCCCGACCCGGACACCGGCCTCGGCCGCTGGAGTGCCGCCGCGTTCTGGCGCGCGCTGCATTTCGGGCGCTCGCTCGACGGCCACCTGCTCTACCCCGCCTTTCCCTACACCCACTTCACCCGCATCACGCGCGACGACTCGGACGCGCTCTACGCCTACCTGCGCGGCCTGCCCGCGGTGCACGCCGATTCGCCCCCGCACGAGCTGCGCTGGCCCTACAGCACGCAAGGGGCGCTGGCCGTGTGGCGCGCGCTCTACTTCCGCCCCGGCAGCTTCGCTCCTGATCCGCGCCAGAGCGCCGACTGGAACCGCGGCGCCTACCTGGTGCAGGGTCCGGGCCACTGCAGCGCCTGCCATGCCCCGCGCGACAGCCTGGGCGGCGCCGACTGGATGGATTTTTCCGGCGGCATGATCCCCGCCCAGGGCTGGTACGCGCCTTCGCTCATCGACCCGCGCGAGGCCGCCACCACCGCCGACACCCGCGCCGCCACCGCGCGCCTGCTGGCCACCGGCCTGACCGACAACGCCGTGGTCACCGGCCCGATGGCCGAGGTGGTGTTCACCAGCGCCCAGCATCTCAAGGCGGCCGACCTGAAGGCGATGAGCGACTACCTGGCCACGCTGCCGGCCACCGCAACGGCCCGGGGCGGCGCCCAGGCGGCCGAGCGCGCCGCCGGGCCGCCCCAGCCAGCGCTGGAGCAGATCGGCAGCCTGTCGCGCCAGGGCGCCAAGCTGTACGAGCAGCACTGCGCCGACTGCCACGGCGCCGACGGCCGGGGCGTGCCCAGCGCCTACCCGGCGCTGGCCGGCAACCGCGCCGTCACGCTGCCGCGGCTGGAGAACCTGATGCAGGCCGTGCTCTACGGCGGCTTCGCCCCGGCCACTGCGGGCAACCCGCGCCCCTTCGGCATGCCGCCCTTCGTCATGACCCTCAGCAACGCCGAAATCGCCGCGGTGCTGAGCTACATCCGTGGCGCCTGGGGCAACCGGGCGCCGGAAGCGTCGCTGCTTCAGGTGCACAGCGCGCGCCAGCAAATCCGGATGGATTACACACAATAGGGCATGCGCTGCAACCTGTACCGGCCTATACTTGCAATTCGAAACAAGTAAAGGGCAGCGGCCGAAGCGTGCGGCGCCGCGTGCTGAAGGGTCAGGGAGCGCCGCGCGATCGGGTGCCTGCCTCAGGGAGCAGTCGCCATGGTTTTCAACTGGTTCTCATCCAAGAGCGCCGCGCGGGGCGGCGGCATGCCGGCCAGCAGGCCCAGCCAGCCGGCGCCCGCCGTGCAGCAGCCGCGCACGCAGATCGACGGCGCCACCACCCTTTCCTGGCAGGAGCTGGCGCGCCACCTGGGCACCGAAGTGGCCAGCGCGCTCGACACCGCCACGCGCGAGCTCGACAAGCTCAACCGGCTGGAGCCCAGTCTGGTGCGCGGCCTGCGCCCGGTGCTGGAATCGGTCGAGCGGGCACGTGAAGCCGGCATGGCCACGCAGCGCCTGCTGCGCCTGCACGAAGACCCGCCCGTGCTCGACGCCACGGTGCTCAACCTGGCCGACGTGGCCCGTGCCGCGCTCACCGCGCGCAGCGACTGGCTGACGCGCCACGGCATCGCCGTGCGCGACGCGCTGCAGCAGACCCAGGTCCACACCGACGCCACCCTGCTCTACTCGCTGATCGACGAGCTGCTGCAATGGGCCGGCGGCATCAGCCGCAACCTCAGCCTCACCGTGGACACGTCCCAGAGCCTGGACCGCCCGCGCCTGCGCATGACCGCCTGGTGCAAGCCGGCCGAGGTGCCGGAATCCACCTGGCACTGCACCCGCTGGCACCTGTTGCACCAGCTGGCGCGCTCGCTGGGCGTGGTCTCCAAGCTCGACATGCTGGACAACCGGGTGCGCATCACCATCACCCTGCCGCCGGTGACCGACGAGCAGCTCGCCACCGCGATGGACTCGCGCGACGGCCCGTCCAGCGTGTCGGCCATCATCCAGGGCTGCCGCGTGCTGATCGTCTCCGAGGAACCGGGCCTGCGCGCCCGGTGCATGCAGGCGCTGGCCGGCTACGGCCTGGTGCTGGAAACCGCCAACACGCTGGACGACGCCTACGACGCCGTCAGCACCCAGCCGACCGATGCCGTGGTGTTCGACGACTCGCTCTCGCGCGGCGAGATCCACCAGCTGCGCGAAGCGATGCTGGAGCAAGGCGGCGCCTCGGCAGCGTTCATCGAGATCCGGCGCGGCGCGCAGCCGACCGACTTCCTGGTCTCCACCGTGGGCACGCTGTCCACCGGCCACGTGGCGGAGGCGGCCATCGCCCAGTCGCTCGGCCCGGCCCTGGTGTTCGAGCTCTGCAAGGTCATGTGACGCTCCGTTTTCGGTAGCTGGTGCCGCCCGCCACGCAAGGGCTGCAGACCCAAAAGGCTTAGAATTCGGGATATGCGCGGCACTCGTCGTGCTGCCAGCTCGGTTGCCTGCCATGCACGTCCCCCGCCTCGAACAAGCGCTCGCCGCCCTGCTGGCCGGGCAACGCGCCGCCGCGCTCGGCACGCTGGACGCGCAGGCGGGCACGCCCTTCGTCTCGATGGTGCCGTTCGCGGTGGATGCCGCGGGCGGCTGCCTGGTGCTGCACGTGAGCGGCCTGGCCGCGCACACCGGCAACATGGCGGCGCAGCCGGCGGTGTCGCTGCTGGTCACGGCGCCCCAGGAGCCCGGTGCGCCGGTGCACGACCTGGCGCGCGTCACGCTGGAAGGCACGGCCGGCACGCCCGAGCCCGGCTCCGACGCCTGGCGCAGCGCCCGCGCGGCCTACCTGGCGCGCTTCCCCGATGTCGAACCGATGACCGAGCTGCCGGATTTCCGCTTCGTCACCATCGCCCTCACCGGCGCGCGCCAGGTGGCGGGCTTCGGCGCCGCGCGCTCGGTCTCGGCCGACGAGCTCGCGCGCGTGCTGGCGCGCCCGGCGGCGTGAGCAGGCCCGGCGCGGCCGGCGCCACCGTCGCTTCTGATTCCATAGCTGCCTGCGCCCGCCAGTGGCCGGCCGCAGGCATTTTTGATGATGCATGGCTGGTGCACGAAGACACCCACCTGCTGGTGCTGGACAAGCCGGCCGGCCTGCTGTCGGTGCCCGGGCGCGGCGCCGACAAGGCCGACTGCCTGGCCGCCCGCGCACGCAGCCGCTGGCCCGACGCGCTGGTGGTGCACCGGCTCGACCAGGCCACCAGCGGCCTGCTGCTGATGGCACGCAGCCCGGCCATGCAGCGCGCGCTGGGCGACGCCTTCGCCAACCGGCGCGTGGCCAAGCGCTACGAGGCGCTGGTGGCCGGCACGCCAGATGCGCTCGCCAGCGACGACGGCTGGGGCGAGATCGACCTGCCCCTGATCGTCGACTGGCCCAACCGCCCGCGCAGCAAGGTGGACCTCGCCGTCGGCAAGCCCAGCCGCACCCGCTGGCGCGTCCTGGGGCCGGGCGCGGCGCCGGGCACCACCCGGCTGGCGCTGGAGCCGCTCACCGGCCGCTCGCACCAGCTGCGCGTGCACCTGCTGGCCCTCGGCCATCCCATCGTCGGCGACGCGCTCTACGGCGGCCCGCCCGCTGCGCGGCTGATGCTGCACGCGTGCGAGCTGCGGCTGGAACACCCTGCCACCGGGCAAGCGCTGCATTTCGTCCGCGCCCCGGAATTCTGAGCCTTTTGGGCTTCCAGCCCTTTCACAGCGGGCGCAGACAGCTATCGCCTCGATAGCATTCTGGACCTCCGGCCCGGACGGCGGGAACTTGCCCGGCGCGCCGGGCGTCCCACCAGGCACCGTCACCACCCGGGAGCCGCCATGCGCCTACCTGCCCCAACCCGACCGCACCCGAGCCGCGGGCCAAGCCGCCGCCAGATCGCCGCCGCGCTGGTGGCCGCGCCCTGGGTCTGGCGCAGCGCGCGGGCCCAGCCGACACCCGCGCGGCGCCTCACCCCGGCGCAGACCGAAGGCCCGTTCTACCCCGTCGCCCTGCCCACCGACCGCGACCACGACCTGCTGCACAACGGCCCGCTCAGCTACGCGCAAGGCACGCCGGCCTGGGTATCCGGCCAGCTGACGGATCCCGAAGACCGCCCGGTGGCCGGAGCGCAGGTCGAGATCTGGCAATGCGACCAGCAGGGCCACTACCACCACCCGGGCGACGGCGGGCGGGCCGACCCGGCCTTCCAGGGCTTCGGCCGCGTCAGCGTGGGCGCCGACGGGCGCTGGGCCTTCCGCACCATCCGCCCTGCGCCCTACAGCGGCCGCACGCCGCACGTCCACGTGAAGGTCCGGCTCGGCCGGCACGAGCTGCTCACCACCCAGCTCTACGTGGCGGGCGATCCGGGCAACGCGCGCGACTTTCTCTGGCGCGGGCTCGACGACGCAGGCCGCGCCGCCCTCACCCAGCCCTGGCGGCCGTCCGCCGACGGCCTGCGCGCGCACTACGCGCTGGTGGTGCAGGCCTGAGCCGGTGCATTCAGCCGTCTCGTCCAACCCCCAGGTTTCAGGCCATTTCGACCTCCAGCCCTTGACAGGCAGGCGCAGGCAGCTATTTCATCGATAGCGATCTGACGCCGGCAGGTGCCGCTGGAACGACCGCGCCCATCAGCTCCCGCGGCCCTGGGCGCACTCGCCTACCATGTGGCCCATGAACAATCCCCAGCACCTCTTCATCCTCACCGGCTCCTCGCGCGGCATGGGCCTGGCCATGGCCGAGCAATTGGTGGACGCCGGCCACACCCTGATCACGATCTCGCGCCGCACCAGCGACGCGCTGCAGGCCGGGGCCCACGTGGCCGGCTGCGTGCTGACCCAATGGCCCATGGATCTGGCCGACGGCGCCGCGGCCGCCGCGCGCCTGGCGGCCTGGCTGCGCCTGCACGCGCCGGACGCCTTCGCCAGCGCCACGCTGATCAACAACGCCGGCGTGATCGCCGCCATCGGCCCGCTGCGCGACGCCGACGCGGCCGACCTGGCCAACGCGCTGCGCGTGGGCCTGGAAGCGCCGATGCAGCTCACCGCCGCCTTCCTGGGCGCCACGCGCGGCTGGACCGGCCCGCGCAAGGTGCTCAACATTTCGTCCGGCCTGGGCCGGCGCGCCATGGCCTCGCAGGCCGGCTACTGCGCCGCCAAGGCGGGCATGGACCACTTCACCCGCTGCGTGGCGCTGGACGAGGCCGGCCAGCCGGGCGGCGCCAGGGTGTGCTCGCTGGCGCCGGGCGTGATCGACACCGACATGCAGGTGCAACTGCGCGGCGCCGACGCGGCCGCCTTCCCGGACCGCGGCAACTTCGAGCGGCTGAAAAGTGGCGGCCAGCTCAGCTCGCCGGCCGGAGCGGCGCAGCGCGTGCTGGCCTGGCTGGCGCGCCCGGACTTCGGCGCCGAGCCGGTGGCGGATGTGCGGGACGCCTGAGGCAAGCTTGCCGGATTCGGCCGGGCGGTTGGCAAAACCCTCGGCCGGCCCTGCCCGACTCGGGCTTGATGCGGGCGCACCAATCCGTCAGGCCGGCAACTTTTTGCTATGGTTTGAAGAGCTGCCTGCGCCTGCCACGCAAGGTCTACAGACCGATTTGGCTCAAAAAATGGCCCGCGCCGCCGCGCGCTAGAACACCTGCGGCACGATCATGCTGGCGGGCACGGGATGGCGCTCGTAGTCCTCGTGCCGCTCGCGCGGGGGCAGCACCACGTCGGGCCGCTCGGTCTCGTTGTACGGAATCTGCGCCAGCAGGTGCGAGATGCAGTTCAGGCGCGCGGTCTTCTTGTCGTCGGCCGGCACCACCCACCAGGGCGCCTCGCGGATGTGGGTGCGCTCCAGCATGTCTTCCTTGGCGCGCGTGTAGTCTTCCCAGCGGCGGCGGCTTTCCAGGTCCATGGGACTGAGCTTCCACTGCTTGAGCGGGTCGTGGATGCGGCCCAGGAAGCGGATCTCCTGCTCCTCGTCGGAGATCGAGAACCAGTACTTGATGAGCTGGATGCCGGAGCGCACCAGCATCTTCTCGAACTCGGGCACGGTGCGGAAGAACTCCTCCAGTTCGCCGTCGCTGCAGAAACCCATCACGCGCTCCACGCCGGCGCGGTTGTACCAGCTGCGGTCGAACAGCACGATCTCGCCGCCGGCCGGCAGGTGCGGCACGTAGCGCTGGAAGTACCACTGGGTCTTCTCGCGGTCGTTGGGCGCCGGCAGCGCCACCACGCGGCACACGCGCGGGTTCAGGCGCTGGGTGATGCGCTTGATGACGCCGCCCTTGCCGGCGGCGTCGCGCCCCTCGAAAACGATCACCACCTTGCGCCGGGTGGTGGCCACCCAGTCCTGCAGCTTGACCAGCTCGCCCTGCAGCCGGAACAGCTCGCGGAAGTAGCGCTGGCGCGCCTGGCGGTAGACGTCGCCATCGGTCGGCAGGCCGGCCAGCTGGTCGATGTTGCGGTCTTCCAGCTCCATCTCGAGCTCTTCGTCGTAGCCGTCCAGCAGGTCGCTGTGCAGGCGGCGCTTGATTTCGTCTTCGCTCACGGGCTGGGCTCGCAGAATGGTTGGCTGGGCAATCGGATAACTTAGCCCGGTTTCGTGACGCTTTCGTGACCATCGCATGACGCCACGGTGCGCCGGCAACAGCCCGCCGTCAGCCGCCGTCAGGCTGGCAGGGGCATACTGTGAGGCTGTCCGGGATTCCCCGCCTGTTTCACCCCCATCCTCAAGGAGACACCTCATGAGTCGTGAAGTCGTGGTTTGCAGCGGTGTGCGCACCGCCATCGGTACCTTTGGCGGCAGCCTGAAGGACATTCCCCCGGTCGACCTGGGCGCGCTGGTGGTCAAGGAGGCGCTGTCGCGCGCCGGCGTGGAGGGCAAGGACGTCGGCCACGTGGTGTTCGGCCACGTGGTGAACACCGAGCCGCGCGACATGTACCTGTCGCGCGTGGCGGCCCTGAACGGCGGCTGCCCCAAGGAAACGCCGGCCATGAACGTGAACCGCCTGTGCGGCTCGGGCCTGCAGGCCATCGTCTCGGCCAGCCAGGGCATCCTGCTGGGCGACTACGACGTCGCCATCGGCGGCGGCTGCGAGAACATGAGCCGCGCCCCCTACGCCAGCCTGGCCACGCGCTGGGGCGCGCGCATGGGCGACACCAAGATGGTGGACATGATGGTCGGCGCCCTGCACGACCCCTTCCACACCATCCACATGGGCGTGACGGCCGAGAACGTGGCCGCCGAGCACGGCATCAGCCGCGAGGCGCAGGACGCGCTGGCGCTGGAAAGCCACCAGCGCGCCGAGAAGGCCTGGGCCGAGGGGCGCTTCAAGGACCAGATCGTGCCGGTGATGCTCAAAAGCCGCAAGGGCGAGGTCGCCTTCGAGAAGGATGAGCATTTCCGCACCGGCGCGACGCTGGAGGACTTCCAGAAGATGAAGCCGGTGTTCCTGAAGGAGAACGGCACCGTCACCGCCGCCAACGCCAGCGGCATCAACGACGCCGCCGCCGCCGTGGTGCTGATGGAAGCCGGTGCCGCCAAGGCACGCGGCGCCAGGCCGCTGGCCCGCCTGGTGGGTTACGCGCACGCGGGCGTGGAGCCCAAGACCATGGGCATTGGCCCGGTGCCGGCCACGCAGACGCTGCTCAAGAAGCTGGGCATGAAGATCGACCAGATGGACGTGATCGAGGCCAACGAGGCCTTCGCCGCCCAGGCCTGTGCCGTGACCAAGGGTCTGGGAGCCGACCCGGCCAAGGTCAACCCCAACGGCTCGGGCATCTCGCTGGGCCACCCCATCGGGGCCACCGGCGCGCTGATCACGGTGAAGGCGCTCTACGAGCTGCAGCGCGTCCAGGGCAAGTACGCGCTGGTCACCATGTGCATCGGCGGCGGCCAGGGCATCGCGGCGGTCTTCGAGCGCATGTGAAGCCGGCGCGCAAGCCAGCAAAAAGGGAGCCCGCGGGCTCCCTTTTTGCTGGGCCAAGATGCTGAATCAGGACTTGGGCGCGTTCATGGGGCAGGTGTTCACCCCGATCAGGCTGTAGAGCGGGCACATGCGGAACAGCCCGGTGACCAGCGGCACGATGCCGATGTAGCCCCACCAGCCGATGTTGCCCATGGCCGCCAGCACGATCAGCACAAGGCCGACCACGATGCGGAGGATGCGGTCCAGGCCGCCGACGTTGACTTTCATGATGCTTCCTTTCTCTTCCAGGTTGGAACCGTTGCAATCTTTCAGGCCGAACGCAGCAAGGTGACGTGCATGGGCCGCGTGAAACGCGCCCCCTGCGGCGTGGCATGGCGCTCGAAGGCTTCGCGCACCTGCTCCCGCAGCGCCCCGCCGACCTGGCGGTCGGCGTAGGTCACGGTGAACATGCGCTGCGCGAAGTCGGCGAAATCAGTGTACGCCACCGGCACGTCGAAATGCACGTCGGCCTCGCGCCGCCAGCGGCCGCTCGCCACCGCGCGATTCACCGCGGCCTGCGCCGCCGCCCGGACGGGGCCTTCGTCGTTGAACAGGCGGGTCACCTCGTTCAGCGCGCCGGCGTAGACCGGCTCGGACACGTACAGCCAGCCGCCCGGGCGCAGCACGCGGTGCACTTCGGCGAAGGCGGTGTCCATGGCCTCCAGAGGCACGTGGTGCAGCGACTTGAGCATCAGCGCCAGGTCGAACTGCGCATCCGGCAGCGGAATGGCCTGCGCGCCTGCCGCCACGAACGTGAGACGCTCCGCAGGCTCCGCCAGGTTTTTGGCGTGCTGCACGGCATCGACCTCCAGGCCGGTGACCCGGCAGCGCGGAAAGCGTTCCAGCAGCTGACGTGCCAGACGCGCGTTGCCGCAGCCCAGTTCGATGACGTTCTGTGCCTCGAGCGGCACGAGTTCGTTCAGGATGACGAGCTCGTCGCGCTCGATGCGCACCCGGGGCGTCGTCGCGGATTCAGCCAGGTTGACCTCGTGTTTCATGGTGTTTGATTCTGGCACGCCAAGCACTCCGGCCGCCAGAACCCAGTCGGTTTCCACAGGTGCTTTGATCGGCCTCAGTCGGCAAGCAGAATCAGCCGGTCGACCACCCGCCTGAGCGAAAGGTATGCCTCCTCACAGGCTGCACGTACGACCCTGCTGCCTGTCTGTTGGGCCACCACCATCGGATCCTGCAGCGCCACGCGGGTCCGGCCGCCCTCGATCTCCCGCGCGAAGCCGCCGCAGGGCAACATGGCGCCGATATCGGGCTCGGCTTCGAGCATGGCATGCGCCAGCCGCGGGCTGCAGATGCCAAGCATCTTCTGCGCCGGCCCGTCGATGCCGAGCTTGGCTTTCAGCGTGGCTTGCACATCCACCTCGCTGACCACGCCCAGCCCTTCGGCCATGAGGGTGTCGCGCAAGGTCTGCAACGCCTGGTTGAAGGGCTGGGTCAGTTCGACGGTCAGGCAATAGCTCGTCTTCATCCGCGTCTCCATGAAATTCAGGCAAAGGATGGCAACGCCGCCCAAGGCACCGCTGCCAGAAACTGATCTCGGCTAGCGCTGGCGAACCACGGGTGGTTGCGCCGCTGCTCGTACACGCTGCTGACGATACGGCCGGGTTCGCCATGGCTGGCGAACAGCAGCGTTTCGGAGGGCAGCCTGAACACCTTGTTCACCACGCTGTTCCACATCGCTTCGGGGCATTGAGGATCGGTCCGCCAACCGCACCCCTGCAGGCTGAGCAGGTCGCCGCAGAACAAACGGTCGCGCCACAGGAAGCTCAGACAGTGGTCCGTATGGCCAGGCGTCGCCATGACCTGGATGGCTTCGCGGCCAAAATCCAGCCTCGAAGCCGGCGCCGGTACCCTATGCTGAACGATCGGCACGTCCATCCGGGCCAGTGCCTTGTGCTCGCCGGGCATGACATCGTCGTGCTCGTGCGTGCGCAGCAACCAGCGCAGACCGACACGGTGCTCGTCGAGCATCGCACGAAGCACCGGCAGATCCGAGGCATGCGGATCGACCAGCACCGCCTCGCGAGCCTGCAGATCGGCCAGCAGGTAGGTGACGCGGTGCTGCTCCTGGTCATGCAGCATGTGAAAGCACAGGTGATCGCCTGGAGTCTGCGTCATGCTAGCTGCCCCATCGGACCCAGGCTGCCAAAGTCACTGCCACCGCGCACGCCGTTCCCGAGAAGGCAGCGCGCCAGATGCGTCCCCTGGGGACGAACCCCACACCGCGCACAAACCCCGCGGCCATGGCCCAGAACAGCAGCATCGCCGCCAGATGATCGGACCTGCCCTCGGCGCCGACCAGAAAGGGCGGATAGAACGACCCGATCAGCATGATGGCCAGCGCCATCAGCAGGCAAGGCCAGTGCATCCTGGCTTGCCCGGTACGAGACTGCATGGCGGCGGACTCAGCCATGGTCCTCATCGGCCGAATCCAGGCGCGATTGTTCATTCTCGCCCCACATGGCGTTCAGGATCGCCAGCAACACGGCCAGCCCCACGCCCAGAATCCAGGTGAAATACCACATGGTGTTCGACTCCTTGTTTTTCAGAAGCAGTTGCCGCGGCCGCCATCGCTTTCGGCACCGGGGGCCTCGGGATGCAGGTCTCCCACCAGCCACGCCTGCAGCGCGCGGTCCGGATCGGCTTCGTCGGTGACAGCCACCTGCACGCCGTGGCGCGCCAACCGTTGCACCAGACCGGGCCCGACGCCCCCCGTGATCAGGAGTTCGACGCCTTCCAGCATGCTCGGCAAGCCCTCTGACGTCGTGCTGTGGAGCGTCCGTTCCTTTTCGATCGACACTTGGGTGCGTTCACCCACCTCACGCCCATGCACGACAGTGGTCAGCGTGAAATTGCGGCAACGCCCCGCATGCGGACTGATGCTGCGACGGTTCTGCATGGTCAAGGCAACGCGTGTCAAGCTTCTTCCCTTCCGTCAATAGGCCGCGTGGTCATTGGCGCGGATGTGCTCCACCGTCACCTTGCCCCGCATGACCCGGTAGGCCCAGCCGGTGTAGAAGATGATCAGCGGCATGAAGATCGCGGTGGCCCAGAACATGACCCCCAGCGTGAGATGGCTGGACACGCTGTCCCAGATCGTGAGGCTGGCATTCGGCATCGTGGAGGAAGGCATCACGAAAGGGAACATGGCTGCTCCCGCGGTGCCGATCACACCGACGATGGCCAAGGACGAAGCCACGAATGCCGCCAGCGTCCGACCTCCACGTACCAACAGCGCCGCCAGGAGCGCCCCACCCACGCCCAGCGCTGGAAGCAGCCAGATCATGGGCTGCCTGCCGTAATTGGCCCACCAGGCGTCGGCACTGCGCGTCACTGCCTTGGCCAATGGATCGGGGAGTCCGGCCGGATCGAAGGTCGAAGCAGGAGAGATCACATACCCCTCAATGCCGCCCCAGCGCAGCCAAAGTCCGGCGGCCACAAAGCCCAGCACCAGCACCAAGGCCGCCCCGACCGCGCCTCGAATCGCGCGCTGCTGGATCGCCCCCTCGGTGCGGTGCGCCAGATAGACGCCGCCGTGCATGGTGATCATCGCGCTCGACACCACCCCCACCAGCAGGGCGAACGGGTTGAGCAGACCCCAGAAACTGCCGGTGTAGACCGGCATCAGCATGTCCGTGAAATGGAAGGGGACGCCTTGCAGCAGGTTGCCGAACGCCACACCGAAAATCACCGGGGGGACGAAGCCGCCGATGAACAGGCCCCAGTCCCAGGTCCTGCGCCAGGCAGGGCTCTGGATCTTGCTGCGGTAGTCGAAGCCCACAGGGCGGAAGAACAGCGCCCACAACACCGCCAGCATGGCCCAATAGAAACCGCTGAATGCCGTGGCGTACACCAGGGGCCACGCGGCAAAGATGGCGCCACCGCCGGTGATGAACCAGACCTGATTGCCATCCCAGTGGGGCCCCACGGTGTTGATGGCCACGCGCCGCTCGTCGTCGGTCTTGCCCACGAAAGGCAGCAAGGTGCCCACGCCCATGTCGTGACCATCCATGATGGCGAAACCCACCAGCAGCACACCCACCAGCAGCCACCACAGGATCTTCAGGGTTGGGTAGTCCAGCATGACTTTTCTCCGTACGTTGCTGCTTCAGGCGTGCGCGGCCGGGCCATGGCCGACCTCCAGGTCGTAGCGACCGGTCCCAAGGCTGCCAGGCCCCTGGCGCGCGAACTTCACCATCAGATAAACCTCGACCACCAGCAGCAGCGTGTAGAAACCCACGAAGCCTGCCAGCGAGCCATAGAGGCTTTGGACACTGAGCGCCGACACCGACAGGTGCGTGGGCAATACGCCATAAATGGTCCAGGGCTGCCGGCCGTACTCGGCCACGAACCATCCCAGCTCCGCCGCGATCCAGGGCGCCGGCAACATCCACATGGCCCACTTGAGCAGCCAGCGTCTGTGCATGCAGTCACCTTTCAATGTGGCCCAGGTCGTCAGGGCAAACAGCAACAGCATCAGGAAGCCCAAGCCCACCATGACCCGGAACCCCCAGAACATGGGCAGCACGCGCGGCACCGTGCTGTCCACGGCTTTCTGAATCATCTCGGGGGTCGCAGCCGACACGTCCTGCGTGTAGGTCTTGAGCAGCAACCCGAATCCCAGATCGGCCTTGTGGCGTTCGAAGACCGCAAGCGCTTGGGCATCGTGCCGATCCTTGCGCAACCTTTCAAGCGCGGTCACGGCCGGAATGCCGTTCAGGATGCGCTCGCGGTTCTTCTCCTTGATCTCCAGGATGCCGGGAATGGTCTGACTCACGGACCGCGTCCCGATAAGGCCCATGACCCACGGCACCTCGACTGCCCAGGTGTTCTTCTGCGCTTTCTCGTCGATCCCGGCGATCAGCTTCAATCCGGCGGGCGCAGGCTCGGTCTCCCACATGGCTTCGAGCGCGGCCATCTTGGTCTGCTGCGCTGCCCCAACCATGTAACCTGACTCATCACCTAGCACGATCACCGACAGCGCAGACGCCAGTCCAAACGCCGAGGCCACGCGGAAGCTGCGCTTGGCGAACTCGGTGTTGCGGCCGCGCAGCAGATAGAAGGCCGATATGGATAGCACGAACATCGCACCGGTCACGTATCCCGCCGACACAGTGTGAACAAACTTGGCCTGCGCATCCGGGTTGAAGACCACGGCCCAGAAATCCGTCATCTCCATGCGCATGGTTTCATAGCTGAACTCTGCGCCCAGCGGATTTTGCATCCAGCCATTGGCGATCAGGATCCAGAGCGCGCTCAGGTTGGTGCCAATCGCCATCAATACCGTGACCATGAGATGCCGCTGCCGCGACAGGCGATCCCAGCCGAAGAAGAACAGGCCGATGAACGTGGACTCCAGGAAGAACGCCATCAAACCTTCGATGGCCAATGGAGCCCCGAAGATGTCACCGACGTAATGCGAGTAGTAGGCCCAGTTGGTGCCAAACTGGAACTCGAGGGTGATGCCCGTCGTCACTCCCAAGGCAAAGTTGATGCCGAACAGCTTGCCCCAGAAGCGCGTCATGTCCTTCCAGACCACCTTGCCGGTCATGACATAGACGCTTTCCATGATCACCAGCAGCCACACCATGCCGAGTGTCAAGGGTACGAAGAGGAAGTGGTACAGGGCGGTCGCGGCGAATTGCAGCCGCGACAGATCCACCAGTTGCTCGGACATCACCGATGCCTTTCTTGTTGCGTGGGTTCTTGCTGGGGTTTCGATGCCTCCAGCTGGAGGTGCCTGGCAGCCTGCTCAGGCGTGACAGCCATCCGATCGTCGCGCACGAACCCCCACCACAACCCAGCCAGGATGAGCAGCTTGAACGCCACAACAATGCCGAGATGGCGAACCAAGGGCATGCGAAACATCGACATGTTTCAAATAATTCAAATCCCGTGCCAAGTCCAAAAATAGAAGAAAGTCCAAAACAATCAATAAGTTAAGCCTTGAGGCCGTTTGTCATTCATGTCAGCCATTGACATTATTGTCATTAGACTGCCAAATTTGTCTTATGAAACAGAGCGTCAAGGAATGGGATCGGTTGGTGGCCTACTTGGAGGCCTTGCCTGAACCGCACATCGTGTTCGACAGCCAGTACCGCATCCTGGCGGCCAACCGCGCCTACCGAAGGGCCTTCGCGAGCGACGGCTCGGTGGTCGGCCATACGTGCTACGAGGTGTCGCATCACACCACGGTACCGTGCGATATGGCGGGTGAAAGCTGCCCGATGGCCAAGGCACGCGAGTCCGGCCAGCGTGAGCGCGTCCTGCACCTGCATCACACCGCCCAAGGTGAGTCCTACGTTGATATCGAAATCGTCCCCTTGCAGCACGCTTCTGGCGGAGCGACCTGGTATGTCGAAAAAATGGCGCCGTTGCGCATCGCCCTCGGCAGGCCGGCTCGGCAGGGGCTGATCGGGCGCGCGCCCAGTTTCGTCAGGATGCTGGAGATGGTCGCACGGGTGGCGCCATCGAGTGCAAGCGTCCTTCTGCTTGGAGAGTCGGGCACCGGCAAGGAACTGGTGGCCCACGCCATCCACGAAGCCAGCAAGCGCGCCGAGCAGCCGATCGTGGCCGTGGATTGCGCCAGCCTGACGGAATCGCTCTTCGAGAGTGAACTCTTCGGCCACGAGCGCGGCGCCTTCACGGGCGCCCTGCAAAGCCGGATCGGGCTCGTCGAAAGTGCCAGCGGCGGCACACTCTTTCTCGACGAGGTGGGCGACATTCCGCTGCCCATGCAGGTGAAGCTGCTGCGCCTGCTGGAATCGGGCACCTACCGGCGCGTCGGCAGCACGGACGTGCGTCGGGCCGATGTGCGCGTGATCGCCGCCACGCACCGCGATCTTCGGGCCATGATCGCCGAAGGCACGTTCCGCGAAGACCTCTACTTCCGCCTGAGCGCCTTTCCCATCCAGGTCCCACCCTTGCGGGAGCGTTCCAGCGACATCGCGTTGATTGCCCCTTCCCTGCTGCAGCGCACAGGTTCAGGCAAGCCCCTGCAGATCACCGCCGACGCAATGGCCCTGTTGCAGGCGCATCCATTGCCTGGCAACGTGCGCCAGTTGCGCAATGTGCTGGAGCGCGCAGGCCTCCTCGCCGATGCCGGCACGGTGGGTGTGGCAGAAGTTCGGCAAGCACTGGCTTTCGACACCCCGCTGCCAACTGCCGGGCCACCCTCAGCTGCGGGAGCCGGTGTGCAAGCCCCGGCGTCCACCACGCTGCAAGCCATCACCGACGCAGCTCTTCAAGCCATCGCCGCAAGCCATCAAGGCAGCCGTGCCGAACTGGCCCAACAACTGGGCATGAGCGAACGGACGCTCTACCGCAAGCTGCGGCACCTCGGCCGTCCGGACTGAGCCTGAGATCGAGCCAGCACCCCCTCAGCGGTACATGGCCAGATAACGACGCTCGAAGGCGCGCTTGGCCCAGTGCATCATGCGGGTCGGCGGCAGCACGAGCTGGCGGCGCTCGTTGCGGAACACCAGCGTGCCGTGGTCGATGGCATCGATGATGCACACCAGTTCGACCTTGAAGCCCTGCGTGCCCTGGCGGCCGGCCAGGTCGGCAATCAGGTTGGCGGCGGCCGCCTCGGCCTGCAGGTCGGCCATGTGTGCCTGCTTGGGCATCCAGTCGGGGCCGGGGAAACTGCCGCTGTCGCCCACCACGTAGACGCGCTCCAGGCCGGCCACGTGGCAATGCGCGTCGGCGGCGATCAGGCCGCCGGGTGAACGCGGCAGCGTGCTCTGGTCGAGCCACGCGGGGCCCGTGAGCCCTGGCATGAAGAGGATCAGGTCGGCCGGGAAGGCACCGCCCTCCGTCACCACCTGGTCGGCATCGAAGCGGACCATCTTGTGACCCAGCCGCGTCTCGATATTGCGCCGGCGCATGGTGGCCAGCAGGTGTGCCACGGCCTTGGGCCCGAGCCGGGCACCCGGCTGCTCGGACGGGTTGAAGAACACCAGCTTGAAACGCTCGCGCCGGCCTTCGCGCCTGAGCTGTTCGTCGATGCCGAACAGGAACTCGAACATCGGCCCGCCGCGCACCGCGCTCGGCTCCCTGGGGTTGGCCCCAAACCCCACGGCGATGGTGCCGCTCTCCATGGTGCGAAGCCGGTCACGGATACGCTCGGCCGCGTCGATGCCCTCGCAAGGGGTGATCGCGTGCTCGATGCCTGGCAGCTTCTTGATGAAGCGCCCGCCGCTGGCGATCACCAGCGCGTCGTTGGGCACGTCACCCGCCGTGGTGTGAACCACGCGGCCGTCGTCCGACAGGCCCGTGACGCTGGCGGCCACATGGCGCACATTCATGCGCTGGAAGAACTTGCCCAGCGGCACCACCAGGTCCTCGCGCGTGCGCAGGCCGCCGGGAATCCAGATCGTGCCCGGGAGGTAATGCAGTTCGGCGCGCGGCGCGACGACGGTGACCGGCGCCGTGCAACCCTGCTTGCGCAGCATGCGCACCGTGGACAGCGCGCCGAAACCGGCGCCAAGCACGACGATGCCGCCAGCGGGGTTGGTGCCGCTCATCGACGGTCCTGCTTGCCGGGCCGGCGGCGCTGCGCTTGCGCCGGAGCAGCTTGCGACTGCTGCGCGGAGACTGTGGCCGGCGCGGCGGGCGCGGCGGGCGCTGCAGCCTGCTCCGGCTGCAGGCTGGCGTTGACCTCGGCCAGCACCACCTCATCGAGCCGGTCGGCCAGCGCCGCCAGGCGCAGACGGTTCTGCACCTGCTCGGCCCGCGCCTCGGCCAAGGCCAAGGTGGCGCGGGCATGGTCATTTTCGGCGTTCAGCACGTCCAGCAGGGTGCGATCGCCCACCTCGCGGCCGAGGCGCGTGGCATCCAGCCGGGCGGCGCTGGCCTTGAGGCCGTCTTCGAGCGCCGCGATGCGCGCTTGCCCAGCCTGCCAGCCGAGCCAGGCTGCGCGTACCTGTTCGCCCACCTGTTCGCGCGCCTGGTCGAGCTGGGCCTGCGCCTTGTCGAGCAGGCGAGCGCCTTCGCTGGCCTGGGCGCTGGACATGCCGCCGTCGTACAGCGGAATGGTGACCTGCACGCCGATCATGCCGTTGCGGCTGCGGTTGTTGGCAGAGCCGAAATCGCCGTGACCGTCGATGCGGTCGAACGAGGCCTGGGCCACCAGATCCACGGTGGTGCCGTTGGCCGCGCGGCGCTTGCGCAGATCCTGCTCGGCCATGGTCACCGCCTGCGCCGCCAGGCGCACCTGCGGGTTCCCGGCCTGGGCGGCATCGAGCCATCCCTGCAGGGTCTCGCCCGGCGCGGCGCTGCTGACCGGCAGACGCGCGGTCAGCGCCGGCAACCCGGTGCTGTCGGTGAGTTGCTGGCGCTTGAGCTCCACCTGCAGGCGCGCGGCTTCCACCTGCGCGCGCACGCCAGCCAGCGCGGCGTCGGCCTCGTGGGTGTCGGTCACTGGCGATTCGCCGAGCTCGAAGCGGTCGTGCGCCTCGGTGGTCGAGCGCTTCACGGCCGCCATCTGGCGTTCGGCGACGTGCAACTGCTCCTGTGCCACGGCGAGCGCGAAATAGCGCTGGGCGGTGCGCAGCGCCAGTTCGGCTTGCGCGGCGCGCCAGGCGGTGTCGCCCATGTCGGCACCCAGCTCCAGTTGCGCGCGGCTGGCGTCACGGCCACGGTTGTAGAGCGGTTGCTGCGCCGTGACCGACGCCCGAGTGGCCAGACCGGCGTCGACCGAGGTGGCGAAGTTCACGCCGCTGGACGTGCCCATCCCCGGCGCCGAGAACTGGGCGCCGTTCATGTGCGATTCGCTGGTGCCCACGCCGGCACCCAGGCCCAGCATCACGTTCGGGCGCCACAGCGCAGCCGCCTGCTCGCGCTTGGCCTGGCTGGCCGCGTGCTCGGCGCGCGCCACGGCGAGCGTGCGGTCGCGCTCCTGCGCGGCACGCCAGACCGTGAGCAGGTCCTGCGCCGGCGCGGCAGCCGGTGCCGCCAGCAGCGCGACGAGCCCCCAGCCCAGCAACGTGCGCGGTGCGGTCATGCCTGCGCCTTCTCGCCGCCGAATTCCTCGTACGCGGCCAGCGCCGCCGCGGCGTACATCAGCGCGGGGCCGCCGCCCATGTACACGCACATGCCCAGCATTTCCTCGACCTCGGCGCGGGTGGCGCCATGCTTGACCAGGGCCTTGGCGTGGTAGCCCAGGCAGGGATCGCAGCGCGCCGCCACCGACAGCGCCATGGCGATCAGCTCCTTGGTCTTCTCGTCCAGCGCGCCGCCCTTGCCGGCGGAATGCGCCATGGCATTGAAGCCCTGCAGCACCTCCGGGATGTCCTTGCGCATCTTGGCGATGTTGGAGGACGTGTCGGCGATGATGTCCTTGTAGCTCTTGCTCATCTGCTCGCTCCGTGGGTCAGGTACCAGCGCGCAGGCCGAGCTTGCGCAGGATCGACTCCATCAGGCACCACCTGGTCAAGCCGCTCTGCAGCAGGTTGGCCCCGACGAAGGCCGTGAACCACAGCCAGTTGGTCGAATGAAAGATCGGGCTGCCGGGCACGCCCAGCGCCAGCGACAGCAGGATGAAGGTACCGGCGATCACGCGGACCAGTTGCCAGGATGTCATGTCAAACTCCTTTTCACGAAACAAATTGGCTGTCAGCCCATATACAGCAGGCGCAGACAGCTACTGATTGCATAGCAATCTATTTCTCCAGGCGCATGATGCCCAGCGCCTTGAGCACGTATTTCTCGTACACCGGCTCGGAATTGCCGGTCTTCATCTTGCGGATGAAGTACTTCTCGAACGCCACCTTGGCCAGGTGCACCCACTTGCCCTTCTTGAACCAGTTGACGTTGCGGGGCGGAATCTGCGGCAGCGCCACGAAGGCGGCGCCGGTGTCGCCCATGTCGGCCAGGCAGATGGCGTTCCAGGTGCCCCTGGTGGTCAGCGGCTTGCCGGCCAGCTCGTCGGCGATGTTGTGGGCGATGGCGCTCACCATGGTCTCGATCATGTAGCCGGTCTTGGGCGCGCCCGTGGGCACCGGCGTCACCTCCACCGGCGGGATGGCCACGCACACACCGGCCGAGAAGATGTTGCGGTACTTCTTGCTGCGCTGGAACTCGTCGACGATGACGAAGCCGCGCGGGTTGCACAGTTCGGGCACGCCGGCAACGGCGTCCACACCCTTGAAGGCCGGCAGCATCATGGCCATCTTGAAAGGCAGCTCGTGCTCCTTGTGCGGCTCACCCTTGTCGTTGACCTCGGTGACGAACATCTTGCCCGCCTCCACCCGCGTGGTCTTGGCGTTGGTGATCCACTTGACGTCCTGGTTGCGCAGGTCGCTTTCCAGCATGCCCTTGCTGTCGCCCACGCCGCCCAGGCCCATGTGGCCCACGTACGGCTCGCTGGAAACGAAGGTGATCGGCACCTTGTTGCGCAGCTTGCGCTTGCGCAGGTCGGCCGCGACGATGAAGGTGAACTCGTAGGCCGGGCCGAAGCAGCTCGCGCCCGGCATGGCACCCACGATGATCGGGCCGGGATCCTTCAGGAACTCCTGGTATTCGGCCCACCACTTCTCGGCATGGTCGACGGTGCAGATGGAATGGGTGTGACCGCCCAGCGGCCCGGCTCCTGGCACTTCGTCGAAGGCCAGCTTGGGCCCGGTGGTGATCACCAGGTAGTCGTAGGCCAGCTCGTCGCCACCGTCGAGCGAGAGCTTGCTGCCTTCGGCGTCGATGGCGGTGACGCGCTTGCCGATGAAGTCGATGCCCTTCCTGCGCAGCGGCTCCTCGATGCCCATCACCACTTCCTCGCGCTTGCGCCAGCCCACCGCCACCCATGGGTTGGACGGCACGAACTGGAAGTAGTCGACGGCGTTGACCACCGTGACCTTGTGCTCCGATCCGAGCATCGCGCGGATCTCGTACGCGGCGGGCATGCCGCCGAGGCCGGCGCCCAGAATGACGATGTGTGCCATGGTTTGTCTCCTTCAGGGGTGGGTTGTGTCAACCTGTGGGGGCGCTCCCGCGGCGGCGCCGGTCTCTGCCGGTTCGTGGTCGCCGTAACGCTTGCGGTACGCCATGTAATAGAGGATCGGGATCACGACCAGCGTCAGCACCGTCGACACCATGATGCCGAAGATGAGCGAGATCGCCAGGCCGTTGAAGATCGGGTCGCCGAGGATGAACAGCGCGCCGATCATGGCGGCTAGGCCCGTGAGCAGGATCGGCTGGGCCCGCGTGATGGCGCTGGCCACGATGGCGCGCCTGAACGGCACGCCTTCCGCCACCTGCAGGTTGATGAAGTCCACCAGCAGGATCGAGTTGCGCACGATGATGCCGGCCAGCGCGATCATGCCGATCATGCTGGTGGCCGTGAACTGCGCACCCAGCAGCGCATGGCCCGGCATCACGCCGATCACGGTGAGCGGAATCGGCGCCATGATGATCAGCGGCGTCAGGTACGAGCCGAACTGCGCCACCACCAGCAGGTAGATCAGGATCAGGCCCACGGCGTAGGCCGCGCCCATGTCGCGGAAGGTCTCGTAGGTGATCTGCCACTCGCCATCCCACTTGAGGGCGTAGCCGGCGTAGGGGTTGGCAGGCTGGCGGATGAAGTACTCGGTGAGCTGGCCACCGTCGGGCATCTTCAGGTCGGCCAGCTTGCTGCGCATCTGGAACATGCCGTACAGCGGGCTGTCCAGATCGCCCACCTTGGTGCCGGCCATGTCGCCCACCACGAACACCACCGGCAGCAGGTCCTTGTGGTAGACCGGCTGCTCGCGCACCGTGTCGCTCACGCGCACCAGTTCGCGGATCGGCACCAGCGTGCCGGCCTGCGAGCGCACGGTCAGCTGAAGCAAGGCATCCAGGCTGCCCTGCATCTGCGGCGGCAGCTGGATGGTCGCGGGCACGGCGTAGCGGCTGGCGTCGTGCAGGTAGGTGGCGGCATCACCCGCCAGGCCCATGCGCAGCGTGCTGGCGATGGCCTGCTGGGTCACGCCCAGCTGGGCGGCCTTGGTGCGGTCCACCACCAGCACGCTCTTGGGTGCGCTGGCGATGGTGCTGTCGTCCACGTCCACCACGCCGGGCGTGGCTTCGAACACGCCGCGCACCTGCCTGGCCACGGCGCGCCGGCCCTCGGCGTCGGGCCCGTAGACCTCGGCCACGATGGGCGCCATCACCGGCGGGCCCGGCGGTACTTCCACCACCTTCACGTTGGCGCCAAAGCGTTCGCCGATGGCGCGCAGCGCCGGGCGCTCGCGCATGGCGATGGCGTGGCTCTTCTCGTGCCGGTGGGACTTGTCCACCAGGTTGACCTGGATGTCGCCCACCTCGCCGCCGGCGCGCAGGTAGTACTGCCGCACCAGGCCGTTGAAGTTGATCGGCGAGGCAGTGCCGGCGTAGGCCTGGTAGTTGGTCACCTCCGGCACCGTGGCCAGGTGCGCGCCCAGCGCGTGCAGCACGGCGGCGGTCTTTTCCACCGGCGTGCCGGCGGGCATGTCGACCACCACCTGGAACTCGCTCTTGTTGTCGAACGGCAGCATCTTCAGCACCACCAGGCCGAACACCGGCAGCAGCACCGACAGCGCGATCAGCCCCGCCACCGCCAGGCCCAGCAGCGAGCGGTTGCGCCGGCCGGAACGCTCGTCCAGCAGCGGGCGGAAGATGCGGTGGAACAGCGGCGCCATCCGGCGTGCCAGCCCGTGCCCGGCCACCGTGCCGTCATCGCCCGCGTGCGTGGCCTTCATCCACAGGCGCGCCAGCCAGGGCGTGACCATGAAGGCAATCGCCAGCGACAGCACCATGCCCATGCTGGCGTTGATGGGGATCGGGCTCATGTACGGCCCCATCAGCCCGCTGACGAAGGCCATGGGCAACAGCGCGGCGATCACCGTGAGCGTGGCCAGGATGGTGGGGCCGCCGACCTCGTCCACCGCGCCGGGAATGATCTCGCGCAACGACTTGCCCGGCTCCAGCGCCTGATGCCGGTGGATGTTCTCCACCACCACGATGGCGTCGTCCACCAGGATGCCGATCGAGAAGATCAGCGCGAACAGCGACACCCGGTTGAGCGTGAAGCCCCAGGCCCAGGACGCGAACAGCGTCACCGTGAGCGTGAGGATCACCGCCACGCCGACGATGGCCGCCTCGCGCCGGCCAAGGGCGAAGAACACCAGCGCCACCACCGACAGGGTGGCGAACAGCAGCTTCTTGATCAGCGTCATCGCCTTGTCGTTGGCTGTGGCACCGTAGTTGCGCGTCTCGGTCACCTGCACATCGGCCGGAATCACGGTGTTGTGCAGTTCCTGAACGCGCTGCACCACCGCGTTGGCGACGTCGATGGCGTTTTCGCCCGGCTTCTTGGTGACGGCGATGGTCACGGCTGGCTGTTCCGACAGCGTGCTCTTGCCGTCCGCATGATCGACCGCGCCGTACCAGACGTAGCGCGAAGGCGGCGGCGCGCCGTCGCGCACTGCAGCCACTTCGCGCAGGTACACCGGCTTGCCGCCGCGGCTGGCCAGCACCAGGTCGGCCACATCTTGTGCGCTGTGCAGGAAGGGGCCGGTTTCCAGCGCGATGGCCCGGTTGCCTTCCAGCACGTCGCCCAGCGGCAGGCCCATGTTGGCCGACTGCAGGGCGCCACGCACCTCGTGCAGCGTGAGGCCGGCAGCGGCCAGCTTCACGGGATCGACTTCCACCATCACCGCGCGGCCCGGGCCGCCGATGGTGGTGACCTCGCGCGTGCCCGGCACGCGCTTGAGCTCGGCCTCCACGCTGTGCGCCACGCGCTCCAGATCCCAGGCGCCGGCATCGGCGCGCGTGGTGTGCAGCGTGACGGCGACGATGGGCACGTCGTCCACGCCCTTGGGCTTGATGATGGGCTGCAGCACACCCAGGCCGGGCGGCAGCCAGTCGGCGTTGGCGCCCACCGCGTCGTACAGGCGCACCACCGCCGTCTGGCGCGGCACGCCCACCTTGAACTGCACCGTGAGCACCGCCACGCCGGGGCGCGAGACGCTCATCACGTGTTCCACGCCGGTCATCTGCGACAGCACCTGCTCGCCCGGCGTGGCCACCATGGCTTCCACGTCCCTGGCGCTCGCACCGGGGAACGGCACGATCACGTTGGCCATGGTGACGTCGATCTGCGGCTCCTCCTCGCGCGGCGTCACCATCACGGCGAACAGGCCGAGCAGGAAGGCCACCAGCGCCAGCAGCGGCGTGATCTGGGCGGTCTGGAAATACGCCGCGATGCGGCCGGAAACGCCGAGGCGCGGCGTGGCGCCGGCCTGTGCCGGTTCCTGCTGCGATGCGTGATGACTCATGCCGGCTCGCCTCTTACTTGGCTGCCGCCGCGGGCTGGGTGACCACGCGCGTGGCCGCCTGCGGATCGGTCGCCACGCGGTCGCCGGCATCGAGCCCGCTCAGGATCTCCACCTGATCGCCGGCCACCGGGCCCAGGCGCACCTGGCGCAGTTGCGGGGCGCCTGCCTTATCGAGCACGTACAGGCCGGTCATCTCGGCGCGGCGCACCACGGCCGTGCCTGGCACGAACAGGCGTTTGGCGCCGTCGGCCGCGGCAGCCACCGGCGCACCCGGCAGCAACAGGCGGGCAAACAGGCCGGGCGCAGCGCTGGTGCCCTGTGGCAGTTCGGCACGCACCTCCTGCGTGAGCGACGCCGCATCCACCGTGGGCAGCACCTGCACGCGCGCGGGCGTGACGGGCTGCGCCTGCGTGGCCAGCGCCACCCGCGCACCCTCGACCCCGCCCGTGAGTGCGGTGACCGGTACGGCAGCGCTCACGCGCAACTGCGCCGGGTCGTACACGACAAGCAGCGGGCGGCCGGGCATGGCCATGTCGCCACGCTCCACCGTGAGCTGGGACACCACGCCGTCGAACGGCGCCTTGACCACGTAAAAGCCCGACTGCGTCTGCGCGGCGCCGGCCTGGGCGGCCAGCGCGTTCACCTGCGCCTGCGCGGCGCGGTAGCCGGCTTCCACCTGGTCGAGCGCGGCCTGGCTGATGTAATGCTTGTCGAACAGCTGGCGCTTGCGGGCCAGCTCCTTGCCCGCCACGTCGAGCTGCGCGCGTGCCGCCGCCACCTGGGCGCCGCTGGCGGCCGCGCCCTGCTCGGCCGCGCGGGCGTCGATGCGCAGTAGCACCTGGCCCGCGCGCACGCGGTCGCCGGCCTTGATGTTCAGTTCCGTCACCGAACCCGGCACCTGGGCCGCGATCTGGGCCTGGCGCACCGCTTCCACCCTGCCGTCGTAGCTGGCCTGAACGGCCACGGACGACGGCTGGACCGTCACCGAAGCCAGTTCTGCCGCGCCGGCGGCCACCGGCAGGCCAGCCAGCAGGGCGCATGCAGCCAGCACTAGGGCCGGGCGTGCCACGGCTGCCCCATGGGGCCTCTTCGCGGAAAAGGGCTTGCTTTTCTGTTTCATGAGTATATTATTTGCGTAATCATGCAAATATGCAATAGGGTCAACGCAACCGCTGGCGGCAAGCAAGATAGACTCAACGCTTGTCCACCCCTGCCGGAGTGCCTGACCGTGATCGCGCTGGACCAACTACCGCCCGCTGCGCTGGAGCACGTGGCCACCTATTTCCGTACGCTGTCGGAACCTACCCGCCTGCGCATCCTGAACGTGCTCGGCACGGGCGAACTCAGTGTGGGCGAGATCGCCCAGGAAGTCGAATCCAGCGTCGCCAACGTCTCGCGGCACCTGGCCCAGATGGCGCAGCACGGTCTCATCACCCGCGAAAGCCGGGGCAACAGCGTCTACTACCGCATCGCCGACCCCACCGTCCACGCCCTGTGCGAACTGGTGTGCGGCAGCATCGCCCGCCGCTACGACCAGGCGCTGACCGAGCGCGCCGCCTTCGTCGAGCCCCGCAGCGGGAAGGCCGGTAGCCGCTGAAAGCTTGCACCCACCCCTGAGACGCTCTCATTTCGAGAGCTACCTGCGCCCGCCAGATAAAGGCCGGAGCCGAAAATCATTCAGGAAGCGGCCGCCGGCTCGTCGCTGGAGCGCACCACCAGGGTACTGATCCTGCTGTGCGCCAGCACGGTCTGCGTCACGCTGCCCAGCACCAGCTTTTCCAGCCCGCGGCGGCCATGGGAGCCCATCACGATCAGATCGGCCCCCACGTTCTCGGCGGCTTCCATCACGCCGCGCCAGATGGCGTGCGACTCCACCACGCGGGTGTCGGCCGTCACGCCAGCGGCGGCGAAGCGCTGCCTGGCGGCGTCCATGGCGGTGTTGGCCTCGGCCGTGGCGGCACTCAGGTACTGGTCCTGGCCGTAGGCAAAGTCGGCGCCCACGCCGGTGAAGGGATACGGATCGATCACGTAAACCGCCGTCACGCTGCTGCCGAACGCCTTGGCAATGGCGATGGCCCGGTCGATGGCCAGCAAGGCGGTGGGCGAGCCGTCGATGGGGACGAGAATCTTCTGGAACATCGCGTGCATCTCCTTTCAGCGGACTACGAAAGTATTTGTCTTCATTGTGCCCCCTGGGCGCCCGCAAGGGAATGGCGCAGGCCTCGGCCTCGTGCGCCAACCCTGACCTGCGTCAAGGCGGCAGCGGCCCGCGCACCCTACCCTCGCCCAGATTGGTACCCGAGCGGGAAGGAATGAGCATGGCCACGCTGAATTGGTCCGAAGAGCTTGAACTGGGTGTCGCCGCAATGGACGCGGTGCATCAGGAATTCGTGGCGCTGCTGGCCGAGGTGGAGGCGGCATCCGACGCGCAGGTGCTACCGCTGTGGCGCCGGCTGGTGGATCACACGGCAGCGCACTTCGGCGCCGAAGACCGTTACATGCGCGAGACGCGCTTCTTTGCCAGCAACTGCCACACCACCCACCACCACATGGTGCTGGAAGTGCTGCGCGAAGGCCTGGCGATGGGCGAGCGCGGCGAACTGGCGCCCATCCGCCAGATGACGCGCGAGCTCGCCACCTGGTTCGCGCAGCACGCCGAAACCATGGACACCGCCCTGGCCACCCACCTGAGCAGGGTCGGCTACGACCCGGCCACCGGCACCATCGCCCGGCCTGAGCTGCTGCCGGCCGAGCCCATCCACGGCTGCGGCGGCTCCGAATGCAGCCCGGCCGAGACGGCTACCGAAACGCAGGCTGCCTGACCCCCGCGGCAGACTTGCCGCCGCTGTGATGCAATCGGTCTGATGGACGAATCAGCCACCCTGCTGCTGCTGGCGCTGGCCTTGCTGGCGGCGCTGGCCATGCAGCCCTGGCGCCTGCTGCAGCAGACCGGCCTGGTCTCGCCCCTGCTGGCCGCGCTGGTGATCACGCCGTGGCTGTGGGCGATGCCCTGGCTGCACCACATGCCGCTGCAGCTGCAGCTCTCCGGTGCCTGCCTGATCACGCTGGTGCTGGGCTGGCCGCTGGCGGTGCCGGTGCTGTGCCTGGTGGCGTTGGCGGCCGGATGGCTGGCCTCGCTGCCGTGGTCGGCGCAGGTCGACCTGGCGTTCTGGATGGGCGTGCTGCCCGCCAGCTTTGCCACCCTGATCGGCGCGGCGCTGCGGCGCTGGATCGGCCCCAACATGTTCGTCTACATCCTGGGCCGCGCCTTCCTGGGCACGGTGGCCAGCATGTTCGCCGCCGGGCTGTTGGCGCAGTGGTCGGGGCATCAGCTGCTGGCCGCCATCGACCCGGGCCTGGCGCTGGTCGGCCGCTGGCTGATGGCCTGGGGCGACGGCTTCATGACCGGCATGATGGCCGCCATCGCCGTGGCCTTCAAGCCGCACTGGCTGGCCACCTGGTCCGACCGGCTGTACCTGCGCAAGAGCGGCTGAGGCGCTCCGCACGTCGCGCACCGCAAGCCGGTCAACTGACTTTTCGATAGCTGCCTGCGCCCGCCACGAAAGGCCTGGAAGGTGGTTTGGCTTGCAATGAGCACGGGCAGCCTGCCGCTCATTGTTGCGTTATTGCGCAAATAGCATCTGGTCAGCCCTCCCTTTGCGCTGGATCAAGCTGTCTCCAGGCCGTCAGCGCATCATGGCAACAGCGATCCATGACCTCGCACGGGAGCAAGGAATCCATCATGAAACTCTTCAAGGATCTGTTCTTCACCGACTACGGCGCGCTCAGCTTGGCCGTGATCGTCTTCATGCTGGGCATGGCTTGGTGGTACCTGCGCTTCTTCCTGCGCAAGATGGATCAGAAGCCCGGCAGCGAATAAGACAGCCAGCGCCGGCAATCAGGTCGCAGCGCCCTCCGAGGGCACTGCGGTAGCGCCTGATGTCTGTCAGGCGCGCCTGGCCCCGCGTCAGACCTGCGGGGCGCGCTCTTTTTCCTGCAGCATGCGCCACATCACCTTGCCGCTGCCGCTCTTGGGCAGGGCTTCGGCAAACTCGATCTGGCGCGGCACCTTGTAGACCGCCATGTGGTCGCGGCACCAGGCGATGATGTCCTGCTCGCTCACGTGGCCGCGCTCGGCGGGCTTGAGCACCACCACCGCCTTCACCGATTCGCCGCGGTAGGCATCGGCGGTGGAGATCACGCAGGCCTCCTGGATCGCCGGGTGCTTGAACATCAGGGCCTCCACCTCGGCCGGCCAGACCTTGAAGCCCGAGGCGTTGATCATGCGCTTGAGCCGGTCGGTGATGAAGAAGTAGCCCTCCTCGTCCATGCGGCCCAGGTCGCCGGTGCGGAAGAACCGCTTGCCTTCCAGCTCGAAGAAGGCCGCGGCCGTGGCCTCGGGGCGTTTCCAGTAGCCCTGGAACACCTCCGGCCCGTGAATCACGATCTCGCCCTGCTCGCCCTGGGGCACTTCCTGCAGCGTTTCGGGGTCGACCACGCGCGCGTCGGTGCTGATGAAGGGCATGCCCAGGCATTGCCGCTTGGGCCGGTCGAGCGGGTTGTGGTGCGAAGGCGCCGCGGTTTCGGTGAGCCCGTAGCCCTCGGCGTACTTCAGCCCGTATTGCTGCTCCAGCCGCTCGGCCACGGCGGCCGGCATGGCCGCGCCGCCGCCGCCGATCACGCGCAGGCTGGTGAGATCGAAGCTGGCGAAGTTGGGGCTGGCCAGCAGGTCGATGATCATGGTGGGGATGTTGGTCCAGTTGGTGACCTGCCAGCGCGAGATCAGGCGGCCGGCCAGTTCGCGGTCCCAGCGCGGCATGAGCACCAGCGTGGCACCCAGGTAGATGGCCGAATGCATCACGCCCACCATGCCGGTGATGTGGAACATCGGCACCACGCACAGGCCGATGGTCTCGCTGGTGCCGTTGCCCCACAGGGCCGAGCCCACGGCGTTGTGCATGATCGAGGCGTGCGTGTGCATGCAGCCCTTGGGCAGGCCGGTGGTGCCGCTGGTGTAGGGCAGCACGCTCAGGTCCTCCGGCCCGACGGTGATGGGGCCGAGCGGGCCGTCGAAACCCAACGCGTCGTGCCAGGCATGCACCTGACCACCGGCCAGCGCCGGCAGCGCGTGGTGGGTGAGCAGCCAGTCGCGCCAGTGCTCGGGTGGGGCGTCGTCGCCCTCCACGTTGCCGTCGAAGGCGTCGGTGAACTGGGTCACGATCAGGTGCGCCAGCCGTTGCCCTTCCGGCAGCGCGTCGCTGGCGGCGGCCAGTTCGCCGGCCAGGTCGGCGGTGGTGATGGCGACCCTGGCGTCGGGGTCGGTGATGTAGTGCTTCAGCTCCTCGGCCCGGTTCATGGGATTCACCGGCACCACCACCGCGTTGGCGCGCAGGATGGCGAAGTGCGCCACCACCAGCTGCGGCGTGTTCTGCATGTCCAGCAACACGCGGTCGCCCTGGCCCACGCCGAGCGACTGCAAAAAACTCGCCAGCCGGTCAACCTGCTGGCGCAGCTGCGCGTAGCTGAGCACGCGGCCAAAATAGACGATGGCCGGCTTGTCCGGGTAGCGCTGCGCGCTGACCTCGAGGTTCAGCGCCAGCGACGTGGCCGGCGGCGTGATGGCATAGGGCAGGCGCTTGGGCCAGAAGGCGTGGTGGGGGCGCACGGTCTTGTCTCCTTGTCGGGCGGCGTCTGGGCACCGCTGGGGGTTTTGCGCAGATGCTAGCGCGACGCCGGCGCATGCGCTCACTTGCCCCTTGCCATGCATGTCACCCGCGCGACGAGGCGGCGGAGCATCCTCATCGCCTCATCGCTCTCTACAACATGAAAAATGGCTTCAGCCCTTACCAGACGGCCGCAGGCAGCTATTTGATGAATAGCATCCCCACACGCGCCGCTGGGCCTGATCCGAGACGCAGGGCGGCAACGGATTTTCAGCCAGCGCCAGGTTCGACAGTCGATCCTCAATTCCGACGGCCGCGGAGCAGGCCAGGCGGGCAGACGCCAAAGCCGGCCTTGCACCGGCCTCTGCCCTCGTCCCCCTCGCGCAGCAAGAGGGGGGTGAAGGCGCGTCAGCGCCTCAGGGGGTGGGCCCCCTTAAACCGCAGAGTCGCCCTCTTCGCCCGTGCGGATGCGCACCACGCGCTCGACGGCGGTGACGAAGATCTTGCCGTCACCGATCTTGCCGGTACGCGCGGCCTTGACGATGGCTTCCACGCAGCGCTCCACGTCGCCGTCGGCCACCACCACCTCGATCTTCACCTTGGGCAGGAAGTCGACCACGTACTCGGCGCCGCGGTAGAGCTCGGTGTGGCCCTTCTGGCGCCCGAAGCCCTTGACCTCGACCACCGTGAGCCCGGTGACGCCCTGTTCGGCCAGCGCCTCGCGCACCTCTTCCAGCTTGAAGGGCTTGATGACGGCGGTGATCTGTTTCATGGCGCTCGCTCCTGGTCGATTCGTCTGACCCCTAGCATACCGGATCGATGCCGGAAGCCCGGTCAGGCCCGGAACCTGTTGGTGATCGGGTAGCGCCAGTCCTTGCCGAAGCTGCGGTGCGTGATGCGGGTGCCCACCGCCGCCTGGCGGCGCTTGTACTCGTTGATCTTGATCAGGCGCGTGACCTTCTCCACGTCGTCGTGGTTGAATCCCTCGGCCACCAGCTCGGCGATGCCCATGTCGTTTTCCATGTAGCGGGCGATGATGGCGTCCAGCACCTCGTAGGGCGGCAGGCTGTCCTGGTCGGTCTGGTCGGCGCGCAGCTCGGCGCTGGGCGGGCGGGTGATGATGCGGTCGGGGATCGGGTCGGAGCCGGTTTTGAACGGATCGTTGGCATTGCGCCAGCGCGCCAGCCGGAACACCGCCGTCTTCACCACGTCCTTGATCGGCGCGAAGCCGCCGCACATGTCGCCGTACAGCGTGCAGTAGCCGGTGGCGTACTCGCTCTTGTTGCCGGTGGTGAGCACCAGCGAGCCGAACTTGTTGGACATGGCCATCAGCATCACGCCGCGGATGCGCGCCTGGATGTTCTCTTCGGTGGTGTCTTCCGCCCGGCCCTCGAACAGCGGCGCCAGCGATGCCTTGAAGCTCTCGAACTCCGGCACGATGGACAGCTCGTCGTAGCGCACGCCCAGGCGCCGCGCCATCTCGCGCGCGTCCTCCAGGCTGATGCCGGCGGTGTAGGGGCTGGGCATCATCAGCGCGCGCACCCGGTCCTTGCCGAGCGCGTCCACCGCGATCGCCAGCACCAGCGCCGAATCGATGCCGCCCGACAGCCCCAGGATCACGTCCCGGAAGCCGTTCTTGTGCACGTAGTCGCGCAGGCCGAGTACCAGCGCGTCCCACAGGTCGGCGTCCAGCTCGCGCGCCGGCCAGGTCTTTGCTTCCAGTTCGATGGCATCCTGCGCCTGCCGGACGCCGACGTAATACATGCTCTCCTCGAAACTCGGGGCGCGGCCGGCCAGCTGGCCGTCGGCATTGACGGCGAAGGAATGGCCTTCGAACACCACCTCGTCCTGCCCGCCCACCATGTGCGCGTAAACCAGCGGCAGCCCGCAGGCCTTGACGCGCTCGATCATCATGGCCTCGCGCTCATAGCCCTTGCCGCCGTGGAAAGGCGAGGCGTTGATCACCGCCAGCATCTGCGCGCCGGCCTCCCGGGCCAGCTGCGCGGGCTCCTCGAACCAGGCGTCCTCGCAGATCAGCAGGCCCACGCTCACGCCTTCCACCTGGAACACGCAGGTGCCCTGGCCGGGCACGAAGTAGCGCCGCTCGTCGAACACCTGGTAGTTGGGCAAAAGGCGCTTGGCGTAGGTTTCGATCACGCGGCCGTCGCGGATGACGCTGGCAGCATTGGTGCGCTGCGCGATGGTCAGGCTCTTGCTGCGCCGGTCGCGCCCCACCGGGTGGCCGACCACGATGGCCATGCCCTGCAACCCCGCGGTCTCGCGGGCCACTGTTTTCACGGCATCATCGCAGGCGGCGATGAACGAGGGGCGCAGAAACAGGTCTTCGGCGATGTAGGCACAGATCGACAGCTCGGGCGTCAGCAGCAGGCGCGCGCCCTGTGCGTAGGCCTCGTGCGCCGCGTCGATGATGCGGCGGGCGTTGCCCGTCACGTCGCCCACCACCAGGTTGAGCTGCGCCACGCAAATCTTCAGGTCCATCACACTTCACCGTGCCCCAACAACATCCGGACGAGCATGTTACCCGCGCCCCGCGGCCCGGCGCAGGCCGCTGGCGCGTGCAGACCGACGCCCAGCCCGCCGACGTGCCCGCCGCCACCTGGGACGCCCTGCTGGCGCAACAGGCCGAGCCCACGCCTTTCATGCGCCACGCCTACCTGGCCGCACTGCACGCCAGCGGCAGCGCCGTGGCCAAGACGGGCTGGGCGCCGCGCTTCGCGTGCCTGTGGGACGGCGACGAGCTGGCCGCCGCCTGCCCGCTGTACGTCAAGAGCCATTCCTACGGCGAGTACGTGTTCGACTGGGCCTGGGCGCGCGCCTATCAGGAGCATGGCCTGGCCTACTACCCCAAGGCGCTGATCGCCGTGCCCTTCACGCCCGTGCCCGGTTCGCGCCTGCTGGCGCGCGATGCAGCGGCGCGCACGGCGCTGCTGCAGGCGGTGCTGGGCTGGTGCCGCGAGCACCAGCTCTCGTCGCTGCACCTGCTGTTCGGCGACGCGGCCGACCTGGCCGCCTGCGACGCCGCCGGCCTGATGCGCCGGGGTCAGGTGCAATTCCACTGGAAAAATCTTGCCCCCCCACGCTCCGCGGCTTCGCCTGCTGCGCTGCCCCCCGAGGGGGCCCGCCCGCCTTGGGACGGCCCGGCGGCGGGCGATCTTGTCCCCCCACGCTCCGCGGCTTCGCCTGCTGCGCTGCCCCGAACCGGGGAAGGGCCCCCGGACATGCCGGGGTCGGGGGCCCGCCCGCCTTGGGGCGGCCCCGCGGCTGGCGATCTTGCCGGCCATGAACCTGACGGTTCGCGACGCTTTGCCAGCTTCGACGACTTCCTCGCCTCGCTCAGCCAGGACAAGCGCAAGAAGATCCGCCAGGAACGCCGCCGCGTGGCCGAGGCCGGGGTGCGCTTCCGCGTGGCGCAGGGTGCGGACATCTCGGCCGAGGACTGGGCCTTCTTCTACCGCTGCTACGAGCGCACCTACCTCGAGCACGGCAACCCGCCGTACCTGAAGCCGGCCTTCTTCGCCGCCATGGCGCGCGCCATGCCGGAGCACTGGGTGATGTTCATCGCCGAGCATGAAGGCACGCCGATTGCTGCCAGTTTGATAGCTGTCTCCGGCGATCCGGCAAGGGCTGCAGGCCCGAAACACTCTGAACCCCTGGTCGCCTACGGCCGCTACTGGGGCGCGCTGGCGCGGGTCGACCGGCTGCATTTCGAGGCCTGCTACTACCAGCCGATCGACTGGTGCATCCGCCACGGCGTGGCGCGCTTCGAGGGCGGCGCGCAGGGCGAGCACAAGATGGCGCGCGCCCTGATGCCGGTGAAGACCGAAAGCGCCCACTGGCTCGCGCACCCGGCCTTCGCCGATGCCGTGGAGCGTTTTCTGGCGGCTGAAGGCGAAGGCGTGGAAGGCTACCTGGAGCACCTGGCCGAACGCTCGCCCTTCCGCCAGGGCTAGCCAGCGCCGCCGGTCCGGCTTCTGCCGTGCAGCCGCAGCTGTTCAATAGCTAACTTTTTCATAGCTGCCTGCGCCCGTCGCAAAAGGGCTGCAAGCCAATTTCACTCTGAATTTCGGGCCGTGGCCACACCCGCTGCACCGTTCCGCTCGCCCCATCTCAAGCCACTTCACATTTCCGTATTTGCGCATATACTTGATCTGACAATCCCCAAGAGAAAGGCCGCGCCATGTCCGCCAGCCCCGCTTTCCAGGAGACCCACGCCAAACCGTTCTGGCCGCCGCTGGCGGCCGGCATCGCGCTTGGCCTGGTGCTGCTGCTCACCTTCGTGCTCACCGGCCACGGCCTGGGGGCCACCGGCGCGTCCACGCGGCTGGCCGCCTGGCTGGGCCTGGAGGTCGCCCCCGCCGCCACCGAATCCAACGCCTACCTGGGCCCCATGGTCGAGGGCGGGGCCCGCTCCGTGATGGCCTCCTGGATCAGCTGGCAGGTGGTGGGCGTGGCCATCGGCGCCTTCGTGGCGGCCCTGCTGGGCGGGCGCTTCCGCATCCAGTTCGACGGCTCGCACAGCGTGGGCACGCCGCGCCGCGCCTTCGCAGCACTGCTGGGCGGCCTGCTGGCCGGCTTCGGTGCCCGCGTGGCGGCCGGCTGCACCAGCGGGCTGGGCCTGTCGGGCGCGGCGGTGCTGGGCATCGCCGCCTTCGTGTTCCTCGGCGCGTTCTTCGCCGTGGGGCTGATCAGCTACCGCGTCTTCCGGGGGGTCTGAGATGTTTCCGTTGAACGATTCCGGCATGGTGTCGGGCCTGATCTGCGGCGCGCTGTTCGGCTTCGTGCTGGAGAACGCCGGCTTCGGCAGCCCTCGTAAGCTCACCGCCCAGTTCAGCCTGACCGACTGGTCAGTCTTCAAGGTCATGTTCACCGCCATCGTGGTGGCCGCCTTCGGCCTGTGGGGCCTGCGCGCCGCGGGGCTGATCCCGGCCGACGCGCTGTACGTGCCGACCTCGCTGGTGGTGGCCTCGGCCATCGGCGGCGCGCTGGTGGGCGCGGGCTTCGCCACCGGCGGCTACTGCCCCGGCACCTCGGTGGTGGGCTTCTTCTCGGGCCGGCTGGACGCGCTGCTGTTCATCGTAGGCCTGCTGCTGGGCACCTTCGTGTTCGCCGGCCTGTACGGCCCCACCATCCAGGCCCTGATGGCCGCCGGCGAGGTGCAGACCGGCGACACCTTCACCGACGCCTGGGGCATCCCGCAGATCGCCGTGCTGCTGATCCTGCTGGTGGCCCTGATCGCCGTGTTCATCGTCGGCGGCCGCATGGAGCGGCGCGCCCGCGGCCCCGTGACCGCCGCGCAGGCCGTGGCCGGCGCCGGCAGCGAATCCTGATTTCCACCACCACCCCAAGGAGCCTTCCCATGAAGCAAGCCCGCAAGCGCACCAAGCTCGGTGACACCCTGTCCGCCCTGGTGGTGGCCAGCGCCCTGGTCGCGCCGGCCCCCGCCGTGCTGGCCGCCGTGAGCGGCAACCAGGCCCCCAGCGCCTCGGCCGAGAACCCCTGCGGCCCCTCCAACCCCTGCGCGCCTTCGGGCAAGAAGAAGAAAAAGAAGGCGGGCTCCGACAACCCCTGCGGGCCCGCCAACCCGTGCGCGCCCAAGTAACACGCAACCCAGCGGCCGCGCCGCTGCCGGGCCAGGACGAGATGCTGGCCGCCGCGCAGCGCGTGGCCGAGGTGCAGTTGCGCTATGCACAGGCCGGCGTCGGCCTGGCCGCGGCGGCCCTGGCCGGCACGCGCCAGTTCACGCCGATGCGCCACTACCCGGCGCGCGACGTGCGTGACGCCGTTGCCGGCACCAGCTTCTACTACCACGCGCACCTGTCGCGCCGCCGGCCGGAGCAGGAGCACGGCCACTTCCACCTGTTCGTGCACGACCGCGCGCCGGTGGCCGCCGGCAAGCCGGCCTTCTTCCACCTGGCCGGCCTCTCGCTCGACGCGCGCGGCGAGCCGCTGCGCTGGTTCACCACCAACCGCTGGGTCACCGGCGAAAGCTGGCGCCCGGCCGGCGAGGTGCTGGCCGCGCTGCCGCACTTCCAGGTGCACACCCGCGGGCGCCTGGCACCGATGGCCGAGTGGCTGAGCGGCATGGTGCGCCTGTTCGCGCCCCAGTTGGCCGAGCTGGTCGCCGCACGTGATACCGCGCTGGCCGCGCACGTGGCCCGACGGCACCGCGGCGACCGCGAGGCGGCGTTCGAAGACCGCACGCTCGACGTCGTCACCGAATGCCCGGCCGCCCTGGCGCCGCGGCTGGCCGAGCTGGCAGCCAGCCAGGCCTGAACCGATTATCCGAACCCGATCCACCACCTACTTCAACGAGGAGACTCCCCATGAAACGCTTTCTGGCCCGCGGCGCGGCCATCGCCGCCTTCACGCTGCAAGCCCTGACAGCACACGCCGCCGCCCTGCCCGGCCCGCTGGTGGACAGCCAGTGGCTGGCCGACCACCTGGCCGACGTGCAGGTGGTCGACGTGCGCGGCAGCGCCAAGTCCTGGACCGCCGCGCCCGAGGTCGAGACCGACGCCAAGACCGGCAAGCGCAAGCTGGTCGAGGTGGGCGGCCACATTGCCGGCGCCCGCCTGCTCGAGATGGGCAAGCTGCGCGGCGAGCGACAGATCGCCGGGCAGACAGTGAAGTACATGATCCCCGAGCAGGCCGTGTTCGAGAAAACCGTGCAGGCGGCCGGCATCGACGCCGGCAAGCCGATCGTGCTGGTCTCCACCGGCACCAGCGCCGAGACGATGGACGAGGCCCTGCGCGCCTACTGGCAGTTCAAGGTGTTCGGCGACGACCAGGTGGCGGTGCTCAACGGCGGCATGGCCGACTGGCTGGTGGCCGGCCGCCCCGTCACCACCGAGGCCGGCGCCAGCCGTACCGGCACCTGGGTGGCCACGGCCGACCACAGCGCGCGCTACTTCGCCTCATCCGACGACGTCGCCAAGGCCGCGGCCGCGCACAGCGCCACCCTGGTGGACGCGCGCGACAGCCAGCAGTACCACGGCCTCAGCAAGCGCGACTACGTGTTCGGCTACGGCCACATCGAAGGCGCGAAGCAGTACGCGCCCGACCTGATGACCAAAACCGAGGGCGGCGCCGTCAAGCTGCTCAGCCCCGCCACCTACCGCGCGCTAATGACGGCCCAGGGCATCGACCCGTCCGCGCCCGCCATCACCTACTGCAACAGCGGCCACCTGGCCGCCGGGCCGTGGTTCGTGCTGTCGGAAGTGCTGAAGAACCCCAACGCCAGGCTGTACGACGGCTCCATGCACGAGTGGACGCTGGAGAAGCGCCCGCTGGCCGGTGCCGTGCCGCTGCAGTAAGCGGTGAGGTGGGGGCAGCGCCCCTTGGCCATCATGAAAAAAGGCACCCGAGGGTGCCTTTTTTGCTATCTCACTTATAGCTTTCTGCGCCCGCCACGCAAGGGCTGGGTGCCAGAAAAGCTATGAAAAACGCGCTGCGCGCGGCGGCTTATTCGCGGTCCTGGCGACGGCCACGGCGGATGGCGCGGCGGCTCTTGCCATCGGCCTGCCAGGCCACGTTCTTGGGCGCGCCGTCGTACCACTGGTCGACCTGGGAGCCGCAGTTACCGTCGGCGATGCCGAAGGTCATGCTCGCGCCCGGCCCGTAGCGGTAGGGCACGGTCTGGTGCAGCTGGTAGGCCATGTCCACCGGCGGGTTGGGCGACTCGGACAGGATCTTGCCCTTGGCGTCCATGACGGTGTAGCAGGAGGCGAAGGCACTGGCGCCGAAAGCGCAGCCGGCCAGCAGGATCAGGGTCTTCTTCATGGTGCTCAGGGCTTCAACGGTTGGTTTCAAGTGGCAGTCTGCACGCCAGGCCGGGCTTGTCAAGCGGCGCAGGCCGCTTCCCGGCGCCTGGCTCCGCCCGCATGCGGATTGCTGGGCAGATTGTGGCGCACAGCCGACGCCCGGGGGCACCCCTCATTCGGGAGAGGTTTCGATGGTGAGCAGGGGCCGCAGCTGCCGCGCCAGCGCCTGGACCAGCTCGCGGCGGTCTTCGCCACCGGCTTCGCGGCCCAGCCATTTGGCGCCCAGGCCCGGCTCGCCGCGCTCCCAGTCGGGGTGGCCGCGCGCGGGGGCCAGGGCGCCGATCACGTCTTCCAGCCGCACATCGCCCTCCACGCCCTGCCCTTCGCCCGTGTAGCGCAGTCGGCCCATGGCGGCGTGGCCGCGCTGCTCCAGCGCGCGCGCCAGGCCGGCCAGGTGCTCGGCCAGCAGGGCCAGCACGGCGTCTTCGGCGGTTAGCTCCTGCACGCCGTTCAGGCGGTTTTCCAGCTTGCGCCACAGCGGCCGCCAGCCGCCGCTGATGGCGCCGCCCAGGGTGGCGCCGAGCGTGGTGGCCGCGCCCAGCGACAGGCCGGCCAGCGCCACGTCGGCCACGGCGCCCAGGCCGGCGCCGATCACCGCGCCCAGGCCGAGCTTCTTGCCGGCCTCCACCAGCGCCTCGGGGTTGAACAGGTCGTCCTCCCAGCGGCCGGCGAGTTCGGGGATGGTTTCCAGCTCGGCGTCGCCGGGGCGGAAGGCGTAGACGGCCAGCAAGTCATCGACCGCGCGGCGGGCGTGGCGACGCACGTCGTCCTGGAAGGCGCGCACGAAAGCTTTCTGCCGCAGCGGATCGGCGAATTCGTCGGCGTCGATGCTGCGCCGCATGGCGGCCACGTCCACCAGCGCCTCGGCCACCACGCGGGCAGCGGCCTGCTGGCGGTCGGCCGCCTCCAGCGCCAGCGCATCGACGATCTCGCCCAGTTGCGCGCGCCGGGCAGGCAGCAGCGTGGCCAGGTCGCCGTACAGCGTGCGCTCGGCGCCGACAAAGGGCGCCACGGCGTCGAACTGCACCTGCGCGTGCAGGTTGGCTTCCAGCAGCGCGCGCTGCCATTCGGCGTGCCGGCTGCCGGGCGCGCGCACGAAGTTCAGCACCGGCATCACCGGCCGCGCGCACCAGGTGAGGATCTCCAGCTCGGCGCGGTGCTTGGGCAGCACGGGTTCGCGCGTGTCGACCACGTACATGGCGGCGTCCGCCTGCTCCAGCAACGCGCGCAGCACCTTGGCCTCCTGCTCGAAGACTTCGCGCGCCTCGGGGCCCTGCAGGAAGGCGCGCACGCGGGCCGGGCGGGTGTCGGCCTGCAGCGTGTTCAGGTATTCGAGCAGCGCCACCGAGTCTTCCAGGCCCGGCGTGTCGATGAAGCGCACGGCGGTGGCGCCGGCCAGGCGCAGGTCGATGGCCTCGGCGTGGCGCGTGGTGCCGGGGCGATCCGACACCTCGCCGAAATCCACGTTGCGCGTGAGCGTGCGCAGCAGCGAGGTCTTGCCGGCGTTGGTGTGACCGACGACGGCGATGCGCAGCGGCTCGGTCACTGGATGATCAGGCGCGGTCACTGGACGGCCCTCCGCGCCATGCACTGTGGGATGCGCGCTTGGGAACGGCCCGGCGCGCGCATGTCACGGCCCTGCGCGCCGCGCGCTGCGGGGATGTGCGCTTGGGAACGGCCCGGCGCGCGCAACGGATTCCCCCTCCGCGCTGCGCGCTCCGGGATTCGCGCTTGGGAGCGGCCCGGCGCGCTCATGTGGTGCCCTGCTCCGCTTCGGCGGGCGTCTGGTTTGCTATCCAGTTCATAGCTTCCTGCGCCGTCTGCAAGCCGGCTACAGCCTCAAAACCCTCGGAATCCAGCCACTGGCGCCAGCGCGCCACGGCGGCGCCGGGCGCGGCGGCCGCTGCGTCGTCGGCGCCGAGCAGGAGCAGCGCGCAGCGCGCCGCCAGCGGCGCCGCCTCGCGCAGGAAGCGGGCGGTGCCGCGGTCGGGGCTGGCGGGCGCGCTGACGACCAGCAGCAGCGATTCGGGGCGCGTCTGCGCCAGCCGGGCCAGCACGGCCTCGCGCTCGCGCGCGCTGCCGGCGATGCGCTCGGGCGCCTCGTCGCCCGGCGGCAGGCCGGGTACGGGCCAGGGCTGCTCGGGCGGCAGCTCGAAGCCGACGACGGCCAGCGAGCCCGGCGCACCGGGCGCGGCCTGCGAGGCCCGGCGCGGCACCGCCGGCGCGACGGCGGGCCGGCGCTCGGGGTCGATCACCTGCGGCGGCGGCTCCAGGGCGTCCAGCCGCGCCACGATGCGGCGTACGTACGGGTCGGCCATGTCCACCTGGCCCGCCAGCCGGCGCCGGCCGCCGTGCCAGCGCCACAGGCTCAGCAACAGCAACAGCGCGCGCGGCAGCAGGCCGTAGGCCAGCACGCAGCCCATCAGCCACCAGGCCCATTCGCGCTGGCTGGCCAGCGGCTGAGCCGCGCCGGCCGCCGCGTTGCCCACGCCCTGCACCGCCGCGGCGTCGGGCACGGCAAAGCCAAGCAGCGCCGGCAGCGCGCCGGTGAACTGCACGAAGCGCTGGAAGAAGCCTGCGCTGAGGATGGTGGTCTCCCAGGTCAGCGTGTAGGCATGGAAGGCGAAGCCGAAGGCCAGCACCGCCAGCGTGATGACGAAGGCCAGCGTCCAGATGCCGTGGCTCACCGCGCCGGTCAGCCAGCCCAGCAGGCCCTGGCGCCGCAGCACGGCGGTGAACGACTGCAACAGCGTGAGCGCGTGCGGCCCGCGCTCCAGCGGCAGGCGGGCCGTCAGCGCCAGCGCCGCGCGGCCCAGCAGCGGCCCGGCCCAGCGCCGGCCGGCCAGCAGGATGCCGCCCAGCCAGACCAGCAGCATCACCAGGTGCAGGCCGAGCAGGCTGACGAAAGCCGCCACGGCGTTGATGCTGCGGCCTTCGCCCAGCACGGCGCGCGCGAGCCCCAGGCCGGTGAAGGCCATCAGCAGCGCCAGCGCCAGCACCACACCCCAGCCCAGGTGGCGCCAGCGCGCCAGCTCGGCCGGCAGGCCCAGGCGCTCGCCCAGCAGCCAGGCGCGTTGCTGCACCTGGCCGGCGCGGGTGGACTGGGCAGCGAAGGCCTGGCGCAGCGCGGCCGCGTCGTCCAGCGGACCGTCGGCTTCGACGCGCTGCACGGCGTCGGCCACCACCGCAAGGGCCAGCGGGCTGGCACCGAGCTCGGGGACGGTGGAGACGCGGTCAATCATGGCTGGCGGCATTATCCCTGCCGACCCGCGGCGCACGGGCCGCGCGGCGCTGCTACGCTCGGCCGATGCCGCCCTCTTCCGCCAACGCCGCCGACCCTCCTGCTGTTTCAGGCAGCCTGTGGTCGCGGCTGGGCCAGCGACCGGCCCTGCTGCTGGTGCTGACCACGCTGATCTGGGGCAGCAACGCCGTGGCCGCGCGGCTGGCGGTGGGGCAGGTGTCGCCCATGATGCTGACCACGGCGCGCTGGAGCATCGCCTGCCTGGCGCTGTGGGCCGTGGCGCGCGGGCAGTTCGGTGCCTGGTGGCCGGCGCTGCGCCCGCGCTGGCGCTACCTGCTGCTGATGGGCACCTGCGGCTTCACGCTCTTCAACGCGCTGTTCTACGCCGCCGCGCATGTCACCTCGGCAGTGAACCTGGCGCTGATCCAGGGCGTGATTCCGGTGCTGGTGCTGCTGGGCGGCGCGCTGTTCCTGCGCCTGCCGGCGACGCCGCTGCAGATGGTGGGCGTGGCCATCACGCTGGCCGGGGTGGCCACCGTGGCCTCACGAGGCCAGTGGGCGGTGCTGGCGGCGCTGGACTTCAACCGCGGCGATCTGGCGATGGTGCTGGCCTCGCTGCTCTACGCCGGCTACACGCTGGGGCTGCGCAGCCGGCCGGCCGTGCCGCCGCTGGTGTTCTTCGCCGCCATCGCCGGCGTGGCGGCGCTGGTGTCGCTGCCGCTGCTGGCAGCCGAGGTGCTGGCCGGGCAGTTCTTCTGGCCCACGCCGGTGGGCTGGCTGATCCTGGTGTATGTGGGGCTGATGCCCTCGTTCGTGTCGCAGCTGACGTTCATGCGCGGCGTGGAGCTGATCGGCCCGGCGCGCGCCAGCGTGTTCATCAACCTCAACCCGGTGTTCGGCCCCGCGCTGGCGGTGCTGCTGCTGCACGAGCCGCTGCACCTCTACCACGTGATGGCGCTGGCGATGGTGCTGGGCGGCATCTGGGTGGCGGAGCGGCTGGGCGCGCGGCGCGCCGGGGCGTGAGCCCATCAGCGGCGCGGCCGCCTGCGCCGATCGAGCGCCGGTAGCAGCAAAAAGCCCCGCCAAGGCGGGGCTTTTGGTGGGAGGGGCGGATCACTCACGCAGCGTTGATAACTATATTTTTCATAGCTGCCTGCACCCACTGCGCAACGGCTGGAGGCTCAAAAGGCTTGAAACCGGAGCGGCCCCACCGGCTGTCAGGCCTTCAGGCTTTTCTCGTAGGAAGCCATGCCGTCGGTGATTTCCTTGCGCGCGGCGTCCGGGCCTTCCCAGCCCAGGATCTTGACCCACTTGTTCGGCTCCAGGTCCTTGTAGTGCTCGAAGAAGTGGGCGATGGCGTTCAGGCGCGCCGGGCTCAGGTCTTCGGGCTTCTGCCAGCGGGCGTAGTGCGGCAGCACCTTGGGGATGGGCACGGCCAGCACCTTGGCGTCGTCACCGGCCTCGTCCTGCATCTTCAGGATGCCGATCGGGCGGCAGGTGACCACCACGCCGGGAATCAGCGGCACCGGCGTGACCACCAGCACGTCCACCGGGTCGCCGTCGCCCGACAGCGTCTTGGGCACGTAGCCGTAGTTGGTGGGGTAGTTCATCGAGGTGCTCATGAAGCGGTCGACGAAGATGGCGGAGGTGGCCTTGTCGACCTCGTACTTCACCGGATCCGAGTTCATGGGGATCTCGATGATGACGTTGAACTCTTCGGGGGCCTTGGGGCCGGGGCTCACGTGGTCCAGGGACATCGGGGCTTCTTTCCAGTTGCTGAGGATCAAAAAAAGGAGCTTTCGCTCCTCCGGATTGGGCCTGATTTTACTTGCGCCCGCCTTGCTGACAGGAAATCCGTCACGTTTTGGGGTTACATTGCGCGGGTTGGCCAATCACGACCGGCGGCCACAAGCCGGCGCGAGGAAGCAACGCAGAGGGTCGAGTCGCTGCGTTGTCTCCCCCGGGCAGCCAGCGGCTCCTCCCAAGCGAACCTTGTTCAAAAGAGGAAGGAGATAGCATGACTGGCAGTTCAGCGCTGATTCTGGCGCTTGTGTGCGGCCTGGTGGCCGTGGGCTACGGGTTCTGGGCCCGCGGCTGGATCTTGTCGCAGGACGCGGGCAACGCCCGCATGCAGGAAATCGCCGCCGCCATCCAGACCGGCGCCGCGGCCTACCTCTCCCGCCAGTACCGCACCATCGCCATCGTCGGCGTCGTGCTGGCCATCCTGATCGGCGCGTTCCTGGACATGACCACGGCGGTGGGCTTCGTCATCGGCGCCGTGCTCTCGGGCGCCTGCGGCTTCATCGGCATGAACGTGTCGGTGCGCGCCAACGTGCGCACCGCGCAGGCGGCCACCCGCGGCATTGGCCCGGCGCTGGACGTGGCCTTCCGCGGCGGCGCCATCACCGGCATGCTGGTGGTGGGCCTCGGCCTGCTGGGCGTGACGGGCTTCACCTGGTTCCTGCTGGCCAACAACGCCGACACCGCCAAGCCCCTGGCCACGCTGCTGAACCCGCTGATCGGCCTGGCCTTCGGCTCGTCGCTGATCTCCATCTTCGCGCGTCTGGGCGGCGGCATCTTCACCAAGGGCGCCGACGTGGGTGCCGACCTGGTGGGCAAGGTGGAAGCCGGCATCCCCGAGGACGACCCGCGCAACCCCGCCGTGATCGCCGACAACGTGGGCGACAACGTGGGCGACTGCGCCGGCATGGCGGCCGACCTGTTCGAGACCTACGCCGTCACGCTGATCGCCACCATGGTGCTGGGCGCGCTGATGGTGCACGCCGGCCAGTTGCAGGCGGCGCTGTACCCGCTGGCGCTGGGCGCGGTGTCGATTATCGCCTCCATCGTCGGCACCTTCTTCGTCAAGGCCAGCCCCGGCATGAAGAACGTGATGCCGGCGCTCTACAAGGGCCTGGCCATCGCCGGCATCATCTCGCTGGCGCTGTTCTACGCGGTGACGGCCTGGATCATCCCCGACAACGCCATCACCGCCAGCGGCAGCGTGATGCGGCTGTTCGGCGCCTGCGTGGTGGGCCTGCTGCTGACCGCCGCGCTGGTGTGGATCACCGAGTACTACACCGGCACGCAGTACAAGCCGGTGCAGCACGTGGCGCAGGCCAGCACCACCGGCCACGCCACCAACATCATTGCCGGCATCGGCGTGAGCATGAAATCCACCGCCTGGCCGGTGCTGTTCGTCTGCATCGCCATCGTCGTGGCCTACACGCTGGCCGGCCTGTACGGCGTGGCGGTGGCCGCCATGTCGATGCTGTCGATGGCCGGCATCGTCGTCGCGCTCGACGCCTACGGCCCCATCACCGACAACGCCGGCGGCATTGCCGAGATGGCCGAGCTGCCCAGCAGCGTGCGCGACATCACCGATCCGCTGGACGCCGTGGGCAACACCACCAAGGCGGTGACCAAGGGCTACGCCATCGGTTCGGCCGGCCTGGCCGCGCTGGTGCTGTTCGCCGACTACACGCACAAGCTCGATTCCTTCGGCTCGGCGGTCAGCTTCGACCTGTCGGACCCGATGGTGATCGTCGGTCTGTTCATCGGCGGCCTGATCCCCTACCTGTTCGGCGCCATGGCCATGGAAGCCGTGGGCCGCGCCGCCGGCGCGGTGGTGGAAGAAGTGCGCCGCCAGTTCCGCGAGATCAAGGGCATCATGGAAGGCACGGCCAAGCCCGAGTACGGCCGCGCGGTGGACATGCTCACGGGCGCCGCCATCAAGGAAATGATGATCCCCAGCCTGCTGCCGGTGGCGGTGCCGATCCTGGTCGGCCTGCTGCTCGGGCCCAAGGCGCTGGGCGGCCTGCTGATGGGCACCATCGTCACCGGCCTGTTCGTCGCCATCTCCATGTGCACCGGCGGCGGCGCCTGGGACAACGCCAAGAAGTACATCGAGGACGGCCACCATGGCGGCAAGGGTTCCGATGCGCACAAGGCCGCCGTCACCGGCGACACCGTGGGCGACCCGTACAAGGACACCGCCGGCCCCGCCGTCAACCCGCTGATCAAGATCATCAACATCGTGGCGCTGCTGATCGTGCCGCTGGTGGTGGGCTTCCACGGCGGCAAGGCCACGGCCACGGCGCCGGCGCATGAGCCGGCCGCGCAGGTGGCGACGACCACCGCGCCCGCCGAAAGCGCTGCACCTGCCCCCGCCGCCGCCGCGCCCGGCACCGCGCCCGCAGCCGGTGGCGACACCGCCGGCGCCGCCGCCGCGGCGGCAGCCGGCGCCACGGCCGGACGCTCCGACAACGCCCAGCTCGCAGCAGCGCAGGCCGCGGCGGATGCAGCCGCGGTGGCCGTCGAGGGCGACAAGGTGGTGTTCTACTTCGCCACCGGCAAGACCGACGTCGCCGCGGACGCCGACGCCAAGCTGGCTTCGGTGGTCGACGGCGTCAAGGCCGGCAAGAAGGCCGTCGTCAGCGGCTACGTCGACACCACCGGCAACGCCGCCCAGAACGCCGAGCTGGCCAAGCAGCGCGCCTTCGCCGTGCGCGACAAGCTGAAGGCGCTGGGCGTGGCCGAAGACCGCATCGAGCTGCAGAAACCCGCCGACATCCAGGCCGGCGCCGGCGCCCAGGCACGCCGCGTGGAGGTGACGCTGCAATAAGCGTCACATGCCCCTCCGAAGCCCGCCACCGTGCGGGCTTTTTTTGCGCCTGGCACGAGCACGTTGCGGCCTGGGCGCGCATCCGTGCCGGCGACCACGGGGGCACAGGAATTTCAAGAAAAATCAGGCTCCAGCCCTTGTGTGACGGGCGCAGGCCGCTATCGAAAAAGAAGCGACCTGGCGGTGACAACACCACCACGCCGGTCAGCGCGCGGCGTCTGCCAGCACCCAGGCGGCGGCCTTTTCGGCCATCATCAGCGTCGGGCTGTTGGTGTTGCCGCTGGTGATGGTGGGCATGGCGCTGGCGTCGACCACGCGCAGGCCGTCCACCCCGCGCACGCGCAGGCGGGCGTCGAGCACCGCCAGCGGGTCGTCGGCGCGGCCCATCTTCGCGGTGCCCACCGGGTGGAAGATGGTGGTGGCGATGTCGCCGGCCAGGCGCGCCAGGTCGTCGTCGCTCTCGTACTGCGGGCCGGGCTTCCATTCCTGCGGCTGGTATTTCGCCAGCGCCGGCTGGGCGGCGATGCGCCGTGTCACACGCAGCGAGTCGGCGGCCACCTTGCGGTCTTCGTCGGTGGAGAGGTAGTTGGGCGCGATGGCCGGCGCGTCCTCGAAGCGGCTGCTCCTGATGCGCACCGAGCCGCGGCTGGACGGGTTGAGGTTGCACACGCTGGCCGTGAAGGCCGGGAAGCTGTGCAGCGGGTCGCCGAACGCGTCCAGGCTGAGCGGCTGCACGTGGTACTCGATGTTGGGCCAGGCGTACTCCGGCGCGCTGCGCGTGAAGGCGCCGAGCTGCGAGGGCGCCATGCTCATCGGCCCGCTGCGGTTCAGCAGGTACTCGAGCCCGATGCGCGCCTTGCCCAGCAGCGAGTTGGCCATCACGTTGAGCGTGGGCGCGCCCTGGATCTTGTAGACGGCGCGGATCTGCAGGTGGTCCTGCAGGTTCCCGCCCACGCCGGGCAAGTCGGCCAGCACCTCGATGCCGTGCTGGCGCAGCAGCGCCTCGGGGCCGAGGCCCGAGAGCTGCAGGAGCTGCGGCGAGCCGATGCTGCCGGCGCACAGCAGCACCTCGCGCGCCGCCTGCACCTGCAGCTGCTGCCCGTCCTTCACCACCACGGCGCCGGTGCAGCGCAGGCTGCCGTCCGGCTGCCGCCCGATCTGCAGGCGCGCCACCTGGGCGCCCGTCCACAGCGTGAAGTTGGGCCGCCCGGTGCAGGCCGGGCGCAGGAAGGCCTTGGCCGTGTTCCAGCGCCAGCCGGACTTCTGGTTGACCTGGAAGTAGCCCACGCCCTCGTTGGTGCCGCGGTTGAAGTCGGCCGTGTGCGGAATGCCGGCCTGCACCGCCGCTTCGGCGAAGGCGTCCAGGATGTCCCAGCGCAGGCGCTGGCGCTCCACGCGCCATTCGCCGCCGTGGCCGTGAAACTTGCCGAAATCGGCGTCGCGCCGGGCAGCCTCGGCGGCGTCGCCCAGAAAGTGGTTTTCGTGCTGCCTAAAGGCCGGCAGCACGCTGTCCCAGCGCCAGGTGTCGTCGCCGGTGGCTTCGGCCCAGGCGTCGTAGTCGCGCGACTGGCCGCGCATGTAGATCATGCCGTTGATGCTGGAGCAGCCGCCCAGCGTGCGGCCGCGCGGGTAGCGCAGCGTGCGGCCGTTCAGGCCCTTGTCGGGCTCGGTCTGGTAGAGCCAGTCGGTGCGCGGGTTGCCGATGCAGTAGAGGTAGCCCACCGGGATGTGGATCCAGTGGTAGTTGTCGGGCGGCCCGGCCTCGAGCAGCAGCACGCGCTTGCCGGCGTCGGCCGACAGCCGGTTGGCCATCAGCGCCCCCGCCGTGCCCGCGCCGATGACGATGTAGTCGAAGCTGGTGTCGCTCACTGCCTGTCTCCTGCTCTGCGGTTCAACCCCGGCCGCAACGCTGGCGGCCGAAGTTCGGGGCGCCGTGGCGGCCCCTTTCTTGGGAATGGCTGCACGGAGCGAAGTCCGCGCAACCCGGGCCGTGTTATTTGGCCGTCGGCATCACGAACTCGGCGCCCTTGCCGATGCTTTCGGGCCAGCGCTGCATGATGCTCTTCTGCTTGGTGTAGAAGCGCACGCCCTCCTCGCCGTAGGCGTGCATGTCGCCGAACAGGCTCTTCTTCCAGCCGCCGAAGCCGTGCCAGGCCATCGGCACCGGAATCGGCACGTTGATGCCGACCATCCCCACCTGCACGCGGCGGCCGAACTCGCGCGCCACGTTGCCGTCGCGCGTGAAGCAGGACACGCCGTTGCCGAACTCGTGGTCGTTGATCAGTTGCAGCGCCTCGCCGAAGTCCTTGGCGCGCACGCAGGCCAGCACCGGGCCGAAAATCTCTTCCTTGTAGATGCGCATTTCGGGCGTCACGTGGTCGAACAGCGTGCCACCCAGCCAGAAACCATCCGCGCAGCCGGCGCCGGCGGTCTTGCCGTCGAAGCCGCGGCCGTCCACCACCAGTTGGGCGCCCTCTTGCTCGCCCTGGGCGATGTAGCCGGTGATGCGCTCCAGCGCGGCGCGGGTGACGATGGGGCCCATCTCGGCATCCAGGTTCTCGCCGTCCAGCACCTTGAGCGCCCTGGCGCGCTCGGCCAGCTTGGGCACGATCCTGTCGGCCACGTCGCCCACCAGCACCGCCACGCTGATGGCCATGCAGCGCTCGCCGGCCGAGCCGTAGGCGGAGCCGATCAGCGCGTCCACCGCCTGGTCGATGTCGGCGTCGGGCATCACCACCATGTGGTTCTTGGCACCGCCCAGGGCCTGCACGCGCTTGCCGTGGCGCGCGCCGGTTTCGTAGATGTGGTTGGCGATGGGCGTGGAGCCGACAAAGCTGACGGCCTTCACGTCCGGGTGCTCCAGCAGCGCGTCCACCGCCACCTTGTCGCCCTGCACCACGTTGAACACGCCGTCCGGCAGACCGGCCTGCTTGAGCAGCTCGGCGATCAGCAGCGAGGGCGACGGGTCCAGCGGGCTGGGCTTGAGCACGAAGGTGTTGCCTGCGGCGATGGCCACCGGGAACATCCACATCGGCACCATGCAGGGGAAGTTGAACGGCGTGATGCCGGCCACCACGCCCAGCGGCTGGCGCAGCGTCCAGTTGTCCATGCCGGTGGAGACCTGGTCGGTGTAGTCGCCTTTGAGCAGCTGCGGGATGCCGCAGGCGAACTCCACGATGTCGATGCCGCGCGCCACCTCGCCCTGGGCGTCGGTGAACACCTTGCCGTGCTCGGCGGTGATGGCGTGGGCCAGCGCGTCCTTCTGCTGGTTGAGCAGCTCCAGGAACTTGAACATCACGCGGGCGCGACGGATCGGCGGCGTGTCGGCCCAGGCCGGGAACGCGGCCTGCGCGGCGGCCACGGCGGCGGCCACGTCTTCCGCGCTGCCCAGCGCGACCTGGCCGGTCACGGCGCCGGAGGCCGGGTTGGTCACATCCTGCACGCGGCCGGACTCGCCGTCGGCGGCGCGCCCGCCGATCCAGTGGGGGATGGAAGCCTTCAGGCGGGCCGGGGTGGTCGAGTTCATGGCGCTGTCTCCTTGGTGGATGTGGGGTTCGGTGGAACCGATGCCCGCAGTCTAGGCCGTGGCGCGCTTGGCGGCACGCCGGTTTTTGACTACATTGTTCAATTCTCTGAACAATTGAAACCCGCCAGCGCCATGAGCACCGCCGATGCCCTGCCCCAGTTCGCCGACCTGCACCTGCTCACCGTGCTGGCGCAGACGCGCAGCTACACCGCCGCGGCACGGCGGCTCGGCATCTCCAAGGCCTCGGTCAGTATGCGCATCGCCGAGCTGGAGCGCGCCGCCGGCGTGCCGCTGGTGCGCCGCACCACGCGCTCGGTCGGCCTGACGGAAGCCGGCTCGCAGCTGGTGGACGACGTGCAGGCCGCGTTCGCGCAGATCGAGCACGGCTTCGGCCGCGTGCGCGACCAGGCCGACCACCCGCGCGGCCTGGTGCGCGTGACGGCGCCGGTGGCGCTGGGGCGCCAGCACATCGCGCCCACGCTGGCCGCCTTCGTGGCGCGCTTTCCGGAAATCCGCATCGACCTGGATCTTTCGGACCGGCTGGTGAATCTGGCGCAAGAGGGGTTCGACCTGGCCATCCGCCACGCCGAGGCGCCGCCCGACACCCACGTCGCCTGGACGCTGTGCGACACCCGCTCGCTGCTGGTGGCCAGCCCGGCCTATCTGCAGCGGCGCGGCCTGCCGCGCCATCCGCGCGAGCTGGCCGGGCACGACTGCCTGCTCTACCTGCGCCCCGGCGGCAGCGAGAGCTGGGCCTTCGAGCCGGCAGTGGCCGTGCCTGCCGCCACGCGCGCCCGAGCCGCTTTGTCGAGGGCCAGGCGCCAGGCCAACGGCCGCACGCCGGAAGCCACCGCCGTCGACGGCCCGGTGGTGGTGCCGGTGCGCGGCCCGCTGCGCGCCAACAACAGCGAGGTGCTGCGCGAGGCCGCGCTGGACGGGCTGGGCATCGGCCTGCTGCCGGACTTCAGCGTCGGCGCCCACCTGGCGCGCGGCGCGCTGGTGCCGCTGCTGCCCGGCTGGCGGCCGCACGGCTACTTCGGCGAGCGCATCTTCGCCATCCGCCCCTGGGCGCCTCGCGTGCCGCGGGCCGTGCAATGCTTCGTCGAACACCTGCGCGAGGCGCTGGCGGGCGGCTTTGGCGTGGCGGCACGCTGAAAAGCGGCCGTGAGCGCCCTGGGCAGCCGACCCCCTGCCCCACACCACGCCACGCCACGAACAGCCTCGGTATACTATCCTATCGATAGCTGCCTGCGCCCGCCATGATTGGGCTGGATGCCAATTTGATGCATGAAATCCAGCCGCTGACCGTGCCGGATGAAAAGGCACCCGCAACGCCGCCGAACATCCTGCAAAGTACTATTACGTTGATAGCTGCCTGCGCCCGCCACCAAAGGGCTGGAGGCCGATTGGGCGCTTAAATTTCACCCGTCCAGCCTGCGGAACCCGGTGTACGCCAGCCGCCTCAACCGGCGCGCGACGCGCCACCGGTGCCCCAGGCCAGCGCCGCCATCGCCAGCACGCTGAAGGCCGCACCGGCGCCGAAGGTCCAGCCCGGGCCGAGCGCCTGCCACAGCAGGCCGGCCACGCCGCTGGCGATCAGCATGGCGACGCCGCTCACCAGGTTGAACACGCCGAAGGCCGTGCCGCGCAGATCCGCCGGCGCGGCGCCCGCCACCATGGCCGACAGCAGCCCCTGCGTCAGCGCCATGTGCACGCCCCACAGCGCCACGCCGGCCAGCAGGCCCTGCCAGTGCGCGCTGGCGGCCAGCACCACGTCGGCCACCACCAGCACCACCAGGCCCCAGGTCAGCAGCAGCCGGTGCGGCACGCGGTCGGCCAGCTTGCCGGCCGGGTAGGCGCCCAGCGCGTAGACGGCGTTCATGGCCACCATCACCAGCGGCACCCAGGTGGCGGCCACGCCCAGATCGGCCGCGCGCAGCACCAGAAAGGCCTCGGAAAAGCGCGCCAGCGTGAACACCGCGCCCACCGCCACCACGCGCCAGAAGGCGCCCGGCAGGCGCTGAAGGCTGGCGCGCGCCAGCGGGTTGCGGCGCGGCGCCTCCGCCGTCGTGCGCGCCGGCTCGCGCACGCCCAGCACCAGCACCGCCATGCAGGCGATGGCCGGCAGCACCGCCACCGCGAACACGGCGCGGATGTTGCCCGCCCACAGCAGCATCAGCCCCACCGCGAGCAGCGGGCCGGCGAAGGCGCCCACCGTGTCCAGCGCCTGGCGCAGGCCGAAGGCGGCGCCGTGCCGGTCGGCTGGCGCCAGATCGGCCACCAGCGCGTCGCGCGGCGCGCCACGGATGCCCTTGCCCACGCGGTCCAGCAGGCGCGCCGCCACCACCAGGCCCGGCCCGGTGGCCAGCGCGAACAGCGGCTTGGTGACGGCGGCCAGCCCGTAGCCCAGCACGGCCAGCGGCTTGCGGCGCCCCACCCAGTCGCTGATCGCGCCGGAGAACACCTTGACCACCAGCGCCGTCGCCTCGGCCAGCCCCTCCAGCAGGCCGACCTCGGCCACGCCCATGCCCAGCGTGCCGACCATGAACAGCGGCAGCAGCGCATGGATCATCTCGGACGAGACATCCATCAGCAGGCTCACCACGCCCAGCGCCCAGATGCCCGCAGGCAGGCGGGTCGGCGAAGGTGGTTTCGGATCGTTCATGACGTGGCCTCGAATGCGCCCCAAAAGGCGCGACTCTACGCCCGACCCGCCCGCCGCGGCGGGTGCGGCACAATGGTCCGCATCCGAACGACAGCGCGGCCCCTTGGGCATGCAGCCGCCGCCCGGCGCCGCGCGGCCCGAATGACCTCTCCTTCCGAGCCCGAGCCGACCATCGTCCACGCCCCGCACGAACCGCTGGCCGCGTACTACCGCACCGAGGCCGAACGCGCCGGTTTCCTGCGCGAGATCTTCGACGGCACCGCCGCCGACTACGACCGCGTGGAGCGCTACCTCGCCCTGGGCAGTGGCCCCTGGTACCGCCGGCAGGCGCTGCTGCGCGCCGGGCTGGCGCGCGGCATGCGCGTGGTGGACGTGGGTTTCGGCACCGGGCTGGTGGCGCAGCAGGCGATCCGCATCGTCGGCGACGCGGCGCTGCTCACCGGCGTGGACCCGAGCCCGTCGATGATGGGCGCCAGCCCGCTGGCCGCCCGGGTGAAGCTGGTGGAAGGCAGGGCCGAGGCGATCCCGCTGCCCGACGCCAGCGCCGACTTCATCAGCATGGGCTACGCGCTGCGCCACATCGGCGACCTGGCCGCCGCCTGCGCCGAGTTCCGGCGCGTGCTGCGGCCCGGCGGGCGCCTGTGCCTGCTGGAGATCACCAAGCCGCGCGGCCCCGTCGGCACCGCGCTGCTCAAGGCCTACATGCGCGGCTGGGTGCCGCTGGTGGCGCGCCTGTCGGGTAGCCAGGCGCACACGCCGCGCATCTGGCGCTACTACTGGGACAGCATCGAGGCCTGCGCGCCGCCCGAGCGCATCCTGGACACGCTGCGCGCCGCCGGCCTGGCCGGCGTGCGCCGGCACGTCGAGCTGGGCGTGTTCTCCGAATACCAGGCGCAGCGGCCGGCATGAGCGCCGCACGGCCGCTCCGAAGGCGCTCGCCCCCGCAGTGCGCAGCACGGAGGCTCCCATGAACGCCGCCCGGCCACCCCGAGGACGCTCGCTCCCGCAATGCGCCGCACGAAAGGTCCGATGAACCCATGTCCGACCGCACCACCCGCCACCTGCCCCGCCGCGCCGCGCTGGCCGGCCTGGGCGGTGCCCTGCTCTCGGCCTGCACGGGGCTGCCCTTGATCACGCCACCCGCCAAGGTACCGATGGACAGCGTGCTCGACCTCGCCGCGCCGCCGGCGCGGGCAGCCACGCTGCTGGTGCTGCTGCCCGGCGCCTACGACGGGCCGGGCGATTTCCTGCGCGAAGGCTTCGTACAGGCAGTGCGCGCGCGCGGCCTGCCAGTGGATGTGCAGCTGGCCGACGCCCACGCCGGCTACTACACCAGCCAGCAGATCGTGCAGCGCGTGCACGACGACATCGTGCAGCCGGCGCGTGCGCGCGGCTACGCCCGCATCTGGCTGTGCGGCATCTCGCTGGGCGGCTACGGCTCGCTGCTGTACGCGGCGCAGCACAGCGCCAGCATCGACGGGCTGTTCGTGATGGCCGCCTTCCTGGGCCGGCGCGACCTGCCCGCGCACATCGCCCAGGCCGGCGGTCTGGCTGCGTGGGATGGCGAACTGCCCGGTGCCGACGTTCACGACCTCGCGCTCTGGCGCTGGCTGCGCGGCTACGCCGACCGCGCCGTGGCGCGCCAGCGCCCGCCGCTGCTGATGGGCTGGGGCGAGGACGACCGCTTCGTGATGAGCAACCGGCTGGTCGGCGCCACGCTGCCGCCGGGCCGCGTGTTCACCACCGGCGGCGGGCACGACTGGCCGGCCTGGCAGCGCCTTTGGGCGGCTTACCTGGACCAGCGACCGTGGCAGGGTAGTCACGGTTGATCTGCGGCCGGCGCGCCGCTACCCTGCACCGGAACGCGCCGCAGGCGCCCACCAAGCCCCCACCATGAGCCGGATCGCCGACCACCTCGCCAACTACGCCGCCTACCACCGCGACGGCCGCAACGTCGCCACGCACATGCTGGGCATTCCGCTGATCGTGCTGGCGATCCAGCTGCTGCTGGCGCGCCCGGTGCTCCTGGACGACCCGGCGCCGGTGACGCCCGCGCTGGCCGTCAGCGCCATGGCGGTCTGGTACTACCTGTGGCTGGACCTGCGCCTGGGCCTGGTGATGGCCGTGCTGCTGAGCCTGGGCGTGGTGCTGACCGAGGCCGTGGCCGCCGCCTTTCCGGCCTCGCGCATCGTGCTGGCGGTGGGCGTGTTCGTGGTCGGCTGGGTGCTGCAGTTCATCGGCCACTGGTTCGAAGGCCGCAAGCCGGCCTTCTTCGACGAGCTGGTGAGCCTGCTGATCGGGCCGCTGTTCATCGTGGCCGAGGTGCTGTTCGCGCTGGGCCTGTTCCCGGCGCTCAAGCAGGCGGTGGCGCAGCGTGCGGCAGCGCAGCCGCCGGCACGCCGGCAGGCGGCCTGAGCCAGCGCCTCCCGGCCGCTCAGCCGGCCTTGGCGGCGTAGCGCGTCGCCATCGCCTCCAGCCCCACGTGCGGCACGCGGCTGCCCTGGCCGGCGCAGCCGAAGGCTTCGAAGCGCGCCTTGCAGATGCCGGCCGCCGCCCTGGTGGCGGCCGCCAGCGCCTTGCGCGGATCGAACTCGGCCGGCTGGCGCGCGAAGGTCTCGCGCATGGCGCCGGTCATGGCCAGGCGGATGTCGGTGTCGATGTTGATCTTGCGCACGCCGTGCTTGATGCCGCGCACGATCTCCTCCACCGGCACACCGTAGGTTTCCTTCATGTCGCCGCCGTACTGGCGGATGATGGCCAGCCATTCCTGCGGCACGCTGGACGAGCCGTGCATCACCAGGTGCGTGCCCGGAATGCGCGCGTGGATGGCGGCGATGCGGTCGATGGCCAGGATGTCGCCGGTGGGCTGGCGGCTGAACTTGTAGGCGCCGTGGCTGGTGCCGATGGCGATGGCCAGCGCGTCGACGCCAGTGCGGGCCACGAAGTCGCGGGCCTGGTCCGGGTCGGTAAGCAGCATGTCGCGGCTCAGCTGGCCGGCCGCGCCCACGCCGTCTTCCTCGCCGGCCTCGCCGGTTTCCAGGCTGCCCAGGCACCCCAGCTCGCCCTCCACCGACACGCCCACGGCGTGCGCCATGTCGACCACGCGGCGCGTCACGTCGACGTTGTAGTCGTAGCTGGCGGGCGTTTTGGCGTCTTCCATCAGCGAGCCGTCCATCATCACGCTGGTGAAGCCGGAGCGGATGGCCTGCAGGCAGACCGCCGGGCTGGCGCCGTGGTCCTGGTGCAGCACGATGGGCAGGCGCGGGTGCGCCTCGGCCGCGGCCAGCACCATGTGGCGCAGGTAGGGCTCGCCCGCGTACTTGCGCGCGCCGGCCGAGGCCTGCAGGATCACCGGGCTGTCGGTGGTCTCGGCCGCCTGCATGATGGCGTGGATCTGCTCCAGGTTGTTGACGTTGAAGGCGGGCACGCCGTAGCCGTGTTCGGCGGCGTGGTCGAGCACGGTGCGCAGGGAAACCAGGGGCATCTCATCTCCTTAGAATTTTTGAACAGAATCGGCCTCCAGCCCCTTGGTGGCGGGCGCAGGCAGCTATCACTTCATGAGCATCCGGCGTCAGGCCACGGGCACCGGCGCCAGCCCCAGGGCGGCGCGCAGGCTGGCGAAATCGTCGAACACGCGGTCGGGCCGGCAGGCGGCCACGGGCTGGCCCATGTTGTAGCCATGGCTGAGCAGCCACACCGGCAGGTTGGCGGCGCGGGCAGTGGCGGCGTCGATGCTGGAATCGCCCACGAACATCGCGCGCTCCGGCGGCGTGGCGAAAGCCTGCAGGCAGGACTGCAGGCCGGCCGGGTCGGGCTTCTTCACCGGCAGCGTGTCGCCGCAGACCACGCGGTCGAGCAGCGCGTCGAGCCCGTGCGCGGCCAGCACGCGGGCGGTGAAGCGGGTTTCCTTGTTGGTGACCACGCAGGTGCGCACGCCCTGTGCGCGCAGCGCGGCCAGCAGCTCGCGCGCGCCGGCGTAGGGCTGGCTGCGCGTGCCGCAGCGCGCCAGGTAGTCGCGGTCGAACTGCAAGGTGGCGCGCGTGAAGGCTTCCGAACCGCGCAGCGCCTCGGGTGGCTCGCCGCCGGCGTGGGCCAGCGCCTGCAGCAGCAGCTCGCGCGTGCCGTGGCCGATCCAGCCGATCACGCGCCCGGCGGGCACCGCCGGCAGCCCCAGCCGGCGCAGCGTGTCGTTCACGGCGTCGCCGATCTCCGGCGCGGTGTCGACCAGCGTGCCGTCGAGATCGAAGCCGATCAGCCCCCAGGCCGGTTCCATGGCGGCCTGCCTCACACCGTGGCCGCGGCGCGGCGGGCCGGCGCGGCGGGCTGGCGTTGCACCAGGCCGCGCACCGCCGCGGCCACGCGCTCGGCGGTGATGCCGAAGTGCTCGTACAGCGCCCTGGCCGGTGCCGATTCGCCGAAGCTGGCGATGCCCACCACCGCGCCGCCGCGCCCCACGTACTTGCGCCAGAAGTCTGGGTGCGCGGCCTCGACCGCCACCGCCGGCAGGGCGGGCGGCAGCACGGCGTCCTGCCAGGCCGTGTCCTGGCGGTCGAACACGCTGGTCGAGGGCATCGAGACCACGCGCGTGGCGATGCCCTCGCCCGCCAGCCGTGCCTGGGCCTGCAACGCCAGCGCCAGTTCCGAGCCGGTGCCGATCAGCACCGCCTGCGCGCCTTCCATGTCCGACAGCACGTAGCCGCCGCGCCGGATGGTGCCGGCCGAAACCTTCTCGCCCGTGAGGTTGGGCAGCGCCTGGCGCGACAGGGCCAGCGCCGTGGGGCCATCGGCGCGCTCGATGGCACAGGCCCAGGCCACGGCGGTTTCCAGCCCGTCGGCCGGGCGCCAGACATCCAGGCCCGGGATCAGCCGCAGGCTCGGCACGTGTTCCACGCTCTGGTGCGTGGGGCCGTCCTCGCCCAGGCCGATGGAATCGTGCGTGAAGACGTGGATCACGCGCAGCCTCATCAGCGCCGCCATGCGGATGGCGTTGCGGCTGTAGTCGCTGAAGGTCAGGAAGGTGCCGCCGTAGGGGATGTAGCCGCCGTGCAGCGCCATGCCGTTCAGGGCGGCCGCCATGCCGAACTCGCGCACGCCCCAGCTCAGGTGGTTGCCCGGCCGGTCGCGCCCGGCCACGGTGCTGCCCTTGAAGTTGGTCAGGTTGGAGCCCGTGAGGTCGGCCGAGCCGCCGAACAGTTCCGGCAGCAGCGGCGCCAGCGCATCCAGCGCGTTCTGGCTGGCCTTGCGGGTGGCGATGGCCTCGGGCCGCGCGGCGATGGCGGCCAGCAGCCCCGGCAGGCGCGCAGCGTAGCCGGCCGGCAGCGCGCCGCTGGTGCGGCGCTCGAACTCGGCGGCCAGTTCGGGATGTGCCGTGCGGTAGGCCTCGAAGCGTTCGCGCCAGACGTGCTCGGCGGCGCGCCCGCGCGCGCGGGCGTCCCACGCCGCGGCCACGTCGGCCGGCAGTTCGAACGGCGCGTGCGGCCAGGCCAGCGCCTCGCGGGTGGCCGCCACTTCGGCGGCGCCGAGCGCGGCGCCGTGCACGTCGTGCGTGCCGGCCTTGCCCGGCGCGCCCTGGCCGATCACGGTCTGGCAGCAGATCAGCGTGGGGCGGCCGTCGGGCCGCTGCGCCTGCTCGCGGGCGGCGCGCAGCGCGGCGTCCACCGCCGCCGGGTCGTGCCCGTCCACCCGGGGGATCACGTGCCAGCCGTAGGCGGCGAAGCGCGCCGGCGTGTCGTCGGTGAACCAGCCTTCGACATGGCCGTCGATGCTGATGCCGTTGTCGTCGTAGATCGCAACCAGCTTCGACAGACGCAGCGTGCCGGCCAGCGAGCTGGCCTCGTGGCTGAGGCCCTCCATCAGGCAGCCGTCGCCCAGGAACGCGTAGGTGAAGTGGTCCACCACCACGTGGCCTTCACGGTTGAACTCGGCCGCCAGCAGCTTCTCGGCCAGCGCCATGCCCACGGCGTTGGCGATGCCCTGCCCCAGCGGCCCGGTGGTGGTTTCCACGCCGGGCGTCACGCCCACCTCCGGATGCCCGGGCGTGCGGCTGTGCAGCTGGCGGAAGCGCCGCAGCTCGCTCATCGGCAGGTCGTAGCCGGTCAGGTGCAGCAGCGCGTACAGCAGCATGGAACCGTGGCCGTTGGAGAGCACGAAGCGGTCGCGGTCGGCCCACTGCGGGTTGGCCGGGTTGTGCTTCAGGTTCCGGTGCCACAGCACCTCGGCGATGTCGGCCATGCCCATCGGCGCGCCCGGGTGCCCGCTCTGCGCCTGCTCCACCGCATCCACCGCCAGCATGCGGATCGCATTCGCCATGCGCCGGGCCGTGGCGGCATCAGGGATCTCCAACGAAGGCAAAGGGGCGTTCATCTCAAAAAACTCCAGCGCACCGCGAGGCGCGTATTTCAAAATCAGACGGCCGCGAAGCAGGCCATGCGGGTGGACGCCGTGGCCGGGCTTGTACCGGCCACTGGCGTCGTCCCCCCTCCCGAAGAGAGAGGGGGGAAGGCGCGCCAGCGCCTCAGGGGGGAGATCTTTTTTTCCTTTCCATCATCCGCCACACGAACGGCGTGAAGATCAGCTGCATGGCCAGTTCCATCTTGCCGCCCGGCACCACGATGGTGTTGGCGCGGCTCATCCACGAGTCGTGCACCATGTTCAGCAGGTACTGGAAGTCGATGCCCTTGGGGTTGGCGAAGCGGATCACCACCATGCTCTCGTCGGCGCTGGGGATGTCGCGGGCGATGAAGGGGTTGCTGGTGTCCACCACCGGCACGCGCTGGAAGTTGACGTGCGTGTGCGCGAACTGCGGCACGATGTAGTTCACGTAGTCCGGCATGCGGCGCAGGATGGTGTCGGTGACCGCCTCGGTGCTGTAGCCGCGCTGGTGCTTGTCGCGCCACAGCTTCTGGATCCACTCCAGGTTGACCACCGGCACCACGCCGATGCGCAGGTCGGCCCACTGGGCGATGTTGTGCTCGGGCGTGACCACGGCGCCGTGCAGGCCCTCGTAGAACAGCATGTCGGTGCCTTCGGGCAGCGGCTCCCAGGGCGTGAAGGTGCCGGGCTGCTGGCCGTAGGGCGCGGCTTCCTCGGCGTTGTGCAGGTACTTGCGCGCGCGGCCCTGGCCGGTCTCGCCGTAGCCCTTGAACAGCGCTTCCAGTTCGCCGAACAGGTTGTTGTCGGCGCCGAAGTGGCTGAAGTGCTTGTTGCCCTGCTGCTCGGCCTCGGCCTGGCGCCGCTTCATCTCCTGGCGGTCGTAGCGGTGCAGGCTGTCGCCTTCGATGATGGCGGCCGTCACGCCTTCGCGGCGGAAGATGTTCTGGAAGGTGCGCGTCACCGTGGAGGTGCCGGCGCCGGAAGACCCGGTGATGGCGATGATGGGGTGGCGTTCGGACATGGCGGGCAGACTGACTTCTTTAAGTGTTTTAGGGCTGCAGCCCGCTCACAGCGGGCGCAGGCAGCTATCGAATGATGAGCATCACAAGGCCATTTCCTCGCGGAACAGGCTGCGCTCGCCGAATAGCGGGTGCGCCAGGTCCAGGTGCTCGGGCGGCTCGGCGTGGTAGCGCTCGATGCGCTCGACCTCGTGCTTCGAGCCGAAGATCAGGCCGATGCGCTGGTGCAGCGCCTCGGGCTGCACCTGCAGCAGCGGCTCGCGCCCGGTGGAGACGCGCGCGCCGGCCTGCTCCATCAGGAAGCCGATCGGGTTGGCCTCGTACAGCAGGCGCAGGCGGCCGGGCATCGCGATGTCCTTGGTGTCGCGCGGGTACAGGAACACGCCGCCGCGCATCAGGATGCGGTGCGCCTCGGCCACCATGCTGGCGATCCAGCGCATGTTGAAATCCTTGCCGCGCGCGCCGGTGCGGCCGGCCAGGCATTCGTCCACGTAGCGCTTCACAGGTGGCTCCCAGAAGCGGGCGTTGGAGGCGTTGATGGCGAATTCCTGCGTGTCCTCGGGCACGCGGATGGCGGGGTGGGTGAGCATGAACTGGCCCAGGTTCGGGTCCAGCGTGAAGCCGGCCACGCCGTTGCCCACGCTCAGGATCAGCATGGTGGTGGGCCCGTAGAGCGCGTAGCCGGCCGCCAGCTGCTGGCAGCCGGGCTGCAGGAAATCGGCCTCGGTGACGTCGCGGCCGCTGTCGATCACCGCCTGCGGCGCGCGCAGGATGCTGAAGATGCTGCCCACGGTGACGTTGACGTCGATGTTGCTGGAACCGTCCAGCGGGTCGAACACCAGCAAGTACTTGCCACGCTGGTGCGGCGGCGGGATCTGGTAGGGCTGCTCCATCTCTTCCGAAGCCATGCCGGCCAGGTGGCCGCCCCATTCGGTCATCTGGGTGAAGTAGTCGTTGCTGATCACGTCCAGCGGCTTCTGCTGCTCGCCCTGCACGTTGACCTGCGTGGGCGCGCTGGCGGCCACGCCGCCCGGCCCGCCTTCCAGCGCGCCGAAGGCGACCGAGCGCGCGATCGCCTTGCAGGCCAGCGCCACGTCGAGCAGCAGCGCGTTGAAATCGCCGCTGGCGTTGGGGAAACGGCGGCGCTGTTCGATCAGGTATTGCGTGAGGGTGTAACGGCGCTGCAAGGTCATGACGTGATCCCGGGTTCTGTGTCTCGATGAACGGCTTCGGCGTGCCAGGCGCGCAGCGCGGCCAGCGTCACGCCCGACAGGTCTGGCAGCACGCGCAGCGCGCCGCGGAAATCGTGGTGGGCGGTGAAGCCGTTGGGCGTGACCACCGTGGCCAGGCCCGCGGCGCGCGCCGCCGCCAGGCCGTTGGCCGAATCCTCGAACGCCAGGCAGGCCGCGGCCGGCAAGCTCAGGCGCGCCAGCGTCTGCCGGTAGACCATCGGGTCGGGCTTCTTGCGCGGGGCGGTGGAAGCGTCTTCGACCACGGCGAAGCGGTACGACCAGTCCGGGCCGATGGCCTGGCGCAGCAGCGCGGCAATGTTGACCGGCGAGGTGGTGGTGGCAATCGCCAGGCGCAGGCCGGCGTCGTGCGCGGTCTCGATCAGCTTCAGCACGCCGGGGCGCAGCTGCACCGCGCCCTGGCGCACGGCGCGCTCGTAGGCGGCGGTCTTCAGCTCGTGCAGGCGCGCCACGGTGTCGCGCACGCCGTGGCCGATGTCGGTGAGCTCCGGTTGCACCTGGCGCCAGTAATGCAGGATGCGCTCCTTGCCGCCGGACACCTCCAGCAGCCGGGTGTAGAGCGGCAGGTCCCAGTGCCAGCCCAGGCCCTCCAGCGCGAAGGCCTCGTTGAAGGCGGCCAGGTGCGCGGCCTCGGTGTCGGCCAGGGTGCCGTCGACGTCGAAGATCAGGGCTTGCAGGCTCGTGCTCATGCGAGGGCGCCCTCCCCGCCGAACACCCGGCTGGCCAGGATGTCGGCGGCGGCTATGGTGCTGAGGTCGTCGGCCGTGAGCTGGCGCGCGCGGTCGGCGAACAGGCGGCTGGCCTGGCGCAGGCGCGCGCGGTCCAGCGCGTTGCGCACGCTGCGCGCGTTGGCGAAGTGCGGCTGGGCGATGCGGCGCTCCAGGTAGCGGGCGAAGGCGTCTTCGGCCCCTTCGCCGAAGCGGTAGGCCTGCTGCGCCAGCATCTGCCGGCCAATCTGCATCAGCTCGCCGGCGCCGTAGTCGGGGAAATCCAGATGGTGCGCGATGCGGCTGCTCAGGCCCGGGTTGGACTGGAAGAAGGTGTCCATGCGGTCCTTGTAGCCGGCCAGGATCACCACCAGGTCATCGCGCTGGTTCTCCATCACCTGCAGCAGAATCTCGATCGCCTCCTGCCCGTAGTCGCGCTCGTTCTCGGGGCGGTAGAGGTAGTAGGCCTCGTCGATGAACAGCACACCGCCCATGGCCTTTTTCAGCACTTCCTTGGTCTTGGGCGCCGTGTGGCCGATGTACTGGCCCACCAGGTCGTCGCGCGTCACCGCCACCAGGTGGCCTTTGCGCACGTAGCCCAGGCGGTGCAGGATCTCGGCCATGCGCATGGCCACCGTGGTCTTGCCGGTGCCGGGGTTGCCGGTGAAGCTCATGTGCAGCGGTGGCGCCTGCGACACCAGCCCCAGGTTGGCGCGCAGCTTGTCGATCACCAGCAGCGCGGCAATGTCGCGGATGCGCGCCTTGACCGGCGCCAGGCCGATCAGGTCGCGGTCCAGCTCGGCCAGCACCTGCTCCACCTGCGATTCGGCCAGCACCTCGGCCACACTGCGCGCCGCGGCGGCCACGGCGGGCGCTGCCGGGGTGGTGGCAGGTGCCTCGGCCGGCGCGCTGGCGGCCGGTGTGCCGGGGATGCGGTACAGCGGGGCGTTCATGGTCGAATCGGTCGTTGGTCGGCCAATGGCGGGCGCAGGCAGCTATTGAAAGATGAGCAACTCAGTAGCGCTCGCCTTCCGGCCGGTTGGCGGCGTAGCTGTGCACGGTGTAGCGCATGCTGCGGCCCTGCACCTCCTGCCGCACCAGGCCGAAGCCGGGCTCGGTGGCCGGACGGTTGACGATGAAGCTCATGGCGATGCTCTCCACCCCGCGGGTCGAATCGAAAGCCATCAGGCGGATGTAGTGGTCGGGGAAAGCCTTGCGGCAGTCGTTCAGCTCGGCCAGCACGCCGGCGGCGTCCTTCAGGTCGAACATCGGCATGCCGTACATCTCCCAGTAGGTGTTGCGCGGGTGCGGGTCGTCGGTGTATTCCACGCTCCAGGCGTAGCCCTTGCCCAGGCCGTACTCGATCTGGGCCGTGATCTCGGCGTCCGTCAGGTCGGGCAGGAAGCTGAACTGGCCTTGCGTCAGGCGTCCGGTGGGGTTGGTCATCATGGCGGCGTCTCCTTGGATTGCTCTGGGTTCGATAGCTGCCGGCGCTTGCCATGCAAGGGCCGGGTGGCGAATCAGCTCATGGCCGGGGTGACGGCGTAGTCGCTGGTGTCGGTGGAGGCGTAGTTGAAGCTGATGTCGCCCCAGGTGTCGAGCGCGGCCTTCAGCGGCCCGCAGGTCCTGGCCGCGGCGCGCAGGATCTCCGGCCCTTCGGCGGCGATGTCCTTGCCCTCGTTGCGGGCCTTGACCATCGCCTCCAGCGCCACCCGGTTGGCCACGGCGCCGGCCTGGATGCCCTGCGGATGGCCGATGGTGCCGCCGCCGAACTGCAGGATCACGTCGTCGCCGAACAGGCCCAGCAGCTGGTGCATCTGGCCGGCGTGGATGCCGCCCGAGGCCACCGGCATGACCTTCTTGGTGTCGGCCCAGTCCATGTCGAAGAACAGGCCGCGCGGCAAATCCTGGCGGGTGTAGCTGTCGCGGCAGACGTTGTAGTAGCCCTGCACGGTCATCGGGTCGCCTTCCAGCTTGCCGACGGCGGTGCCGGTGTGCAGGTGGTCGCAGCCGGCCAGGCGCAGCCACTTGGCCATGACACGGAAGCTCACGCCGTGCGACTTCTGGCGCGTGTAGGTGCCGTGGCCGGCGCGGTGCATGTGCATCACCATGTCGTTCCTGCGGCACCAGTTGGCCATGCTCTGGATGGCAGTCCAGCCGATCACCAGGTCGACCATCACCACCACGCTGCCCAGCTCCTTGGCGAACTCGGCGCGCTCGTACATGTCTTCCATGGTGGCAGCGGTGATGTTCAGGTAGCTGCCCTTGACCTCGCCGGTGGCGGCTGCCGCCTTGCTGACGCCGTCCATCACGTAGAGGAAGCGGTCGCGCCAGTGCATGAAGGGCTGCGAGTTGATGTTCTCGTCGTCCTTCATGAAATCCAGCCCGCCCTTCAGGCCTTCGT
>ERZ795053.50-NODE-50-length-125075-cov-19.531283_pt1 | contig 125075 bp, 91 predicted proteins | sample MGYA00375137_ERZ795053 | MGnify/ENA primary metagenome ERZ795053 (study PRJEB30182, sample SAMN05720284) | activated sludge metagenome | isolation source: Anaerobic digester | place: Hong Kong | collected 2014-12-17 ... | reverse complement strand
TCGTCCTGGGCGATGGTCACGGCGCCGCGCTCGCGCATGCGGCGCAGGCCGGCGGCCCCGTCGGCCCCCATGCCCGTGAGGATGACGCCCACGGCCTCGGGTCCGCTGACCTCGGCCACGGATTCGAAGAGGACGTCCACGCTGGGCCGATGGCGGTTCACGGGCGGATCGTCGCCCAGGCCGACCATCAGGCCCCCGCTGCGGCGCAGGCGCATGTGCCGGTCGCCGGGCGCGATGAGGATGAGGCCGGGGCGGACGCGGTCCCCGTCCCTGGCCTCGCGCACCTCCATCTGGCACTCGTGGTTGAGGTGCTCGGCGAAGGCCGCGGTGAAGCCCGCGGGCATGTGCTGGGTGACGAGGATGCCGGGGGTCACCTCCGGCAGCAGGGGCAGGATGCGGTGCAGCGCCTCGGTGCCGCCGGTGGAGGCCCCGATGGCGATGACCGTGCCCTGCGCGCCCTTCAGCGCGTTGACCCGCCGGCGGCGGGCGGCGTCCACGAGGCTCCGGAAGGCCGCGGTGGCGCGGGCCGCGTGGGCCGCGTGCACCGCCATCAGCAGGTCGGCGCGCCCGGGCTCGCCCAGTCGCAGCATCGCCACGTCCACGGCCTCGATGGCGCCCAGCTCCATGGCGCGCAGCCCGCAGCGGGAGCCGCGGCCGTCGCAGCGGGCCAGCACCACCACGGGCACGGGGAAGCGCTGCATGAGGCGGCGCAGGAACTCCAGCCGGGCGTCGGGATCCTCGTCCAGGTCGAGGATCAGCACGTCGGGCCGGTGCTGGCGCAGGAGGTCCGCGGCCCGGGAGAGGTCGTCGCCGCGGGCGCGGAGGCTCGTGTCCGGATCGCCGCCCAGCGCCGCCTGCACCGCGCTCCACACGGCGTCGGAGGCGGTGAAGGCGACGACGCGGGAGGCCATCTCAGGCACCGGACGGCAGCACGGAGAGGATGACCGGGGTGCCGTCCAGGCCGTAGCAGGCGGCGTGATCCGCCTGCGCCAGGTCGCGGCAGGCGGCGTGGTCCAGACGCTCCAGGCGCGGCACCGTCAGGTCGAAGGGGACCTCGGCGTCGTGCAGCGCCGGCACGATGTGCCCGGCCACCACGTTGAGCATCTCCATGAGGGCGTCCTCGGCCACGGCGTCGTTGGCGATGTCCTCGGGGTCCAGCCCCAGGATGTTCGCCGCGATCTCGCGGCTCATGGGCTCCGGCACGGTCAGCGCCAGGGTGCCGGAGATCCGGGAGCGGAAGTCCAGGCTGGCCCGCACCCAGCTCCCATCGTAGCAGTCGATCTCGCCCGCCTCGCAGGGGTCGCCGAACATGAACGCCAGCTGCTCCACCACGGTCAGGAAGACCTCGTCGATCTTGCGCGTGGACGTGCTCATCGCGACGTCACCTCCATCACCAGACTCACGGTCTGGCGGATCTGCTCGGGCGTGAACGGCTTGTGGATGAAGCCCTTCACCCCCAGCTCCTCGAGCCTCTTGAGGCGGTCCTCGCCGCTCGCGGACGAGACCACCACCACCGGCGTGCGCAGCAGCCAGCCGCGGCGTCCCATCTCCGTCACCAGGGCCTCGCCGTCCATCTCGGGCATGACCAGGTCCGTGATGACCAGGTCCACCTCCTGGGCCTCCAGCACCTCCAGCGCCTCCCGGCCGTTCCCGGCCTGATAGATGGTGCGGTAGGGGATCTCCGCGATCTGGAGCGCTTTCTGGACGACCGCGCGCACCGTGATGGAATCGTCGACCAGCAGGATGTTCCAAGCCATCAGTGGACTCCTTCCTCGACCGGATCCAGGAGCTGCTTCAGCTCCTCCAGACCGGTCAGGACGCGGCAGACGACTTCCTCGCCACGCGCGTTCGTGATGCCCAGACGGGAGGCGGCGCCCTCGTCCTGGCGGTACTGCAGGCCGTCGAGGCCCTGGCCCCAGCCGATGTCCATGCAGAGGATGTCGGCCACGTGGATCAGGTCCACCAGCGGCGGATGGTCCTGGCAGCCGCTGGGGTGGTGGTGCCAGCGCACCGCGTCCACGATGGACGCCGGCAGGTCCCAGTGGCGCAGGATCATGGCCCCCACGCCGGCGTGGTCCGTGCCCAGCACGCTGCGCTCGGCCTCGTCGAAGGAGCATTCGTCCTCCGCCACGAGCCGCTGGATCTCGCGGTACTCGTCCTCCACGAACATGCCCAGGATGAGCTTGCCCATGTCGTGGAGCAGGCCGGCCGTGAAGGCGTCGCCCTTGTCCACCGCGGGCAGGTCGGCCGCGAGGTGCTCGGCCGCCATGGCGGTGGCCAGCGAGTGCTCCCAAAGGGCGTCGGGGTCCAGCCCGTAGCCGCGCACCGTGCGCCGGGCGATGGGCGCCACGCAGACCGCCAGGGCGATCTGGTGCACGCGCTTGAGGCCCAGCCGCGAGATGGCGAAGGACACCGAGCCGATGGTGCCGCGCGCCCCGAAGTAGGCGCTGTTGGCCAGGCGCAGCAGGTTGGCGGTCAGGCCGGGGTCCGTCTCGATGACCCTCGCCATGGCCGCGAAATCCGCGTCGGGATCCATGCAGCAGGCCCGCAGCTTCATGAGCACGGCGGGCAGAGGCGGCACGGAGGACACGCGCTTGAGGATGTCGCGCTTCTGGATCACAGCTCCACCTCCCGGCCCCCGCTCTTGACCAGGGTGCGACCCGTGGCCATGTCCATGAAGAGCGTCCTGGCTTCCGGACCGCCCACGTTCTCCGAGGCGATCATGATGTTGTTCTTCCACAGCACCTTGCGGACCACCGTGTAGTTCCGCTGCCCGATCTTGAAGATCTTCTCCTGCCCCAGCGGCGAGCCGGCCCCGGCCACGCGCGCGATGAGGTCCTTCTTGCGGGCGCCGCGCTCGTAGACCGCGCGCAGCAGCGCCGAGAGCCCCGTATCCACGAACATGTGCGGCTTCAGGGCCGCCTTCTCGGGATCGATGCGCGAGAGCGGCAGCATGCAGTGGATCATGCCGCCCACCCGCACCACCGGGTCGTAGAGCACCACGCCCACGCACGAGCCCAGCGAGTAGGTGACCAGGATCTCCTCGGGATTCGTGGAGACCTTCATGTCCGAGATGTCCACCGTCAGCATGGGACGGCCGGACTGCTGGAGGGAGCGCGTCTCCTGCACGGCGGAAACCGTCATGGGCAGCCCTCCCTCTCGCGCGGATCGTTGGGGTGCAGCATCAGCCCACCTTCCTGTAAACCGAGGGCTGGACGAACCGGAAGCGGTTGTCCACGCCGATGAGGGTCTCGGCGTGTCCGATGATCAGGTAGCCGTCCGGCTGCAGCAGCCGGTGGGCCTCCTCCACGATGCGGCGGCGCAGGGTGGCGTCGAAGTAGATCATCACGTTGCGGCAGTAGATGATGTCGAAGACGCCCTTGATGGGGTACGGCGTCTTGTTCAGGTTCATGCGGCGGAACATGATGCCGCGGCGCAGCTCCGGCGAGACCTCGCAGGTGCCGTCGCCCACGTCCCGGAACCAGCGGCGGCGGGCGTCGGCGGGCACGCCGGCCAGGCGGTCCGCGGCGTAGCGGCCCTCCGCGGCGCTCTTGAGAACGCGCGTGGAGATGTCCGTGCCCAGGATGCGCACGTCGGCCTTGGCGATGCCGTCGAGCTGCGCCAGGGTCATGGCCAGCGAGTAGGGCTCCTCGCCCGACGAGCAGGCCGCCGACCAGAAGCGCAGCCGCGTGCGGCCCCGGGCCAGCCACTCCCCCACCGTCTTGGCGGTGAACAGGAAGTGGTCGTTCTCGCGGAAGAAGTGGGTCACGTTGGTGGAGATGGCGTCCGTGAGCTGGATCATCTCCTCGGCCCCGCCCTCGCCCTCCAGGTGCTGCAGGTAAGCGGCGTAGGTGGGAACGCCCAGGGCGCGCAGGCGCTTGTTCACCCGCGCCTCCACCAGGGCCCGCTTGTTCTCCTGCAGGACGATGCCCACCGACGCGTACATCAGATCGCGGATGCGGTGGAACTCCGCATCCCCGATCCTCTGCTGCTCCAGCGAGACCTTCTGCTGCGGCGCCGCGACGGTCACGTCGTCACTCCCCGTGCAGGTCGGACTGGCCGGGCAGGTCGCGGATCTCGTCGTCGCCCAGGACGGCGTCGATGTCCAGCAGGATGACCACCCGCTTGTCCAGCTTGCCCATGCCGATGATGAAGTCGGCGTCCATGTCCCCGCCGAAGGACGGCGGCGGCGCGATCTGCTCCTCGGTGATGTTCAGCACCTCGGACACGTCGTCCACGATGACGCCCATGGTCACGGTGGCGCCGCGCCGGTCCAGCTGCACCACGATGCAGCAGGTCTTCTCCGTGTCCTCCACGCGCTCCATGCCGAACTTTCCGCGCAGGTCCACCACGGGGATCACGCGGCCGCGCAGGTTGATCACGCCGCGCACGTAGTCCGGGGTCCGGGGCACGCGCGTCACCTCGGTGACGCCGTTGATCTCCTGCACCTTGAGGATCTCGAGTCCGTACTCCTCGCCGGCCAGGATGAAGGACAGGTACTTGCCCGGCTTGGCGATCGTCAGGGTCTGGGTGTCCATGGCCATTTCCATCCTCCTGTTGAACCGGACCCGCCGCGGGTCCGGCGTGGGCTACCCGGCGTGCGACTCGCGCTCCGGAACCGGATTGTTCTTCTGGGCGACCTTCACCAGGCCGGGCACGTCGAGGATCAGCGCCACGTGTCCGTCGGACATGATGGCGCCGCCGGCGATGCCGGGCGTGCCCTGGACCTTCTCGCCCAGGCTCTTGATCACGATCTGCTGCTGACCGATGAGGTCGTCGCTGATCAGGCCGATGCGCCGGCCCTCGCTCTCCACCACCACCACCACCGTGTCGGAGAGGTCCTCGCGGCCCGCGGGCACGTTGAACACCCGGTTCAGGCGCACCAGGGGCACCAGCTCCTCCTCGAAGCGCAGCATCTCCCCCTTGCTGCGCACGGTGAGGTAGTCCTCCATGTTGGGACGCACCAGGCGCACCACCGAGAGGGTGGGGATGATGTAGTTCTCGGCGCCGGTTCGGATCACCATGCCGTCGATGATGGCCAGGGTCAGCGGCAGCTTGAAGCGGAAGATGCTGCCCTTGCCCATGGTGGATTCGATCTCCACGCTGCCGCGCAGCTCCTCCACGTTCCGCCGCACCACGTCCATGCCCACGCCGCGTCCGCTCACGTCGGTGACCTGCTTGGCCGTGGAGAAGCCGGGCTCGAAGATCAGGTTGAAGACCTCGCGGTCGCTCAGCACCTGGCCCTCCTTGACCAGCCCGCGCTCCACGGCCTTGGCCATGATGCGCTCGCGGTCCAGGCCCTTGCCGTCGTCCTGCACCTCGATGACGATGTTGCCGCCCTTGTGGTAGGCGGTCAGGCGGATGTTGCCGGTGCGCGACTTGCCCAGGGCCTCGCGCTCCGCGGGATCCGACTCGATGCCGTGGTCCACGGCGTTGCGGATCATGTGCACCAGCGGGTCGCCGATCTTGTCCACCACGGGCTTGTCCAGCTCCGTGTCCTCGCCCGACATGGTGAACTCGATGGAGCGGTTGACCTTGCGCGAGAGGTCGCGGGCCAGGCGGGCCATCTTCTGGAAGATGGGCCGCACGGGCACCATGCGCAGGGCCATGCCGATCTCCTGCAGCTCGCGGCAGATCTTGTCCAGGTGGTCCAGGTTGCGCGCCACCTCCACCGAGGCGCCCGCGCGCAGCTCGCCGGACTGGCTCACCATGGCTTCCGCGATCACCAGCTCGCCGATGGTCTCCACCAGCAGGTCCAGGCGGTCGGCGTCCACGCGCACGGCCTCGCGGCGCTGGATCTTGGCCTGATTCTGGGAGCCGGCCTCGGAGCCCGCGGCCGGAGCCTCGGGCGCCGGCGCGGAGTCCGCGGCGCGGGGCGCCGCGGGCTTCTTCAGGGGCACGAAGCCCTTGAGCGGAGCGTCGTCCGCGGGCGCGGCGGCCGCGGCGGGAGCCGGCTGCGGCGCGGGCCGCGGCGCGGGGGCCTCGGCCTGCGGAGCGGGATGCGAGGTCGGCACGGCCTCGCCGGCGGCGCGGCGGATCAGGCGGTCCAGCAGGCTCGGCAGCTCCCCGCGCTTGCGCATCACGCCGTCGCGGGCCAGGGCCACCACGATGTCCTCGCACAGCTTCTTCAGCATGTCGATGGACTCGAAGGTCAGGTCCATGGCGTCGCCCTGGAGGGTCAGCTCGCCCTTGCGGGCCATGTCCAGCAGGTTCTCGGCCTTGTGGGCCAGGGTCTGGATGTGGGTCATCTCCACGAAGCCGGCCACGCCCTTGATGGTGTGGAAGGCGCGGAACACGGCGTTCAGGGCGTCGGTCTGGGTGGGCTCCGACTCCAGGATCAGGAGCTGGGCCTCGGCCTCGTCCAGATGCTCCGCCGACTCGCTGATGAACTCCTGCAGGAGTTCCACGTCGTCGTTGCGGTGGTCCACTGTGAACAGGGCCTCGTCCAGGCCCACGTCGGACCAGGAGGCCTCCACGTGGGACCCGGCGGCCTCCGCGGCGGGCTCGGGGGCCGGCTCCGGCGCCACGGCGGACGCCGGCGCTTCGCCCAGGGCCTGGATCAGGTCCGCCACCGGCTCCGGGGCCGCGCCGCGGCCCTCGTGGTGGTGCAGGCTGTTCTGGAACCAGTCCGTGACGCGCAACAGGCGCTCGGTGCACGCGGCCACCGGTTCGGTGGTCAGCATGTCCTCGGTGACGTGGGCCAGGCGCGCCATGTCCTCCAGGCCCAGCAGCCCGGCCTCGCCCTTGAGGGTGTGGAAGAAGCGCATCATGGGCGCGGCATCGCCGGCGTCCTCGCCCTTCTCCACGGCCAGCACCAGACGCTCCACCTCCTGGAGCTGCTCCACCTGGCGGGAGAGGAACTCCGAGAGGATCTCGTCGTCGGCCAGGGACACGGCGCCGTCCGCGGCGGGATCGGCGGGGTACCCGGCGGCGTCGAAATCGCATTCGCCGCCCGCGGAGCGTTCCATGGCCGCGGCCGTGCCCTGGATCCACGTCCAGAGCGCGACGGGATCGGCGGCGTCGCCGTCCGCCACGCTGGCGCAGTAGAGGGAGGCCTTGCGCGCCTTGGCGGCCTCGCGGTCCTGTCCGGTGGCGGCCAGGCCCGCGGCCACCTCGTCGAAGAGGCCGCGCAGCGTGCGCGCCGCGGCCCCTTGGGGCTCGGGCATGGTCTCCAGGAACCTCACGGCCTGGGTGACGAGTCCGGTGACATCCTTGAGCTTCATGGCGATCCGCGGAGCGCGACCGGCGCGCTCCTACTCCTTCCCGTCGACGAGGGCGACAAGGTCCGCGGCCACGACGCGCAGGTCGTTGGCCATGGCCGACAGTTCCTCACTGGCCGACGCCGTTTCCTCGGCGCCGGCGGCGTTCGTCTGCGTGATCCGGTCGATGCGCGACATGGCGGCGTTCACCTGCTCCAGCTCGTCCGCCTGACGGCGGGCGGTCTGGGCCACCGTGCTGATGATGCCGGTGGTGTCCTGGATGCTGTGGACGATGTCCTTCATGATGGCCTCGAGCTCCGCGGACACCTGCGCCCCCTCGGCCGTGCGGGCCAGGGAGGTCTCGATCAGCTCCTGGGTGCTGCGGGCGGCCGCGGCGCTGCCGGCGGCCAGGTTGCGGACCTCCTCGGCCACCACGGCGAAGCCCTTGCCCGCCTCGCCGGCGCGCGCGGCCTCCACGGCCGCGTTCAGCGCCAGCAGGTTGGTCTGGAAGGCGATCTCGTCGATGGCCTTGATGACCCGCGCCGTCTCCTGGGACGACTCGCGGATCCCCACCATGGTGCTGTTCATGCGCTCCACGGCCTCCTGGCTGCGGTGCACGCACTCGGAGGCGTCGCAGCCGCTGCTGTCGGCGCGCGCCACCTCGTCCACGTTGCGGCGGTTGCTGCCGGCCACCTGGTGCAGGGCCGCGCTGGTCTCCTGCAGGCTGGCGGCCTGGTCGTTGGCGCCCTGGGCGATGGAGGTGGCCGATTCCGCGAAGGTGCCGGCCGTGGCGCTCAGGGACTGGGAGCGTTCGTAGAGGCCGTGGGCCACCGCGTTGACCGGCTTGATGACCAGGGCGGTGAGGATGGCCCAGAGCAGGGCGGTCTGCAGCAGCAGCGCCACCAGGAAGGCGCCGGCCATGAAGGCCTTCTGGCGGCCCACCGCCGCCGCCGCCGCCGCCAGGCTGACGGTCACGTCGGCGCCGCCGAGCACCTCGCCGACCTTCGCGTCGGCGTGGCACTCCAGGCAGCTGGCCGCGGCGGGCAGCGGCATCACGTAGCGGATGGTGTGACCCTTGTGGTCCACGATCACCTCGGAGTCTGCGGTGGCGAGCACGCGGCGCTGGACCTCGTCGCGGGGCGTCGCCCCGTCGCGCTCGCCGTATTCGCGGCTGGTCGCCTCGCCCCGGAAGGCCTGCAGCGAGGCCACGCCCTCCTGGGCGGCCGTGGCCTGGACGTAGGCATCCAGGGCATCCATATCTCCCAGCTCGCCGAAGGCGGACATGGCGTGGGTGATGCTCGATGCGAGCAGCTCCGCGCCGCGGGACGCTTCATCGTCGGCCAGACGTTCGGTCATCAGCGTGTTCACCACGCCCACCACGACCAGGACCACCAGGAGACTCGCCGTGATCGCGGCGATCACCTTCGTTCGCAGTGCCATCCCAAGACCTTCCGGAAGCGGGCGATCCGGGTGTTCCTGGCCGGATAAGCCACGGAATCACCCCTCATCCATCGGCGTTTCGCACAGGAAGTTGAGGGGGAATCTGCAGAAAAGAAGGGGAGCGTCGGGAAAGGAGGAGGCGCGGCCCGCCGGAAGGCGGACCGCGCCCTGGAGGGGATCAGCCCAGATCGGCCAGGAGGGCCGTGAACAGCTTGAACACCCTCTGGACCGAGGGGACGTTCACCTGCTCGTCCGGGGAGTGGGCCCCGGTGATGTCCGGGCCGAAGGACACGATGTCCAGGTCCGGGTACTTCTCGGTCAGCAGTCCGCACTCCAGGCCCGCATGGATGGCCTTGAGCTCCGGCCTGCGCTTGAAGACCTTGGCGTAGCGGTCCGCGGTGGCCTTCACCAGCTTGGAATCCGGGTTGGGCTGCCAGCCCGGGTAGCCCCCCTCCTGGATCACGTCGCAGCGGTCCGCGAGCATGGCGCCCAGGGACCGGTGACGCCGGGCCAGCCCGGCCAGGGCCGAGCCGTTGGAGGAGCGGCTGCAGCACACGATCCGCACCTGGGCGCCGTCGGTCTTGACCACGCCCACGTTGGAGCTGGTCTCCACCAGGTCCGGCAGGGCGCGGCTCATGGCCAACACGCCGTTGGGAAGGGCGTCCAGCAGATGGAGGGTGCGCAGGGTGCAGTTGCCGCCCAGGGTGTGCTCCACCTTGGCGGCTCCCACCTTCACCTGGCAGCCGTCGTCGATGCCGTGGAGCTCCTCGGTCAGGATGCGCTTGGCCTCGGCGTCCACCAGCTTCTTGAAGAGGCGGCCGTCCGCGTCCTTCACCGCCACGCGGGCCTCGGCCTCGCGGGGGATGGCGTTGCGCATGCTGCCGCCGTCGATGCTCACCAGCCGGAAGTCCACCTGCTCCTTGGCCGCCAGCAGGCAGCGCGTGAGGATCTTGATGGCGTTGCCGCGGTTCTTGTGGATGTCCAGGCCGGAATGACCGCCCAGCAGCCCCTTGACCGTCACCTTCCGCCCCGCGAGCCCCTGGCCCAGCGGCACCTTCTTGTTCTTCACCGTGAGGATGGTGTCCTGTCCGCCGGAACAGCCGATGAACAGGGCGGCGTCCTCCTCGGAGTCCAGGTTGATCATGCGCTTGGCCGTGAAGAAGCCCTTCTGCACGCCCGCGGCGCCGGTCAGCCCGCGCTCCTCGTCCACGGTCAGCAGCACCTCCACCGTGGGATGCTTCAGCCCCTTCTCCTCCGCCACCGCCAGGCCCATGGCCACGCCGATGCCGTTGTCCGCGCCCAGGGTGGTGCCCTCGGCGGTCACCCAGTCGCCGTTGACCTGGAGCTTGATGGGGTCCTTCGCGAAGTCGTGCTTCGTGCCGGAATTCTTCTCGCAGACCATGTCCACGTGGCCCTGCACCAGCACGGGCGGGGCCTTCTCCATGCCTTTGCTGGCGGGGATCGTGATGAGCAGGTTGCCCACCGCGTCCTCCTTCCAGGCCAGGCCGCGCTGGTCGGCCCAGGTCTTGAACATGGCCTGCACGGCGGCCTCGTTGCCCGATCCGCGGGGGATCGCGCTCATGGCGGCGAAGATGCCCCACACGCTCCGGGGCTGCAGCTTGTCGATGGCGCTCACGGATTCCTCCCTGGTTGGACTCAGCCCTGCTCGGCGGCGCGGGCCTTGAACTCGTCGTTCACCTCGATGGAGACCTCCACGCGGCGGTTCTGGGCGCGACCGGTCGCCGTGGCGTTGTCGGCCACGGGGGCGGTCTCGCCGTAGCCGCGGGCGCGGATGCGGTCGTTGGTCACGCCGCGGCCCGCCAGGTAGTCGCTCACGCTGCCGGCGCGGCGCTCGCTGAGGCCCTGGTTGTACTCCTCGCTGCCGCTGCTGTCGGTGTGGCCCATGACCAGGATGTCGGTGTCGGGATAGCTCACGAGCACCTCGGCCATCTGGTCCAGACGGGCCATGGACTCGCTCTTGAGCGACGCGGAGTCCAGATCGAAGAGGATGGCGCTGTCGAAGGTCACCATCAGCTCGTCGCCGATGCGCTGGACCTCGGCGCCCTCGATCTTCTCCATCTCCTCCGCCTGGGCGTCCAGGTAATTGCCGATGATGCCGCCCAGCACCGCGCCGGCCACGCCGCCGATGGCGGCGCCCTTGGTGTCGTCGTCGCTCAGGGCCGCGCCCGCGGCCGCGCCGGCTGCGCCGCCGATGACGGCGCCCTTCTGGGTCCGGCTCATGTTGGCGCAGCCGGTCAGGGCCAACGCCAGGATCAGCACCAAAATCAAGGATCGCTGCATGGTCACTCTCCTCGGTTCAACGCGGCCGAAAGCGGGGAATCGGCCGTATCCCAGTTGCCTCGCTCGGGACGCCCCCGCGGCGGAAACACGAGCCAGGAGTACTTGCCGTAGTGGCTGATGCGGTCGGCCAGCCCCGGCAGGGCGGCCGCGTCGCCTCCGACGACCAGCAGCGACGTCACGTCGGGCTGGTCCGGATCCTTCACGGCCATCACGACCGTGTGGGTCTTGAGGTCCAGGCGCCTGCCTTCCAGGAACAGGAGGCCGCCGGCGGCCTGCACGCCGGCGGGCAGCCAGCGGTTCAGCTCCGCGGCGGGCGCCTCCAGCAGCACGCGGGCGCGACCGTCGGCCGCGGCGCCCATGGCGGCCACGTCGGCGGGTGCGTCCTCCATCCAGCCGGCCGCGAAGCCGCGCCCTGCCTCCCCGTCGGCCAGGAACAGGGGCGACTCCTCGCCGAAGACCTGGCTCAGGGTGGGTTCGATCTCCGCGGCGTGCAGTCGGCGGAAGACATGATCGTCGGGGTCCACGTGCACCGCCACGGCGCCGGGGGCCTCCAGCGTGAATTCGCCGCGCGGCCCGTCCAAGTGCACCACGTGCTCCACCGGACCGCCCGGACCATCCACCACCACCGGCACGTCCAGGCGCCACGCGGGCTCGTCCTGGGACAGGGTCACACGTACGCGGCCGCCGTCGCGCACGGCGGATTCCAGACGCAGCACGGGGGCGCCGGGCCGGTCCAGCCACTGGTCGCGCAGCCACGTCAGGTCCTCGCCGCCGTGGGCGGAGAAGGCGGTGAAGAAGTCGTCCCAGGACACCGGCTGGAACATGTGGCCGCTCCACACGTCGCGCAGGGCGGCCAGGAACGCCTCGCGTCCGATGCGGCGCTCCACCATGTGGAAGACCATCATGGACTTGCCGTAGCCGATGGCCCGCGTGCTGCCGCTGTGGCGCTCGCGGAACTCGCGCAGGGGCATGTCGCGCCCCTCGCGCACGTAGGCCACGAAGTCCTTCAGCAGGTTCTTGCGGTACTCGGCGGCCGCGGCGTCGCCCTCCAGCACCTTGTAGTGGTAGTCGGCGCAGTAGACCGTGAGGCCCTCGCACCAGTTGCCGCCCTCGTCGTCCACGAAGGCCGAGTTGCCCCACCAGTTGTGGGCGATCTCGTGGCCGAAGCTGGTGTAAGGGATGAAGGGCAGGCGCAGCACGGTGCCGCCCAGCAGGGTCCACGAGGGCATGCCGTAGCCGGTGGGGAACCAGTTCTCCACGGTGGCGAACTTGGCGTAGGGGTAGGGGCCGATCATCTCGTCGTACATGGCCAGGTAGGCGCCCGTGCGCTCCTGGTAGGTCTCCGCCAGGGCGGGGTCGTCCTCCAGGAAGTAGGTGTAGGAGGTCACGCCGCCGAAATCGCGCTCGGTCACGTGGTAGCGGTTGGCGATGAGGATCAGGCCGTCGGCGGGCTTCCAGGCCTCCCACTCGGTGACCTGGAGGCCGTTCTCCACCGCGCTGCGCACGCGGGCGCCCTGGGTCACGGGCAGCCAGCCCTCGGGCGAGCGCACGGTGAGGCGGTGGGTGGCCATGGCGTCGGGATGGAAGGGCAGCCAGCCCTCGCAGGCCAGGTAGACGCCCTCCTCGCCCACCGTGCCGCGGATCTCGCGGCCCACGTTCTCGCGGGAGAAGGTCACGTCGTCCGTGGACTCCAGCAGGCGCGCCGCGTAACGCAGCTTGACCTCGAAGGGCTCCGTGGGCGCCTCGCCCACCCAGGTGGCGAAGGGGACCAGCGAGTCCGCGGGGGCGATCGGCTCGGCCTGCACGGGGAAGAGCCGCTGGGCGTCGCGCGAGCCTGCCGGCCCCGGCCGGGACCAGCTCACCAGCCGGAAGGCGGCGTCGAGCCAGAGGGTGTCCACGCCCGCGGGCACGGTGATCACGTCTGAGACCGACACCTCGTGCTCCGCCACGTTCAGGCTCACGGAGGCCTCGTGGTGCAGCACCGGACGCGGCGCGGCGGCCGCCGCGGTGGCGGCCGCGAGCAGGAGCGGCAGGATGGGCGTCAGGCGCATGATCCCTCCGGGTTCGGGTCAGTCCACCACCACGGTGGCCAGGGGCAGGTCCTTCAGATACGTGCGGCCCACGCGCACCAGGTCGGCCAGGGTCACGGCCTGGGCGGCGCCGAAGGGATCCAGGTAGTCTCCCACGCGGCCGTCCAGCTCCGCCATGGAGAGGTAGTAGGCCTGGGCGATGCTGGAGAGGCGGCGCATGCGCAGCCGTCCCTGGCGGGCGTTGCGCACGGCGTCCAGCTCCTGCTGGGTGATCGACGCGGGATCGAAGCCGCGCACCGCCTCCAGCAGGGCCGCCTCGCCCTCGGCCAGACGCGGCGCGGGCGGGTTCAGCCAGGCCTCGAAGGAGGCCGACTCCCCGTGCACCTCCAGCCCGGCGCCCACGCTATAGCTCAGGCCGCGGGTCTCGCGCAGGTCCTGGGCCAGACGGTCCGAGAGCACGCCCGTCAGCAGCGACAGGGCGGCGGCGTCGCCGGGGGCCACACGCAGCAGGGAGCCCAGGCGCACCGAGGACATCTGGCCGCCCACGTGCTCCTGCACCCGCAGCGGCGCCGCGGTGACGGGCTCGGGATCCAGGCCGGGGCCAGCGGCGGCGCGGCCGCTCACCTGCTCCGCCACCAGGCCGGCCACGGCGGCGTGCGGCAGGGGCGACACCACCGCCAGCACCAGGTTGTCCGGGGAGAAGGCGCGGCGGAACGCGCGGCGCACGTCGTCGTAGCCGAGGGCCTCCAGGGCCTGGGCCGTGCCCGCGGGCGGATTGGCCAGGGCGTGCTCGCCGTAGAGGGCGTCGGCCAGGGCCGCGTCCGCCACGGCGCGGGCGCTGCCGGCGTCGCGGGCCACCAGCTCCAGCTGGGCCCGGCGCTCGGCCTCGAAGTCCTCGCGGGTGAAGCCCGCGTGCTGGATCAGGTCCAGCAGGAGCACCAGGGCCTCGGGCCCCTGGGCCGCGGCGGTCTCCAGCCGCACCCAGCTGAAGCGGCCGTTGGTGTAGTAGTCGTCCATGGGGAAGCGCGGATCGTCCACGTACTTCACCTGGGCGCCCAGGGCGCGCAGCTTGCGGGCCAGGCATTCCTCGTCGCAGCCGCCCAGGCCCTTGCTCAGCAGGCGGTGGACCATGTTCACGGCGCCCGGCTTGTCGCCGTCCAGCTCCGCGCGGTTGCGGGCGGTCAGGTGCGCGGCGAACAGCGGCGATCCGGGGTTCTCCAGGGTCACCAGCACCACCCCGTTGGGCAGCTCCGAACGCTCCACCTTCACCTCGGCCGCGGCGCCGTCCGCGGCGGCGTCCGCCTTGGGCAGCACGTGCACGGCCAGGTGCGGGGCGTCGGCCAGGTAGGCGGCCAGGACCCGGCGCACGTCCTCGGCGGTCACCCGCTCCAGCTCCGCCAGGTAGTCCAGGAAGAAGTCCACGCCGCCCTGGGCGATGGGCTGGGCCGACCCGATGGCCAGCTGGCGCAGCTGCTCCCGCTCGATGAGGGTCTCGGTCTCGCTCATGCGCACCACCTCGGCCACGTCCTGCTCGGTCACGCCGGCCTCCACGCCCTGGGCCAGGGCGGCGAGGACCAGATCGTGGTAGCGGGCGGCGTCGGCGCCGGCGGGCAGGTCCAGCTGCAGGACCAGGCGGCCGAAGCCGTCGGCCTGCTCCCACCAGGCGCCGGCGTCGGCGCGCTCGGCGGCGGGCAGGGCCTCCAGGGCGACGGTCACCAGGCCCGAGGCCGGAGCGTCCAGCAGGCGGCTCAGCACCAGGAAGGGGAAGTAGTCGGGCGAACCGAAACCGGGGGCCTCGAAGGCCAGGGCCAGCACGTGGGCGGCGCCGGCGCGGCGGGTGATCACGCGCGTGCGGTCGATGTACGGGGCCGGCCGCACCTGGCGCGCCGGCAGGGTGCCCGGGGCCACGGCGCCGAAATGCTCGCTCAGCAGGGCCAGGGCCGCGTCGCGGTCGAAGTTGCCGGCCACCGTGGTGATCATGTTGTTGGGCACGTAGTGGGCCTTGTAGAAGTCCCACACGTCGTCGCGCTGCATGTGGCGGATGGTGCTCAGGGTGCCCAGGGTGGGCAGCTCCAGGCTGCTGTCGGCGAAGAGGGCGCGGCGGATCTCCTCCCCCGCCTCGTCGCCGCCGCGGTCGCGGGCCTGCACGATCTCGCCCACCACGATGCCGCGCTCCTTCTCGAACTTGTCCGCGGGGATGATCGAGCGGAAGAGCATCTCGGCCTGGAGCTCCACGCCCTCGGCCAGGTGCTCGCGCGGCACCAGCATGATGTAGTTGGTGAAGAAGTCGGTGGTGTGGGCGTTGTTCCAGGCGCCGATGCGGTCCGCGAGCTCGTACTGCTCCTCCTGGCTCCAGCGGTCGCTGCCGTTGAAGAGCAGGTGCTCCAGCATGTGGCTCATGCCGCTGGTGCGCACGTCCTCCGACGCGGAGCCCACCTTCACCTGGGTCACCACGCTGACCATGTCCTGGGAGGGGTTGGGCAGCAGGAGCACCTGCAGGCCGTTCTCCAGGGTCAGCACCTCCACGCCGGGGGCCCGCTCCGCGAAGACCGGCGGGCGCGCTCCGGGGTAGGCCGTGCCGGCGTTCCAGGCGTCGGCCTCGGACTGGCGCGCGGCGGCGGCGGGCAGGGCGGTCACGAGCAGCGCGGCGGCGCCCAGCAGCGCGCGCCGAAGGAATCGGGTTCGCATCATGCCTCGGTCTCCGTGGTTGGTGCGGTCGTCGCCCGGATCAGGCGACCTCCATGGCTCCCCGGACGATGCCCAGGAAGTCCTCGGCCTGCAGGCTCGCGCCGCCCACCAGGCCGCCGTCGATGTCGGGCCGCCGGAACAGGTCGGCCGCGTTGGACGCCTTGACGCTGCCACCATAGAGGATCCGCACGCGGTCGGCCAGATCCGCGCCCAGGATCTCGGCCACGATGCTGCGCGAGAGGGCGTGGATCTCCTGGGCCTGCTCCGGGGTGGCGGTCTCGCCGGTGCCGATGGCCCAAACGGGTTCGTAGGCCAGCACCAGGTTCTCGGCGGCGGGCGCGGCCAGGCGGGGCAGCACGCCCTGGAGCTGGGCGCGCACCACGTCGGCGGCGCGGCCGGCCTTGCGTTCGCTCAGCTGCTCGCCGTAGCAGAAGATGGCGGTCAGGCCGGCGGCGTGCACGCGGTCCACCTTGGCCGTGAACTCGTCGTCGGTCTCGCGCTGGTCCGTGCGCCGCTCCGAGTGGGCCACGATCACGTGGCTGCACCCGACCTCGCGCAGCATGGGGGCCGACACCTCGCCCGTGTGGGCGCCGCTGTCGTGGGCGGCGCAGTTCTGGGCCCCCACCAGCAGGGCGGAGCCCGCGGCGGCGGCCGCCGCCGCGTCGATGGACACGAAGGGCGGGCACACCAGCACCTCGCAGCCCGGCCGCAGGGCGTTCACGCCCGCGGCCACGGCCGCGGCCAGCTCCTTGGCCTCGGCGGGGCCGTTGTTCAGCTTCCAGTTTCCGGCCACCAGGATGCGGCGCATGGGGTCCTCCTCGCGGGAGCGGTTGGGGTCAGCGGCGGTCGCGCAGGATGAGCAGCCGCACGAGCTGCACCACGGCCATGAGCGCGCCGGCCACGTAGGTCAGGGCCGCGGCGTTGAGCACCCGGGAGACCTTCCCGCTCTCCTCCGCCGTCACGATGCCGTGGCCGTTCAGCAGCGTCACCGCGCGCCGGCTCGCGTCGAACTCCACCGGCAGGGTGACCAGGGCGAAGAAGGCCGCCACCGCGTAGAACGCGATGCCCACGTCCATCAGCGCCGGGAACTGGAACAGGAAGCCGATGAAGAACAGGGGCATGGCCAGGCCGGAGCCGAAGCTCGTGACCGGCCAGATGGCCTGCCGGATGTTCAGCGGCGCGTAGCCCGCGGCGTGCTGCAGGGCGTGCCCGGCCTCGTGGCAGGCCACGCCCAGGGCGGAGATGCTGCGGCCGGCGTCGTTGGCCCGGCTGAGGCGCAGCACGCGGGCGCGGGGATCGTAGTGGTCGCTCAGCTCGCCGTCCACGGTCTCGATGCCCACGTCGTGCAGGCCGGCGGCGTCCAGCAGGCGGCGCGCGGCCTCGCGGCCGGTCAGCCCGCGGGCGGCGGGCACGGCCAGGAACTCGCGGTAGGTGCTCTTGACCCGGTGCTGCGCCCACATGGCGAAGATCATCACCGGCACCAGCAGCAGCAGGGTGGAATCCCAGAACATCGGTCGCCTCCTTCGCGCCGCGGGCTCAGGCGTCGAGCCGCGGCAGGAACTCCAGCAGCAGGCGCGCCATGCGGTCGCGCACCATCAGGCCCACATCCACAACGTCCTGGTGCGAAAGTTCCGGCTGGCCGGTCTCCCGCGCGGGATTGGTGATGCAGCTCAGTCCGGCCACCTTCACCCCCAGGGCCGCCAGCAGCGACACCTCGGGCGCCGTGCTCATGCCCACGGCGTCGCCGTGCAGCCGCCGCAGCATGCCGATCTCCGCCTTGGTCTCGTAGGCCGGGCCCCACATGCTCACGTAGGTGCCCGCGTGCAGCGGGACCTCCACGGCGGCGCCGGCATCGGCCAGACGGCGGGCGAGATCGGCGTCGTAGAGGGGGGCCGGCACGACGCCGCGCGGTCCCGGGGCGGCGGGGGCCAGCAGGCCGCGCAGGGGATCGCGCCCGTGCAGATCCAGGTGGTCGTGGATGACCATGAGATCGCCGGGCAGGAAGAAGCGGTTCAGCCCGCCGGCGGCGTTGGTGATCACCACGGCGTCCACGCCCAGGCAGGCCAGCACCGCCGTGGGCAGCATGAGCTCCCGGGGCGGCAGGCCCTCGTAGGGGTGGAGCCGGCCCTGCATGACCACCACGTCGCGGCCGGCGGCGCGGCCGCGCACCAGGCGTCCGGCGTGCTCCGCCACGCTGGTGACGTGGTAGCCCGGGATCTCGCCGTAGTCCACGGCGTAGGCGTGGTCCAGGGCGTCCACCAGGTTGCCCAGGCCGCTGCCCAGGATCAGGCCCACCGGCGCGTGGAAGCCGCGCTCGCGCAGCCACGCCACGGCCTCGCCCACGCGGGGGCGCCACTCGGGATGGAGCCGTTCCAGACGGTCGCTCACGCGGTCTCCTCGGAGTCCAGCCGGTGCAGGTCGCGCAGCTCGCGGAAGCGCGCGGCGGCGCGGGCGGTCAGCTCGGCCTTCTCCCGCTGCGGCAGGAAGCTGCTCTTGAAGCCGTTGAGCAGCAGGGTCTCCGCCTCCAGCAGGGTCAGGTCGAAGGTGTCCACGGCCCGGCGCAGCTCGCGCACCTGGTCCGTGTCCACCAGCAGGGTGTTGTCGGTGTTCAGCGACACCCGCAGACCCGCGTCAAGATAACGCCGCAGCGGATGTTCGCCCGCCGACGGCACCACGCCCGTGGCCACGTTGCTGCTCAGGGCCAGCTCCACGGGGATGCGGCGGTCGTTGACCCAGGCCAGCAGCTCCGGGTCCTGGTGCAGGGTCACCCCGTGGCCGATGCGGTTGGCCCCGCAGCGGTGCAGGGCCTGGTGGATGGACTCGGGCCCGAACCCCTCCCCCGCGTGGATGGTGCTGGGCACGTTGTGGTTCATGAGGTGGTAGAACGCGCGCCGGTGGTCCTTGGCCGGGTAGTCCTTCTCCTCGCCCGCCAGATCGAAGGCCACCACGCCGCGCCCGCGCCAGCGCACCGCCAGCTCGGCCAGCTCCAGGCTGGTGTCGGGCCCGATGGTGCGCACGCCGGTGACGATGATCCCCGCGCGGATGCCCGTGGACGTCTCGGCCTCGTCCAGGCCCGCGCGCACGGCGGCCACGGCGCCGTCGGCATCCAGCCCCGCCCCCAGGTGCTTCACCGGGCAGAACCGCACCTCCATGGCCCACACGCCGCAGGCATGGGCGTCCTCGGCGGCCTCGCGGGCCACGCGGCGCAGGGCGTCGGCGGTCTGCAGCAGGGGGACGGTGCGCCGGAAGCACTCGGCGAAGTGGGGGCTGGGTCGCGCGGCCCCGCCCATCACGTGCCGGCGCAGGGCCGCCGCGTCGTCGGGCACGTCCTCGCCGGCGGCGCGCGCCAGCTCGGCGTAGGTGCCGGGACGCAGGCTGCCGTCCAGGTGGAAGAGCAGGTCGGTCTTGGGCAGGTCGCGCAGCAGGGCGTCGGGGATGCGCCGACCACGCAGGCGGTCGCTGGGACGGTATCCGGACAGGCTCACGCGCGGGCCTCCCGTTCGCGGCGCGCCTTGGCGGCGTGGAGCTCGCGCACCAGGGCCAGCAGGTCGTCCTGGGCCGCGGCGTCGTCGCGCAGGTTGACGGTCTCGGTGTCGATGACGCGCACCGGGCAGATGTCGCGGGCGCGGGGGATCCACTCCTCGTAGGCCTCGTGCAGGTCCACGATGAAGCCGCGGGGGATGGTCTTCTCGATGTCGCGGCCCCGCTGGCCGATGCGCTCCAGGGCCGTATCCGGGTCGCACTTCAGGTAGAGGATCAGGTCCGGCGGCCGCAGGAACGAGATCATGTTGTGGAAGACCTCGCGGTAGTTCTCATAGTCGCGGGTGTCCATGGCGCCCATGCGGTGCAGCACCGGCGCGAAGATCTCCACGTCCTCGTAGATGGTGCGGTCCTGCACCGCCGACCAGCCGTGGTCGATGATGTCCTTCTGGACCTCGAAGCGCTTGCTCAGGAAGTAGATCTGCAGGTGGAAGGCCCACCGCGGCATGTCGCGGTAGTAGTCCTCCAGGTACGGGTTGTCGTCCACCGGCTCGTAGTAGGTGGGCCAGCCCAGGGCCTCGCCCATCATGGCGCACACGGTGCTCTTGCCGACGCCGATGTTGCCGGAGATGGAGAGGTAGAAGGGGATGTCGTGCTGCGCGTTCTCGGCCACGCGGGGATCCTTCCTATTGGGGCGGGGGCGGCTGTCCGGTGTTGATGCGGGCGTACTCCTCGCTGGAGATGAAGCTGTGCAGGCCGCCGCCGTCGCCGGCCGCCACGAACACGTAGGCGCCGAAGTTGATCTTGCTCTCGTTCACGAACTTGTCCACCACCGCGATGGAGACCGGCGCCGCGGTGAAGGCGTCCGTGGCGTACTCCAGGTCGTAGTCGCCCGCGGCGTGGAAGACCTGGAAGCGGGCGTTGCCGGTGTCGGCCACGAAGGCGCGGCCGCTGCCGTCCACGGCCACGGCCCGCGGTGCGTGGAACTCGCCCTGGGCGTCGCTGGGGCCGCCCGTCCAATCGGTCTCGCCGCACTGGGGGGCGTCGCCCAGGGTGTAGGCCGCGGTGGCGGGCGGGAAGCAGCCGTCCTCCGCGAAGACCACCACCGTGCCCAGGCCCAGGGGCTCGTCGGCGGCCGGCGTCGGGTCGAAGCGGGTCACCCAGTTGCGCGCGGTGTCGGCGTCGCAGATCAGCAGGCGGCCCTCCAGGTCCACGGCCATGCCCGCGGGCGACTTCACAGCACGGGCGCTCCCGCCCGCGTCGGTGCAGAGCAGGCCGGCCGGCAGGGCCTCGCCCGCCGCTGTCCAGGCGTAGCGGTGGACCACCACGGAGTCGGCGTCGGCCAGATACACGTAGGTCAGGGTGTCGACCGTGCCGGTCAGGCCCGCCGTGGCGGCGCCCAGGTGCGTCACCGTGCCCACCTCGGGCAGCTCGGCGGCGCCCAGGGGGCTCAGGTCCGAGGCGGCCCAGGCGCTCAGCCGCCCGGCCCCCGCCTCCCAGACGAAGATCACGGCCCCGTCCTCGGAGCGCGTCAGCGCGGTGGGATCGGCCAGGCCGTCCACGCGGCCGTCCTCGCCGAAGTCCTGGAAGCGCCGGGTCAGGCTGCCGTCGTCGGCCGTCACGAAGACCTTGCCGTTGGCCACGCAGAGCTGGCGAGCCCCGGCGCCGGGCGCGGACTCGAAGTGGTAGTAGGCGTTGACGGCGAACAGGCCCTCGGCCTGGGGGATGGCGATCTTGTCGCCGCAGCCGGGCAGCAGGGCCCAGGCCGCCAGCAGCAGCGCGGCGGCCGCGGCGGCCGCGGGCGGGCGGAGGCGGGCGTCGGTCCTCATCGCATCCCCCTCGGGGCGAGCAGCGGCGCCAGGTCCACCGACACCATGTGGATGGTGCCGAAGGAGCCCATGTCGCGCAGCGCGTAGTCCAGGCCCACGCGCCAGCGGTCGCGGGCCACCTCCACGCCGAAGCCGGCGCTCAGGCCGCCCTCGTCGCGGTTGGTCTCCCAGCCGCCGCGCAGGTCCAGGTGCGGTCCCAGGGCCAGCTCGCCGCCCAGGCGGAAGCTCTCGCTGTAGTCCGTGGGGTGGTGGAACTCCACGCTGGTCAGCAGGCTGGTCTGCCCGCCCAGGCTCCAGGTGTAGGCGGTGCCGAAGGAGCCGCTGGTGGGCGCCGAGAAGCTCTGGTACTCGGACGGCGTGTCGTAGCCGTCCAGCTCCAGGGGCGTGCCCCCCGGCCGCATGTCCGGCCCGAAGTTGCGCACCACGAAGCCGATGCGCAGGTCGCCGATGCCCGGGTAGTAAAGCACGCCCACGTCCATCACCGGCGCGCCCAGGCTCAGGTCGTCCAGGTTCTCCTGGTAGTACTTCACGTTGGCGCCGATGGAGAAGCGGTCCGTCATGGCGCGCGTGCCGGTCAGCCCCAGCACCATCATGTTCGCCTGGAAGGTCTGGCCGGTGCCCTGCTGGTGGAACTCGGTGGTGCGCGGGATGTCGCCCGAGCGCAGCACGCCGGCGCTCACGCCCCAGCTCCAGGTGTGGCCGTGGGTGTGGTACGAGGCGTGCTCCACGTCGATGCCCGCGGCGTAGGCCGTGTGCCCGAAGAAGAGGTTGCGCCGTCCCTGGGTGCGCACCGTGGCGGCGGGATTCCAGAACGGCGCGGAGCCGTCCACGGCCGCGGCCACGCCGGCCTGGCCCAGGGCCGCGGCGCGGGCCCCGGCGGGCAGGCGCAGGAACTGGGCGCCGGCGGTGCCCACGTTCTCGGCTCCGTAGAGCTGGATGACCGACCCGGCCTTGGCTTCCAGGGCGCCCAGCACCAGGCAGGCCAGCAGGCACAGGCCCAGCACCAGGGCGGCGCGGCGGACGGGGGAGCGCAGGATCACCACGAGTAGCTCACCCCCATCATGATGGTGCGCGGATCCTCCACGTAGCTGGGATCCACCACGCCCTTGGCGTACTCCTCCGAGTCCGTGGTCAGGGGCACCGGGCCCGCCCGCGTGGGGTCGTCGTACCAGTCGCCGTACTGTTCGGTCCAGGAGGGGTTGTAGTCGCCCACCTGGTAGCCGTCGCCCGTCCAGGCGTTCACGCGGCGGTAGTTGATGTGGTTGAAGATGTTCCGCCCCTCCAGGAAGAACGTCACGCGCTGCTTGCGGCCCACCTTCCAGAACTTGTTGAAGCGCAGGTTCAGGGTGCTGGTGTACGGACCCACCGCGGAGTTGTAGTCCGGCGGCAGGTAGTCGCCCGGCGTGGGGTTCTCAGGATCCGCGTAGGCCTGGGGCGTGTAGCGGCGCCCGGCCTCGGCCCGGTAGAGCACGTTCACGCTCCAGTTGGACGGCATGCGCCAGCCCAGCAGCTCCGGCCGCTGCTTCTCGAACACGGAGAAGTCCAGGTTCACCGACAGCTTCCAGGGCTTGTCCCAGAGCAGCGGCGTGCGGCGCAGGCCGCCGGCGCTGGCCGTGGGCGTGTAGGCCTCGTCGTACACGGCCTGCAGGTAGGCCTCGTCGGCGGAGCTGTTGGTGCCCGTGCTGCGCGAGAGCTCCAGGCTGGCCGACCCGCTCAGCCAGCGCGTGGTGCGCTTGATGACGCTGAGCTCCACGCCCAGGCTGCGCGCCGAGTCGCCGTTGAAGTAGCGCACCGGGCTGATGGTCACCGTGCCGGTGTCGTCGGGATCCGGCGTCTCGTCGGCGCCGATGTCCACCGCGCCCAGCCCCACGGACTTGGCGTAGCCGTAGATGTCGCGGTTGAAGAAGGTCACGCCCAGGCTCCAGAGGCCGGGGAACTCGTGCTGTAGGCCGGTCTCGTACTCCACCGTGACCTTGGGATCCAGGTTGGGGTTGCCCAGGAGCTGGATCTCCGTGGCGGTCTGCGCCTGGAGCTGCGGGTACACGTAGCTGAAGCGCGGCCACTGGCTGAAATGGCCGTAGTTGAAGAAGAACTTGTCCTTCTCCGTGACCGGGAAGCTCATGCCCAGGCGCGGCGACACGCGCAGCTTCCAGCTCCGCAGGGCGAACTCGTGGGTGCTGTCGTAGAACTCCTCGCGCATGCCCGGGAAGATGAAGAGGTATTCGTCGCTGTTGTCCATGACCTCCTCCACCTCCTTGCCCGGGGCCCAGGCGTCCAGGCGGAGGCCGGCGTTGAGCACCAGCCCGCGGTAGTTCACGGTGTCCTGGAGGAAGGCCGCGCCCACGATGGGGTGCGCCTTGAAGATGTCCTCCTTGATGCCCAGCTTGCCCGACGGCGGCGACGCCAGCGCCGACTGCAGGTCCACCAGCTGCATCTCCGTGAACGACATCTCCATGCCGATCTTGAACTGGTTGGTGCGGTCCGGCACCCAGCTGTAGCTGGTCTTCATGTTCCAGGATTCGGCGTAGTGGTCGTGCCAGCGGTCCGCGGTGCCGTTGGCCGCGCCGAAGGGCGACGTGGGCGAGTCGATGCGGCCGTAGGTGCGGAAGTCGTCGTTGCCGATCAGGTTGGCGTGCATGCGGCTGAAGTTGCGGCCCAGGTTGAACTCGAAGAAGTCGTCGTCGCCCACCACCCAGCGGTAGTAGAGCTGGCTGAGGATGCTCTCGTTGGTGAAGACCAGGAAGTTGTCCAGGTTGTCGATGAAGCTGCGCGGATAGCCTTCGCCCGGCAGCTCGAAGCCCTGGCTCACCGAGAACTGCCGGCTGGCCGTGATGTTGAGCTTGTGCCGCGGGTTGATGGCCCAGGTCCACTTGGCCAGGCCGTTCCAGTCGTTCTGCTGGCGCGGGGTCGTCCAGTCGTCGGTGTACAGGGGCGACGACAGGCGCTCGGTGCGCGAGTAGATGGGCAGGTAGCCGTCGCGCACGTCCATGGACCCGCTCAGCAGCAGGTAGCGCTTGCCCGGCAGGCCCAGGCCCAGGCGGTCCAGCAGGCCGCTGAAGGGGTCCGGCCCCGAGAGCGAGCCCTTCACGATGTCGATGTTCTGGCTGCCCCCGAACCGGTCCAGCTCGCGCCAGTCGGGCTCCTCGCGCGTGGTCGCCTCGCGGCCGGCCCAGTGGTCGGTCTTCCAGCTCACCTTCCCGTCCCAGCGCTCCGAGCCCTCCTTGGTGGACACGTTCACCACGCCGGAGACCGCCTGCCCGTACTCGGCGTTGAAGCCGCCGGTGAGCACCTCGATCTCGTTGACGATGGACGGGTCGATGGAGTAGCCGTAGCCGCCGCCGGCCAGCGGATCGTTAACGCTCAGGCCGTCGATGATGAACTGCGTGTCGTCGGCGCGGCCGCCGCGGATGTGGATCTCGTTGTCCTGCAGGGTCACGCCCGGCTTCTGGGCGATCATCTGCACCAGGTTGTCCAGGGGCATGGCCTCCATCTGCTTGGCCGACAGGTGGTGCGCGCTGCCCGTACGCTCCACCTCGATCAGCGCGCGTTCCCCGCTGACCACGATGGGGTCCACCAGGATGGCCTGCACCCGCAGCCGGAACTCGATCTCCGCGGTCTCCCCCGGCCCCACGGTGACGGTCTCCGCGCCGGTCCCGTACGAGATGTACGACGCCATGACCGTGTACGTGCCCGGCCGCAGGCCGTTGAGGTAGAAGTCGCCCGCCTGCAGGGCGATGGTGCCGATGCTGGTGCCCGCCAGGTACACGTTGGTGTAGGCCAGCACCTCGCCGCTCTCGTCGTCCAGCACCCGGCCCTTGATCATGGCGGGGGCCTGGCCCTGACCGGTGATGGCCCGGCCGGCGCCGCGCAGGGCGTCGCTCTGGGCGGCGGCCGTCGTCGTCAGCAGGAGCGCCAGCAGCAGGGCCGGCATCGGGATGCGCCAGGTCTTCACGGCAGCACCACCCCCAGCTCCTCGGTCAGCAGCCGGCGGAATTCGGCCCGCACCTCGTCCGCGCGCATGTACTGCCACTGCACGGAGCAGGTCACGGTGGAGGCCGCGGCCTGGGTGGCGCGGCGCGGGTTGCGCACCGCCACGTAGGGCTGCGAGGGGCGGTTCTGGAAGTAGTTGCCGCGCTCCAGGCGGTGCAGCAGCTCCGCCCCGTTCATGGCGGCCAGGCCCACCGCGCCGCCCACCGCGGCGGTGGAGCGGTAGACCACGTCGGTCTGGTCGTTGGTGTCGTCGCCGTCGTCGTAGAAGCGGTACACCTGCTTGTTGGCGGGGATGAAGAACAGCGGCACCGCGGCCTGGCTCACCACGCCCAGGGTGTTCTGCACCAGGGCCGGCGGCAGGGTGGGGTTGCTGCCCAGCAGGGAGCTGCTCACCAGCAGCATGCGGCCGGGGTCGTGGGCCGCGGGATCCGCCGGCCGCAGGTACTCGATGATCTGGGCCGACAGGTCCGCCATGGTCTGGCTGGTGCCGGAGCCCGTGTACCACATCAGGCATTCGAACTGGCGGAACGTCTCCAGGGCCACCCAGCGGCGGTCGAAGAGGCCGTCCCCCACGTTCAGCAGGGACCACTGCTCCGGGCCGTAGACCGAGTCCATGAGCGCGTAGTAGGTGGCGCGGTCGAAGTCGCCGGGGAAGTCGTCCACCAGCAGCACGGAGCTGAGCACCGGCCGCGCCTCCCAGCTCCAGGCGTGCGTGGCCACGCCGCCGGCCTCGTCGCCCACCTGCACGCTGAGGGTGCGCGCGCCCGGCGGGATCACGCCGTGGAGCTCCACCTCGAACTCGCCGGTCGCGGGGTCCTGCATGGCCATGCGCACCGGGCGCACCGAGGCGTCGGCCGCGGGGTCGTCCACCGTCACGGGCGGCAGTTCCGGATCCGCGGTGTCCAGGAAGAAGGTGACCGAGTCGTCCATGGTCACCGCGCCGTCCTCGTCGGCGGCCTTGTAGCGGAAGCTGCCGGAGCCGTAGCTCCAGCGCAGGGTGTCGTAGCCGGTGGCGAACTGCACCACGGGCGGGAAGTTGCGCAGGGGGATGTACTGGGACACGGTGTCGCTCAGGGCGCCGCGGTCGTCGCGGCAGGCCAGGCGGAACACGGCGCGGGCCAGGCCCGAGGCGTCGGTGACGAAGGTCATGGTGGTGTCCGTGGCCGCGGTGGTGTCCCAGGCGGCGTCCACGCCGGCCTCGGTCTCCACGGACACGTAGTACTCGCGCACGAACCCGTCCACGTCCGTGCCGCTCCAGTGGAACGTGCGCGCGAAGTAGCTGGTGGGGTTCAGGGTGTCCCCCGGCGCGGTGCTCACGAAGAGCCGCACCGTGGGCCGCGCGTTGGGCAGCGAATCGGGCTCGTACGGGTCGCCGGCGCAGCCCAGGCCCAGCAGCGCCGCGGCGGCGAGCAGGGCGGAGGCGAGGGCGGCGGCGCGCCTGTCCAGGGTGGGCCTCACTTGATGATCACCAGCTTTCCGCGCTGCACGGCACCGGTGGCCAGGTCCTCCACCACGAACACGTAGAGGCCCGTGGCGATGGCGCGCTGGGGCGAGCTCAGCAGGTCCCAGGGCTCCATGCCGCTGGCGGGGTCGTCGTGGCTCAGGGCGGCCACCAGGTCGCCGGCCAGGTTGAAGACCTTCACGGTGCTGCGGGCCGGCAGGTTGGTGAACCAGATCTTGCGGCCCAGCTCCTGCTCCTCGTCGTGGCTGTCGAAGTACGAGGCGGCGCGGTACGGGTTGGGGAAGACGCCCACCGTGGCGCCGTCGCCGTCGGAGGCGGGGCCGGGCCCGGGATAGATCAGCGTGGAGTTCTCGAAGAGCCCGCTCTGGAACTCGGGCAGGCCCTCCTCCAGGTTGGGCGCCGAGTAGGAGACCACGGAGTAGAAGTACGGGAAGCCGTCCAGCAGCCCCGTGTCCGTGAAGCGGCGGCGGCCGTCGGCGCCGCGCGGCGGCAGGCCGGTGTCGAAGCCCACGCCGTCGATCCTGTCGAACTGCGCCACCAGCACCGACTCCTCGTAGGGGTCGCTCTGGAAGGTGTCGCCCTGGAAGCGGTACACGCGGTAGCCCTGGAAGTCGGGGCGGTTGGTCACCTTGCTGATGTGGTGCTCGGGCGAGCGGCGGGGGTCGTCGGTGCCCAGCTCCACCGGGTTCCCGTCGGCGTCCACGCCGAGGGAGTCGCCGGGCTCCCAGGCCAGCGTCACGGAGTCCTGGGCGTACTCGAAGCTCAGCCGCGGCGACGGGGGGCCCGCCGGGATGGAGAAGCCCTGGTCGTACGCCAGCTGCGCCACCTTGGAGTTCTCCAGCAGCGACAGCGAGTCCTGCCCGCAGACGATGGCCACCGTGAAGCTGAGCGTGTCGCCGCCGGCCAGCAGCGGGAAGGGGCCGGTGCTCATGATGGCCGTCCAGTTGGAGGCCAGGCTGTTGACCGGGTCCTCGCCCGGCTGGTCCACGTCCCAGTCGCCGTTGCCCAGGATCTGGTACTTGCCGGGGCGGTCCTCCTGCTCGCCGGAGGGGAGGTACCAGTCGTCCTCCTCCGGCTGGCCCCGGAAGCGCCACTGGTTGTAGCTGACGGCGGGCTCCCCTTCCGCGGGCTGCGCGGGCTCCGACGTGCCCAGCAGGCGCGTGCCCACCCAGGAGGCGGCCAGGCCCTCCCAGCCGTCCTCGTCGTGCTCGTACATCATCCAGAGGTCGTCGTCGGGGATGTCGCCGGGGCGGAAGGCGCCGTTGATGTCGTCGTAGTAGTTCCAGGGCGTGCCCTGGGCGCCGGGGTAGGGGTCGGTGATCGTGGTGTTGCCCACGGTGGTGTCGTTCCAGAAGCCCAGGTACACGTCGGTGAGGTCGTCGTTGGTGGCGTTGATGATGCGGTAGTCCAGGATCACGAAGTCGTCGGCGTAGGGCGCGCTCCAGCTCAGGGCGCGCAGCACCACCTTCAGGCCCAGGGGGGTGTGGGTGCCGGCCTCGTTGACCTGGAAATCGTTGAAGGAGACCTCGATGTGGCTGGTGGCCAGGGCGGCGGGGTCGTAGTGCTCCTGGTCGTTCTGCAGGTTGCTCCAGATGCGCACGGGGTAGTTCACGCTGGTGTCGTCGGTGGGCATGGCGAACTCGCGGAACTGCTCGCCCGCCTCCAGGCTGCTGGCGTCCTGGGCGCCGGTGGACACGGCCACCTCGCCGCTGGCCAGCACCGCGCCCACCCAGAGGCCCGCCAGGTACACGTGCTCCACGCCCGAGTTGGGCGGGTACTCGCAGGACGACAGGTTGGCGTTGCTGAAGCCGTTGCCCAGATAGCCCATGTTGGTCACGTTGAGCCGGATCAGGCCGGCGTCGGTCACCAGGTCCGTGCGGATGGACTGGGCGCTCGCCGCGGCGGCGAGGCAGATCACGCTCGCGGCCACGAGGGCGGCCGACCGCGCGCCGGCGGTCGGGAGACGGGTCGGACCCGTGCGTGCCAAGGGCGCCTCCAGGGTGCAGGGAGCCTTCCCCGTTCGTCCCTGAACGGGGGCGTGGGCTCGCGACGTTGCGCTTCGCTCCGTGACCCCGAAACCTAGTCTCCGCCTCCGCCCCCTGTCAACGACGCATCCCGCGCGCCCCCGCGAATTCCGCATGAAATCTCAAGGGGTTACGACGCGCGGCGCCCCTTGACCGCGCCGGTCCGTGCGGGCATCCTTCCGCCATGAGCAACGCCGTGCATCTGGAGACGGTCCCCTGCCGTCCCGCCGCCCCCTTCTGGACCCTGGGCGGGGCCTTCCCCGGCCCCTGGCTCGCCCTGCTGGACAGCGCCCACGCCGACGGACGCCTGGGCCGCTGGTCCTACCTGCTGCCGGATCCCGACCTGGTGGTGGACGCCCGCGCCGGCGACGGCTTCTGCACCGTGCGCCGCCGCGGCGCCGACGGCCGCTGGCGCGACGAGAACGTACCCGGCGACCCCACCACCGTCGTCCGCGCCCTGCGCGCCGCCCGCGGCGCGCCCGACCCCGGCGACGCCCCCTTCCCCTTCCGCGGCGGCGCCGTGGGCTGGTGGGGCCACGGCGCGGGCCGCTTCGCCGAGGACCTGCCGGAAACGGTCCCCGACCGCGACGGCCTGCCGGACCTGCGCCTGCTCTTCGGCGACGTGCTCCTGGCCCACCGCGCCCACGACGGCGCCGTCTGGCTCGCCTGCACCGGCCGCGGTCCCGACGCGGCGTCCGCCCGCGCCGCCGCCCGCGCCCTGGTCCGCGCCTGGCTCCCGGCCGTGGAGTCCTGGGCGCCGCCCCCGGCCGCGCCCCTGCCCGCCGCGCCCGCGCCGGTGGCCGTACGCGCCGACCTGGACGCCGGCGCCTACGCCGCCGCCGTGCGCGCCATCCAGGCCGACATCCTCGCGGGCCGCGTCTTCGAGGTGAACATGACCCAGACCCTGGAGACGGACCTGCGCGCGGACCCGTGGCGCCTCTACCGCTGCCTGCGCGCGGTGAACCCCGCCCCCTTCGCCGCCTTCCTGCGCACGCCGGAGGCCGCGGTGGTCTCATCCTCACCCGAGCGCTACCTGAGCCTGGACGCCGACGGCCGCGTGGAGAGCCGCCCCATCAAGGGCACCCGCCCCCGCCACGAGGACCCGGCCCGCGACGCCGCGCTGCGCGACGACCTGGCCGCGTCGGCCAAGGACCGCGCCGAGAACGTCATGATCGTGGACCTGGTGCGCAACGATCTGGGCCGCGTGTGCGGGACCGGCAGCGTGCGCGTGCCCGAGCTCTGCGCCGTGGAGGGCTACGCCACCGTGTGGCAGCTCGTGTCCACGGTGACCGGCCGGCTGCGCCCGGGCCTGGACGCCCTGGACCTGCTGCGGGCCTGCCATCCGCCGGGCAGCATGACCGGCGCGCCCAAGATCGAGGCGCTCAAGGTCATCGACGAGCGGGAGACCTGCCGCCGCGGCGTGTACGCGGGCGGCCTGGGCTGGTGGGACGACGGCGGGGCGCTGGACCTGCACGTGGTGATCCGCACGGCCGCTGTCTGCGGAGGGGTGATGCGGTTCGGCGTGGGAGGCGCCGTCACCGCGGACAGCGACCCCCACGCCGAATACTTGGAGAGCATGGACAAGGCCCGCGCCCTGATCCGGGCGGCGGGCCTGGCGAACGCGGGCTACTCGGCCGAGTAGCAGATCACTTCCATGGGCTCCGGCTCGGACTCGGCGTCGCCGCCCCCGCCCTGCAGGGCCGTCACCGCGGCGATGAACCCCTTCACCACGAGCATGCGGCCGTCGCGCGCGAACATCAGCGCGTCCTCGCGGCCGTCGCCCGGCACGTGCACGCGCACCCGGCGCACGAACTCGCCGGCGGGCGAGAACACGTCGTAGGTGGCCATGACGCCCTCGGGCTGGTCGGACTGGCCGCGCCCGCTGAGCACCCACAGCTCGTTCTGCGGCGTGACGAACAGCGAGATGATGTCCTGCTCCAGCTTCTCGGTCTGCGTCTTGACGGGGATGGGCCCGAACTGGCGCTTCAGGTTCTCCATCCCCTCCTCCACGCGGGCCAGGGTCTCGGCGTCGCGCTCCAGGCGCGCGTAGTCGCGCTGGATCACGTGCACGGGCGTGCCGTCGGCCTCCCACACGCCGATGCGGTAGCTGTCGCGGTCGAAGGCGGCGTACACGCGGCCGTCCGGGCCGGCGTCCCACTTGCGGTAGTGGACGAAGTACTCCGCGCCCTCGTCCCACACCATGTCGGCCCACTTCCACTGGCGCGTGCTGGTGAGGAAGTCGTGGGACTTGGCGCCGTCGGGGCCGAAGGCGCTGAGGAAGGCCACGCGCGTCTGCCCGGACTGGTCGCTCTCCATCTGGATCTTCTCGCCGCAGCCCACCAGCCACTTGCCGGCGGCGTTGATGTCGCGCATGAGCAGGAAGCCGCCGGCCTGGGCGTCGGCGCCGGGCTCCACGGTGCCCGCGGGCTGATCGTCCAGGGTGATCTTGGTCACCTTGCCCGGGAAGGTCTGCATGAGGGCCAGGGAGCCGTCCTGCAGGAAGCACATGTCGGCGGGCATGCGCACCTCGCCGGGACCATCGCCCTCGCGGCTGAGGGTGCCGGTGAAGTTGCCGTCGCGGTCGAAGACCATCACCTGGGAGAGCTGGGTGTCCAGCAGGTACACGTTCCCGGCGTCGTCGGTCTCGAGCTGGGTCACCACGCCGAAGATGACGTCCTCGTCGTCGGCGCCGCCGGCGCGCCAAAGCTCCTGGAGACGGAGATCCTGCACGCCGCCGCTGGGCGCGGCGCCGTTGCGGACCACCGTCAGATCGGCGGGCACGGTGGCATCCTGGGCGGCGGCGGGCAGGGCCGTCGTCAGGGCGAGCAGAAGCAGAAGCATGGTCGAGCGCATCGCGCGATCCCTTTCGTCTGGGGGGCCGGCCGCGGCGAGGCGGCCTGGGTCGGGCGCCGTCCTCGGACGGCGGTGGGTCCCTACGCAGGGATCCGGACGATGTTCCAGGCGCGGAAAGGCCCTCCCCGTCCGGGGAGGGCCGGTCCTTCGCTCCGCACCGCGGCGCCTACGGCAGGTCGCGCACCACGCGGAAGCCGGCGTAGCGGCCCTTGGCGGGCTCGCTGCGCGCCGCGGAACGGCAGCGGCGCGGCACCGAGCCGTAGCTGCCGCCGCGCAGCATGTGCACGGCGCCCGCGGTCTGCACCACGCCCACCGGATCGGTCACGGCCAGGCCGAAGAGGGCCTCGACGGTGATCGGGTTGCCGTCGGGCAGGTAGAACGAGTTGAGGCGCTTCAGGTCGAAGCCCATGAAGCGGTCCAGGCCGAAGGGCCCCGTGTCGGCGTCGTCGATGGCGAAGGAGTCGATCCAGAGCAGCGAGCCGCCGATCTCGATGGTCTCGATGTCGCCCGTCAGCGTCACCGTGCCGATGACGCCGTCGCCGTAGGTGTCGTGGGTGGTGGCCACGGTGCTCACGGCGATGCTCACCCCGGGCACCAGGTCCGACGGCAGGTCCGCCAGGCTCCCGATGTAGAGCTCCTCCGGCAGGCCGTTCACGCGGAAGTTCTGCACGCCGCCGAAGTCCAGGAACTGGAACTGCACGGAGTTGGTGGTGATGCCCATGGCCGAGAGATCGAAGCGGGCCAGGGCGTCCACCACGCGCAGCACCTGCGAGTCGCCGAAATCGGCGAGCTGCGCGGCCACGTACACGTTGCCGGTGGTGACGGGATCCTCGCCGATGGCCGTGTAGAACGGATCCATGTACATGGACACGGCGTCGTAGGACGTGTTCACGTCCCAGACCCACTCCCAGAGGTTGCCGCTCATGTCGTACAGGCCCCAGGGGTTGGGGGCCAGCTGGGCCACTTCCTGGGGCACCTGCTCGGCGTTGTTGCAGTACCAGCCGATCTCCTCGAGGTTCGGCTCCGAGTAGCAGCTGCTGGCCTCGATCACCACGGTGCCGTTGTAGTACTCCGAGGTGGTGCCGGCCCGGCAGGCGTACTCCCACTCCGCCTCGGTGGGAAGGCGGTAGCCGTCCGCGTCGCGGTTCCAGGTCACCAGGTCGCCGCTGAACGCGTAGGCCGGAGTCAGGCCCTCGATGGCCGACAGGGCGTTGCAGAACTCCGCGGCCTCCAGCCAGGTGACGCTGTCCACGGGGTGCGAGGGCCAATCGCGGCCCGGGAAGCTCGTGGGGTTCTCGTCCATCACGAACTCGTACTGGGCCCACGTGACCTCGGTCTCCGACATGAGGAAGCCGCGGGTCAGCGTGACGGAGTGGTTGGGCCACTCGTACGGGAGCGAGGCGGAGTTGTTGGTGGCCGAGCCCATCACGAACTCGCCGGCCGGGATCTCCACGAACTCGATGCTGGACGCCTCGGTGCTGGCGTAGGTGGCCGAGAAGGTCAGGCCCTCGCCCTCCACCAGGGAGGCGGTCTGGGTGCCGGTGGCCGGCGCGGTGATCTGCCAGCCGCCCACCTCGCCCCACACCACGGTGTAGGAGCCGGCGGGCATGTCCTCGAAGGTGGCGTCGCCCGTGCCGGTGGTCACGTTGCCGTCGGGGTCGGTCAGGGTCCAAGGAGCCCCCGCGCCGTCGTTGATGGTGTCCGGGTTGGGATCGAGCTGCACCTGGTCCGGCTGGGCCTGGCCCGTCTGCCGGTACGTGGCGATGAACTGGTGCGTGCCGCCGGAGACCAGCGTGGCCGTCTGCGTGCTCGGCGACGGGACCACCCAGCCGTTGAGCGGGTTCCAGGTCAGCGTGTATTCGCCGATGGCCAGATCCTCGAGCAGCACGGAGCCCGTGTCCGAATGCGAATAGCCGCCCGGCCCGGTCAGGGTCCAGGGGAACTCGGCCCCGAGATCGTTGGGAAAGGCCCGCGGCGTGACGTTGATCTTCCCTTTGCCTTCCAGGGCGGTCACGTCTTTGTTGCTGTCGCAGCCCAGGCCGACGAGCAGGAGCGCGCACAGCGCCAGCAGCGTCAGGCTCGACCAGGCGGTTCTCTTCATCAAGGGTCCCCCTCGCGGGTGATTGCGGTCCGGCCGGCGCGGATGGGGATCGCCGGGAATGGGCAAACCATGGATGAAAATACAACATGGGTTGCCCGAATGCCAGCGATCACCGGATGACGACGAATTTCCCCACGAAGTCCCGGAATCCGGCCCCCTGGGGCCTCACGACGTACAGGTAGAGGCCGCTGGCCACCTCCTGGCCGTTGCGGCTGACCAGATTCCAGGACGCCTCGCCGAAGCCGGTGCCGCCGTCGTGGTCGAGGGTCTGCACCCGGTCGCCGTTCAGGCTGTAGATCTCGATGCGGGAACGGCAGGCCGGCAGGTTGGCGAACATCACGCGGCGGCCCGTGGGGTCGTCGGCGTTGGGGTGCAGGGCCTGGAACTCGTCCAGCGACGCCCTGGTGGCGGGATTGGGATACACGTAGATGTCCGGGCCGTGGGCGGCCAGATCCTCCAGCGTGTCCGCGTCGGTGCCCGGCCGCGCCATGGCGAACATGGCGGCGGGATCGCCCTCGAGACCGGGCCCCACCGCCAGGGTGTCCGAGTAGGTGACGAGCATGGCCCGGTCGAAGCAGGTGACCGCGTAGAAGTAGAGGAAGCCGTTCTTGGGCGTGCGGTCCACGTACTCGTAGAAGCCCAGGCTCCGCTTGGACGCCGCCCCCCCCTCCGGATCGGTCCAGGGCGTGGCCCAGAAGAACGTGTCCAGGACCGCGGGCGCGTGCTCCCACGGCACCAGGGGCTCCAGCCCCGGACGCACCACGCCGCGGGCGTCGCGCACCGACGGCAGCCGGGACCCGGCCCGCAGCTCAGGATCGTCCAGCAGCGCGGTCACGGCGGCCTCCAGCCCGAGGAAGGCCGGATCGTCCAGGCAGGCGGGACGGTAGCGGATGGCCTCCAGACCGGTCTCGGCGCCCAGGGCGAGGGTGTCGCGGCCGCTCCCCACCTGCAGGCCCGAGGGCCTGACGATGAAGCTGGGCACGTCGTACTTTGCCAGAAGGTGCCAGAGGCTGGAGGCGGGCCCGAGCCGGGCGCTGGCGCCCGGCGGCCGGTCCCAATCGTCGGCGCGCCAGACGCCGTAGCCCTCGAAATCGATCTGGCCGTGCACCTCGTCGGGGGTGGTCTCGGGATCGTCGCGCCAGTACACGTGCACCGCCCGGTTCCGCGCCCAGACCCGCAGCGGCGGCGGCGGCGGCGGCATGTCCGTGACCCAGCGCACGCCCGTCTCCCGGCCGTAGATTCCGGTGCAGCCCACCAGCTCGTCGGGCGTGGCGTAGGGTTCGTCGCAGTGCCAGTGGCGCTCGAAATCCGCCTTGGTGCAGGGGATGCCCCTGGCGTGCAGGCATTCCTCGCAGGTGTCGGCGTTGACCCAGATGCAGTGGCGGCCGTCGGGCAGCTCCTCCAGGTCCTCGGGCCGCAGGAAGTGCAGCAGGTGGTCGGGCACGCACCCCGTGTGGTCGTAGAAGTCGGGGTCCTGCTCGTGCAGGGGCGACGCGTCGAAATCGCGCAGCGAGAAGCCCATGTCCTCCAGGCACACCAGCGTCTCGCGGCCGCGCAGCCCCGTGGCGTAGTCCACGTCCAGGTCGTACCAGCGGCCGCCGCGGATCTGGCGCACCTGGGCGCAGGTCTCGAGCAGCCCCTCCAGCCCGTCCCCCACCACCAGGGCCACCTCCAGCGTGGCGGTCCGGCCCGGGGCCAGCGCGTAGAACTCGCCGTTGGACAGCAGCATGCGGTAGTCGGCGGTGCGGCGCGGACTGATGTCGGCGTCGCTGCGGGTGCGCCCGAGCTCGGCGTAGCGCTCGGCGTCGTTGGTGGGGTCGCCGCCGAAGGCGTAGGCCTGGCGGCCGGAGTAGTACTGCACGTTGGCGATGCTGCGGCGCAGGGAGGTCTCCCCCAGGAACATCACGCCGAAGTAGCCGGGCACGTGGTCGCGGACGCCGCCGTCGTACATGTAGGCCACGTCCACGGCCTCGTAGCGCCCGTCGGGCGCGCGGGCGGCGCCCCGGAAGCGGGCGGCCAGATCGTCCACGCCCGCCTCGTTGTTGTCGCGGTGGCCGATGTCGGGATCCGCGAAGAAGCCCAGGCGCAGGCGGTCGATCACGGCCGTCCCCACGTTGGTCACGTCGAAGCGCAGGACCACGAAGTCGTCGATGTGGTCCTCCTCCCAGCAGTACGCCGTCTGCACCACCTCCACGGACAGGGGCCGGTGGTCGGGGTACTCCTCGCGGATGAGGGGGGCGTCGTCGCGGTAGGTGCAGACCAGCATCTGCGAGCCCAGCTGCTCGAAGTCCTCGTCCACCAGGCCGTCGCCGTCGTCGTCGCGGCCGTTGAGGGGATCCTCGTCCCGACGGCCGTCGCCGTCGTCGTCCGCGTCGGCCTCGTAGATCCGCGCCCCGGCGCGCGCGGGTCCGGGCGCGGGCCGCACCACGGTGCCGTAGCGGCTCTCGTACATGGTGTCGACGGGATCCGGCGCCGGGCGCAGCTCGTGCTCGTACTCGCCCGTGCTGACCCGCGGCTCGCCGTAGAGCACGCCGCCGATCCAGAGGCCGGCGGAGAACAGGTACTCCACGCCGGACCCGGCCGGCCACTGGGCGGAGGGGGCGTCGGAATAGGTGGAGGTCACGGAATGCCGCGAGCCGATCATGCCGAAGTTGGAGACGTGGACCTGCAGCTCGCTCAGGGAGAGGACCGTGGAGCCGTCCAGCACGTGGATCTTGTCCGCCGGCGCCGCGGCGGGCGGCCGGGCCTGCGGCGGGCGCGCGGAGGCGCCCGGCGCCGACGCCATGCCGAGCGCCCAGAGGAGGCAGCCCAAGGTCCGAGGCAGCATGGATGACCCCGTCGGCTGGAGGACGTCTGGCCGGGCTCCGCTGCGGTCACCGGTGGAACATAAGGAATCCCGCACGCCGAGGACAAGGCCTCAGCGGATGATCACGAACTTCCCGATGAAGTCCTCGAACCGGCCGTCCAGGGGCCGCACGGCGTACAGGTACACGCCGCTGACCACCTGCTGTCCGTTGCGGCTGACCAGGTTCCAGGAGGCCTCGCCGTAGCCGGCGCTGCCGTCGTGGTCGATGGTCTGCACCAGGTCGCCGTCCAGGCTGTAGATCTCGATGCGGGAGCGGCAGGCGGGCAGGTTGGCGAACGCGACGTGCCAGCCGGTGGGATCGTCGGCGTTGGGGTGCAGGGCCTGGAACTGCTCCAGGGACGCCAGCGTGGCCGGGTTGGGGTACACGTAGATGTCGGGGCCGTGAGCGGCCAGATCCGCGGGGGTGTCGGCGTCGGTGCCCGGGCGGGCCACCGCGAAGTTGGTGGAGGGGTCTCCCTGCAGCCCCGGCCCCGTGATCTCGAGCTGCGTCCCCGTGTCCAGCACGCCGTGGTCCGCGGCCGTCACCGCGTAGAAGTAGAGGAAGCCGTTGGCCACGCCCTCGTCCACGAACTCGTAGAAGCCCTTGCCCCGCTTGTCGCGGGCGGGATCCGCGGGGTCCTCCCAGGGCGTGGCCCAATAGAACGTGTCCAGGACGGCGGGCACGCCCTCCCAGGGAGCCAGGGGTTCCAGCCCGGGACGCAGGCGCCCGTCGCCGTCGCGCAGCGTGGGCAGGCGCTCCAGGCCGGCCACGGCCCCCGAGGCCAGCACCTGGGTCATGGCGTCGAGCAGTCCGTCGTGGCGCGGATCGTCCAGGCACACGGGCCGGTAGGCGATGGGCTCCAGGCCCGTGTTGTGGCCCAGGGGAATGGTGTCCAGGGGCACGCCGTCCGTGTAGTCCAGGCCGTACACGTAGCGGTTGATCAGGTCGTACTCCCCCAGCAGGGCCCAGAGGCGCGACGGCGGGCCGGTGGACTCGTCGCTGCCGGCGGGACGGTCCCAGCCCTCGGCGCGCCATACGCGGTAGGCCTCGAAGTCCTGGAAGCCCTCCACCAGGTCCGGGGCGTGCTCGGGGTCGTCGTTCCAGTAGATGTGCACGGCGCGGTCGCGTGGCCAGAGGCGCAGGGCCGGCGGCGCCGGCGGCGCTTCGGTGACCCAGCGCACCACGCTCTCGCGCCCGCCCACGCCCGTGCAGCCGGCGCGCTGGCTCACGGTCAGCCGCCAGTCCGCGCAGTTCCAGATGCGGGCGAAGTTGCCCGTGGTGCAGGGGCCGCCGTTGATCTCCTCGCACTCGTAGCAGGCGTCGGTGTTCACGTAGATGCAGTGCCGGTTGCCGGGGAAGAGGCTCAGGTCGCCGGCCGTCATGGGATCGATCATCCAGTCGGGCACGCAGGCGGCGCCGAAGAAGTCCGGATCCTGGCCCGAGAAGGGCGACACCCCGAACTGGCTGACGGTCAGGCCGAAGTCCTCGATGCACATGAGGGTCTCGCGGCCGTAGCGCCCGGTGTTCGCGTTGTGGTCCAGGTCGTACCAGGCGCCCTCCCACACCTGCTGGGCGTTGGCGCAGGTCTCCAGCAGGCCTTCCAAGCCGTTCCCGCAGGCCAGGACCACCTCCACCGTGACCGTGCGGCCGGGGTTGAGCGTGCCGTAGGAGCCGTTGGTCACCAGCATGCGGTAGTCGGCCTCGAAGCGGGGCCGGATGTCGGCGTCGCTGCGGGTGCGGCTCATCTCCTCGTAGCGCTCGGCGTCGTTGGTGGGATCGCCGCCCAGGGCGTAGGGCTGCTCGCCGGAGTAGTACTGCACGTTGGCGATGCGGTGGTTGGTGGCGCTGGGCCCCAGGAACATCACGCCGAAGTAGCTGGGCACGGGATCGGTGGCGCCGCCGTCATGCATGTATGCCACGTCCACGGACTCGAAGAGGCCGTTGGCGGCGCGGGTGAAGCCGCGGTAGCGGGCGGCCAGGTCGTCGAAGGCGGCGTCCGTGCGGTCGCGGCGGCCGATGTCCGGATCCGCGAACAGCCCCACGCGCAGCCCGGCGATGGGCCCCGACCCCGCGTTGGTGATGTCGTAGCGGATGATCACGAAGTCGTCGATCTCATCCAGCTCCCAGGCGTAGGCCGTCTGCACGATCTCCAGGCCCAGGGGCTCGTGGTCCGGATACTCCTCCAGCGACAGCGGCGTGTCGTCGCGCATGGTGCAGACCAGCATCTGGGTGCCGAGCTGGGCGAAGTCCTCGTCCACGCGGCCGTCGCCGTCGTCGTCGAAGCCGTTGAGGGGGTCCTCGTCCACGCGGCCGTCGCCGTCGTCGTCGCCGCCGTTCTCGAAGACGCGGGCGCCGCCCCGCTGGGAGTCGGCGAAGGGCTTCACCCGGTAGCCGTAGCGGCTCTCGTAGACGGTGTACTCGGGGCCCGGAGGCGGCCGCAGCTCGCGCTGGAACTGGCCCGTGGACACGTGATACTCGCCGTTCTGGTAACCGCCCACCCACAGCCCCGCCGCGAAGAGGTGCTCCACGCCGGAGCCGCTGGGCCACTGGGCGGACGGAGCGTCGGAGTAGGACGTGGTCACCGAGTAGCGCGAGCCGATGAGGCCGTGGTTGGACACGTGGACCTGCAGCTCGCCCACGGTCAGCACGCTGGAGCCGTCGGTGACGTGGAGCTTGGCGGCCCCGGCGGAGGCGGTGTCCGCCGGCGTGGGCGCCTGGTAGGCGGCGGCGTCGGACGCCGCTGCGAGCAGCGCCAGGCCCAGGACCATGGTGATGAGCGCCTTCATGGGAACGAGCTCTCTTCCGACGCGCCGGCGCGGGGGCTTCAGTCCTCCGCCGACATCAGCACCTCGATGTCGTCGGGGGTCTTGGGGATGGGGGTGCCCAGCACGCGGCGGCCGTCCTCGGTGACCAGCACGTCGTCCTCGATGCGGATGCCGCCGAAGCCGGCGAAGCCTTCCAGCCGGTCGTAGCGGATGAAGTCCCGGCAGGTCCCCGCCGCGCGCCAGCGCTCCATGAGCGCCGGGATGAAGTACACGCCCGGCTCGATGGTGACGGCGAAGCCCGGCCGCAGGGTCTTGGCCAGGCGCAGGAAGCCCAGGCCGAACTGGCCGGAGCGGGCGACGCCGGGGTCGTAGCCCACGGCGTCGCCCAGATCCTCCATGTCGTGCACGTCCAGGCCGATCATGTGGCCGATGCCGTGAGGGAAGAACAGGGCGTGGGCGCCGGCCGCCACGGCCTCGTCCACGTCGCCCTGCATGAGCCCCAGGTCCTTCAGGCCCGACGCCGTGGCGCGGGCCGCGGCCAGATGCACCTGCAGGTTGGTGGCGCCCGGCGCCACAGCCTCGATGGCCGCGCGCTGGGCCTCCAGCACCACCTCGTACACGTCGCGCTGCTTGCGCGTGAAGACGCCGCCCACGGGCAGGGTGCGCGTGATGTCGGAGCAGTAGTGCCCGGGCGACTCCACGCCGCTGTCGATGAGCAGCAGGTCGCCGTCCTTGAGCAGGTTGCCGTAGCCGTGGTTGTGCAGAACCTCGCCGTGCACCGTGACGATGGGCGGGAAGGAGAAGGACAGGCCCTCCATGAGCGCCACGCCGGCGATCATGCCCATGATGCGCGACTCCTGCAGCCCCGCCCGCGCCACCTGCATGGCCGTGCGGTACATGAGCGCGCTGCAGCCGATGGCGTACTCCATCTCCGCCACCTCGGCGTCGGTCTTCACCTCGCGCTGGGCCACCACCGCCGCGGTCAGCGCCGCCGACGCGCCGGGCGCCACCTCGGCCGCCCGCACGCCGAGCCAGTCGGCCAGCTTGCGGCGGTTGGCCTCGCGGTAGGGGGGCAGGTAGTGGACCGTCACGCCCTGCCTGGCGGCCTCGGCCAGGATCCCCGGCAGGTCGGCCAGGGGGCGGTGGTCGGCCATGCCGGCCTGCGCCGCGAAGTCGCCCAGGGTGGGGTGCGGCCCGAACCAGACCACGTCGTCCGGGTGTTCGGGAGCGCCGAAGAGGATCTCGCGCCCTTCGGGCAGCAGCAGCGCCGCCATGCCGGGGTGGTCCGTGCCCACGTAGTAGAGGAAGTGGGAATCCTGGCGGAACGGATAGGGGTTGTCCGCGTAGTTGCGCGGCGCCTCGTCGTTGCCGGGCAGCAGGATGATCCCGTCGGCGACGGCCTCGCGCAACGCGGCGCGGCGGCCCTTCCAGGTGGCGGTCTGCATGGGGCTTCCTTCGGTCGAGGTTGGGGTCGACCCATTATCATAGGGTTCCGGCCCCCAGGAGGCCAGTCCGGGCACGGAAAAGCCGCCCCTCCTACGGAGGGACGGCCTTCCGGTTGCGTCGGGATGACGACTTCTAGCGGTACTGGGCCTTCAGCGAGCTGAAGCTGCTGTCCTCGTTGCCCACCGGCGCGCACTGGCCGGCGCCGCCTTCCCAGGTGTGGGTCAGCGTGGTGGCCGCCGCGGTCATGTCGTCCACGGTGAACAGGTGGTTGCTGCCGCCCTCCCAGGTGGCGCAGTCGTCCTTCTTGGCCTTGTACTCGATGCTGATCGGGTACGGCGAGCCGGCCGGGAAGATCACGCAGGCCTGGTACAGGCCCGGGCCCACCATCTCGGCGGGGATGCCGGCGCCCCAGCTGTCCAGCTGGGCGATGTTGCCCACGATGCACACGCCGCCGGTGTTGTCCACGCCGTCCAGGCAGACCTGGAAGCACACTTCCTTGTCCTCGGACAGCACGTCGCCCTGGCCGCAGCCCAGGGGCAGGTTGTTCCAGCTGTCGTACGCCAGGACCACGGTGGTGGAACCGTCGGTGGGCAGGGTCACCATGCGGTTGCCCACGCTCTCCCAGCTCGCGCAGCCGTCCTTCTTGTACTTGTACTCGAAGGAGGGGTTGCTGCCGGCGGGGAAGGTCACGGTCAAGGCGTAGGCGTCGCCGCCCATGGCGGTCATGTTCACGCCGGTGCCCCAGGAGCCGATCTCCGGCGCGCTGCCGATGACGCAGGGCACGTCGCTGGTGGCCTCGCCGCTCATGCAGAGGCTGAAGCTCACGTCCACGTCCACGGGAAGCACGTCGATGACGTTGTAGGTCTGGGGCGCCGCGTTGCCGGCCTGGTCGCCGATGGCGTCGTACCAGGTGTCGTCGGTCAGGTCATGCACCTTGAACTGGATGGTCACCGACGTGGCGCCCACCAGCAGGGGCTGGGGGATCTGCACGGTGTACTCGTCGTTGGCGCCGTTGTCGCCCAGGAAGGCGCAGACCGTGTTGGGCTCGGTGGCGCCGTTGCTGCTGACCATGTCGCAGAACACCTCGATGTCCGCGCCCTGGCCGGGCAGGTCGGTCACGCCGGACTTCCAGACCTGGACGTAGCAGTCCACCGGGCCCGTGGGCACGACGTTGCTGCCGCTGTTGGGCCAGACGTTGCCGGCCCAGCCGATGGCGGCCGAAGCCACGCCGGCCAGAGCGAGGCTGAGCACGGCGGTGGTCAGGATCAGTTTCTTCATGGTCCCCTCCAGATGGTGGTTCCGAGGTGCGGATGACGAACACGCTCCGGGCGAAGACGTGGGCCCCGCAGCGTTGACCTTAGAATTTGTATGATTCTAGCACAAATGCCATGAGAATTGAGGAGGAAACCGGGAGAGCACGCGGGACGATGCTTGAAAAACGATTCGATTGACGAAACAATGATTGATGAGACAATCATTGCCTCGTCAACAATATTGGAGAACCACGATGTACGACGTCGAACGCCACCGCCCCCTCGCCGACCAGCTCGGCTTCTGGGTCGTCCGCTTGGCCCAGGCCGTGAAGGCCGACCACGCCCAGCACCTCAACGCTTACGGCGTCAACCTCAACCAGTACTGGACCTTGCGGGTGATCCGGCAGCGGGCCGACGCCACGCCGTCCGTGCTGGCGGGGATCCTGGGCATCGACCGGGCCCAGTCCACCCGCGTGGTGCAGGCCCTGGCCAAGAAGGCCCTGGTCCGCCGCAGCCGCGACGGCAAGGATCTGCGGGTGGTGCATCTGGAGCTGACGGACAAGGCGCGTGATCTGCTGACGCGCCTGGATTCGGCCGTGGGGCGGGCCGAGCGGGATCTGGCCGATGGGCTCACGCCCGAGGCCCGGGACACGCTGCAGCGCCTGCTGATCGACCGGCTCGCCCGCAGCGGCGGCTGGGACCCGTCGGACATCTGACCGGTCGGATCCGGCTCACATGTTGCGCCGGTACTGCCCTCCCACCCGGTACAGGGCCGCGGACAGCTGCCCCAGCGAGCACACCTTCCCCGCCTCCAGCAGCGCCTCGAACACGTTGCCGTGCTCCACGGCCGTGCGCTGCAGCGCCGCCAGGGCGGCGGGGGCGCGGTCGGCGTTGCGGGCATGGAAGGCCGCCAGCGAGGCCAGGGCGTGCTCCTTCTCCTCCGTGGTGGCGCGGATCACCTCGCCGGGCACCACCGTGGGCGAGCCCTTGGGATCCAGATAGGTGTTCACGCCCACGATCGGCAGGCTGCCGTCGTGCTTCAGCGCCTCGTAATGGAGCGACTCCTCCTGGATCCGCGTGCGCTGATACATGCGCTCCATGGCGCCCAGCACGCCGCCGCGCTCGCTGATGCGCTCGAACTCCGCCAGCACCGCCTCCTCCACCAGATCCGTCAGCTCGTCCACGATGAAGGCGCCCTGCAGGGGGTTCTCGTTCCTCGCCAGGCCCAGCTCCTTGTTGATGATGAGCTGGATGGCCATGGCGCGGCGCACGCTCTCCTCCGTGGGCGTGGTGATGGCCTCGTCGTAGGCGTTGGTGTGGAGGCTGTTGCAGTTGTCGTAGATGGCGTAGAGCGCCTGCAGGGTGGTGCGGATGTCGTTGAAGGCGATCTCCTGGGCGTGCAGGGAGCGGCCCGAGGTCTGGATGTGGTACTTGAGCATCTGGCTGCGCTCGTTGGCGCGGTACTTGAGGCGCAGGGCCTTGGCCCAGATGCGGCGCGCCACGCGGCCCATGACCGCGTACTCGGGGTCCATGCCGTTGCTGAAGAAGAAGCTCAGATTGGGCGCGAAGGCGTCCACGTCCATGCCGCGCGAGAGGTAGTACTCCACGTAGGTGAGGCCGTTGGCCAGGGTCAGCGCGAGCTGGGTGATGGGGTTGGCTCCGGCCTCGGCGATGTGGTAGCCGCTGATGGACACGCTGTAGAAGTTGCGCACGCGGCGGTCGATGAACGACTGCTGGATGTCGCCCATCATGCGCAGGGCGAACTCGGTGCTGAAGATGCAGGTGTTCTGGGCCTGGTCCTCCTTGAGGATGTCGGCCTGCACGGTGCCGCGCACGCTGCTCATGACCTCGGCGCGGATCCGGGCGTACTCCTCCGGCGGCAGCACCTGGTCGCCGCTGGCGCCCAGCAGCAGCAGTCCCAGGCCGTCGTTGCCCTCGGGAAGGTCGCCCCTGTAGGCGGGGCGGGGGGCGCCGCCGGAGAGCTCGGCGAGGCTGCGCTCGGCTTCAGCGACCTTGCCCTGCGCCCGCAGCCACTTCTCGCAGCCCTGGTCCACCGCCGCGTTCATGTAGAAGGCCAGCAGCATGGGCGCCGGGCCGTTGATGGTCATGCTGACCGAGGTCTTGGGGTCCGCCAGATCGAAGCCCGAGTAGAGGATCTTGGCGTCGTCCACCGTGGCCACGGACACGCCGCTGTTGCCCACCTTGCCGTAGATGTCGGGGCGGCGGTCGGGGTTCTCGCCGTAGAGCGTCACGGAGTCGAAGGCGGTGCTCAGGCGCTTGGCGGGCATGCCCAGCGACACGTAGTGGAAGCGGCGGTTGGTGCGCTCGGGACCGCCCTCGCCGGCGAACATGCGCGTGGGATCCTCCCCCTCGCGCTTCAGGGGGAACACGCCGGCCGCGTAGGGGAACTCGCCGGGCAGGTTCTCCGTGAGCAGCCAGTGCAGCAGGTCGCCCCAGCAGGCGAAGCGCGGCAGGCTCACCTTGGGCACGCGGGATCCGCTGAGCGACCGCGCGACCAGGGGCAGGGCGATCTCCTTGCCGCGGACCGTGTAGCGCAGCTCGTCCTCGCGGTAGCGGCGGCGGATCTCCGGCCAGCCGCGCAGCAGCTCCACGCTGCGGCCGTCCAGACGGTGCAGGAGGTGATCGTAGCGCTTCCAGAGGTCGGCGGCGGCGGCGGGATCGTCGGCGGCGGGGGCGGGATCGGGCAGCACGTCGTCGGGATCGGCCGCCCGGTCGCGCAGCTCCTGCACGGCGGTCCAGAGGGCGCAGGCGCGGCGGGCCAGGTCGGCCTGGGCGCGGGCGAAGGCGCCGTAGCGGCGGTTCTCGTCCACGATCTCCGCCAGGTAGCGCGTCCGCGCCGGCGGGATCACGAAGTTGCGCTCCGAGGTCACCGGGTCGCCGCCCATGGCGGACGCGAAGTCCACGCCGCAGCGCTCCGTGATCGCGCCCATGAGGTGGCCGTAGAGGGCGTTCATGCCGGGATCGTGGAATTGGCTGGCGATGGTGCCGAAGACCGGCAGCTCCTCGGGCGGCGCGGTGAACAGCTCGTGGTTGCGGGCGAACTGCTTGCGCACGTCGCGCAGGGCGTCCTGGCTGCCGCGGTGGTCGAACTTGTTGATGGCCACCACGTCGGCGAAGTCCAGCATGTCGATCTTCTCGAGCTGGGTGGCGGCGCCGTACTCGGCGGTCATCACGTAGAGGGCCACGTCGCTGTGCTCGGTGATCTCCGTGTCGCTCTGGCCGATGCCCGACGTCTCCACGATGACCAGGTCGTGCCCGGCCGCCTTCATCACCTGCACGGCGTCGCGCACGTGACGGCTCAGCGAGAGGTTGGCCTGGCGCGTGGCCAGCGAGCGCATGGTCACGCGCGGATCGTCGATGGCGTTCATGCGGATGCGGTCGCCCAGCAGGGCGCCGCCGCTCTTACGCTTGCTGGGGTCCACGCTCACCACGGCGATGGTGCGGTCCGCGAACTCGTTGAGGTAGCGGCGCACCAGCTCGTCCACCAGGGACGACTTGCCCGCGCCGCCGGTCCCGGTCACGCCCAGCACGGGCACGGTGCGCGCCGCGGCCAGCTCCTCCACCCGCGGCGCCAGCTTCGCATAGGCCTCCGGTGCGTTCTCCGCCAGGGTCACCAGGCGCGCCACGGCGATGGGGTCGCGTGTCGGCAGGGCCTCCGGCAGCGCCGGGTCGGGCGCGTCGATGGTGGCGAAGTCGCAGCCTTGCAGCACCACGTCGATCATGCCCTGCAGGCCCAGGGCGCGGCCGTCGTCGGGCGAGAAGATGCGGTCGATGCCGTAGGCGTGCAGCTCCGCGATCTCCGCGGGCAGGATGGTGCCGCCGCCGCCGCCGTAGATCCGCGTGGGCACGCCGGCCTCGCGCAGGAGGTCGTGCATGTACTTGAAGAACTCCAGGTGGCCGCCCTGGTAGCTGGTGATGGCGATGCCCTGGGCGTCCTCCTGCACCGCGCAGTCCACGATCTCCTTCACCGAGCGGTTGTGTCCCAGATGGATGACCTCCGCGCCGCCGGCCTGCAGCAGACGCCGCATGATGTTGATGGCGGCGTCGTGGCCGTCGAAGAGCGAGGCGGCGGTGACGATGCGCACGGGGTGACGGAGCTGGTAGCGGCCGGCGTCGGACATGGAGGACCTCGGAGGACGGACGGAAGCCCGGGCCGGCGGGCCGGTCCGGACGGTCAAGGATGTGCGTGGTTCCGAAGATATCCCATGGGGGCCGGGGCGTCACGCCGGGAATGCTCCCGCGGCTGGCCCGCCGGGCCCCGACGGGCTATCCTCCGCCCATGCCGCTGCTCGCCCGGAACGCCCTGCCCGCCTACGCCCGCCTCGCCGACGCGGGCGTGCCGGTGCTGCCCGCGGACGCCTGGAGCGGACCCCGCCTGCGCGTGGGCCTGGTCAACGCCATGGCGGACGCCGCCCTGGAAGCCACGGAACGGCAGCTCCTGGGGCTGCTGGCCGCGGCCGCGCCGGACCGGGGCGTGGAGCTGATCCCCGCCGAGCTGCCGGAGATCCCCCGCGGCGAGGCGGCCCGCCGCCATCTGGACGCCCACTACGAGCCCGTCGCGGACCTGAGCCGGCGCCGCCTGGACGCCCTGATCGTGACCGGCGCCAACGTGCCGGACCCGGACCTGGACCGTCTGCCCTTCCGCGCCGCCCTGGTCCGGGTGCTGGACTGGGCGCGGGACGAGGTGCCCACCACCCTGCACTCCTGCCTGGCCTCCCACGCGGTGCTGCACTTCCGCCACGGCCGGCCGCGGCGGCGGCTGGCCGCCAAGCGCTGGGGCGTGTTCCCGCACCGGGTGGCGCAGCCGGGCCACCCCCTGGCGCACGGACTCGCGGACGGCTTCGTCGCACCCCACTCGCGCTGGAACGACACGCCGGCCGACGACTGCGCCGCCGCGGGCTACGAGGTGATCCTGCAGGACGCCGAGGACGGCGGCGTGCTGCTGGCGGCCTCGCCGGACCGTCGCACCCTCCTGCTGCAGGGGCACCCCGAGTACGATCCGGTCTCGCTGGTGAAGGAGCACGCGCGGGAGACGGCGCGGTTCCTGGCAGGCGAACGCGCGGATTGGCCGGAGCCTCCGGCGGGCATCGCCGACGCCGCGGGCCTGGCCCTGCTCGCGGAGCACCGTCGCCGGGCCCTGGCCGCGCCGGCCGGGGCGCCCCCGTATCCCGAGGCGGCGCTCCTGCCCCACCTCCACCACCGCTGGCGCGGGTCGGCGGTCCGCATCGTGGGCAACTGGCTCGCGCCCTGAGCGTCCTTTGCGGACGGCCGCCGCGGCGGTACTATGCCTCCATCGCATCCCTTCAACCGAGGACACCGCCGTGCCGAGACACCGCCCCCCGCGCTCCAGCTTCCCCGTGAGCAGCTGCGACTGCAACGACTGCCGCGCCGCCTGCACCAACTCCCCCGGCTGGTTCATGCCCTGGGAGGTGCTGCGCCTGGCCAAGCACCTGGACCTGAGCGTGGAGGACTGCTTCCGCAAGCACCTGGCCGTGGGCGTGACCCACATGCCCGACGGCAGCCAGCGCCACGGCGTGATGCCCCACAAGCTGCGCGACGGCAAGAAGCCCGGCTCGGTGTGGACGCTGGGCGAGCTGTCCGTGCCGGGCCGCTGCTCGTTCTTCGACCGCGGCCTATGCACCATCCACACGGTGCGGCCCTGGGAGTGCGCACGGATGATCCACGGCCCCGCCCACAAGGCCACCAAGCTGCGGCAGGAGGTGGTGGCCCAGTGGGACGACGACGCCCTGCGCCCCTACGCGGAGTGGACCAAGCGACGGCTCTTCGGATCGGCACCCAAGCCTCGGGCCCAGCAGCGGCCGCGCCGCACCCGCAACAAGGACGACCAGCGATGAGCGCGACGCGCCCCGCCGTGCTCGACGCCCCCGGCGCCCCCATCTACCTGGACTGCAACGGCACCACGCCGGTGGACCCGCGCGTGGCCGACGCCATGGCGCCTCTCATGCTCGAGGGCTTCGGCAACCCCAGCAGCGGGCACGTGTTCGGGCGCCGCGCCCGCGCCGCCGTGGACCACGCCCGCGCCGCCGTGGCCGCCCTGCTGGGCTGCGCGCCCGACGAGATCCTGCTGACCAGCGGCGGCTCCGAGTCCAACAACCACGCCCTGAAGGGCGCCTGCTGGGCCGCCCGCGACCGCGGCCGCCACGTGGTGACCACGGCCGTGGAGCACCCCGCCGTGCTGGAGCCCCTGCGCTGGCTGGAGCGCGACGGCTGGGAGACCACCGTGGTGGGCGTGGACGCCGCCGGGCGCGTGGACCCCGCCGCCGTGGCCGCGGCCCTGCGCCCGGACACGGTGCTGGTGAGCGTGATGCTGGCCAACAACGAGGTGGGCACCCTGCAGCCCGTGGCGGAGATCGCCGGTCTGGCGCAAGCCCGCGGCGTGCTGGTCCACTGCGACGCCGCCCAGGCCGTGGGCAAGATCCCGGTGGACGTGGAGGACCTGGGCGTGGACCTGCTGTCGGTGGCCGGACACAAGGTCTACGCGCCCAAGGGCGTGGGCGCGCTGTACGTGCGCCGCGGCACGCCGCTGGAGAACCTGGTGCACGGCGCCGGGCAGGAGGGCGGGCGTCGCGCGGGCACGGAGAACGTGATCCTGGCCGCGGGGCTGGGCCGCGCCGCGGAGCTGGCGCGCGAGGACGTGGCGGCCGAGGGGCCGCGGCTGGCGGCGCTGCGGGATCGTCTGGCCGGGGTCCTGCGCGCAGCCGTACCGGACCTGGTGGTCCACGGCCACCCCACGCAGCGCCTGCCCAACACCTTGAGCGCGGCCTTCCCCGGCCGGCTCGCCGCCTCGCTGCAGGCCGCCTGCCCCGGCCTGGCCTGCTCCGCCGGAGCGGCCTGCCACGACGTGGGCGCCAAACCCTCGGCCGTGCTCACGGCCATGGGGGTGGCGCCGGAGATCGCCGCGGGCACGCTGCGGCTGTCGCTGGGACGGTTCACGCGGGCCGACGAGGTGGAGGCCGCGGGCCGGATGCTGGGCGAGGCGTCGTCGCGCTGAGCCGATCCACGGCGGAATCCCGCTTGCCGGGTTGAGGGGAGCCCGCCTCCCGACACCCCCGCCGGCACCGAGGAGTCCGCCATGTCCGCACGTCTGCGACTGGTCGCCGCCGTCCTGGCCGCGATCGTGATCCTGTCCCCGCGGCCCGCCCGAACCGCCGCATCGTTCGCCTGGGCCCATCCCCGCCCCAACGTGAGCCCCCTGATGGCGGTGACCTTCGTGGACGACCAGCGCGGCTGGGCGGTGGGCATCGCCGGCGCGGTGCTGCGCAGCGGCGACGGCGGCGACACCTGGGCGCCCGTGCCGGACACCTGGCAGGTCCTGCCCGACCTCTTCGACGTGCTCGCCCTGGACGCCTCCACGTTGGTGGCCGTGGGCGACGGCGTGATCCGCTCCACGGACGGCGGCGCCACCTGGACGTCCGTCGCCGTGCCCACCGGCGAGAGGCTCTGGCGACTCGCCCGTGCGGGCGACCGGCTGCGCGCGGGCGGCGAGCACGGCGTCATGCTGGACTCCGGGGACGGCGGTCTCACCTGGTCCCTGCTCACGGCGCCGGGCGATGCGCGCGTCTCGGATCAGCACTGGTTCGACGCGGACACGGGCCTCGTGACCGGCGGCATCTTCCCGGAGTTCGGCGGCTTCGCGGCGCGCACCGTCGACGGCGGCCTCACGTGGAGCGCCGTCGCCGGCATCGCCGACGTCATCACCACCGTGGTGGAGTTCCGCGATCCGCTCCACGGGTTCCTGCTGAGCGGTCTGGACGCGCTGGTCACCGACGACGCCGGCCTCACCTGGGCGCCCACCTCGCCGGTGCCGCCTCCGTACGTCATCGACGGGATCCACCGCGCCGACGGCACCTGGCTGCTGGCGGCCTTCGGCGAGGGAGCGTTCATCTTCACGTCGCCCACGCCGGATCACGACTGGTCCTACCCCGCGGTCTTCGCCGTGGGCCAGCAGCACGGCGTGAGCGACCTGGAACGCCTGCCCGCGGGCCGCGTGGTGGGCACGCTGACCGGCGGCGGCCTCATCGTGAGCGACGACGACGGCGCCACCTGGAGCTACCGCACCGAGGACGCGGGCGGCGGCGCCGGCGATCCCATCCAGATGGTGCGCCTGGGCGGCGGCGCCGCGGGACTGGCCGTCGCGTCCGGGAGCGTGATCGGTACGGTGCCCAACCTCCTGCTGCGCACCGACGACGGCGGGCGCTCCTGGGGGGGCGCCGCCTATCCCGCCGCGTGGACCCGCGTGCTGGATGCGCGCGTGCGCGCCGACGGCCTGGCGCTGATCGTGGGGCACAACCCCGCGGTCGCGCGCGAGAACCTGGCGCGGAGCGCGGACGGCGGCGTCTCGTGGCAGGTGATTGCGCTGCCGCTGGACGACATCGCCGTGAAGGTGCTGCGCCTGGACACGGAGGCCGCCCTGGTCTCCGCCGCCTCCGGCCGCCTCTGGCGCAGCGTCGACGGCGGCCTCGCCTGGACGCCGGCCGGCACCACCGGCCCCCTCGCCGCGCCGCTGCTGGACTTCCCGTCGGCCGATGTGGGCTTCGCCCTGCAGGGCGGCCCCACGCCGCGCCTCCACCGCACCCTCGACGGCGGTGTCACCTGGCAGCTTCGCTCGTCGGGCCTGCCCCCCTTCGGCATGATGCTCGCCTTCGCCGACGCCCAGACCGGCCTGCTGCGCACCACGGACGGCGTGTTCCGCAGCACGGACGGCGGCGCGTCGTGGACGGAGATCTCCGCCGACGCCGCCGTGGCGGCCCTGGAGCTGCGCCCCGACGGGCGCGGCCTGCTGCTGCCCACGCGGGAAGGCCCGCTGCGCCTCACCGCGGACGCCGGGGCCACGTGGACCCTGCTGGACCTCCCCTGGCGCGACTGGAACCCCGACGATGCCGAGGCGCTCTTCACCACCGCCGCCCTCACCCCCGACGGACTGATGGTGGGAGGGATCTACACGGGCCTGCTCAAGGTGGGCCTGGACGCCTCCGCCACCGCGGTTCCCGCGTCCCCGACGCCGCGGGCCAAGCTGCGCGCCGCCCCCAATCCCTTCAACCCGCGCACGGTGCTGCGCTTCTCGCTGCCCCAGGCGGGGCCGGCCGCGGTGGAGATCTTCGATCCGCGTGGCCGCCGCGTGCGCGTGCTGGCCCACGGCGACCTGGCCGCCGGCGAGCACTCCGCGGCCTGGGACGGACGCGACGACGCCGGCCGCCCCCAGCCCGCCGGCGTGTACCTGGCGCGGGTGCGGAGCGCCGGCGCGGCGGCGTCGCTCAAGCTGCTGCTGGTGGAGTGAGCCCGGCCTAGCGCCGCCAGTCCGGCAGCTCCGGTGCGGCGCCGGTGGGCAGGGGGTCGCCGGCGCGCATGGGCGACACGGTGATCCAGCCCTCGCGGTGCAGGTCCACGTCGCCGCCGTCGGGCTGGTCGCCGTCCTCGGTCCACCACTTCAGGGTCCAGACGGTGCGGCCCGTGGCGTCGGGCTCGCCGGGCTCGAAGCGGTCGTGGAAGACACGGGCGCCGGGCGGGCACCAGGCCACGCCCTGGATCGCGGTGTCCTCGCCCATGGGGAAGTTCACGTTGAGGTAGCGGCCGTCGGGCAGGTCGCGCACCACGTCGGAGAGGGCCAGGTCCACGCACCACCGCGGCACGGCGTCCATCTTGGCCGCGTCGCGCGTGGAGAGGCCGGAGTAGGCCACGGCGGGAATGCCCTCGTGGGCCGCCAGCCGCGCCACGCCGATGGTGCCCGAGGCCATCCAGGCGTCGGCCAGGTTGGGGCCGCTGTTGATGCCGCTGAGCACCACGTCGGGACGATCGTCCTTCAGGAGCTCCAGCAGGGCCCAGAGCACGCAGTCGCCCGGGAAGCCGTCCACGGCCCAGGCCTCGATGCCCTCGCCCAGATCCCGCGGCTCCACCGCGAACGCCTTGCGTGCGAAGACCGACGTGTAGTTGCTCGATCCGCTGCAGTTCTCCAGGGGCGCCACCACCACGGTGCGCGCGCCGGTGGCGGCCACGGCGCGGGCCAGGGCGTGGAGGCGGGGGTCGTCGATGCCGTCGTCGTTGCAGACCAGGGCGGTGCGGAACCACGGGGCTTCGGCGTCGCGGGAGGCGGCGGCGGCGGGCAGGGCCAGGCAGAGCAGCAGCAGCAGGCGCATGGTCATGACGATGGATCCTCAGCTCAGGTGGAGGGGCAGGGTCACGGTCACGGTGGTGCCGCGTCCGGGTTCGCTGTCGATGCGCACGTCGCCGCGGTGCTTCTCCACGGCCTGGCGGATGGTGGCCATGCCCCAGCCCACGCGCACGCGGTCGCCGTCGATGAAGTCCAGGTCGAAGATGCGGCGCAGGCGGTCGCGCGCGATGCCGCGGCCGGTGTCCGCCACGGTCAGCTCCACGCCGGCGGCCACGGTGCGCGCGCCCAGGGTGATCACGCCCTCGCCCTCGATGGCCGCCGCCGCGTTGCGCAGCACGTGCAGGAACATCTGATTCAGATCCGCGGGGTAGCAGGTGATCTCGGGCACGTCGTCGTAGTCGCGCACCACCTTGATGCGGTCGCCCAGCTCGCCGCGCAGCACGGTGAGCGCGCTCTCCAGGCCGCGCACGGGGTCGGCGCGCTGCAGGTCGGCCTGGTCCAGGTTGCTGAAGCTCTTCAGCGTGCCCACCAGCTCGGCCACGCGGCCGGCGGCCTCGGCGGCGTTGCGGCGGCCCTCGGTCATGGCGCGCAGGGCGCGCTGGAGGCGGGGGTCCAGCTCGGGGCAGCCCGCATCCTCGAGCACCTCGTCCAGGCGGCCCTGGGCGCGGGCCATGACGTCGGCCGACGCGCGCAGGGCGCCGATGGGGTTGTTCAGCTCGTGGGCCAGGCCCGCCGCGAGCTGGCCCAGGCTGGCCAGCTTCTCGCTCTGGATGAGCTGGGTCTGGGCCTCGCGCAGGTGGTGGAGGGTGCGCTCCAGCTCCTCGGTGCGCTCCACGAGCTGCTCCTCGGCCTCCTTGCGCACGCTGATGTCGTTCAGGGTGCCCACGATGCGCACGGGGCGGCCCTCGGCGTCGCGGCCGCTGATCTTGGCCTTCATCTGCACCCAGCACCACGAGCCGTCGGCGCGGCGCATGCGCACCTCCAGATCGAAGGGGAAGCCGTGCCGCAGATGGGCCGCGTAGGCGTCGTCCACCACCACGCGGTCCTCGGGGTGCACCAGCTCGGCGATTCCCTCCACGCCCGCGGGCAGAGCCTCCGGCGTGGTGCCCAGGATCTCGGCGTAGCGGGGGCTGAAGTAGGGGCGGCCGCGGGCCATGTCGTAGTCCCAGAGCCCGTCGTTGGCGGCCTCGAAGGCCATGGCCAGGCGCTCCTCGCTGTCGCGCAGCTCGGCCTCGGCCTGCTCGCGGCGGGAGAACTCGGCGCGCAGGGCGGTCTGCATGGCGCGGAAGGCGTCGGCCAGGCGGCCCAGGTCGTCGCCGGCGCGGTAGTCCAGGGGGGACTGCAGGTCGCCGCGGGCCACGTCCTCGGCCACGGCGCGCAGCCGCCGCACCGGCCGCAGGATGGACCACGACGCCGCCACCGCCACCACCACCAGCCCCAGCAGGCAGAGGGCGATGGTCACGCCGATGGTGTTGCGGAACAGCCGCGCGCGCTCGGTCACCGCCGCGAGCTGCACGTTCATCTCGCGCTCCTGCGACGACGCCACCGCCCGCACCCGCTCCAGCAGGTCGGCGTGCAGCCGGTGCATGCGGCCCAGGCGGTCGCGCACCTCCGGGATCACCTCGATGTCGCCCTCGATCAGCTCCGACGTCACGGTGCTGCCCACCTCGAAGTACGCCTCGCAGACAGACGCCAGGGAGTCCAGGTCCGCCGGCTTGTGTCCGGGCAGGGCGCGGGCGCGGGCCACGGTGGCCAGGAAGGCGTCGCGCTGGTCCGCCGCCTCGGCGATGAGGTCCTCGTCGCCGGCGGTCATGGCGCTCTGCAGGGTGTAGGGCAGCCGCACCGCCAGCAGCTCCAGCTCGTGGGCCAGCTCCAGCTGGCGGTAGAACTCGGTCTCGATGCGGCGGGAGATCTGCTCCCCCTGCGACGCGCCGCGCCAACCCAGGGTGAACAGCACCCCGAAGGCCAGGGCGGCCAGCAGGGGCATGAGCATGATCTTGTGGGTGAAGGTCATCGGCGCACGTCCAGCACCTTGACGCCGTCGGACGGCGAGACCCGCGAGGCGTAGCCGATGGCGCCCGGCGTGCGCGACACGTAGAACAGCAGCTCGTCCTCGGTGGCGAAGGTGCGCGGCGGCATGCCGCGGCCGGTGAACACGGCCTGCTTCCAGAAGGTGACGAACTTGGCCACGCTGCGGCCCACGCGCTCCTCCACGAACCACTCGTGCACGGGTCCGTCCTCCAGCATGACCGGCACCACGGGCGTGCCGTCGCCCCAGCGCGTCTTCTTGCCCAGGAAGATGCGGCGCAGGGTGGGCTCGTCCACGTCGGCCGCGTCCACGCCCGGATGCGCCACCACCACCGCCTCCTGGGCGGAGGCGGCGCCGGCGCAGGCCAGCAGCAGGAGCAGCAGCAGGAGGTGCCTTCGGCGCACGCAGGTTCTCCTAGAAGTGGACGGTGGCCTTGAAGGCCATGAAGGACCACCAGCGCTTGTAGGCGTCGGGATCGCCCAGGTCGTTGAGGGCCGGCGAGAGCAGGCCCAGGCCGTCCACCACGTGGTACTCGCCCTTGAGCACCAGGTGCTCGGTGGCGTCGTGGCGCACGGCGGCGCAGACGTCGTTCTGCCAGGCCACGTAGTCGGGGTAGCCGTAGCGTTCGAAGTTGTGGCCGGAGGGGTCGCTCTTGTCGCGCACGTAGCGCGAATAGTACGCGGTCACGGTGGTGCGCTCGCTGGCGTGGGCCGACGCCTGCAGGTAGTAGCCCTCGCCCACCAGGCCGTTGACCTCCTCCTGGGCCAGCTCCGCGGCCAGGGTCACGTCGTCGCGGGACCACTCGGCGGAGAAGACCACCGAACGGCCCAGGTCGCCCTGGAAGTCCACCAGGTTGTTGATGGCGTAGTACGACGGGTTGGCGGCCGGATCCTCCACGCTGTAGACCAGGCGGGAGTGCATGTCGAAGCGGCCGGTGATGCCCGACACGCCCAGGGTCAGGCCCTCCAAGGGCGTGTTCCAGCGCAGGGAGCCGCCGTAGAGCCAGTCGAAGTGCACGTCGTTCTCGGCCACGCCGTCGAAGCGGATGCGGGCGGTGGGCGAGTCCAGCGGGGAGAGCCGGGCGGCCTCCTCCCCCGCCTGGGCCAGGATGTTGTACCAGAAGCCGGCGTCCGGGTCGGGCACGTTCAGGGTGCCGCCGTAGATCTCGTAGTCCAGCCCTCCGCCCTCGCCCAACGGCACGTTGCCGTAGAAGCCCAGCCCCTCCACGCCCAGGATGAAGTCGCGGTGGTCCTCGTTGTACACGGCCTGGGGCAGCAGCACCGTGGGGCGCAGCATGTCCACGTCGCGGCCCTGGCCGTAGAGGCCCTGGGTGGTCTTGAACTTGCCGAGGCGCACGCCCATGTAGTCCTGCCACTGGTAGTCGGCGTAGGCCCAGTCGATGAGCACGTCGTTGTTGCCCACGTCGCCGAAGTCGCGCGCCAGGAACTGCAGCCCCACGCGCAGGCGCTCCTCGGGGTGGGCCTGGAGGCTGACGGCGGCCTCGTGGAACTCCGAGCTGCCGTCGCGCGAGTTGGGCACCAGGTAGTTGTTGTGCGAGCTGTTCAGGTACCCCTGGCTCACGAATCCGCGCACGTACAGGTCGGCCAGCTGGGCGGCGGCCGGCGCGGCGGCGAGGACGAGGCTCAGGCAGACGAGGGTCAGGCGGCGGCTCATCGCGTTCCTCACAGGAAGGTCTTGAGGATGTCGTCCTGCAGCCCGCGGAGCTGGCCGTAGGCGGCGTTGATCTCCGCCACCTTGGTGTCCAGGGCCTCCAGCAGGCGGCGGCGCTCCAGGGCGTTGCGCAGCACCAGCAGCAGGTTGTCGTTGTCCCAGGGCTTCTCGATGTACTGGAAGAGCCCCACCTCGTTGATGGCCCGGATGGCGTTCTCCTTGTCGGCGTAGCCCGTGAGCAGGATGCGCGGCACGTGGGGCCGGCGCTCCTTGTAGCGGGCCAGGAAGCTGATGCCGTCCAGGCCGGGCATCAGATAGTCGGAGATCACCACGTCGGCGTCGGGATCCGCGTCCAGGGCCTTCTGCGGCTCGGTGAACGTGATCACCTCGTGGTCGGTCTCCAACTCCAGGAAGGTGCGCAGGCTGGAGAGGATCATCGGCTCGTCGTCCACAAGCAGGATGCGCGCCGGGATGTCGGTCATGGTCTCGCTCCGTCCGGTTGCCGGGGTCAGGACGCCCGCGCCGCCAGGCCGCGGAGGCGGCGGGCCACGGTGCGCAGCACGCCCTGGGCCACCTCCACGTGGTCGGCGAGGATGTCGGTGAAGTCGTCGCGGTCCACGCGCAGCACGGTGACGTCCGCGGCCGCGGCGGCCGTGGCCAGGCGCGGTTCCTCGTCGAAGAGGGCCCAGGTGCCGAAGGCCTCGCCGGGACCGGCCTCGGTGATCGCGCGGCCGTTCTGGGTCATGGTCACGCGGCCGTCCAGCACCAGGTAGAGGGCGTCGGCGGTCTCGCCCTCGCGGTAGAGCACGTCGCCCGCGAGGTGGCGCTCCTCCTCCGCGATGCTCGCCAGCACGGCGAGCTGCTCGCCCGGCACCTCGGCGAACACGTCCACGTCCTGCAGCAGGATGACCTTCTCCACCACGGTCAGCACGTCGTCGTTCCTTTCGGCGGCGGCCTCGCGCACCAGGGGCGCAAGATCGTCGGCGACCTGGCGGGCCAGGGCGGCCAGCTCCGGTTCGCCGCGGGCGGCGAAGGCGGCGCAGGCGCGGACCCAGGCGTCGTCCAGGCGCAGCAGGTGCGTCAGGGCGTCGGCGTCGTTGCGCAGGGCGACGCCGCAGCAGCGCCGGGCCTCCTCCCAGACCTCCACGTCGGGCAGGTCCTGATAGAGGGGGCGCTGGCGCGAGCGACAGGGTTCGGTCAGCGTCGCGTCCAGGTACTCCGCGGCGCCGGCCCGCAGGTGGCGCTGGGTCCCGTCCAGGGCCGCCCAGGCGTCCAGCACGCCGCGGGGAGCGAAGCGCAGGGCCAGCAGGCGGAAGGCGTTGGCGCGCACCCGGGCGGTCTGCTCGTCCAGGGTCCGCAGGAGCAGGGCGCCGCCCCGCCCGCGCCACGCACGACGCCCCAGACGGTGCCGGGCCTGGAAGAGCCCATAGTACTGCGCCAGGCAGCGCTTGTGAAGGTCGTCCAGACGATCGGGCGGCAGACGGACGGCGCGCCCGTCCAGACGCGCGCGGACCAGGGCGGCCAGGGCGGCGTCGCGCACGGCGGGCGACGGCGCCTCGAGCAGCGCGGCCAAGGCCTCCAGGGCCTCGCGCTGAGGCATGGCGGCCAGGGCGCGGACGGTCTGGAGCCGGGCCAGCACGCCGCCGCCGATCCCCGACGCGAACGCCTGCAGCGGCGCCACCGCCGGCGCGCCGCGGCGCTCCAGGGCCCGTCGCGCCGACGCGCGCAGGCGACGGTCCTCCAGGGCGGCCAGCACCGCCGCGGGCGCCTGGTCGGGATCGCGGCGGGCCAGGGCCTCCAGGGCCGCGCCCGCCACCTCCGGCGCGGGATCGTCCAGCAGGCGGGCGAGGACGCTGCCGCCTTCGTCGGCGCGACGTCCCAGGACGACCGCGGCCGCACGGCGGGCGCCGGGGTCCGGCGCGGCGGCCAGCGCGTCCAGGGTCCCCTCCTCCAGCAGATCCAGATCGGCGCCTTCGCCGCGGCGGGCGATCCAGAGGGCGGCCTCGCCGCGGGCCTGCAGCGGGGCGTCGCGCAGGAGGGCGCGGAAGAGCTCGCGCCGCTCCGACGTCGGCAGGACGGTGGTCAGGTAGCGGCAGGCGGCCCGGCGCACGTCGGGATCCCGCTCCGCCAAGGCCGTGCGGGCGCGTTCCGTCATCCCGGCGTCGCCCAGCTCCGCCAGGGCCGTGTACGCCGCCGCGCGCACGCCGGGCTGCGGCCGGTCCAGCAGCGGACGCACCGCGCCGGCCGCGTCCGCGTCCTTCAGCGCCGGGGCCAGGCGCAGGGCGTAGAGCACCGCACGCTCGCCGCCGTGGGCCAGGGCGTCCAGCAGGGAGCGACGGGCCTGGGGATCGTCGATCTGGCGGGTGACCGCGGCGGGATCGATCTCGCGGCGCGCCAGGGCGTCGCGGAACGCGTCGGCATAGGCGGCGCGCGACCGCGCCACGAGCAGCAGCCACGCGGCCGCCAGAGCCAGCACCACCAGGGACAGCCAGCGCACCGGCACGCCCAGCCCCGCCGTCAGCCCCAACAGAAGCAGGCCGGCCAGGCCGCGGAACCAGCGGTCCACGAAGAGATCGATGAAAAGCTTGGAGCGCTTGCGCAGCTCCGGCGGCACCGGCACGAAGAGCATCTCGCGGCCGGTGCGTTCCAGGCTGTGCTTCAGCCCCAGATCACCACCGCGCAGGAAGGCCGCCGCCGCCAGGCCCGGCGACACCAGCATGGCGCCGGCGCCGCACAGCAGCACCGCCGGCAGGCCGCCCAGAAGCCCGCCCACGCCGAACCAGCGCACCAGACGGCCGGCGAAGCCGAGCTGCAGCACCAGCGAGATCAGGCTGACCACGCTGTAGAACCGGCCCAGGAAGGCCGCCAGCGATTCCGGCCCGGACAGGCGTTCCCACGCCGTCACCTTGAACTGGTAGTCCACGAACGACGCCGCCATGACCTCCAGGGCCAGCATGCCCACGATGAGCGTCAGCAGCCGCGAACGGAAAAGCGTGCGCCAGCCGCGGGCGCCTCCCGAATCGCGGGTGACGCGGCGACGCGGCGACACCGGCTCGGCCTGGCTCCAGCGCCGTCCGATGGCCGCCACCAGCAGCGCGTCCAGCAGCAGCGTCGCCGCAGCGGCCTGCAGCAGATCGGCGGCCTCCAGGCCGGCGCCCTGGATCAGCCAGCGCGTGGCCTCGCCGCCGGCCATGGCTCCCAGGATGCTGCCCACCCCCAGCAGCGGGAAGAGCCGCTTGGCCTGGGAGGCGTCGAAGAGCGACCCCGCCAGCAGCCAGAGCTGCGAGGTGGCCAGGGCCCCCACCAGCCCCGCCCAGGCGTAGAGCAGATACGGCACGCCGGGCAGGTCCGTCTCCAGCAGCAGCCGCAGGGGCGGCAGGGTGGCCGCCAGCAGCGCCAGGGTCAGCACCGTGACGCGCGGCAGCGGCCAGCGCCGCGCCAGACGCGCGTGCAGCCCCGCCACCGGCGCCGCCACCAGGGCCGACACCACGAAGGCCAGCGGCAGCTGCGCCGGGCTGGCCTGGGCCAGGAAGAGGGAGTCGCGGGCGGGCTTGAGGAAGTAGTAGGCCAGCAGGACCAGGGCCACGGCCAGCGTCATGGCGGCGGCGGGGCCGCGCTCGCCGGGGCGCACGTCCAGGGACGAGGTCATGCGTCGTCGTTCCAGGGCTGCGGCTCCAGGCAGCACACGGGCGGCGGCGTGAGGGGCAGGGTCACCACGAACTCCGAGCCCCGGCCGGGCTCGCTGCGCACCGCGATGGCGCCGCCGTGGCCCTCCACCAGATCGCGGGTGATGGGCAGCCCCAGACCGGTGCCGCCGGACTCGCCGTGGGTGGTGAAGCCGAACTGGAAGATGCGGTCCAGGTTCTCCGGCGGGATGCCCACCCCCGTGTCGGCCACGCTTACGGTCACGTGGTCGCCCTCGCGGGTGGTGCGCACGGTGATCACGCCGCCGTCGGGCATGGCCCGCGCCGCGTTGACCAGCAGGTTCAGCAGGATCTGGGTGAAGCGGGCCGGATGCACCGGCACCGGCGGCAGGTCGCCGTACTCGCGGCGCACCTCCACGGATCGCTTGAGGAGGTTGTGCACCAGGACCAGGGCCCCGTCGATGCGTTCATGGAGATCCACCGGCTCCGGCGCCGCGGCTTCCTGGGTGGCGTAGGCCCGCATCTCCTGCAGCAGGGCCGCCACCTGCTCCATGCCCGTGTCCAGCACGCGGTCGCCCTCGGCCAGCATGGTCAGGCAGCGGGTCACGGTGGGGTCCTGTTCCAGGCCGGGATGGGTCTCGCGCAGATGGGCCAGGAGCTTCTCACGGGTGAGCCGCTGGTTGCCCACCGTGCAGCGCACCGCGCCCAGGGGCGTGCTCAGCTCATGGGCGATGCCCGCGCTCACCGCCCCCAGCGACGCCAGCTTCTCCGCCTTGGCCAGCCGCGTGCGGCTGCGTGTGAGCTGGTGCACCACGCGCGAGCGGCTGCGGTGCAGGCCCAGATAGTGCCGCAGGATGACCACGAGCACGACCACGGAACTGAGGATGACGAGCCAGCGCAACGGACACCTCCGGTCGGGACGGATGCGATGGGGTCAGCGTACCACGGTTCCCGTCGGAGGCAACATCGCGTGCGACCGGGGTCCGGCGCAACTCCCGGACTTGAGCCGGGTCCCGCGATCCCTTACCGTCCGGCGGACGCACCCCATTCCAGGAGACGCCCATGTCCACGCCCCTGATCCCCGCCGACGCCCACTGGTTCCTCTGGGCCGTGCTCCTGGGCGCCGCCGCCTTCGGGTACGCCGCCGAGCGCACGTCCTGGGGCCGCCGGGTCTCCGGCGTGGTGCTCACCATGGGCGCCACGTTCCTGCTCTCCAACCTGGGCGTGATCCCCAGCGAGGGGGCCGCCGCCTACGACCTCACCTGGAGCTACCTGGTGCCCCTGGCCATCCCCCTGCTCCTGCTGCGGGCGGACCTGCGCCGCATCGTGCGCGAGGCGGGCCCCACCCTGGCGGCCTTCGCCGCCGGCGCCGTGGGCACGGTGCTGGGCACGATCGTGGCCTTCCGCGTGGTGCCCCTGGGACCCGAGGGCTGGAAGCTGGCGGGCATCTTCTCCGCCACGTACATCGGCGGCTCCATGAACTACGCGGGCGCCGCGGAGGCCCTGGGCCTGCGCGACGGCGACCTGCTCAGCGCCGGCGTGGCCGCCGACAACCTGGTCATGGCCCTCTACTTCCTGGTGCTCTTCGCCCTGCCGGGCCTGGCCTGGCTGCGGTCGCGCTATCCGGACCGCGGCCACGACGCCGCAGCGGCGACCGCGGACCCGGCGGCCCCCGCCCACGCCGACCGCTTCCCCGCCCCGCCCCAGGCCGCCGCGGCCCTGGCCCTGGCCTTCGGCCTGGGCGCAGCCGGGTTCGCCCTGGCGGACCTGGCCGGCTGGCGCGGCGGCGGCATCCTGGCGCTCACGGCTCTGACGGTGATCCTGGCCACGGCGGCGCCGCGCGCGCTGGCGCGCCTGGACGGCGCCGAGACCATCGGCGCTTTCCTCATGCAGATCTTCTTCGCGGTGATCGGGGCCAGCGCCAACGTGGGCGTGGTGCTGCGGGTGGGGCCGGTGCTCTTCGTCTTCGCGGCGCTGATCCTGACGGTGCACCTGGTCTTCCTGCTGGCGGCCGGCCGCCTGCTGCGGCTGGACCTGGCGGAGCTGGTCATCGCCAGCAACGCCAACATGGGCGGGCCCACCACCGCGGCCGCCATGGCCGCCGCCCGCGGCTGGCGCCCGCTGGTGCTGCCGGCGGTGCTCTGCGGCACCCTGGGCTACGCGGTGGCCACCTTCCTGGGCGTGGCCCTGGCCAACGCTCTCAAGTGAGCTAGTCCCAGCGCCCCTGCTGGGGATCGGTCCCCGCGGCCGCCAGGCGCATGCTCTCCTCCAGCCGCGTGCTGTCCACCGTGGGCTGGAAGCCGTCGGCGGGCAGGAACTCGTAGCGCACGTCCGGGAAGCCCAGCCCGCCGGTCAGCGGCGCCAGGGCGCGCATGGCCGACGCCTGCGCCTCCGCGTTCACCTTGCGCACCAGCTCCGCGGCGAAGCGCTTGGACTCCTGCCGGGTCTCGGCGATGAGCTGGTTCTTGGCGTCCACGCTGAACCCCCCGGTGAAGAAGCGCCCCACCAGATCCGGCATGAGCCAGGGCAGCAGCTCCGGCTTGTCCTCGCTGTGGATGCGCATGTCGCGCAGCAGCACCTCGTGGCGGCAGGGCGGCATCACCACGCGGCAGCTCCCCATGCCCTCGGGCCGCACCTGGAAGCGCGGGTCCGTCAGGTCGTAGCGGAAGTCCACGTCGAACTCCATGATCAGCGTGATCCTCTGGCTGGACAGCAGCCAGTTCAGGTACTTCTTGCCGAACTGTCCGAACCAGTGGTCGCTGGCGGTGATGACCTCCTTGGTCATCACGCGGTACACGCTGAGCTCCCCCACCGCGCGCATGCTGGTGATGAAGCTCTCCACGTTCACGTCGGGGGCCGACGGCGCCTTGCGGCGCCCGCGCCGGGCCACGCGCCAGGCCACGGCGGCCGCCAGGGCCATCCCCAGCCCCACCAGGATGCCGGTCATCAGGTTCTGCACTGCGCTCTCCTTCGGTTGCTGCGCACGATAGCAGCCGCGCCGCCTCCGCGCCACGGCCGCATCCCGGGCTGGCCCCGCGGGCCGCCATCCCCTAGACTCCCGGCATGGACGCTCCGGTCACATCCTTTCTCGCCCACGCCGGCGTGGACGTGCCGCTGATCTGCGGCCCCATGTTCCCGTGCAGCAACCCCGAGCTCATCGCCGCGGTGAGCGCGGCCGGCGGCCTTGGCATGGTCCAGCCCATGACCCTGACCAGCGTGCACGGGCTGGAGTTCCGGGCAGGGCTGCACCGCATCCGCTCCCTGACGGACCGGCCCATCGGCATGAACGTGCTGCTGGAGCACGCCTTCCGCCGCTACCAGAAGCGCATGGACGAGTGGATCGACATCGCCCTGGAGGAGGGCGTGCGCTTCTTCCTCACCGCCCTGGGCCACCCGCGGCTGGTGGCGGCCCGCATCCACGCCGCCGGCGGCGTGCTCTACCACGACGTGACCGGCCTGGGCTTCGCCCGCAAGGCCGCCGACGCCGGCGTGGACGGCCTGATCTGCGTGAACGACCGCGCCGGCGGGCACGCCGGCCGCCGCAGCCGCGAGCGCCTTCTCGAGGAGCTGGCGCCCCTGGGCCTGCCCCTGATCTGCGCCGGCGGCGTGGGCGACGCCGACGGCTTCCGCGCCGCTCTGGATCTGGGCTACGCCGGCGTGCAGATGGGCACGCGGTTCATCGCCACCACGGAGTGCGACGCCCATCCCGACTACAAGGCCGCCCTGGCCGCCGCCACCTCGGACCAGGTGGTGCTGACGGAGAAGCTCACGGGCGTGCCCGTGTCCGTGCTGCGCACCCCGGTCATCGACAAGCTGGGGCTGCACGCCTCCGGCCTGGAGAAGCGGCTCCTGCGCCATCCCCGCACCAAGAACTGGATGCGCGGCTGGTACCTGGGCCGCTCCATGAAGCGCCTGCCCCAGGGCGCGCGCGGGGGCTCGCCCTACAAGCACGTGTGGCAGGCGGGCAAGAGCGTGGACGGCATCCACGGCGTGGTGCCGGCGGGCGAGGTGGTGCGCGCCTGCGCCGCCGTCCTGGAGGCGCGGACTTGAGCGGCCCGGCCCACGGCGTGGCCACCTACTGCGCGGGGCCCAAGCGCGAGGACCACGGCCTGCTGCCCGCGGTGGAGCGCTACCGCAGCCGCCGCATCCGCATGCTCGCCATGCAGGCGGCCTGGGACCGCCGCCCCTTCCTGATCCTGTCCGGGGAGTACGGCCTGCTCGGCCCCGACGAACCCATCCCCTGGTACGACCACCTGCTGCTGGCGGTGGAGGTGGAGGCCATGGTGCCGCGGGTGGTGCGCCAGCTCCAGGGCCTGCGCCTGGAGGCCCTGGACTACCACACGGCGCCGCTCATGTCGGACCAGCGGGTGAAGCCGTACTTCGACCTGATCAGCTCCGCCTGCGCCCGCGCCGAGGTGACGCTGCACATCCATCTGCTCCCGTCCGCCCTGGACTAGTCCGTCATCACGCTCCAGCGGTGGGTCCGGTCGCCGGCGTCCAGCAGGTTCAGGGCGTCGGCGCGCAGCGAGCGCACCAACGAGGCGCGCACGGCAGCGGCCACGTCGCCGCCGGAGGCGCCGTCGGACAGCAGGCTGGCCAGCAGGCCCTTGTGCTCGGGCAGGTGGATCACGCGCGGGTCCTCGTCGGCCTTCAGCTCCGCCAGCTCCGCGGCCCGGGCCACGGCGTCGCGCAGGCCGCCGGTGCGGTCGATGAGACCGTTGGCCGCGGCCTGCCGCCCCGTCCACACGCGGCCGAAGGCCAGGCCCTCCATCTGCGCGCGGGTGAGTCCGCGGCGGTCGGCCACGTCGTCGAACCAGGTCATGTAGCCCTTCCAGTGGGCGTCCTCGTGGCGCGCCCACTCCTGCTCGGTGGGCGGGCGGTCGTCGGTGCCCAGCAGGGCCATGGGGCCGCGGGTCACGTGGTCCACGTTCAGGCCCACCTTCTCGCGCAGCCCGCTCACGTCGAAGAAGGCGTTGATGGAGCCGATGGAGCCGGTGACGGTCAGGGGCAGGGCCATGAGCTCGGTGGCGCGGTAGCTGATCATGTAGCCGCCCGACGCCGCCACGTCCACCATGCTCACCACCACGGGCTTCTCCCGCGCCAGCAGGTCCACCTCGTGGGCGATGAGGTCGCTGGCCAGGCTCTCGCCGCCGGAGGAGTCCACGCGGAAGACCACGGCCTTCACGTCGTCGTCCAGGCGGCAGCGCCGCAGCTCGGCGATCACGGACTCGTGGCCCATCATCACGCCCAGCAGGGGATCGATGCGGCTCTCGCGCCCGCCGATCATGCCCTGGGCGTGGACCACCGCCACCGCGTCGCCGCCCTGGCGGCCCAGATGCCCCCAGCTCACGCCGGCGTAGTCGTCCGACGTGACGGTGGGCAGCTCGTCCTCGTCGCCGCGCAGGCGGGCCTCCAGCTCCTGGCGGTAGAGCACGGCGTCGATGAGGCCCACGGCGGCGGCCTCGCTCGGCTCGAACTCGGCGTAGCGCAGGTGGGCCAGCATGTCCTCCTCGGACATGCCGCGCGCCGCGGCGATCACGGGCACGGTCTGGTCCCAGACCTCGTCCAGCATCCAGCCGCGCATCTCGCGGGCCGGCGGCGTCATCTCCGTCTCCATGACCATCTCCGCGGCGGCCTTGTAGTCCTTGATCTTGGACACGTGCGGCACCACGCCCAGCTTGTCCAGCAGGCCGCGGACGTGCAGCGCATCGGCGTGCAGGCCCTGGATCTGGAAGTAGCCGCCGCGTGGCATGTAGATGGAGTCGCAGGCCGACGCCAGGAACAGCGTGCCGTTGTCCATGGCGTCGCCCCAGGCGTACACGGGCTTGCCGGCGGCGCGCACGCGGCCCACCGCCAGCCGCAGCTCCTGCAGCTTGGCCGCCCCGGCGGCGTTGCTGCTGGACATCTGGAAGATCACGCCGGCGATGCGCTCGTCCACGGCCGCCTTGTCCAGGTTGTCCACCAGGCGCGTGAGGGTCTCGCCGCCGCCGCCCAGGGGGCCCAGCAGGCCGTCGGGGGTCTCGTACTCGGGCAGGTCGCCGTAGAGGTCCAGGACCAGCCAGGCGCCGTCGGGCACGTCGGGGCCGCCGCGCTGGAGCAGCCACACCACGCCGGCCACCGCGGCCACGGCCAGGACCAGGCCCGTCACGGCGGACAGGGCGGACAGCAGGGACTTCTTCAGGAATTCGGACATGGGAGGGCTCCTCGGCTGATGGCGCAGGGCACGGACCGCAACCCTACGCCGCAACGGGCGCGGGGTTGCCGTCCGATCCTACGCCGGAATCAGCGGAGAAGCAGCAGGGGACGCGCGTCGGCGCCGGCGGCGCTCTGCAGGCGGCACACGAAGGCGCCGCTGCCCAGGGCGCGGCCCGCGTCGTCGCGGCCGTCCCAGGTCAGGGCGAAGGGGCCGGCGTCGCGCACGTCGTCGGCCAGCAGGCGCACCAGCGAGCCGTCCAGGCCGTAGATGGCCACGCGGGCGCGGCCGGCCCGGGGCAGCTCGAAGCTCAGGGTGGTGCTGGGGTTGAACGGGTTGGGATGGATGCCCGCGATGAGCGCCGGCGCGGGCGCGTCGCCCACGTCGCTGATGATGCCCTCGAAGACCCCCGCCACCCACTCGGGGTGGTCGATGAAGGGGTTGCGGTTGCCCTGGTACTGCTGGATCACGTCGTTGCGGGCGCGCTCGCGGTCGCTGACCGGATCGGCCGCGTGCCACTCCAGCAGGGTGGCCAGCAGGCCCATGTAGGCCACCGAGGCGTTGCTGCCGCCGGAGGTCTGGATCAGGCCGGCGTCGTCGGTGAGGATCAGGTCCGGCTCGCTGCCGGCGTCGCCCTCGTAGCGCACGTCCATGTAGAACATGGCGCGGGCCACCTCGCCCTTGCGGCCGGCCCAGGTCTCCCAGGAATCGCCGTCGCGCTTGTTCACGCCGCTCTCGCCGTCGTAGAGGTCGGCGACGTAGGCGGTGCAGGACACCGTGCAGTCGTCGAAGAACAGGTTGCCGCGGGCGCCGTTGTAGTCGATGTCGCACAGGAAGAGGTGGTGGCAGTCCGTGTACGGCAGGTTGCTGGAGCCGTCGTCCGGGAACCCGTAGCTGTTGGGCCAGGTGTGCTCGCGGTTGTAGCTGGTGTTGCCGCCGCCCGCCTTGGTGAACGTCCGGTTCTGGTACAGGTCCAGGATGCGGGAGGAATTGAAGGGATCCTCGTCCGCGATCTCCAGCACGTCCCAGGTGTCCGTGGAGGACGCGGTGTAGGGGATCTTGGTGTGGCCGTCGATGATGTCGTGGATGGACTGGCGCAGGGCCGCGGGGCTGCTCAGGTCCACGGAATCGTAGTAGCCGGCCGGCGGATCGGCCTGGACGACGGTGGCGGCGCAGAGCAGCAGGGCGACGGCGGCGACGGTACGGCGCAAGCTCACGGCGGATCTCCCTCGAGGGTCGGGGCACGGTTCAGGCATCGTATGATGATAACATCCGCGCGGCGACATCGCACGAAGAGATCGCAAAACACCCATGAATGCAAAATTTGACGACGGGGGTGCGCAGGTCTTGCCACCGCCCGCCATCGCCCGTATGCTTGAAGGCGTACCCGGGGCCCCGATCACCGATCGGGCCGCGGCGGTCCCCAGGCGGCCTCGGGCGGTCGCGGGGATCGGGCGAGGTGGGTCTCGCCGCCGATGGTTCGCCCTAGGAGGAGGTGATCCAGTGAGTTCGGACAAACACGGCCTGGCTGAGGTGGTGCCCCTGCACTGAGGGCCGCTACCGCGCGTTGGCGCCAGGGTGACCCCGGCAGGGGAACCCGGCACCACCGACGCCGGACTTTCGGGGCGTCGCCGCGACCGCGGCGGCGCCCTTTCTCTTGCCCCCGGCGTGTTCTCAGGCCCCCTACTTGCGGACGACCTCCACCTCGCCGCGCTCGAAGCTCAGGTCAAGGCGCAGCACCGGCAGCGGCACCTCCGGCTTCTCCACCTGCAGCAGCGACGCCCCCTGCACCTCGGCGCCGGTCACGTCCACGTCGCGCGGCACCACCACGGCCACGCCGCCCATGGACACATCCACCTTCACATCGGCGTCGTTGCGCCAGTCGCCGCGCAGGTCCAGCTGCACGCCGCCCATGCGGCAGTCCAGGCTCAGGAGCGCCGGGCTGGCGTTGCCCAGGCTCGTGGCCTCCACGCCGCCCATGGAGCCGTGGATGGCCAGCCGTTCCATGGGCTCCCGCAGGGGCTCGCTCACCTTGAGCTCGAAGCCGCCCTTGTCGAAGTGGATGTCGGCCTCGCGCAGCCAGAGCCCGCCCAGCTCCGCCGTCACGCCGCCCATGCCGGTGGTCACGTCCAGGTCCAGGGGCACGTCCACCGGAAGCTGCACCTTCACCTCCGGATCCGGCACGTCGCCCACGATGTCCATGAGGATCGCCTTGAGCAGCGGGATGCGGCTGCGGAAGCCCACGCGGTACTCCCAGCGGCCGTCGTCCAGGGCCACCAGCTCGTCCACGAGCTCGTAGGAGGTGGTGTCGAACGTGGCGCTCACGGTGACGCCCTGCCCCGGCGGGGCGGGCGCGATCTCGAAGGCGCCGTGGTGCAGGTCCAGCACCACGCGGCCGGGGCCGGCGTCGGCCATGCCCCCCACGCTGGCGCCGGCGCTCCGCGACACATCCTCCACCACCTGGCGGTCCACGGCGCGCTTGGCCGTGAGGCCCAGGAAGCCGCCGGCGACGATGAGGATCACGATGAGGCCCAGGCAGCCGAGGCCCGCGGTCTTGAGACAGCCCTGGGTGGACGCCATGGCGGCTCCTTGCGCTGAAAATGGTCGGTCGTCGACGGGTTCGTTACGCTGAAGGTGCCATACCGGGATCCATCGGACAAGAGGCGCGGTCACGCCGGGGCGCCCTGCCCCGTATCTCCTGGGACCGCCGAACGCCCCCGACGCAGAAAGGACCCGCCGTGTTGCACCGACGGACCCTGGCCATCCTCCTGGTGGCCGCCGCCTCCGCCTCCGCCCAGCCCCAGACCGAAGCCGTGTACCGCGTGACCTTCCAGGCCACCTGGAGCGCCGAGACCCATCCCCAGAGCTTCCCCGCCAACGCCCACTTCTCCTGGCTCATCGGCGGCACCCACGACGCCGCGGCGGAGTTCTGGGCCCCGGGCCAGCCCGCCAGCCCGGGCATCGAGAGCATGGCCGAGACCGGGGGCACCGCGGCGCTCGCGTCGGAAGTTGAGGACCAGATCGCCCTGGGCCACGCCGGCGAGGTGGTGCGCAGCCTGAGCTTCCCGTTCAGTCCCGGCAGCGTGGACGCCACGTTCACCGTGACCTCGGACCACCCCCTGCTCACCCTGACCACCATGGTGGCGCCCAGCCCCGACTGGTTCGTGGGCGTGCGCGGCCTGGACCTGCGCGACGGGGCCGGCTGGCTCCCCGAGTGGACGGTGGATCTCTACCCCTGGGATGCGGGAACCGACAGCGGCCCGACCTACACGTCGCCGGACCAGGACACCCAACCGGCCCAGCCCATCACGGCCATCGCCGGCGCGCCGTTCACCCCGGGCGTGCCACTGGGCCGGTTCGTCTTCGAGCTGGTGAGCCAGACCACCGACGTGCCCGACGTGGGCGTGCTGGCGGCCACGGCCTACCCCAACCCCTTCAACCCGCGCACCACGGTGGCCTTCGCGGCGCCGCAGGCGGGCCGGGCTTCCGTGGTGATCCACGATCCGCGGGGGCGACGCGTGCGCACGCTGCTGGACGGGGAGGTGGCGGCGGGACGCACGGAGTTGACCTGGGATGGCCTTGACGACGGCGGGCGCGCGCTGTCTGGCGGCGTCTATCTGGTGCGCGTGCGTTCTGGTGCCGCCGTCGGGTCGGTGCGCCTTTCGCTGATCCGCTGACGTCACCGTCTCCGCCTTGCGGATCCCTCGAAAATGACTATCGATACAGGATCGGACCGCCCTCACCCCGGGGGCGGTCCTGCCTGTGGGCCCCGAAACCGGACGATAGCCATGTCCTTTTCCGATTCGCAGACGCCCAACACGCTCAGCCTCTTCTACGCCGACCGCCTCTACCGCGACTGGCAGGACGACCCCGGCAGCGTGCCGCCCCCTTGGGCCGCCTACTTCGCCCGCCTGGACGGACCGCCCACCGACGCCATCGGCGCCCCGGGCGTGGGTCCCGCCGCCAGCCAGGCCGACCTGGCCAGCCAGAACCTGGTGGACCAGCTCATCCGCAACTACCGGGTGCGCGGCCACCGCACGGCGCGGCTGAATCCCCTGGCCGATCCCCCACCGGCGCCGCCCGAGCTCACCCTGGACTACTACGGCTTCAGCGAGGCGGACCTGGACCGCGTGTTCTCCGCGGGCACCCTGGCCCCCGGCGCCATGCTGCCCCTGCGCGAGATCGTGCGGCGGCTGCAGTCCACGTACTCGCGCTTCATCGGCGTGCAGTACATGCACATCGATGACCTGGCCTGCCGCGAGTGGCTGCAGGAGCGCATGGAGGGGCCGGAGAACCGCATCGAGCTGCACCCGGACGTGCAGACGCGCATCCTGCAGCGGCTGGTGGACGCGGAGCTCTTCGAGGAGTTCATCCAGAACAAGTACCTGGGCGCCAAGCGGTTCAGCCTGGAGGGCGCGGAGACGCTCATCCCCCTGCTGGACATGGCCATCGAGCATGCGGGGCAGCAGGGCCTGGACAACGTGGTCATCGGCATGGCCCACCGCGGGCGCCTGAACGTGCTGGCCAACATCCTGGGCAAGAGCCCCCAGCGCATCTTCCAGGAGTTCGAGGACGCCGACGCCGAGCGCTACCTGGGCCACGGCGACGTGAAGTACCACCAGGGCCACCACTCGGACTGGACCACGCGCCAGGGCCAGCTGGTGCACATGAGCCTGTGCTTCAACCCCAGCCATCTGGAGTTCGTGAGCCCGGTGGCCATGGGCCGCATCCGCGCGCGGCAGGAGCGCACCGGCGACGCCGGCCATGCCAAGAGCATGGCCGTCCTGATCCACGGCGACGCCGCGTTCATCGGCCAGGGCGTGATCCAGGAGACGCTGAACCTCTCGGAGCTGCGCGGCTACCGCACCGGCGGCAGCCTGCACGTGGTGGTCAACAACCAGATCGGCTTCACCACCGACCCGGAGGACGCCCGCTCCACGCGCTACTGCACCGACGTGGCCAAGATGCTCCAGGTGCCCGTGTTCCACGTGAACGGCGAGGATCCCGAGGCCGTGGCCCAGGTGGTGACCCTGGCCATGGACTACCGGCGCGAGTTCCAGCGCGACGTGATCATCGACATGTACTGCTACCGCCGCCGCGGCCACAACGAGACCGACGAGCCCGCCTTCACCCAGCCCCTGCTCTACCAGCAGATCCGCAAGCGCGACTCCGTGCGCCTTGGGTACGTGGACCGGCTGACGCGCACCGGCAACATCACCAAGGAGCAGGCGGACCGCATGGCCGTGGACCGCCGCACGCGCCTGCAGGAGATCCTGGACGACGTGCGCGAGAGCGACGAGTCGCGCAAGCCTCCCGCGGAGCGCCCCCGCGTGCTGGGCCCGGTCTGGAAGGAGTACTCCGGCGGCCCGGTGCCCCTGGGCCCGCCGGTGCACACGGGCGTGGAGGTGGACGTGCTGCGGTCCGTGCTGGAAGCGGCCACGTCCCATCCCGACGACTTCCACCCCCACCCCAAGATCCGGCGCCTGCTGGAGCAGCGGCGCGCCATGGCCGCGGGCGAGAAGCCCCTGGACTGGGCGGCGGCGGAGGCCCTGGCCCTGGGCACGCTGGCGGCCGAGGGGCACCCCATCCGCTTCAGCGGCCAGGACTGCCAGCGCGGCACCTTCAGCCAGCGCCACGCGGCGCTGCACGACGTGGAGAACGGCCGCGTGCACGTGCCTCTGCAGCACGTGGCCCCGCAGCAGGGCGTGGTGGAGTTCGTGAACAGCCCCCTGTCGGAGATGGCGGCCCTGGGCTTCGAGTACGGCTACAGCCTCACCTACCCGGAGGCGCTGGTGGCCTGGGAGGCCCAGTTCGGCGACTTCTGCAACGTGGCGCAGCCCATCATCGACCAGTTCATCGCCAGCGGCGAGAGCAAGTGGGGGATGCTGTCGGGCCTGATCCTGCTGCTGCCCCACGGCCTGGAGGGCATGGGCCCCGAGCACTCCAGCGCCCGCCTGGAGCGGTTCCTGAACCTGGCGGCCGAGGACAACCTGCAGATCGCCAACCCCACCACGCCGGGCCAGTACTTCCACGTGCTGCGGCGGCAGGTGCTGCGCCACTGGCGCAAGCCCCTGGTGCTGATGACCCCCAAGAGCCTGCTGCGGCACCCGGAGTGCGTGTCGTCCCTGGACGACCTGGCCGCGCCCACCTTCCAGACCGTGCTGGCCGACGACGGCGTGGGCGCCGACGTGTCGCGCATCGTGCTCTGCAGCGGCAAGGTGTACTACGATCTGCTGGAGGAGCGCCGCCGCCTGGAGCGCCACGACGTGGCCCTGGTGCGCCTGGAGCAGCTCTATCCCTTCCCCGAGCGCAGCCTGAAGCTCGTGCTCGCGGATCTGCCCGCCGACGTGCCGCTGATCTGGGCCCAGGAGGAGCCGGCCAACATGGGCGTCTGGCCCTTCCTGCGCTACCGCGGCGGCGGCGAGCTGCTGGGACGCCCCCTGCTGGGCGCCTGCCGGCCCGAGGCCGCCAGCCCGGCCACCGGCTCGGCCGCGGCCCACCACGTGGAGCTGCGCCACCTGCTGGACGCCGTGTACGGAGACCTGGACGAGACCCGCGGACTGATCACGGGCACCTGGATTGCCCTCGCGAAGGAGATGGAATGAAGCCGGTGGACGTGAAGGTGCCCGACCTGGGCGAATCCATCACCACGGTCATGGTCTCGGCCTGGCTGAAGAAGCCCGGCGACGCCGTGGCGCTGGACGAACCCGTGGTGGAGCTGGAGTCCGACAAGGCCACGGTGGAGGTGCCCGCCCCCGCGGCCGGCGTGCTGCAGGAGATCGCGGTGCAGGAAGGCGAAGAGGCGTCCACGGGCGACCTGCTGGGCCGCATCGACGCCGACGGCGAGGCCGCCGCGGCGACGGACGCCGCGCCCACGGCCGCAACCGATGCCCCGGCCGCCGCGGGCCACGTGATGCCCGCCGCCCGCCGCGTCCTGGACGAGGCCGGCCTGTCCGCCGGCGACGTGAAGGGCAGCGGCCCCGGCGGCCGCGTGCTCAAGGAGGACGCCGCCCAGGCCGCCGCGGGCAGGAGCAAGCCCGCCCCGGCCGCGTCCAAGCCCGCCCCCGCGGCGACGCCCAAGGCCTCGCCCGCGCCCCGGCCCGCCCCCGTCCCCGGCAGCCGCGAGGTGCGCGAGACGCCCATGAGCCCCATCCGCCGCACCATCGCGCGGCGCCTGGTGCAGTCGCAGCACGAGGCCGCCCTGCTGACCACCTTCAACGAGGTGGACATGACGCGGGTCAAGGCCATGCGCGCCCAGTTCCAGGACGCCTTCGTGAAGAAGCACGGGGTGAAGCTGGGCTTCATGAGCTTCTTCGTGCGCGCGGTGGTGGAGGCCCTGGAGGAGGTGCCGGCGCTCAACGCCCAGATCCGCGACGACAAGACCATCGTGCAGCACGAGTACTGCGACATCGGCATCGCCGTGGGCGGCGGCAAGGGCCTGGTGGTGCCGGTGATCCGCAACGCGGAGGGGCTGGAGTTCGGCGCCATGGAGCAGACCATCGCCGACTTCGCCGAACGGGCCGCGGCCAACCGCATCGAGCTGGAGGAGCTGGAGGGCGGCACCTTCACCATCAGCAACGGCGGCGTGTACGGCAGCCTGCTGAGCACGCCCATCGTCAACCCGCCCCAGAGCGGCGTGCTGGGGCTGCACGGCATCCAGGATCGGCCCGTGGCGCTGGACGGCCAGGTGGTCATCCGGCCCATGATGTACATCGCGCTGACCTACGACCACCGCCTGGTGGACGGGCGCGAGGCCGTGACCTTCCTCAAGCACATCAAGAACGTGGTGGAGGCGCCGGAGCGCCTGCTGCTCAAGATCTGAGGCGATGCCATGAGCGAGCGCACCCATGACCTGGTGATCATCGGCGCGGGCCCGGCCGGCTACGCGGCGGCCCTGCGCGCGGCGCAGCTGGGGCTGGACACGGCCTGCATCGAGCGCGAGGAGCGCCTGGGCGGCACCTGCCTGCGCGTGGGCTGCATCCCCAGCAAGGCCCTGCTGGAGAGCAGCGAGAAGTTCCACGAGGCCCAGGGCGCCCTGGCCGCCCACGGCGTGAAGGTGGCCAGGCCCAAGCTGGACCTGAAGGCCATGCACGGGCGCAAGGACGAGATCGTCACGGCCCTGACCGACGGCATCGCCGGCCTGTTCCAGAAGCTGAGGGTGACGCGCTACGCGGGGGACGGCCGGCTGGACGGTCCCGGCCGCGTGGTGGTGACCGGAGCGGACGGCGCCGAGACGGTGCTGAAGGCCGGCAAGGTGCTGATCGCCACCGGCAGCGAGCCGGCGGACCTGCCCGGGGTGACCCGCGACGGCGACCGCATCGGCGACTCCACCACGGCGCTGGCCTACCCGGCGGTGCCGGAGAGCCTGATCGTGATCGGCGCGGGCGCCATCGGCCTGGAGCTGGGTTCGGTGTGGAGCCGGCTGGGGGCCAAGATCACCGTGTTGGAGTACCTGGACCGCATCCTGCCCGGCACCGACGCCGAGATCGCCCGTACGGCCCTGCGCTTCTTCAAGGACCAGGGCCTGGAGTTCGTGCTGAAGGCCAAGGTGACCGGCGCGGAGGTGCAGGGCAAGCAGGTGCGCGTGGACGTGGAGGGCCGCGAGCCCCTGACCGCGGCGCGGGTGCTTGTGGCCGTCGGCCGCCGGCCGCACACGGCGGGGTTGGGGCTGGAGAGCGTGGGCGTGGCGACGGACCGCCGCGGCTTCATCCCCGTGAACGGGAGCTGCGAGACGTCGGCCGCGGGCGTGTTCGCGGTGGGCGACGTGATCGGCGGCGCCATGCTGGCCCACAAGGCCACCGACGAGGCCGTGGCCTGCGTGGAGCGTCTGGCGGGCAAGGCCGCCGCCTTCGACCCCGCCCTGGTGCCGGCCATCTGCTACACGGACCCGGAGGTGGCCGGCGTGGGCCGCACCGAGGAGGACCTCAAGGCCGACGGCGTGCCGTACCGCAAGGGGGTGGCGCCCTTCCGCGCCAACGGCCGCGCCCTGGCCCTGGGCCACGCCGACGGTCGCGTGAAGGTGCTGGCCCACAAGGAGACGGACCGGCTGCTGGGCGTCCACATCGTTGGCCCGCGGGCCGGCGACCTCATCGCCGAGGCCGCCGCGGCCATGGCCTACGGCGCCAGCAGCGAGGACCTGGCGCGGGTCTGCCACGCCCATCCCACCCTGAGCGAGGTGCTGCGCGAGGCCGCTCAGGCCTGCTACGACACGCCGCTCCACGGCTGAGCCGCTTCACGTTTGTTGTCCGAACGAACAAGGGCCCGGAGCCGAAGCTCCGGGCCCTCTCTCCGGGTGCTCTCTCGACCCGCCCGGTTTCGAGAGCCTTCCCGGATTCCCTCCTACCCCGCCGGGATCTGCATGTGGCCGGAGCGCGAGCCTCCCTGCTCTCCCGTCCGCAAGGGGTCGGACGGGACGGCATGAGGGTGTCGGGCAGAAGCTGTGGGCGCCGACGCCCCGGCCGAAACAGCAGACACGGGGCCGCGCCTCGAGTCACATGCTCGAGCGGTTTTTTCCTGCGATGTCGGGACGGCATCACCCCCGATGCCGGTAAGCACTTGGGATGATGGCAGATCCCAAGGGGGTGGGTCAAATTCTTTTCTTTTGGTATAGAATTAGGGCCGATCAGGTCTCGGGAACGACGCCCACCAGCACGCCCATGCGCCCGGCGTCGTCCCCCTGGCGCCGATAGCTGGGAAAGCCGCGCCCGCACAGGGTGCAGCGGCCGTCCACCGCCACCCGCTCCGGCGCCACGCCGGCGCGGGCCAGGGCGTCCACGTTGGCGGCCCAGAGGTCCAGGCGCGGGCGTCGGCCTGTCTCGCGGAAGAAGGCGCCGGCGTGCGGCCCCAGGCCGGCCAGGAAGGCGGCGCGCACCTCCTCGCCCACCTCGTAGCAGCAGGGTCCGGCCGATGGCGCGACGGCGGCCGCGGCCGTGGCGGGCTCCAGGCCCGCTCCCGTCAGCGCCTCCATCAGCCCGGTCACGATGCCCGCCAGGGTGGAGCGCCAGGAGGCGTGGGCCATGCCCCAGAGAGGGCCGCCGTCGGCGCGCGTTCCGGCAACCACCACGATGGGGCAGTCGGCGCCCCGGCCCACCACGCCCAGGCCGGGGCGGTCGGTCCAGAGGGCGTCGGCCTCGCCGCCGCAGCCGGGAGCGTCGGCGCGCAGCACGGTGCCGCCGTGGACCTGGCGCACCCAGGCGGCGTGGGGCAGGCCGGCGTGGGCGGCCAAGGCGGCCACGGCGTCGGCGTGGTCCGGCGCCCCGGGATCGCCGCGCAGGTCGGGGCCGGCCTCGGTGGTCAGGGCGTGGCGCAGGCCGGGCACGGCGCGGGCGGCGCGCTCCAGCCAGGGCGCGCCGTCCGCGGTGCGGATGTGGTGGAAGGGAGTCACCGCGGGGCGACGTCGGCGAGCCAGGCGGTCACCGGCGCCCCGGGATCCAGAGTACCGCCGAGCACGCGGCCGCCGTGGGAGCGCACCACGTCGGCCACGTCGTTCAGATGCGCCTCCCCCGCCCGCGACGCCACCAGCAGCATGGGCGGCAGCGCGTCGGCCGCTTCCAGGAGCTCCGCGAGTCCAGCCGCTCCGGCCTCGCCGAGATCGTCGGTCTCCAGCAGCAGCTCCGAGACCAGATCCGGTCGAAGCGCCGCAACGGCCAAGGCCGCGTCGGCGCCCCCCCCCAGGCCCGCCAGGGTGATGCGCCCGGCGCCGAAGAGCTCCCGGGCCCACGCCAGGGCCGCCACCGTGTGGCGGGTGGCGCGGTCCAGGTCCAGCCCCGTGGCGCCGTGGGACTGCGGAACCAGCACGATGAGGTCCTCGCGGCGCTCCCCCACCGCCTTGGCCAGGGCCTGCTCCTCGCCCGGCGCCGGCGGCACGATGATCAGCAGGTGGGGCTCGACGGCCTCCCGCCAGCCCGACGGCAGGTGCAGCGCGCAGCTGCGCTGGATCATGGTGTCCACGTTGAAGCCGCCCAGGAACGGTCCGGAGTCCGGCAGCACGGGACGGCCCGCTTCCAGATCCTCCACCAGGCCCCGGATGCGCCGGAACTCGGCGTCCAGGGGCTCCACGGGCGCCAGGGGATGCCGCCGGTCCAGGTCATGGGCGAACACGAAGAGCTGGTACCGCACCAGCTGGGCCCGCGGCGAGTCCAGCTCGTAGAGGCGGCGGTTGAGGTCGTCCACGTCGGCTTCGCGCAGGCTGTAGAAGGGCTCGTCCAGGATCAGCTCCACCCCGTCGGGCAGGGTGCAGCGGGCCCGCAGGCGGTAGAGGCCCGTGGGCAGGGCTTCCACGTCCAGGGTGGTGTCGAAGAAGTTGGGGCCTTCCGTGCAGGGCCACAGGCGGGGCTGGGCGGGCTGGGCCGCGTGGTTTCCGGCCAGGACCTCCAGGGTCCAATGGCCCTCGCCCCCCGACGCGCACCACGCGCCGGCCTCCAGCGCCACCACGGGCCCCTCAACCAGGCGGTTGGAGAGGCGTCCGGAGGCGCTGGGGCGGGAGCGGTCACTGTCCAGGAACTGCACGGGCACGTAGCGGCGCCAGGGATCGCCTTCCCAGGGCAGGCGGGCCTCCGGCATCAGGGCCACGGTGGGGCGCGAGCTCCCCGTTCCGGCCCCCACGTAGACCACGTTCAGGCCCATCTCCAGATCCAGGGGCGGGCCGTAGGGACGGAAGATCGACCAGGGGAGCGTGACTTGCCAGCGCACGTCGGCGCCGCGGCGCGTCAGTTCGACCGGCACGTCGGCCAGCGGCGTTTCGCACGGCTCGCCGTCCACGGAGACCAGCCAGGCGCGGGGCTCGCCCTGGTCCAGGCCCACGGCCACGGCGTGGAAGGAGCGGGATTCGTAGTCGTCGTGGCCGATGGGGCGGACCAGCTCCACCACCAGGCCCGCGCCGCCCTGCCAGGGACGGGCGTCCGCCGTGAAGCCCGGATCACGGGCGTCCACGGCCAGGGTCAGGGCGTCGCGGTCGTAGCCCACGGTCAGCGCGGCCCGCAGCCCCGCCACGGGGTCGGCCGCATGCAGGGGCACGCCGGACTGTTCGTAGCCGGCCTCAAGGAACAGGGCGCGGGATTCGAGGGTGTCGTGCAGGGCGGATTCGTACCGCTCCACCAGGTCGAGATAGCGGGGATCGTCGCGCAGCGCGGAGAGGCTGCGGTCCTTCTCCATGAGGCGGAAGTTGGTGTAGCCGGCGCCCAGGGCCGACTCCAGGTTGGCCAGGGCCGTCTCCCGGTCCGCCGCCATGAGGTCCAGGCAGGCCAGGTTGTAGAGCATGGTGCCGTCGCCCGGGTGGACGGCCGTGTACTCCCGCACCGAGGCGCGGGCCTCCGCCACGCGGCCCGACCGCACGAGCTGGATCATGTGCAGGGTGACGGCGTCGCGCCCGGCGGCGACCGCGGGCGCATCCGGCGCGGCGGCCGGCGTGACGCCGCGGCCCGCGCAGCCCGCCAGGACGACGGCCATCAGGACGGCCGCAACCGCGGGTCGGATCTCCCGGCTCGCGGTCCTCATCCGATCCATTGGCATGTTCTCCCCCCTTGGGGCGCCCGCGCTCCTTCGGCGGCGCCCGGGAGAGACTGCCACGAACCCGGGGAATCCCGCAACCACCGGATGCGGGGGGACGCAGAAGAGGGGAGGCCTTGCGGCCTCCCCTCCGACGCTCTCGATCGCTGCCGTTAGTTGAGCACGACGGAGATCGTGTAGCCAGGAGCGTGCACACCGACGAGAGCGTCCGCGGCGACGATGGTCAGGGTCGCGCCGACGTTCCAGGTGTCGTCCGTGTTCTGCTGGGTGATGTCGGTCAGGTCGCCCTCATCGGCGGCGCCGTTCACGGACACCGCGAAGGCCGACAGGTTCACGCCGGCGACGTCGTCGGAATCGGTGAACGTGGCGTTGACCGAAGCACTCGGGATCGAGGTCACGGTGAAGATACCGGGGGTGTAGCCGGTGTCGTCGAAGGAGATGAAGTTGGGGTCGGTCATGGCCACGGCGGCATCCGTGGTGACGGTCAGGGTACCGTCGTGGTCGGCGACCTGGCCGAAGTTCATCTGGGTGACCTGGACCATGCTGATGCCCTCGACGACCTCGACCGCGGCCGTGGTGGTCAGGTCGAACGCCATCGCGTTCATCGCGCACAGGGTGACGAACACCAGAGTTGAGAGGGTCTTGAGGCTTTTCATTGCACACTCCTTTTGCACACGTTGGAATCCATCCGTCGAACTCTTGTTGGGCTGGACCTCAATTCTCAACCCACGGATGTCATCGGATCCCCCCGGGAAGGCTTGAGCCTTTTTTGGAATTTTTTTCCGCCCTGCGCCGCGGCGGGAAAAGGCGCGGTTCCGCGCGGCTGGACAGGGCTTCATGCAGCATGGTAGGATCGCGCGGCACGCGATGGGAACGGCCGCGCCCCGGCGGCCCCGGCCCGGACATCCCGAGGAACCGCACCATGACCGCCCGCCTCGCCTTCGCCGCGCTGCTGCTCGCCGCCTCCCCGGCGGCCGCCTTCGTGCTGGAGACCAGCGCCCGCGTGGAGATCGTGCCCCACGTGGAGATCTCCCTTCCCACGGAAGGCTCTTCCGACTGGAGCCGCGGCGTGCGCCTGGAATGCCCGCCGGGCGTGGCGGCGCGCGTGGACCTGGTGACGGATGACGGCGTGAGCCCGCTCCGCCACGTGTCCTACGTGGAGCGGGGGGACGGCTGGGTGCGCTGGGAGGAGAACCAGATGACCTGCCGGCTCACCGTGACCATCGAGTAGGCGGACCTACTTCCCGGTACAGTTCCGATCACGAGGCAGCCGCAGGAACCGGCGGACGGCCTCCAGCAGCGTGTCGGCGGGGGCCAGCCCCGGCGCCGGCGCGGCCGGCAGCTTGGTCGTGGGCACGAGCCTGGGCCGGGGCACGGTGTCCGTGGCCGCGGACGCGGGGGCTGGTTGCGGCTGGAGCTGCGCCGACGCCGCCGCCGGGGCGGAGGCCGCCGCGGCCTCCGGACGCGTCGGGACGCTCCGGACGTCCTCCTGGATCGGCGCGGCGTCGGTCGCGGCGTCGGTCGCGGCGTCCGGCGCGGGCGCCTGCTCCGCATCGCCCTCCCCCTCCAGATCCACCGGCACGTCGGTCGTCCCGGCGGCCGCGGTCGGCGCCCCCGTGGCGCGCACGGCCTCGCGGCGCTGCAGGACCACGTCGGGCCCCTGCACGAAACCGCCGCCGCCGGGCACCGTCACCGTCATGGGCTCCGGCACCAGGTACAGCCGCTGGTTCAGGGTGGCCGGGATGACCCGCAGCTCGTACTCGCCGGGCAGCACCTCGGGCAGGTAGTAGAACCCGTCGAACTCCGTCACCGACGAGCTCACGCGCCGGCCCTCCGCGTCCACCAGCTCCAGGCCCACGTGCCGCACCGAGAGCTCCGGGAAGGCCGCATCCACCACGATGCCCTCCACCTCGCCGGCGTAGGCGAACGGCAGCTCCACGGCCACGATGCCGCCGGGGTGGCCCATGACGTTGGCGCCCTTGGTGCGGGGGATCAGGTAGGGATCGTCCACCGTGCTCATGTCCAGCTCGATGGTCTGGGGCCGATGGACCTGCACGCCCGGCAGCAGGGCGATGCCGTTGACGTTGGTGCGGATGTCCCGCCAGGCCGAGAGGTTCAGGAAGCCCACGCCGGCCAGGGGGATGTCGTCGTTGTCGTAGCGGCCGTTGTTGTCCAGGTCCACGAAGGCGCGTACCGACGCGGCCGTGCGGTTGGCCAGGCGGCGGTGCGTGGAGACCCAGGTGTTGGACCGCTGGTCGCGGGCCAGGAAGGTGCCCATGGTCAGGCCGAAGGTCACGCCCTCCTGCTCGTACCAGCGCAGGTTGGCGCCCATGGTGAAGCGCTTGAACAGGCGCGTGAGCTCCAGGTCCACGCCGTCGCGCCCGAAGCTGTCCTGCAGGTAGTGGTTCAGGCGCAGCGTGGCCTGCAGGCTGTCGTCCCGGTACCAGGTGGCCGTGGCCGACGCCGAGCGCAGGCGGCCGGGATCCAGCTCGTAGTTCAGGTCGCCGCGCAGCGACAGCGGTCCCGCCCAGGTGCGCGACAGCAGCGATCCCAGCAGGGTGCGCTCGTCGCCGTCCGTGGTGACGCGATGCCGGGAGTGCAGGCTGTGCGCCAGCAGCACCTTGCCCAGGTTGCCGGAGAGACGGAACTGGTACTCTCGCTCCTCGCGCAGACTGCTGCCGCGCCAATCGCGCTGGATGGAGGCCAGGCCGTAGTTGAGGCTCCGGCGCGCCGTGCGGACCAGGCTGCCGCCCGCACGGACCTGGGTCTGGCGGTCCACGTACTGGTAGCCGTCGGGGGATTCGGCCAGGTAGGCGTCGTTCCAGCCGGTCTGGGCGAAGAGGCTCTGGCCGGCCAGGCGCGAGCGGGCGCCCAGGCTGGCGGCCCGGCCGCCGTCGGTGCTCAGGGCGCCGATGCTCTCCAGGTGGACCTTGCCCAGGGAGTTGTGGCTGGTGACGCTGGTGAACAGCTCGCGGTCCTCGCCGAAGCTCAGGCTGGAGACGTCCATCTCCAGGGCGCTCTCGTTGGTCAGGGCGTAGGACAGGCCCAGCTGGTGGTTCCAGGGGCGGGCGTCCGTGGTGGTCACCGGCGTGTCGGCCAGCAGGGCCGATCCCTCGTGCAGCATGGTCACCGTGTACTTCAGCTCGCCCACGTCGGTCATCACCGGGCTGATGTTGGCGTGCTCCATGACCGTGCGCTTCTCGCCGCGGGGGCCGTAGAGCACGGTGCGGAACGAGTTCTCGCCCACCACCAGGGGCACGTCGCCGAACACGTAGCGCCCGTCCTCCCCCACGGTCTGGAAGTCGAAGAGGGTGCCGTTGATGTAGAGCTCGGCCTCCCAGCCGGGCGGGGCCTCGCCGCGCACCTCGGTCACGTCGAAGTCGCGGGTGCGCTTGATGTCGCGGTTGGTGAGCGTGAAGCCCAGGCCGCGCTTGCTGCCCGAGATCAGGGGCACGCGGGAGATGTCCAGGTCGCCGAACTCGAAATGGGTGGCGCCCAGGCGGCCCAGCATGCGGCCGTCGGGATCCCAGCGGCCGGCCTTGAGCAGGGCCGTGGTGCGCGAGGCCTCGCCGGCGTCCACATGGGTCAGGAAGAGGTTGGCGGACAGGCCGCCCACGTCGGCCCAGGTCTGCGACGAGAAGCGCGTGCGCGTGCCGTCCACGCTGGAGTGGAGGGCCAGCGTGGCGTCGGTCATGGGCCAGCTCCACATGCGGTACGGGGCCACCCAGAGGGGATAGGCCAGCTCGTCGCGGCCGTGGCGCGACAGCCAGCGGGCGCGCTGCTCCTCGCGCTGGCGCCGCGACTGGTAAGGCAGCAGCTCCCGGGGCGTCAGCACCAGGTTCATGCGGGCGAAGTTCAGGTCCAGGTCCACGGGCAGCCAGCGCTGCAGCAGGTCGTCGCGGATGAAGAGGTCCGTGCCGTCGGAACCCACCGCGCCGGGGGGCAGCTCGGCGGGCACGCCGTCCACGATCAGCTCGCGGGTGTTGAGGTCCAGCACGAAGGTGCGGTCCTCGCTGACCACCCAGCCCTCGGCGCGGCCGCCGGGAGCGTCGGTCATGATGGCCAGCTCCAGGATGGAGGCCAGCTCGCCCAGGGGGATCAGGACGCCGTCGCCGTGGGAGTAGGCCAGCAGGCCGTGGCCGCTGCCCTCGCGCTCCAGGCGCACCTCCAGCACCAGCAGGTGCTCGTCCGACAGGGAGACCAGGACGGAGCTGTCCGCCGCGGCGGTCTCCGGCGACGGGAACCGCTCGGACGTCTGCGCGCAGACGACCGCGACGGAACCGGCGAGCCAGCCGGCCGTCAGCAGCGCTCCGAGGAGCCTGGCGATTCCTGTCGATCCGGGCGTCATCGCAGCGAGGCGGTCTCCGTGCTCAGGGGAACGACGAGCTCGGCCACCTGGTCGCCGTTCATCTCCGGCGTCTCCTCGAAACGGACCAGCAGCGACCCGGTCGTCAGCCCCGCGGGGTCGACGCCCTTCATCCGGATCGTCTTGGTCCTCACCTCGAGGGGGCAGTACACGGCCAGGCCGCGGGACACGTAGATGCTCTCGCGCGAGCCGTCGGGCCGCACGTGGAAGACCTCCAGGTCGCCGTAGACGGAGCGGTCGCCGGCGCGCACCAGATCCACCACGAGCTGGGGTTCGGACAGCTCGGGGCCGCGCAGCTTCAGCCGGGGATTGGTCAGCGCGATGGTGGCCTGCGGGTTCCCGAAGCGGATCAGCACCGGGATCACCGTCTCCACCGTCACCACCGGCTGCACCAGCAGGCGCTGCTCCTCGATGAGCTTGTCGTTGGTCTCCAGGTCCTCCAGCCGCGGCGTGGGCGGGATGGACTGGATGGACATGTGGGTGCGGAACTCCACGTTCTCCGGGAAGTTGCCCCGCGGACGCCGCACCAGCAGCCGGATGGTCTGGGCCGACTGGGGCGCGATGGAGACTCGGCGCGGCGAGAAGCTGATCATCTCGTCGGCGAAGTACTCGCCCGGCCCCGCCTCGTCCGCCGGCACGATGTCGCCGTCGGGCAGCATCCTCCGGTTCACCAACGAGATGCGGTACGTGTTCTGGGTGGAGGTGCGGTTGGACAGGAAGACCGTCGTCGATCGTTCCCGTCCATCAAAAAGAACCCTCAAAGGTGTCACGGACACCCCCTGGGCCCGGCTCACCCGTGGTCCCAACCCGACCACAAGCGACACGAATACGAACACAATCCAAGCGAAGGGAAACTTGGTCCGGCGCATCCAGAAACCTCCACGATGCGAAGCCATTGTCTTTGTTGCCGTTACGCCATTAGGCGCACCGATGCCATGGGCAGGGTTGCAATGACCGTGCCTTGTCGGTCCCAGCGACGGGGCCGGGGCTCAGTTGTAGGTGGTGGTGATGGTGTAGGAGACGGTCTGGTTGGGTCCGACGCTGGCCTGGGCGGCATCCACCGTGAGGGTGGCGCCGATGGTGAGGATCAGCTCGCCGGTGCCGTCGAGGTTGACGGCGATCAGGGGGATGGGCCCCTCGCTGGACACGAAATTGGCCAGGCTCAGGCCGTTGGCGGCCGTGGCGCTCACGGACACGTCTACGGCGGTGTTGGGGTCACCCGTGATGGTGTAGATGGCGGAGTAGGGGGAGCCGCCGTAGTGGATGAACTGGGGATCCGCGGTGATGGCGTCGGCCAGGCCCAGGGTCACGGCGCCGTTCTTGTCCGCCACCACGCCGAAGTCCATCTGCTGGTCCATGATGACCGCCACCTCCGCCTTCTCCCCGATCTTCTCGCCCATCAGGAAGCCCACGTCCTGGGCCGACGACGGCCCGCCGTCGGCCGCGCAGAGGGCGGCGACGAGGACCACGCAGGACCAGAAACGGGACCGAGATCCTGTCAATGGGCGCAAGATTCTCATCCTCCATCCTTGAGGACGGGGACCGGCCGATCGTCACGCACGGCGATCCGATCGTCTAACGGACTACATCGCAACGAGTTGCTCCTCCAGCGTTCAGGCCGGGGCGGAATGGCCCCGGAAACCCGACGGCCATTTTGCACGGGGTGTGCCAGGACGGCGGCGCGGGAGGGGCGTCAGCGGGGATCCGGCAGGGCGGCGGCCACGGCGCGGGCCAGGTCGGAGAGGGAGGGGTCGCGGGCGCCCAGCACCAGGACCACGTCGCCGGGGCGGGCGGCGGCGGCCACCGCGGCGGGCAGCGCGTCGCGGTGCTCCAGATCGCGGGCGTCGCGGCCGCGGGCGCGCACGGCGGCGGTCAGGTCCGTGGACTCCACGTCGCGGGTGACGGAGCCGCCGGCATAGTAGATGGGGGGCAGCCAGAGCACGTCGTCGGGAGCCAGGGCCTCGCCGAAGGCGGTCACCAGGTCCGGGAAGAGGAAGCGGGTGGGGCCGTAGCCGTGGGGCTGGAAGAAGGCCAGCACGCGGCCGCCGCGCAGGCGGGCGGCGGCCAGGGCGGCGCGCAGCTTGTCGGGGTTGTGGGCGAAGTCGTCCACCACGGTCACGCCGCCGCGCTCGCCCACGACCTGGAAGCGGCGGGCCACGCCGCGGAAGCCGCGCAGGGCGGCGGCGGCGGCGGCCGGGTCCACGCCGGCGGCCCGGGCCACGGCGACGGCGGCCACGGCGTCGCGCACGTTGTGCTCGCCGGGCAGCGGCAGCTCGAAACCCACGCCGTCCACCGTGAAGCGGCTGCGGTCCGACGCCAGCTCCAGGTCCACGGCGCGCACGTCGCAGCCGGGGGCCAGGCCGGCGCGGATCACGCCGCCCGGGGGCGGGGCCGCCAGCAGAGGGTCCAGGGCGGGATCGTCGCCCAGCACCAGCGGGCCGCGGGTCTGGGCGGCCAGGGTGCGGAACATGGCCAGCACCTCGGCGGGCTCCTTGTGGTCGCGCTGCAGGTTGAGGATCAGCGCGGCCCAGGGATGGTAGTTGACCAGGCTGCCGTCGGACTCGTCGGCCTCCAGCACCACGTGGGGTCCGTTTCCGGCCAGGGCGTTGCCCAGCAGGCCGCGCTCCTCCAGGCGCACCAGGGCGCCGCCGGTGATCACGGTGGGGTCCAGGCCGGCGTGCATGAGGATCTCGGCCACCATGGCCGTGGTGGTGGACTTGCCGCTGGTGCCGGTCACGGCGATGCCGTCGCGCTCGGCCACGTAGCGCGCCAGCAGCTCGCTGCGGTGCAGGATGGGCACGCCCGCGGCGCGGGCGGCGCGCACGTCGGGCACCGAGTCCTCCACGGCGGTGCTGGCCACCAGGGCCTCGCAGCCGGCCCGGGGCCAGGTGCCGTCCTGGGGCACGATCTCCACGCCCGCCGCCGCCAGGGCCGCACGCACAGCCGCCCGCTCGCCCTGGTCGAAGGCGCGGTCCGAGCCCGTGCAGCGCCCGCCGCGCCAGGCGTGGATCTGGGCCAGGGCGCTCATGCCGCTGCCCCCCGCCCCGCAGAAGTGGAGCCAGCCCTCAGACGACGACAACCGGATCCCCCTCCTCCACCAGCTCATAGAGGTGGATCACGTCGGCGTTGCTCAGGCGCACGCAGCCGTGGCTGCAGGGCCGCCCGATGCCGCCCTCGTGGTTGGTGCCGTGGATGTAGATGAAGCGCTCGCGCGAGTCGCAGCCCGGACCGCGGTTCAGGCCTTCCTCGCAGCCGTCCAGCGTGAGGATGCGGCTGAGGATGAGGTCCTCGCCGTCGGGATCGTCCTGGGGCCAGCGTCCCACCGGCTCACGGCTGCGGAACCAGGTGCCCACGGGGTGGCCGGCGCCGATCTTGCGATCGATGCGGTGCACGCCCGGCGGCGTGCCGAAGGAGCCCTCCACCCCGCTCACGCCCGCCGCCGCGGTGCTCACGCCGAAGCTGCGCGCCACGCGTCCGTCCACCACCAGGCGCAGGGTCTGGCTGGGCACATGGACCAGCAGCCAGCGCGGCGGCGCGGCGCCCAGCACGGCCAGCAGGCGGCGGCGGGCGGTCTCCAGGCCGGGCGCGGCGTCGGACTCGGGCGGACAGGGCAGGGGCACGGGCGTACATCCTCCGCTGGGGGTTCGAGGCGGCGAACGTACCATCGGCCGCGGGGGGCGACAAGCCGGGAGCGGCGGCGGCCACGCTCGTTGTCGATTTGATAACAGGCCCGCCGTTGACCACCTTGGGCCGGACACCCCCCACCCCTTCGGAGGCGGCCATGTACGACATCGGCGGATCCCTGGAGCGGCAGCTCCTGCAGGTCATGCGCGCCAAGCCCACCGTGGTGCTCACCGAGCCCACCGAGCCGCGCATCGTGGAGGCGGCCTGCCACCTGTCGCGCTTCGCCAAGCTGGTGTTCCTGGCGCCGGAGGCGGCCGTGCGGGCGGTAGCCGCCAAGCACCTGGGCCACATCGACGCGGTGCGGCAGGAGTTCACCTTCGGCGAGGCGGCCTTCGTGGATCCCGCCGCGGAGGATGCGCTGCTGGACGAGTTCGCTCAGGAGTGCGTGTCCCTGCCGCCGGAGCTGCGGCGGGCCGAGAGCTTCGAGCAGGCGCGGGCCATGCTGGTGGAGCCGGCGCGCTTCGGCGTGATGGCCGTGCGCCGCGGCCACGCCGACGTGGTGGTGGGCGGCATGACCCACGAGCCCCGCGAGTACTTCCGCCCCATGCTGCGGCTGCTGCAGGTCAACCGGGTGATGTGCGAGGCGGGCGTCTTCGTGCTGCCGGACTCGCATCCGGACGACATCTTCCCCCACAACATCGTGATCTTCGGCGACGTGGCCGTGAACGAGCGCATGGAGCCCGAGACCCTGGCGCGCACGGCGGTGGGCACCTGCGCCATCGCCCGCGACCTCATCCCCCAGGACGTGCTGCCGGAGATCCACGGCGCCATCGTCAGCTATTCGCACAAGGGCTCGGACGAGGGGCCCAGCGTGGAGCTGGTGCGGCAGGCCGGGCGCATGGTGCCGGAGATCCTGGCGCAGCGGGTGGAGAAGGGCGCGCGCTACGCGGGCATCAGCATCGAGTCGGAGGTGAAGATCTCCGCCGCGCTCTCGCGCCGCGCCGCCATGTACTACGACGAGGGCCAGGCCGGCACCTTCAGCGGCCACACCAACGTGCTGATCGCCCCCAACCTGGACCTGGGCAACCTGCTCTACCACCTCTACGCGTCGCGCTATCCGGACGCCAAGAAGTTCACGGTGCTCTTCGGCCTGCGCTTCAAGGGCGTGGACCTGGCCATGGACTCCACCGCCGAGGACGCCATGCTCGCCGTGAAGGCGGACCTGCTGCGCCTGCACCGCTTCGGCCACTGGCACGAGACGCCCAAGGACACCTTCTTCCCCCGCCGCCGCATCCTGGCCATCAACCCCGGCTCCACCAGCACCAAGATCGGGTTCTACGAGGGCGAGCTGGAGCGCTTCACCACGGAGCTCCAGCACTCGGCCGCGGAGCTGGAACCCTACGAGAGCGAGCCCATCACCGCCCAGGCGGAGCTGCGCCGCAAGGTGGTCGAAGACGCCCTGGCGGAGCACGGCGTGACGGTGGACAGCCTGGACGCCATCGGCGCCCGCGGCGGCCTGGTGCACCCCATCCCCCACGGCACCTACCACGTGAACAGGCGCATGCTGGACGACCTGAACGCCTGCGTGGGCGGCGAGCACGCCAGCAACCTGGGCGCGCTGATCGCCGACGCCCTGCGCGCCGGCCGCGACCTGCCCGCGTTCATCGTGGATCCGGTGGTGGTGGACGAGGTGTGGGAGAAGCAGAAGATCACGGGCTTCCGGGCCATCCGCCGGCTGGTCATCAGCCACGCCCTGAACCAGATCGCCACCGCGCGGCGCTTCGCGGAGGAGCACGAGACCTTCTACGACCACGTCAACGTGATCGTGGCCCACATGGGCGGCGGCATCACCGTGGGCGCCCACCGCAAGGGGCGCTACATCGACGTGAACAACGGCCTCAACGGCGAAGGGCCCTTCTCCCCGCAGCGCTCCGGGTCGCTGCCGCCGGGCCAGCTCATCGAGATGTGCTTCTCCGGCGCCTACACCAAGCAGGAGCTGAAGCTGCTCAACAAGGGCCGCGGCGGGCTCATCGATCTGCTGGGCACCGCGGACCTGCGCGAGGTGGAGCAGCGCATCGACGCCGGCGACGCCGAGGCCGCCCTGGTCTACGACGCCATGGTCTACCGCATCGCACGGGAGATCACCTCGCTGCTGCCGGCCTTCGAGGGCGAACCCCTGGACCGCGTGCTGCTCACCGGCGGCATGGCCCGCAGCGCGCGCCTGGTGGAGGCCATCACCGCCGGCGTGGCCGGCCTGGGGTGCGGCGTGACCGCGTATCCCGGCGAGAACGAGATCTTCGCCCTGGTCAAGGGCGCGCTGCGCGTGCTCAACGGCAAGGAAGAGGCCCGCACCTACGCCCCGGAGGTGGATGCATGACCCCCATCACGACCCTGGACGGACTGCTCGACTCCCTGCGCCACGCCCCCAGCCGCACCGTGGCGGTGGCCGCGGGCGAGGACCCCAACTCCATCCAGGCGGCGGCGCGGGCCGTGGCGGAGGACATCGCCAAGGTGACCCTTGTGGGCGACCGCGCCAGGATCCTGGAGCTCTGCGCGGAGCACGGGCTGGACGCCGGCGCGTTCGCCATCGTCCACGAGCCGGACATGGCCCAGGCCGCCCGCACCGCCCGCGACCTGGTGCGGACGGGCGAGGCCGAGGTGCTCATGAAGGGCCTGGTCAGCACCGCCGACTACATGCGCGCCATCCTGGACAAGGAGCAGGGCCTGATGCCCGCCGGCGGCGTGCTCAGCCACGTGACCGTGCTGGAGCTGCCCGCCTACCGGGAGCGCCACGGCAAGCTGCTGTTCGTGGGCGACGTGGCCATCATCCCCAAGCCGGACCTGGAGACCAAGAGACGGATCCTGCGCTACTGCGTGGACGCGGCCCACAGCTTCGGGATCGTGAAGCCCAGGGCGGCGCTGATCGCGGCGTCGGAGAAGGTGAGCCCCAAGATGGAAGCCACGGTGGAGGCGCGGGCCATCCGCGACGAGTCGGGCGACGCGTTCGCCGATGCGATCGTGGACGGTCCCCTGGCCCTGGACGTGGCCCTCAGCCCCGAGGCCTGCGCCATCAAGGGACTGGACTCGCCGGTGGGCGGCGCGGCCGACGTGCTGGTGTTCCCGAACATCGAATCCGGCAACGTGTTCTACAAGGCGGGCACGCTGCTCTCGGGCGGGCGGCTGGCCGCGGCGGTGGTGGGCACCACGGCGCCGTGCGTGCTCACGAGCCGCGCGGACTCGGAGGAGAGCAAGCTGCTGAGCATCGCGTTGGGGTGCCGGTTGGCGGGGGGCCGCTAGCTCCCGTCCCTCCCGGAAAGCCCGCATCGCCCCGGCCGCCCGGTCGGGGCGAATTATTTCATGAGATTGTCATGGCGCCGAGGCGGGCGCCTCCCGCGGATGGAATCGCCGCAATTCCTTATTTCATTACCACATATTCCATATTTGCCGATCCTCGCAACTGATGAACCGAGTCCGGACCATCTAAGTCCATGTTTTTCATACTTGAGTCGCCATTGATTACCCCGAGATAGAGATCTATGGTTCGCCTGATTTCCGGAGGACCCGTGCCGTCCTCATCCCGGCCGCCCCGCGGCCAGTCCACCACCCCGAAGGAGTGCCCCATGAAACGCCTGCTCGGTCTGACCGTCCTGCTGGCCCTGGTGACGGCCGGCGCCGTCCTGGCCGCCGACGACACCACCGAAGGCAAGTGCATGACGTGCCACAAGGAGAAGTCCCCCGGCCTGTACCGGCAGTGGCACGGCTCCCAGCACGCCATCCACAACGTGACCTGCCTGGACTGCCACCAGGCCGCTCGCGGCGACGCCGACGGCTTCACGCACGAGGGCGCGTTCATCGCCACGCTGGTGACCCCCAAGGACTGCGGCAAGTGCCACGAGAAGGAGGCCCGCGAGGTGCAGGCCTCCCATCACGCCACCGCCGGCGAGATCCTCGAGTCCAACGACGCCTACCTGGCCCACGCCGCCGGCGGGCATCCCGTGGTGATCACGGGCTGCGAGAACTGCCACGGCGGCAAGGTGCAGATCGATCCCGCGAGCCCCAACATGCTGAGCATGAAGAGCTGGCCCAACTCCGGCATCGGCCGCCTGAACCCCGACGGCAGCAAGGGCGCCTGCTCCGCCTGCCACACGCGCCACGCCTTCAGCAAGGCCCAGGCGCGCAAGCCCGAGGCCTGCTCCAAGTGCCACCTGGGCCCGGATCATCCGCAGAAGGAGATCTACGAGGAGAGCAAGCACGGCAACGCGTACTACACGCACATCGATGAGATGAACATCGACGCCGACCGCTGGGTCGTGGGCGAGGACTACTTCGAGGCCCCCACCTGCGCCACCTGCCACATGAGCGCCACGCCCACCCAGGCCATCACCCACGACGTGGGCCAGCGCATCAGCTGGACCCTGCGCCCCATCGTCTCCAAGAAGCTCGACAACTGGGAGACCAAGCGGCAGAACATGCAGGACGTGTGCATCAACTGCCACGGCCAGCGCTTCGTGGACGGCCACTACCTGCAGTTCGACGGCCTGGTCAACCTCTACAACGACAAGTTCGCCAAGCCGGCCAAGATGATCATGGACAAGGTCAAGGAGCGGAAGCTCATGGAGCATCCGGCGGCCTTCTCCAACGAGATCGAGTGGGAGTTCTGGGAGCTGTGGCACCACGAGGGCCGCCGCACCCGTCACGGCGCCGCCATGATGGGCCCCGACTACACCTGGTGGCACGGCATCTACGACGTGGCCCACAACTTCTACTTCAAGTTCCTGGTCTCCGCGCGGGCGTTCGACGACCCCGAGGTCAACGCGATGATCGACGAGGTCATGGCCGACCCCATGCACCAGTGGTTCAACCGTCCGACGGCCGACATCAAGGCCGACATCCGCGACGGCAAGATGCCCGCGATCTACGCCGACCAGTTTCCGCAGCACTAAGCCCGGGAGCAGACCATGAACAAGCGTTTCGTGAACATGCTGCGGGGACTGTCGACGAACTGGGTGGGTTCGCTGGGCGTGGCGCTGACCACCACGGCCTTCGTGCTCTTCCTGTTCATCGAGATCCTGCGCGTGCTGGGCATCGTCACCAGCTCGTACATCGGGCTGGTGTCGTACCTGGCGTTGCCGGCGCTGTTCGTCCTGGGCCTGATCCTCATTCCGTTCGGCTGGAGCGCCCTCAAGCGCGCCACCGGCAAGACGACGCGGGAGCTGATGGACGAGCGTTTCGAGCCTTCGGAGCTCGAGAGCCGCGCCTTCGGCTCCCGCATCGTGCGGATGTTCTTCCTGCTCACCCTCGTGAACATCCTGTTCCTGGGCGCGGGCACGGCGCGGATGCTCCACTTCATGGAGACTCCCAAGTTCTGCGGAACCGCCTGCCACGGCGTCATGGAGCCGGAATGGACCACGTACCAGGCCTCGCCCCACGCGCACGTCCGCTGCGTGGACTGCCACGTGGGCGACGGCGCGGGGGCGCTCATCGATTCCAAGATCAACGGCCTGAAGCAGATGGTCTCGGCCACCTTCAAGCTTTACGAGCGCCCCATCCCCACCCCGGTCCGCCAGCTGCGGCCCGCGCGCGAGACGTGCGAGCACTGCCACTGGCCGGACAAGTTCTACGGCGACCGACTCGTGGAGAAGGTCCGCTACGACTTCGACGAGGCCTCCACGCCCCGGTACACCACGCTCAGTCTGAAGGTGGGATCGGGGCAGGGGCAGCGTCGCGGGGAGATCCACTGGCACGTGGCCGAGCGGAACGAGGTGCGCTACGCGTCCGTGGACGACGAGCGGGAGGAGATCCTCTGGGTGGAGTCCAGGCAGGCCGACGGCACCTGGAAGCGGTTCGAGCGCCGCGACCGGACGGCCGGCGCGCACGACGCGGTCCGGGTCATGGACTGCGTGGACTGCCACAACCGCGCCACCCACATCTACGAGGATCCCGAGAAGGCCGTGGACGAGCGGATGGCGTCCGGGGAGATCCCCACGGACATCCCGTTCATCAAGGCCCGGGCCCTGGCGGCGCTGACCGGTTCCTACGCCGACGCCGACGCCGCCATGCAGGGCATCGACGCCGCCCTCGCGGGCTGGTACCGCACCAAGTACCCCAAGCGCACGGCGGAGTTCGCCGCCGGCCTGGACCGCGCCACGGCCAGCCTGCAGGCGGCCTGGAAGCGCAACGTGCATCCGGGGATGAACGTCACCTGGGGCGCCTACCCCAGCCACCTGGGCCATGACAACGGAGGCGGCTGCTTCCGGTGCCACACCCCGGAGCTGCAGGGGCCCGCGGGCGAGTCGATCTCCAACGACTGCACGCTGTGCCACAGCATCCTGGCCGAGGAGAGCCCCCATCCGTTCCAGTTCCTCCTGCCGGTGGCCGAGAAGGGCGATCCCGACGCCGGCCGCCACAAGTACCTGCAGGAGGAGTTCCTCAACACCCTCAATCCCTAGCCCCGCCGGGCATGGGGGTCCGGGCCGGCCGCGGCGCTCCGCCGCGGCCGGCTTTTTTCCGCCGGATGCCGTTCAAGCCGGTCTGAAATCGACCGATAAGGAATTCGAAAGACCCAGCGGACCCCTGGCCCCAGCACCTGTCCGGAGCGACATGACGACCACGCCCACCGTCAGCGAAGTCTTCAGCGAGATGTTCAGCAAGGTGCAGGCGCCGGTGCTGCCGGCCGCCGTGGCGCGCCTGCTCGCGGAGATCAACTCGCCGGACCCCGACATGAACGACCTGGAGCTCATCGTCAGCGCCGAGCCGCAGATCAGCGCGCGCGTGCTGCGGACCATCAACAGCTCCCAGTTCGCCCTGCGCGTGCCGGTCAAGACCGTGCGCCACGCCATCACCCTGCTGGGCTTCAACCGCATCCGCTCCATCGTGCTGTCCTACGCCATGCTCGAGGCCATGCCGCGGCCCAAGAGCCCGTTCTTCCGCCACGAGATGTTCTGGACCGACACCCTGCTGCGCGCCCTGCTGGCGCGCTCCCTCACCCGGCGCACATGCCGGCACGACCCCGAGGAGGCGTTCACGGCCATGATGCTGGCCGACGTCTCGGTGCCCGTGCTGCTCATGTGCTGGGAGGACAGGTATCAGCCCATCCTGGCCCGCTGGGAGGGGCACCCCAAGGAGCTGTCCCACCTGGAGCGCCAGGCCTTCGGCTGGGATCACGCGCGCGCCACCGCCTGGGTGCTGCGGCGCTGGGAGTTCCCCGAGGATCTGGTGCAGCTGGTGGCGCACCACAACCTGGAGCCCGAAGAGCTCCACAAGCTGGGCCTGACCGACAGCCTGGCCAACCAGATCGCCACCGCGGCCCTGCTGCCCAGCTCCATCAAGCCTCTGGAGGGCCGCTGCCGCAAGCTGGTGCGGGTGGCCCACACGTCGCTGGGACTTCCGTTCGACGCCTGGGGCGGCATCCTGAGGGAGATCCGGGGCTGGTTCGAGGCCGTCTGCGACGAGTTCGGATTGTCCGGTTCCTACGCCGTGAACGTTCTCGCCACCCTGGACGAGGTCACCGGCGGCGGCGCCTTCAGCAGCACCGAGGGACCGGCGGACGGCTGAGCTTGCCCCGCGGGGCGTCGTCGTCCATCTTGCCCCTTCCATCCGGAGGGAGAATCCATGTCCGCACCGTTGGTCCTGGCCCACAGAGGCTGGTCCGCCCGCGCCGTCGAGAACACGTTGGAGGCCATGCGCCTGGCGGCCGCGTCGCCCGCCGACGGCGTGGAGCTGGACGTGCACGAGACGTTGGACGGCGGCTTCGTGGTCCACCACGACCGCGACGTGCCCCACGGCCTGATCGCCGCGCTGCCCCAGAGCTTCATCACCGGCCACGACGGCAAGGCCGGCGCTCCGGTGCCCAGCCTGCGCGAGGTGCTGGGCCTGCTCGCCGAGCGCCCCGGCCGCTCCACGGTCTTCGTGGAAGTGAAGTCCATGCGCTCCTGGAACCGCCTGCGTTCCCTGCTCGCCCCCTGGCGCGAGGCCCTGGACCTGGAGGTGCAGAGCTTCGAGCCCGCCATCCTGGACATGGCCGCCGCCGCCGCCGAGGACATCCCCCTGGGCTGGATCGCCCGCGAGCCGGGCCCCGACCCGGTGGGCATGCTGCGCCGCTTCGGCGCGCGCACGCTCTCCCTCCACCATGAGGCCTGCTCGGCCGAACTGGCCGCCGCCCTCCACGTGGCCGGCTTCCGCCTCTCCGCCTGGACCGTCAACGACGCCGCCCGCGCCCGCGCCCTCGCCGGCATGGGGGTGGACGTGCTGATCGGCGACGATCCGGAGCTGCTGCATGGGGCGCTGATCGACTTCGTGACCACCTGAGAAGAAGCGGCAGACACACGGGCGCGTTCCGGGTCGAACATCCAATCACGCCCCGGAACGCGCCCGTGTGTCTGCCGCTTCAGCGTTGGAGGATGAAGGCGGTCAGGGCCTGGAGCACCTCCGGGGAGATGGTGGTTTCGATCTGCTCGTATTCGGAGAGCTCACCGGTTACTGCGGGCTGGAAGAGGTGGTTGAGGTCGGGGAAGACCTCCACGCGGCTGTGGGGGTTGTGGAGGACGGCGCGCATGGGGTCGGCGTTGAGGGACGGGGGGACCTGGGTGTCCTTGGTGCCGAAGAGGGCCAGGACGGGGATGTCCAGGGCAGCCAGGTCCGGGGCGGGATCGTGGTCCAGGAACCAGCGCAGCCAGGGGTCGGAGATCTGGGTGCGGATGGCCGGGGCGTTGGCCGGGGTCAGACCGGTCAAGGCGGCGAGGGGGGCGCCGAGGTCCGCGGCGACGGCCGTCAGCACCGCCTCCACCGAATCCAGCGGGGCGGCGTAGAGCTGCGCCAGAGCGGCGCGCACCCGCGGCTCCTCCGCGGCGTAGCCCGGGATGCGGGCCATGCCGCGGGCGCCTTGGTAGGCCAGGATGCGGCTGCCGGGAACCGCCGGGCCGGCCAGCAGGACCAGGAAACCGACGCCTGGATCCTGCGCGGCGGCGACGGCGGCGATGAGGCCGCCCTCGCTGTGGCCCAGCAGGCCCAGCCGCCGCGCGTCCACCTCGGGACGGGCGCGCAGCCAGGCCACGGCGGCCAGGGCGTCGCGGGCGAAATCGGCGGTGGTGGCGCCCGCGGGGCCGCGGTCCGAGCCGCCCACGCCGCGGTCGTCCAGGCGCAGAACGGCCACGTCGGTGCGGCTCAGGTGATCGGCCAGGACCAGGAAGGGCTTGTGTCCCAGGATGGTCTCGTCGCGGTCCTGGGCGCCGGAGCCCGTGAGCAGGAGCACCGTGGCGAAAGGTCCATCGCCCGGCGGCACGGTGAACGTCCCCGCCAGATCCACGCCGGCCGCCTGGTTGCGGACCGTCACGTCCGCGCTCTCGTAGGGGAACGGCGGCACGGGCATCTGCGGCCGCCGCGGTGGACCGTCGGCGCGGCGGACCAGCGCCAGCGGCAGCGCCCCGCCGCCCTGGGACCAGGTCCCCTCCAGATTCGCACCGGCGGCGTCCATGGCGCCCACATACCTGGCGCTCAGGCTCGGGAAATCCACCGTGAGCCGCGGCGCCTCCCAGCGCACCTCGCCGGCCTTCATCCCGAACACCCCTTGATCCGGGCTGTCCAGGCTCGCCGACCACGCCCCCGCGTCGTCCTCATCCACATGCAGCACCAGCGCCAGCGAGCCTCCCGGCACCTCCAGCACCCCGTCCCAGACCCCCACGACCCCCGCACCCGCCGCGGCCGCCGCCACCAACACCACCCACCCGACGAGGATCCTGCGCATCATGACTCCACCTCTCTCCGGCGTCCGTGGCGGGCGAGGGGACACAGGGGCGCGGAGCGGGGCGTGATTGGCTGTTCGACCCGCTCCGCGCCCCTGTGTCCCCTCGCCCGCCGACTCGTCCTACGCCGGCCCGTACCCATCCTTGAAGCGCAGGATCCGCGCCGGATTCCCGGCCACGATGGCCCCCGCCGGCACGTCCTTGGTCACCACGGACCCGGCGCCCACCACGGCGTCCTTCCCCACCACCACCGGCAGCAGGGTCACGTTGGAGCCGATGCTGGCGCCGTCCTCGATGGTGGTGGTCTTCCACTTCTCGCGCTCGGGCTGGGGCGGCATGGTGTCGTTGATGAACATCACGCCGTGGCCGATGAACACGTCGCTGCCCACGGTCACCAGCTCGCAGATGAACGTGTGGCTCTGCACACGAGTGCGGTCGCCGATGGTCACGCCCGCCTGGATCTCCACGAAGGTGCCGATCATGGAGTCGCGGCCCACCTCGCACTCGTACATGTTCACGAAGTTCCAGACCTTGGTGCCTGCGCCGATCTTGCAGTTGCGGATGAGCTGGGTGGGGTTGGGAGTCTCGGACATCTCGGGGTCGCCTCCGGGTGGGGGGTTGCGTGAACGGAATCGGACAAGGATAGCTCAGGGACCGGACGGCGTCAGCCCCGTTCCGCCGCAGACGAGGACCCCGGCCGCGCGGGCGGCCGGGGTCCGGATCGATCGCATGGATCGCGTCGGGCTAGCGGAAGCTGGCCTTCAGACCGCTGAAGCTCATGCCCTCGGTCGGCACGGGCTCCTGGGTCGTCACGGTGACCAGGCAGCCGGCGCTGGCGTAGGCGTCGATGCCGATGTAGTACCAGCCCGGGTTCTGGCCGGCGTCGAAGGTGATGCTCTCGGTGCCCAGCACGTCGGAGCCGGCCACGCAGGAGCCCAGGGGGTCGCCGCAGTCCGTGAACACGTACAGGGACATGTCGCAGCTGCCGGCCTCGGTGAGCGTCAGGACCGCGTCGGTCTCCAGGTAGATCATGTAGAAGGCGTCGGGGCCGTTGGCGCTGTAGCCGGTGCAGCCGGTGGAGCCCATGGCGGACTGGTTGGTGTAGCCGCCGGCGGCCAGGTCCACCTCGAAGGCGCCGTAGCCGATGGTGGCGATGTCGATGGCGCCGGTGCACACGTCGTTCGCCGGGGGCGGCGGCGGAGGCGTGGCCTCGGTGGCGCTGAGGATGTAGGTGCCGGTGTAGCTGCTGCTGTAGCCCACGACCTTCACGAAGTAGGTGCCGTCCGCGGTGAAGTCGAAGCTGATGAGCGAATAGTAGCCGGCGCCGCCGTCGTCGTTGTAGGCCAGCTGGGTGGTGCCGTCGGTGTCGTACAGGTACAGCTTGGTGTCCACCACGTCGCCGGCGTGGGTCTCGAAGTCGATGCTCGCGCCGGCGGTCACGGTGATGGCGAAGAAGTCGGCGTCCAGGCTCACGTCGATGGCGCCGTTCATGTCGTCGCCGGCCGTCAGGACGTTGGCGGTCAGGTAGTCGTCGTTGGGCTCGACCTCGGAGGCGCGGGAGTTGGGCTCGTAGGCCTGGACGGGCTTCTCCAGCGGAGCCTTGGCCAGGGCGGCGCCGGCGATCAGGGAAAGAATGCTGACGATCAGAAGCAGTTTGCGCATGGGTGTCCCCTCCTGAGGATGGTTCGACAAAAGTCCGGGCGGACGAGGGGCAATCGTAGCATTTTCGACTGATTTGTTTCAATAACGAACTTTTAGCCTAGGACAACATTCTCGGCCGCGTTGACGCCCACGGCCCCTCCCGCTAGATTCGCGGGACCCCTACCCGCGGAGGCCGCAGATGCAGAATCCCATCGTGGTGACCGGCGCCGCCGGATTCATCGGCACCAACGTGGTGCGCGCCCTCAACGCCCGCGGCCGCCGCGACGTGATCGTGGTGGACCGCCTGGGCCGCGACGAGAAGTGGCGCAACCTGGTGGACCAGTCCTTCGCCGACTACCTGGACCTGGAGGACTTCCGCGCCCGCGTACGCCGCGATGAGCTGCCCGCCCTGGCCGCCGTGATCCACCTGGGCGCCTGCAGCAGCACCACCGAGACCGACGCCGACTACCTGATGGACAACAACTTCGCCTACACGCGCGAGCTCTGCGAATGGTGCGTGCGCCACGGCGTGCGCTTCGTCTATGCCAGCAGCGCCGCCACCTACGGCGACGGCACCCGCGGCTACGACGACGACCACGCCCTGCTGCGCGACCTGCGCCCCCTGAACATGTACGGCTACTCCAAGCACGTCTTCGACCTGTGGGCCCAGAACAAGGGCCTCCTGGACCGCATCGCCGGCCTCAAGTACTTCAACGTCTACGGACCCTGGGAGGACCACAAGGGCGACATGCGCTCGGTGGTCCACAAGGCCTACCACCAGATCCTTGAGACGGGGAAGGTGCAGCTCTTCAAGAGCCACCGCGACGACTACGAGGACGGCGGCCAGGTGCGGGACTTCGTCTGGGTGGACGACGCCGTGCGCCAGACCCTCTGGCTGGCGGACCACCGGGAGGTCAACGGCGTCTTCAACTGCGGCACGGGCCGCGCCCGCTCCTGGGTGGACCTGGCCCGCGCCGTGTTCGCGGCCCTGGGACGGGAGCCCCGCATCGAGTTCGTGGAGATGCCCGCGCACCTGCGCGCCAAGTACCAGTACCACACCTGCGCCGACCTCCATAAGGTGCGCCGCGCCGGCTACGACACCCCGTTCACGGAGCTCGAGGACGGCATCCAGGCCTACGTGCGCGAGTACCTGCTGGACCGCTTCCCCCCGGAGCCCGCGTGAGCTCCGCCCCCTCCCTGGCCTGGAGCGGCTTCGCCCGCGAGCGCTACCGACGCGGACGCGGACACGCCTGGTTCGACGGCGACGAGCAGGAGCTCCTGGACCTGGTCCGCGCCCACTGGGACGCCCGCCGCCCCGGAGACGGCCGCACGGATCTGGAGCTGGTGGTGGTGGTCCCCGTGCCGCCCGACCGGTTCCGCGGCGCCACCGTGAACGTGGCCCACGCCGACCGCCTCACCGCCCGTCTGGTGCGCCGCCAGCCCCAGGAGGACCCCTACGTGGAGGTCCTGGCCGACGGTCCTCCCGAGCCCGTCCACCACGCCGCCGTGGTGCTCTACAGCGCCGCCGCCCTGCTGCAGAACGGCGGCGAGCGCACCACCGACGCCGACTGGGAGGTGGTCTGCCTCATCGCCTCCCCCGTGGACCCCGAACCCATGGACCCGCTGACCATGGCGCGCAACATGCTCGCCCGGCCCGGCGGCACCCCCTGCACCTACACCGCCGAGCAGTTCGCCGCCGCGGTCTGGTACTGGGCCGGCCGCGTCAAGGCCCACCCCCGCGACTGACCCGCCCCTCCCCCACGCGACGAGGCCGCCCCCCTCAGGGAGCGGCCCGCATCGCGTCCGTCGGATGGATTCTAACGGAACAGGGTCTTGACCGCGCTGACGCTCAGTTCTTCGGTATCCACCGAGCAGTCGATGACGCAGATGGCGCCGGCGAAGGGCTTCAGGCGGAAGGCGCCGGAGCCGTACGAGTAGATGCCCGTGGCGCAGCAGTAGCAGTCGTCGTCCATGACCGTGCTGGCGTCGTACCAGGCGTCGTCGAAGGTCAGGACGGGGCCGCCGGGCATCTGGGAGACGGCGCTCCACCAGCCGTTGCCGTCGGGCGTCGCGTTGACCTGCATGGGGTCGATGATGGACACGTAGCAGCTCTCGTACGCCTCGGGATCGCTCTGGAGCTGATGCACGCTCACGTACATGGGCGTGATGGCGCCGGTGTGCACGCCCAGGTTGTCCACGTAGCCGGTCGCGTCGGCGTCCACGTTGAGCTGCGAGCGGCCGAAGAACTCCTCGTACGCGCCCTTGACCTCCACCAGGTCGCCGGTGGCCACGGCATGGCCGCCGCCGGTGAAGACCCAGATGCCGGCGTACGGCTGGTTGGGGTCCTCGCTCATGTAGAAGCCCTCGGCCAGGACGCCGGTGACCACGGCCTCGTTGACCGTGACGGCGGTGCCTTCGGCGTAGACGCCGGTCTGGATGTCGATGATGGTCCCGGCCGCGGCTGCGCCGGCGACGAGGATCCCCAGAGAAACGATGACAAGTTGCTTCATGGTGCGGCCCTTTCTCCTATGCACGGTGATCCGGCCCAGCGGGCCTCTGCACAGGTGGAGCAGGAACCGTTCCCGGCAGCGGGAAACCGGAGCGCAAAAAGAAGGGATCGGCCGTAACCGGCCGATCCCATGTCACTTGGCCCGGGTCCGCGTCTAGCGGAACTGGGTCTTCAGCTCGCCGAAGCTCACGTCCTCGTTGCTCACCGCGCACTCGATGATGCAGATCGCATTCTCGAACACCTCGAGCTTGTAGGCGCCGAAGCTGTAGGCCAGCACGCCGCTGGCGCAGCAGTAGCAGTCGCCCAGCATGACGGTGGTGTCGTCGTACCAGTAGTCGTCCATGATCAGGAACGTGCCGGGGCTCATCTGGGACTCCACGGTCCACTCGCCGAAGTTGTTCGGGGCCTCGGTGACCATCATGGGATCCACGATGGCGATGTAGCAGCCCTCGTACGGCTCGGCGTTGGCCGCGAGCTGGGCCATGGTCACGTAGAGGGGGTAGATGGCGCCGTCATGCACGCCCAGGTTGTTGAAGTAGCCCGTGGCGTCGGTGGAGACGTTGATCTCCGAGAAGTCGAAGTACTCCTCGTAGAGGCCCTTGACCTCGACCAGATCGCCCACGGCGACGCCGGGAGCGGCGCCCGTGTAGACCCACACGCCGGCGTAGGGCGCGTTGGGATCCTCGCTGATGAAGGCGCCGTTGCTGCGCACGCCGGTCACCACGGCGCTGGGCACGACGACCTCGTCGCCGATGGTGTAGGCGCCCATCTGCAGATCGACGATGGACCCGGCGACGGCCGCCCCGGCCATCAAGGTCAGAAGGAGAGCGGAAACAATCATCTTCATGGTGCGGTCCTTTCGGAAGCGTTGCGATCCTTGGAGGAGCGGGCGGTCTGCAAGGGACCCTAGCACAATCCCCACGAGCCTGCAGAAAAAAACTGCAAAAATTCCATCAATCATCCTATCGGGCCGTAGGTTTTTCCGGCCCGCACGACTCGATTGAGTTGCGAAGATATGCATATCAAGCGCGCGACGCCAGCCCTCGGATGTGGATTCTCGATAAAAAACGGGGCCGACCCGAAGGCCGGCCCCATGGCGATCCCGCGAAGACCGGAGGTCCCTAGCGGAACAGGGTCTTCAGCGCTCCGAAGCCCAAGGTCTCGTTGGCCACGGTGCAGTCCGTCACGCAGATGGCGTCGGCGAAGGGCTCGAGCTTGTACTCGCCGAAGCTGTAGATCAGCACGCCGGTGGCGCAGTTGTAGCAGTCGCCCAGGGACACGGTGGTGTCGTCGTACCAGTAGTCGTCCAGCTTCAGGAAGGTGCCCGGGGTCTCGTAGGACTCCACCACCCACTCGCCGAAGGAGTTGGGGGCCGTGGTCACGGTCATGCCGTCGGTCACCTTGATGAAGCAGCCCTCGTAGGCCTCGCCGATGTCGGCCACGGTCACGGGCAGGGGGTAGATGGCGCCGTTGTGCACGCCGGTCATGGTCACGTAGCCGGTGACGTCGGTGGAGACGTTGATCTCCGTGAAGTCGAAGTACTCCTCGTACAGGCCCTTCACGTCCACCAGGTCGCCCACGGCCACGCCGGGAGCGCTGCCGGTGTAGACCCACACGCCGGCGTAGGGGGCGTTGGGATCTTCGGTGATGCAGAGGCCGTTGGAGCGCAGGGCCACGACCACGGCGTCGGTCACGGTGATCTCGTCGCCGATGGCATAGACGCCCATCTGCAGGTCCACGATGGTGCCGGCCTGGGCGGCGGCGACGGTCAGCAGCAGCAGGGTCGCGACGATCGCATGCTTCATGGCTGAGGTCCTTTCCGGTGCGGTTCGAGTGAGGCGGTTGCGAAGGCGGAACGATAACCCATCGATCAGGGACAATCATGTGAATTCCATAAAAAAGCCGGCCCCGCGTGGGCGGGGCCGGCCAAGGAGACGTCGGGACCCGGTTTAGCGGTACCCGGCCTTGATCTCGCTGAAGGAGCGGGCCTCGTTCTCCACCGTGCACTGGATGGAGCACACGCCGCCCTCGTGGACCAGCAGGCGGTAGGCGCCGTCCACGATGACCAGGATGCCGCGGGCGCAGGTGGCGCAGTCGCCCAGCGACACCGAGCCGGCGTCGTAGCCCAGGGCCGCCAGGTGCAGGGCGTCGCCGGGGTTCTCCAGGGAGTCCATGACCCACACGCCCTCGGCGTCGGGCAGCGCGGACACGCTCATGCCCTCGCCCACCTCCACGTAGTTGCCCTCGTACAGGGCGCCGTCCACGAGGACGTCGGCCAGGGTCAGGTCCAGGGGGAAGATCTCGCCCAGGTGCGTGCCGGGGATCTGCAGGTACCCGGAAGGATCGGCGGGCACGTCCAGCACGGACATGCCGCCCACCTCGGCGTACACGCCCTTCACGTGGGCCAGATCGCCGATCTGGGCGGTCGGGGCGCCGCCGGTATGCACGAAGATCCCGGAGCGGGCGGTCACCGGATCCTCGCTGAGGAAGAGGCCGTCGTCCAGCACGCCGGTCACCACGGCGCCGTTGACGGTCACCACGTCACCGAGCGCGTAGGCTCCGGTCTGGACGTCCACGATGGTTCCGGCGGAGGCCGCACCGGCGATCAGCAGCAGCAGGCAGGTCGTCAGTTTGGTCATGAGGTCGGTTCCTTTCCAGGGCGTGGTCACGGGCGATGCGTTCCGAGGATTTCATTCCCGGACGTGGAACGGGGCCGGCTCCGGGAAGAACCGGCCCCGCGGGGTCCGAGGATGGGGTCCGCGCTAGCGGAAGAGGGCCTTCACGGCGCCGAGGCTCATGTCCTCGTTGGCCACGGTGCAGTCGGTCTCCTCAACCGACAGGACCTTGAACACCCACTGGTTCTGGTACCAGGTGAACATGCCGTAGGCGTTGTTGTAGCAGTCGCCCACGTCCACGGTGGCGTAGTCGAAGAAGTAGTCGCCGAAGATCACGGACAGCTGGGTCTCCACCGAGTCGGCGCGCCACAGGCCGCCGGCCAGCAGCTCCTGCACGATCATGCCGTCGGTGATGGTCAGCACGTGACTCTCGTAGGCCTCGGGGTCCGTGAAGAGCTCGATGGTGGTCACGAACAGCGCCGGCAGGGCGGCGGTGCCGGTGACGGTGTAGCCGGCGTCCGTGGGGTAGAGCAGGTTGATCTCGGCGCGGCCGGCGTTGTCGCGGACCAGGCCGCGCAGGTCCACCACGTCGCCCACGTTGACGGTCGGCGCGGCGCCCTCGTACACCCAGATGGCGGTGTAGGGGCCGGCGGGCAGCGAGGTCACCGTGAAGCTGTTGGCCTGCACGGCGGTGACCACGGCGCCGCTGATCTCCACCACGCTGCCCGGGGCGTACACGCCCGTGCGGACCTCGTAGATGCTGGCGTCGAAGCTGGGCATGGCCAGCACGGCCGTGGCCAGCAGGGCGGTCAGAACGGAAGCGGTGACGAAACGCATGTTGTCCTCTCCTTCAAGGCGGCTTTCCCGGCCGAAGGATCGGGCGGTCAGTCCCTCGGCATCCCCCTCCCGAAGCCCCTGCCGGACATGACTTGCCGCAGGTGATCTTCGGGTCCCTTTTCAAGTGGGTATGATGATAACACAATCCCCAGCCAGGCGAAAGACCCATATTGCAGAAAAAGAGACTGACATAAAAAAAGAGTGCATCCAGCACGGGGCTGGATGCACATCTTCGCAACCAATTGCTCTGGTGTCCCTTAGCGCGAGTAGTACTCGATGACCAGGGGCAGCTCGCAGAGCACGGGCACCTCGTCCCGCGGGGGGTCATAGAGGAACTTCACGGAGAAGTTCTTCTTGTCCCGCTCCAGGTACGGCGGGCAGTTGCCGGCGGTGTCCATGGCGATCTGGAAGCAGTCCAGCTTGCGGCTCTTCTCCTTCACGGTCACCACCTGGCCGGGGCGCACGCGGTAGGAGGCGATGTCCACCTTCTGGCCGTCCACCTGGATGTGGCCGTGGCCCACGTACTGGCGGGCGGCGTAGATGGAGCGGGCCAGGCCGGCGCGGGCCACCACGGCGTCCAGGCGCGACTCCAGGAGCTGCACCAGCGAGTTGTTCATGTCGCCCTTGCGCGAGGCCTTCTCGTAGTAGTTGCGCATCTGGCGCTCATGGATGTTGTACTGGGCGCGCAGCTTCTGCTTCTCCAGCAGCTGCATCTTGTACGGCGACATCTTGCGCCGGCGCATCTGCTGGGTCAGGCCGTGCTGGCCGGGCGGGTACGGGCGCTTGTTCAGGTAGCGGTCGGACTTGGGCGTCAGGGGGATCCCCAACGACCGCGACTTCTTGATCTTGGGACCGTTGTACTTCACGGCTTCCTCCGGGAAAGCTCACGGTGCGGCGTCGCTGCTAGGCACCATGGATTGACGCCGACGTTCTTCCGGGCCGACGGGCGCACGTTCCGGCCGGCAAGCGTGGGCCGCCGCCGGCGCTCTGCGCGCGCATCCATGGCCTGAGTCCGATTCGACCCGGAACGGGCAAGAATAGGCCTCTGCGCCCCCCATGTCAAGCGGGGGGGTCCTCCCGCAGCACCCCGCCCTGGAGCTTGGGCAGGCGGGTCATGGCGCGCAGGGCGTCCAGGTCCTTGAGCACCAGACGCCGGCCGCGCACCTCCAGCAGGCCCTCGTCCTGGAGCTGGCGCAGGATCCGCGAGAGCGACGGCTGGTTCATGTTGAGCATGGTGGCCAGATCCCGCTTGCGGGTGGGCAGCTCCACCTGGGCGCTGGTCACGTAGTCCGCGTACGGGCTCTTCTCGTGCAGATCCACCAGGTAATGGGCCAGGCGCTGGGCCCCGTCGCAGAGGGTCAGCTGGTCGATCTTCTCCACCAGGAGCTGCATCCACAGGGCCATGACCTCGAAGATGTAGCGCTGCAGGGCCGGGTGCCGGTCCATGACCTCCAGGAAGGGTTCCCGGGGCAGGAAGGCGACCTCCGCGGTCTCCAGGGCCACGCAGCTCACCGGGTGGGCGGGCAGGAAGAGGGCCGCCTCGCCGAACATGGAGTACTTCTCGGCCAGGTGGACGATGTGCTCCTTGTAGCCCGGTCCGGAACGGATGAGCTTGAACTGGCCCTTCAGCACCAGGTAGAGGCCCTCGGGCTGATCGCCCTCCTCGTAGAGGACGTCTCCCTCCGGGCAGACCAGGCGTTCCACCACCGCGAGCAGATCGCGGCAGATGGGTTCTCCCACGCGGCGGCCGAAGCGGCTGGCGAGGAAGTCGTCGAGGGCGACGGGTTTGACGGTTTCGGACAAGGCTACCTCCGGGGCGGGTCGGAGAGGCGCGGCGCTAGGCCGCGGGCAGCCGATCCTTGATGGAGAGCCCGATGCGTCGGCGCTCCCGATCCACGGACCGGACCCGGACCTGGACCCTCTGGCCGACATGGAGCTCGTCGGCCGGGTCGCGAACGAAACGGTGGGCGATCTCGCTCACATGGACCAGGCCGTCCTGATGCACCCCCACATCCACGAAGGCGCCGAAGTGGGTGACGTTGGTCACCACGCCCTCCAGGTCCATGCCCTCGCGGAGATCCTCCAGCTCGTGCACGTCGTCCCGGAAGGCCACCGCGGCGAACTCGTCGCGGGGGTCGCGGCCGGGGGCCGCCAATTCCGCGAGGATGTCGTCCAGCGTGTAGCGTCCCACATCGTCGCAGAGATAACGGGTAAAATCAATCGTTTTCAGCAGGTTGGGCGCTCCTGCCAGATCGGCAGGGGCGCGCCCCAGATCCGCCGCCATGCGCTCCACCAGGTCGTAGCGCTCGGGGTGCACCCCGGTGGCGTCCAAGGGGTTGTCGCCGCGCACGCGCAGGAAGCCGGCGGCCTGCTGGAAGGTCTTCTCCCCCAGGCGCGGCACCGCCAGCAGCTCCTGCCGGGACCGGAAGGCGCCGCGGGCGTCGCGGTGGGCCACCACGGCCTTGGCCAGGGTGGGCCCCAGGCCCGACACGTAGCTCAGCAGCGGCGCCGAGGCCGTGTTCAGATCCACGCCCACGCCGTTGACGCAGGCGGTGACCACGTCGTCCAGGCGCTCCTTGAGACGGCGCTGGTCCACGTCGTGCTGGTACTGGCCCACGCCGATGGCCTTGGGATCGATCTTCACCAGCTCCGCCAGGGGATCCTGCAGGCGGCGGCCGATGGACACCGCGCCGCGCACGGTCACGTCGTGGTCCGGAAACTCCTCGCGGGCGATCTCGCTGGCCGAGTAGACCGACGCGCCCGACTCGCTCACCAGCACCACCTGGATGTCCGGCGCGCGCTCCGCGGCCCAGCGGCGCACGGCGTCGAAGGTCTCGCGGCCGCCGGTGCCGTTGCCCACGGCCACCGCCCCGAACCCGTGCTGGGCGAACCAGCGGTCCAGGGCCTTGGCCGTGCCGGCCAGGTCGTTGCGCGGCGCGGTGGGCCAGACCAGCCCGTGCTCCAGCAGGCGGCCGGTGGCGTCCAGCAGCGCCACCTTGCAGCCGGTGCGCAGGCCCGGGTCGATGGCCAGCACGGGGCGCGGCCCGAACGGCGCCGCCAGCAGCAGATCCTTGAGGTTGGCGGCGAACACGTCGATGGCCGCCGCTTCCGCCGCCTGCTTCAGATCCAGGCGCAGCTCCGTCTCCACGTGCACGGACAGCAGGCGTTTCCAGGCGTCGGCCGCGGCCTCGCGCACCTGGTCCTCCCATATGGAGGGGCGCGAGCCCAGGGCGGCGCGGGTCACCATGCCCAGGGCCTGGTCCGGATCCGGGCCGATGCGGTAGCTCAGGTAGCCCTCGTTCTCGCCGCGGCGGATGGCCAGAACCCGGTGCGGCGGGATCTGCCCCACGCGCTGGGAGAAGTCGTAGTAGTCCTCGTACTTGCTGCGCTCGTCCTGCTTGCCGCGGGCGGCCTTGCAGACCAGCTCGCCGCTGCGGCGGGTCAGATCCCGCAGGGCCTCGCGCAGCTCCGCGGTCTCCGCCAGGCGCTCGGCCACGATGTCGCGGGCCCCCTGGAGCGCGGCCGCGGCGTCGGGCACCTCCTTCTCCGGGTCCACGAACTCCGCGGCGATGGTCAGCGGGTCGCCGGACGCGTCGAACTGGTTCCACATGCGCTCGGCCAGGGGCTCCAGGCCGCGCTCGCGGGCGGTGCCGGCGCGGGTCTTCCGCTTGGGACGGTACGGGAGGTAGAGGTCCTCCAAGACGGTGCGCGTGTCCGCGGCGCGCACGGCGGCCTCCAGCTCCGGCGTCAGCTTGCCCTGCTCGGCGATGGTGTTCAGCACGGTGGCCCGCCGCTCCTCCAGCTCGCGGCGGGCGGCCAGGGCGTCGCGCACCAGGGTCACGGTGCCGTCGTCCAGGTTGCCGGTGGCCTCCTTGCGGTAGCGGCTGATGAACGGGACGGTGTTGCCCTCGTCCAGGAGCTGGATCACCGCGGCCACGCCGGCCAAGGGCGCGCCGGCGTCGGCGGCCACGCGGGGCAGGATCTCGTGCAGGGGGGCGGGCTCGAAACGGGGGGCGGTCGCGTCCATGCGGCACTCCTGGGTGAGCGGTCCTGGGGTTGGGGCGGGGACGATAGGACGCCGGGGCGCGGCTGTCCAGGCCCCCTAGGGGATCCGCGTCCAATAGGCCAATCCCTCGCCCACCGCGATGGCCGCGAGCACGCTTCCCAACGTTCCCACCAGGAAGTACTCCGCGAAGGCCAGCGTCCCCAAAGCGGCGAGCAGCCCCCAGAGCCAGCCGTGCCCACGCATCCGGGTCAGGTTCACCCCGCCCAGCATCATCACCCAAGGCCACCAGGAGTTCACGACGCCCCTCCTTGCTCCAGTCGACGGACCAGTTCGGCCCAGAGGCTTTCCCAGCCGAACCGGAACAGCTCCCAGCCGGCCGCCTGCTGGCGTTGGCTGATGGCGCCGCGGGTCACACCCAGGCTGTCGGCCACGGCCGCCCAGGAACCCAGCTCCCGGTAGGCCGTGATGGCCTGCCACTGCGGGTCCGACCACGTGCTGCGGTCCTGCAGGCAGTACGACGCCAGCGCGCTCCAGGCCATGTCGGCGGCGTCGCCCCCGGCCTCCAGGCGGCAGAGGTGCCCGTCCTCGCGTGCGGACTCCAGGGCCGCCCTGGCCCGATGGAAGCAGGGGCCGTCCATGCCCAGGGCCTCCTCCCGCAGCGGCGTGGTGATCTCGCCCCAGCCCAGCCCGAACCGCACCTTGGCGGGACGGGCCGCATCGCTCGCCTGCTCCATGATCGTCAAGGCATCGGCGGCTCCTGCGTCATCGGCGTGGAAGAGGCCCTGGAACTCGTCCCCCAGGGTGATGGTGGGCCGTGCGAGCATCCCTCCGCCCTGCCGATCTCCCCAGCTCTGGAAGAGACGCGTCCAGACTTCCTGCAGGGCGTACCGGTGGTCGGGATCCAGACGGCGGGAATCGACGATGTCGCCGATCAAGGCGAGTGCGGTTCGGGGCTGCCCCACGTTTAGCCTCCAGGCTGAATTCATACAGAATTCACTTCTGATCCTAAACAATCGCGGATCATCGTTCAGCCTGCAAGCTATATTTTTTAGTTATTTAGGTTCATGGCTATCCTGCGAGGCGCCAGGGGGAAACGGACGGGAGGACGTCGCCCGCCGTGCGACGTCCTCCCTCGTTCCGTGGGTCCGGAACACCATGCTGAGAATCCGCACCCACGGCGCGGCCTCGGCGGGGGACTGGCATCCCCGCGTCCGCCGCGTTGCGGGCGGGCCCGCTACCGGTCGCGACCGGCGTGGGCCACGCGGATGCTCACCAGGCCGTCCATCTCCGAGCGCAGGTCGGGACGGGCCACGGCCTCGGTCTCGATCCAGTCCTCGGCCAGGATCATCTCGTCCACCAGGTACTCGGCCACCAGGGCGGCGCGCTTCTCGGCCAGGGCCTTGGTCTCGGCCTGCACCAGCACCTTCAGGGGCGAGCGCGGCTGGTCGCGGCGCACCTCGTCGGCGGCGCGCGTCAGCCAGTCCTCCCCCGCGCGGGTCAGCTTGGGCTGGTCCTTCTTGAAGACCTTGTCGCCGGAGAACTCCAGGCGGCGTTCCGTGCCCTCCATGTAGTCCACGGCGGGGATGCGGAAGCTGGTGCCCGCGTAGTTGTAGGTGTTGGTGCCCTTGTCCACCACGCTGAACACGTAGCTGTAGGGGTAGCCCACCTGGATCATGCTGGCGTCGTCGCCGCGGCCGTTCCACTTCAGGTCGCCCGGGGGATCGCCCTTCTGGTTGAAGGTGCGGAAGGTGGAGCCGCGGTAGTCGGTCACCACGAGCTGCCAGGAGCGGGCGCTGTGGCCCTCCGGGTCCTCCGGGTAGAAGGTCACCACGGGGTCCGTGGCCGGATCCTGGAGCCAGGGGTGCGGAACCTGGTCGCTGCCCAGGTCCTGGGGGTTGTAGAGGAAGGGGTTCAGACCCTGCACGGGGCTGACCCGCAGCACCTGCTCGTCCACCGAGGCGTAGAACGTGTCGATGACCGCCGCGCTGAGCGGGAACTCGAACATGCTCTTGTGGATGTCCTGGCGCACCTCGTTCTCGGCTTCCACGACCATCTCGGGAAGACCGGCGTCGGCTGCGCCCTGCTGCTCGGTGTAGGCGGGGGCCGTGCGGCCGGCGAGCAGCATGATGCTGCCGGCCGCGACGGTGAGCATTCCCCTGAGAACGTTGCTGTGCATGGTGTCGTCCTTTGTCTCAGGTTGTTGCACGTATGGAGTTTTGGGGTGGATCCGGCTAGCTCAGCCGGAAGACGATGGTGATCACCCCCCACTGCTCCACGCGGTTCTCCGCGTTCAGGGACTCGAACACGAACTGCTTGATGGCGTCGCGCGCGGCGTTGTTCAGATCGCTGTGCGGCGACGTCTGCTCGAAGTACATGTTGTCCTTCACCCGGCCGTCGGGCATGACGGTGAAGTGCACCGCCACCACGCCCTCCCAGCCGTTGCGGCGGGCCGCGTCGGAGTAGACCGGCAGGGTGCTCTTGACGATCTTGCGGCCCTGGATCTGGCCGCTGATGGTCATGGCCACGCCCTTGCCGCCCATGGCCTTGGGCGTCGCCTCGGCGATCTGGGCCTGCTGCTCCACGGCCGGCTCCTCCGCCTTGGCGATCTCCGCGGCGATGGGGGCCTCGGCCAGGCCTCCGGACGCGCGCCGGCCGCCCTTGAGGCTGCCCCGAGAGCCGCCGTTGCCAGCGCCGTAGTCCATCATGGTGCGGCGGCCCTGGCCGTCGTCGCGCGACTGCAGGGCCGGCGCGGCCACGTCGACCTCCGCCGCCTGCCGGGCGCGGTTGGACTGGGCGGTCTGGACCAGCTCGTCCACCGAGCCCTGCCAGGCCGTCTGGCCCTCCTCGAGCCGGCCGCCCACCAGGTTGGCGTTGCCGCCCTCGACGCCGCCGGTGGCGATCTGCATCGCCATGCGGCCGCCGCCGGAGCCGGAGCCCACCTCGAAGGCCACGTCGGACAGGTCGGTCTTGGACTTGCGCCCCACCAGGGCCTGGGTGCCCGGATCGAACGAGCTCTGCCCCGTGCTCTTGGACTGCAGGGCCGGCGCGTTCACGTCGGCGGCCAGCGCGTCCACGTTGCGCAGGTTGCGGGTGTCCAGGTTGGGCACCGTGGCGTCGGCGAAGTTCCGCCCCTCCAGCTTGCGGCTGGTGGCGTCGCGGAACTGCTGCTGCTGCTGCTGGGACAGTTTGGGCGCCGCCACGTCCATGGGCTTGTTCTGGAGCATGGGCCGCGTGTCGAGCTTGGGCGGGGCCAGGCTCTCCAGCTTGGGCTTGCTCTTGAGCGCGGGCTCGGCGGGGACCGGCTCCGGCTCGGCCGGCTTCACCTCGGGCTGGGCCTCGGCCGGCTTGACCTCCGGCTTGGGCTCGGCCTTGGCGATCTCCTCGGCCTGCACCACGGGCTTGGTCTTCACGCGGACCTGCTCGGCCACGTCCTTGCCGTAGCGCTCCTCGATGTAGGCGATCTCCGTGAGCTCGTCCACGGCCTGCTGCACGGTGTCCGCCCCCGCCCTCATCATCAGCATGAGCAGCAGGAACAGCCCGGCGTGCAGGGCCAGGCTCGTGGCGAACCCGCCGGTGGTGGCGCCCTTGCGGCTGAGTTCGTGCCTCATCATCACGGCGCACCACCCCCCTCGCCCTTCTTGCCGGTGGCGATGGCGATGCGCGGGGCCTTGGCGGCCTCCACCTGCGCCAGCAGCTCCTCCACCTGGCCGTAGAGCAGGGCCTTGTCGGCCTTGACGATGGCCACGCCGTCCGGGCTGGCCTCGAACAGCGGCGTCAGCAGGGGCTGCACCTCGTCCAGGGTCAGCTCGTCCTCGCCCACGAAGATGTGGCCGTCCAGCGTGTAGATGATCTCCAGCTTCTCGGTGTCGTCCATCTGGCTGGCGGCCGCCTCGGGCAGCTCCACCTCGTGCTCCGTGTCGTTGAGGAACGGCGAGATGATCATGAGCGTCAGCACGATGACGAGCGACACGTTGATGATGGGCACCACGTCGACCTTGGTCTCGAAGCGGTAGACGTTCATTGCGCGCCCTCCTTGCGGTTGAGCAGCGCGAGGCTCTTGGCGCCGCCCGCCTTGGCGGCGTCCATCACGTCCACCACGTCGCCCAGCGTCACGTAGTCGCTGGGAACGATCACCACGGTCTTCTCCACGCGCGCGGCGAGCTTCTCGCCGAGGCTGGCCGAGAGGTCGGCCAGGGGCGTGTCCTCCCCGTTGACCTGGATGCCCTCGGGCGTCACCGAGACCATCAGCAGCTCCTCCTCGTCCTCGGGAGCCGCCGTGGAGACCACGGTGTCGCTGGCCTCGGCCCTGGTCGCGTTGACCTGGATGCCGTTGCCCATGATGGCGGGCATGGTGATCAGGAAGACGACGATCAGCGTCGTGGTCACATCCGCCAGCGGCGTGATGTTGGCCGAGTTCTCCTCGCGCATTCCTGTGCGTTTCACTCCGGGCATGCTTCCACCCCCGGGGCTACTGGCCGGCGTGCGCGGGCTCGCGGACCGAATCCTGGGCGGCGTCGATCAGGTGCTGCGCGCTGCGGCCTCCCTGGGCCTTGGCCGCGGCCTGGCGCTTGGGCGCCCCGAGCTGCCACAGGATGGAGAAGAACTCCTCCCGCACGTCCTCCAGCTCGATCACGCGCGTGCGGATGCGGCGGACGTACAGGTTGAAGCTGATGGTGGCGATCACGGCCACCACGATGCCGGCCGCCGTGGTCAGCAGGGCCTCGGACACGCCCATGGCCACCACGGCCGAGCCGCCGGCGCCCGTGCGCGCGATGTCCGCGAAGGCGCGGATGATGCCGATCACCGTACCGAACAGACCCAGCAGGGGCGCGATGTTGCTCATCGTGCCCAGCACGCTCAGGTTGCGCTCCATCTCCACCTGCTCCAGCTCGATGGCGGTGTTGAAGCGCTGCTTGAGGTCGCTCTCCTTGGCGCCGGTCTGGCCCAGGCACTGGGCGCACACGCGGCCGGCGGAGTGCTTCTGCTTGCTGACCCAGGCGTAGGCGGCCTTGAGGTCGCCGCCCTGCATCTTGCTCGACAGCTCGCGCATGAACGACGCCGTGTCGGCCTTGGTGCGCATGAAGTAGAACGCGCGCTCCACCGCGAAGCTCACGGTGATCACGGAACAGATCATCAGCACGACCATCGTCGGCGAGCCGAGGAGCAGTTCGGTCAGAGTCATACCCAGCATGGTGTTTCGTCCTCTCGTGGTTGATCCGGCTAGTTGCCGGACGTCAGGGCCCGGATCTCCTCGAGGCGCCCCTGCGCCATCGCGGTCCATTCGGGCTTGCCATTGGCCTGGACAATGCGGTTGTACGCGTTCACGGCCGTCTGCCAGTCGGCGGCGTCCTCGCTCAGCTGGCCGATCTGGGCCAGGCTGGCGATCCGGTGCGGAGCCGTGAGGTCGCGGCCGGAGGCCGAGTCCTCGTAGCTCGCGAGGGCGTCGGCGATGCGTCCGAGCTTCTCGTAGCATTCGCCCTTGCGGTAACCGATCTCCTCGATCCCCGCGTCGCCCTGCGCCATCGCGGCGTCGTAGGCCGCGACGGCGTTCTCGTAATCGCCCATCTCGTCGTGGTAGAGGGTGGCGATCTGATAGCTGAGGCCGGCGGCGCGCTCGTCCTCCGGGTAGTCCACCTGGAAGCGCACCAGCACGCCGATGGCGGCCGGCCAGTCCTCGAGCTCCTGGTAGCAGAGGCCCGCGTTGAACAGGGCCAGCGAGGAGTACTGCCCGTCCGGGTCCTGGTCCGCGAGCAGCTCGTAGACGCCGGCGGCCTCCTCGTAGCGCTCCAGCTTGTAGAGCACGGTGCCCTCGCGGAAGCGGGCCAGGCCCACCAGGTCGTCCTTCTCGTGGGTGGTCACGAAGTTGCGGTAGCCGGCCAGGGCCTGCTCGTTCTGCTCCATGCGGTAGTAGGTCTCCGCCAGGTAGAACAGGGCGCCCGGGGCGCTCTGGCTGTCGGCGTAGTCCAGCGTGACCTTCTCGAAGAGGCGGGCGGCCTTCTCGTAGTTGCCCTCGGCGAAGGCGTTCTGGCCCTCGCTCCAGTAGTAGTCGGCGGCCAGGGGGCTGTCCGGGTTCTCGCCCAGGTACTCGCCCATGTCGCGGCCGGAGCGGTAGTAGGCCGACTGGATGCCCAGCTCGGCGTCGCTGCCGCGGGGATCGTCGGGGAAGGCCTGCGCGAAGGCCTCGAAGGCGGCGATGGCCTGGTCGTCCTGCTGCATGTTGTAGTAGCAGTTGGCCAGGCCGAAGGCGGCGTCGGCGGCGTGCTCGCCGTCGGGGAAGCGCTGCTGCAGGCGGCGGTAGCTCTCCACCGCGTCCTGGTAGCGGGCCAGGCCGAACTGCGTGTCGGCCAGGCGGTAGCTGGCCTCGGCCACCACGTCGTCCTGGGGATAGCGGCGCAGCAGGTCGGACCAGGTCTCCACGGCGTTCTCGTAGTACTGGAGGCGGTAGTAGCAGTCGCCCAGGTTCATCATGGCCACCGGGGCCTCCGGACCGTCCGGATTGGCCTGCAGGAAGCGCATGAACTGCTCCATGGCCTTCTCGTACTCCTTCTGGTTGAAGTACAGGGAGCCCAGGGCCATGGAGTTGGAGCCCTCCTCGCTGTCCGCGTTGGCCAGCTCGAAGAGGAACTTCTCCTGCTCCTCCAGCGCCAGGTCGTACTCGCCGATCTGGCTGTAGGCGGCCACCAGGCCCTGCAGGCTGGAGGCGGCCACGTCGCTGCGCGGGTAGCCCGTGAGCACCAGGCGGTACATGGCGCCGGCCTCGCGGAACAGGCCCTCGGAGTAGTAGGCCTCGCCCAGATGGTGGTACGTGCGGGCGCGCCACTCGCTGGGGGTGGGCAGCAGGCGGTTGGCGATGAAGTGGTAGTTGGTGATCAGCCGGTCGAACTGGTGCAGGTCGTAGTACACGGTGGTGGCCAGGAAGAGCGCGCGCTCGCCCACGTTGGTGTTCACGTGGCGGTCCATGACGTTCTGGAATTCGCGCACGGCCAGGTCGTACTCCTCCAGCTCCTTGTGGGCGTAGCCCTTGAGCACCTGCACGCGGGCGGCGAGCTCGTCGCCCGGGAAGAGGCGCAGGAACTCGTCGGCCATGAGGATGGCCTGGGGGTAGTTGCGCTCCGCCGTGTAGGCGAAGACGATCTTGTGCATGGCGGAGCTGGCGAGCTCCGAATCCGGGAAGCGCTTGACCACCTCGGTGTAGGCGAAGACGGCGTGGGAGGTGCCGCCCATGGCCATGTACGCCGAGCCCGCCAGGTAGCTGGCCATGGCGCAGATGGGTTCCTCGGGCATGGACTCGCAGATCTTCTCCAGCTTGCGCGCCGCGTCGCCGTACTTGCCCATGCGGTAGTCCACGCAGGCCAGCTTGTAGCTCGCCATGGGCAGGAAGGGGCTGTCGGGGAAGCGCTCCAGGAACTCGGTGTAGCTGCGTGCGGCCACCTTGTTCTGTTCCGAGTTGTAGAAGGCCTCGGCGATGCTGAAGGCCACGTCGTCGGCCAGGGGGCTGTCCGGGTACATGCGCAGGGCCTGACGGTAGCGCTGGATGGCCAGGATGTACTGGCCCGTCTCCTCCAGGCAGCGGCCCAGGTAGTAGAGGCCCAGGTCCGTGTCCACGTCCTCGAAGTACGCGGCGGCCTCGTCGTAGCGCTTCTCCGCGTAGGCGAAGACGCCCAGCACGAACTTCACCCGCGGCTGCTCGCGATAGCCGGGATGGTCGGCCAGCAGGGCCTTGTAGTTCTCCTGCAGGTGGCGCCAGTCCTTCTTCAGGGCCTGGGCCTGCCCCATGGCGAAGGCGGCCTCGGCGGCCAGGTAGCTCTCCGAGTAGCGTTCCAGCAGGCTCGTGAAGCTCTCCATGGCCAGGTCCAGCCGCCCGCGGTTGAACTGGCATTCGCCGATGCGCAGCAGGACGCTGGCCTCCAGGTAGCGGTCGCGGCCGTTGAACTTGCGCACCCGCTCGAACTCGCGCATGGCCTGATCCCAGTCGCCGTCCCGGAAGTAGCATTCCGCCAGCATGTACTGGGCCTGGGCCGCGCGCTCCGAGTTCTTGTAGTGGCTCAGGTAGAGCTGGTACTGCTGCAGGGCCGCGGACTTGTCCGTCTCGCGGGCGAAGGTCTCGCCCGCCGCGCGCCACAGGTCGGCCTCGCTCATGACGATCTGGTCGTCGTCGCCGGCGAGGGCCGGCAGGGCGGCGAGCAGGGCCAGGGCGGCCAGCAGCAGGCGCAGGGCGGCCGGGGTGCCAGTCTTGATGATCATCGGTCGTCCCTTCTCCGTCAGTTCTGCGATCCGCTGATGTCGATGCGGATCGGGGTCCGGGTCCGGTTGCGGAAGCCCAGGATCTCCACCTCGACCTCGTGGGTCCAAGGCTGGCCCAGGTCGTCGATGATGGTCATGCGGGCCTGGTAGCGTCCGTCGCCCACCAGGCGGCCGTTCTCATCCTCGCCGCCCCAGGTCACCGTGGCGGGCGGCGGGCCCATCTCCACGATGCTGCGCACCAGGGCGCCGTTCTCGTCCAGGACCTCCAGGCGCCACTCCTCCACCTCGCCGCGCAGGGCGGTCTCGATGTCGAAGGACACGCTGCGGTCGTTGCCCGTGGGGCTGAACCGGGCGCGGTCGCTGCTGATCCGGATGCCGTCCGACACGCCGAACCGCATGGTGGCGCTCACCACGGTGGTGTTCCCCAGGTCGTGGCTGACGTGGGCGTAGTCGAGCTGCCAGTTCTGGTATCGGACGCCCGCGCCGAAACTGGACTGTTCTCTCACGGTGTCGTAGCCGCCGCGCAGCACGAGCTGGCGCAGGGGCCACAGCTCCATGCCGCCCTGGAAGTCCAGGTCCATGAAGTCGGTCTTCACGAGGTCCGCCAGAACCTGGAACCTGTTGTCCCAGAAGCGGATGGCGGCGCCGCCGCGGATCGTCCGCGCCAGCTTCTCCTCCGCCTCCTCCAGGGTGATGGTGGGCTGCAGGGCGTTCTGGTAGGTCAGGCCCAGGCTCAGGCGCTTGTCCGGGCGCATGTACACGCCCAGGTCGCCGCCGAAGCCGGTGCCGCTGGTGCCGGCGATGTCCTGGCTGATGGACTTCAGCGTGACGCCCCAGCCGATGCGGCTGCTGCCGCGGGCGTAGCTCAGGCTGAACACGCCCTCGGTCTCGCTGAAGGTGTCGTCCATGTCCTCGAAGATGGTGGCGCTCTGGAACTCGCCGCTGTTGACGAACGTGCCGCTGAAGGCGAACACGCCCTTGCCCGAGGTGGGCAGGCCGAAGGCGAGGAAGTTGTACTTGGTGTCGGCGAAGAGGGTGGCCCCCATCACCGTGGCCTCCATGGTCCTCAGCTGCGAGAGGCCGGCCGGGTTCCAGTACACCGTGCTGGCGTCGCCGCCGATGCCGCTCACGGCGCCGCCCAGGGCCAGGCTGCGGGCGCTGCTGCCGAAGCGGAGGTAGGCTCCGGCCACGCCGCCGTCGGAGGCGGCCAGGGCCGGGACCGCCGCGGCGATCAGCGCCGCGCAGGCGGCAAGGAGCGCGAAACGGCCGAAGGTGCTGGTCATGCGGTTGTGGCGTTTCATGGCTGCTCCCTACTTCACCACCGCGATCTTGCGGCGGTAGTCGAATCCCTGGCCGACGATCCGGCAGATGTAGCCGCCGTTGGCGACCACGCGGTCCTTGCCGTTGCGTCCGTCCCAGACGTACTCGGCGGTCATGCCCATGACGGCGTCCATGCGGTCCACGTGGACCACGGTGCCGTACAGGTCGTAGATGGTGATGGTCACGGTGCCGCTGGCGGACGGGTTGAAGAGGATGCGGGTCTCCTCCAGGCCCGCCGCGAACGGGTTGGGCCGGTTGGTGATCTGCTGCTCCAGGGTGACCGCCTGGGTGGTGTAGAGGTTCATGGTGCGCAGGGGCTCGGACACGCCGCCGTCCTCCACGGCGTAGAAGCGCAGCTCGTGCAGGCCGCCGCCCTCCACGCCCAGGCTCTCCAGGGTGAAGGGCTCGGTGTAGGGCGTCAGCGGCGCGGGGCCGTCCTCGCCGTCCACGTCGAAGTACACGGTCACGCCCATGCCCACCACCTCGCTGGCGGCGTCCAGGGCGATCTCCGTGTCGAAGCTCACGAACCAGCCGTCCAGGTACTCCGCGGCCACGCCGGAGAGATCCGGATCCGTGGACGGGGGGCCGGCCACGGGCAGCGAGGCCTGCTGCATGGGCAGGTCGTCCACCACGGCCTGGAGCAGGAGGTCGTTCTGGGCGTAGTCGTCCACGCGGACCTCCACCAGGGCCACGCCGCCGTTGCTGGTCAGCACGGAGTGCTCCGTGGAGCGGGCCGAACCCAGGCTGGCGTCGCCCTCGCTCACGGTGAACACGGCCGCCGCGCCGGGCGCCGCGTTGCCGGACTGGTCCTGCGCGCGGATGCGGGCCCACACGCGGTCCTGGGGACGCAGCACGCGGTCCACCGGGGAGCCGTCGGCCTCCTCCAGGCTCAGGCTGAACTCGAAGGCCTGGGCGGCCTTCACCAGGATGGGCGGGCTCAGCACGTTGCCGCCGTTCTCGTCGATCACGCGGATGCGGATGAGCTCGGCGCGGTCGTAGGTCTGGACCGGGATGGCCGCCACGCCGTCCATGGTCACGCCGTAGGTGAAGGTGAGCGTGCCGGCCGGGTCGGCGCCGGCCAGCGGGCGCGCATCGCCCGAGGCCGCGTTCATGGCCAGCAGCTCGAAGGTCTCGTCGTAGCCGGTCACGGTGCGGCCGGTCACCACGTCCACGCGCGACACGCTCATGGACCACGGCTCGCCCGCGGTCACGGTGTCGGGCACGTCGATGGCGTAGGTCACGCCCATGGGGATCACGGCCATGATGGGGCTGAGCGAGGCGCGGCCGCGGTCGTCGCTGACCCGGATCACGATCTGCTCGCTGTAGGCGTAGCTCTGGGTGGTGATCTCGGCCTGACCCAGCAGCAGGGTCCACTGGCCGATGGAGAGGTCGCCGCTGGCCTGGCTCATGTCGGGCTTCAGCGCCTCCAGGGTGAAGCCGTTGCCCGAGGGCACCGGGTCGCCGGTGGAGGGGTTGATGAGCTCCACCTGCACCGGGAAGGTGGCCGGCGGTCCCACGTAGGCGGTGTCCGGCACGGTGATGGCGTAGGCGGCCTCCACCACCGGCACCGTCACCTGGCCCTCGCCCGCCGACGCGTGCTGCGGATCCTGGCCCACCAGGGAGAGGTTGCCCTCCACGTCCAGGATCACGCCCACGGTGCGGCGGCCGTTGACGAAGGGCGCGTGGTAGTCGCCGGGGTTCAGCCAGGCGAAGGCGCCCTCCTCGGCGCAGGACAGCTCGATGGCGCCGTCGTTGATGGAGGTGACCGGGTTCCAGAACTGGTCCACGGCCCGGATCTCCACGTTGAACGGCTCGCCGGCGATCTGCACCAGGGGCGCGCCCGTCTTGCCGGTGGCGTTGTCGGCGCCCGGATCGGCGGCCTCGCCCGGCACGATGAGCTGCACCTGCTTGAAGCCGTCGGGCAGCACGCGGCAGCTGTTGCTGACGCCGCTGTTGCCGTCGCCGTCGGTGACCTGGAAGTAGATCTCCTCGGCGCGCGTGTAGGTCTGGTTGACCACGGCGTAGCCCTGGGTCACCAGCTGCTGGATCACGCCCAGCACGCCGGTGCCCTGCAGGCCCGTGCCCGCGGCGAAGACCTGGATCTGCACCAGCGGGCTCTGGGAGTTCACGCGCTGGTCCGTGTTGGCGTCCACCAGCTCGATGCTCAGCGGGAAGGTGGTCGGGCCGCCCACGGTGGCCTCGTCGGGCACCGACACGCGGTAGTACAGGCCCGCGGTCTGCATCTCGATGGGGGCCGAGTAGGCCTGGCGCCCGAAGTCGTCGCTCACGTGGATGACGATGTTCTCCAGGGCGCTGTAGGTCTGGTCGTTGATCACGGCCACGCCGTTGACCAGCCAGGCCTCGGTCAGGCCCAGCACGCCCGCGGCCGCGCCGTAGTCGGAGCGGTAGGGCGTGAGGCGGATGCGCTGGAAGGCGTCGCTGATCAGGTCGCCGGTGTCCGGATCCACCAGGCGCACCGTCATGGAGAAGCCGGGCACGCCGCCGGTCTGGGCGGTGGCCGGGGTGACGATCTGGAAGGCGTAGGGCTCCGAGGTGGGCACGGACACGCTCTGGGCCGGCACGCCCGGCGCCAGGGCGTCCGACGCGGTCACGGTGACCGCCCCGGTGGCCGCCAGGAAGGCCGTCACGTCGCGCACGCCGTCCACGAAGGGCACGTCGTTGGCGGACGGGTTGCTGGGCCAGGTGAACGAGTCGTCGCTGGCGCCCAGGTGCATCTGGCCGTCGTTCTTGGTGTCCACCAGGTTCCAGTAGGCGTCCACGGCGCGCACGCTCAGCGGGAAGGCCTCGCCGGCGCGCTGCTGCGCGGGGGCGCCGGTCTTGCCGCTGGCGGCGTGGGCCGCCACGCCGGGCATGGGGGTCTCGCCCGGCGCCAGGATCTGGACGCGGGCGTAGGCGGCCGGACGCACCGAGAACACGGCGCTCTGGCCCTCTAGGCCGCTGTCGTCGAACACGCGCAGGATCAGGTCCTCGGCGCGGGTGTAGCTCTGGTTGAAGGTGACCTGGCCGTCGATCAGGCGCTGCTCCGTGGACGCCAGCACGCCCAGGGCGGGAGCGCCGGTGCTGTCCAGCATCTCCAGGTCGAAGAAGCGGTCGTCGTTCACCACGTTGCCGGTGGAGAGGTCGCGCAGGCGCACCGTCACCGGGAAGGTGGCCGGCGGGCCGGCGATGGGCTGCGGATCCGCGCCCACCAGCACCTCGTAGCCCAGGCCGCCGCTGATGATCTGGATGATGTTGCTGTAGCCCAGGCGGCCGGAGGCGTCGCTGATCTCCAGCACGATCTGCTCCACGCGGTCGTAGGCCTGCGCGGGGAAGGCCACCACGCCGGAGTCCAGCTGCGCCGAGGTCAGCAGCAGGTTGCCGCCGGCCGGCTGCAGCGTGGGCGTCAGCGCGCGCACGGTGATGGCGTTGAAGGCGTTGGTCATGACCGCGCCCAGCTCGTCCACCAGCTCGACGGTGACCGGGAACGTGGCCGGCGGGCCCGCCACCGCGGAGTCCGGCAGGGTGATGCGGTACTGCGCCCCCTGGTCCACCTCCACGATGACCTCCTGGCCCAGCTTCGTGGGGTCGGTCTCGTCCAGCACGGACATGGTCACCAGGCCGGGGCCGTTCAGGGCCACCGGGAAGATGATGCCGCCGTGGCTCAGGGTCTGGCCGTTGTTGATGGGGTTGCCGGCCGTGATGCTGCCGTCGTCGCTCAGCAGGCGCACGCGGTCCGTGCTCACGTCCACCACGTTCCAGAAGCGGTCCACGCCGTACACCGGCAGCGCGAACTGCAGGGTGGCGGTCTGGGCCGTGGGCTGGCCGGTCTTGCCGTCCACCTCGGGGCCGCCCGGATCGGGGGTCTCGCCCGGCGCCACGGCCATGAGGCGGAAGAACGGGCCGGGGCTCACGACCACGTCGCTGCTGTCCTGCTGCGCCGGCTCCACCAGGTCCCACGCCCGCAGGGTGTGGGTGGTGGCGGTGCGGAAGGCCATCGCGAAGTCCGTGGTGCCGTCCGGATCCATGGCGATGTCGTTGGGCGAGTACAGATCGATGTAGTCGCTGCTCTCCAGGTGCACCAGCGGCTGGTCCGGCACCGGGTTCCACCAGGAGTCGAGGGCGGCCACGGTCACGGTGATGGTGTCGCCCGCCGCCTGCGGCAGGGCCACGCCGTACTTGCCGGGGAACTCGCCCGGCGTGGCGGTCTCGCCCGGCATGAGCATCTGGATGCTCTCGTACGGGCCGGGGAACACGTCGAAGGCGTTGCTCTGGCCCGTGCGGCCGTAGATGTCGTCGGTGGCGATGACGCGCATGCCGGTGCCGGCGCGCGTCACGCGCAGCTGGTTGCGCCACACGCCCCAGACCAGCCCGGCGCCGAAGCCGTCGGTCATGCAGATGCGCGTGGGCGTGATCACGTTGCCGCCGGCGCTCAGGCTCAGCGTCACGCTGTCCTGGTAGCTGCTGATGTGGTTGCCGAAGGCGTCGCGGGCGATCACCGTCAGGTTGGGGATCCAGGTGCCCGCCTGGTGATCCGGGATGTCCACCAGCGCGTCGCCCACGTCGGGGTTGGTGTAGTTGTTGATGCCGATGTCGAAGTGGTCGATGGTGCCCGCCACGATGGGGACCACCGTCTGCCCGTTGACCGTGCCCACGGACTGGCGCACGGAGATGGTCTGCTGGTTGGGCGAGGCCAGGGTCTTCAGCGTGACCGGGAAGCTGCCCGCGTTGCTCAGCAGGGTCTGCGGGTTGCCCGGCAGCACGGAGGCCGCGTCGCTGCTGCTGAAGTCGATGTTCAGCGGCAGCACGGGGCTCGAGTTGCTGATGGGGTTGTAGTAGTAGTCCGTGGCGTAGACCTGCACGTCGAAGGGCACGCCCGCGTCCTGGACGTGGGGCGACCCCAGCTTGCCGTCCAGGTCGAAGGTGCCCGGATCCAGGGTCTCGCCCGGCGCCACCACGGCCAGCTTGAGGAACGTGTTGGGCGACACGCTGACTACGGACGAGGGGCTGGGTTCGATGCCCCCCACGTTGGCCTGGATGTGCTGCTGGCCCGCGGTGCGGAACACGATCTTGTAGACCGAGGGGCCGTTCAGGGTGAAGCGGTAGTCCTCGATGACCTGGTTCGACGAGTCCAGCAGGAAGAAGTACCCGTTGGGGCAGGTCAGCGTGACGATGCGCGAGCCCGCCACCAGGTTGCCGTACTGATCCACCGCGCGGATCTCCACCGGGTCCAGCGTGCCGCCGGCGGTGGTGGCGTTGGGCACGCCCATGTTGCCGCTGAAGGTGGGGTCGTTCAGGCCCGGGGTCCACGTCTCGCCGGGGTAGGTCAGCAGGATGCGGTCCAGGGGGCCGGCGTTGACCTGGAAGTCGCCCGACACCTCCACCACGCCGGTGTTGCTGTCCACCACCAGCTGCACGCTGAAGGCGCGCTTGGTCACCTGGATCAGCGCGTCGAGCTGTCCGTTGACGAAGGTGTTGGTGCTGGCGATCAGGTAGTCGGCGCTCTCGTCCACGCCGCCGATGCGCGCGCGCAGCGAGACGGGGCCGTTGTACGGGAAGGCGTTGCCGAAGGCGTCGCGGGCGCGCACGCGCACCGTGAAGGGGCTGGTGGTGGCCTGGATGGCGGTGGTGTCGAAGACGGCGTAGTCGAAGTCGAAGTGGTCCAGGCCCGCGGGGTTCACGCTCACCTGGGTGGAGCTGCTGGCGTTGATGGCGCCGCTCGCCGTCACCGTGACCTGGGTCAGGCCCGAGGTCACCAGGGTCATGCTCTGGTCCAGCTCCTCGTTGCTGCTCATGGCGCCGCCGGCCGGGAGGATCACGCCCGGATCGCCGTCGTCGCTGGACCAGGTCAGGGTGGGGTAGGGGCCGGCCATGACCGGGTTCCAGTACTGGTCGGTGGCGTAGACGTCCACGCCGTTGAAGGCGAAGCCGGAGATCTGCGAGGTGGGCGTGCCCGTCTTGCCGGGGCTCACGCCGGGGGTCAGGGTCTCGCCCGGCAGCAGCAGCACCACGCGCGCCAGCGGGCCGGGGTACAGGGGCGACACGATCAGCGAACCGGCGGCGGCGGACGGCTGGCCCGGATAGGTCACGGTGTTCAGGGCCTGCAGGGTGTTGCGGTGCAGGGCGGCGTCGGTGCCCTGGAAGGTCACGCTGGTGGTGGCCACGCCCAGGGTGAAGTCGGTGTCCTGGAGGGTGATGCTCGGGCCGGCGGTGAAGTTGCCGATGGCCGCGGTCAGGATCACGTCGTCGGCGAAGTTCCGCACGGTGGTGTTGGCCACGTCCTTGGCGGAGATCGTCAGGTTGACCGGCGTGCCCACGTACTTGTCGCCCGCGGGGGTGGTGATCACGAAGTGGTCCACCGGATTCCAGCAGTTGATCAGCACCTCGGCGAAGGGCACCGAACCGTCGTCCAGATCGCCCACGCGCAGGCGCACCGGCTGGCCGGGGGCCAGGAAGCGCACGTTGCTGAAGACGCGTTCGCCGTTGCTCAGGTACCCGGCGGCCGGCAGGTTGGCCGCCACGTCCGGGGAGTCCAGGTACGCGTGCACGAAGTCGGCGGCCGTGTCCGTGGAGCCGTCGGTGTTCACCGCCCGCACCAGCACGTCGAAGCCCACGCCGACCGTGGCGCTGGGATGGCCGTCCACGATGACCGGGCCCACCACGCTGATCTCCAGGTGGTCGAAGGCCTGGGCCATCCCGGGCAATCCGACGCAGAGAACGGCGAGAACGAAGAATCCGAGACGAGTCGCGCGAGTGCGGTCCATGTGCTTCCTGCCGCGTTCGAGGCCCTGAAATCCGTCCGATCATGCAGATTGCAAGCCTCCGCCCCCGATTTCCGGGTTTGGAGCGGACGGAGTCGAGCGGCAGCAAGCCATATGCCATGCCTCAGGATTCCCGATCGTGCCTCGGATTGGAGTGAGATTGACGATCAGGACCAGCGGAACGTGGGGCTTTGCAGGGCGCAGCGGGGCTCGGATCGACGTGGGGAATCCGGGTTTGACCGGCGCGAGACCGCAATCTATATTTGTTGGTCAATAAATACTCATCACCGCTCTCGGAGGTTCCCCATGCGCCTGCCCCTCCTCGTCGCCGCGGCCGTCCTGCTCGCCGCCACCGTGGTTTCGGCCCTGCCGTCGGACTGCGAGTCCTGCCACGCCAAGATCACCCCGATGATCGTGAAGGACTTCAACCGCGGCGCCATGTCCGAGACCATGACCTGCGCCGCCTGCCACGGCGAGGCCCACCACGCCATGGACGACGCCCACCTGGCCACCCTGCCCACCATGGCCACCTGCGCCGAGTGCCACGAGGACCAGGTCCACCAGTACTCCGACGGCAAGCACGCCCTGGGCCGCGTGGCCATGAACGCCATGCCCGGCATCCACGGCCAGCCCGACGCCTTCGTGGAGGGACAGAAGGGCTGCGGCGGCTGCCACACCCTGGGCCTGACGGACCAGGAGGCCCGCGCGAGCGAGGACCGCCAGTACTACCGCTACGGCATGGACTGCCAGAACTGCCACACGCGGCACGCCTTCTCCAAGGCCGAGGCCAAGCAGCCCGAGGCCTGCCAGACCTGCCACATGGGTTTCGACCATCCCCAGTGGGAGATGTGGAGCTCCAGCAAGCACGGCGTCACCTACCTGATGAACCGCGCCATGGGTTCGGGCGACGAGGACCGCGCCCCCACCTGCCAGGACTGCCACATGGTGGACGGCGACCACCGCGTGATGACCCCGTGGGGCTTCCTGGGCGTGCGCCTGCCGGAAGACGACGCGGAGTGGATGGGCTATCGCGCCAGCATCCTCAAGGGCCTGGGCGTGCTGGACGCCGACGGCCAGCCCACCGGCCGTCTGGACGTGGTGGTGGCCGGCAAGGTGGCCCGCCTGGACGCCGGCGAGTTCGCCGCCGAGCGCAAGAAGCTCACCGACGTGTGCGAGCGCTGCCACTCGGCCAACTTCACCGCCGAGAACTTCAAGAACGCGGACCTGATGCTCAAGGAGGCCGATCAGCTCATGGCCGAGGCCATCGAGATCGTGGCCGGCCTGATGCAGGAGGGGCTGCTGGGCGACGGGTCTCGGAAATATCCGGACCTGCTCATGTTCTACGACGTGGACACCCACATCGAGCAGCTCCTGTACGAGATGTTCATGGACCACCGCATGAAGGCCTTCCAGGGCGGGTACCACATGAACCCCGACTACAGCACCTGGTACGGCTACGCCAAGATGAGGAAGGATCTGGCGGAGATCCGGGAGATCGCGGCGGAGATGCGGGC
>ERZ795053.49-NODE-49-length-125719-cov-17.327930_pt1 | contig 125719 bp, 104 predicted proteins | sample MGYA00375137_ERZ795053 | MGnify/ENA primary metagenome ERZ795053 (study PRJEB30182, sample SAMN05720284) | activated sludge metagenome | isolation source: Anaerobic digester | place: Hong Kong | collected 2014-12-17 ... | reverse complement strand
CGATCCTGGGTGGTGGAGCCTAGGGGGGTCGAACCCCTGACCTCATGACTGCCAGTCATGCGCTCTCCCAACTGAGCTAAGGCCCCACCAGGGAGGCCACAATATGGCCCACCTCCCCCCCTCTGTCAAACCCAAACCGCCACTTTCCCCCCTTCCCCGCCCCCCAGGATCGGGATGATAGGTGGCGGGAACGAGGCCGAGGCGGGGCCGAGGGGTGCAGGGACGGGCCGGGGCGTCCGCAGCGCGGCGGGAGCCATGGATGGCGGAGCCGTGCGGAGGCCGAGATGGGGCCGGACAGGATGTCCGGCCCCATCGTCCCCGGCCCGTCCCTGCACCCCTCGGCCCCGGCTTGACGTTGGTATTCCCGCCACCTATCATCCCGCTCCACGCCGGAGTGGCGGAATGGCAGACGCGACGGACTCAAAATCCGTTATCCTTCGGGATGTGTGGGTTCGAGCCCCACCTCCGGCACCAAGAACGAAGGGCGGCCCCATGGGGACCGCCCTTTTTCTTTTCTAGTCGGACCGGCCCCTACTTCTGGGCCAGGAACCCGTAGCGGTAGTCGTGCGGCGGATCGAAGGTCTCCTTGATGGTCCGCGGCGACGTCCAACGCAGCAGGTTCAGGTAGGAGCCCGCCTTGTCGTTGGTGCCCGAGGCGCGCGACCCGCCGAAGGGCTGCTGCCCCACCACGGCGCCCGTGGGCTTGTCGTTGATGTAGAAGTTGCCGGCGGCCCCGCGCAGGGCGGTCTTGGCCTGCTCGATGAACATGCGGTCCTGGCTGAACACGGCGCCGGTCAGGGCGTAGGCCGAGCCCTGGTCGCAGAGCTTGAGGGCCTTGACCACGTCGGCGTCCTCGTACACGTACAGCGTGAGCACGGGGCCGAAGATCTCCTCGCGCATGGTCTCGAACCTGGGATCCAGGGCCTCGATGACCGTGGGCTCGATGAAGTAGCCCACCGACTTGTCGCAGCCGCCGCCGCAGAGGATGCGGGCCTCCGTCTTGGCCTTCTTGGCGCGGTCGATGTAGCCCTTGATGGTCTCGAAGGCGTGGTTGTCGATGACCGCGCCCATGAAGTTGGTGAAGTCCGCGGGGTCGCCCATCTTGATGGACTTGACCTGGGCCAGCAGCTTCTTCTTGATCTCCGGCCAGAGGCTGGCCGGGATGTAGGCGCGGCTGGCGGCCGAGCACTTCTGGCCCTGGTACTCGAAGGCGCCGCGCACCAGCGCGGTGACCACGGCGTCCACGTCGGCGCTCTTGTGGACGAAGACGAAGTCCTTGCCGCCCGTCTCGCCCACGATGCGCGGGTAGCCGCCGTAGCGGCGGATGTTGCGGCCGATGGTGTTCCACATGCCCTGGAAGACCTCGGTGCTGCCGGTGAAGTGCACGCCGGCCAGCTCCTTGCTCCGCAGCACGGGATCGCCCACCTCGCGGCCGCTGCCGGGGATCAGATTGATCACGCCGTCGGGCAGGCCGGCCTCGCGCAGCAGCTCCATGATGAACCAGGCCGAATACACGGCGCTGCTGGCGGGCTTCCACAGCACGGTGTTGCCCATGAGCGCGGGGGCCGTGGGCAGGTTGCCGGCGATGGACGTGAAGTTGAACGGCGTGATGGCGAAGACGAAGCCGTCCAGGGGGCGCTGCTCCAGCATGTTCCACATGCCGGGGCCGGACTCGGGCTGCTCCGAGAGGATGTCGTAGGCGAAGGCCACGTTGAAGCGGTAGAAGTCGATGAGCTCGCAGGCCGCGTCGATCTCCGCCTGGTGGCAGGTCTTGCTCTGCCCCAGCATGGTGGCGGCGTTCAGCGTCTGGCGCCAGGGGCCGGCCAGCAGCTCGGCGGCCTTCAGGAACACGGCGGCGCGGGCCTCGAAGGGCAGCGCGGCCCAGCCCGGGCGGGCCTTGCGCGCTGCGGCCACGGCGGCCTTCACCTCCGGCGCGCCGGCCTTGTGGTAGGTGGCCAGCACGTGCTTGTGGTCGTGGGGCACGCGGCAGTCGCCCTTCCGCCCGGTCTTGACCTCCTGGCCGCCGATGACCAGCGGGATGTCCAGCTTCTTGCCGGCAAGCTCCTTGAGCTTGTCCTTGAGCTCCTTCTTCTCCTCCGAGCCGGGCAGGTAGCCCTTCACGGGCTCGTTCATGGGAAGCGGCGGAATCAGGATGGCATCGGTCATGACGATCCTCCGGGACGACGTTCCGTTGGCGTGGTGAAGACGCCGTCGAAGATGGCCACCACGCCCGGCGATGGCAACCCCGATCGTCGCATCGGTCCTCGCCCGCGGGCGCGGATCCTGCTAAGATTCCCCTGTGCTAAACTCCGAACCGATCCGAGGAGCGACATGACCCAGCAGCCGTCCCACAACCTGATCACGGTGGAGAGCCACATCCTGGACATGCAGGGGCTCCACCCCGGCGCCAGCGGCGACTTCACCAGCCTGCTCAACGACATCGCCTTCGCGGCCAAGATCATCTCGCGCGAGGTGTCACGGGCCGGCCTGGTGGACATCCTGGGCGCCACCGGCGACAGCAACGTGCAGGGCGAGCAGGTCCAGAAGCTGGACGACTACGCCAACGCCACGCTCAAGCGCTGCCTGGGCCGCCGCGGCCAGGTGTGCCTGCTGGGCTCGGAGGAGGAGGAGTCTGCGGTGGACGTGGACTTCGGGACCGGCAGCGGCAAGTACGTGGTGCTGTTCGATCCCCTGGACGGCTCGAGCAACATCGACGCGAACGTGAGCATCGGCACCATCTTCGGCATCTACCGCCGCCGCTCGCGCAACGGCGCCGCCACCCTGGACGACGCCCTGCAGCCCGGCAGCTCGCTGGTGGCCGCGGGCTACGTGGTGTACGGGTCCAGCACCATGTTCGTCTACACCGCCGGCCACGGCGTGCACGGCTTCACCCTGGATCCGGGCATCGGCGAGTTCCTGCTCAGCCACGAGAACGTGCGCATCCCTTTCGAGACCGCCACCTACTCGGTGAACGAGGGCAACGAGCCCCTGTGGTCCAAGGGCGTGCAGGCTGTGGTGCGGGAGCTGAAGCGGGGGCCCAAGGGCGAGGGCAGCACGGCGCGCTACATCGGCTCGCTGGTGGCCGACTTCCACCGCAACCTGCTCTACGGCGGCGTGTTCCTCTACCCGCCGTCGATCAAGGCGGCCAAGGGCAAGCTGCGCCTGCTCTACGAGGCCGCGCCCCTGGCCTTCCTGGCCGAGCACGCGGGCGGCTACGCCAGCGACGGGCACCGCCCCATCCTGGAGATCCTGCCCACGGACCTGCACGAACGGACGCCGCTGTACATCGGCAGCCGCGGCACGGTGCTGCGGATCGAGAAGCTGCTGTCGGAAGCGGACGCTGCGCCGGACGGGCTGTAGCCCGTCCCGGCCCGCCACCTGCTAGTCCCGGCCCTCCACCTGGAGACCCTTGGTCTCGAAGACCAGCGCCAGGGCCATGCCCTTGCAGCGCGGGCGATGGGGCTTGCCGGCGGGGATGAGCAGCGCCTCGCCCTGACGGACCTCCAGCGTCCGCTGGTCCATGTCCACCTCGATGGCGCCTTCCAGGATGTAGATGAACTCGTCGGCGGAGTGGCTGTGGGTCACGTAGTCGCCGCTGTAGCGCACGATGAAGCTGTGATAGGCGCCGTCGAGATCCGCGACCTCCACCGGCCGGAACGGCTGGGTGAGCTCGCGGGCCATCTTCAGGACCTGATGCTTGGGCATGATGCCCTCCCCTTCGCCCCGGGCGGGGCGGGTCAGTCGTCGAGGGCGGCGTCGCCCAGCGCCGCCTGCTCCGAGTCGGGATAATCGTTCTTCAGCTTGGCCAGGGCCGCGCGGGCGCGCTCCGGCTGGCCCAGCTCGCGGTAGCAGAAGACCACCTTGAGCATGGCGTCGGGACGCCGTTCGGAGCCCGGGTGGCCCTCCACCACGGCGTTGAGGTGGACCAGGGCCTCGTCGTGCTCCCCGTTGGCGTAGGCCATCTCGCCCAGCCAGTAGAGGGCGTCGCCGGTGAGCTCCGAGTTGGGATAGCGCGACAGGAACTCCTCGAGCCCCTGCCGCGCCACGTCGTCGTTGCCCCGGCTGCGGTCCAGCAGCGCGGCGTCGTAGATCGCCCTGCCCTCCTCGGGCAGGTCGGCGAGCGCCGCGCCGGAGGCGGGATCCTCCACCGTCTTGAATTCCCCCACGGTGGGCACCCCCAGGCGGGTGGTCAGCAGGTCCACGCGCGCCGAGAGGTTGCGCATGTACTGGCCGTTGTCCTCCTGGAGCCGGATCAGCTGGTCCAGACGGGTCTCGAGCTGGCCCATGCGGGTGATGAGCCGGGCGTCCGTCTGGACGCCCGAGTCGTCATCGGCCCGCAGCAGGCGGCCCAGGGCCTCCACCTCCTGCCGCACCACGCGCTGCTCTCCCTGGAGGGAGACCAGCTCCTCGGTGTTGCGCTCCACGGCGCTCTCGAGGTGCTCGAACTGGGCGGTGCAGCCCACGAGCAGCAGGGACATCGGCAGTAGCAGCGCCAGGGATCGCCTGGCCGGCACGAAACCCATCATCTCCCCTTACGGACGCGAGAAGTGCGCGCGGCGGTTCAGGGCCCAGGCGCTCTCGTTGCCGCCGCGGGCGAAGGGACGCTCCTCGCCGTAGGAGGTCAGGCGCAGCTGGCTGGAAGGCACGCCCTGGTTGACCAGGTAGTCGCGCACGGCCTGGGCGCGCTTCTCGCCCAGGGCCAGGTTGTACTCCACCGTGCCGCGCTCGTCGCAGTGGCCCTCCACCACGTACACGAGGGAGGAGTGCTCCTTCATGATGCGGGCGTTGGCCTCCAGCAGACGCATGGCCTCGTAGCTCAGCGCATACTGATCGAACGCGAAGAAAACGTCCTCGATGCCGTACTCCTGGGGCGCCATGCGGGCGTAGTCCTCGGCGGTCGGGCCGCTGGGCACCACCTCGGTGGGAGCGGGATCTTCGGCCACCGGCGTGGTGGGCACCGTCTCGGCGGGCGTGGTCACGGTCGCCGTCGGGTCGTCCAGGACCTCGGCGTCCTTGCCGCCGCAACCGGCGATGACGAAGGCCAGACCCAGGAGGATCACCAGGGAGACAAGCTTGCGATTCATAGTCTTACGACTCCTTTCCCGCGGGGGGAAGACACGGACAGGGGAAATTCAGCGCCACTAATCTAACACGTTCCGTCAACGGGACCAATGCGGAGTTGTGTCTGGTTCGTCACCAAATGTCAACTGACGGGCCGACCCGTCGGTCACGTCCATCACATAGAGCTTGAAGAGGCCGCTCCGGTCCGAGGCGAACACCACGTGCCGGCTGTCCGGGGCCCAGGCCGGGTCCTCGCAGTTGCCCCACGAGGCGTCGGTCAGGAAGCGGCGCTCGGAGCCGTCCTGGTTCATCAGGACCACCTGGGTGATGTCCTGCTCCCGGCAGGCGTACACGATGAGCTCCCCGTTGGGCGACCAGCTCGCCGCGTCGTTGTAGCGCCCCTCGAAGCTCAGCCGACGGCGGCCGGAGCCGTCGCCGCCCATGACGTAGAGCTGCGGGGAGCCGGTGCGGTCGCTGGTGAACACGATGTCGCGCCCGTTGGGCGACCAGGACGGCGAGACCTCGATGGCGTCCGACACCGTCAGCCGCTGCAGGTGCCCGTCCTTGAGCCGGATGCGGTAGATCTCGTGCTGCCCCGTCTTGGACAGCGACGCCAGCAGCTCCTTGCCGTCCGGGCTCCAGGTGGGGCCCAGGTTGGAGCCCAGGGTGCGGTTCACCACCGACACGTCCCCCGTGGCCGTCTCCAGCAGATACAGGCCCTGCTGGCCCTCCTCCCAGCTCATGAAGGCGATCTGGGTGCCGTCGGGCGACCAGGCCGGGAACAGGTTCAGGCGCCGGTTGGCCGTCAGGCGCTTCAGGCCCTCGCCGTCGTAGTCCACGCAGTAGATGTCGCGGCGGTCGTCGCTGCCGCGGCTGAAGACGATGCGCGTCAGGGCGATGCCCGGCTCTCCCATGATCAGCTGCACCACCTCGTTCACGAAGTGGTGCGCCGAGGCCCGCAGCTGCCCCGCCGTGGGCCGGTAGCGCTTGTTGAGCAGGACCTGCCGCCCGGGCTGGCTGACCAGGCGCAGGGTGAGCACCGGGGCCGCCTCCGCCGCGGTCACCGCGGTGCCGGGCAGGCGGCCTTCCAGCACGCCCTCGATGCCGAAGCTCACCGCGGCCGTGTCCGCCTCCTGGGGCGACAGGGCCCGGAACAGCCCGCTGTAGTCCAGGTCCAAGGACATGACCGACTCCACGGTCCAGGCGTCCTGCTGGGCCTCGGTGCCGCCGGAGGTGACCTCCAGGGGCATGACCAGGATGTCGTAGCGCTCGAAGGCCTGCTTGACGATGCCGATCTCGATCTCCTGGGCCCGCGCGCCCGCGGCTCCCAGCAGCATCAGAAGACAGAGGATGGAGGTGCGCAGTCGCATGGCGTCAGGGTCCCGTCTCCAGGGTGAAGGTGAAGTGCACGCCCAGGTTCTGGCCGGTGATGCCCGCCGGCAGGGGCGGCATGCGCCCCACGCGGCGCACGGCGTTCAGGGCCTCCTGGTCGAAGAGGCTTACGCCCGACGACCTCTCGACGGTCTCGCGGGTCACCCGTCCGTCGCGCTCCACGGTGAAGTGGATGACGCAGAAGCGCTGCCCGCCCTCGCGGAAGCCCAGGCGCTTGGGGTTCCAGTTCCGCGCCACGCGTCCCTGCAGCAGGGTGATGTAGTACTGGAACTGGGCCGGGATCTCCTGGTCCGTCCCGGTCACGGAGCTGACCTGGGGGGTGCCCTCCACGGCCTCGGCCGGCGTCTCCGCCGGGGGCGTGGCCGGCGGCGTCGCGGGCTTGGTCTCCGGCTTGGTCTCCGGCTGCGGCTTGGTCTCCGGCTGCGGCTTGGGCGTCTCCGGTTCGGGCTTGGTCTCGGGCTGCTGCCGCGGCGCCTCGGGCACCGGCGTGGGGTCCGGCTTGGTCTCCACCGCCGGCTCCGGCGCGGGGGGCGTGACCGCCGGCTGCTCCGCGGGCTGCTCCGCAGGCGCCTCCTGCGGCGTCGCGGGCTGCGGGCGCTCCGGCAGGGACACCATCTGCACCTGGATGGTGCGCGGCGTGCGGATCTGCGGCCGGTCCACGAAGGTGCCGTACAGCACGATCAGCAGCAGGGCCGTGGCATGGAGCAGCAGCGAGCCGGGCAGCGATCGGGTCACGGCGCGCTCCCGTCGGCCCCCTCCTGATCCGCCACCAGGCTGAGGTGCTGGAAGCCCAGGCGCTCCACCACCGCCATCACGCGCAGGGCGAAGCCGTAGGGGATCTCCTGGTCGATGCGCAGGTAGACCGGCAGGGTCTCGCGCTCGTCCAGGCGGTCGGTCAGGCGCGCCTCCAGGTCCTCCAGGGAGACGGGCTCCTCCTCCCAGAACACCTGGCGGTTGTTGGTGACCGAGATGATGGGCCCCTCCTCCACCACCACCTCCCGCGTCTCGGCGTCGGGCAGGTCCACCTCCACGCCGCCCTGGATGTACGGGGCGGTGAGCATGAAGATGATGAGCAGGCAGAGGGTCACGTCCACCAGCGACGTGATGTTGATCTCCGACAGGCTGCGGTAGCGCGAGCGTTTCATCGGATGCGCTCGCCGGGGTAGGTCTCGGGACGACGCGCGGGACGCTGCCGCGACTGGGCGCCGCCCGTGCGCTCCATCACCTCCTCCTCCAGCAGGGAGCGGAGGCGTTCCATCTCGTTGCCCACCAGGTCGATCTTGCGCACGAAGGAGTTGAAGAACACCACCGCGGGGATGGCCGCGCTCAGGCCGGCGATGGTGGTGATCAGGGCCTCGGCGATGCCCGGCGCCACCACCGTGAGGTTGGCGCTGCGCATGGCGGACATGTCCCAGAACGCCTGCATGATGCCCCACACCGTGCCCATGAGCCCCAGGAACGGCGCGATGGTGACGGTGGTGCTCAGGATGATCAGGTAGCGCTCCAGGCTCTCGGTCTCCGAGTAGGCCACGCGCTCGCTGGTGCGGCGCACCTTCACGGCCGAGTCCTGGCCGGCGGCCTCGCGCCAGAGGTTGGCCAGGGGCAGCTCCGTGCGCTGGGCGCACCAGGCGTCCAGCTCCGCGCGGTCCTTGCCGCCCAGCCAGGCCTCGCAGCGGTCCCAGAACTCGCGGTGGCCGCGGCGGATCCCCGTCAGCGTGCGGGCCTTGTCCAGCATCACCGCCCAGCAGAGGATGGACAGCACCAGCAGGGTGAGCAGGATGATCTTGCCCAGCAGGGTGGTCTCGAGCAGCAGGCCGAGCAGCTCCTGGGGGCCCAGGGCGGCGAGGAAGGGGGTCGGCGTCATCACAGCTCCTTCTTGACGGCGGACGGCGACGGGGCCGCGGGAACGGTCGTCGACGTCGGGTGGGGCGCCCGTGCGGATTCCTGGCGTGAAGGTATCACGTCCGTGTGGCGATGCAAGCCGGGAACCGCGCGTCGGCCCGCCAACACCGGGGCGGGTCGGAAGTTCCTAGGCCTCCAGCAGACGGTCGTACAGCTCCACATAGCGCTTGATCACGCAGGTGGTGCCGAACCTCGCCACCGCGGCGCGGAGGCCGTCCTCGGCCACGGAGCGGTAGTGGCGCTCGTCGGTCAGCAGGCGCACCGCCGGGGCGGCGATGCTCTCCAGGTCGTCCGGATCGCACAGGTACGAGTTGATGCCGTGCTCCACGAACTCCCCCGCCCCGCCGTTGCCGGTCACGATGACCGGGGTGCCGCAGGCCATGGACTCCAGGGCCACCAGGCCGAAGGACTCGTGCCGCGACGGCAGCAGGGTCAGGTCCGCCATGGCCAGCAGATCCTCCAGGTTCTCGCTCTGACCCAGGGCGCGCACGCGGTCGGCCACGCCCAGCTCCCGCGCCAGGGCCTCCGCCGCGCCCAGGTCCGGCCCCTCGCCCACCAGGATCAGCCGCGAGGGCACCGCGGCGGCCACGCGGGCGAAGGCGCGGATCACGGCGTCGGTGTTCTTCACCGGCCGGAAGTTGGAGGCGTGGAGCACGATCTTCTCCCCGGCGGGCGCCAGGCAGCCGCGGTCCAGATCCGGCCGCGGCCGGAAGCGGCGGGGGTCCACGAAGTTGGGGATCACGTCGATGGGCCGCGCGGTGCCGAAGACGCGCCGCGTCTCCTCCTTGAGGAACGTGCTCACGGTGGTCACGGCGTCGCTGCGGTCGATGAGGAAGCGGGTCATGGCGAAGTAGCCCGGCTCCTGCCCCACCAGGGTGATGTCCGTGCCGTGCAGCGTGGTCACCACCTTCACGCGCTCCGGCCCCACCATCTGCTGGGCCAGGAACGCGCTGGCCGTGTGCGGGATGGCGTAGTGCACGTGCAGCACGTCCACGCCGTGACGCTCCACCACCTCGGCCATCTTGGTGGCCAGGGCCAGGGTGTAGGGCGTGTGCTGGAAGACCGGGTAGCTCACGGCCTCCACGCGGTGGAAGACGATGTTGCGGTCGTAGCGGCGCAGGCGCAGGGGCAGATCGCTGGTGACGAAGTGCACCTCGTACCCGCGCCGAGCCAGGTTCAGGCCCAGCTCGCTGGCCACCACGCCGCTGCCGCCCTGGGACGGGTAGCACGTGATGGCGACGACCGGCAGGCGCTTCACGCCCAGCGCTCCGCGGTGAGGTCCGTGAGCACCGGCGCCTGGGCCGTGCGCAGGGCCTCGGCATGGCGGCAGCCGGCGCGGAAGCCGCGGGCCAGGGCCCAGCGCTCCACCTCCTGCAGGAAGGCGGGGTTGTTGATCATGGTGCTGCGGTCGCCGTCGTCGCGGCCGAACTGGCTGGCGAAGGCCCGCAGGGCGGCCACCTTGCGCTCCCAGTGATCGGACACGTCGAAGACCACGCTGGCCTCCTCGCCGTGCAGGCACACGTGGAAGAGGGCCTCGGGTTCCCAGCGTTCCGCGGGGTCCGGCAGGGACGCATCGCCTGGCCAGATGCGGGCCGACGGCAGGGCCGGCGCGTAGGCGGCCAGGCGCGCCATGAACACGGCCTTCTCCACCAGCGGGCCCACGGCCTTGTGGTCGGGGTGGCGGTTGGGCATAGGCGCGGTGGCGATCCACCGCGGGCGCAGGCTGCGGATCAGCGCGGTGACGGCGGCCACCTGGGCGGGGTCGTGCACGCCGATGAAGCCGTCGGGCAGGTCCAGCTGCACGCGGCCGCTCACGCCCAGGATCGCCGCGGCGGCCTCGGCCTCCAGCCAGCGCGAGTCCGGCGTGCCGTTGCTGCCCAGTTCGCCGCGGGTCAGGTCGGCCAGCCACACGCGGCGGCCGCGGTCCGCCAGCATGGCCAGGGTGCCGCCCAGGGCGATCTCGGCGTCGTCGGAGTGGGGCGAGATGCAGAGCAGGTCGCAGCCGTGGTCGGTCATGGGGTCTCCTCCAGGGGGCGGGGGGCGCGCAGGCGGTACTCGCGGGCGTCGCCGGCCAGCCAGCGGTCCAGGTGGTCGGCGGCCAGGTCGATCAGGGAGCCGGCGCCTTCGGGGTCCAGGGCCGCGTACCAGAACGACGGCAGGCGGCGCTCCTGACGGCCGCCGGGGCGGCGCCAGGGAGCCGCGTCGGCCGGGGCGGCGGCGTGGCGGTGGGCGCGGCGCAGGGCGGTCTCCACGGCGCCGCGCCAGCGGTCGGAGGTCTGCCGAGCCTCGGCGTCCGGAGCGGCGGCGCCGGCGGCGCGCAGGGCCGCGGCCAGGGCGGCGGCGGCGGACGCGATCACCTCCGCTGCGGCGGGGGCCGCATCGGGCAGCTCGGCTTCCCCGTCCTGCTCGCCTCCGAAGGTGGCGAAGGCCCGGGGCACCAGCGGCGCCCGCGGCAGATCCAGGGCCTGGTACACGGGCTTGAGCTGCTCCAGGTAGGCGCGCTCCCCCGGCCCCACCACCACGGCGGCGGGCCGGAACAGCCAGTCCTGCACGGGCGAGCGGAAGAGCACGCCCAGGCGCAGCTCCGCCGGCGGCACGGCGGCCGCGGCGGCGGCCGAGTCCAAGCGCAGTCGACGGTCGCCGTCGGTGCGCTGGAAGGGCTTGGCCAGGCTGGGTTCGCCGATCTGGGCGTGGTGGCCGCGGGCCTCCAGCTCGGCGCCGCGGGTACGGGCGGCTGCGGCCAGCTCGTCGGCGCGGTCGATCAGCCGGGCGGTGAACGGGGCGGCGGCGGCCATGAGGGCCGGGTCGTCGCCGGAGACGGTCAGCAGGCCGTGACCGCGGTAGAGGCTGCGCAGGGCGTCGGCGTGGAGTCGGCCCCAGTCCGTGCCGGACGCCATGGTTCGGCGCCACCAGGCGGCCCAGGCGGCGCCGGCCTCTCCCTGCTCGGCCAGCCAGGCCGCTTCCGCCGCGCCCAGCAGGATCCCCGGCAGCGCGCCGATGCGCCGGCCGCGGGCGGATTCCGGCGCCAGGGGCTTGAGGAACGCGCGGCGGCGCGGGTCCCACACCACGCCGTCCAGGGCCTCGTCCAGATCGTCGTCGTCGCCGCCGCTCCAGAACAGGGGCACGGTGGGCCGTCCGGCGGCGCTGCGACGCCGCGCCGCCGCGATGCAGGTGGCCGTCTTCAGCAGCGTGTACAGGGGACCGCCCAGGAAGCCGGGCTGCTGGCCGGTGACGATCACGTCGGCGCCGCGGCGCAGGGCCTGCAGCGACGCGGCGGCGGCCTCTTCATCGCCGGCCGCGGCGGCCCGAGCGAGCTGGTCGTCGGCCCAGGGATCGAACCAGGCGGAAGCCCAGGCCGGGGCCCGCCCCGCGCCGCCGACGGGCGCGTCCAGGGCGCGGTCGGCGGGATCGGTCAGGGCGTCGCGCATCAGCGGCGTGAGCCAGGGCCGATCCGCGAGGGGGGCGTCCGGTCGCCAGATCGCGCTCATGCCGCGGCCTCCTTCCCGTACACCAGCAGCCAGCGGGGCGAGACGTCCGGATCCAGAGGGGCGCCGTCGTAGCCGCCCAGGGCGGCCGTGCGGGCCAGGCCGGCCGCGGCCGCCAGGGCGTCCAGCTCCGACAGCTCCAGCAACGCCACGCTCTCCGTGTAGGTCAGGGGCTCGGCCCCCGGGCGCTCCACCGCCACCGTCTTGAGCACGCGCGAACGGTCGCCGTCCAGGCGCCGGGTCTCGGTCACGCGGAAGCCCTCCAGCTCGCGGCGGCGCGGCGGCGGCGGGTCCGCCAGCTCGCGGCGCACCGCACGCGGGTTCAGGTAGTCCAGGCACCAGCGGCCGCCCCCGCGCAGCACGCGGGCCACCTCCGCGACCATGCGGCGCTGCGCGGGATCATCGCCGTAGCCGAAGGCCGTGAACAGCGAGAGCACGGCGCCGCAGCTGCCGTCGCGCAGGGGGATGCGGGTCCAATCGCCGCGCAGCAGCGGCGCGGCGGCGCCGGTGCGGCGGGCCTCGGCCAGCAGGTGGGGCGAGAGATCCATGCCCACGGGCTCGGCGCCGTGGGCCCGCAGGGGCTCCAGGTGACGACCCGCCCCGCAGCCCAGGTCCAGCACCCGCTCGTTCCGCAACGGCACGCAACGGGCCACGGCGTCCACGGCGCGGACCGCCTCCGCCTGGTCGCGGTGGCGGTAGAGGGCGGGGTAGTGGGCCCCGAAGGCGATCTCGTACCAGGGCCGGCTCATGCCGGATCGAACTCCCGCGCCCGCAGGGGCCCCGCGCCGCCGATGAGCGTGTCGGCCGGCGGGCCGTCCAGCTTGGCGGGGTGGTCCGTGGTGGAGTGCAGGCCGCGGCTCTCGCGGCGGTCCCGCGCGCAGAGGATGATCAGCTCCGCCACCAGGGCGATGTTGCGCAGCTCCGCCAGATCGGGGCTCCACAGCGAGCGCCGCGCCAGCGACTCCACCGTGCTGCGGATGGCGCGGATGCGGTCCAGGGCGATGGTCAGGCGGTTGCGGTTGCGCACGATGCCCACGTAGTCCCACATCACGCGGCGCACGCTGTCCCAGTCGTGCTCCACCACCATGACCTCCGGCCCCTCGTCGTGGGCCTGCCCCACGGCGGGCTTGATCCGGTAGCGCGCCTTGGCCGCCAGGGGGCGCGGCATCTCCCCGCCCACCTGCGCCGCCTGCTCGGCGAAGTACACCGCTTCCAGCAGCGAGTTGCTGGCCAGACGGTTGGCCCCGTGCACGCCCGTGCACGCCACCTCGCCCACGGCCAGCAGCCCGGGCAGGCTGGTGCGCCCCTGCAGGTCCGTCACCACGCCGCCGCACATGTAGTGGGCCGCCGGCACCACCGGCACGGGATCGCGCGTCATGTCGATGCCGAACCTGGCGCACGTGGCCACCAGGTGCGGGAAGCGCGCGCGCACGTGCTCCGGATCCAGGTGCGAGAGATCCAGGGACACGTGGGGATCGCCCGAGAGCTTCATCTCCTGGTCCATGGCCCGCGCCACGATGTCCCGCGGCGCCAGCTCCTTCAGCGGATGATAGCGCTCCATGAAGCGCTCGCCGCGCCCGTTGATCAGGTGCGCGCCCTCGCCGCGCACGGCCTCGCTGATCAGGAAGCTCTTGGCCTCCGGGTGGTAGAGGCAGGTGGGATGGAACTGCACGAACTCCAGGTTGGCCAGCACCGCGCCGGCGCGGTAGGCCATGGCCAGGCCGTCGCCCGTGGCGATGTCCGGGTTGCTGGTGTAGGCGTACACCTTGCCGCAGCCGCCGGTGGCCAGCACGGTCACGTCGGCCAGGTAGGGCACGCGCACCAGCGAGGCGCGGTCCTGCACCCAGCAGCCCACCACGCGCTCCTCGCCCGCCGGCCGCGGCTCCAGGTCCGTGGTGGTGATCAGCTCCAGGCCGATGTGGTTCTCCTCGATGCCGATGCGGTCGTCCGCGTGGCAGGCGTCCAGCAGGCGGCGCTCCAGCTCGCGGCCGGTGAGGTCCTTGGCGTGGAGGATGCGGTGGTGGGTGTGCCCGCCCTCGCGGCCCATGGCGTAGGGGCCGTCGTCGCGGCCGTCCTCGCGGCTGAACTCCACGCCGTAGCTCAGCAGACGGTCGATGAGGCGGGGCGCGGCCTCCACCATGGCGCGCACGGCGGCCTCGTCGCAGAGGCCGTCGCCGGCCGTCAGGGTGTCGTGGACGTGGGTCTCGAAATCGTCCAGGGGCGAGAGGGCCGCGGCGATGCCCCCCTGGGCGTAGTTGGTGTTGCTGTCCGTGGACCCCTTCTTGGTCACCACGTGCACGTCGCCGTGCTCGGCGGCCAGCAGGGCGAACTGCAGGCCGGCGATTCCCGAGCCCACCACCAGGAAGCGGGAGCGTCGGGGTTCCAGGATCCGCGTCATCGCAGGGCGTCCTTCCGCGAGGAGGTCTCGGCGTCCAGGACCAGGTCCGCGGGCGCGGCGCCGTGCCACGTCAGCTCCAGGTCCACCCGGATCAGGGGCGCGCCCAGGGACGCTCCCGCGTCCCCCAGTTTCATCACGTCCTTGCCGGTCGTCAACCAGGCGGCCAGGCCCAGGTCCGCGGCGGCGCGGCGCAGGCGGGCGCGCCGGTCCGGGCCGTAGGCGGCGTGGTCGTCCAGACGGGCGCGGAGCGCGGGCTCGCGGCCCAGCAGGGCGGCGCACGCGCGCTCGAAGCCCTGCGGTCGGGCCAGGCCGGCCAGGGTCCCCACGGGGCCGTCCGGCACGGGTCCGTCCAGGAGCGATCGGCGCGTGAAGCGCAACACGGGGCGGCCGTCCGCATCGCGATCCGGAGCCGCGGCGTCCTCCACCAGGAGGGCCGCCGCCCGCGCCGCCCCGCCCGCGCCCTCGCGGTAAGGACCCCAGGGCAGCGGACGTCCGGCATCGGGTCGCACCTGGCCGCCCTCCACGCGCCAGCGGTCCAGCAGCAGCAGGTCCAGATGTCGGGGCACGCGGGCGGTCTGGTGGCCGTCCTCCAGAAGGATCACGTCGTCGGGGCCGGTGCTGGCCAGGGCCAGGCGGAAGCCTGCGGCGCGGTCGGCGGCCTGGATCACGGGCCAGGCCTGAGACGCGGCGAGGAGGCGGGCCTCGTCGCCGCACGAGGCGTCGACCGGCGTGACCAGGCAGGGCCCCCGACGACCCGAGCCGTAGCCGCGGCACAGCACGGCGCCGCCGCGTCCGGCCGCGGCGAGACCCAGCGCCAGGTCCAGGGTCACGGGCGTCTTGCCGGTGCCGCCCAGCCGCAGGTTGCCCACCGAGATCACCAGGCGGTCCGCAGGCGGGGCCCCCCGTCCTTCCACGCGGGATCTGAGGGCGCGGCGACGCCAGGGCTCCAGCGCGCTCTCCAACGCGTCCACCCAGGCCGGAGCCTGCGCGTCCCAGCGCTCCCAGAGGTCTTCCACGCGGCGCGCGCCCGCGCGCCTCAGGTCCAGCACCGCGCTCACGCCGCCGCCTCCCCCGCCAGCAGGAAGGCGCGCACGCGCGCCAGGGCCGCGGCGGTCCCCTCCGGGCCCGGGTCCACGGCGATGGGTTCGCCCACGCTCATCGCCACGCGGCTGAAGGGCGCCGGCACCACGGTGCGGTCCCAGGTCTTGAGCTGCAGATGCCGGCCCGGCCGCGCCACCATGGGCACGATGGGCGCTCCGGAACGGGCCGCCAGCCGCGCCACGCCCTCGTGCACGCGGCCGTAGGGCCCCTTGGGGCCGTCCACGGCGATGCCCACGCTCACGCCCGCCGCCAGCATCTCCAGCAGGGCGCGGAAGGCGGGACCGCCCTCCTTGCCGGTGGATCCGCGCACGATGCGGTAGCCCTCGCGCGTGAGGGTGCGCGTGAGGATCTCGCCGTCGTCGCTGCGGCTGACCAGCAGGGCGGGCCGCGCCGGAGCCACGAACGGGATGGCCAGCAGGATGTCGCGGTGCAGGCAGGCGAACACCGCGGGCGACGGCGGCGACGCCTCCAGCACGTGGGGCGGCCGGAAGCGCAGCGAACCCGCCAGGCCGCGGTAGACCCACGGGGTGGCCGTCAGCTTCACGCGTTGGAGCAGGCCGTCAGGCAAGGGATCCGTCCTTCAGGGTCAGGTCCAGGATGCGCTCCGCGGTGCGGCGCCAGAAGCCCGGGGGGCCCAGCCGCGCGGCCAGCCGCTCCCGGTGCTCGCGGAAGCGGGCGCGGCGTGCGGCGTCGTCCAGCCAGCGCGCCAGGTCCGCGGCCACGGGCTCGGGCCGCGCGTCGGCCTGCACGTGCTCGTCCACCATGCGCCGGTCCAGCACCAGGTTGGGCAAGCCGATGTGGTCCACCTTCACCAGGCGCCGCGCCACCGCGTAGTTCAGGGCCGACGTGCGGTAGACCAGGGCGTGGGGCACGCCCGCCAGCGCCGCCTCCAGCGAGGCGGTGCCGCTGCAGACCACGGCCAGATCCAGGGTGGGGAGCAGCTCCGGCAGGACCGCGCCTGTGATCTCCACGTCGTCGCGCCGTCCCAGCGGGCCGAACCACGCGGGATCCACGCCCGGCGCACGGCTCAGCACGAACTGGAACCTACGGACCGGGGCCGCCGCGCACAACGCGTCGGCGGTGGCGCCGAGCAGGTCCGCCAGCCCCGTCACCTCCTGGCGGCGGCTGCCGGGCAGAAGGCCCACGCGCAGCGGAACGGGCGTGCGCCCGGCCAGGCGCTCCTCGCGGGCCGCCACGGCCGCCGCTGCCTCCGCGTCGCCGTAGTCGTCGCGGAGCGGATGGCCCAGGGCGTCGCAGGGCACGCCCCGCGCCTCGAACCAGGCCTTCTCGAAGGGCAGCAGCACGCCCAGACGATCCACCGCGGCACGCAGACCCTTGAGACGCCAGGCCCCCCAGGCCCAGAGCTGCGGCGCCACCACGTAGTACACGGGCGTGCCCGCGGCCCGGGCTCGACGCGCCAGGTCCAGGTTGAAGCCGGGGAAGTCCACGGGCACCACGGCGTCCAGCTCCGCGGCGGTCACCGCGCGCCGCGCCGCCTTGCGGGCGGCCAGGAGCCGCGGCAGCGCCTGCGCCACCTCGCCGAACCCCATCACCGCCAGCGCGTCCGCGCGCACGTCCAGCTCCACCCCCGCCGCGGCCAGGGCCGGGCCGCCCATGCCGCGCAGCCGCACGTCGGGCCGCGCCGCGCGCAGGGCGCGGGCCAGGGCCGCGCCGTAGCGCTCGCCGCTGGCCTCGCCGCAGGACAGGAAGATGCAGGGGGCGCGGTCCAAGGCTCCTCCTCGCGGATCGCGGGGGTCCGTCACGGAAAAGCGGCGGGCGCCGGATCGGTGCGATCGAGCGCCCGCCGCCGCGGGTCCGGACTGGTCGGCGTCGGGCCGGGTCAGCGCACGATGCCGCGCTCGCTGCGCCGGATGAAGGCCATGAGGTCCTCCACGCTCCGGTCCAGCTTGCACTCCGTGGCGATGCGGTCCATGGCCTGGGTCACGTTCAGGCCCGCCCGGTACAGCAGGCGGTAGGCCTGCTTCAGGTTCATGAGCTCCGTGTCCTCGAAGCCGCGGCGCTTGAGGCCCACGCTGTTCACGCCGGCCACCTCCACCGGGTTGCCGGCCACGCGGATGAACGGAGGCACGTCCTGGGCCAGACGGCTGCCGCCGCCCACGAAGGCGTGCTTGCCGATGCGCACGAACTGGTGCACCGGCGTCATGCCGCCGATGATGGCCCAGTCCTCCACCTCCACGTGCCCCGCCAGGTTCACGGCGTTGGCCAGGATCACGTGGTCGTCCACCACGCAGTTGTGGGCCACGTGCACGTAGGCCATGAGCAGGCAGTCGTTGCCGATGCGCGTGACCTCGTTCTCGCTGGTGGCGAGGTGGATGGTGCAGTACTCGCGGATCACGTTGTTGTCGCCGATCTCCACGAAGCTCTTCTCGCCCGCGAACTTGAGATCCTGCGGTTCCGAGCCGATGACGGCGCCGTGGAAGATCTTGTTCCCGCGGCCGAGCGTGGTGCGGCCCTCGATCAGCACCGAGCTGCCGATCTGGCACTCGGGTCCGATGGCGACGTGGGGACCGATGACCGTGTAGGGCCCGATCGTCACGTCGTGTCCCAGGCGGGCGTCCGGATGGACCACCGCGGTGGGATGGATGTCGGCGGTGCGGACGGGACGGATCCCGGCGGCCGGTTTGAAGTTGCTGGGTTCCACGTCGAATTCCTTCCTGGCGAGCCCGCCTCCGTGCGGGTGTTCAGCGATCCACGATCGTGGACATGAGTTCGGCCTCGGCGACGAGTTCCCCGTCCACCCTGGCCACGCCCTTCATCTTGCAGATGGGTCCACGGATCTTGAGCATCTCCAGTTCGAATCGCAGCTGGTCCCCGGGCACCACGGGCCGGCGGAAGCGCGCCCCGTCGATCCCCGAGAAGTAAACCAGTTTGGAGGCGGGTTCGTCCACACTGCTCATGAGCAGGACGCCCCCGACCTGCGCCATCGCTTCGGTGATCAACACCGCGGGCATGATGGGGTGCCCGGGGAAATGGCCCTGGAAGAAGGGCTCGTTGATGGTCACGTTCTTCAGTCCGGACACCCGGCGCCCCGGCTCCAGCTCCAGGATGCGGTCCACGAGCAGGAACGGGTAGCGGTGCGGCATGGCCTTCATGATGGACGAGATGTCCCAGTGCTGCGGCTTGCGCGGCGGGTAGATGCGCGACTGCCGGCGCTCCGAGCGCGCGAGCAGGCGCGTGAAGGCCACGTTGGTGTCGTGTCCGGAGCGCTCGGCGGTGAGGTGCCCCTGGATGGGCATGCCCAGCAGGGCCACGTCGCCCAGCAGGTCCAGCACCTTGTGGCGCACGAACTCGTCGGGGAAGCGCAGCTCGCCGTCGTTGAGCAGCTTGCCGTCGTCCACCACCAGGGCGTTGTCCAGGGAGCCGCCGCGCACCAGGCCCATGGCCTGGAGCTTCTCCACGTCGCGCCGCAGCGCGAAGGTGCGGCAGGGGGCGATCACCTCGCGGTAGGTGCGCGGCGTGATCTCCACGGTGATCTCCTGCTTCCCGATCAGAGGATCGGGATAGTCGATGCGGAAGGTCACCAGGAAGCGGTCGCTGGGCTCGGCGCGCAGCATCACGTCGCCCTCGCGGAACTCCATGGGCAGGGGCACGCGGTAGTGGCCCGCGGGCAGGCCCTGCTCCACGATGCCCGCCGCGTCCAGCAGCTCCACGTAGGGGCTGGTGCTGCCCGACGGCGGCTCCGGCGGCTCGCAGCCGTCCAGCTCCACGTAGCAGTTGGTCACGCCCATGCCGTACAGGGCGGACAGGGCGTGCTCCACGGTGTGGATCTCCACGCCGCCCGCGGACAGGGTGGTGTTGCGCTGGCCGCCGTGGTCCGCGGGCACGTTCTCAACCACGGCGGGCACGTCCACCCACGCGCCGTCGCGGCGCACGCGGAACACCAGCCCGGTGTTCACCGGCGCCGGCGCGAAGGCGATGGTGGCGGCCTCGCCCGTGTGGAGTCCGGTCCCGGACATCTCCACGCGCTTGCCGACGGTCTTCTGCAGGATCAGCACCCCGTCTACTCCTCCACGATCTCGATCTCGGGTCCCAGCCGCTTCTCCAGGGCCGCGAGGCGGCTCTGCAGCTCCGGCAGACGTCGGTACAGGGCCATCAGCCGCATGCCTTTGGCGAACTCCTCCGCCGGATAGCCGATGACGGCGGCGCCGGCGGGAACGTTCGAGATGACGGCCGTGCGGGCGGCGATCCTGGCGCCGTCGCCCACCTCGAGGTGGTCCGCCACGCCGGTCTGCCCGCCGAAGGTCACGCCGTCGCCGATGCGGCAGCTGCCCGAGACGCCGCTCTGGGCCGACATGGCCCCGTGGCGTCCGAAGTCCACGTTGTGCCCGATCTGGCACAGGTTGTCGATCTTGGTGCCGGCGCCCACGCGGGTCACGCCGGTGGTGGCGCGGTCCACGCAGCTGTTGGCGCCGATCTCCACGTCGTCCTCCAGGACGACGATGCCGATCTGCGGGATCTTCACCAGCCCCGCCGGTCCCGGGTGGTACCCGAACCCGTCCGTGCCGATGACCGCCCCCGCGTGCAGGATCACCCGGTCCCCCAGGCGGCAGCGTTCCCGCACCACGCTCCCGTGGTACAGACAGCATTCCCGGCCCAAGGTCACATCCGCCTCCAGGACCACGTGGGCCCCCAGGCGGCAGCCGGCGCCGACGCGCGCCCCCGGCCCCACCACGCAGCCGGGCCCCAGGGCCACGTCCGCCTCCAGCAGGGCGTCCGGGTGCACGACGGCCGACGGATGGATCTCCGGCGGCAGGATCCGGTCGCGGTCCGGCGCGAAGAGCGCCAGCACGCGCGCGAAATCCGCCCGCGGGTCGGCCGAGCGCAGGGCCGGGCCGACGGGCTCCGCCCCCTCCGGCACGATCACAGCGCCCGCCCGGGTCTCTCCCAGCCTCCGCAGCAGCTTGCGGGCGTCCACGAAGGTGATCTGGTCCGGCCCCGCCGACTCGAACCCCATGGCGCCGCGCAGGATCGGATCGGCCTCGCCGATCCGTTCCAACCCCAGGCGCGCGGCCAGTTCGCTCAGCGAGATCTCCATGCAGAGGCCCGTCGCGCCGGGCGGCGGTTGCGTGGAAAGGCCCCTCCTCGTCCGGAACGGACGCCAGGGGGGGCCGTATCCCTATGGGAATCCTGTGAAAAACTGACCCTGCCGGCAGGCGAAGTCAATGAAAATCGATCACTCTTCCACGCCGCGGACCAGGGCCTGCAGCACGCGGTCGGTGAGGTCCACGTCGGGGTCCAGATAGACGGTGGTGAGGCTCGCGGTATCCACGATGAGCCCGTAACCCTCTTCTTTGCCAATACGTTCCACGATCAGCTTCACCTGGTCGATGATGGGCTGGATCTTGGCCTGGTACTCGCTCTCGGCCTGGGTGTCGAGCTGCTGGCGGAAGTTGAAGTAGTCGGCCTTGGCGCGCTCGAACTCGTCCACCTTGGCGCGCAGGGCCTCGTCGCCCAGCAGCATCTTCTGGCTCTCGATGCTCTCGGCCAGGGCCTGGAGCTCGCGCTCCCGCTCGTTGACCTCCAGCTCCTTCTCCTGCAGGAAGCGCTGGTACTGCTCCTGGGCGTCCTTGGCCGCCGGGTACTCCTGCACGATGCGCTCGGAGTCGATCACGGCCAGGGTCTTGTCCGCGGCCGCGGCTCCGCTGGCCAGGAGCAGCGCGAGCAGGGGCAGGATCAGGCGGGTGCTGCGGTTCATGGGCATCCTCCGGCGGCGCGTCCTAGAAGAACGTGCCGAAGTTGAAGTGGGGCTCCCACCCCGGTCCGTCGACCCGGTCGAACCCGTAACCGTAGTCGAATCCGATGGTGCCCATCATGGGCACCTCCACGCGCACGCCGAACCCGGCGCCCTTGCGCAGGTTGGTGAAGTCGGCCTCGCGGAAGCTGTTCCAGGTGTCGCCCTGGTCGACGAAAGCTAGCAGCTGCACCGCCCGGGTCAAGGGGTACAGGACCTCGGTGGTCAGGGTGGTGTAGAAGCGGCCGCCGATGAAGCCGGGGTTGCCGCGGGGCACCACCTCCAGGTCGCGGTAGCCGCGCACCGGGTAGATGCGGTTGCCGCCCAGGCGGAACTTCTCGTAGTCCGGCACGGCGTCGGCGTCGCCCACGCCCCGGATCAGGCCCACGGCCGTGCCCAGGTGCAGGGCGAAGCCGCCGGGCAGCTTCTGGAAGTACGAGTGCTTGAACAGGTGCTTCTGGTAGTCGATCTCGCCGCCCAGCACGCCGCCGCTCAGCTCCACGCTGTAGTTGGTCTTGGAGCCCGCCGTGGGGAAGAACGGGTTGTCCGTGCTGTTGCGCGAGAGGCTCACGGTCACGGCGCTCTTGCTGCGCGGCCAGTCCACCTCGTCCAGGCGCTCGAAGGGCAGGTCGTCGGCGCCCACCTGCTCCTCCAGGTTGTCCAGGTACGAGACGTAGCTGGAGCTGAAGTTGCTCAGGCGCGTCTCCGAGAGCTCGTAGCGCAGGCCCACGCGGCTGAAGCGGGTGCCGGGGATGCGGCGGCCCAGGCGCACGGCGGCGCCCTTGAGGCGGCTCTCGTAGAAGTCGTCGAAGTTGTACTGGTAGCGGTCGAAGAGGTCCACGCCCACCAGGGTCTGGGTGCCCAGGAACCAGGGCTCGGTGAAGTTCAGGTCGATGTAGCGCTGCCGCGAGCCGAACTGCCAGGCCAGGCCGATGTTCTGGCCCTTGCCGCGGAAGTTGGTCTCCGCGATCTGGATGAAGCCCGTCACCGACGTCTGCGCGCTGTAGGCCATGCCGAAGCTGAACTGGCCCGTCTGCTTCTCCTCCACCTTCATGATCAGGTCGATGTCGCCGTCCTGGTCCGCGGGCTGGAACTCGGGCATCACGTTGTTGAAGTAGCCCAGCTGGAAGATGTCGCGCTGGCTCAGCTCGATGAGCGAGTTGCTGAAGACGTCGCCCGGATAGAGGCGCATCTCGCGCAGGATGACCTCGTCGCGCGTCTTCTGGTTGTCCACGATGCGGACGTCGCGGATCCTGGCCGGCTCGCCCTCCTGGAACCGGAAGGTCACGCTGACCACGTGGTCGCGGATCTCGCGCTCGGGCTCGATGGTGATGTAGATGTAGCCCGTGTCCCAGTACAGCGAGTGGAGGGCGCGCAGGGTCTCCTGGTAGTCGCTCTCGCGGAAGACGTCGTCCTTCTCCAGGAGGATGCGCGAGGCCACGGCCAGGTCGTCGAAGCGCTCGTTCTGCTCCCAGTTGATGTCGCCCACGGTGTAGAGGGGGCCCTCCTCCACGTGGAGGGTCAGGTCCACCTTGGCGCGGTCCTCGGCGAACTCCATGTCCACGTCCGTGACCTGGGCGTCCAGGTAGCCGTGGTCGCGGTACCAGAGCGCGATCTTCTCCTTGTCCGCGTCGAACTGCTGGGGCTTGAAGGTGGCGCTGCGCAGGAAGCCGCCGGTGCTCTGCTTCATCTTGCCGCGCAGATCGTCGTCGCTGAAGACGGTGTTGCCCTCGAAGTCGATGGTGCGGGCCTTGAGCTTCTCGCCCTCGTCCACGGTGACCACCAGCTGCATGAGGTTGTTGGTGTCCACCACGGACGAGTCCAGGTGGGCCTCCATGCTGTAGTAGCCCTTCTCCTGGTAGAGGTCGCGCAGGGGCTGCAGCTCGCGCACCAGCACCGCGCGGTTGGCGAACTGGCCGATGAGCGGCGGAAAGGCCTCCTCCAGGTCCTTCTCCCCCACCTTCTCGTTGCCCTTGAACACGATCTCCTTGATGCGCGGGAACTCCGTCAGGTTCAGGATCACGCGCACGCCGTCGGGTTCGTCCTGGCGGTAGACGAACACGTCCGAGAACTTGCCGGTGTCGAAGAGGCCGCGGATGGCGGCGGCGGCGGCGTCGTTGGAGAAGAGGTCTCCGGGGCGCAGGTCCGCCCAGGCCTGGACCTGGCGCGCGCCCACGGTGCGGGCCCCCACCACGTCCACGGCCACGATGGTGCGCGGCGCGGGCGCGGCCGGCGGCGGACCGGCGGCCTGCTGCTGGGCGAGCGCTCCGGAAGCGCCGGCCAGGAGCAGCCAGCACGCGATCAGAAGGGTGGTTCTCTGCGTCATCCCAATGGCGATCCGTCGTTCGAGGGGAAACGTGGGAGATCGAAGCCGGCGCATGGTATCAGAGGGGCCCGGCACCCGCAACACGAGGGTTTCGGGCGCTTGCAACACCCCCCGACCCGCCGGGTTCCGTGCCGCGACAATTTGAGACCTGGGGGGCGGGAACGCAAGAACGGGGACCCCTGGGGGTCCCCGTCCCGGATCGCGAGGCGGCCGCGGCCGCGTCTACTCGGCCGCGGGAGCGTCGTCGGGCACCGGCCGCTTGGCCGGCTCCTTGCCGCCCCGGGGCTGCACGACGAAGACCAGGCTGTCGTTGCCGGCCTCGATCTGCAGGGTGCAGTGGCCGGAGAACTCGCCCCGGAGCAGCTTCTCGCTCAGGGGGTCCTCCACGTACTTCTGGATGGCCCTGCGCAGGGGCCGCGCGCCGTGGTCGGGGTCGTAGCCCACGTCGCAGAGGAAGTCCTTGGCCGAGTCGCTGAACTCGAAGACGATGTCCATCTTCTTCAGGCGCTTGTTCACGTCGCTGAGCAGGATCTCCACGATGGCCCGCATGTCCGGGCGGTCCAGGGCGTTGAAGAAGATCAGCTCGTCCACGCGGTTGAGGAACTCGGGGCTGAAGGTGCGCTTGAGGTCCTGGTCGATGACCGACTTGATGCGCACGTTCTTGTTGCCCTCCTCGTGGGAGCCGAAGCCCAGGCTCTTGCTCTCCTTGGCGCGGCGGCTGCCCACGTTGCTGGTCATGATGACCACCGTGTTCTTGAAGTCCACCGTGCGGCCGAAGCTGTCGGTGAGCTGGCCGTCCTCCAGCACCTGCAGCAGGATGTTGAAGACGTCCGGGTGGGCCTTCTCGATCTCGTCCAGCAGGATCACGGAGTAGGGCTTGCGGCGGACCTTCTCGGTCAGCATGCCGCCCTCGTCGTAGCCCACGTAGCCCGGGGGCGCGCCCACCAGGCGGCTCACGGCGTGCTTCTCCATGTACTCGGACATGTCCACGCGCACCAGGGCGGACTGGTCGCCGAAGAGGAACTCGGCCAGGCGCCGGGCCACCTCGGTCTTGCCCACGCCGGTGGGGCCCATGAACAGGAAGGAGCCGATGGGGCGCTTGGGGTCGCGCAGGCCGGCCCGGTTGCGCCGGATGGCCTTGCTGACCGCGTCCAGGGCGCCCTCCTGCCCGATGATGAACTTGCGCATCTCCTCTTCCATGCGCAGGAGCTTCTGGGTCTCCTCCTCCTCCACCTCGGCCACGGGGATGCCCGTGATGTCGGCGATGACGCGGCAGACCAGCTTGACGTCCACGGTGACGGGGTGCTCGGTGTTGTCCTGCTTCCAGCTCTTCTTGTAGTCGCTGAGCTTCTGCTTCAGCTCCTTCTCCTCGTCGCGGAAGCGGGCGGCCTTCTCGAACTCCTGGGAGCCGATGGCCGCCTCCTTCTCCTTCACCACCTCCAGGATCTGCGTCTCCAGCTGGCGCAGGTCGGGAGGCATGACCGCCATGGAGAGGCGGGCCCGCGAGCCGGCCTCGTCGATGATGTCGATGGCCTTGTCCGGCAGCGCGCGCCCGCTGATGTAGCGGTTGCTCAGCCACACGGCGGCCTGGATGGCCTCGTCCTCGAAGGTCACGCGGTGATGGGCCTCGTAGCGGTCGCGCAGGCCGTAGAGGATCTCGATGGTCTCGTCCTCGGACGGTGGGTTGACCATAACGGTCTGGAAGCGGCGCTCCAGGGCGCCGTCCTTCTCGATGAACTTGCGGTACTCGTCCATGGTGGTGGCGCCGATGCACTGGATCTCGCCGCGCGCCAGGGACGGCTTGAGCATGTTGGAGGCGTCGATGGCCCCCTCCGCGCCGCCGGCGCCCACGATGGTGTGCAGCTCGTCGATGAACAGGATGACGTCCTCCGACTCGCGGATCTCGGCCATGATCTGCTTGAGGCGCTCCTCGAACTGGCCGCGGTACTTGGTGCCGGCCACCACGCTGGCCAGGTCCAGGGTCACCAGCTCCTTGTCGCGCAGGGTCACGGGCACCTGGCCCTCCACCATGCGCGTGGCCAGCCCCTCGGCGATGGCGGTCTTGCCCACGCCGGGCTCGCCGATCAGCACGGGGTTGTTCTTCTTGCGGCGCGAGAGGATCTGGATGACGCGCTCGATCTCCTTGCCGCGGCCGATGGTGGGGTCCAGCTTGCTCTCGCGGGCCATGTCCGTGAGGTTGCGGCCGAACTGCTCCAGCACCGGGGTCTCGCGCTTCTTCTCCTTCTTCTCCTGCTCCTTGGGGCGCTCCACGCTGCCCAGCATCTTCAGGACCTCGCGGCGCACGCGCTCGTGGTCGGCGCCCAGCTCGGTCAGAACGCGGGAGGCCACGCCCTCGCCCTCCTTGATCAGGGCGAGCAGCAGGTGCTCCGTGCCCACGTAGTTGTGGTTGTGGATCCGGGCCTCGTCGATGGAGATCTCCAGCACGCGCTTGGCGCGCGGCGTGAACGGGATCTCGCCGATGGTGATGGTGCCGCTCTGGGGCGTGATGACCTCTTCGATGGCCTGCTGGATCTGGGAGAAATCGATGCCGAGGCGCTGGAGCACCCGCGCGGCGATCCCTTCGCCCTCGCGGATGATGCCGAGCAGCAGGTGCTCGGTGCCGATGTAGTCGTGCTGCATGCGTCCGGCCTCGTCCCTGGCCAGGAAGAGGACCTTGCGGACCCGCTGGGTGAAGCGGTCGTTCATGGATAGCGCCTCCGTTCGCGTCTTGGGTCGGCGGGGGTCATGGCGAACCCGTGCCGACAATATACGTCGAACACGCCGCCGCACACCACGGCCAGCGGTCCGTCATCCTTCCATAGGATCGGTCGGAGGTCCAGGGACTTGACCGCGAATCGCCGGGGAACGCCGGGAAGCGGGCGCCTGCGGCGGGCGCGGCGTCAGGCCACGAGCCGGCGCAGGAAGCGGGCGCGGACGGCGTCGGGCAGGCCGTCCTCGCCGTTCTCGGCGGCCCAGCGGGCCAGGTGGGCGTGCTGCTGGATCATCAGGAGACGGTCCACGTCGGGGTCGTCGGGGCCGGCGGGCAGCAGGTCCAGCTCCCGCCCCAGCCGCAGCAGGGACAGCAGGTGGCGCGCCTCGCCCTCCGGGAGCAGGCGGCAGTGCCGCAGGGTGCCCAGGGCCCGGTGCAGCCGGTCCACCAGGGGCAGGCGCTGCTCCTCCTGGAGGCGGGTGCGCAGGACGGTCTCCAGGCCCGTCAGCTCCGCCGCCTCGCGGGCGAAATCGCGGCCCAGGGACTTCTCGCTGACGCCCAGGGTCACGGTGTTGCGGACCACCACCAGCCCGCCCTGGATCTCGCCGGCGGCGGCCGGCGGGGCGCTGAAGGCGAGGCCCCGCTCCAGCAGGCGGTCCAGGGTGGTCTTGAGGTCGCCGCCGATGAGCAGGGCCGGCAGGTGCAGCATGGTCTCGAAGAGCAGGGCCGTGCCGCAGCGGGACGGATCGGCGGTGAGGTAGCCGAAGGCGTCGTCGAAGGCGAACTCCAGGATCGCCTCCAGGGCCCGCTCCGCCTCCAGCACCTCGCGGCGGGCGGTCAGGGGGTCCAGGCCGCGCACGGTGGCGAAGAGCTCCAGGTGGTCGTGGCCGCCCAGGCGGGCGGCCAGGCCGCCGTCGGGCGCCAGGATCAGCGGCGCGGTGTCGTCGGGGTCGTCGCTCAGACCCGCCTCCACGAGCTGGAGCCGGCCCAGGCTGTCCAGGTCCGTGGGATCCACGGCCACGGCGCCCTGGAAGCGGGGCAACTCGCCCAGGGCTTGGGACAGGCGGGCCACGGCCCGTTCCCGCTCGGCGTCGCCCGCCTTGGCGCCGAAGCGCAGGTCCGGCAGGTTGCGGCGCACGGTGGCGCGGCTCCAGAGGGCCACCGAGGTCCAGGGGCCGTCGCCGGTCTGCCAGGGCAGGGCGGCCAGGAGCTCCGTGAGGCCCGTCATGACGCGGCCTCCGGGTCCTGGCGCTGCAGGTCCGCGATCTGATCGCGCAGGCGGGCGGCGGCCTCGAAGTCCTCCTCCGCCACGGCGCGGTCGCAGAGGGCGCGCAGGCGGGCCAGGTCGCGGCGGGCGGCGGCGGCGGCGGATTCGCGCGTGGGCTGCAGCCCCAGGTGGGCCACCCTCTCCACGCGGCGCGCCAGGGCCGCGGTGAGCTCCTCGCGGAAGTGGTCGTAGCAGACGGCGCAGCCCATGCGGCCGCCGGGAGCGCCCAGCTCGGCCACGGTGGTGCCGCAGCGGGGGCAGGGGGCGCTCATGGGCGGCGCTCCGCGAGGGCGCCGTCGCCCAGATCCAGGATGCGGCCGGCGCGGGCGGCCAGGTCCGGGTCGTGGGTCACCACCAGCAGGGCGGCGCCGGCGGCGGCGGCCTCCTGGAAGAGCAGGTCCGTGAGCTCGCGGCCCTTGGTGCGGTCCAGGTTGCCGAAGGGCTCGTCGGCCACGATCACCCGCGGCTCGTTCATGAAGGCCCGGGCCACGGCCACGCGCTGCTGCTCGCCGCCGGAGAGTTCGCCGGGCAGGTGGGCGCCGCGGTCGGCCAGGCCCATGCGGGCCAGCAGGGCCTCCGCCCGCGGCGCGGCCTCGCGGGGGTCGCGGCCCTGGATGCGGACCGGCACCAGCAGGTTCTCCAGGGCGGTGAGGTCCGGCAGCAGGAAGTGGAACTGGAAGACGAAGCCCAGGTTGTCGCGCCGCCAGGCGGCCACGGCGTCGGCCTTGAGCGTCGTGATGTCGGCGCCGTCCCAGACCACGGTGCCGGCGTCGGGCACGTCCAGGCCGCAGAGCACGTTGAGCAGGGTGCTCTTGCCGGAACCGCTGGGCCCCATGATGGCCGCGGTGGCGCCGGCGTGCAGCTCCAGGGCGCAGCCGCGCAGCACGTCCACGCGGTCGCGTCCGCGGGCGAACCCCTTGCTCAATCCGGCGGCCTGCAGCAGCGGCGTCACGACGCGTCCCTCTCCTTACGTGTAGCGGATGATCTCCATGGGGCGCAGGCGCGAGGCCTCCACCGCCGGCAGCCAGGTGGCGCCCAGGGTGATGAGCAGGGCCATGCCCGCCACCAGCAGGAAGTCCGAGGCCTGGGCCACCACGGGCACGTGGTCCACGATGTAGACGTTGCCCGGCAGGCCGATGCCCACCCGCTCCAGGTACAGCACGCCCAGCCAGCCCAGCAAGCTGCCCAGCGCGGTGCCCAGGGCGCCCACGGCCAGGCCGTCGAGCAGGAAGATGGTCCGGATCTGGGCGCGGCGCGCCCCCATGGCCAGCAGGATGCCGATCTCGCGCCGCCGCTCCCCCACCATCATGGTCAGGATGCCGATGATGTTGAAGGCCGCCACCAGGATCACCAGGCCCAGCAGCAGGAACATCATGACCTTCTCCAGCTTGACCCACTGGAAGAGGTTGCGGTTGAGGTCGATCCAGTCGTTGCAGTGGAAGTCGTAGCGGCCCAGGGCCGTCTCGATGCGCTCGGCCACCGCGGGCGCCGTGAGCATGTCGTCCACGCGCACGCCCACGGCCAGGGCGCCGTCGGGCGGATAGCCGAAGAACGCGCGGGCGTCGTCCAGGGCCATGTAGACGAAGCGGGCGTCGAAGTCGTACACGCCGCTGTCCAGGAAGCCGGCCACGGTGACCTTGAGGCTCTCGGCGTGCATGTCCTGCAGGTCCAGGTCGCCGCTGGGCGCGGTGATGACCACCGTGTCGCCCAGCGACGCGTAGAGCGAGGCCGCCAGCTCCGCGCCCAGGACCACGCGCGGCACCTCGCGCCCGCCCCGCAGGGCGTCCAGCGACGGCTCCAGCGGGAAGACCAGCTCGCGCAGGGGCGTGACCGCCTCCTGTCGGTCCGGGTCCACGCCCCACACCACGCTGGCGCGGTGCTGGGCCTGGCCGCTGATCAGATGGGCCGAGACGATGCACTCCTGGCGGATGAACGGCGCGGCCCCGGTCACGCCGGGCTGGGCCTCGATGGTCTCCAGCACGGCGTCCAGCCCCTGGAAGCCCTCGGGGCGGCTGGTCAGCACCGTGACCATGGGCATGGTGTCCACGAAGGTGCGCCGCAGCTCCGCGTGCAGGCCGTTCATGATGGCCAGGGTGAGGTCCAGCACCAGCACGCCCAGGGTGATGCCCGTGACGGCGATGACCGTGACGCGGCTGAGCAGCCGCGATCCGCCGCGGCTGCGCAGGTAGCGTTGAGCCAGGTAGGCGCTGAATCCCATGGCGGCGGCGTCCCCTACTCGTCGGGGCGCATGGCCGGGAAGAGCAGCACGTCGCGGATGGAGTGGCTGTCGGTGAAGAGCATGACCGTGCGGTCCAGCCCCACGCCCAGGCCGCCGGTGGGCGGCATGCCCGTCTCCAGGGCCTCCAGGAAGTCCTCGTCCAGGACCTGGGCCTCCTCGTCGCCCTTGGCCTTGAGATCCATCTGGGCCAGGAAGCGCTCGCGCTGGACCTGGGGATCGTTCAGCTCGCTGAAGGAGTTGCAGACCTCGAAGCCGGCGATGAAGCCCTCGAAGCGCTCCACCAGTCCGTCGTCCTCGCGGTGCCACTTGGCCAGGGGCGAGAGCTCCACCGGGTGGTCCAGCACGAAGGTGGGCTGGATGAGCTTGGGCTCCACGAACTCGCCGAAGACCTCGTCCAGGATCTTGTCGCGGCCCATGCCCGGCTTGAGCGCGATGCCCAGGCGCTTGGCCTCGGCGGCCACGCCGGCGTCGTCCAGGGCGGCGAAGTCCACGCCGGTCTCCTCCTTCAGGCCGTCCAGGAAGCGCAGGCGGCGGAAGCCGCCGGAGAAGTCGATCTCGTGCTCGCCGTAGGTGATCTTCCGGTCCACGCCGAACCTCTCCGCCAGGCGCAGGTACATGCGCTCGGTGAGGTCCATCATGTCGTGGTAGTCCCAGTAGGCGGCGTAGCACTCCATCATGGTGAACTCGGGGTTGTGGGTGCGGTCCATCCCCTCGTTGCGGAAGTCCTTGCAGAACTCGAAGACCTTCTCGAACCCGCCCACGATCAGCCGCTTGAGGTAGAGCTCGTCGGCGATGCGCAGGTAGAGGGTCTGGTCCAGGGCGTTGTGGTGCGTCTTGAAGGGACGCGCCGTGGCGCCGCCGTAGAGGGGCTGGAGCACGGGGGTCTCCACCTCCAGGAAGTCCTCGTCGATGAGGAAGCGGCGCACGTCCTCCAGGATGGCCGAACGGCGGCGGAAGCGCTCGCGCGCGTCCAGGTTCATGATCAGGTCCAGGTAGCGCTTGCGGCTCTTGAGCTCCAGGCTCATGTCGTGGTACTTCTCCGGCAGCGGCCGCAGCGCCTTGGTCAGCAGCTCGTAGGCGCGCACCTCCACCGTCAGCTCGCCGGTGTTGGTGCGGAAGAGCACGCCCTCCACGCCGATGATGTCTCCCACGTCCAGCATCTTCTTGAAGAAGTCGAAGTCCTCGTCGCCCAGGACGTCCTTCTTCACGTAGATCTGGATCTTGCCGGCGCCGTCGTACAGGGGCAGGAACATGGTCTTGCCCGCCTTGCGCTTGGCCATGATGCGGCCGGCGATGCGCACCACCGTCTCCGCCCCCACCAGCGCCTCCTCCTGGGCGCGCAGCTCCGCGCTGTCGTGGGTGCGGCGGTACACGTGCGGGTAGGGCTCGCGCGTGGCGCGGATCTCCTCCAGCTTGCGCAGGCGCTCCTCGATGAGGCGGTGGCGGGCGGCGTCGTCCTGGGGGACGTTCTGCGGGGTCTCGTTGGCGGCCACGGCGGGTCTCCTCGTGGGTGCTAGCGCCCTGCGGCCTGGCTGGTCTGCCGCAGGTAGGCGTCGATGAATGCGTCCAGGTCGCCGTCCAGGACGGCCTGGGCGTTGCCGGTCTCGTAGTCCGTGCGGTGGTCCTTCACCTTGGTGTACGGCTGCAGCACGTAGGAGCGGATCTGGCTGCCCCAGGCGATCTCCATCTTCTCGCCCGCCTTGGCGGCCATCTTCTCGCGCTCCTCCTCCATGAGCTTCACGTACAGCTTGGCGCGCAGCATCTTCATGGCGCTCTCGCGGTTGCGGAGCTGGGAGCGTTCGCTCTGGCACTGCACCACGATGCCGGAGGGCTCGTGGGTCAGGCGCACGGCGCTGTCGGTCTTGTTCACGTGCTGGCCGCCGGCGCCGCTGGCGCGGTAGGTGTCCATGCGGATGTCGTTCTCGTTGATCTCCACCTCCACCTCGTCCTCGATCAGCGGGAAGACGAAGACCGAGGCGAAGGCCGTGTGGCGGCGGCTCTGGGCGTCGAAGGGCGAGATGCGCACCAGGCGGTGCACGCCGGACTCGCTCTTGAGGTAGCCGTAGGCGAAGTCGCTCTTGACCTCGAAGGCCGCGCTCTTGATGCCCGCCTCGTCGCCGGCCTGCAGGTCGATGCAGTCGGCCTTGAAGTCCGCGAGGTCGAAGTAGCGCGTGTACATGCGCATGAGCATCTCGGCCCAGTCCTGGCTGTCGGTGCCGCCGGCGCCGGGATGGATCTCCAGCAGGGCGCCGCGGGCGTCGTCCTCGCCGCTGAGCAGGAACTGGGACTCCAGGCGGTCCAGGGACTTCTCCAGGTCCGCCAGGCCGACCGCCACCTCCGCGGCGGCGTCGTCGTCGCCGGCGTCGGCGGCCAGCTCGGCCAGGACCTCCAGATCCTCGCAGGCGGCGTCGGCCTCCGTCACGGGCTCGAGCCAGGCCTTCAGCTGGCGCACGCGGCGGTGGACCTTCTCGGCCTCCGCGCGGTCGTTCCAGAACTCCGGCTCGCTCTGCCGCGCCTGGAGGGCGTCGAACTCCTTCTGCAGGGCGGGCAGGTCAAAGACCCTCCTTGAGCTGCTCGAGGCGCAGGCGCTGGGCGGCCAGGTTGTCCAGGGTCTCCTTCATCACGTCGTCCGATCCGGGGTGGGGTGATGGCGCGCGTGCAGCGCGCGGACGGCTCCGCGCAGGGCGTCCAGGTCGCCGTCGTTGCGCAGCACGATATCCGAGCCCTCCCAATCCTTCAACAGCGGACGCTGGGCGCGGATGCGGCGGGCGGCGGCGTCGGCGTCCAGCCGGCCCGACGCCACCAGGCGATGGCGGCGCAGGGCCTCGGGGGCCGTCACCGCGATCACCAGGTCCACGGGGCCGAAGGGCGGCAGCCGAAAGTACACGGCCGCCTCCACCACCGCAAGGCCTCCGGCCGGGGCCGAGGCCACGCGGCGGGCCAGCTCCGACGCCAGGGGCGGGTGGGTGATGCGGTCCAGGGCGGCCAGGGACGCGGGATCGGCGAAGGCCAGGCGGCCGAGGGCGGGTCGGTCCACCTCCCCGCCATGGAGGATGCCGTCGCCGAAGGCGTCGGTCAGAGCCGCGATGACCTCCGGACGGCGCAGCACGTCGTGGCCCACCGCGTCGGCGTCGATGACCGTGGCACCCAGCTCCGCCAGCACGGCCGTGGCCGCGCTCTTGCCGCCGCCGATGGGGCCGGTCACCACCCAGACGGCCGCGGGGCCCGGCCTGCGGCCCGCCTCAGTCATGGGCCTCGGCCCAGGTGCGGCCCACGTGCACGTCCACCACCAGGGGCACCGCCAGCGTGAACACGTTCTCCATGGCGTCGCGCACCAGGGCGGTCACCGCCTCCAGCTCCGGCTCCGGCACCTCCAGCAGGAGCTCGTCGTGCACCTGCAGGAGCATGAGCGCCGCGTGGCCGCCCTCGCGCAGACGGCGGTCCACGTCCAGCATGGCCAGCTTGATCAGATCCGCCGCCGTGCCCTGGATGGGCGTGTTCACGGCGATGCGCTCCTGGAAGCTGCGGATGCGGTTGTTGTCCGAGAGGATGTCCGGCAGCAGGCGCCGCCGCCCCAGCAGGGTGGCCGTGGCGCCGGTGCGGCGCGCCTCCTCATGGCAGCGGTCGATGTACGCCTTCACGCCGGGGTAGGTGCGGAAGTAGCTGTCGATGAAGGCCGTGGCCTCGCGCACGGACACGCCCGTCTGGCGCGCCAGGGCCCGCGCCCCCATGCCGTAGATCACGCCGAAGTTGATGGCCTTGGCCCGCGAGCGCATCTCCGACGTGACCGCGGACTCCTCCACCTCGTTGATCAGCGCGGCGGTGCGGCGGTGCACGTCGCCGCCCTCGCGGAAGGTGGCGATGAGCGAGGCGTCCTCGGCCAGGTGCGCGAGCAGGCGCAGCTCCACCTGGGAGTAGTCGGCCGAGAGGAAGACCGCGCCCGCGTCGCGGGGCACGAAGGCGTTGCGGATGCGCCGCCCGTTGGCCGAGCGCACCGGGATGTTCTGCAGGTTGGGATCCGACGACGAGAGCCGTCCCGTGGCCGCCACCGCCTGGTTGTACGACGTGTGGATGAGGCCCGTGTCCGGGTTGATCAGGGCCTTCAGCGCCTCCACGTACGTGCCCTGGAGCTTGGCGATCTGGCGGTGCTCCAGGATGAGGCCGGGCAGGGGATGCCGGTCCTCGAGGGCCTCCAGGACCGACACGTCCGTGCTCCAACCGGCCCCCGTCTTCTTGACGGGCTTGAGGCCGATCTCGTCGAAGAGCACCTCGGCGAGCTGCTTGGGGCTCTGCACGTTGAACTCGCGGCCGGCGGCCTCGTGGCAGCGGCGCTCCAGGTCCTGGAGCTGGGCGGCGAACTCGACGTGCAGGGCGTCCAGGGCCGGGAGATCCAAGCGGATGCCGTGGCGCTCCATGCGGAACAGCACCTCGGACAGGGGCATCTCCACGTCGCGGAAGAGGCGGTCCAGGTCCGGGTGGTCCGCCAGGTCCGCGGCGAAGCGGTCGCGCAGGCGCAGGGTGACCTCGGCGTCCTCGGCGGCGTAGACGCCCAGCTTCGCCAGCGGCACGGACAGGATGTCGCGGGTGCGGTCGCCGGGCTCGAAGAGGTCGCCGTAGGGGATCATGTCGTGGCCCAGCACCTCCGGGGCCAGGTCGTCCAGGCCGAAGCGGGGGCGGCCGGGGTCCAGCACGTAGGCGGCGATCATGGTGTCGAAGCGCGGGCCGGCCAGGGGCAGGCCGTGGCGCGTGAGGATCCACTCGTCGTACTTGAGGTTCTGACCCACCTTGGGGCGGCGCGGGTCCGCCAGCAGGGGGCCCAGCAGGGGGGCCACGGCGGGCAGGGCGTCGTGCTCGCCCTCGCCGGCGAAGAGGCTGCCCTGGGCGTCGCCGTCGCGGGTGCGCACCGGAACGTAGACGCCCTCCCCCGGCCGGCAGGCCAGGCTCACGCCCACCAGCCGGGCGAGGTCCGAGCGCAGGCTGTCGGTCTCCGTGTCCACGGCCAGGGGCGCGTCCGCGGGGATCGCGTCGATCCAGGCGCGGAGCTCCGCCGGGTCGGCCAGGATGCGGTAGCCGCGGTGGTCCGCGTCCCAGCGGTCCGCGGGCGCAGCGGCGGCGGCCGGGCCGTCGACGGCGGCGCGTCGGGCGCGCAGCTTCTCGGCCAGGGCCAGGGGCTGGCGCAGGCCCAGCTCGCGCAGCAGGCGCTGGGCCTCCTCGCTCTCGGGCAGGGTGGTGCGGGCCTGCTCCCAGTCGATGCCGCAGGGGGCGTCGTCCACGATGGTGAACAGGCGTCGCGACAGCAGCACCTGCTCGCGGTTCTCCTCCAGCAGGCTGCGCTGCCGCTGGGTCAGCCCCTTGGCCCCCAGGTCGGCCAGCAGCGCGTCCAGGGAGCCGAACTCGTGGATCAGCTTCAGGGCCGTCTTGGGGCCGATGCCCGGGGCGCCGGGGATGTTGTCGCTCGTGTCCCCGGACAGGGCGAAGACGTCGATCAGCTCCCGCGGCTCCAGTCCGTAGTCGCGGCGCACGTCGTCGGCCGTGTACTCCACGGGCAGGTCGCGCTTCTGCACCGGCTTGAGCATGGCCACGCGATCGTCCAGGAGCTGCATGAAGTCCTTGTCGCCGGTGTAGAGCCACACGCGGTCCGTCACGCCTGCGGAGCGGCGGGCCAGGGTGGCGATGACGTCGTCGGCCTCGTAGTTCTCCGCCGACACCACCGGCAGGCCCCAGGCGCCCAGGAGCTCCTCCAGCCGCGGCAGCTGCTCCGCCAGCTCCGGGGGCATGGGCTTGCGGTTGGCCTTGTACTGCGGATAGATCTCGTGGCGGAAGACGGGGCCCTTGCGGTCCATCACCACCACCAGATGGCTTGGGTCGTACTGCTCGATGAGTCGCAGCAGGGAGTTGGAGAAGCCGAAGACCACGTTGGTCAGCTCGCCGCTGGGCGCGGTGAGGCCCTGGCGCGCGAAGGCGTAGTGGGCCCGGTAGTAGAGGGCGGAGCCGTCCACGAGGATCAGGGACACGGAGGACCTCCGTTCGGGTCGGGGCGTGCGCCGTACAGGCCGTGGGCGCGGATGTGCCGGAGCACGGCGGGCGGCAGGGGCAGGCCGTCGGCCTCCCCCGCGGCCAGGCGCCGGCGCAGGTCCGTGGCCGACACGGGCACGTCGAAGTCGCGCAGCACCACCGCGTGCACGTTCTCCGCCCAATCCGGCACCGGCTGCCCGCGGCGGGCCAGGATGATCAGCCGCGCGAGCACGAGCAGACGGTCGGCGTCGCGCCAGCGGGGCAGGCCGGCGGCGGCGTCGGCCCCCATCACGAGGCGCCAGGCGTCCCCGGGATGCTCGGCGGCCAGGGCGGCGAGGGTGGTCACGGTCCAGCTCGGGCCGTCGGCCCGCGCCTCGCGGTCGTCCACGCTCACGCGGGGCAGGCCGGCCAGGGCGGCCCGGGCCATGGCCAGCCGCTGGTCGGGCGACGCCTCGTTGCCGTGCTTGAAGGGCGAGAGGCCCGCGGGGACCACGTGGACGTGGTCGCACAGACCGTGATCCAGCAGGTGGTTCACCACGGCCAGATGCCCCTCGTGGAAGGGATCGAAGGAGCCCCCGTACAGGGCCCGGATCACTCCTGCCCTTCCTCGCCCCCCGCTTGGAGGCGCTTCTGGGCGCGGGCGGCCTCGGCGCTGTCGGGGTACTCGTCCACCAGGCTGCGCAGGAAGCCGTCGGCCTCGTCGCCCTGGCCCATGCCGCGGGCCACCTCGGCGCGGGCGAGCAGGACGCGGGGCAGCAGGGTGCTGCGGCGCTCGGTGGCCAGCAGCCGGTCCATGACGATGGCGGCGGACTCGGGCTTCTTCAGCCGTCGGTAGAGCTCCACCGAGCGCATCTGCTTGCGGACCACGAGATCGCTGATCTGGGTGAGGAGGCCGCGGGCCTCGTCGGCGAACTCGGAGTCCGGGTACGTGCGCAGGAAGCCCAGGAGCTTCTCGCGGGCCTCGTGGGCCGGCGTGATGTCGCGGTCCACGCCGTGGAGCTGTCCCATCAGCGCCAGGCACTCCTGGTACTGGGAGGCCTCCGCCAGCTCGCTGGTGGGGTACTCCTGGCGGAGGATCTGGAACTCCACCACGGCCAGGGGATACTCCTTGAGCGCCATGTAGCTCTGCGCCTTCTCGAACTGCGCCAGGGCCGCCAGGGAGTCCGTGGGGCTGCGGCGCAGGAAGGCGGCGTAGGCGTCCACGGCGTCCTGGTTCTTGCCGCCCTCGCGGAAGGCCAGGGCGCGCTCGTAGCTGCCCAGGGGATGCGGGTTGGACATGCCGCAGCCCAGCACGGCGAGGACGCCGAGCAGGGCCAGGGCCAGGAGACCGGGAACGGTGCGGCGAAGCATGGGCTGGGTTCCTTCCTCGTGGGTTCCGGGCCGTCAGTCCGCGGTGGTGGCGAAGTAGGCGGCCACCAGGCCCACCAGGGCGCCCAGCACCACCACCTCCTCGAACACGGCGGGGATGCCGCCCTCATCGGGTTCCGCGCTGGTGAAGGCGAAGGCCGGCGTCTCCAAAGCGTCGAGCCGGCCGGCGGGCAGACGGTCCGAGAAGCTGCGGGCCAGGCGGTCGTCCATGAGCAGCATGCCGCTGCGGCGGTCGCGCACGGTGACCTGGCCGCTCACCTCGAGGTCGCGGTCCACCCACGAGCGCCACAGGCCCAGGCGTCGGCCCACGCGGGGGTACTCCAGGCGCACGTCCTCCAGGCTGAAGCGCAGCTCGTAGGGCACCGACTCCGCCGGCGGCAGGGCCAGGGGCTCGTCGTCGCCCAGCTCGTCCATGAGGACGGCCTGATGCCCGGCGTCGTCCACCATGCCGGCGGCCAGGGAGCGCATGAGGTCCAGGCCCGGGTGGCGGCCGCGGGGCGTCAGCAGCACGGGCATGCCGTCGTCCGGCAGCACGCTCACGCCCTCGTGCAGGATTTCGCGCAGGAGCGACTCGGTCATCCAGAGGTTGGTGCGCAGGGTGTCCGGGGACGCGGTTCCGGCGATCGCCGACGCGGAGCCCATGACGAGCAGCAGCCAGACGATCAGCGACCGCCGCACGGCGACGGCGAAGGGGCACCTCATGATCCAGCGTCCTTTCCAGGGTCCAGCGCCGCCGCGGCGGCGTCGAAGGGGGTCACGGCGGTCCAGCGCGCGTCCAGCCACTCTCCGGGGGTCCGACCGGCTCCGTCCAGGAGCACGACCCCGTCCATCTCGTAGGCCTGGTGGCGGCTGCGGGCCACGGCCACGGTCTCCGCGGTCTCCAGCCAGTCCAGGTCGGCGTCGTCCACGCGGTCCTCCAGGTCTTCCAGCACGGGACGCCAGTCCTCCGCGTCCTCCAGCCGGTCCACCACAAGGCGGTGCGCGCCGCCCAGGCGGGTGAGCTGGCGCTCGCGGGCGATCTCGGTCTGGAGGTCCAGGACGCGCGCCTCGCGGTCCGCCACCTCCTCGTCGTCCACCAGGTCGGTCAGGGACGCGCCCGACGTGCCGGCCTCGGGAGAGTAGCGGTAGGTGCCCACGTGGTCAAACCGCACCGCGGCCAGGAAGTCCAGCACCTGCTCCACGTCGTCCTCCGTCTCGCCCGGGAAGCCCAGGAGCACCGTGGTGCGCAGGGCCAGGTCCGGGCGCTCGGCGCGCAGGTCGGTGAAGAAGCGCGCCAGGGCGTCCGTGCGGAAGGGCCGGTTCATGGCCTTGAGCACCGCCGGCGCCGCGTGCTGCACGGGCATGTCCAGGTACGGAAGCACCTTGGGCGTGTCCAGGATGCGGCGCATGGCGTCGGTCCCGATCAGACCGGGGTAGAGATAATGCAGACGCACCCATTCCAGTTCCGGCACGCCGGAAAGTTCGGCCACCAGGGACTCCAGGCCCTCGCCCGTGTCGCGGCCGTAGTCGCTGGTGTTCTGGCTGACGAGCATCAGCTCGCGCACGCCGCGGGCGGCGAGGCGGCGGGCCTCGTCGGCCAGCTCCGCCACGGTGCGGCTGCGCTGATCGCCGCGGATCAGGGGGATGCGGCAGAAGGAGCAGCGGAAGTTGCAGCCCTCGCTGATCTTCATGAAGGCCAGGTGGGGCGGCGTGAGCAGGGGGCGGTCGCGCAGGCCCTCGTAGCGGACGTCGTCGGGGCGGCCCACCGGCACCATGTCCTCGCCGGACGTGAGGGCCTGGACCACCTGGTCGAAGTTGCCGATGCCGGAGACCAGGTCGATGGCGGGGTAGTCGCGGCGGATCTCCTCCCCGCGCTCCTGGGTCAGGCAGCCGGTGACCACCAGCAGGCGGTCGCCCTTCTCCTCGCACATGCGGGCGATGGCGTCCATGCTGTCGCGGCGGGCGGCCTCGATGAAGCCGCAGGTGTTGAGCACCCACACGTCGGCCTCGTCGGGGTCATGGGTCACCCGCAGCCCGCGCGCGGCGAAGCGGCCCAGCAGGGCCTCGCTGTCCACCAGGTTCTTGTCGCAGCCCAACGTGGCCGCGAACACGGAGTGCGGGCGCCTCACCATTCCTGCTCGCCTCCCTCGGCCGCTTCCAGGGCCTGCAGATCGTCCGGCTTCATGATCACCTCGCGCGCCTTGCTGCCGATGAACGGCCCCACCACGCCCGCATGCTCCAGCAGATCCATGAGCCGCCCGGCGCGGGCGTAGCCCACCTGCAGCTTGCGCTGCAGCATGCTGGTGGAGCCGTGCTGGCTGAGCACCACGAACTCGCGGGCGCGCTCGAAGAGGGGATCGTCCTCCAGGTCCAGCCCGCCGGCGGAGGCCTTCTCCTCCTCCAGGGTGATGGCCCGGGTGGCGTCCTTGAAGTCGCGCCAGTGCCCGGCCACGGCCTCGCACTCCTCGATGTCCACGTACGCCCCGTGCACGCGCATGGGCTGGGCGCGGCCGGGCTGCAGGTAGAGCATGTCGCCGCGGCCCAGGAGCTTCTCGGCCCCGTTGGCGTCCAGGATGGTGCGCGAGTCGTTCTTCTGGATCACGCGGAAGGCGATGCGGCAGGGCACGTTGGCCTTGATGACGCCCGTGAGCACGTCCACGCTGGGCCGCTGCGTGGCCAGGATCAGGTGGATGCCCACGGCGCGCGCCTTCTGGGCGATGCGCGTGATGGGCAGCTCGATCTCCTGGCCCAGCTGCACCATGAGGTCCGCCAGCTCGTCCACGATGCACAGGTAGTAGGGCATGGGCTCGCGCACCACCGCGCCGTCCTGATCGGTGATCTGCCCGGCCGCCACCTTGGCGTTGTAGCCCTCGATGTTGCGCACGCTGTGCTTGGCCAGCCGCCGGTAGCGGTGGTCCATCTGGGCCTCCATCCACTTCAGCCCGCGCAGCGCCTCCTTGGGATCCGTGATCACCGGCGTGAGCAGGTGCGGGATGTCGTTGTAGACGTTCAGCTCCAGCATCTTGGGATCGATCAGCAGCATGCGCACCACGCTGGGATCGCAGCGCAGCAGCAGCGAGGTGATCATGGCGTTGATGCACACGCTCTTGCCGCTGCCGGTGGAGCCCGCCACCAGCAGGTGCGGCTGGGCGGCCAGGTCGATGCAGACGGCCTCGCCGAAGACGTCGCGCCCCAGCACCACCGAGAGCGGCTTGTCCAGGCGGTCCTGGGCCAGGGTCAGGACCTCCTTCATGGAGACCATCTCCTGCTCGGGATTGGGGATCTCGATGCCCACCGCCGCCTTGCCCGGGATGGGCGCCTCCATGCGGATGGAGCGGGCCTTCATGGCCAGGGCCAGGTCGTCGGTGCGCTGGACGATGGCGTTGACCTTCACGCCCGAGGCCGGCTGGTACTCGAAGGTGGTGACCACCGGTCCGGGCCGCACGTCCTTCACGGAGCCGTCCACGCCGAAGGAGCGCAGGGTCTCCTCCAGCAGGTCCGCCGAGGCGTTGAGGGCGTCCTCGCTCACGTCGCGGATCTGCGGCGGCGGATCGTGGAGCAGCGACAGGTCCGGCAGGGGCAGCACCTGGTCCGGGTCCGTCATCTGGGAGCCGGAGACCTCGGGGAACTCCTCCCCGTCGCCCACGGTCAGCGTGCTCACGCTGCCGCCGCCGGCGCGGCGCACGGTGACCGGCGCGGGCGCGGCGTCGTCCTCCAGGTCCGCGGCGCCGGAGGCGAACGCCTCCACCTCCTCGGAGCGGGCGCGGTGCACGCGGCGGGGCTCGGCTTCCACGGCCGCAGGCGCCGCGGCGGCGGCATCGGCCTTGGCGGCGCGCACGCGGCGGGGCGCCTCCTCCACGCCGTCCTCGTCGTCGTCGGCCGCGGCGCGGCCGCGGCCGGAGAACAGGCCCACCCACACGCCCACGGCGCCGCGCAGCAGGCGCCAGGGCGCGAGCAGCACGGCCGCGAGCCCGCGGCCCACGTTGCCGGCGCCGGCCGCGGCGCCGTCCATCAGGCCCTCGGTGGCGTCGGCCACGCGGCCCAGCCAGGGCCGGAAGACCAGCACCAGGGCCGTGAGCAGGAAGAAGCTGAGGAAGATCAGGCCGCCGGCGCCGCCGAACAGGGCGTGGAAGCCGCGGGCCAGGTAGAAGGCGGGCGCGCCGCCCAGGTCCGCCGAGCGCACCGTGTCCCACCAGCCCACGGGCTGGGCGAGCCAGGCGGCCGAGGCCGCGGCCAGGGGCACCGCGCGGTCCGGCCAGGGCAACGCCGGCGCGGCGCGGCGCACCGTCAGCAGCAGGCCCCGCGCCAGGAGCCAGGCCGCCGCGGCCCAGGCCCACACCTGTCCGCACAGGGCGCGGCAGGCGAAGGCGGCCAGGCTGCCCACCGGGCCGCCGGGGTTGTCGGCGCGGAAGAGGTCCACGGCGCCCGGCTCGTTCAGGGCCGTCCACCAGGACGGGGTCCCGCCGGTCAGGGACAGCAGCAGCCACGCCCCCAGGGCCACCTGCAGCAGCCCCGCGAAGCGCGGCGAAGCCCAGATGCCGTCGCCCTTGCTACGCTTCTTCCGCCTCGACACGGGCGACGATCCCTTCCTTCATCTCGTTCATGGCGCTGTCCAGGAACTTGGTGGTGGCCTGGCCGGAGAGGAAGATCTTGTTCTCCAGCACCTCCAGGTGGAACGGGATGGAGGTGGGCAGGCCGTCGATGACGCACTCCTCCAGGGCCCGCTTCATGCGCAGCACCGCCTCCTCGCGGTCGCGGCCGAAGGTGATGAGCTTGGCCAGCAGGGAGTCGTAGTGGGGCGGCACCTGGTAGTCCGAGTAGATGTGCGTGTCCACGCGCACGCCCGGGCCGCCCGGCGCGTGGAAGAAGAACACGCGCCCCGGGCAGGGCATGAAGTCCCGCGCGGGGTTCTCGGCGTTGATGCGGCACTCGATGGCGTGGCCCTGCACGCGCACGTCCTCCTGGCGCACGGTCAGCACGTCGCCGGCGGCCACGCTGATCTGCCACTTCATGATGTCGATGCCCGTGACGATCTCCGTCACCGGGTGCTCCACCTGGATGCGGGTGTTCATCTCCATGAAGTAGAAGGAGCCGTCCTCGTCCAGCAGGAACTCCACCGTGCCGGCGGAATCGTAGCCCACGTCCGCGGCCAGACGCACCGCGGCGTCGCCCATGGCCCGGCGCAGCTCCGGCGACACGGCCGGCGACGGAGCCTCCTCGATGAGCTTCTGATGGCGGCGCTGCACGGAGCAGTCGCGCTCGCCCAGGTGGATCACGTGGCCGTGCTTGTCGCCCAGGAGCTGGATCTCGATGTGGCGGGGGTTGACCAGGTAGCGCTCCACGTACACGCCGTCGTTGCCGAAGGCGGCGCCGGCCTCGGCCCGCGCGGTGGCGTACTGGCGGCGCAGGTCGTCGCGGTCCTTGGCCACGCGCATGCCCTTGCCGCCGCCGCCGGCGGTGGCCTTGACGATGACCGGGTAGCCGATGGTGTCGGCGTACGCCACGGCCTCGTCCACGGTCTCGATCAGGCCCGGGCTGCCCGGCACGGTGGGCACGCCGGCCGCCTCGGCGGTCTGGCGGGCCACGGCCTTGTCGCCCATGCGGCGGATCACGTCGGGCGGAGGGCCGATCCACACGAAGTCGTTGTCCTGGCAGATCTCGGCGAAGCCGGCGTTCTCCGCCAGGAAGCCGTAGCCGGGATGGATGGCCTCGGCGCCGGTGATCTCCGCGGCGGCGATGATGTTGGGGATGTTCAGGTAGCTCTGGGAGCTCAGCTTGCCGCCCACGCAGACCGACTCGTCGGCGTACTTCACGTGGAGGGACTCGGCGTCGGCCGTGGAATGGATCGCCACGCACTCGATGCCCAGCTCGCGGCACGCGCGCATGATGCGCAGCGCGATCTCGCCGCGGTTGGCGATGAGGACCTTCTTGAACATGCGGCTCTCTCCCGATGTGGGGGCCCGGATGCTGAGACCACCGTCCCGCGGGCGCGGGCCCTTGGGCGCGGGCCATTGTCCCGCGCGGACGCGCTCTTGGCAAGGGCGGCGTGGTTCACGGGCGCGGGCGCTCCCCCGGTGCCGCCGGAGAAGCGCCCGCGCAGGTGTCGGCTGCCGACGTCAGGACGGATCGACCAGGAAGAGCACGGCCTCGGCCTCCACGGGCGAGCCGTTCTCCACCATGACCTCCTTGATCACGCCGCCGAACTCGGCCTCGATCTCGTTCATGACCTTCATGGCCTCGACGATGCACAGGGTCTGTCCGGGCGTGACCCGGTCCCCCACCGAGGCGAAGGACGGCGCGTCGGGCGAAGGCGCGGAATAGAAGGTGCCCACGATGGGCGACCGCACCTCCTTCCAGGTGGCCCGCTCGGGCGAGGCGGCGGGAGCCGCCGCGGCCTCGGGCGCGGGATGCGGGGCGGGCGCATGGGCCATGTGGGCCAGATGGGCCGCCGGGGCGTGGGCCACGTACTCCGTGCGCACGCCGCTGGACTTCTGGATGCGGATCGTGGCGTCCTTGCTCGTGATTTCCAGCTCGTCGATCTTGCTGTTCTCGACCAGCTCGACCAGCTCGCGGACCTTCGCGATATCCATGCCGCTCCTTCCGATGCGCGGGGCGCCTAGGCGCGTCCCATGTACTTGCCGGTACGGGTGTCGATGCGAAGGGTCTCCCCCTCCTCGATGAACAGGGGAACCTGGACCACGAGGCCGGTCTCCATGGTGGCGGGCTTGGAGCCGCCCTGGGCGGTGTCGCCGCGCACGCCGGGGTCCGTCTGGGCCACCAGCAGATCCACCGACACGGGGGGCTCCACCAGCAGGGGCATCCCCTCGCGCAGCAGCATGCTGACCGTCTCGCTCTCCTTCACGTACTTGGTGAGCTCCTCGTGGCGGTCCGCCGGCAGGCTGATCTGCTCGTAGGTCTCCAGGCTCATGAAGGTGAGGAACTCCCCGTCCTGGTAGAGATACTGGTAGTCGCGGCGCTCCAGCCGGACCTCCTCGATCTTCTCGCCGGCCCGGAAGGTCTCCTCCACCACCTTCCCGGTCTCCACGTTCTTCAGCTTGGTCCGCACGAAGGCGGCGCCCTTGCCCGGCTTCACGTGCTGGAAATCCACGATGGTCCACAGGCCATGCTTGTAGTCCATGACCAGTCCGGTCCGGAAATCGCTGGTATCGGCCAAGGCAGCACTCCTTTGGGGGTTCGGCTCCGGATGGTTCCGGGCCGCTCATTGATAACACGGGGGTTGCGAAAAGGCAATCGGCGGGAGGGGTCAGCCGTCGGCGGCCAGGCGGGCCGCCAGGCCGCGCAGGGCGAGCTCGTAGCCCTCGGGTCCGAAGCCGGCCAGGGTGGCCCAGACCACGTCGGAGAGCAGGTTGCGGCGACGGAAGTCCTCGCGGGCGTGGGGGTTGGTCACATGGACCTCCACCACGGGGATGGACAGGGAGCTCACGGCGTCGCGGACGGCCACCGAGGTGTGGGTGTAGGCCGCCGCGTTGAGGATCACGGCCCGGGCCTCGGCGTCGGCCTGGTGCAGCCAGTCCACCAGGTCGCCCTCGTGGGCGCTCTGGCGGCAGAGCACGTCCAGGCCCAGCTCCCGGCCCACCGCCTCGCAGCGGGCGGTCAGCTCCGCGTAGGTGGTGCGGCCGTAGAGATCCGGCTCGCGCAGGCCGAGACGGTCCATGTTGGGACCGTTGAGCACGTGGATCGTGGGGTTCATTCCCCGGCCCCGGCCTCTCGACGCAGCCAGGCGTCGAAGCGGCGGCGGTTGTCCAGGTCATGGTCCGGGTCCGCCAGGGGGGCGTCGGCGGCCACCTCGGCGCCGTTCTCGATGGCGCGGATGCGGGTGGTGATGTCGTCCCGCTCGGGATGCACGGTGAGCACCTGACGCAGGATCTGCAGCGCCTTCTCGCGGTGGCCCTGCTCCAGGTAGATGTCCGCGAGCGTGCGCGTGACGAAGGTGGGCGCGGGGTCGTCCGCCAGGCGGAAGCCCGCCGCGGCGACCTGGGCGCGGGGCGTCTCCCCGCTCTTGGACGCTGCGGCCGTGGACGCTGCGGAGGCGGGCGCTGCGGCCGCGGGCTCGACGGCCGCGGCGGCGGCGGCTTCCGTGACGTCCGGCTCATCGTCCTCGGTCGCGGAGACCTCCGGAGCCGGCACCACCGAGAGACGGGGCCGCGCCATGATCCTGGGCCGGAGGTCGCGCGGGTCGTTCGTGGGCAGGGGCGCCTCGATCGCGTCCTCCACGCCGGGATCCGCCGGCGCCGGCGCCTCCAGGGCGACGGCCAGCTCGGGCTCCTCGGCGCGCCGCCGCGCCAGGATCTCCTGCAGGGTGCGGGCGCCGCCGTGGCCGGGGTCGTGGGCCAGGACGGTGGCCACGGCCTCCTGGGCGGCGGCCAGCTCGCCGTCGGCTTCCAGGCAGCGCGCCAGGAGCCAGCGGCCGGAGACCGACGCGGGCCACCCGCGCAGCCCCTGCTCCAGCAGGGCGCGGGCCTCCGGAATCCGGCCGTGGCGCAGCATGAGGTCGGCCAGGGGGATCCAGAAGCGGCCCTCGGGCATGCGGTCGTGCTGCAGCTGGAAATATCGGAGCTGGCGGTCGAAGTCCACGGGCGTTCGCCTTCGCAGGGGTTCCGGGGGACGGCGATGGAACGTCGATACTAGGGAACGACCCCCCGCGCCGTCAAGGCCGCCGCTCAGATCAGGCCCAACCAGGAGCCCATCAGCTCCTGCAGCCGGCCCACCAGCAGGGAGATGCGGGCCATGACGGCCGATCCGAACGAGGCGCCGAACGTGATCATCAGCACCAGCAGGCCCAGGCGGGCGAAGGGCGAACTCACCCTCCCCTCGCGGCGCGTGTTCATGAAGTAGTGCAGGCAGGCCAGGGTGCCCAGCAGCGTGGCGGCGGCGGCCACGGACTCGGCCGTGTCCAGGCGGCCGTCGGGCGTGCGCAGCAGCACCCCCTCGCCCACCGCGGCGCGGATCTGGTTGAGGAAGTCCGAGCGCACGTAGCGCACCACCGTGTAGCCCGCTGTGGTGCCCAGCACGAAGGCCGTGGGCCACCGCGCCAGGCCCGACAGCCGCGGCACCATGCGGCAGAGCATCAGCAGCCCGAGCAGGGCCGGCAGCAGGGCGAGCGGATCGAAGGGGCCGGCCTCCGCCTCCGGACTGACCACCTTCACCGCGCCCGGCACCAGCGGCACCACCACCCGCGGCCAGAGCGTGGTCCAGAAGCCCACCACCATCCAGTAGGCGGCCGAGACGCCCACGAAGAGGTGCTCCGCGAACTTGTAGAACGGGTTGTCGCGCCAGAGGAAGGAGAACACCATGAGGGTGAGCAGGGCGCCCACCCACACCTCCAGCGACGTGCTCACGCTCCAGCCGTTCATGGGGCGCTCCCCCCGGACCGGCGCCTCAGCAGCGCCCCGTTGCCCAGCAGGATGAAGCCCACGATGACCAGATGGGCCACCGCCTGGGGCCCCATCCCGCGCGTGGCGCGCATGACCTCCGGCACCTGCCCCGGGTAGACCCGGGCCAGCGCCGCCTCGTATTCGGCGGCCCCCTTCAGCGCCGCCATCAGCCCCATGAGCTGACGCGGATAGTACGGGAAGAACTGGGGCGCGCCCACGCCGGTGCAGCCGCCGGCCAGGGGGATGCCGCCCGCGTCGCCCACGTAAAGCACCCACTCCTTGAGCCCCGGCGTTCCGGCCGAGAGGCTCACCACCAGGCCGAAGTCGCCCAGGCCCACCACGTGGGCCAGAGCCGGGATCTCCTTCAACGGCGTCCCGCGCGAATCGGTCAGGAAGCGCGACCCCAGCGAATCGATCATGGCGTGGGCCAGGAGCTCGCCCCCCGCCTGGAAGCCCAGGGTCACCCAGTCGCGGCCGTAGACGGCCTCCGGATGCTCCGTGGCGATGAGGTCCGACTCCAGGCGTTCGGCCATGTTGTTGCCGGTGGGCCAGAGGGAGAGGTAGCACAGGGGCAGGCCGCGCAGCAGCGCGTGCCGCGTGAGGGCCTCGGCCATGGGCTCCAGCTCCGGCGCGGAGCTGGGCGAGTAGTCCAGGGACACGAGCACGGGCGTGCCCGGGGCCAGGGATTCCAGGCGGTCGAAGATGGGGCGGACCAGCTCGCCGGGCCGATCGGGGAACACTGGCTCGTACAGCAGGGCGGCGATGACCGACAGCGCCAGCGTCAGGAAGATCCAGCGCCGGTCCAGGCGCTCCAGGAAGGGCTCGGCGCCCGAGGACGCGTTCACTCCAGCCCCCCCTTCCCCCGCTCCACGCCGGCGATCATGCGCACGGCCAGCGACACCACGCCCAGCGCCACGCCGATCATGATGGCGCGCTGGCCCGCGGTGTTGGGCACCTTGAGCAGCCAGAGGGACAGGGCCTCCAGGCGCAGGAACGCCATGTCCGCGGGCAGCCAGGCGGTGAGGCGGTCCGCCGACGGGATGCGTCCCACCAGCACGACGAGCGCCGAGCCCAGCAGCACCGAGGTCTCCAGGCTGCGGGCGCGGAAGGCGCGGTAGGAGGCCGATGCCACGTAGAACGCCAGCAGCGAATACAGCGTGGCGTGCAGGGGGCTCAGCACGCCGTCGAAGACCTTGGTGAGCCAGGCGTCCGGCGCGAAGGGGTCGCCCTGCAGGCCCGGCGCGCCGCCCAGCTTGGCCAACCCCACCACCAGCACGCCCAGGAAGGAGACCAGCGTGACGATGGAGTAGGTCCAGTCGCGCTCCCGGAGCAGCACGCGCCGCAGGTGGGTGCCCACCAGGCTCACCCCGCCCAGCAGGAAGGCGAACACGGCCAGGATGCCGAACCAGCTGGAGAACTGGGCGTCGCAGAAGGCGAAGAACGCCGCGGGTCCGCCGGGGTCGTCGCCGCCGGGCGGCGCCACGAAGGCCGCCACGATGAGGGTCACGGCCACGGCGGCCAGCAGATGCCTGGGCTGGAACCGCGCCACCCTACACCTCCGCCAGCAGGCCGGAGACCACGCGCCAGGCGGCCGCCGCCGGCGCCCAGCCCGCCTGGGCCAGGGACGCCAGCGCCACGCCGGCCACGATGAGCGCCACGGCCAGCCGCTTGCCCAGGTCCTGCCCGCGCAGGCTGCCCAGCAGGGCGGCGTCGCCGGAGAGCTTGGCGCCGGCCGCGAAGAGCTCCTCCCCCATGAGGGTCTCGTCGCACGACGATACGAAGAACGGCAGCTGCACCGGGCTCGCCGTGCCCGCCACCTGCACCGCGCCCACGTGGCGCCCGCCCTCGGCCAGCAGGAGGCTTTCCGACGCGAAGAACCCGAAGTAGAAGCAAGCCCCGGGACGCTCCCGCTCCACCAGACCGTCCACCCGGGCCACGAAGCCCAGGGGGTCGTCGGAGATGTAGTCCACCTGGTCGTCGCGCCACGCGTGGCCGCGGCCGGCCGCCTCGAAGGCGGCGCGGCAGGTGGAGCGCGCCATCTGCATGACCATGCTGCGGTTCACGGGCACGTGCAGACGGGCCCCCTTCTCCGCGCACAGGCGCGCCACCTGCTCCAGGAGCGAGAGGGCGGCCACGGTCTGCATGTTGTCCAGGTCGCGGGAGCCGGGCACGAAGAACACGGGGCGGCCCGCGGCCACGGCGGAGTCGATGGCGTCGGCCACGGCCGCCACCGGCGCGAGAGGGCGCACCTCCACCGGCGCCCCGCGGCGCGCGAGCACGATGGCGCGGCCGATCAGCAGCAGCAGCGCCGCGGTGACCGCGGCCAGGAGCGCCAGGCCGGGGCTCATGGGGCGGCCTCAGGATCGGCGGGCGCGGCGAGACGGTCCAGGAAGCGGCGGCAGCGCTCCGGGTCCTCCAGCAGGCCGCTCAGACGCCGCAGGTGGTCGTCGTCGCGCAGGGCTCCGTAGAAGGGATCGGCCAGGCGCAGGGCCTGGCCGCCGAGGAACCAGAGGGGACGCAGGGAGCCCAGCCAGAGCAGCGCCGGCGCGGCGAGCCCGGCGCCGCGCAGGCGCGAGGCCAGGGCGTCGTCCCACGCGTGGAGCGGATGGGCCGCGAGGGCCGTCGTCCCGGCGGCGGCCGCAGCCGCCGCGCGGGACGCGGAATCGTGGCGGGCCCTGTTCACGCTCAGTCCACGCAGGTCTTGAGGTGATCGGTGACGGCGCCCAGATCCTCCAGCAGGCCCAGGTGCGCCGGGAAGGGATCCGCGCTGTGCAGGGCGTCGGCCACGGCGCGGGCGGCGGCCTTGGCGGCCTCGTCCGCGGGATCCAGATAGCCGATGAGGCACTGCACGGCGCCGCGGCGCACGTCGGCCAGCACGCGGCGGGCGCAGGCGCGGGCCATGGCCGCCCAGGCCTCCCCGTCCTTCTCCATGCCGGCGGCCCGGCGGCAGAGGGCGCCGGCCACCTCCACGCCGGCCATCATGTCGGCCAGGCGGAACTGCACGGCCTGCCGGCTGGCGATGCGCGCGCCGTGGCAGTGGAGGATCACGGTGTTCAGGTCCCGCGTGGCGGCCGCCACCAGGTCCGCGCCCACCTGCGGCGACGCGGCGTGGAGGCCGTCCAGGGCCGTGGCCAGCTCCTCGTAGAAGCCGCCCTTGCTGCGCACGGTGGCCTTCCAGCGGTAGAGGCCGATGATGCTCTGCTGGATCTCGCTGGTGCCCTCGTAGATGGTGGTGATGCGCACGTCGCGGCGGATCTTCTCCACCATGTACTCGCGCGCGTAGCCGTAGCCGCCCAGGGCCTGGATGGCGGCGTCGGCGGCGCGGTTGCCGGCCTCGGTGCTCCAGAGCTTGGCGATGGAGCCCTCCACCTGCAGGTCGTCCTCGCCGCCGTCGATGCGGTGGGCGATCTCCTCCACGTAGGCGCGTCCGGCCACCAGGTCCACCCAGTGGGGGGCCAGCAGCTTCACGCCGAAGCCCTCCTTCTCGATGAGCGGGGTGCCGAACTGCACGCGCTCCTTGGCGTAGCGCACGGCGCGCTCCATGGCCTCGCGGCCGCAGCCCAGGCCGAAGGCGCCCACCATCAGGCGCGTGTAGCCGAACACGGCGTTGGCCTGCTTCAGACCCTGCCCCTCCACGCCGCCGATCAGGTGCGACGCGGGCACGGTCACGTCCTCCAGGATCACCGCCGCGGTGTCCGAGGCGCGGATGCCGTGCTTCTCCTCGTGCTTGCCCGGCTGCAGGCCCGGGGTGTCGCGCTCCACCACGAAGAAGCTGGGGCCGTCCGGCGTCTTGGCCAGGATGGTGTAGAGCTGGGCCACGCTGCCGTTGGTGATCCACTGCTTGCGGCCGGTGATGCGGTAGTGGGTCACGTTGCCGTCGGCGTCGGTCACGCGCTCGGCCACGGTCTCCAGGGCCGCCACGTTGCTGCCGGCGCCGGGCTCGGTCACGCCGTAGGCCACGATGAGCCCCTCGCTCGCGATGCGGCCCAGCCAGTGGTCCTTCTGCTCCTGCGTGCCGCCCACCACGATGGGGTCCGTGCCCAGGCAGATGGCCAGGAACGCCGTGGCCACGCCCAGGTCCAGCGCCGCCATCTCCTCCGACACGCGGCAGATGTCCAGGGCGCCGCCGCCCAGGCCGCCCACGTTCTCCGGCAGGAAGATCAGGTGCAGGCCCACGTTGGGCGAGAGCAGCTCCCGGATGAACTCCGTGGGGAAGCGGTCGTCGGCGTCCAGGGCCAGCAGCTTGTCGTCGGGCAGATCCCGGTGCACGACCTGCTTCATGGTCTGGACGATCATGTCGCGCATCTCGGGGGACAGGCCGGCGGTCTGGGTCATGTCGTCATCCTCCAGGGTGTCGGGAACGCGGAACGGAAGTGAGGTCAGCCGACCACGTCGTCGGCCTCGAACATCAGGCGGCCCTCGCCCATCTTCACGCAGCGTCCGCCCACGCGGATGGAGCGGGCCTGGCCGCTGGACACGTCGGCCTCGGCCACCAGGCGGCTGGGGCGGCCCATCTCCAGGCCCTGCTCGCAGACGATGCGGGCGCGCGGGCCGGCGGGCACGAGGCGGTGCTTCACCATGTAGGCCACCAGGGAGCCGCAGGCGGTGCCGGTGGCGGCGTCTTCCGGGATGCCGAAATCCTGGGCGAACATGCGGCAGTGCACATCGGCGTCCTCGGCCTCGCAGGTGAAGACGAACAGGTCGCCGAAGCCCAGGTCGCGCATGATGAGCGACGCCGCGCTGCGGCTCAGGTTGATGGAGCGCACCGCCTCCAGCGAGCCCACCGGCACGATGTGGATGGGCAGCCCCGTGGACACGATCTCGCAGGGCAGGCCGGTGACGGCGATCTCGCTCTCGTCGATGCCGAGGGCGCGGGCCACCTTGCCCCGCTGGTAGTACTGCCCGATGAACTCGGCGGGCTCCAGCACCAGCGAGAACAGGGGCCGGCCGTCCGACTCGTCCACCACCACGGGGAACAGGCCCGCCTCCGTGCTCCAGGTCACGTGGGCCTCCCCCTGGGCGTCGCGGGGCACGCCGCCCAGCTCCCAGAGGGCGCCGGTGGCGCCCACGAGCGAGAGTCCGGAGTGCGGGATCTCGGCCGAAGGGGTGAAGATGCGCAGGCGGGGGCGGTCGTCGCCGGGGATGATGAAGGCGGTCTCGCTGGTGCCCATCTCGCGGGCGATGATCTGCATGAGGCCGGTGGCGAGCCCGCGGCCGTCCGGGAAGACGGTCAGGCGGCTGCCGCCGAAGGGGACGTCGGTGAAGACGTCCATCTGGATGTGATCGAGTCGGACCACGGAAGACCATCCCTGGCAAGCGGATCCCAATGCGTCGTGGGAGTGTAGCCAGCGCCGCCGATGCTGGCAAGCAGAAGGGTCAGTCCAGCACCACCACCGCCACGGCGTGGTCGCGTTCGTGGCTGAGGCTCAGGTGCAGCGCGCCGCCGCCGCGGGCCTCCAGGCGCGCCAGGGCGCGGCCGTGCAGGCGCAGGCCGGGCGCGCCGTGCGCGTCCCGGATCACCTCCACGTCGCGGTAGGGCACGGGATCCAGGGGGCCGCCCAGCACCTTGAGGCAGGCCTCCTTGGCGGCCCAGCGGGCGGCCAGGGCCTGGGCGCCCGCGCGGCCGGGACGCGCCGCCACGGCGGCCTCCCCCGCATGGAAGCAGCGGGCCAGGAAGCGCTCGCCGTGGCGCTCCAGCAGCGCGGCGATGCGGTCCACCGCCACCAGATCCACGCCCACGGCGCGCATCAGTAGGCTCCCTTGCGTTCGATGACCGCGGGGATGGTGCGCGTCAGCACCCAGATGTCGAAGCCCAGGCCTCGACGGGCCACGTACTCCAGATCCAGGGCCATCCACTCCTCGAAGTCCAGCGAGCTGCGTCCCGACACCTGCCAGAGGCAGGTCAGGCCCGGCTTGACCAGCAGCCGCCGCGCCTGGCGCGGGGTGTACTGGGACACCTCCGAGGGGATCTGCGGCCGCGGCCCCACGATGGACATGTCGCCCTTGAGCACGTTCAGCAGCTGGGGGAACTCGTCCAGGCTGCTGCGCCGGATGAAGCGACCCACGCCGGTGATGCGCGGGTCGTGGGCGATCTTGAAGGCGGCGCCCGAAGCCTCGTTCAGATGCCGCAGGCGGTCCTTCTGGGCCTCGGCGTCCACCACCATGGAGCGGAACTTGTAGCAGTCGAAGAGGCGGCCGCCCTCCCCCACACGCTTCTGCTTGAAGAGGAGCGGACCCGGCGAATCCAGCTTGATGAGCAGGGCCAGGAACGGGAACAGCGGCAGGATCAGCAGCAGCCCCAGCAGGGCGCCGCCGATGTCCACGAGCCGTTTCACGGCGTCGTAGACCTGCGACCGGCGCGGCACAGGGCCGGCGGGATCGCGGGCGATGAAGGCCGCGTAGCCGCCCTGGGCGGCGAAGGGGGTGTCCTGTTCCGCGGGCCGGGTCATGGCGTCCTTCCGCTGCGGGGGTCGCGGGTCCAGGCGTACAGGCGCACGCCCGGCCAGGTGCCGGCCTCGCGCACCGCGCCGAGCTCCGCCAGGGCGGCGGGCAGGCGGTCGCCGGGATCCAGATCCCAGCTGCGGCAGAGCAGCAGCCAGGCCGTGTCCACGCCGTCCAGGGCGTCCGCGAGGGCAGCGCGCGCCGCCTCCGCATCGCGGATCCGCGGCGTGTCCCAGAAGGGCGCCACGGGGTGTCCGCCGGCGTCGTAGAGCCGGTAGAGGCCGGAGACCACGGGCACCAGCACCGTGTCGGCGGCTTGCCCGTGGGCGTCGATCCAGCCCGCCGCGGCACGCACGTCCTCGCGCTGATACCGGTCCACGGCAAGGTAGCCGACGGACGACACCAGGGCAAAGGCCAAGGCGACCACCGCCAGGCCGCGCGCCCAGCGTTCCGGCCGCGCCGCGCCGCAGGCCAGCCAGAGCAGCGCCATCGGCAGCACCGCGGCCGCATAGCGCGCGTTGTAGGCCTTCACGTTGCGCAGCGCGAGCAGCACCACCAGACCCAGCACCACCAGGGTCCACACGGCGGTGGCGACGCGCAGCCGCGGCCGCAGCGACCACCAGCCGGCCAACGTCAGCGCTGCGGCCGTGAGCCAGGCGGGCGCCAGCACCGGCAGGGCCTGCTTCAGGAGCTCCACGCGGTCCGGACGGTGCAGCTCGAAGAGGGAGGGCCCCAGGCTGAAGCCGTACCAGAACGAGTGCAGGGTGAAGGGCAGGGCCAACGGCGTGAACCCCTCGCCCGAGCTCAGACCCGGCCCCGTGGCCGCGCCCGGCGCCAGCCGCTCCACCGCGAGGATGCCCGAGGCCACCAGCAGCCAGGGAGAAACCAGCAGCGCCGCGCCGCCGAAGGCCAGGCTCCAGGCGCCCCAGGCTCCGCGCGTGCGCGGCGGCGCCAGCAGCAGCACGCTCACGGCGTGCGCGGCCACCAGCAGCAGGCCCGAGTTGTTGCTCAGGATCATGAGGGCGGCGCTCAGGGCGTAGCCCAGCGCGCGGGTCGGCGAGGGTCCGCGCCGCATCAGCGACGACAGGGCCAGGGTGGAGACCACGGCCCACAGCATGAGCAGGGCGTAGCCGCGGCCGTCCTGGCTGTACCACAGGTGGAAGGGGTTCACGGCCAGCAGGACCGCGGCCCACTCCCCCGCGCGCCGCCCCGCGAGCCGGTCCGCGAGCAGCCCGAACAACGGCACCGCCGCCACGCCCGCCAGCGCCGACGGCAGACGCAGCGCCCACTCGTGGAGCCCGTCGCGCGTCAGGGGCCAGAGCAGGGCGATCAGCAGCGGGCTCTGGTAGGAGTCGCGCACCTGCTCCAGGAAGCCCGCTCCCGTGGCGGGGTCCAGCATCTTCCAGGTGAGGAACTCGTCGATCCAGAGGGGGTGGTCGCCCAGGCCGGGCCAGCGCAGCAGCGCCGCGAGCACCGTGGCCAGGACCAGCACGAGGGGACGCGCCCGCTCGGGCGCGTCCTCGAGCCAGCCGCGGGGCGGCACGAAGGCGGCGGGACCGCTCACGGGGCTTCCGCCGCGCGGTAGGGCGCGGCCAGGGTGAAGCTCTTGAGCGAGGCGTCCACGGCGCCGATCTTGACCTTGGTCTTCATCAGCACGGGCAGGCGGCGTTCGTCGTCGGTGAGCCAGATGGTGACCTTGCCCTCGTACTGGAAGAGGCCTTCGCCCAGGATCACCGGCTCCACCACCAGGCAGTCGAAGGTGCCCGCCTCCACGGTCACGGTCTCCCGCCCGTGCACGATGACCTCGAGGTCGTAGTTCTTGCGCGAGCTGTGGGTGGCCACGTGGGCCGGCGCGCCGGGCTCCAGGGGCAGGGTGCGCACCACGTAGAAGGCGGCCAGGATGTCGTGCACGTTCGCGGGCACGTCGAACTCGCGGCCGTCGCGGTAGCTGGCCTTGCGGTTCTCCTGGTCGAAGAGCACCTGCACGCGCTTGCGGTAGTCGCCCTCGTGCAGACGCTTGGAGAAGTAGCGGCTGACCAGGGTGTCGGTCTGGAAATGCGAGACCACCTTGTCGCGCACCTTGTAGAAGGCCGAGAACACGCGGTTGCTCGTGGCGGTGCTCTCCACGTGGAAGCACTCGCGGCCGCCGGACTCCACGATCCCCTTGACCTCCAGGGACGCCTCGCCGGCGTTGACCGGGCCGTAGTCGATGGAGAAGACGAGCTCCTCCCCCGGTCCGAAGGGGATCAAGGCGGGCTCGCCCACCGCCACGGAAGCGGCCAGCAGCAGGCCGAGGATCAGGCACGGGATCTTCACGGACGGGCTCCCCTCGTGTTCAACAGGTCCCGCGTGGCCGCCCAGACGCGCGCGCCGGCGAGCTGATCCAGGCACGGATGGCCCGGCACGGGACATTTCCTCAAATCGCACGGAGAACAGTCAACCCCCGTCCGCACCGCAACATGCAAGGGATGTTCCCGGTTCCAGCCCCGCGGATCCGTGGGGCCGTACAGGGTCACCGTGGGCGTGCCCACCGCGGCGGCCACGTGGCGGCCGCCGCCGTCGGTGGTGACCGCCACGTCGGCGCGGCCGAGCAGATCCGCGAGCTCCCGCAGGTCCGTGGGCGGGGCCAAGGCCACCTGCGGATCCAGGGCCGTCAGCGCCGCGGCCAGCTCCGCATCGCCGGGGCCGGGGACCAGGGTGACGCGGGCGCCGTCACGACGGGCCGCGGCCGCGAATTCCGCGGCCCGGGCGGGAGGCCAGGCCTTGGCCGGCCAGCCGGCGCTGAGCAGCAGGGCCACCTCCGGACCGGCGGCGGCGGGACGGGCGTCGCGCCACGCCGTGTAGCCGGTCCCCAGGGCAAGCGCGGGCGCCGGCGCGGCGGGGGACCAGGGCGGCGGCGCGGCGCCCAGGATCCGGACCAGGTCCAGGAACCCCTCGCCAGCATACTGGTGCAGCTCGCGCTCCTGATCCCGGTTCCGGGGCACGCGGAGGTTGTAGGCCCAGCGGCGTCCCGCGAGGTCGTAGCCCAGCCGCCAGCGGGCGCCGCTCAGGGCGGTCCAGAAGGCCGTGCGCGGGGTGCTCAGCAGGTCGGCCACCAGATCGTAGCGAGGGGTGCGCAGAAGCGTCCAGAGTCCGCCGGCGCGGGGCGGCCATTCCAGCACGCGGGCGCGGCCGGAGAGGTCCGTGAGCAGGGGTGCGAAGGGCCGGTCGATGAGCAGATCCACCTCCGCCCGCGGATAGAGGTCCGCCAGGGCGGCCACCGCGGGCAGCGAGACCAGGGCGTCGCCCAGGCCGCGGCGGCGGATGACGAGCAGACGTCGGACCTGGTCCGGTCGCGGCCCGAGCGTCGCCTCCGTCCTCGTCACGGCCGCGTCTCCGCGAGCAGGAGCGCCGCCACGGCGGCCAGGTCGGCGGCCACCTCCACGCCGGGCGGAAGGTCCGCCGCATCCATCCGGCTCCCCTGTCCGGTCCGCACCAGGAAGGTGCGCACGCCCGCCGCCAGCCCCAGCTCCGCGTCGGAGCGCTTGTCCCCCACCATGGCGGCCCGGTCCGGCGACCACTCCAGCAGGTCGTGGGCCGCCTCCACCATGCCGAGGGCCGGCTTGCGGCAGGCGCAGTCGGCGTCCGGCGCGTGGGGACAGTAGAGCATGGCGTCCAGGGACGCGCCGGCGGCGGCCAGCTCCGCGTCCACCTGCCTCTGCACGGCGGCGAAGGCCGTCGGCGCGATGCGTCCCCGCCCGAGTCCCGACTGGTTGGAGACCCCCACCAGGCGCCACCCGGCGGCCTTCAGGCGCGCCAGGGCCGCGAGAGCCCCCGGCAGGGGGCGGACGCGGGCCGGGTCGTCCAGGTAGTCCCCGTCCTCGATGATCACGCCGTCGCGGTCCACCAGCAGCAGGGGGCCGTGGGCGGGCGTATCGGGGCCGGGCCGGGACCAGATCACGGGCTTCACGGGCGCGCCTCCTCCAGCTCCAGGGCCGCGACGAGCACGGCGTCGGCGGTCAGGGTCTCCATGCAGAAGCGCGGCTGGTCGCAGGTGCGGCGATGGCAGGGATGGCAGGCGAAGCCTTCCACCGCCAGGGCGCGGGCGCGCGGACCGCGCGGCGCCGTCCAGGCCGGGTTGCTGGAGCCGAACAGGCCCAGGGTGGGCGCGCCCAGGGCGGCGGCCAGGTGCATGAGGCCGCTGTCGTTCCCCACGAAGACCGAGGCCGAACGCAGCAGGCCCGCCGCCTCGCTCAGGTCCGTGCGTCCGGTCAGGTCCACCACCCCATCGCCGGGCTCCTCCGCCCCTCGCCAAGGCAGGTGACGGGCCGCGGCCATGGCCTGCACGTGGCCGGCGGCGGCGGCGTCGCCCAGCAGCAGCAGGCGCACGCCCAGATCCGCGGCGGCGGCGGCGAAGCCGGCGGCGATGGGCGCCGGCCAGGCCTTGGCCGACCCGTAGGTGGCGCCCACGGCCAGGATCCAGACGCGTCCGTGCGCCGCGGCGGCGGCCGGGGCGGCCGTGCGCAGGCCGGGGAGCGCCGGCTCCGGGGCCGGCCCGGCGGCGGCGGGCCGATACGCGCGCCAGAGCAGGTCCGTCTCCTCGCAGTAGTGCAGGCTGCCCCGCGGCGGGCGCGTGAGGCAGACGTCCAGCAGCGGTGCGCGGCCCTCGCCGCCGAAGCCCAGGCGCGGGCCCTGCCCCGCCAGCCGCGCCGCGGCCGCCGCGCGCAGGGAAGGCGGCAGCACGAAGACCGCCTCCACCGGCCCCGCCTCGCGCAGACGGGCCGCCTGCCGCGGCAGCCCGCGCCAGCCCGCGTGCAGGCCCGTGCGTTCGTAGTGGAGCAGGCCGCCCACGCGGGGGTCGTCCCGAAGCAGCGACGCCCAGCGTCGGCGCACCAGGACCACGGGGCTCACGCCGGCCTCATCGCAGCGGCCCAGCAGCGTGGTGGCCATGACCAGATCACCCAGCCAGTTGGGCGCGAGGATGAGCACGCGGGGTCGCGTCATCGGCCGCTCCGCACCGCCGTCACGGCCGCCATGAGCACGTCCACCTCCATGCGCCGGCCCTCGGTCACGCGCAGCACGCGGACGTGAGGCAGATCGCGGGGCTCCCAGCAGGGAGCGTCCTCGGCGGTGAAGAGGCCCAGGCAAGGCACGCCCAGGCTCACGGCGAAGTGGAAGAGGTCCGTGTTGCCGGCCACCAGCAGGTCGCACTCGGCGGCCAGCAGCAGGGTGTCGAAGAGGGTGTCGCGGGGCAGGTCCAGGGGCGTCTGGTCCAGACCCTCCTCGAAGCGCTTCAGACGCTCCCCATCCTCGTGCAGGGTCAGGGGCAGGGCGCGGCAGGCCATCTGGCTGGCGAGCTGGCGCCAGAGGAACTGCAGGGCCTGCAGGGCCAGCCCGTTGCCGCCGTGCCCCAGGGAAGGGTCCACGCCCACCAGGAGCTCGTCGCGGCGGGGCTTGTTCAGACGCACGCGCTGGGCCGTGCGGCGGCGGTGCTCGTCGGGCAGGGGCCAGGCCCGCAGGTCCTCGAAGGGCGGCAGCCCCAGGAAGGGCGCCATGGCGCCCAGGCGGGCGCCGCGGTAGCGCCGGTCGTCCTCGCGCGCGCGCAGCTCGAAGTTCACGCCTGGGTACGCCTTGGCATGGGACGGGCCCAGGCGCAGCGGCGCGCCCGTGGCCAGGGCCACGCCCTCCAGGGCCGGCGCCGCCTCGAAGGACATGACCACCGAGAGGTCGTAGGTGCGCTTGCCCACGCCGCGGGCCAGGTTCAGGTAGCCGGGCGTCCAGGTGCGCAGCTGCTTGGCGTTGTAGACCAGGCAGTCCCGCACCAGGCCCGAAGGCTGCACCACGCTGACGTGCCGCTCGGGCAGCAGCATGTCGATGCGCGCCCGCGGATGGCGCTGGCGGATGGCCCGCAGCAGGGGCGCGTAGAAGAGCAGGTCCGCCAGGTCGCCCGTGTCCACGGCCAGGATCTCGGCGGCGTCGCCCAGGGTGCCGGGCAGGCGGAAGGCGGCCGGCTCGCCGCCGCCCAGGAACCTGCCCACCAGTCCGGCCATCACGCCCATGCGCGCGTCGCCCCGCCCTTCACTCGAACTCCGAGGGGAAGATCTCGGCCAGGAGCTCGTCCACGTGGCGCACGGTGACGAAGGTGACCTTCTCCTTCACCTCGTCCGGCATCTCGTCCAGGTCGTGCTCGTTGTCCGCCGGCAGCAGCACCTTGGTGATGCCGGCGCGGTGGGCCGCCAGCACCTTCTCCAGCAGGCCGCCGATGGGCAGCACCTCGCCGGTGAGGGTCACCTCCCCCGTCATGGCGGTGCGCCGGTCCACGGGCTTGCCCGTCATGAGCGAGAAGAGCACCGAGGCCATGCCCACGCCCGCGCTGGGACCGTCCTTGGGGATGGCGCCGGCGGGAATGTGGATGTGCACGCCCTTCTGCTTGAAGAACGGCGCGAAGCGCTCCTGGTCCCCGAAGCGCGCCCGCAGGTAGCTGTAGGCCGCCGCGGCCGATTCCTGCATCACGCTGCCCAGCTGGCCGGTGAGCTTCAGCGAGCCGCCGCCGTCGGGCAGGGCCACGCCCTCCAGGTAGAGGATCTTGCCGCCCACCGAGGTCCAGGCCAACCCCGTCACCACGCCCACCTTGGCGCGGCTGCGCAGGCGGTCGGGATCGAAGTCCGGATGGCCCAGGTAATCCGGCAGCGACTTGGCCGAGATCACGTGGGCCTTGCGGCTGCGGCGCGCCACCTGCCGCGCCACCTTGCGGCACACGGCGCCGATCTTGCGCTCGAGCTGGCGCACGCCCGCCTCGCGGGTGTAGCCGGCCACCAGGGCCGCCAGGCCCGCCTTGGTGAAGCGGATGTGCCTGGCCTCCAGCCCGTTCTCGGCGATCTGCCGCGGCACCAGATAGCGCCGCGCGATCTCCTGCTTCTCCTCGTTGGTGTAGCCCGCGATGTTGATCACCTCCATGCGGTCCAGCAGGGGCCGCGGGATGGTGTCCAGCATGTTGGCCGTGGTGATGAACATCACGTTGGAGAGATCGAAGGGCAGCGTGAGGTAGTGGTCCGTGAAGTCCGAGTTCTGCTCGGGGTCCAGCACCTCCAGCAGGGCGCTCGAGGGGTCGCCGCGGAAGTCCTGCCCCAGCTTGTCGATCTCGTCCAGCATGATCAGCGGGTTGTTGACGCCCACCTCCTTCAGCCCGGAGATGATGCGGCCCGGCAGGGCGCCCACGTAGGTGCGGCGGTGGCCGCGGATCTCGGCCTCGTCGCGCATGCCGCCCAGGGAGAAGCGGAAGAACCTGCGCCCCACCGCCTCCGCGATGCTGCGGCCCAGCGAGGTCTTGCCCACGCCCGGCGGGCCGGCAAGGCAGATGATGGGCCCGCGGTGGTCGTCCTTCAGCTTGCGCACGGCCAGGAAGTCCAGGATGCGCTCCTTGACGTCCTCCAGGCCGTAGTGGTCGCGCTCCAGGACCTGCTCCGCGCGCTTGATGTCCAGGCTGTCCTCGCTGCGCACCTTCCAGGGCAGGTCCAGCAGCCAGTCGATGTAGGTCTTGCTGACGGTGTACTCGCTGGCGCCGGGGCTCATGCGCGCCAGGCGGTCCACCTCCTTCTCCGCCGTGTCGCGCACGTGCTCGGGCAGGTCGGCGGCCTGGAGGCGCTCGCGGAGGTCGTCCACCTCCACGCTGGAGTCGTCGCTGTCGCCCAGCTCGCGGCGGATGGCCTTGAGCTGCTGGCGCAGGTAGTACTCCCGCTGGTCCTTGTCGATGGACTTGCGCACCGTGCTCTGGAGCTTCTGCCCCAGCTCCGCCACCTCCAGCTCGCGCACCACGATGCGCGACAGGGCCTGCAGCCTCTCCAGGGGCGAGACCGCCTCCAGGATCTGCTGCTTCTCGGTGACGTCGATCTCCAGGTTGGTGGCGATGAGGTCCGCCAGCCGGCCGGGATCATCGATGTTCATGACCACGACCTTCAGCTCGTCGGAGAGGTTCTCGCTGGCGTCCACGATCTTCAGGAAGTTGTTGGCCACGCCGCGCATGTAGGCCAGGGTGCGCGGATCGCTGCGGACCTCCTCCGGCAGCGCGGTCACGCGCGCGCGGATGTAGGGCTCGTCGCCCAGGAACTCCTCGATGCGGATGCGCGCCACGCCCTGGCCCAGCAGGCGCATGCTGCCGTCCGGGAAGCGCAGCATCTTCTGGATCTTGACCGCGGTGCCCACGTGGTAGATCTGGTCGCTGTCCTCCAGCTCCTCGTCGTCCTCGTCCACCTCGCGCTGGGCGAAGGCGCCCAGGATCTTGTCGCCGGCGAGGCAGTCGTCGGCCAGACGGATGAGGTTCTCGTCGCTCAGGACGAGGGGCACCATCATGTAGGGGAAGATCACCGCCTCGCTGATGGGCAGGATGGGCAGCTCCGCGGGTACGGAGCCCTCGGCCAGCGTCTCGGCGCCCTGCGCGTCTCGGTTCATCCCAGGTCCTTCCGTGGTTGCTCGGGGCCGATGGTCAGGAGCCGCCCACTTCGATGCGGCGGCGGTCGGTGTCGGCGGGGCCGTCGCCGCGCCGGAAGCTCACGAAGAGGAAGCCGTCGCGGTAGCGGGCCTCCGCCGTCTCCGGCCGCACCGGCACGGGGAAGGCCACGCGCCGGGCGAAGGGCCCCACGCTGATCTCCATGGTGAAGTAGTGCTTCTTGCCCGGCGGCGCGATGTCGCGGCGCGTGCCGCGCACCAGCATCAGCTCCGCGTCGGCGAGCACCTCGATGCTGGACGGGTCCATGCCCGCCAGGTCCATCTGCACCACGAAGGCGTCCTCGGTCTCGTACACGTCGGTGGCCGGCTGCCAGTTCAGGTCGTCGCCGGAACCGGCGGACGGGCCGCCCCGGTAGCGGGTCACCAGGATCTCGAAGAAGTCGCCGCCCGGGCGGCCGCTGCCGCCGCGAGCCTCGTCGCGGGTGATCATCGTCGTCTCCCTCCGCCGCGCCGCCGGTCGGGGTCGGCGCGGGCATCGCTGCATGGTAGCCACCGCCGCGGGGAAGCGTCAACCCGAGGGGTCGCGGTCGCACGGGAAAGCGGGATGGGCCGGATCCTGGACCGGAAGCCTGTCCCCCTCGGCGCGCAGGCGCAGGACGGCCTCCGGCGCAGGCAGGGCAACGCGTCCTCCCAGGGCGCCCACGGCCAGGGCCGCCACGGCGGCGCCGCAGTCCAGGGCTCCCGGGAAGTCCTCCCCCCGCAGCAGGCCCCAGGCGTAGCCCGCGTGGAAGGCGTCGCCGGCGCCGGTGGTGTCCACGGCCCGCACCGCGTAGGCCGGCGCGTGGCGGAAACCATCTCGGTCCAGGCCCAGGGCGCCGTGGATTCCGCAGGTGGTGGCCGTGCGGTCCGGTCCCAGCCGCCGGAGCTCCGCCAGGGCGCGGCGCGGCTCGGCTTCTCCGGTCACCGCGCGGGCGAACCCCGAGGCGGCGATGACGTCGCTGCAGGCCGCGGCCAGCTCCCGGGCGCCGGGGCGGGGCGTGCCGGCATCCAGCACCGAAGGCAGCCCGCGCGCGGCGGCGGCCCGGGCCAGGACCAGGGCCGCGGCGGGCTCGTGGGTGTCGGCCAGCAGGAGGTCCGCGTCGTCGAGCCAGGCTGGATCCGCCTCGTCGGCGCGCAGGGCGCGCAGATCGCCGCGGTCCCAGAGGATGCGGCGGGCGCCGGTGGCCGGATCCACCAGGCTCACGGCCAGGGGCGAGCGGGCGCCCGGGGCCGGCACCGCCAGGGAGAGGTCCACCCCCGCGGACATCAGCTCCGCGGCCTGCAGCCGTCCGGGGCCGTCGTCGGGCAGCAGGCCCACGTAGCGCACGTCCACGCCCAGACGCGCCAGGGCCACCGCGGCCGTGGCGGCCGGACCGCCGCCTGCCGCCAGCATGCCCGGGCACTCGCGCTTGGCGTCCGGGGGCGGCAGCTCCGCGCACGGCACCAGCACGTCCCAGGCGTGGTAGCCGATCACCAGGGCGCGCACGACGCCTCCGGTTGTCCGCGCCCGCCGCGCGTGGTAGCGTGGCCGCACCTCAGCGGCGCGCGTGCGCCGGAACCCATGACCGAGGAACGATGCTCCATGTCCGACTGCCTCTTCTGCCAGATCGCCGCGGGGATCATCCCCTGCGATCCCGTGCTCCAGGACGACGAGTTCCTGGCCTTCCGCGACATCAACCCCCAGGCCCCCGCGCACGTGCTGGTGATCCCCAGACGCCACGTCGCCGCCCTGACCGATCTCCAGGACGGCGACGAGGGCTTGATGGGCCGCCTGGCCCTCATGGGTGTCGCGACGGCGCGCCGCCTGGGCCTGGACGACGGCGGCTACCGCTTCGTGATCAACTGCGGCGAGGACGGCTGCCAGAGCGTGCCGCACCTGCACCTGCACGTGCTGGGCGGCCGCGCCATGAGCTGGCCGCCGGGCTAGGTTCCGCGAACGGCCAGGCTCCGCGACCTGCTAGGCCAGCCCGTAGACGCCGCGGCCCTGCCGCTGGACCTTCTTGCTCGTGGACAGCGTGCGGCGCAGCACGTTGCTGAAGTCCTTGGCCTTGCTCTTGAACAGCTTGCCGTCCACGATGGTCTTCAGCAGGTCCTGGAAGCCCAGCGGCTTGCCTGCCTTGCGCAGCAGCGCGACCACCACGTCCTCCAGGGTGCCGCCCGCGGCCCGGCGACCGCCGCGCTTGGCGGCGGTCTTCTTGACGACCTTCTTCGCCGCGGCCTTCCGCCCCGCCTTCTTGGCGACGGCCTTCTTGGCGACCTTCTTGCCGGCGGCCTTCTTCTTCGCGGTCTTCTTCTTGGCCGCCTTCTTCGCCGTCTTCTTCCCGGCGGTCGCCTTGGCGGCCGGCGCCGCGGCCGGCGCCTTGGTCACGCCGGATACGCCGTACACGCCGCGGCCCACGCGCACGAAGGCGTCGCTGGTGGACAGGGTGCGCCGCAGCACGTTGGCGAAATCCTTGGAGCGCGTGGTGACGAGCTTGCCCTCCGTCACGGCGTCGTGGATCTCCTTGAAGGTCATGGCCCGGCCGGTGGCGCGGATGAGCTCCTCCACCACGCCGGCCACCGTGTCGCCCTTGCGGGCGCGCGGGGCGCGGGCCGTCTTCACGCGCGTCCTGGTCTTGGCGGGACGACCGCGCCCGCCCGTCATGCCCTGGCGGAGCTGGGCCAGCTCGGAGTCGACGTCCTGGAGCTCGGAGGCCAGCTTGGCGCGCCGCGCCTCCAGCACGGTCATCTTCTCCTTCACCTGCAGCAGGCGCTTGAGGTCGTCCAGCGAGAGTTCATCGGCCAGTCGGGTCAGTCGGGATGCCATGGAGAATCCTCCTGAGGACACGAGGGCGGGCGGTAATATTACCGCCAGGAAAGCACCGGCCCCGGGGAGGTGTCAACAATATTACCGGGAAGTTTCGGCGGCGGGATAGCGGCGGTCCGCCGGCGCGATCCACCATTCGCGCACGTTGTTGAACGGCGAGAGCACGTGCGGGCGCACGTCGCGCAGACGACGGTCGTAGGCCACGAGCATGTCGGGATGGTAGAGGAAGGCCATGGGCTGCTCCTCGGCCATGAGCTGCTGGAAGGCGGACCAGACCGGCCGAGCGGCCTCGCGGTCCTCCAGCGCCACGCCCAGGCGCATGAGGCTGTCGGCGCGCGCGTCGCCGTAGCGGCCGTAGTTCCAGCGGTCGAAGCCGTCGCTGCCCAGCAGGCCGGAGGGATCCACGGACAGGCGGGCCGAGAACACCCCCAGGTAGGCGGCGAAGTCGCCGGCCTGCACGCGGTCGATGGCGGTGGCGAACTCCAGCACCAGCGGCCGCGCGTCCACCCCCACCGCCGCCAGGTTCTCGCGGAGCTGCACCACGGCGTTCTCGCGCACGGGGTCGCCCTTGCGCGTGATGATCTCGAAGCGCAGGGGGCGGCCGCCGCGTTCGCGCACCCCGTCGCCGTCGCGGTCGCGCCAGCCCGCGGCGTCCAGCAGGGCGCGCGCGCGCTCGGGATCCAGGGGATCCGGCGCGACGGCCGGATCATGGGCCCACACAACCGGCGGGATGGGCCCCGCCGCCGCCTGGCCGTAGCCCCCGAGCAGCCCGTCCACGATGGCCTGGCGGTCCATGGCCAGCGAGAGGGCCTTGCGCACGCGGACGTCCTGGAACAGCGGATCCTCATGGTTCCAGTAGACCATGCCGATGAGACGGCCGCGCGTGCGCGCCACCGCGAAGCGCGGGTCGCCCTCCAGGCGCTTGGCAAGGTGGGGCGGGATGTCGGTCATCATGTCCACGCCGCCGGTTTCCAGCTCCAGGAAGCGCGCGGTCTCGTCGGGGATGATGCGCAGCAGGAGGCGGTCCAGAAGGGGCGCCTGTCCGGCGTACTGCTCGTTGCGAGCCAGGATGAGGTTGCGGTCGTGCTCCCAGCGCTCCAGGCGGAACATGCCGCAGCTGGGCGGCGACTCGTTGAGGGGCCAGGAGCGCACCGCGGCCGGATCCAGATCCGCGGTCAGGCGCGCGGGCAGGAGCACGTGGCCCAGGGCCGCGTCCTGGTCGGCGCGGGCCTCCGCGAACCGGTAGCGCACCGTGTCCGGGGCCACCGCCGTCACCGAGACGATCGTACGCGCCACGGCGCCGTAGCGCGGCGAGGCCACGGCCGGATCGCGGATGAGCTGGAAGGACGCCGCCACGTCGGCGGCCGTCAGGGGCGAGCCGTCGCTCCAGCGCCAGGGGCGGAGGGCCGCCGTGAGGCCCAGGCCGTCGGGATCCCGTGTGACCGAGGCTGCGATCTGCGGCGCGTAGAGGAAGTCCTCCCCCATCTCCACCAGCGAGTCGTTCAGCAGCACCATGACCATGCCGCTGTAGGCCGAGGCGTAGAGCAGGGGGTTGAGGACGTCGGGCTCGGCCGGGAAGGCGATCACGGCGGTGCCGCCGCGGGAGGGGGCGTCGGCCGGAGCCGAGGGGCCGCCGCCGTCGGGCGCGTCGCCGCCCCCGCACCCCATGAGCAGGAGGCAGGCGAGCAGCAGCGGCCAGGGCGGATGGCGGACGATCTTCACCCAGCGAGTCCTTCCGAGACGCAGGGCGCGGCCGCCTCCGGGTGGAGGGGCCGCGCCCGACCGACATCCAACGTAGCGCGTGGGCCGGCCGCGGGTCAACCGTCGGCCGGCCTCACGTCAACGGATCAGGGCCATCTTGGCGCTGACCGAGGTGTCGCCGCCCTTGGCGCGCAGCAGGTACAGGCCGCTGGCCTGGGCCTTGCCGGCGTCGTCGCGGCCGTTCCAGACGAAGTCGTGCCAGCCCGCCTCCAGGGCGCCCTCGTGCAGGCGGCGCACGCGGCGGCCCTGCACGTCGAAGACGTCCACCTCCAGCCCCTCGCGGCCCATGGCGGGCACGTAGAGGCGCACCGTGGTGCTCGGGTTGAAGGGGTTGGGCCGGATGGAACCCAGGGTCAGGTCCACCGGGGCCGGGGCCTCCTCCACGCCCGTGGGGCTGTAGTTGCGGTACACGCCGTCGCGGTGGTAATGGCCGCGGAAGGTGCCCCAGGGGATCTGGGTGCCGTCCGCCGGGAAGGGCATGTCCCACACGTGCATGGCGCCGTCCCAGCCGCCGTAGACGATGTCCACGTCGTGGTCGTCGTCCAGGTCCGTGATGACCAGCGCCGGGCGGATGGGACCGCCCAGGGTGATGGGGAAGCCTTCCACCGGGTTGCCCTGATGGTCGAAGGCGAAGATCTCGTTGAGGGTCTCCTCGTCCCCGCCGCCGATGCCGTGGACGATGTCGGGGAACCCGTCGCCGTTGATGTCGCCCACCACGGGGCTGGACTCGGAGTTGCCGGGGATCTCCTGGGGCCAGCCGGGCAGCACGGTGCCGCTGCCGCCGGCCGGATCCGTGTCCACCACCGTGACGAAGGCGCTGACCACGCTCACGGTGGAGATGCAGGCGATCTCCAGCTGGCCGTCGCCGTCGAAGTCGCCCACGGCGGGGCTCGGGCAGGCCGTGTTGCCGTTGTTCGACGTCAGCGTCATCGGGAAGCCGGGGTAGTCCGTCCCGTCCTGCTCCACGACCAGCAGCTTCTCCAGCTCGTGCAGGAAGATGATCTCCCACACGCCGTCGCCGTTCAGGTCCGCGATGGTGGGGCTGCTGGTGATGCTGGCGCCCAGGCCGGTCACGTAGGGGAAGCCGGCGGCCTCGGTGCCGTCGATGCGCAGGGCGTGGAGCTTGTTCTCGGCGTTCCAGGCGTACTTGGTGCCGAAGATGATCTCCAGGTTGCCGTCGCCGTCCAGGTCGAACAGGGCCGGCGAGCTCAGGTCGTAGGCCCAGCGGCCCTCGGGCCGGACGAAGAACACGCCGTTGGTGGCGGGGTTGGCGTCGCCGTCGAGCAGCTCCGTGCCGTCGTGGTGCCAGACCAGCGTCTGGCCGGCCTGGTTGTTCATGACGATCTCGAGATCGCCGTCGTTGTCCAGATCCCCCACGGCGGGCGTGGCCCAGGCCCAGTTCAGGCCCGTGGGCTGAGGCCAGCCGGGAAGGTCCTGACCCGTCTTGGCGTCGTAGACGTGCAGGAGCCTGGCGTCGCGGTCCTGGCAGATGATCTCCAGGCCCGGCAGGCCGTTGAGCTCCGCCAGGGCGATGCCCATGGGGCCGAAGGTGCCGTCCACGTCGGTGATGGGGCCCAGGGTCTGGGAGTCCCCGTCGCCGTCGAAGAGCTCGGAGCCGTCGCGCTGCCAGACGTAGATCTCGCTGGCGCCGAAGACGATGTCCAGATGACCGTCGCCGGTCACGTCGCCCACGGCGAAGTGGCCGCTGGACTCGCCGTTGAACGGCAGCGGGAAGTTGGTGATCTCCGGCGGCGCCGTGCTCTGGGCGATGGCCGCCGACACGGGGCTCTCCACCAGGTTGGAGTCCACGCTGGACACCTGGTAGTAGTAGCGCGTGAGGAGGCCCAGGCCCTTGTCGCGGAAGTACGAGATGTCCTCGATCAGGTCGTCGGAGACCCGCGTGAAGGGACCGCCCTCGTTCTGGCTGCGGTAGACGTGGTAGCCGCGCAGCTTGGGATCCGTCACCGGCGTCCAGGAGAGGCCGATGATGTCCGGGCCCAGCGAGCCGGTGGCCACCAGGTTGAGGGGGGTGGTGGGATCGCTCAGGGCGAACGGATGGCTGAACGTGCGGCCGCGGTTGTCGGTGAACTCCACGCGCACGTCGTAGGCCGCCACGGCGCTGGTCAGCGAGAAGCTGAACAGGCCGCTCCCCTGCGAGGAGTCCAGCAGGTCCAGGGGGCCGTAGGTGGCCACCGAGTCGATGACGTTCACGTTGGCCGAGTTGGTGCGCAGGCGTCCCGTGACCACGTCGGCCGCGCCGCCGCCGTAGTTCTTCAGGGTCATGCGCACGGAGATGCGCTCGCCGTCGTCCACGACGCCGTCGCCGTCGCCGAAGAAGGTGTCGTACCAGTCCAGGGCCACGGCCTCGACCTCGGGCGCCGTGGCCAGCGTGGACCAGGCGTTGGCGTAGAGGGCCTTGGCGCCGTCGTTCACCGCCAGGTCGAAGTCCAGGCGGCGGCCGTCGGCCACGTCGGCGGCCAGGGCCACCAGGAAGGGCGCGTCGCTCTGGGCCTGGGCGCCCACGGCCAGGGCCGGCACGCCCACGCTGCCGTCCACCACGGTCACGCCGGTCTCGGCGGTGACGAGCGTGGCGGTGGCGGCGCCGCTGCCGCTGCTGCCCACGCCGGCGAAGGTGGGCCAGAAGCCCACGGTCTCCCCCGCCTCGGCGCGGCCGTTGCCGTTGCCGACGGTGCCCAGGGTGCCGTCGTCCAGCACCGTCATGTCCTCGAGCCCCACGAAGGCGCCGCCGAAGACCACCGGAACGTCGCGGCTGGTCCAGACCAGGTCCTGCCCGTGCACGTCCACGCTCAGCGGGCCCGCGGCGTTCACGGTGACCGGCACGGCCGCGAGGCCGGAGGCGTTGGTGGCCGCGGTGGCGTAGGTGCCCCCGCCCTGCACGGTCACGATGGCGTCCTGCACCGGCGAGCCGGCGCTGCTGACGGTCACGTTCACGGTCTGGTCGCCGCCGCCCACGCTGCCCGGGGTGCCCAGGGTCACGGCCGCGGGCCGGTTGCGCCACAGGGCCATGCCGGGGTCGCCCAGCAGGGTGTAGTTGAGGAAGGTCCAGCGCGTGAAGCTGTTGGAGTACGCCAGCGACAGCCAGGGCAGCTTGCTGCGGTCGATGAGATCGCCCAGGCGCGTCACGTCCTCCTCGTAGTAGAGGCGGAAGAACTCGTACTGGAAGTCGTTGGACGTGTACGGGAACGCCGCGCGGGAGGCGCCGATGGACGCGATGGCGCCGCCGGTGGGGTTCTGCACGAACCGCTCCATGAGGCAGCTGTAGTCGAAGGCGCAGCTGGCGCAGTTCAGCCCGTAGAGCAGGAACGGACGGTCCGCGTTGACCAGGCCGTCGGCGTCGCCCACGGTCATGTCGGCATCGGCCATGGACATGTTGAAGAAGAAGCCGTGGCCGATCTGCACGAAGATCCCGAAGGTGCCGGTGTCCAGCGTGTCGATGACCGCGGCCCGCGTCTCGCGCACGGAGCCGGGGTACAGGGGCGCGCCGAACTCGTCGGTCTCGTTGTACGACTCGTACATGCGCACCACGTCCATGGTGGTGTTGGGCTGCACGAGCTCCAGGTAGATCTCCTCGGCGAAGGACGCCCCGTCCAGCGTGATGTCGCCGGCCTCGGAGCGGAAGAGCACCTCCGCGGCGAGCAGCAGCTTGTTGGGGTAGTGGACGCCGCCCGTGCCGAGCTCGTAGTCCACCACCTTGGTCACGAAGTTCTGGGCCTCCGCCGGCGTGCTGACCGGCGCGCGGCCCAGGAAGACCTCCGCGGCCATGTCGGCGTCGTCGGCGGGGATCGTGGAGCTGCCGGCCTCGCCGAAGTACGGGTCGCCGTCCGCGTTCCAGTTGCCGTCCAGGCACGCGTAGTAGATGTCCGCGGGGATGTCCGTGGTCTGCGTGGGCGGGTAGAAGTTGCTCAGGGCGTAGCGGGCCGGGATGACGTCGGTGTCGCCGCCCAGCAGCACGTACTCCACGCCCCAGCGCTCGTAGGCCTCGCGGATGAAGCCGCGGACGGTCTCCTGGAGATCCGCGCCGTGGCGGTAGTTGGCCTCGATCCACTCCAGCGTCTTGACGGTGGCGCGCAGGCCGCCGGCGGTGCGGTGCGCGGCCAGGGGCTCGAACGCCGGCGCCAGGGCCTCGGAGGTGATGATCAGGTAGGCGTAGGGGGAATCGCCCAGGTTCATGGTCTTGTCGCCGGGCAGATCCGCGGCGGGGACGCCGTCCTCGCGGGCGTAGCCGCCGAGGGCGCCGGGGTTGACTACCGCGGACGCCAGCTCCCTCTCCAGGCGCTCGCGCTCGCCGGGCACCAGCAGGCGGCGCACCGCCCGGTCCTCCGGCCGCGGCGCGGGCTCGGTGCCGGCGGTGCGGATCTCGAACTCCTCCAGCACCTCGACGCCGGACCAGACCCCGTCGGCGCCGCGGACGGCGCGCACGGGGAACACGGTGACGCTCTGGAGGCGGTAGCCGCGGCGGTAGGAATCGCCGCCGTCCAGGCCCCAGGCGTCGGGGAAGCGGTCGCGGGACGCGGACACGAGATCCTGGGTGGCGGCCACCCCCTCGCTGCTGATCAGCGGCCGGCCGTAGGCCAGGGCCGACGGCGCGTCCACGAGGCGGGTGCGCAGGGGCACCACCGTCACGTCGCCCAGGGCGGCGTCGGCGGGCACAAGCACGGTCACCGACAGGCTGGGCACCTGGGGCACCCCGTCCTGCAGGTAGATGGGAGCATCGCCGAAGCGCGGCACGCTGCCGGCCGCGGTGGACTCCCAGACGAGCTTGTCGGCGTCCAGTACGCCGTGGTGCAGGACGCGCTCGGCCGCGGCGGCGACGCCGGCGGCGAGGAGGAGGGTGATCGCAATGCAGGCGAGCGCGGCCAGCCGCGCCCGAGGCTTCGAACGGAGACGATCGCGGACCATAGGTCACTCCCGTGTCATCGGCCCGGACGGCCGGGCCTGGCGGAATGGTGTCTATCGTGGTCGTTTCGGACTCGGATCGGTTCGCGTGCGAACCAAGGGCGTCGAACCGGGTACGCTAGCTGGAATCAGGGGCCGCTTCGCGGTCCCGTCAGACGCTTTAACCTGCTTCCCGGCCGCTCCTTCCGGCAAGTGAAAACGCGGTGAGACTCTGAGGCGGGCCGCCCTCCCTCCAGGGCGAATCAGCATGATACCAGAACCGCCGGCCCGTTGCAAGGGGGGTGGAACTCCCCTACTTGACCAGGGTCATGCGCCCCTGGGCGGCCACGCCGCCGGCCTCGAGGCGATAGAGGTACACGCCGCTGCCCACGGCGCGGTCCCGGTCGTCGCGGCCCCGCCACGCCACCTCGTGGAAGCCCGCGGGCAGCACTCCGTCCACCAGCGTGCGCACCAGGCGGCCCTGGAGATCGAACACGCGCAGGCGCGTGCGGCCGCGCACGTCGGCCGGCAGCGCGAAGCGGATCGTCGTGGCCGGATTGAAGGGGTTGGGCGCGCAGGGCTCGAGCACGAGCGCCTGCGGCAGCAGCGGCGACGGCTCCGCCACCGCGGAGATCGTCAGGTCCGCCGTCACGCCGCGGCGCTGCACGTCGCCGTGGAAGGTGGGCCAGGCCGCGGCGGCCTCGTTCCACGGGGCCGGGAAATCCCAGACGTGCACCGCGAGGTCCCAGCCGGCGTAGACCAGGTCCACGTCGCCGTCGCCGTTCAGGTCCGTCAGGGTGGGCGTGGCGCGCACGGGTCCCGACAGCGAGAGCGGGAAGCCCGGGATCGTGGCGCCGTCGTTGCGGAAGGCGTAGAGGAGGTTCTCCTGGGAGTCGCTGGCGCCGCCGATGCCGTAGATCACGTCGGGCAGGCCGTCGCCGGTCACGTCGCCCAGGATGGGCGAGCTCTCCGAGCTGCCGCCCACGGCCTTGGGCCAGCCGGGCAGGTCCAGGCCGTCGCGGCCGATGACGTGGATCATGGCATGGGTGGCGTCGTCCACGGCCACGGCCACGATCTCCAGCAGACCGTCGCCGTCCATGTCGCCCAGGGCCGGCGAGGGGCAGCTCTGGCCCACGCCGTTGTTGTCGGCGATGAACGCGATGGGGAACCCGGGCTCGTGGGCGCCGGTGCGGTCCAGGACGTGGAGCTTGTCGTCCTCCGTGATGAGCACGATCTCCACGTCGCCGTCGCGGTCCCAGTCGCCCACCGCCGGCGAATCCATGGCCTCGCCGTAGATCCCCAGCAGCACCGGCCAGCCGGCGGGCTGGGTGCCGTCGGCGCGCAGGGCCAGCAGCTCGTCCGGGGCCGTGTCGCTGCTGCGCGTGCCGAAGATGACCTCCGCCGCGCCGTCGCCGTCCAGGTCCGCCAGCGACGGCGTGGCGAAGGAGTACCACTCGTTCACGCGCTCGTGGAACACGCCGTCGGTGGCGGGGTCGCCGTCGCCGTCGAGCACCTCCGTGCCGTCGTGGTTCCAGGCGTAGGTGCGGTTGCGGATGGTGTTCACCACCACCTCCGCCAGGCCGTCGCCGTCGATGTCCCCGGCGCAGGGCGTGGCCCAGTTCCAGTTGTTCATGGTGCGCGGCCAGCCCGGCGCCACCGCGCCGTCGGACTCGAACACGTAGATGGCGTTGGTGGAGCGGCACGAGGCCACGATCTCCAGGCCGGGATCGTCGGTGATGTCCGCCAGCACGATGCCCGCGGGCGTCCAGGTCTCCCCGTTGTCCACGAAGGGGCCCAGGGTGGTGGGATCGTTGTCGCCGTCCAGCAGCTCGTTGCCGTCGGCCGTCCACACGTAGATGGCCTCCGCCGCGGTGACCACCTCCAGGGCGCCGTCGCCGTTCACGTCGCCCACGGCGATGTGGCTGGAGGTCTCCACCGGCATGGTGATGGGGAAGCCGGTCTGCTCCGCGGGCGGCGTGCTCACGGAGATGGGGAGCGAGTAGGCCGACACGAACCGCGACGAGTCCACGGCCGCGACCTTGTAGAAGTAGCGCGTCAGGGGATCCAGCCCGATGTCGCGGAAGAAGGCGCCGCCGGTGATGGGGCGCAGGGTCAGCCGCTCGTACGGGCCGCTGGACGACGCCGCGCGCTGCACGTGGTAGCCCAGCAGGTCGGCCTCGGCGTTGGGATCCCACACCAGCAGGATCTCCCCCACGCTGCTGGACTCCACCTCGGAGATCACCGGGGTGGCCGGCCGGTTCAGCGAGAAGCGGTGCTCCCAGGTCTGGCCCAGCGAATCCGCCAGGTGCAGCACGGCTTCCACGGTGCCGTTCACCGCGGCCATGGAGAGGAGGAACTCCTGCTCCTGCTCCACCTCCTGGTTGCGCCCGGCCTGGGGCCACGTGCCGATGCCCTGGACCACGGTGATGTTGGGGTCCGACGGATCGATCCAGCCCACCAGCCCGGTGGCCAGGCCCCAGCCGGTGTTCAGGAGGCTGAGCTTGAGTCGCACCAGCTCGCCCGGCTCCATGAGGCCGTCGCCGTCGCCGTGCGGGTAGTCGTTGAAAGCCATCTGGCCCGGCTCCATGCGCGGAGCCACGACCTCGAGCATGCTGGGCTGCGCCACGGGACCGCTCTGCCACGCCGCCGTGAAGTCGAGCCTGAACTCGGAACGGTCGGGGATGGTGGCGGCGAGCTGGAGCAGGACGGGCGCCGCGGCCGCGCCGGTGGCGCCCGCGGCCAGCGCCGGCAGATCCACGCCGGCGGTCAGGACGTTCACGAGGGGATCGTCGCAGCTCAGGGCGAGCGTGCCCGCGGCGGCCGCGTCGGCGCCGCCGGCGTTGGTCCAGTCGGTGAGCAGGGCCACGGTCTCGCCCGCGCCCGGCACGCCGTCGCCGTTGCCCAGGGTGCCCAGGCTGCCGTCGTCCACCACCGTCAGGCCCGCCAGCGCGGGATACGCCGTCAGGCCCGCGTCCACGGGCACGACGATCTCCAGGGGCGGGCTGTCGGCGGCGGTGGCCGTGATGCGCAGCGTGCCGGCGCCGCGCAGGTGCACCGGGGCCACGACGCGGCCGGCGGCGTCGGTCAGCGCGGTGCGGTAGTCGTCGCCGTCCTTCCAGAAGCAGACGGCGGCGCCGGCCACTGGCGCGCCGCCGCGGGTCACGTCCACGGTCACGTCCTGCCGGCCCGGCGAGAGGGCGGCCGGCGCGGCCACGGCCAGGTCCGTCGGCGCGGCGCCGTAGAGGCGCAGCGTGGGATCGCCCACCAGCACCAGCGTCATGTGGGTCCACCGTTGCACGGTGTTCTGGAAGGTCTGGCCGTCGTACGGCGTGCGCATGGCGTTCACGGCCTCGCCCAGGGTGCGCAGCCCCTGCACGAAGATCCCGTCGAAGAAGTTGGCCTGGTAGCCCGAGGCGGTGGAGGGGAACGCGGCGCGGCTCGAGCCCACGGCGGCCACGGCGCCGCCGTCGGCGTTGGTCACGAAGCGCTCCATGATGGAGTTGTAGTCGATGGCCGCCGAGGCGCAGTTCAGGTTGTTCAGCACGAAGAGCTGGTCGCCGTTGTGGAGGGCCTCCGCGTCCTTCGTGTTCAGGGTCTCGGCCCCCACGGACATGTTGTAGAAGTAGCCGTGACCGATGTGGTTCACGATGCCGTACTGGCCGCTGTTCAGGGCGCCGATGACGCCGCTGCGCGTCTCGGGCACGGAGCCGGGCCAGAGGGGGCTGGTCTCGTAGTGGCGGTCGTAGGCGAAGTCGCGGCCGGCGAGGGCGTCGGCGATGATGGCCTCGCTGTAGGCGGCGCCGTCGTCGTAGATCTCGTCGCCCGGCGAGTAGTCGCTGGGGAACAGGACCTCGCTGAGGAAGAGGGCGCGGCCCTGGTACGCGCCGGCGTGGTCGCGCTCGTAGGCCAGGATCTTGCCCACGAAGGTCTGGGCCTGGGCCAGGCTCGTGACCGGCGCGCGGCCCACGTGGATCTCCGGCACCAGATCGGCGTCGTCGCCCTGATCGAAGCCGTTGAGGTAGGGCTCGCCCAGGTTCTCGTCGCGGTCGGCGTTCCAGTCGCCGTCCAGCCCCCCGTAGTACAGGTCCACCGGGATGTCCGACCCCTTCTGGGACGGGTAGTAGGTGTTGAAGATCATCCGCGTGGGGATCACGCCCACGTCGCCGCCCAGAAGGGCGTAGCGCACGCCCCAGCGCGTGTAGGCGTCGGCCAGGAACGAGCGCAGGGTGGCCTGGGGGTCGGCCTCGGGCAGGGTGTTGGCCAGGATCCACTCCAGGGTGCGCACCACCGTGGGCACGCCCTGGGCGCAGCGGTACTCGGCCAGCGGCTCGAAGGCCGGGCGCAGGGCTTCGGTGGTCACGATCACGAAGCGCACGTCCGAGCCGTCCAGGCTCGGGGCGTCGGTGGGCCGGTAGCCCTCCAGGGTCTTGGCGGCGGCGGAGGCGGCGGCCTGCGGGTAGGCGGCGGCGAGCTCGGCTCCCAGCACGTGACGGCCCAGGACGGAACGCAGGCGGAGCTCCTCGCCGGGCACGGCGCGCTGGCGCAACACGCTGGCCCGCGTGGAGGGGCGGGTGGAGGTGGTCAGCCGGAACGTGCGCGCGTGTTCGGCCACGGGGCCGTCCGCCGTCTCGCGCAGACGGACGGGATGGATGCGCACGTGGCCCAGCTGATAGCCGTGCCAGGTGCTGGTGCCCAGGACCTCGCCCCAGGCCTGCGGCGCGCCTCCGTCCGGAACGGTACGGCCCGCCGCCGTGTCCCCCTGATCGCTGAGCGGAGGCCGCCCCGGAGCCATGGGCGCGTCGAGGGGGCGCACGGCCACCTCCGCCGGCTGGACCCGGACCTCGCTCAGGCTCTCTCCCGGCGGCAGCAGGATGGTCACGTCGTGGTACGGCAGGGCCGGCGCGTCGGGATCGTCGAGGAGCGGCAGGCCGGGCCAGCGCACCACGGTGCCGGCGAGCTCCCGGCTCCAGATCGGGGCCTGGTCCAGGGTGACGGTATGGTCGGCGGCCGCGGCCGGCAGGACGCTCGCGCAGAGGAGCACGATCAGCCAGGCGCCGATGCCGGACTTGATGACTCCGCTCTTGGCGACGGGGACGAGTCGCATGGACCGGGGCGAGACGGTGCGCTGCAATGAAATCCTCTGCGTTCTGAGGTGTCCGGCCGAGGCCGGTGGCGAGGTCACCACGAGGTGCGCGCAGATTGAGTGCGTGAGGCGGGAGTCCTCCCCCTTATCCTCAACGCATATGATGGTACTACAAATCAGAGGAGAGTGTCAACGGAGGGGCAGCCGCTGCAGTACGGCCAGCGAGGTCCGATCCAGGACCAGGGTGGTGCGGGCGGGCACGCCGATCCGGGCCGGCGAGGCCCGAGGCCCATCCGTCGGCAGAATGGCCAGGCGATGGGCCGGGCCCGGGTTGCGGAGGACCCAGACGGGGCCCCGCCGCACCGCGGAGATCCCGCGCCGCGCCAGACCGGCCAGCTCGGCGTCCGACACGTACAGGGGCGCGGAGGCGTCCAGATCCGTCAGCAGGCTGTCCAGCAGGGCGCGCCCCTCCGCCCCCGCGCCGGGCTCCACCTGCACGAAACCCACGCGATGGGTCTCCACGATGGCCGGCTCCCCGCGCCGCCAGGCCCCTCGCACCTGATCCGCGCAGGAGCGCACCAGGGCCCGCGGGTCTTCCGCGTGGGCGGTCTCGAAGAAGGCGTTCCGATCCAGGTAGACCAGATCCCGCACCCGCCAGCGGTCCCAGAGGCGCAGGGCGAGCCGCCGCACGTCCCGCCAGTGCTGCGGCCCGACCAGGCCCAGCTGGCGCTGGTGGTCCTTGGCCTGGACGATGCGCAGGCCCAGATCCCGGAAGAGCCCCTCGTGGCGGCCGTCCCAGACGTAGTCCGGCGCGATGACCGCCGTGGCCGGCTGGCCGAAACGATCCTCGAAACGGCGCGGCAGGGGTTCCCAGCTGCGGCGGACGTCGGCCAGGGGCCGCTGGGGGCCCAGCTCGAAGGCCGTGTGGCTGCGCGGGAACACCAGGACGCCGCGGGAGGCCGCCTGGGCCAGAACCGGATCAGGATCCGTCAGGGCCTCGTCCCGCCGCGCCGGATCGATGTGATCGGCCCCGTGGATCTCCGGCTGCCAGGTGCCGGAAGCCACGGCCCGGCGCTCGGCCTCCGCGAGCCCCGGCCTATGGTAAGGTGAGTCCAGGCCAGGGAGTTGCGGCTTCAGGATCATGTTGGGCTGGAACACGGCCGGCAGGCCGTCGCGGGCATGATGACGGCGCATGAGCGCCACCATGGCATCCAGATCGGCCGCGGATTCGAGGGTGGAGTTCCAGTACACGTCCGGGAAGTGGGTCCCGCCCAGGGCGGCCCGGTCCACGCCGTCCAAGGCGTGGGCATCGGGCACGTAGCCCGGCAGGCCCCAGTCATCGCTCTCCAGCGCCACCGCACGCAGGCTCCGCCAATCCACCAGCGCACGGGGACGATGGTCCACGAAGCCAGCGACCAGGCTTCCGAGCACCGCCGACGCCGCCAGCAGCCATGCCAGCCTGGTCCTCACGCCACCGCCTCCTGTTGCCAGCGGGCCCACCAGGCCTCGCCGTACGCGAAGGATTCCCGCTCCAGGCGGTCGGCCAGGACGGCCGCCGCCGCGTCTCCCCCGGCCGCCGCGGCCCGCAATCCCGCGAGCAGGGCCGCGGGATCCCGCAGGGCCTCCTGGTTCACGAAGCCGCCCCAGCGCCACCCCGGCCCGTCGTCCAGCAGCTCCCGGGCCCGCCGCTGCGGCAGCAGCGCGCCCCGTCCGGGCGGACCGTGCCGCACCAGCCAGCCCTGAAGGTCACGGTAGAGGCCGCCGGGTCCCGCGGCGGCGGCGGGCTCGTCCTCCAGGATCCACAGCACGCCGTCCGGGCGCAAGGCCCGACGCCAGGCCGCGACGGCCGCCGCGGGGTGCGGCAGGTGGCGCAGGAGGTTGGCGGCCACGAGGAGCCCGCAGCCCCCGTCCCGCAGCGGCGGCCGATCCACGTCCGCGATCGCCGCGGCCCGCACATGCGGTCCGCGGGAGCGGTCCAGGCCGTAGATCCCGGCCGGATGATGCTCCCGCAGCCGGTCTCCGAAGCGGCCGTCGCCGCAGCCCAGGTCCACCACGGGGCCGGACCCGGGGCGGGCCAGGTCAGCGATCAGGGTCTTTGGCAGAGGTGAGAACGACATGGGAGGATCCGCCGCGTTTGGGCTCGGGAACCACGTCGGGCGTGGCGGTGTCGTCCTGGCCCGAGGCGGCGGCCACGATCCCGGCCACGCGCTCGCGCTCGGCCTGGATGTCGATGATCTCGGCCACCTGCCGCGTCTCCCTGGCGCCCTCGCGTTCGGCCGGATCGTCCAGACCGGCCACGAAGAGCAGCTCGGTGAAGAAGTCCAGCTGGCCGGCGCCCAGATCCTGACGCCGCCGGTTGGCCCACATGCGCAGGGGCCAGAGCCAGCAGCCCAGGGCGGGCAGGCCCAACCAGGCCAGGTGCAGGAAGTCCGAGAGGGCGAAGAGCACCGCGCCCACCGTCACCAGCATGAGCAGGGCCACGGTGGTGGACGGACGGAAGCCCAGCCGCACCAGGCGGTGATGGAGGTGGAAGTCGTCGGCCTCGAAGATCGACGTGCGCTTGCGGTAGCGGCGGATGATGGTGGTGCCGGTATCCCAGATGGGGACCAGCATGGGAGCCATCAGCAGCAGCAGGGGCACGCCCGGCCGCTGGGCCAGATGCATGAGCAGGCCGCCCAGGGCCAGGCCCAGCCACATGCTGCCGGAATCGCCCAGGAAGATCTTCCGCCGGCTCACGTTCCAGTACAGGAAGGAGACGATGGCGCCGCTCAGGGTGGCGGCCACGAGCAGGGAGAAGCGGTCGCCCAGGGCGCCCGCGATGACGGCGATGGTGGCGGCCACCACCAGGCCCAGCCCGCTGGCCAGGCCGTCCAGGCCGTCGATCAGGTTCATGCTGTTCACGAAGCCCAGGTACCACAGCAGCGTGATGGGCCAGGACCAGCCGCCCAGGTGCACCGCGCCGGCGAAGGGCAGCGTGACCGTCTCCAGCCGCTCCCCCACGATCATCAGGCCCAGGATCACCAGGAGCTGGCCGTAGAGCTTCTTCTCCGCATGGATGTGGAAGCGGTCGTCCCCCACGCCCAGGGCCATGATGGCCAGGCCGGCGCCGCCCAGGGCGCCCAGCCAGGTCCAGGGCAGGGGATCGATCAGGACCAGCTTGTCCAGGATGAACAGGGTGACGAAGAAGGAGATGAAGATGGCCATGCCGCCCGTGCGCGGCACGGGTTCCCGATGGGTGCGGCGATAGCCGGGATGATCCACGATCCCCGTGAGGAATCCCAGACTCCGGAAGTGCGGTTGCACCAGCCAGGAGATCACCGTGGCGGTGATGGCGGCCAGCACGATGGTGGTGTCCATGCCCAAATTGGTTTCTCCCGGTCCCCGGGCGTCGGCTCCGTCCCGAACGCCAACAGGATACGGTAGGTCAAGCGGGTTCCGCTGACAATGAAAAAGCTGACCGGCCGGAGCCTCAGGCCAGGACCTCGCGATACGCCGCCAAGGTGGCTTCGGCCGCGACGCTCCATGTCCGGGCCGCGGCCCGTTCCCGACCGCGGCGCACGAGGTCCGTCATGAGCCCGCGGTGGTCCAGGACGGTCTCCATGGCCGCCGCGATGGCCTCGGGCGCCTCGGGATCCACCAGGAGGGCGTCCTCGCCCCCCACCTCCCGCATGGCGCCGCGATCCGACGTGATGACCGGGATGCCGAGGGCCATCCCCTCGAGGATCGGGAATCCGAAGCCCTCGTGCAAGGACGGCAATAGCAAGGCTCGGGCCGAAACGAGCCTCTGCTGCAAATCCGCGTGCCGCAGGTGCCCCTCCCAGCGGACCAGCCCCGCCTCCTGCAGCCGATCCAGGCGGGCCAGGAGGTCCGTGTTGCGCCAGCCCGGCGCCCCCACCACGTGGAGCGCCGGCGCCTCCGCGCGACGGGCGTGCAGGAGCTCCAGGGCGTCCAGGATGCGGCCCAGGTTCTTGCGCGGTTCCAGGGCGCCCACGAAGAGGAACGGCGCATCGGCCGCCGGTTCCTCGGGAGCTCGGGGCGCCCCCGCCGTCCAGCTGGGCGTGCCGAAGGGAGTCACCCGGATGCGGTCGCGGGCGCCGGGGAAGGCCGCGGCCACCTCCTGGGCGGTGTGCCGGGAATTGGTCAGGATCCGGTCGGCCCGCGCCAGCCCCCGCGGCACCGCCATGCGGTACCAGAGGCGCCGCGGTCCTTCGATGGTGCCCGGAACATGGAGATACGCCAGGTCATGCACGGTGACCGCCAGGGGGCATGGCGGACGCAGGACTCCGGGCATGGTCAGGCAGTGCAGCAGGTCGGCCCGCAGCTCCTGCGCCGCCGCCCCCACGCGGGTCTGGGCCCGGAGGATGCGGGCTCCGCGGCCGTGGCCCAGCTCCAGCACGCGGAGCGGCCAGCCCGCCGCAGCCGCCGCCGCGAACGGCTCGGGATCCTCGCACAGCAGGGTGAAGCGCAGGTCTGCGGGGGCCGTCTCCGCCAGGGCCCGCGCCACCTCCACCATGGACCAGCCCACGCCGGTCAAGGGCGGCCGCGCCGCCGTGGCGTCCAGCACCACGTGCCGGCGCGTCACGTCGCCTCCCCATGGCGCGGCGCCGCGGCGGCCAGCAGGGCGCCCACGGCGACCCAGATATGGGGCAGGTTGTACTGGGAAAAGGACAGGAGCTGCACGCCCACGCCCACGGCCGCGGCCGCGGCGGCCACGCGCCAGGGATCCGCATCCGTCCGGCACGCCCGCAGCAGACGCCGCGCCGCCGCCCCCGCCCCCGCCGCCAGGACCAGGAAGCCCGCCAGCCCGGTCTCGGCCAGGACCTGCAGGGGGTAGTTGTTGACCACCGGCCAATCGAACTGGCTCTGCAGGCCCTCGGGCGTCGTCAGCAGCGGGAAATGATAGCCGAACTGCCCCCAGCCGATCCCGACCCAGGGGCTGAGCAGGAAGGCCTTCCAGGCGGCATGCATGGAGTAGAGCCGGGTGAGATTGGACCAGTCCTCCATGACCAGGGATTGGCGCAGGCGGTCGACCAGGAGGGTCAGGGCCTGGGGACCGGCCAGCAGGGCCAGGCCCGCCGCAGCCAGGACCAGGGCGGCGCCCACGGCGCCCAGCAGCCGCCGTCCCGGCCGATGCCCGGCGCTCCAGGCCAGCCCCCCCGCCGTGACCGCGGCCGCCACGCCCCCGAGCCAGGCGCCACGGGACCAGGTGGCCAGCAGCAGGACCAGGCCCGTCGCCGCCGCCCCCCATGCCAGCCGCCGTCCCGTGCCGGGCAGCATCAGGAACGGCAGCGACATCAGGAGCAGGTTCCCCAGATAGAGCGGTTCGCAGGCCGTGCCTCGCACCCGCGGGATGCCCGTGAAGGCATGGCCCAGATACAGCTCCTCCGAACCGGAGAGGATGGCCGGATTGCTGGTGGCCACGCGCTCCAGGGCCAGGAACCAGGGCCGCGGATCGGCGAACTGCCACGTCTGGAGCGCTGCGTAGACGCCCTGCAGCAGCACCCCCGCGGCCAGGGCCAGGGCGAAGGGACGACGGGCGGCGGGTTGGTCCAGCCGGTGGGCGGTGATCAGGGCCACGGCGGCCATCACGGCCCATTGGACCACCTGCCGGCCCCAGCGGGCCAGGGCCTCCGCCATGGGAACGCCGGAGGGCGCCGCGCGCAGACCCAGCGCCGACAGCAGGAGGGCCGCCAGGGCAAGCCACCAGAGCGGCGCCAGGAAGCGGCCGTCGGTGAGGCGGCGGCGGAACTCCGGCTCGGCCGCGAAGGCGCAGATCCCGGCCACCGCGAAGGCCACGTACGACGGCTGCAGGCCGGCCCCCACGTCGCGGCCGGTCAGCAGGTGGATCAGCCCCACGCCGATCCAGCCCAGGCCGGCGGTGCCGACGAGGAAGGCGGCCTCCCCCAGGCGTCGGATGCCGGCGACGGCGCTCATCGGGCGGCGAGGCTGCGGCGGGTCTGGCGCAGCATGAGCGCCGTGAGGATGAGGATGGCCAGGAAGAGGGCGATGGCGGCGCCGGGATGCACGGGGGCGTCCGGCGGCCCGATCACCGTGGCGTCGTCGCGGGTGTCCACGGACACGTCGCCGTCCACGGCCAGGACCAGGCCGTCGGCCAGCAGGAGCAACGGCGCCATGCCCTCGGCGTCGCGGGGACCGTGCACGGTCACGTCGCCCTGCAGGGGCAGGGCCAGGGCGTCGGCGGCGTCGGTCACGGGCAGCTCCGCGGCGGTGGTCAGCACGCCCCAGCTCCAGGTGCGCACAACGCGCCCGTCGGCCAGGGTTTCCTGGCGCACGTCCGCGGACCGCACCTCCACGCGGAGGTCGGCGGCGCCGGCGGCGGCGGGCAGGAGCGTCAGGCTGATCAGCAGGAGGATGCGGGCGTTCATGGGCCGCATCCTAGCGTGGAGGACGGGGGCGGGCCAGAGAAATCGGCCCGCCCCCCGCGCGGTCAGTGCACGTTCAGGTAGCGGTCCAGCTCCCAGGCGTGGACCTGGCTGATGTACTCGCCCCAGGTCTGCTCCCGGTGCGCCACGAACTGGGTGAAGATGTGCTCGCCCAGGGCCTCGCGCATGAGCTTGGACTTGGCCAGCAGCTGCGTGGCCTCGCCCAGGTTGGCGGGAAGCTGGGTGATCTTCAGGCGGCTCTTCTCGCGCTGGCTCATGGTGAAGATGTTCTTGTTCACCGGCTCGCCCAGCTCCAGGTTGTTGCGCACGCCGTCCAGGCCGGCGGTGAGCATGGCCGCGAAGGCCAGGTAGGGGTTGCAGCTCGGGTCCGGCACGCGCACCTCCACGCGGGTGCCCTCGCCGCGGCGGGCCGGCACGCGGGCCAGGGGCGAGCGGTTGTGCTCGGACCAGGCCACGTTGATGGGGGCCTCGTAGCCGGGCACCAGGCGCTTGTAGGAGTTCACCGTGGGGTTGGTCACGCCCACGAAGGACCGCGCGTGCTTGAGGATGCCGGCGATGTAGCTGGTCATGACCGAGCTCATCTCGTAGTCCGCGTCGGGATCGTAGAAGGCGTTGACCAGCTTGCCGCCCTTCTCCTTCAGCAGCGACTGGTGCACGTGCATGCCGCTGCCGTTCTCCCCGAAGATGGGCTTGGGCATGAAGGTGGCGTGCAGGCCGTAGTCCAGGGCGATCATCTTCACGATCATCTTGAAGGTCATCACGTAGTCCGCCGAGGTCAGGGCGTCGGCGTACTTGAAGTCGATCTCGTGCTGGCCGGGGGCCACCTCGTGATGGGCGGCCTCGATCTCGAAGCCCATGGCCTCCAGGGCGTTCACGATGTCGCGGCGGCACTCCTCGCCCCGATCCACGGGCAGCAGGTCGAAGTAGCCGCCGGCGTCGTGGGTGCGGGTGGTGGGCACGCCGTTCTCATCGCGCTCGAAGAGGAAGAACTCCACCTCCGGGCCCGTCACCGGGTGGTAGCCCAGGGCGTTCAGCTTGGCGATGACGCGCTTGAGGGTCAGGCGGGGGCAGCCGTCGAAGGGGGTGTAGTCGGCGTTGTAGACGTCGCAGATCAGGCGCGCCTCCTTGCCCTGGATCCCGTCGAAGGGGAACACCACGTAGCTGGCCAGGTCCGGCACCAGGAGCATGTCGGACTCCTCGATGCGGGTGAAGCCCTCGATGCTGGAGCCGTCGAACATGATCTCGCCGCGCAGGGCCTTCTCGAACTGGCCCTCCGGCACCTCCACGTTCTTGCTGTGGCCCTGGATGTCGGAGAACATGAGGCGCAGGAAGCGCACCTGGTCCTCCTTCATGCGCTGCAGGAGGGCCTGGCGCTCGGCTTCCGGGGCGATCACGCCTTTCGCGAAGGACAGCTTGGACATCCGCTGGGACTTGCTCATGGCCTCTCCTTGAGGGGGCTGACGGCTCTTTTTCGCCACTCGGGCGATATTTTCCTGACGGCCATTCAATGATAGCCTGTCCTGAGCATTTGCGCAGGATATTTTTTGCTGTTCATGCATGTTTCGCAAGTCGCCACGCAATCTGATTCTCCTGCTGCAGGATGCCCCGAATCGCGCTAGGATCGGCCGGATCCGGCCCCGAACGCGCCGGATCCCGTCGCCCCGCACCCGTCAGCCCCGCATTCCCGGAGGGACCCATGGGCCAGACCAAGCTCAACGGCGTGAAGCTCGCGGCCATGGACGGCCGCTGCTACCTGCTGGACACCAACGTGCTGCTCCACGACGCCACGGTGCTCGAAGCCTTCGACGAGCACCACATCGTGCTGACGGTGGACGTGCTGGAGGAGCTGGACCGCTTCAAGCGCGAGAACGACCTGCGCGGCCGCAACGCCCGCCACGTGATCCGCACCGTGGACGAGCTGCGGCGGCGCGGCAACCTGCGCGAGGGGGTGCCCCGTCCCGCCGGCGGCGGCCGCCTCTTCGTGATGGTGGACGACTACGGCGAGTTCCTCCCCCAGGGCATGGACCGCAAGATCCCCGACAACCGCATCCTGGCCACGGCGGTCTACCTGGCGTCCCAGGGCATCGAGGTGGTCTTCGTCACCAAGGACATCAACGCCCGGGTCAAGGGCGACGCCCTGGGCATCCGCTCCGAGGACCTCACCCGCAGCACCGTGGACATGGACAAGCTGTACAGCGGCTGGTCCGAGGTGGACGTGGCTCCCGACGTGATCAACGCCTTCTACGCCGACGAGCCCGTGCACGTGGAAGGCGCGTTCCACCCCAACGAAGGCATCCTGCTGCGCAGCACGGCCAACCCCAAGCAGACCGCGCCCGGCATCTGGCGCAAGGACTCCGGCCGCATCGAGCGCCTGGTCCACGAGGACACGCGCCCCTGGGGCCTGCAGCCCCTGAACCTGCAGCAGCGCTTCGCCCTGGAGCTGCTCCTGCGCGACGACATCCGCCTGGTGACCATGCTGGGCCAGGCCGGCACCGGCAAGACGCTCATGGCCCTGGCCGCCGGCCTGCACAAGGTGGCCGACGAGAAGGTCTACCGGCGCATCATGGTCTCGCGGCCCATCATGCCCCTGGGCAAGGACATCGGCTACCTGCCCGGCACCAAGGAGGAGAAGCTGGAGAGCTGGATGGAGCCCATCTTCGACAACCTCCAGTACCTGGTGGATCCCCAGCTGGAGCAGAGCAGCGAGAAGGTGGACTACCTCTTCGAGACGGGCATGATCGAGGTGGAGGCCGTGACCTACATCCGCGGGCGCAGCCTGCCGCGGCTGTTCATCATCGTGGACGAGGCGCAGAACCTCACGCCCCACGAGGTGAAGACGGTGGTCAGCCGCGCGGGCAAGGACACCAAGGTGATCCTCACGGGCGACGCCCACCAGATCGACAACCCCTACCTGGACGCGGCCAGCAACGGCCTGACCTACGTGGTGGAGCGGTTCAAGGGCCAGCCGATCTTCGGGCACGTGACCCTGGCCAAGACCGAGCGCAGCGAGCTGGCGAACCTGGCGGCGGCCCTGCTCTGAGGTCCGACTCCCCCGCCTGACGCAGCGAACCCCGGCCCGCGAGGACCGGGGTTCGTGCGTCGGGGGGTGCGCGTCGTCAGTTGGAGACCAGGTACTGGCGGAGCTGGCCCAGCAGGCAGGCGTTGGCCCGCTTCACGGCCTGGGGCAGGTAGCGCTCGGCGAAGAGCTTGTCGCGGCGGGCGGTCACGGCCTCGCCCACGCGGTCGTCCACCTCGCCCAGGCAGGTCTGCTCCCAGACCACCTCGCCGGCGCGGTCGCGCAGCAGCAGACGCACCTGCACCTCGGCGTGCTGGTCCGCGGGCATGGGCAGGGCGCCGAAGGCCACCACGGAAAGCACGGCGGCGCGGCGCAGGCTGCTGCCCGTGTCGTCGCCCAGGGCGAAGCCGCCCACCAGGCCGGCCGCGGGCGGCAGCAGGTAGCTCATGGCGCTGCGGGTCATGCGCACGTGGAAGGATTCGATCTCCGCCTCCAGCACGTAGTCCGCCTGGGCCGGCAGGGCCGTGAGCTCGCAGAGGCTGGTCTGCACCAGGTCCCGCGTGAGGGCCTCGCGATAGAGCTGGGCCACCGGCGCCGCCCAGCGGCGGTCCGCCGGGTAGGTGATGCCCAGGAAGCGGCCCTCCCCCTGGCGCTGCTCCGGCGGGCGCACGTCGCGCACCTGGCCCAGGTGGACGCGGGCCGCGCCCAGGGCGGCGTCGGGATAGGTGTAGCGCTCGTCGGCGTAGGGGAACTCGATGGGCGGCCGGCTGCAGCCGTTCAGCAGAACCAGGGCCATCAGCCCGGCCAGCACGATGACGGACTTGGGAACGCGCATGGGACCTCCTCGGCGGCACCGCGCCGCCCGAGCCTTGAAGCTACGGAATCTCCACCGCGACGGCCAGACCGGACCGCCAGCCGTGGCGCTCGGCGCCGTGGGCGTCGCGCACGGCGAACTCCACGCAGCCGCCGCTGCCCGCGTACCAGAACGGGACGTCGGCCGGCGCTTCGCCGAAGGTGCGGTACGGCCCCGCCACCGGCCGCCCGTCCAGGAGCACGCGCGCCGTGGGCTGCGTCGGGGCCGGCACGTCGGAGACGGCGTTGCCGAAGCGGTCGATCCAGACCACGCGGCCCGGCGCCGGCCGCGGCGGCGCGCCCAGGACGTCGGCCCGGGCCGGCTCCCCCACCAGACGCAGGGGCGCCCCCATGGCCAGGTGGGCCGCGGCCACGGCGAAGAGGTCGCGCCCGTGGAAGGTGGCGCTGGGCGCGGCGCCGGTGGCGCGGGCCGCGAAGCCCGGGTCCAGCGTCACCGCCTCCAGGTCCGGCGCATCGGCCAGGTGAGCCAGCAGGCCGTTGCCCGGCGCCACGGAGATGCGGCCGTGGGCGCGGACGGCCACGGCGGGCCGGGCGGTGCCCACGCCGGGGTCCACCACGGCCACGAAGACGCTCCCGGCCGGGAAGCGCGGCGCCGCCCGTTCCAGGAGCCAGGCACCCGCGGCCACGTCGCCGGCGGGAACGCCGTGGCTCAGGTCCACCACCGCCGGGCGCCCGCGCTCCCGCGGCCAGCGCTCCCACTGGGCCAGCAGGGCGGCCTTGAGCTCGCCCACGTACACGTCGTCCAGACCGAAGTCCGTGAGCAGCACCACCGGCGCGGTCACGGCGCCTCCACGGGCCGACCCAGCAGGCGGACCACCGCGGCCAGGACCGCCGCGCCCAGCAGCAGGGCCAGCCACGGGTTCATCCCCCAGCCCACCGGCACGTAGCCCACGGCCACGGCCACGCCGCCCACCACGGCCGCATAGGGCATCTGCGTGCGCACGTGGTCCACGTGGTCCGAGCCCGCCGCCATGCTGCTCATGATGGTGGTGTCCGAGATGGGCGAGCAGTGGTCGCCGAAGACGGCTCCCGCCAGCACGGCGCTCACCGACGCCAGCAGGATGGACTCGGCCAGCTCCGGCGCCAATCCCGCCCCTTCCGGCAGCGCGTGCCCCAGGGGGATCACGATGGGGATCAGGATGGCCATGGTGCCCCAGGACGTTCCGGTGGCGAAGCTCACCAGCGACGCCAGCAGGAACACGATCACCGGCAGCAGCCGCGCCGAGAGCAGGTCCCGCACCGCGTCCACCAGCCAGGGGCCCGTGCCCAGGGCCTCGCAGGTGCCGCCCAGGGACCAGGCCAGCACCAGGATGACCATGGCGATGGCCATGGCCCGCACGCCGTCCACCCAGGCCGCGGCCGTGTCCGTCACGCTCAGCGGCGTGGCGGCGGCGGCCAGCGCGCCCGCCAGCAGCGAGCCGCCCACCGACGCCCACATGAGCACGGCCAGGCTGTCGGCCGCGTTGAAGATCTCGCGCAGGCCGAAGCCCGCGGCGCCGTCGGCCAGCAGGGCGGCGCGGCCGTTCCACCACAGCCCGCCCACCGTGACCAGGATGACCGCCAGGATGGGCACGGCCGCGAGCCAGGGCGAGGCGGGCGGCGTGTCGGCGTCCATGAGCTGCTCCGCGGCGCTGGCCGGCTGGGCGCCGGGCTCCACGAGCTGCCCGGTGGACCAGGCCCGCTTCTCGGCCCGCGCCATGGGGCCGAAGTCGCGGCCCGTGCCGGTGATCAGGAACACGAAGACCAGCGTCAGCGCCGGGTAGAAGTTGTAGGGCAGCGCGCGCAGGAAGAACAGGTAGCCGGAGCCCTCCTGGCCCAGGCGCGTCAGGGCGTCCTGGATGAGGCCCACCTCGAAGCCGATCCAGGTGGAGATGACCGCCAGGGTGGCCACCGGCGCCGCGGTGCTGTCCACCAGCCAGGCCAGCTTCTCGCGCGACACGCGCAGGCGGTCCGTGAGCGGCCGCATGGTGTTGCCCACCAGCAGGGTGTTGGCGTAATCGTCGAAGAAGATGGCCAGGCCCAGGCCGGCGGTGGCGGTCTGGGCGCCGCGGCGGTCGCGCAGGCGGGAGGCCAGCAGGCGCGCCACGCCGTCGGCGGCGCCGCAGCGGGCCAGCACGCCCACCATGCCGCCCAGGCAGAGGGAGAAGAGCAGGATGGCCGCGTGGGAGCGGTCCGCCACGGCGTCCACCAGGGTGGTGTCGGCCAGGGTCAGGAACGCCGTCAGCGGGTTGCCGCCGGCCAGGATGGTCAGGCCCACCCACACGCCCAGCAGCAGCGAGAGGATGACCTGCCGCGTGGCCAGGGCCAGGCCGATGGCGATCAGCGGCGGCAGGACGGACAGCCAGCCGGCGGTGGTCCCGGGATCAGAGGGCATCGCCGAGCACCTCCCGGATCACCTGGAGCATGGGCGCGTGGAGGGCGGGGGCGGCGGCCAGGAGCCAGCCCCATTCCAACCAGTCGTCGCCGCCGTGAAGGTCCGTGACCAGGGCGCCGGCCTCGCGGGCCACCAGGCCGCCGGCGGCGCAGTCCCAGGGGTTGAGGCGCAGCTCCCAGTAGCCGTCCAGACGACCCAGCCCCACGTGGCAGAGGTCCAGGGCGGCGCTGCCCGCGCGGCGCACGCCGTGGCAGCCGGCCAGCAGGAAGGCCTTCATGGCGTCGCAGTTGAGGGCGCAGACGTCGTCGCGGAGGTAGGAGAAGCCGGTGGCGAGCAGGGCGCGCTGCAGGGGCGGGCCGTCGCCCAGACGGAGATCCCGCGCTTCGCCGTCGCGCGGGCGCTCCAGGCGGGCGCCGCCGTCGCGCACCGCCAGGAACATCTCGTCCAGGGCCGGGGCGTGCACGGCGCCCAGCAGCGGGCCGTCGACGTCGGCGCAGGCGATGGACACGCAGTGGAAGGGGTGGCCGTGCACGTAGTTGGTGGTGCCGTCCAAGGGGTCCACGATCCAGGTGCGGCCGCTGCGGCCGGGCTGGGCGGTCCCCTCCTCGCCGCGCACGCCGTCGTCCGGAAACAGGCGGGTCAGCTCGCGCAGGAGGTAGGCCTCCACGCGGCGGTCCACGTCCGTGACCATGTCCGTGGCGCCCTTGTAGTCGATGGCGCCCATGGCTTGGCGGCCCTCGGTCTGCAGACGGCCGGCGCCCAGGGCCACCTCGCGCACGGCGGCGAGCTGCTCCACGAGTTCATGGGACGGGACTGGGCTGGGCATGGCGCTCCTCGGACTCGCGGCGGCGGGGACTCGGCACGGCTGCCGCGCATCATAGGAGCTGCGGGCGCGCCCGACAACCACGGGCTGGTTGACACCGCCGGAGGTTGGGTTAGAGTGACCGGAGAACATCGATCCAGGCCCGCGAACCCGCGAGAGGTTGCATGATGGAAGAGCGGATCAAGGAAGTGCTCGAGAGCGTGCGTCCGGCCCTGCAGGCCGACGGCGGCGACGTGGAGTACATCGACTACCACGAGGGCATCGTCACGGTGCGGCTCAAGGGAGCCTGCGGCAGCTGCCCCATGTCCATGATGACGTTGAAGCACGGCATCGAGGCGCGCCTGCGCGACGCCATCCCCGAGGTGAAGGCCGTCGAGCAGCTCTGACCGCGCGGCACCGGCCCCTCCGGAACAGGCGACCGCCGGCCCCCAGGGCGGCGGTCGTCCGCGTCTTCCCCCCTCAGTAGCCCAGGCTCTCCAGCTGCCGCCGCGTCTGATCGCTGATGGCGGCGCCCGCGTCGCCGCGGTGGGCGTTGACCGCCTCGGCGGCGGCGTCCCAGCCGTCGAGCAGGTCGCGCAGGCTCTCCTTGAGGCTGTCCGCGGCCGGCGGCGGCGCGGCCAGGGGCGCCAGGGCCAGGCGGTCGGCGGCCAGGTCGTACCAGTCCACGCGACGGGCCTCGGGGGCCTCCACCTTCAACCACGGCCAGGCCCACCAGGCCTGCTGCTCCGGACCGTAGAGCATGTTCTCCAGGACCAGCGGCGTGGACCGCGGAGCCGCGGCGCCGCCGGGCGCGGGCCAGAGGGCGGGGCGGCCGGGCAATCCCTCCGGCGGCGTCCAGCCCGCCTCGCTGCAGATGCTGGGCACCAGGTCCAGGATGCTCGCCGGTTCCGCCGCCAGCACGCCGGCGTCGCGGCCGCCGGGCAGCTTGACGATCAACGGCACGCGGGTGACCTCGGGCAGGAGGCTGTGGCCGTGCTCGAAGCCCCCGTGGTCGAAGAGCTCCTCCCCGTGGTCCGCCAGCACCACCACCAGGGTGTCGTCCAGCAGGCCGCGCTCGCGCAGCCCGTCCAGCAGGGCGCCCGTCATCAGGTCGGCCTGGCGCACCTCGCGTCGGTAGAGCTCGCGGATGGCCGCGGCCAGGTCCGGCGGCACGTCGGCGCCCAGGTCGCGCGCCTCCTGCAGGGCCTCGAAGCGGCCGTCGATCACCAGGGGATGCACCGGCGGCCCCGCGCCGGGCGCATCGTCCGGAAACGCGTGCCAGCGGTACGGCAGATGGGGCTCGATGATGTGGATCCAGAGGAAGAACGGGCGGTCGCGCGGATCGGCGTCCAGCCAGGCCAGGGCCTTGGGCATGACCGCGCCGGCATCCTCCGGCTCCGTGTTGCTCACCCAGTAGCGCGTGGCCTCCCGCGCCAGCACGGAGCGGTCCGCGGGCGAGAGGGACTCCAGCACGATGGCGTGGTCGAAGAACTGGAAGCCGCGCCGGAAGCCGAACTCGGCGCCCAGGAACGGATTGGTCACCACGGCGCCGGTGCGCCAGCCGTGGCGCCAGGCCACCTCGGCCAGGGTGGGAACCGACTCGGGCAGGCCGCGGCCCCGATCCACGTCCAGCACGCGCGGGGGCTGGCCCGTGAGAAAGGTGCCCACGTTGGGCAGGGTCCAGCTGGCCACGCCCCAGGCCTCGGGATAGCGCCGGCCTGCGGCGGCCAGGGCGTCCAGGTGCGGGGTGGGCGGCGCGGACGGATCCAGGCAGCCCACGTGGTCCGCGCGCAGGGCATCGATGGAGAGGATCAGCACGTTGGGGCTGCCGGCCGGCGGCACGTCCTCGGTCAGCCGCGTGAGGGTGGAGATGGGCGCGGCCATGCGCTGCTCACGCCAGCTCGGCCACTGGGCCGACGTCACCACCAGCAGCACCACGGGCACGAAGACCCACTGTCCGGGCCGCGGGCCGAAGGCCAGGGCCAGCCGCCGCACCAGCCAGGCGCAGGGCCACCACAACAGCAGGCCCACCGCCGCCTTGGTCAGCAGCAGGGGCCCCAGGTGGGCGGTCCACCAGCGATCGAAGGCCGAGTCCTGGATCAGATAGCCGAAATAGATGGTCCCGATGAACGCCAGCGCCGCCCCCACCGCCAGGGAGAAGGCCAGCAGCCGCGGCCGCACGAAGAAGCGGACGGCGGGCGCCACCAGCAGGAAGGCCAGGCCGGCCACCAGCAGGCCCGTCCAGCCATAGAGGGCCATGGCGGGCAGCAGGGTGGTGGACACGCCTCCGTCGGGCCAGGCGTCGGGCGGACCGAAGCGCGCCCACTGGGACAGGGCCTCCAGCAGGCCCACCGTTCCGGCGGCGCCGAAGGCCCACAGCACCGCTCCCAACCAGCTCCGGACCCACCGCATGCACCTGCTCCTCGGGGTTGACGCTCGAGGGCGTCATGATAATCATGGGCGCGGATACCGGTCAAGGAACGCCCCCCCTGTCATCACCCCTGGAGGACGCCGTGCCCGTCTCTCGGCCCGACGACTACTACCGCCTGGACGCCACCCTCAGCGACGAGGAGCGCGCCGTCCGCGATTCCGTGCGGACCTTCGTGGACCGCGCCTTCCTGCCCAACATCCGCGACTACGTGCGCGACGGAGTGCTGCCCCGCGAGCTGGGCCTGGAGATGGGCTCCCTGGGGCTGCTGGGCCCCTCGGTCAAGGGCCCGGGCTGCGCCGGCCTCTCGCCCACCGTCTACGGTCTGATCTGCCAGGAGCTGGAACGGGGCGACAGCGGCCTGCGCAGCTTCGCCTCGGTGCAGGGCAGCCTGGTCATGTGGCCCATCGCCACCTACGGCAGCGAGGAGCAGAAGCGGCGCTGGCTGCCGGAGCTGGCGGCGGGCCGCGCCATCGGCTGCTTCGGCCTGACCGAGCCCGCCCACGGCAGCGACCCCGGCGGCATGGAGACCACCGCCGTGCGCGACGGCGAGGGCTGGATCCTCCAGGGCAACAAGATGTGGATCACCAACGCCACCCAGGCCGACGTTGCCGTGGTCTGGGCCCGCGGCCCCGAGCGCGTGCTGGGCTTCCTGGTGGAGAAGGGCACGCCGGGCTTCTCGGCCCAGTCCATCCGCGGCAAGTGGAGCCTGCGCGCCAGCGACACCGGCGAGCTGGTCCTGGACGGCGTGCGCCTGCCCGATGCCGCGCGCCTGCCCCACGCCCAGGGCCTGGTGGCGCCCCTCTCCTGCCTCAACCAGGCCCGCTACGGCATCGCCTGGGGCGCCGTGGGCGCGGCCCAGGACTGCTTCGACTGCGCCCTGGCCTACGTGCAGGGCCGCGAGCAGTTCGACCGCCCCCTGGCCGGCTTCCAGCTGGTGCAGGAGAAGCTGGTGGCCATGCACACGGAGATCCTCAAGGCCCAGCTCCTGGTCCACCGCCTGGGCCGCCTCAAGGACCAGGGCGTGGACGAGGTGCCGCTGACCTCCCTGGCCAAGCGCAACAACGTGGCCATGGCCCTGGATGTGGCCCGTACGGCCCGCACGCTGCTGGGAGCCGCCGGCATCACCGACGAGCATCCGGTGGGCCGCCACATGGCCAACCTGGAGTCGGTCTACACCTACGAGGGGACCCACGACATCCACACGCTGATCCTGGGCGCCGATCTCACCGGCATCCCCGCCTACCGCTAAATAGAACGAGGGCGGCCTTCGGGGAGGCCGCCCTCGTTCTTCGTCGAGTTCGTGCGGGCTAGAAGCCCAGCGAGCGGAACGTGCCCACCGCGAGGCCGTGCAGGCTGCCGGGCAGCACGCCCAGGGCCAGGATCATGACGGCCAGCACCGCGGCGGCGAAGACCGACTCCCAGCTCCCGCCCTCGTAGGCCTCCTCGTCCGCCGGCTTCATGTACATGGTCATGATCACCCGCAGGTAGTAGAAGACCGAGATCAGCGAGTTGATCACGCCCCAGATGGCCAGGGGGATCAGGCCGGCCTTCACCACGGCGTCGAAGATGTAGAACTTCCCCACGAAGCCCGCCGCGGGCGGGATGCCCGCCAGCGAGAACATGAAGACCGCCATGGCGGCCGCGGCCACCGGTCGGCGCCGCGCGAGCCCGGCGTAGCCGGCGATGGTGTCGGCCTCCTCCATCCGCGAGCGCGAGAGGTAGGTCACCAGGCCGAAGGCCCCCAGGTTCATCAGGGCGTAGGCCACCAGGTAGAAGAGCACCGCGCCGCCCGCGGCCTCGCCCACGCTCTGGCCCATCACCGTGTCGAAACCCGTGCGCGCGGTCTGCAGCAGGGCCAGCACGCCCAGCAGCAGGTAGCCGGCGTGGGCGATGCTGGAGTAGGCCAGCATGCGCTTGATGGAGTTCTGGCTCAGGGCCACCACGTTGCCCAGGGTCATGGTCAGCACCGTGAGCACGGCCAGCAGGGGGAACCACACGTCGGCCAGCACCGGCAGGGCCAGCCAGGCGAAGCGCAGCAGCGCGGCGGTGGCGGCGGCCTTCACGCCCGTGGCCATGAAGCCGGTGACGTAGGCGGGGGCGCCCTCGTACACGTCCGGCGTCCACATGTGGAAGGGCACCATGGCCACCTTGAAGCCGAAGCCCACCAGGATCAGGCCCGTGGCCGTCTTCAGCAGCAGGGGCACGTCGCCGGCGCGGGCCAGGGCGCGGCCGATCTCCGCGTAGCTCGTGCCGCCGGTCTGGCCGTAGAGCAGGGCCATGCCCATGAGCAGGAAGGCCGAGGAGAAGGCGCCCAGGATCAGGTACTTGAAGCCGGCCTCGCTGCTGCGCAACGACCCGCGGTTGCCCGCCACCAGCACGTACACCGCCAGGCTCATGGTCTCGATGGCCAGGAACACGCTCATGAGGTCCGTGGCGGCCGTGAGCAGCATCATGCCCAGGGTGGACAGCAGCACCAGCGGGTAGAACTCGCTGCGGTAGCGGCCGTCGCGGTCGTAGAGCCCGCTGGCGAAGGTGGTGGTCAGCAGGGCGATGGAGACGAAGAGCAGGTTGAAGTACCAGGCGAACTGATCGCCGGCCAGCATGCCGTGGAGCAGCCCGGCCTCGCCGATGCGGTCGCCGCCCGCCACGTGGGCCACGGCCACGCCCAGCAGCACCAGCAGCGTGAGCATGCTCAGGTGCTCCTTGCGCAGGCTCTTCACGAAGGAGTCCACCAGCATCACCAGCAGAGCGCCGCCCGCCAGGATCAGGTAGGGCAGCAGCTGGGACAGCTGGGACGCCAGCGGCGCCGCCGAGACGTGCGTCATCGTTCCACCTCCGTGGCCGCGACGGTCGCCGGCGGCGCCGTGCGGATCGCGTCCGCGGCCGCGTGGACCGCCTGGACGCGGGCGGCCTCCTCGACCACCGGCTGCATGAGGGCTTCGACCGACGGCAGCATGCGGTCGACCAGCGGCGCGGGCTTCACGCCCAGCACCAGGATGAAGACCAGGATGGGCACCAGCACCACCCACTCGCGCAGGCTGAGGTCCGGCAGGCCCTTGTTCTCTTCGTGCACCAGCTTGCCCAGGAACACGCGCTGGTACATCCAGAGCATGTAGATGGCGCCCAGCACCACGCCCGTGGCCGCCAGCACCACCAGCAGCTTGGCGTGGGGCAGCAGCGTGCTGCCGAAGCTGCCGAAGAGGATCATGAACTCGCCCGTGAAGCCGCAGAGGCCGGGCAGGCCCACGCTGGCCAGGGTCACGAACATGAAGACCGCCGCGTACGCCGGCATCTGGTGGGCCAGGCCGCCGAAGTCGGCGATCTGGCGCGTGTGCCGCCGCTCGTAGATCACGCCCACCAGGAGGAAGAGCGCGCCGGTGCTCAGGCCGTGGGCCAGCATCTGGTACACGCCGCCCGCCACGCCGGTGGCGGTGAGGCTGAACAGGCCCAGCACCACGAAGCCCAGGTGGCTCACCGAGGAGTACGCCACCAGCTTCTTCACGTCCTTCTGCACCAGGGCCACCAGGGCCCCGTAGATGATGCCGATGACCGCCAGCCAGGCCAGCCACGGCCCCAGCGTCAGCGCCGCGTGCGGGAACAGCGGGATGGCGAAGCGCAGCAGGCCGTAGGTGCCCATCTTCAGCAGGATGCCCGCCAGGATCACCGAGCCGGCCGTGGGCGCCTCCACGTGGGCGTCGGGAAGCCAGGTGTGGAACGGGAACAGGGGCACCTTGATGGCGAAGGCCAGCGCGAAGGCCACGAACAGCCAGGCCTGCTCGCCGTGGCTCAGGCTCAGGGCCAGAAAATCCTCCAGGGCCATGCTGCCGGCCAGGCGGTAGCAGTACAGGATGGCCACCAGCATGAAGACCGATCCCACCATGGTGTAGATGAAGAACTTCACCGAGGCGTAGATGCGGCGGTCGCCGCCCCAGATGCCGATGATGAAGTACATGGGGATCAGCATGGCTTCCCAGAAGATGTAGAACAGCAGCATGTCCCGCGCGAGGAAGGTGCCGATCATGGCCGCCTGCAGGAACAGCAGGAAGCCCATGGCCTCCCGCACCCGCGACGTGATGGCCTTCCAGGTGCTGAGGATGACCAGCGGCCCCAGGAACGTGGTGAGCAGCACCAGCCACAGGGACACGCCGTCCAGCCCGAGGGCGTAGTTGATCTTGCCGTCGCCCAGCCAGGCCGCCTTCTCCACGAACTGGTCCGCGGCCACGCCGGTCTGGAAGTGCCAGACCAGGTGCAGGCTCAGCACGAAGTCCACGAGCGCCACGCCCAGGGCCATGACCCGGGCCCAGGCGTCGCGCCGGCCCAGCAGCCAGACCAGCAGCGCGCCGGCCAGCGGCACGAAGGTCACCCAGGACAGGATGTGATCGGTCACGTAGGTCACGGTCCCTCCCCTAGCCCGCGAGGGTGAGATAGATGATGAACGCCGCGGCGCCCGCGGCGAAGGTCCACGCGTAGAAGCGCAGCATGCCGTTCTGGAAGAGCCGCACCAGCGCGCTGACGATGGAGACCAGGATGGCCGAGCCGTTGACCAGCAGGCCGTCGATGACCCCCGCGTCCACCACGCGGAACAGGACCTTGTCGCTCAGGGCGTAGCCCGGCTTGATCAGGGCGCCCTCGTAGAGTTCGTCCACGTAGTACTTGTTCAGCAGCACCTTGTGGGGGCCGCCGCCGGCGAAGCGGCGCGCCGACTCCGCGATGGCCGTGCGCTTGCTGTAGACGAACCAGCCCAGGAACAGGCCCAGCAGCGCCCAGGCCAGCGAGGCCGAGGCGAGGGTCCACTCCATGCGCACCTCGGCGGCGTGATCGTCATGGCCGCCGTGGGCGTCGGCCGCATGGGTCGTCGCAGGAGCGGCGTGCTCAGCGCCGTGGGCGTCGTGGGCGTCGGCAACGGCCAGATGCGCGCCGGCGCCCTCGTGGGCGGTCTCATGGTGGAACACCGGTTCCAGCCAGGCCTCGAACTGGTTGTGTCCGCCCATGAAGTGCGGGATGCCGATCCAGCCGCCCGCCAGCGACAGCACCGCCAGCACCACCAGCGGCAGGGTCATGCTCACCGGGGACTCGTGGATGTGGTGCTTGACCTCCTCGCTGGCGCGGTTCTCGCCGAAGAACGTCAGCGACACCAGGCGCATCATGTAGAAGGCCGTCAGGCCCGCGCCCAGGAAGCCCAGCGCCCACAGGCCCTGGTTGCCGCTGCTCCAGGCCTTCCAGAGGATCTCGTCCTTGCTGAAGAAGCCCGCGAAGGGGAACACGCCGGCCAGGGCCACCGTGCCGATCAGGAAGGTCCACCAGGTCACCGGCAGCTTCCGGCGCAGGCCGCCCATGAGCCGCATGTCCTGCTCGTTGCTCATGGCGTGGATGACCGAGCCCGAGCCCAGGAAGAGCAGGGCCTTGAAGAAGGCGTGGGTCATCACGTGGAAGATGCCCGCCGCGAAGGCGCCCACGCCGCAGGCCAGCATCATGTAGCCCAGCTGGGAGACCGTGGAGTAGGCCAGCACCTTCTTGATGTCGTTCTGGGTCAGGGCGATGGTCGCCGCGAAGAGCGCCGTGACGGCGCCGGTCACCGCGATCACGGTCATGGCCGTGGGGCTCTGCACGAAGAGGAAGCTCATGCGCGCGATCATGTACACGCCCGCGGTCACCATGGTGGCGGCGTGGATCAGGGCCGAGACCGGCGTGGGACCGGCCATGGCGTCGGGCAACCACACGTACAGGGGGATCTGGGCCGACTTGCCCGTGGCGCCGATGAAGAGCAGGATGCCCGCCAGCGTGGCCACCGGGGCCAGCAGGTGCGCGTGCTCGGCCAGCACCCGGAAGGAGAACAGCCCCTCGCCGTGGTGCAGCTCGGGCAGCAGCGTCGTGCCCAGCACGAACAGCCCCAGCAGGAAGCCGAAGTCGCCCACGCGGTTGACGACGAAGGCCTTCTTGCCCGCGGCCGCGTTGGCCTCCTCGCTGAACCAGAAGCTGATCAGCAGGTACGAGCAGAGCCCCACGCCCTCCCAGCCCACGAAGAGCATGAGGAGGTTCTCCCCCAGCACCAGCGTCATCATCGAGAAGATGAAGAGGTTCAGGTACGTGAAGAAGCGGTTGAAGCCGGCGTCGTGGGACATGTAGCCCAGGGAGTAGACGTGGATCAGGAAGCCCACGCCCGTCACCACCAGCGCCATCACGGCGCTGAGCTCGTCCATGACGAAGCCGATGTCCACGTGCAGGGGGCCCACCGTCAGCCAGCCGGCCAGGATGTCCTCCACCACGCGGTGGCCGGGCTCCATGTCCAGCAGGCCCAGGAAGACCTTCAGCGAGAGGGCGAACGACGCGCCCACGGCGCCGCAGGCGATCAGGCCCGCGAGCCGGCGCGGCATCACGCGCAGCGTCAGCCCGTTGACGGCGGCGCCGAGCAGCGGGATGAGGACGATCCACCTCAGAGCGGTATCCACGGCATCACTCCATCAGGGTCTTGAGACCATCGACGTCCACCGAGCGGCGCAGCCGATAGATCTCCACCAGGATCGCCAGCCCGATGGCCGCCTCCGCGGCGGCCACGGCGAAGTTCATCAGCACGAACACGTGGCCGGACAGGTCGCCCAGGGCGCGGCTGTACGCGGCGAAGACGATGTTCACGGCCGAGAGCATGATCTCGATGCTCATGAACATGATCAGGGTGTTGCGGCGCAGGAGGACGCCCGCCGTCCCGGTCAGGAACAGGGCGCCGGCCAGCACCAGGTAATGGGTCAGTCCTACCGCCACGGCTTGTCCTCCTCCTTGCGGCCCAGGGACAGGGCGCCGATGATCGCCACCAGCAGCACCAGCGAGATCACCTCGAAGGCCAGCAGGTAGCGGTTCAGCAGCAGCGAGGCCACCGCCTCCGCCGTGCCCGTGACCGCCGCCGCGCCGCCGAAGCCCGCGCCGCCGCCCCGCGCCAGCCAGGCCAGCAGGGTGACGGCCAGGGCGCCCGCGGGCAGCACCTGCACCGCCAGCGTCAGGGGCGACCGCCGCGCGCGCTCGTCCTTCAGCTCCGGCCCCTGCAGCATCATGATCACGAAGAGGAACAGCACCATGATGGCGCCCGCGTAGATCAGGATCTGCAGGATCGCCAGGAACGGCGCGGAGAGCAGGGCGAAGATGCCCGACGCGCACACGAAGCTGAACACCAGCCACACCGCGGCGTTGACCGCGCTGCGGCTGGTCACGGTCAGCACCGCGCCCGCCAGCATCAGCGCTCCGAAGACATAGAACAGGGCCGATTCCACCTTGGGCCTCCCCGTCGCGGCTACTTGGTGCCGTCCGTCGTATTGTTGAGCAGGAACTCCTTGTCCACGAAGAACGCCGCCCGGTTGTCGGCGCCGATCTCGTAGATGCCCGTGTCCATGCGGATGGCGTCGCACGGGCAGGCCTCCTCGCAGAGGCCGCAGTACACGCAGCGCAGCAGATCGATGTCGAAGCTCTGCGGGAACTTCTCGATGCTGGAATCCGGGTGCTCCCCCGCCACGATGTGGATGCAGTCGGCGGGACACGCCGTGCTGCACATCATGCAGGCCACGCAGCGGGGCGAGCCGTCGTCCCGCTGCATGAGGCGGTGCCGGCCGCGGAAGCGGCCGCTGTACTCGCGGTGCTCCTCCGGGTACTGCATGGTGGGCATCTCGCCCATGTGCAGGAGGTTGCGCACCACGTGGCGGATGGTGATGCCCAGGCCGCGGAAGATCTCGGGGAGATACATCCGCTCGGCCAGGGTCAGCTTCCCGCCGTAGGAGTGGACTTTCCTGTATGTCTGCATCGACCTCTCCCCCCGGGTGGGGTCGTTCCGATCTAGAAGACGGCCAGCCACACGGCCGTGATCACCAGGTTCACCAGCGCCAGCGGCAGCATGACCTTCCAGCCCAGGCCCATCAGCTGGTCGTAGCGGAAGCGCGGCAGCGTCCAGCGCACCCAGATGAAGAACCAGCAGAAGAAGACCACCTTGCCCACGAAGGCGCCCACCTGCAGCAGCGTGGCGGCCACCGACGCGGCCTGTGGCCCGATGGCCCAGGGCTTCAGGGCGAAGCCGGCGGCCACCAGCAGGGCCAGCACGCCGAAGATCACGCCCAGCAGTCCGGGCTCGCGGTCGCGGGCGTCGCCGAACTTGCCCTTCTCGCGGGCGGCGCGGCGCAGCAGCAGCAGCGAGGCCGCGCCCAGCACCGCGATCTTGAGCACCATCACCGCGGGCACCACCACGCCGGCGTTGGCCTCGATGACCTCGCGCGACAGCCAGGGGATGTTCCAGCCCCCGAAGAACAGCGTGGTGATCATGGCCGAGGCGATGACCATGTTGGTGTACTCGGCCATGAAGAACAGGGCGAACTTCATGGAGCTGTACTCCAGGTGGTAGCCCGAGACCAGCTCCGACTCGCCCTCGGGCAGGTCGAAGGGGTTGCGGTTGGTCTCGGCGAAGACGGCGGTGATGAAGAGCACCGCGCCCAGCGGCTGCACCACCACGCCCCAGGCGGGCAGGAAGCCCCAGAGCAGACGTCCCTGATCCGCCACGATCTCCGTCAGGCGCAGGCTGCCCGAGATCAGGATCAGGCCCATGATGGCCAGGCCCATGCTGATCTCGTAGCTGATCATCTGCGACGACGAGCGCAGCGCGCCCAGGAACGTGTACTTGTTGTTGGAAGCCCAGCCGCCCATGACCACGCCGTAGGTGCCCAGGCTGGCGATGGCCAGGATGTAGAGGATGCCCACGTCCAGATCCGCCACCACCAGCGGGAAGCGCTGGTCCCCCACCTGCAGGTAGTCGCCGAAGGGCAGCACCGCATAGGTCAGCAGCGACACGAAGAACACCAGGAACGGCGCCAGGGCGTACAGCCCGCCGTGCACCTGGGCCGGCCGCACGTCCTCCTTGAACAGGAGCTTGAGCACGTCGGCGATGGGATGCACCAGGCCGCCCAGGCGGATGCCCGCCACGCTGGCGCGGTTGGGGCCGGTGCGGTCCTGGATGAAGGCCGAGCCCTTGCGCTCCGCCCAGATCAGCACCGGGACCAGGCCCAGGATCACCGCGAGCAGGAAGGCGATCTTGGCCAGGGTGGCGGCCGCCAGTTCGATCATCGTTCACCTCCGGCGCCGCTGGCCGCCCCGGCGGGGACGGCGCCCGCGGCGGGCAGGGCGTTGAGGTCCAGTCCGGACACGGCGGGCACGCGTTCGGCCACCCAGCGGCGCAGGGCCGGCAGGCCGGCGGGCGCGTCCTCGGCGCCGGACTCGCGCAGCCAGTCGGCCAGCAGGCGCCAGTCCTCGCGGGCCTGCTCGGGCCTGGCCACGGCGCGGCGGGACGCCTGCACGCGGCCCTGGCGGTTGACCAGCAGGCCGTCGCGCTCGGCCCAGGCGCTCACGGGCAGCACCACGGCCGCCGCCTCGCTGGTGGCGTTGCGGTGGGTGCCCAGGTAGATCAGCGGCCGGCCGCCCACGGCGGCCAGGAAGCCCTCGGCCTCGGCGGCGGGATCGCCGCCGTAGACCAGCACCGCGCCCTTGGTCCCCTTGATCAGGCCGATCAGGGCGCCGGCGTCGTGCTGGGGCAGGCCGGTCCAGTCCAGGGCCGCGCGGTTGGGGGTCTTGTCCGCGTCGATGAGGATGGCGTCGCCCTCGCCCCGCCCCGCCGTGCTCACGCCGCCGCTGCGGGGGGCGTCGCCGGCCAGGGCCGCGAAGAGCGCCAGCTCCTCCAGGGTCTGCTGCGGCGAGGCGATCCAGGCGCCCGGAGCGCCGGCCTCCTTCACCGCCGCCAGGGCCTCGGCCCAGGGAACCTCCACCTGACCGCCGTCGCGGCGCAGCAGGGGCGCGGCCAGGCGCTTCTCCGAGTGCACGGAGCGGTAGGTGAGCCGGCCCTGGTCGCACATCCAGGGCCCGTTGACCTCGCGGTTCAGCTCGGGCTTCAGGCGATAGATGCGGTCGCCCTCGTGGTCCACGCGCACGCTGCAGCCGGTGGCGCAGCCGTGGCAGACCGTGCGGGTGCTCTTGAGCAGCCACACGCGCTTCTTGAAGCGGAAGTCGCGGCTGGTCAGGGCCCCCACGGGGCAGATGTCCACCGTGTTGAGGCTGTAGGCGTTGCTCAGCTCCTTGCCCGGGGCGATGCCGATCTCCGCGCGGTCGCCGCGCTGGAAGATGCCCAGCTCCGAGGTGCCGGTCACCGTGTCGCAGAAGCGCACGCAGCGGCTGCAGAGCACGCAGCGTTCCTTGTCCAGGATCACGTGGGGTCCGATGACCTGGGCCTTGGCCTTGTGCACCTTGTCCCGCTTCTCCACCTCGGACTCGTACAGGCCGTAGTTCATGTACTGGTCCTGCAGGCCGCACTCGCCGGCCTGGTCGCAGATGGGGCAGTCCACCGGGTGGTTGATCAGGTGCATCTCCAGGATCTGCTGGGACGCCTTCCGCACCCGCTCGCTGCGCGTGTGCACCACCATGCCGTCGCGCACCGTGGTGTTGCACGCGATGGTGAGCTTGGGCATGCCCTCCACCTCCACCTGGCAGAGGCGGCAGACGCCGGCAACCGGCAGGTCCGGGTGGTAGCAGAAGTGCGGCAGGGCCTCGCCGCGGGCCTCGCGGCAGGCGTCGAAGAGCAGCGTTCCCGCGGGGAACTGCAGCTCCTGCCCGTCGATCTTGACTGTGACCATCGTCTGCTCCTGGGCCATCGTCAGCTCCTGTATTCCCGCGCCCAGCGGGTCTGGGGACCGTCCTGGTCCTCCCCCGCCACCAGGGCCTCGAACTCGGATCGGAACTTCTGCAGGAAGGACCGCATGGGCATCACCGCGGCGTCGGACAGGGGGCAGATGGTCAGCCCGGCCATGCCCTCGCACACCTTCTCGATCAGCGCCAGGTCCTCGGCCGTGCCCTCGCCGCGGCGCAGCTTGCGCACCAGCTTGTGCAGCCAGCCCGTGCCCTCGCGGCAGGGCGTGCACTGGCCGCAGGACTCGTCCCAGTAGAAGTGCATGAGCACCTGGATCAGCTCCACCATGTCGCAGCGCTCGGGGATGATGATCATGCCGCCGGAGCCCAGCATGGTGCCGGCCGCGCCGCAGGACTCGTAGTCCAGGTCGATGCCCATGGCCTCGTCGGCGGTCAGCACGGGCACCGAGCTGCCGCCCACGATCACGGCCTTGAGCTTCTCGCCGTCGGCCATGCCGCCCAGCCAGTCGTGGAAGAACTCCTTGAACGGCAGGCCCAGCGGGATCTCGTGCACGCCGGGGTTGCGCACCGGGCCGCTCACGCTGAACAGCTTGGTGCCCGCGGACTTCTCCGTGCCGAACTTGCGGTACTCCGCGGCGCCGTTGGTCACGATGTGCGGCACCGCCGCCACCGACTCCACGTTGTTGACCACCGTGGGCTTGTCCAGGAAGCCCTGCACGGCGGGAAACGGCGGCTTGATGCTGGGCTGGCCCTTGCGGCCGGTCACCGAGTTGATCAGCCCGGTCTCCTCGCCGCAGATGTAGGCGCCGGCTCCCTTGTGCACGATGACCTGCAGGTCGTAGCCGCTGCCCAGGATGTCCTTGCCCAGGTAGCCCTTTGCGTAGGCCTCGTCCACGGCGGCCTGCATGCGGTCGATGAGCCAGCCGAACTCGCCGCGGATGTAGATCACGCAGAGGCTCGCACGCACGGCGTAGCTGGAGATGATGCTCCCCTCCAGCACCAGGTGCGGGTCGTAGTCCATGAGGAAGCGGTCCTTGAAGGTGCCGGGCTCGGACTCGTCGGCGTTGACCATGAAGTACACGGTCTCGGCGTCCTTGGGCACGAAGCCCCACTTCACGCCCGTGGGGAAGCCGGCGCCGCCGCGGCCGCGCAGGCCCGCCTCCTTGACCTCCTCGATGACCTTCTCGCGCCCCTGCTGCAGGGCCTTGCGCAGGGCCGCGTAGCCGCCCTCGGCCTCGTACACGGCCAGCTTGTGGGCGTCGCGGCGTCCGAAGCGCTTGGAGAGGATCTTGTACTGCTCGTGGCTCATCCTAGGCCTCCAGCTCCCGGTCGGTGTCCGGGCGCAGGGGTTCGCCCTTGCGCATGCTCTCCAGGACGGCGTCGCACTTCTCCGGGGTGAGGTGCTCGTACAGGTGCTTGCCCACCTGCATGCAGGGCCCCATGCCGCAGGCCCCCAGGCACTCCACGCCCTCCAGGGCGAACTTGCCGTCGGCGGTGGTCTCGCCCAGCCGCACGCCCAGCTTCTTCTCCAGGTGGGTCAGCACCGTGCGCGCGCCCATGATGTGGCAGCTGATGTTGTGGCAGACCTGCAGCACGTGCTCGGCCTGGGGCGTCTCGCGGTACATGAAGTAGAAGCTCAGCACCTCGCGGATCTTGGCCTCGCTGAGCTCCAGCTCGCCGGCGAGCCAGGTCACCGCGGCGTCGCTCACGTGGCCGTGGCGGTCCTGGATGATCCAAAGCGCCGGCATCACCGCGCTGCGCTTGGTGGGGTACTGGGCCAGCAGCGCGTCGAAGCGCGTGCGGTCCTCCCCCTCCAGCGCGAATGTCTTGCCGTCGTTCAGCGGAGTGCTCATGACAGCGGGGTCCTTTCCTTAGCGGTCCAGTTCGCCGGCGATGATGTTGATGCTGCCCAGGATCGCCACGGCGTCGGGGATCATCAGGCCCTTGATCATCTCGCTGTAGGCCGAGAAGATGGAGAAGCAGGGAGGCCGCACCTTCACGCGGTACGGGCGGCCCGAGCCGTCGCTCACGCAGTAGAAGCCCAGCTCGCCGTTGCCGCCCTCGCCGAAGCCGTAGGCCTCGCCGGCGGGAACCTTGATGCCCTCCATGATCAGCTTGAACTGGTTCATCACGCCCTCGATGCTGCCGTACACCTCCTCCTTGGGAGGCATGGCCACCGCGGGGTCGTCCACCAGGATGGGGCCGCCGGGCAGGCCGCGCTGCAGGGCCTGGCGGATGATGCGGGCGCTCTGGCGCATCTCCTCGATGCGGCACATCACGCGGTCGAAGGTGTCGCCGTTCTCCCCCACGGGCACGTCGAAGTCGAAGTCCTCATAGCCGCCCATGGGCGCGTGCTTGCGCAGGTCGTAGGCCAGGCCGGTGGCGCGCAGGCAGGGACCGGTGAAGCCCCAGTCCAGGGCCTGCCGCGTGGTCATCACGCCCACGCCGCGGGTGCGGTCCTGGAAGATGCGGTTGCGGGCCACCAGGCCCACCACCTCCGCGATGGCCGTGTCCAGCTTGAGCAGGTTGGTCTCCACGGCGGCCTCGAAGCCGTCGAAGACGTCGTAGCCCAGGCCGCCGATGCGCGAGAAGTTCACCGTGAGGCGCGAGCCGCAGAGGGGCTCCAGCACGTCGTAGTAGATGCCCTCGCGCACGTTGTAGAAGTACCAGTAGTTGGTCAGGGCGCCGATGTCCACGAGGTTGGTGCACACGCAGACCAGGTGGTCGATGATGCGCGCCAGCTCGTTGGTGATGATGCGCACCATGCGCGCCCGGGGCGGCGCCTCCACGCCCAGCATCTTCTCCACGGCCTGGCTGTAGATCACGTTGTTCAGCGATGCGGACACGTAGTTCAGCCGGTCCGTGTAGGGCATGACCTGGGACCAGGTGTGGTCCTCGGCCTCCTTCTCGAAGCAGCGGTGCAGATAGCCGATCTCGGACTTGGCGTCCACCACCGTCTCGCCGTCCAGCAGCAGCTCGATGCGCAGGCAGCCGTGGGTGGCCGGATGGCTGGGTCCCATGTTGACCGTGAGCAGGTCCGAGGGGTGGGTGATGCCGCTGGCGGCGTCGGCGCGGGCCACGGCCTGGGCCACGTGGGCGTCGTCGATGAGCTTCTCCGGCTCGCCCAGGAACTGCCCCCGCTCGATGGGATAGTCCTTGCGCAGGGCGTGCCCCTCGAACTCGTGGTGCGTCAGGATGCGGCGCAGGTCCGGGTGCCCGCGGAAGGGCACGCCGTAGAGGTCCCACACCTCGCGCTCGGCCCAGTTGGCGGAGCTGTACACGTCGCTCACCGTGGGGACGTCCTGCCCCTCCTCCGCGCGCACCTTCACGTTCACGCGGCCCTTGTTGGCGATGGAGCGGAACAGGTAGTTGACCTCGAAGCGCTCGGGGGCGTCGCGGTGGTCGGGGTGCTCGCTGAGGTCCACGCCCACCACGTCCAGCAGCAGCTCGCAGCCCTCGCGGTCGCGCAGGTGGCGCGCCACCCGCGGCAGGTCCTCGCGGTCCACCAGCACCCACTCGTCGCCGTGGTTCTGCCCCTGGCCGCGCACGGCGTCGCCCAGCGCACCCTTGAGGTTCTCGACCAGCTTACGGCTCATGCGTCCCTCCCGCTCACGAGGCGGCCTTGCGGCCGTGGCGTTCGGCGGAGGGGACCAGCCCCTCCTGCTCCACCTTCTTCTGCAGCGCCACCAGTCCGTGCAGCAGGTTCTCGGGCGTGGGCGGGCAGCCGGCCACGTAGTAGTCCACGGGGATCACCTTGTCGATGCCCTGCAGCGTGGAGTAGTTGTTGTAGAAGCCCCCGCTGCAGGCGCACACGCCCATGCTGATGACCCACTTGGGCTCGCACATCTGGGCGTAGATGGTCTTGAGGATGGGCACCTGCTTGTAGCTCACGGTCCCCGCCACGATGAGCAGGTCCGACTGGCGCGGCGAGAAGCGCACGGCCTCGGCGCCGAAGCGGCTGATGTCGTTGTACGACGACACGGTGCTCATGAACTCGATGGCGCAGCAGGCGGTGCCGAAGGGCAGCGGCCAGAGGCTGTACTTGCGCCCCCAGTTCACGGCCTGGCGCAGGCGCGTGGAGAGAACGTTGCCGGGCTGGTCCAGGGCTACTGCCATTCCAGCCCCCCTTTCTTCCAGACGTAGACGAAGCCGACGACCAGGATGCTCAGGAACACGCCCATCTCCCCCAGGGCGAACAGGGCCTGCCCGTTCTCCACGTACTGCCGGTAGAGGATGGCCCAGGGGTAGAGGAACACGGCCTCCAGATCGAACAGCAGGAACAGCAGGGCCACCAGGAAGAAGCGCACGAAGAAGCGGATCTGCACCGAGCCGCGGGCCGGGATGCCGCACTCGTAGACCGTGGCCTTGAGGTCCGTGGGCTTCTTGGGACCGAGCGCGTAGCTCAGGTAGAGGAAGAGGCCGGCCATCACGGCGGCCAGGCCCACGACGATCAGCAGGGGGAGCGACTGTTCGGCCATGGCAGGCTCCAGCGAAGCGGTTTCCGCGCGAAAACCCTTGAAAAACCAGGAGATCGCGACGATTCTTGTTGAGGATTTCACATCCCGAGGGCCAAAGCTAACATACATTCGAAACCTGTCAACTTCGCTGTTGGGAACGGGCTGCGCGGGGCGCGGAGGAGGTCGGAGGGGCGATGATCGTCTGGCTGAACGGAACCTGCCTGCCCGCCGCGGAGGCCGCCGTGCCCCTGCTGGACGGCGGCTATCTCTACGGCGACGGCGTTTACGAGACGTTCCGGGTCTACGGCGGCCGACCCTTCGACCTGGCCGGCCATCTGGCGCGCATGGCCCGCAACCTGGAGGCCCTGGAGTACCGCTGGCGGCCCGAGGCCGGCGCCGTCCACGACGCCCTCTCCCAGGTGCTGAAGGCCAACGGCTGGGAGCGCGCGGACGCCCGCGCCCGCCTCACCGTCAGCCGTGGGGCGGATCCCGACGACCCCATGCCCCTGAGCGGCCACCCGGACCTCTCCCCCACGGTCTCCCTGGTGGTCCGCGCCCTGGGCGGACGCGAGGACGGCTGGCAGCGCGACGGCATCGCCCTGCTCTCCATGCCCGCGGCCTACGCGCGCGGCAACTTCCCGCACCTGAAGACGCTGAACTCCCTGCCCACCGTCACCGCCCTGCGCCGCGCCCGGGCCGCCGGCTGCGACGAGGCCCTCCTGGTGGACGCCGAGGGCCGCGTGCTGGAGGCCGCCACCAGCAACGTCTTCCTGGTCCGCGGCCGGGCCCTGGTCACCCCGCCCCTGGAGCTGGGTCTGCTGGCCGGACGCACCCGCGCCCTGGTCCTGGACGGCGCCGCCGCCCTGGGCCTGGAGGTGCGCGAGGAGGCCTTCGGCCCCGCGGAGCTGGCCGCGGCCGACGAGGCCTTCCTCTGCGGTTCGGTCAAGGAGGTGGTCCCGGTCACGGCCGTGGACGGCCGGCCGGCCGGCGGCGGCCGCCCCGGTCCGGTCACGCGCAAGGTGCAGGAGGCCTACCGGGCCCACGTGCGCGCCGGGCTGGAACGCGAAACGCGGCCGGAGGGACCGGAATCGAGGCCCGGTAACGAGCCGTAGCCGAAGCCGGCGGCGTTCCGCAACCCTGATCTCGGTTCCTCCAGCCGCGTCTGGAGACGGGTGACACTACGGTATCGGTTCCCCGGCCCCTAGTACTCGATGGAGTTGTAGTCCAGGGGTTGATCGCGGTCGTTCCGCACGTTCGGCGGCGGCGCGTGCTCATCGCGCTCGGGCCGGTCGTACTGGCGCGGGGGCGGCGCGTTCTCCAGGGCGATGCGGTTCTTGATCTCCGAGAGATCGTAGTACTCGTCCGACGCGGCGATCAGGTCCGTGCTGGTCATCTCGCGCAGGGCGCAGACCTCCACGTGCTTGCCGCGGCGCGCCACGGCCTCCACCAGGGGCACGTAGTCGCCGTCGCCGGTGCAGATGATGACCGTGTCCATGCCCTCGAGCATCTCGAAGACGTCGATGGCCATCTCCATGTCCAGGTTGCCCTTGGTCAGCCGCTGGGGGATCTCCCCGTCCGGGCCGATCTTGATCTCCTTCGTGATCACGGTGAAGCCGTTCAGCTTCAGGAAATTGACGAAGTCGATCTTGCCCGCGGACTCGTGGGAGATGGCCGTGTAGAAGTGGGCCCGGATCAGGCGGCGGCCGTCGGCCAGCATCTTGCACATCTTCAGGTAGTCCAGGCGCACGCCCATGTGCTTGGCGCTGTAATGGATGTTCTCGCCGTCGATGAAGATGCCGACGCGCTCGTTGGGGTTGTGGTTGTACATGGAATCGACCTTTCGTTCATGATCGCGTCGCCGCGGGGGGATATGGCGGCGGCGCGGGGCAGGGGACCCCGGAGAGGGCTTCCGGGGCATCGGGCGAGTCGCCAAGATAGACGACCCCAGGAACCCGAGCAAGCCCGCCCAACTGAAAACCCGTCATGTTTTCGTCATTCCGATCCGGGTCCGCGCTGGCGGGTTCCGGGTCCGGATCCTAAGTTTCGCGGACGGATGTGCCATGACCATCGCCGCGCCCCGCCCAGGGCCGCGGCCCCTTCCCCAGGCTCCGGAGGACCGTGATGCAGAAGCTCGTGGAGTGCGTGCCCAACATCAGCGAAGGACGCGACCAGGCCGTGATCGACGCCGTGACGGCGGTCATCGGGGAGGTCGACGGCGTCGCCCTGCTGGACGTGGATCCGGGCGCGGACACCAACCGCACGGTCATCACCTTCATCGGCGCGCCGGCGCCGGTGGCCGAGGCCGCCTTCCGCGTGGTGCGCAAGGCCGCCCAGCTCATCGACATGACCCGCCACACGGGCGCCCACCCCCGCCACGGCGCCACCGACGTGTGCCCCTTCGTGCCGGTCAAGGGCGTGACCATGGCCGAGTGCGCGGAGCTGGCCCGCCAGGTGGGCCGCCGCATCGGCGAGGAGCTGGGCATCCCCGTCTACCTCTACGAGGAGGCGGCCTCCCGGCCCGAGCGCCGCAATCTTGCCGACGTGCGCAAGGGCGAGTACGAGGCCCTGTCCCGCAAGCTGGGCACCGAGGCCTGGACGCCGGATTTCGGCCCCAACGCCTGGAACGACGCCACCGCCCGCAGCGGCGTGACCACCGTGGGCGCCCGCGGCTTCCTGGTGGCCTACAACGTGAACCTGAACACGCGCAGCAAGAGCGTGGCCCAGCAGATCGCCCTGGACGTGAAGGAGGCGGGCCGCGCCGCCCGCGACGCTGCGGGCGAGATCGTCCGCGACGCCGCCGGCAACCCCGTGCTGGAGCCCGGCCCCTACCGCCTGGAGGCCTGCAAGGCCGTGGGCTGGGTCATCCCCGAGTACGACCGCGCCCAGGTCAGCATGAACCTGGTGAACACGGCGGTCACCAAGCCCCACCAGGCCTTCGAGGCCTGCCGCGCCAGCGCCCGCGACCGCGGCGCCCGCGCTACCGGCAGCGAGCTGGTGGGCCTGATCCCCGAGGGCGACCTGCTGGCCGCCGGCAAGCACTTCCAGCGCCAGGCCGGCGAGTCGCCGGGGCTGCCCCGCCGCCAGCTCCTGGAGACGGCCATCCAGAGCCTGGGCCTGCGCGAGCTGGGCCCCTTCGATCCGGCGGAGAAGGTCATCGAGTACCGCGCCGGCATGGTGGACGGCCCGCTGGTGTCCATGACCGCCCGCGAGTTCGCCGACGAGCTGAGCACGGACTCCCCCGCGCCCGGCGGCGGCTCGGTGGCGGCCCTGGGCGCCGCCAACGCCGCGGCCCTGGCGGCCATGGTGGGCAACCTCACCGTGGGCAAGAAGAAGTACCCGGACGTGCAGGACCGCGTGAAGGCCGTCGCCGAGCGCGGCCAGGACCTCAAGGACTTCTTCCTGCACGCCGTGGACGCGGACACCGACGCCTTCAACCGCGTCATGGACACCTTCCGCCTGCCCAAGGACACGCCGGAGCAGCAGAAGGCCAAGGCCCTGGCCACGGCCGCGGCCACCCGCGAGGCCACCCGCGTGCCCCTGTCGGTGCTGGAGGCCCTGCCCGAGGTGATCGAGCTGGCGGCGGAGATCGGCCGCATCGGCAATGCGGCCTCGCTCAGCGACGCCGGCGTGGCCGTGCTCATGGCCCTGGCCGCCGCCGAGGGCGCCTACTACAACGTGCTGATCAACCTGGACGGACTGAAGGCCCTGGACCAGAGCGGTGAGCCGGAGTTCTTCGCCGCCACCCGCAAGGCGGCGTCCGCGGCCATGGCCCGCTGCGAGGCGCTGGCCGCCGAGGCCCGCGGCGCGGTGCGCCAGCAGCTGGAGGACGCCCTGGACTGAGCGGCCGTCTGCCGAGGAACGATGAAGGGGCGCCCCTCAGGGAGCGCCCCTTTTTTCAGCATGGGCGCGGCGCGTCTCTCAGCGCCAGGCGCGCTTGAGCTGCCCGAAACCGACCGTCTCGCCCGCCGTGACCGTGTCCTCGAGCTGGAACACCCCGCTGAAGACCTCCGGGCCGTCGCCGTAGAAGCCCCAGAACCGGGCCTCCACGCCGTCGTCGCCGAAGGCGTCGAAGATCAGGTGGCCCTGGCCGGACGCCACCACCAGGTCCGCCGCCGCGCCGTCGATCCAGGCCTGGATCAGCGCGGCGTCCGCCGCCAGGGAGATCGCCCCGGGGGCCACGTCCTGCAGCATGACGAAGCGCGCGTCATAGCCCAGCCACCAGTCGTAGGGTTGCGCCGGGAACGGTCGCGCATCGTCCGGGATCCAGAACACGAAAACGTCGGTGGTGGCGGCGCCGGGATGGTCGGCCACGCCCAGCGCCAGGAAGAGGGAACCGTCGCCGGCGGCGTCGCCCACCCGGGCCGCGAAGCCGCGCGCGGCGGCGCTGGGGGCCAGGACATCGTCCAGCGGACCCGTCACGGCGTGATGCTGCAGGGTGTCGGGGTGCGCTTCGTCGGTGATGTCGAGGACGGCCACCTCGAGGGCGCCCTGGCCGTAGATCATGGTCTGGGCATGGACTGCGGCGGAGAGCAACAGCAGGACGCCGAGGGTCCTTGCGAGGAATGCGGTTCGTGACATGGCTGCTCCGATCGCTCATGGATACGGTCATGGAGCTCGGGTCGGGGATCTCAACGCCAGCGCCGCTTCACCTCTCCCAGGCTCAGGGACTCGCGGCCGGTCACGCCGTCGCCCAGGCTGAAGACGCCGTCGCCCACGCTCACGGCGATCAGCGGATCGTCCCGGTCCAGCAGGGTGCCGCTGAAGACGCCGGCCACGCCGCCCGCGTCCAGCGTGGTCAGCTCGATGGCGCCACCCACGGAGACCAGCACGTGGTCCGCCGCCACCGATTCCAGCAGGGCGGTCAAGGCCTCCACCGAGAGCTCGTCGGGGATGTCCGACGCCGAGGCGCCCAGCACCAGCACGAACGCGGCATCCAGCGTGGCCGGACTGATGGTCCACACCCCGGGACCGGGCAGGGCGTCGCCCTCGCCGTGCACGGCGACCACGGCCACGTCCACCACGCCGGGCGTGCCGGTGGCGGTCACGCCGGCGGCGGCCACCAGCCACTCCCCGTCCATCACGCCGGTCAGGCCGCCCACGCCGGTCTCGGCCGGCGTACCCGGGCCGTCGGGCCAGAGGTCTCCGGCGGCGGCGAAGCTGCCAGAGACGGGGCCGAAGGTGAACTGCTGGTAGCTCAGGGACACGTCGCCGCCGGTCCACAGCGTGGCGGCGGGGGCGGCGGCGGCCGGCAGCAGGAACGCGAGGACGGCGAGGGTGCGCAGGGTCACGGGGCATCTCCCGGTTGAGGTGTCCCCTGATTCTAGCGCAGGAATCGCGAGTTGACCAGCCGTCGGCGCCTCCCTAGAGTTCACGGGACGTTCCGGCCCCCGCATCCCCTCCAGCGACAAGGAGCCCCCATGGCCGCACCCGCGCCCTCGGACCAGCAGCAGAGTCCGCTCCAGCAGATCACCCAGCCGTTCATCGACCTCGTCCACGCGCCGCGCGCCCTCTGGGGCATCAACCTGGCGTACTTCCTGGAGGGCTGGGTCTACTTCGGCATGCTGGGCTACCTGGCCATGCACTTCTCGGACTTCGTCTTCCAGGGCGTGCCGGACCCGGACGTGAACTCCCACCACATGGTCATGGTGCTCACGGCGGGCATCACCATCTCCATGTTCTTCCTGGGCTCGGTGGCCGACAAGTGGGGCGTGCGCAACGCGCTGCTGGCGGCCTTCGGCTTCCTGCTGGCGGGGCGCATCATCTGGTCGGCGGCGCCCTTCGTGTTCCCGGAGACGGGCCTGTGGAGCAACATGCACCTGATGACCATGGCGGGCATCCTGCTGGTGGTCATCGGCTACGGCATGTACCAGCCCGCGGCCTACGCTGGCGTGCGGCAGTTCACCAGCCCCAAGACCGCGGCCATGGGCTACGCCATGCTCTACGCCCTGATGAACCTGGGCGGCTTCCTGCCCGCCGGCTTCTCGGTGGTGCGCAACGCCATCGGCATCACGGGCGCCTTCTGGGTCTACACGGTCATCACGGCCATCGCGCTGACGCTGACCTACCTGATCCTCACGCCGCGGGTGGAGCGCGACGCCATCGCCCAGGCCAAGGCGGAGTCGGCGGCCATGGAGGCCAAGGACCAGGCTCAGGACGACGCAGCCAAGACCGCCGCCGCCGCGGCCGCGATCAAGACCCGCCTGGCTCCGCACATGTACGGCGTGCTGCTGGGCGTGGCCGCCGCGTGCTGGTTCCTCATCCCGGCCCCCTTCCACTGGGCCGGCGCCGCCTTCGTGGCGCTGGCGGCCATCTTCCTGCTGGCGCCGGACGCCCTGGGACCGGCCTACCGCTGGCTGGCCAACCACCCCCTGGGCGACCTGAAGTTCTTCTTCTTCATCTTCGCCCTGATCCCGGTGCAGACCCTGTTCACCTACAACTGGCTCATCCTGCCCCAGTACCTGGAGCGCGCGTTCGAGGGCGGGTTCGTGGGCAACAACTTCGAGTTCTTCGCCAACCTGAACCCCATCCTGATCTTCGTGGCCGTGCCCATGATCGCCGCCATCACCCAGAAGCGCGACGTGTACGGCATGATGATCGTGGGCACCATGGTCATGGCCGCGCCGGCCTTCCTGCTGGCGGCGGACACCAGCGTGGTCACCCTGCTGGGCTACCTCTTCATCATGACCATCGGCGAGGCCATGTGGCAGCCGCGCTTCCTGCAGTACGCGGCGGAGATCGCGCCGGAGGGCCGCACCGGCGCCTACATGGGCGTGGCCCAGTTCCCCTGGTTCCTGACCAAGATGCTGGTTCCCCTGTACTCGGGCGTGATGCTGCAGAAGTACGTGCCCAGCGAGGGTCCGCGGAACCCCGAGGCCATGTGGCTGATCTTCGCGGTGATCGCCATGAGCAGCACGGTCATGCTCATCGTGGCCAAGGGCTGGGTGGGACGCGGCTTCAAGACCAAGGCCTGATCCGCAGCGCCGCCGGAACGCAGCGAGGGCGCCTTCCCGCCGGGGAGGCGCCCTCGTGCATGCAGCGGAGGCGGCCGTCTAGCGCTCGGCCTCGCGCCGGTCGTTGGAGCCGTAGCCGTAGTACTTGTGGTCGTGGTAGTAGGGCAGCACCTCGCCCAGGTTGTTGGCCACCACGCCCACGATGTTGGCGCCCACGCCCTTGAGGATGCCGATGCCGCGTTCGGCGAGCTCGCGCGGCGTCTGGCCGGCCATGACCAGGTAGAGCACGCCGTCGGCCTCCTCCACGAACTGCACCGGATCGCTCACCGGCACCACGGGCGGGCAGTCCAGCAGCACGATGTCGTACTCGGACTTCAGGCGCAGCATCACCTGGCGGATGCGGCCCTCCTCCAGCAGCACGCTGGGCTCGTCGCCGGGGGTGCCGGCGGGCAGGAACCAGAGGTTGTCCAGGTGCGTGGCGCGGGGGTAGACGGGCTCCTTGGCTCCGGCCAGCAGCTCGGCCAGGCCGGGCGACTTGTGGACGTTGAAGACCGTGTGCTGCACCGGCCGGCGCATGTCGCCGTCCACCAGCAGCACCTTCTTGCGCAGGTGATTGGCCAGCACCTGCGAGAAATGCAGGGAGAAGAGGCTCTTGCCCTCCCCCCGCTCGCTGCTGGTCACCATGATCATGCGCTTGCGGTCCAGGTCCAGCGTGCGGTTGAGGCGGATCATGATCCGCCGCAGCTCGATGGCCATGGGCGATTCGATGTCGAACGCCGGACGTTCCTTCTTCTTGGCAGCTGCCACGCGGTCCTCCCGGTCAGGCCGTCAGCTTGGGGTAGAGCCACAGGAAGCCCACGGCCGCCAGCACCAGCACCGCCACGATCATCAGCACCCAGCGCAGGATGCGCCGGCGCCGGTAGGCCTCGAAGGGGCCGTCCTTGATCTGGGGCAGCGTGCCGATCACGGTCACGCCCAGGGTCTTCTCGATCTGTCGCACGGACTTGAAGGAGCGGTCCAGCATCTCCGCCAGCAGCACCAGGCCCACGCCGATGGCCAGGGCCAGCGCGCCGCCCATGACGCCCAGCTTCTTCTTGTCGGGCTCCACCGGATACAGCGGCGGACGCGGCTCGTCGTAGATCTCCATCTGGTAGCCGATGGCGGACATGTTGGCCGCCAGGCTCAGGTTCTGCCGCCGGATGTCCGAGTCCAGCGTGCCCAGCATGTCCTGGGCGCTCTGCACCTCGCGCAGCAGGCGGCTCAGGGTGGCCGACTGCTCCGGCTGCCGCGTCATGAAGCGGCGGTAGGCGGCGATGTTGTCGTCCAGGGACTGGACCACGCCCTGCAGGATGTCCAGGTAGAGGGCGTCGTACAGGTAGCGCGACACGGCGGTACGGGACATGATGCTCATCTGCCCGTACTCCTCCTCCGTACGGCGGCCGATGAGATCGTCCAGCGCCACGCGCGAGGTGCCCAGCAGGGTCTGGTCGCGGCCGCGGCCGCTGTCCGTGAACTGCGCCACCGCGAAGTCGGTCTCCATCTCCGTGAGCTCGTCCATCAGGTCGCTCACGCTGGGCTCGCCCTTGAGGTCCACCAGGAAGCGGTCCACCGTGGGCAGCACGGCCACGGCCTCGGTGCGCTGGGGGCCCATCTTGTTCTGGCGGTCGGACTGGATCTGGGTGCGCAGCCGCGTCAGCACGTCCGCCGCGCGGGCCAGGTTGGCCTCGTTCACCGGATTGCCGCCCAGGGACGAGTTGACCATGGTCCGCTGGAACTCGGACAGCCGGTTCTGGGCCTCGCGCAGGTTCTGCTCGTAGATCTCGCGCTGGTCCGAGAGGAAGTCGCGCTCCGACTCCCCCTGCTCCAGCCGCGAGGCCTGCTCCTCCGCCAGGAAGCGGTGCACCACCTCGTCCACCAGGGTGTAGACCAGCTCCGGATCCGTGTGGCGCACGCTCACGCGGTAGATGAAGGCGTCCACCGAGCGCACGTGGATCATCTTCTCGATCTGGCGCGCCGTGGCGGCCACGTGGGCCTTCTCCTTGTCCGGCGACAGCACCGCCGGCACGGCCCCCTCCGTCATGAGCGACGGATGGTGGTGCAGGTCCAGGTCCCGCACCACGCCCTGCAGGAACTTGGGACTGACGATGGTGGTGCGGATCAGCGTCTCGGTCTCCCGCTCCGCGTAGCGCGAGCGGGTGTAGCGGGGCACGCCCTCCTGGATGGTGCGCGAGGCGGATTCGTTGCGCACCACCCGGATCTCGCCGCTGGACTGGTAGATGGGCTGCATGGTGCGGATGGCCACGTACGCCATGCCCAGGCAGAGCACGAAGGGCACCACGAAGAGCCACTTGCGCCGCAGGAAGAGGCGCAGGATGTCCATGGGATTGAACGGAGATCCGCCCTGCTGCTCGTCGTCCAGAAAATCGTCCATGAGCTCCCGTTTCCGTTGGTCCGATGGCGCGAGAATCCGCATAGGCTATCCGAACACCCCTGCGGAGGCAACGATTCATGGCTCCGCGCGGCGACGATTCGGCCCGCGGCCGTCCCCGCGCGGCGTCGTCGGCCCGCGGCCGGGCCCCGGCAGCCCGTCCTCTTCGGCGGGCACGGGACTGGCTTGACCGCGGGCATGACCCAACACCGATTCCGCGCTCCGATTCCCATCGCCGTCGCCGCGGTCCTCGCGGCGCTGCTGCCCCTGCCCGGCTGCGGCGAGCGGCCCCTGGCGCCCGCGGCCGCCACCGAGGCCCGCCTGGAGCTGCCGGACGCCCAGGCGGATGTCCTGCGCCGCCTGTCGGGTCCCGTCGGCTCCGCGCGCTGGCGCTGGTCGGATGCCGCGGATCCCGCGACGGGAGGTCCGGCGCGCCTGGCCTGGAACGCCGCCGGCGCCGCCTGGCGCCTGCGGGGACGCCCGGGCTGGGCCCTCCCCGACACGCTGGTCCTCGTCCCGGCGGCGCCGGACGCCTGGCACGAGCAGCGGATCCCCACCCGCACGACCGGCACGCCGCAGCTCCTGCCCCTGCCGCGCATCCCCTTGCGGTCGGCGTACTACGCCGATCTTCTTCATCTGCTGCTCGAACTGACCCGCGGACTGCACGAGGGCGTGGTCCGCCGCTGGGCCCACGACCCCATCCCCCTCGCGCCCGGGGAGCCCGGCGACGGCCCCGTGGATCTGACGGCCTGCCTGGCCGTGGCGGCGGCCCGTTGGGAAGCGGCCTGGGGAGCGCCCCTGTTCGGCGCCGACGCCGTCTTCGCCGAGGGCATCCGCCTGGTCCACCGCGACGGGGAGATCCTGCATCCGCCCATGTGGGCGCGGCTGCTGCGCCGCGACCCGGCGGGCCGCCCCCTGCTGATCACCATCGTGGCCGGCGACAACTACGACCGCCCGGATCTGGAGCGCTACGCCGTGCGCGGCCTGGCCCACGAGCTCGCCCACGCCCTCCAGCTCTGGGGGCACTCCCGGGACCGCATCCACCTGCTCTGGGAGTCCGGCCCGGTGGTCGACGGCCCCTCTCCGGACGAGGTGGCCGCCCTGCGCCTGTGGCGCACCCTGCCCGAGGGCCTGGACCTCAGGCTCTACGGCCGCTCAACGGAGCTCGACCCGGACCGGTGACAGGGCCAGGGGCCGTCCGTCCAGCAGTTCGGTCCACGCCGCGGCCGCGGCAGCCTCCCGAACCAGGGACGGCGGCACGGCGCCCGCGGTCACGGCGCCGGCGGTCACGGCCGGCGCGCGGGATTCCAGGCTGCGCAGCACCACCTTCTCCAGCAGCGTGCGCTCGTCCTCGAAGGTGGTCAGGTGCAGGGGGGCGTCGGGCGGCAGCCCCAGCATGGCGCGCACGGAAGCCATGGCGCGGGGCAGCCCGCCCAGGCCGTCCACCAGGCCCGCGGCCAGGGCGTCGCGGCCGGTCCAGACCCGGCCCTGGGCCGCGGCCTCGGCCCGCGCCTTCTCCAGACGGCGGCCCGTGGCCACCTTCTCCACGAAGCGGTCGTAGAAGGCGTCGAGCTGGGCCTGCAGCAGGCGGCGCTGGTCGGGGGTGAAGGGCGCGTGGTCGTCGAAGAGGCGGGCGTTCTCGCCGCGGGTGAGGGCCTCGCGCGTCACGCCGATCCTCCCGAAGAACTCCTCCCGCGCCATCTTGCCCGCGAACACGCCGATGGACCCGGTCAGGGTGCCCGGCAGGGCGAAGACCGAATCCGCGGCGCAGGCCACGTAGTAGCCGCCCGAGGCGGCCATGCCGCCCATGGAGACCACCACCGGCTTCACCTCGCGCAGAGCCCGCACCTCGTTCCAGATGAGGTCGCTGGCCAGGGCCGAGCCGCCGGGGCTGTCCACGCGCAGGATCACCGCGGCCACGTGCTCGTCGTCGTAGCAGTCCTGCAGCTGGTCCACCACGGTGATGCTGCCGGCGTTGGGACCTCCGCTCCAGCCGCCGTCGCTGGACTCCCCGTCCACGATGGTGCCCGCCACCGTCACCACCGTCACCTCCGGCCCGCGCTTGCGGCCGCCGAGCCAGGCGTAGTCGTCCAGATCGCGGGTCTCCCCCTGGGGGAAGGCGGCGTCCAGGGCGTCCGGCAGGTAGTCCACGCGGTCCACCAGGCCCGCGGCCAGGGCGGAGGCGGCGTCGAAGAGGCCGCGGTCGAACAGCGCGCGCACGGCGGCCGGATCCAGGCTCCGCGCCGCGGACGCCGCGTCCACCAGGTCCGCGTACGTGCCGTCCAGGATGGCGTCCAGCATCTCGCGGCTGGCCTCGCTGGGGCCGGTGCGCTCGTAGGTCTCGGGCGCGGACTTGTAGCGCCCCACGTGCACGTAGTCGGCCTGCATGCCCAGCTTGTCCAGGCTGCCGGCCACGTAGGTGAGGGTGGCGCTGACGCCCGGGAGCATCAGCATGCCCTCGGGGGCCAGGGTGACGGCGTCGGCGGCCAGCGCGAGCTGGTATTCGGCGTTGCCGCCTGCGGCCAGCCAGGCGTGCACGGGCTTGCCCGACGCCCGGAAGAAGGCCACGGCGTCGCGCAGCTCCTGCACCTGGGCCCAGCTCGTGGGCAGGGCGCGGATCTCCAGGAAGAGGCCGTCCACGCCGCGGTCCGCCGCCGCCCGGCGCAGCGCCAGGACCATCTCGTGCTGGACCGGCCCCTCGCCCTGCATCAGGCGCGCCAGGGCGCCCTCGCGGCGCGACTCCGGATAGTCGTGATCCACCACCCAGTAGAGCACGTTGCCGTCGCCGCCCATCACCACGTCGGTGTCCAGCGAACGCAGGAACCACCAGGCGGTGCCCAGGGCTCCGAAGCCCATGACCATCAGCACCAGGATCACGATCCAGAACTTCTTCATCGGTCTCCCTCCACGGCCGCGTCCTGCAGACGGGCCTGGACGTAACGCGCCAGGCAGCGGCCCGCGCGGTCGATCTTGCGGAACACGGGGATGCCGGCCGTGCGCAGGGCGTCGGCCAGGGGGTCGTAGAGACGGCCCGAGTCCACCACCACCACCGCGGGCTTGTCCGACGCGCCCAGGATCTCGCGGAACAGGCTCGCCTGGGACGCGGGACCGTCCAGGTCCTCGCCGTGCCGCGCGGGATCGGCGGGCAGGTTGTCCAGGGCCGGGGTCACGGGCACGGCGGACAGGATGAGGGCGTCCACGCCCGGACTGGCCAGCACCGCACGCGCGGTGGCGGCGTAGGCCTCGGTGGGGGCCATGGGGGTGGCGTCCACCGGGTTGTCGCGGTGGGCGAAGGCCGGCAGGGCGGCGTCCAGGGCGGCGCGCACCTCCGCATCGAAGCCGGGCAGCTCCAGGCCGCCCACCACGTCCATGACCGTGCTGCACTCGAAGCCGGCGTTGCTCACCACCGCCGTGCGGCGGCCGCGCGGCGGGCGCCGGTGCAGCAGGGTGAAGGTCTGGATGAGGTCCTCGAACTCGTCCAGGGTCTCGGCCACGGTCACGCCGGCGTCCGCGAGGCAGGCCGCGGCCACGTCGTAGTCGCCCGCCAGCGACGCGGTGTGGCTGGCGGCCGCCTTGGCGCCCAGGGGCGTCTTGCCTGCCTTGAACATGAGCACGCTCACGCCCGCGGCGCGGGCGCGGCGGGCGGCGTCCAGGAAGCGCGCGCCGTCGCCGGGGCGGAACCCCTCCACGTAGCAGGCCACTACGTCCACCTCGGGCACGGTCAGGAAGTGCTCCAGGAAGTCGGTGACGGTCAGGTCCATCTGGTTGCCGAAGCTGATGCTCGCCCGCGGATTGATCAGGCCGTCGTAGTTGCTGGCGAAGGTCACCACGTAGGCCCCGGACTGGCTCACCACCGCCAGGTTCTCCCCCGCCGCGGCGGGCCGGAAGGGCAGCTTGTAGTCCGGGAGGAAGAAGGTGTTGTAGCGGTCGCGGCTGACGATGCCCAGGCAGTTGCCCCCCACCAGCACCGGACCCTGCTCGGGCCGCGCGTGCCCCCGGAGCAGGGCGGTCTCGATCTCCCGCGCCAGGTCGCCGTGGCCAGCCTCCGCGAAGCCGCCGGGGATGAGGATGATGGACTCGGCCCGATCGCCGTCCACGATCTCCGCGATGGCGTCGCGCGCCCCTTCGGCGGGGATGCAGACCACCGCCAGATCCACCTTCTCCGGCAGATCGGCCAGGGAGCGCAAGCACGGCACGCCGTCGATGGCGTCCTGCTGGGGATGGATCCCATGCAGGCGCCGCGGGTCCACCCCCGGCGACCGCCGCAGGTTGTTCAGGATGATGCGCCCGGGGTTGGTCCCCTTGGCGCTGGCGCCCAGCACCACGGCGCTGCGCGGGTCCAGCAGATTGCCGACGCGGTGCAGGGGCCGCGTTCCTTCGGGCCAGCGTCGGCGCGACACCAGCCCCACGCCGTCGATGGCCACGAGGCACCCTTCGCTGACCACCGCGGGATTGATCTCCAGCTCCTCGAGGGTGGGTCCCGCACGATCCGCGCCGTGGGCCACGGCCAGACGTGCGAGGGCGAGCACCGCGTCCACCAGCCGGGAGACGTCCAGAGGGGCCTCCCCGTGCAGCCGGCTCGGGCGGCAGACCAGGGCCAGCGAGGGATGGGCGGTCACGGCGGCCGCCACCGTGGCCGCGTCCAGTCCGGCGGCCGGCAGGATGAGGCGGCTGCGGCCGCCGCTGAGCTTGCCGTACCACTCGGTGAGCACGCCTCCCACGCCCACCACCACCACGGGCCCGAACGCCGGATCCTGCCGCACGCTCAAGAGCACCTCGGCCCCCGGCGTGTTGGCCCGATGGGGCGTGAAGGCGGCCGCCAGCACGCCCTCGATAGCCGCGGCGTCGCCGCGCCGGCGCACCGTGTTCAGCAGCTCGTCGGCGGCGGCCAGGATCATCTCCGCGCCGTCCGCGCCAGGCACGTCCAGCAGGCGCACGCCGCCCACGTCGCTCTTGTGCAGGATGTCGCGCCCCAGGATCTTCAGCACCAGTCGGCCGTGGGGCGCGGCCAGGGCCGCGGCGTCCTGGGCCCAGCGTTCCCGCAGCGCGGGAGGCGCGGCCACGGGCAGGGCGCGGCTCGCGGCCACGTCCAGGCCGGCGTCCCTCAGCAGGACGGCTGTCTCGTACTCGTGAAGACGAACGGCCTCGGCGCCGCTGCGCTCCAGGGCGGAGAGCAGCAGGGCCGAGGCCGCCGCGGTGGTGTTGCGCTCGGTGGCGGGCATTCCCGGTCCTTCCGTAGACGGCGGACCGGAAGCTGATCAGAAGCCCAGGCCCGCGCTGATGGTCACGAAATCGGCGTCCCCAAGATGATGCCATTCGGCCTGCAGGTCCAGGAGCATCAGGCTGGTGCCGGTGCCCAGGGCCCATACGAATTCGGCGTCGCCGTCGATGTCCACGCCGCCGATCTCACCGCCCGGCAGGGCGTAGCCCAAGCCGGCGAAGACGGTGGGGCCGGCCGGCAGCGTCACGCGTCCCGAGGCCATGAGCTCCAGGAAGCTGGTGACGTCGTCGCCGTTGCCGGGCAGCCGGTGATAGGCCACCTGCGGACCAGCCGAGAAGACCAGCGGCGTGATGGGGTAGTGCAGACGCAGACCGCCGTGATAGCCCATGTCGGCGGTGTCGGCCAGGTCTCCCAGGGGCAGGGTCAGGCCGGCGAAGGCCGACGGACCGGCCACGGCCGCGCCGGTGATGCAGAGCGTGAGGACGAGGGTGGTCAGCAGGGTGCGCATATCGGCTCCTTCCGGGATGCGGATTCGGGTTTCGCGGCGGAGTGTCCGACCGTTTCCCCGTGGTTGCAAGGCAAAAGCGGCGGTTGCAAGGCAAAAAAAGGGCGCCGGTCCTGCGACCGGCGCCCTCGAGGTATTTCGGCGGCTACCTACTCTCCCACACAGTCACCCGTGCAGTACCATCGGCGCGACAACGTTTCACTTCTGTGTTCGGAATGGGAACAGGTGGTTCCGTTGCGCCAAGCCACCGAAAAATCGTGGCATTCTTGATAGCCGAATAGAGAGGGCAGAAAGACACATCCAACGCTTCATTCTCGCTCTTCCCCGCGAGTGGGGAAGGAAAATGATCAAGCCTCACGGCCTATTAGTACTACTCGGCTGAACACATCGCTGTGCTTACACCTGTAGCCTATCAACCACGTGGTCTCCATGGAGCCTTTAGGGGCTTTCGCCCGGGAGATCTCATCTTGGGAGGGGCTTCACGCTTATATGCTTTCAGCGTTTATCCCGTCCGTGCATAGCTACCCAGCCATGCCGCTGGCGCGACAACTGGTGCACTAGAGGCACGTCCGTTCCGGTCCTCTCGTACTAGGAACAGCTTCCCTCAAATCTCCTACGCCCACAGCAGATAGGGACCGAACTGTCTCACGACGTTCTAAACCCAGCTCGCGTACCACTTTAATTGGCGAACAGCCAAACCCTTGGGACCTTCTTCAGCCCCAGGATGTGATGAGCCGACATCGAGGTGCCAAACCTCCCCGTCGATGTGGACTCTTGGGGGAGATAAGCCTGTTATCCCCGGAGTACCTTTTATCCGTTGAGCAACGGCCCTTCCATGCGGAACCGCCGGATCACTAAGACCTGCTTTCGCACCTGCTCGACTTGTAGGTCTCGCAGTCAAGCTCCCTTATGCCTTTGCACTCTTCGCGTGATTGCCAAACACGCTGAGGGAACCTTTGCGCGCCTCCGTTACTTTTTTGGAGGCGACCGCCCCAGTCAAACTACCCACCACGCACTGTCCCTCGCCCGGATCACGGAACGAGGTTAGACACCAAACAACATCAGGGTGGTATTTCAAGGTTGGCTCCACCGACACTGGCGTGCCGGCTTCACAGCCTCCCACCTATCCTACACAAATATTGCCTAATGCCAATGCGAAGCTGCAGTAAAGGTTCACGGGGTCTTTCCTTCTAGCTGCGGGTAGGCGGCATTTTCACCGCCAATTCAATTTCGCCGAGTCCCTTGCAGAGACAGCGCCCAAGTCGTTACACCATTCGTGCAGGTCGGAACTTACCCGACAAGGAATTTCGCTACCTTAGGACCGTTATAGTTACGGCCGCCGTTTACCGAGGCTTCGATTCAAAGCTTCGCCCGAAGGCTAACCTCTCCTCTTAACAGATCGGCACCGGGCAGGTGTCAGTCCCTATACGTCGTCTTGCGACTTAGCAGAGACCTGTGTTTTTAGTAAACAGTCGCTTGGGCCTTTTCACTGCGGCCACTTTTGGCTTCACCGGCGAACGGCTTCACCTACTCATGGCGCCCCTTCTCCCGAAGTTACGGGGCAATTTTGCCTAGTTCCTTTGCAAGGGTTCTCTCGATCACCTTAGGATACTCTCCTCACCTACCTGCGTCGGTTTACGGTACGGTCTGACCGGTTTCTCCTTAGAGGTTTTTCTTGGCAGCATGATTAGGGACAGTTGGCTCGCCCGAAGGCTCGTTCCCCCATCGCGTCTCGGAGTATAAGCAGTCCGGATTTACCTGGACCACACTCCTACCCGCTTAGACCCACATCCATCAGTGGGCTGTCCTTTCACTCCTGCGTCACCCCATCGTACAAACGAAACCAATCAGGTTCCGGAATATTAACCGGATTCCCATCGCCTACGCCTTTCGGCCTCGGCTTAGGGGCCGACTGACCCTGAGCGGATTAGCCTTCCTCAGGAAACCTTAGGTATTCGGTGAACAGGTTTCTCGCCTGTTTCTCGCTACTCATGCCTGCATATGCCCTTCCGATGTGTCCAACGTGCCTCACGACACGCCTTCAACCACCTACGGAATGCTCCCCTACCACTCGAGCAAGCTCGAGTCCGTAGCTTCGGTACACGACTTAGTCCCGATCATTTTCGGCGCTGGATCACTTAACTAGTGAGCTATTACGCTTTCTTTAAAGGATGGCTGCTTCTAAGCCAACCTCCTAGCTGTCTGGGCAATCCAACTTCCTTTTACCACTTAGTCGTGATTTTGGGACCTTAGCTGACGGTCTGGGCTGTTTCCCTCTCGCCGACGAAACTTATCTCACGTCGACTGACTCCCGTGCATCATTTGTCCGGCATTCGGAGTTTGCATGGGGTCGGTAAACCTTGTGGGGCCCCTAGCCCACACAGTGCTCTACCTCCGGCAAACTTAACACGAGGCTAGCCCTAAAGCTATTTCGGGGAGAACCAGCTATCTCCAGGTTTGATTGGCCTTTCACCCCTAGCCACAACTCATCCAAGCAGTTTTCAACCTACCCTGGTTCGGACTTCCACGCACTGTTACATGCGCTTCCTCCTGGTCATGGCTAGATCACCTGGCTTCGGGTCTACTGCACGCGACTCTGCGCCCTGTTCAGACTCGCTTTCGCTACGGCTCCACGCCTCAAGCGCTTAACCTAACGCCGCGTACAATAACTCACAGGCCCATTATACAAAAGGCACGCCGTCAGGAAGCAAGCTTCCCTCCGACTGCTTGTAAGCACATGGTTTCAGGTACTATTTCACTCCCCTCCCGGGGTACTTTTCACCTTTCCCTCACGGTACTGGTTCACTATCGGTCGCCAGAGAATACTTAGCCTTAGGAGATGGTCCTCCCGGATTCCCGCTGGATTTCTCGTGTCCCGCGGTACTTGGGAACACCACAAGGAGATCGCTTGCTTTCACATACGGGGCTGTCACCCTCTGTGGCCGGACTTTCCAGACCGTTCCATTAGCAAGAGATTTTGTAACTCCTTGGGAGGTTACCGACCCTCCCGAGTGGGTCCCACGACCCCAACTGCACAACGCTCGGCAGCTTTCACATGCAGCAGGTTTAGGCTGATCCCCGTTCGCTCGCCGCTACTGAGGGAGTCGTTTTTACTTTCTATTCCTGGGGGTACTTAGATGTTTCAGTTCCCCCCGTTCGCCTCCATGGCCCTATGTGTTCAGGCCTGGATACTGCGGGTTTGCCCGCAGTGGGTTTCCCCATTAGGAAATTCCCGGATCAAAGGATATTTGCTCCTCCCCGAGACTTATCGCAGCTTATCACGTCCTTCGTCGCTTTCTGGCGCCAAGGCATCCACCATGTGCTCTTAGTAGCTTGATCAAAGACGAGAATGCATCGTAAGATGCGTCTTTGTCTTCTACCCTCTCTATTCGGTTATCAAAGATCGAATGCCTCAGCCGAGGCTGGTGGAGATAGTCGGGATCGAACCGACGACCTCCGGCTTGCAAAGCCGGCGCTCTCCCAACTGAGCTATATCCCCTTAATGGTAAGCGTGGTGGGCCTAGATAGATTTGAACTATCGACCTCACGCTTATCAGGCGTGCGCTCTAACCAACTGAGCTATAGGCCCACGGAAAAACTCACGCCAAAAGGGGGAAACCCCCGACTTTTGACAAGAGAATAGCGTACGAGACCGACGATTCCGTTCTTACCGTAGACTTCCTACCAAGGGTTGGAAGCCTTACTCCTTAGAAAGGAGGTGATCCAGCCGCACCTTCCGATACGGCTACCTTGTTA